>TARA_R110002012_G_scaffold131845_1_pt1 | contig 267493 bp, 235 predicted proteins | sample TARA_R110002012 | Tara Oceans TARA_R110002012 (sample SAMEA4396515) | marine metagenome | biome: Westerlies Biome; feature: [DCM] deep chlorophyll maximum layer (ENVO:01000326); material: water (ENVO:00002006), including particulate matter (ENVO:01000060) such as... | depth 40 m
GCCAGCAGGCACACGATCGCGCGGCCTCCTGATCCCAAACTGCTTTGCGATCCTGACGAAAGGCCCGCCGCGATGGCGGGCCTTTTTTATGGCCAGTTTGTTCCCCCTATTCTTGACATTGAGCGGCAGCGCACAAACAACCTATACGTAGGACTAAGGGGAAAAACTCGTGCTTGTGTTGCAAAGGCTATGCTATAGCTTTGTCTAATAACAATAACATAAGCCACCTTTCCTCATCTGAACTGCCGCCCCACACACTGGCAGAACAGATGTCCTCCGAAAGCGGCATTCCCGGGAAGTTTCATCTGAGAGACCCGTACAACGTGCGTCGATGCAGCAATGTGTCGGCACCCGGCTTATTCGTCTATGGGGATACCAAATAATGGGATTGAATATAAAACGCGGCAACAAGCCGTCTGCGCCGAAAGCGGCGGGAAAATCGGGATTGGGCGTACGCGAAAAACTGGCCGGCGCCTTTTTCCTGGTTGGCCTTATTGCTGTATTGGCAGCAGCCGTTTCCGTATTTTCATTTAATAAATTTGGCACTCGGCTTGACGAGATTGCCTATGAACAACTGCCACCAATGTTCACCGCCCAGCAACTGGCAACCGAAAGCGTGAAGATCGTCGCATCCGCACCGCGGATTGTTGCGGCCTCAACACCGTCCGAAGAGCAGGTTGTCAAAATCGAACTCGACATGTTGCTCGATGGCTTGCGCGAAAAGCTTGAGAAACTCGCGCAATCGGGGATGTCACCTGAATCCCTGTCGCATATCGAAAAAAGCGGCCAGGACCTTGCCGGTGGCTTGGAAGAGCTGCACCAAAAAACCCTGAACCGCTTTGAAGTTGCTGCTGAAATTTCCGAGAAACTTGATCAGTTCCAGCAGCTGAGCGGTCGATTTGCATCAATGATCAAACCATTGACATCGATGTCACAAAATCAAATTTCCACTGTTGCTGCCCAGGTCGAAGAACTGCGCAAAAGCGGCAATTATCTGACACCTGATCAGCTGACCCAAAGCAAAGATCTGCTGTTTACGCTTGATACAACGCTCAGCGACCGTGCGCCGATCCTCGAATTGGCACGTCTTGGCGGGGAAATCACCAACACAATTTTGAGCACTGCGTCATCAAGTGACTCGACGCGCCTAAAAATCACTAGCGTTCAGATCCGTGGCACAATTGATCAAGCCGAAAAAACCATCAATGGCCTTGAAAACAAGAAACTTCAGAAGTTTTACCTTGGTCTGATCAAGGATATTCGTGAGCTGACGGTTGGGGATGCAAGCATCCCAGCATTACGGATGCGCGAACTTGAACTATCCGAAGAACAGGCCGCTGCCGTTGTCCATACTGCAGAATACGCAACCGCTATGGAAAATGGCGTCAATGCGATGGTCGAGGCCCTTCAAACCGGTGTTGATCGGGCTGCGGGTGATGCAAACACACTCAACACCCAAAGTACCTACGTCATGTACGGGGTTGGCGCCGCAGCAATCCTTATCCCGTTACTGATCTTTGTCGTCTATGTGCGTGGCAACCTTTTGCGTCGTTTGGCCGGTTTGCAGAAAACCATGGTTTCGCTGGCGGATGGTGATCTTGACGTCGATGTTCCGTCCAAAGGGCATGACGAAATTTCCGCTATGGGACGGGCTGTTGATGTGTTTAAGGAAAATGCGCTCAAGGTCCGCGATATGCAGGCCGAAGAAGAGCACCTTAACCGTGAACGCAATGAAGCGCTGCGCGACGAGCTTCTTGGTCTGGCTGATACACTTCAGGATGAAGTCGAAACAGCGGTCAATGAAATCGCCACCCTTGCCGATCAGCTTCAGGGTGTTTCGGGTCAGATGACCCACAGTGCCGAACTGGTATCAACCCAGAGCGAAGATGTCGCAACATCGGCACAGGAAGCCACCGGCAACGTTGAAACGGTTGCGGCCGCAACCGAGCAACTTTCGGCATCCAACGCCGAGATTAATCGTCAGATGGCAGAGACGACACGTATCTCTAACGAGGCGTCTCAACGTGCTCAGCATACCAACGAACTGGTACACAGCCTGTCGCAATCGGCCGGTCGTATTGGCGAGGTTATCGCGCTGATTACCGACATTGCCGAACAAACTAACCTTCTGGCACTGAACGCAACGATTGAGGCCGCCCGTGCGGGTGACGCTGGCAAAGGCTTTGCCGTTGTCGCCGCTGAGGTTAAAAACCTTGCCAATCAGACCGAAAAAGCGACCGAAGAAATCGCCGGTCAGATTTCCGGCATCCAGAAGGCAACAGGTGAGTCTGTGACAGCCATCGGTGATATCGGAACGATCATTGCCAGCCTCAATGAAATCGCCACCACGATTTCAGCAGCCGTCGAAGAACAGGGTGCAGCAACCGATGAGATCACGCGAAATGTGCGTGGTGCAGCGGACAGAACCCGTTCGGTATCAGCATCCATCACCGAGGTTGCCAACGAGACGGGTAAAACCGGTCAGTTGTCTGGCGAAGTTCTGACAACATCCAAGGTCGCATCCGAGAAAGTCCGTGAAATGCGCAACCGCATCACCAACATTCTTGAAGATCTGCGTCAGCAGGCACGCGACCGCGCTGCCTGATCATTTGATAAGGCGTCAAACACCAAAAACAAAGGCCCGCCGATTTGGCGGGCCTTTGTGATTCTCAGATTAATCTAACATTGATGGCTAGGCGCTTGGCCAGCTACCCTTTAGGCGTCCGCCTATCCGGACTGATTCAATACGCTTGGCCAATCCGGTGTTATTGTCGGTTTCGACAAAAACACCACAAACTGTCGCCGGGCCTTCTGCTGGTTCGAACCGGCCGGATGGCATTTTGGTCAGGAATTTCCGGACCGAGGTTTCTTTTTTCATGCCGATGACCGAATCAAAATCACCGCACATGCCAACATCGGTTTGATAGCCCGTACCATTTGGCAGGATTTGCGCATCAGCAGTTGGCACATGCGTATGTGTGCCCAAAACGAGTGACGCGCGTCCATCGCAATGATGGCCAAACGCCATCTTTTCGGATGTGGTTTCCGCATGGAAATCAAGGATGATGGCATCAACGTTCTTGCCAAGCTTATACTTGGAAAACAGTTTGTTCGCTCCCTGGAATGGGCACGACATCGGGTCCATGAACAAACGGCCCATCATGTTGATCACGCAGACTTTCTTGCCCGAACGGGTTTTAACAACGTAATCCCCCTTCCCCGGTGTGCCATCCGGGAAGTTCCAGGGACGCAGAAGTTTTTCATCTTCGTCGATATAGGCAATAATTTCGCGCTGATCCCAGACATGGTTGCCTGTGGTCAGAACATCCGCGCCAGCATCATAGAATTCCTTGCAGATTTTGGCCGTAACGCCAAAGCCATGGGCTGCGTTTTCGACATTCACCACCGCGACATCAACAGACAAACGATCGCGGAGCATCGGCAATGCTTCCAAGGCAGCTATACGACCGCTCTGACCCAGAACATCGCCGAGATGGAGTAAACGCATATTATTTCCTGTGTTTCTTCACATGACCAGAATGCGGACATGCTTTTTAAGGGCAGCACCCAAACCCGGGACGCACCGCAACTGCATTACGTAAAGGAGACGGGATATGTTCAGATATCTTCAATAAATAAAGCGGGAGCCACACTGCCGTTGGTCATATGGTAATTCCTCGTGACCTGCGTGTGCAGGTGGGCGCCGTTTAACGAGACCACGGCCTCGACAGGGACAGCTCCCTAGAGAAATGAGCATCGGCCCCGGGAATTAGCGAACCTGACGCACAGGGCAGCTCCCTTAATGCTGTCGTTCTTGATCACCGCGAACGGCGCATCGCAAACGGGTCAGCGAACGGAACTTAGTCCTCGATTGGGGTAATTTCAAGTGCCTTGAGAATTTGTACTTTGCCAAGGCCCCGTCTTTCTCAGGTCCATGCCCGGCCTTTGCAACACACTTTGGCCGTTCACAGGGGTAACAATGGCCCAGCCCCACCAAAAAAAACCAATCAATCCTTGATCAGCTTTGCGGCGATGCCTTCGATCCTACCAGCCATATTTTCAATATTTTCCGCCAACGCGTCGCTTTCAGCAGCCGAAAGACTTCCCGGCTCGGCAACGGTTGGCTGTTCTGGTTCTGGTTTTGGCGCACGCAGTTGCTCATGGGCATCACCCAGTTCATCGGCAATCAACAAACTTGTCATCACCAGCAAACGCTGTTCACCGATCTGGCCGACCGCGCCAGAGATTTCCTTAACCCGTTCATCGACATAATTTGCCAAAGAATGGATGCGTTCTTCCTGACCGTCATCGCACGCGATGTCATAACTGCGGCCATTAATGCGAATGGAAACCTGTGCCATGGGTTATGCCTGCTCCTTGACGGGTTCTTCTGAAAGAACGAGTTTTAGCTGGTCAACCGCGCCATCAAGCCGTGCCGAAACGGTTTCTGTGGTGTGGGTAAGCTTGTCGTAATCCGCACGCAGCGCTGAAAGCTGACTGCGCAATGCTTCGACTTCCTGCACGTCAGACGACAGGTCCTGTGCATCCTGATCCAGCACCGACTCCACGGCGGTATCAAGACGGTCCATTGCTGTTTTTAGCCGATCACTTGCCTGTTGCAACCGCGACATAAATTCCTACCCGATATTATACGTTTTCGAGGGCCACAGATCGCCATGATCTGCGGCGAATCATCACAATCGACCATAAAGCCAACCGATGATGTCATGAAAATGGCCGAAGTATCCGTTACCATTGCAGTGATCAATTTTTCTGCGCTACCACAAACGTACGAACGCGAAAATCAATTATTCCAACACAATGACGGTAAACCTCTGAAAACATAGTTCCTCAATCGCACCAACGTCAACATGCCGCACGAAAGCAATGCACCATGAGAATATCCATTAGCCAGATTTAAGGTAATCGGCGTCGTTTTTTGACAGAATCGGTTGACGGATGGCGCCCATAAGGGCATCTTCCGCGCGAATTCCGTTAATGTTTGAATAACCGTATTTAAGTGTTTTCATCGCCCGACCGCGAAACCCCCAGGAACCGCATCTCATGACGACGCAAACAGAACACAACCGCATGGCCAACGCCATCCGCTTCCTTTCGGCCGATGCTGTCGAAAAAGCTAAATCCGGTCACCCGGGCATGCCAATGGGCATGGCAGATGTTGCGACTGTTCTTTACACCAAATTCTTGAAGTTCGATCCGAAGCATCCGAACTGGCCGGACCGCGACCGTTTCATCCTGTCCGCAGGTCATGGTTCTATGCTTCTGTATTCGCTTCTGCACCTGACCGGATACGAAGATTTCGATCTTGATCAGATCAAGAATTTCCGTCAGATGGGCTCGCGCACGGCCGGTCATCCGGAATACGGCCACGGCGAAGGCATTGAAACCACCACCGGCCCGTTGGGTCAGGGCATTGCGACCTCGGTTGGTTTCGCCCTTGGCGAGCGCATCATGAATGCCCGTTATGGCAATGGCGTTGTCGATCACTTTACCTATGTGATCGCCGGCGACGGTTGCCTAATGGAAGGTATTTCGCAGGAAGCCATTTCGATGGCAGGCCACATGAAACTGTCCAAACTGATCGTCCTGTTTGACGACAACGGCATTTCCATTGATGGCCCAACGTCGCTTTCGACGTCTGAAGATCACACCAAGCGCTTTGAAGCTGCTGGCTGGGATGTTCAGGCAATTGACGGTCACAATCCGGCCGCCATCGAAGCCGCCATCGCCAAAGCAAAAACCACCAACACCCCGTCGATGATTGCCTGTAAAACCGAAATCGGTTTTGGCGCCCCGACCAAGGGTGGCACCTCGGCAACGCACGGCTCCCCACTCGGTGCCGAAGAACTTGCCGGTGCACGCAAGAAACTGGGTTGGACGTCTGAGCCGTTTGAGATCCCAGCCGACGTGCGTGACGCATGGACCGCTGCTGGTGCACGCGGTGCGGACGACTTCAATGCTTGGGGTGGTCGCTTCGAAGGTCTTGATGCCGCTTTGAAAGACGAGTTCGAGCGTCGCATCGAAGGCAAGCTTCCGGAAAACTGGATCGAAGCGTTTAACGACTATAAAAAGCAGATCACAGCAGATCAGCCGAAGGTCGCCACCCGTAAGGCGTCCGAGAACGTTCTTGAAGTTCTGACCAAGGCGATCCCGGAAATGATCGGCGGTTCTGCCGACCTGACCGGTTCGAACAACACCAAGACCAGCGTTCAGGCCCCGATCACCGCCGACGGTGGTTATGAAGGTGGCTACATCTATTACGGTATCCGTGAACACGGCATGGCCGCAGCCATGAACGGTTTGGCCCTGCATGGCGGCGTCCTACCCTATGGTGGGACCTTCCTGGTCTTTACCGATTACTGCCGTCCGGCAATCCGTTTGTCAGCGCTCATGAACCAGCGCATTGTTTACGTCATGACCCACGATTCAATCGGTCTTGGCGAAGATGGCCCGACCCATCAGCCGGTCGAACATGTTGCTTCGCTGCGCGCAATGCCGAACGTCACTGTCATCCGTCCGGGTGACGCGGTTGAGACCGCAGAAGCATGGGCAATGGCAATCACCAACGAAACCGGCCCGACCGTTCTGGCCCTTACCCGTCAGAACCTGCCGACCCTTCGTACCGAATACCGCGAAGACAACCTTGTCGCACGTGGTGGTTATGTGATTTCCGATTGTGACGGCGACCGTCAGGTCACCCTGATCGCGACCGGTTCGGAAGTTGAAATCGCCGTCGACGCACAGGCCAAGCTGAAAGCAGACGGCATCAATGCTGCTGTGGTTTCGCTGCCGAGTTGGGAACTGTTTGACGCCCAGTCACCGGAATACCGCAAAGACGTCCTTGGCAGCGCACCGCGCGTCGCCATCGAAGCCCTGTCGGTATTTGGTTGGGAAAAATATGTTGGCGATACCGGCAAGGTTATCGGCATGCATGGATTTGGTGCTTCTGCACCGGCTCCGGTTCTGTATGAGCATTTCGGCATCACTGCCGAGGCATTGGTCAAAGCGGCCAAGGAACTGGTTTAATTCAGAGGGCCGGATCGGTAATATGCCGATCCGGCCTTTTTTCTTTGGGTTTAAGCCCCAAGTCGTGATTGATACTCCCCAGGTAGCAATCAGTATAATTTTGGAGGGATGAATGGCTATTCGCGTAGCGATTAATGGTTTTGGTCGTATCGGCCGTCTTGTTCTGCGTTCAATCGTTGAAAGCGGCCGCACCGATGTTGAAGTGGTTGCCATCAACGACCTGGGTGACGTGTCCACCAACGCACATCTTCTGAAATATGATTCTGTTCATGGCGTTCTTGCCAATGACGTCAAAGCCGAAGGCGAAAACCTCGTCATCGACGGCAAGGCGATCAAGGTTTGCTCTGAACGTGATCCGGCGAACCTGCCATGGGCAGCACTGAATGTTGATATTGCCTTTGAGTGCACCGGTATCTTCCTTGACGAAGCCGGTGCTGGCAAACACCTGACGGCGGGTGCCAAACGCGTTCTGATTTCCGCCCCTGCAAAGGGTGATATCAAAACCGTTGTTTACGGCGTTAACAGCGACAGCCTGTCTGCCAGTGACGTGATTGTTTCGAACGCATCCTGCACCACCAACTGCCTTGCACCTGTTGCAGATGTTCTCAATAAAACCGTTGGCATCACCAAGGGCTTCATGACCACTGTTCACGCATTTACCGGTGACCAGAACACGGTTGATAGCCTGCACAAAGACATGCGCCGTGCCCGTTCGGCATCACTTTCGATGATCCCGACCTCGACCGGTGCGGCTAAGGCTGTTGGTCTTGTTCTGCCGGAACTGAACGGCAAGCTGGATGGCACTTCTGTGCGTGTTCCGACCCCGAATGTCTCGATGATCGATCTGACCTTTGTTGCTGGTCGCGACACCACGGTTGATGAAATCAATGCTGCGATCAAAGAAGCTGCTAACGGCCCGCTTAAAGGTGTTCTTGGCGTCTGCGACGAACCGCTGGTTTCGATTGATTTCAATCACAACCCGAACAGCTCGACCTTTGACATCACCCAGACTCAGGTCATCGGTGGCAACTTTGTGCGTATCCTGTCGTGGTATGACAACGAGTGGGGCTTCTCGAACCGTATGAGCGACACTGCTGTCGCCATGGCGAAGTTCCTGTAAGCATCTCTGATCAGATTATCTGATTGATGCTTTTGCAAAGTGCCCGAAGTATGTATCGCTTCGGGCACTTTTCTTTTCCTGGGCAGTACGGCACAGTTGAGCCCATCCCTGCCCGTCCGAAATGACGATGCCCGACCAAGCGCACAGGAGTCAATCGTGAGCCTTTTGTTCAAAGAACTTGATTACCGGCCAACCCCGATGGGGGTGCTCAGCCTGCGCAGGCGGCGTGAACTCAGCCTTGAGATCGATGTTTATGAAATCAAGCTGGATGACGAATATCTGATGTCGAGCCTGTTTACCGATGCCGAGGTGGCACTCGCCGACCTTGGGTTGGCCGAGCTTGACCGAAATAATTTGAATGTCGTGGTTGGCGGGCTTGGTTTGGGCTATACCGCCAAGGCAGCCCTTGATAACCCAAAGACCGGCAAACTTGCGGTTCTTGATACGTTAAACGAAGTTATCGAATGGCATCAGGAAGGGTTGCTGCCCCTTGGCGAGCAACTCGCGCATGATACGCGCTGTGCGCTGGTGCATGGCGATTTCTTTGCCGCCTCCTTTGCCGACACACCGGGCATGAACCCGGCCGAGCCGGACGTTAAACATGACGCCATCCTTTTGGATGTCGATCATTCACCGTCGAACGTTTTGCATCCCGATCACGCGCGGCTTTATACCAAAGACGGCCTGAAACGGCTTGCAAGCCATCTTGTGCCAGGCGGAATTTTTGCCCTTTGGTCGACCGAAATGCCCGAGCCGTGGTTTGAAGCAAACCTGAAATCCGCCTTTGACAGCATCCGGGCCGAGGTGATTACCTTCAAACATCCGGTTATGGACCGCGAAGACATCAATACGGTCTATATCGCGCGCACACCTTCATAAGGCGGCCTTAAAACCATATCGCCATGACATCATCACACGCAGATCTGATCATTCGCATTCACGGTATTGCCGGGGCCCGTGCGGCCTGCCGGGGGATGGCAAGCGTACCCTTTACGCTGCTGTCGCCGTTAAATGCCGCAATGTCGCTTGGGGCTGGTTGGTTTGGCGCTGTTATTGATCAGGTGCGTCAGGAATTTCCAAACTCGGACTTCAAGGCAATTCTTGATTGCCGTGGACGGGTATCGGGTGCCTTGGCTGCCATTGAAATTGGCCTTGATGGTGTGATTGTCGAGCCGGATACGTCTTCGCAATTTGACCGCTTGTCAGACCTTGGCGCACAGTCAAATTGCCACGTCGCCCTCGACCTTCCCAAAGACAGTTCGATCTATGAGATGGGTGATGACGTCCTGCCCGATCATGAATTGGACCGCCGGTTGCGGCTACATCTGACGGACTAGTATCAATTGCCAAACGCCGTGTCAGAGGTTACATAACTGACAGGAAATCATCAGGAATTATCATCGTGAACGCAGACGAGCATGCCGGCCTTTACCTTCTGACCCCGCCGAAAATCGAACTTGCCAGCTTTACGGAAAAGCTGAAGTCGGTTCTTGATACTGGTGCGGTCGATTGCCTGCAATTGCGCCTGAAAGATGTTGGCGATGACGAAGTCCGCAAGGCAATTGATGCGATTTTGCCCTTGTGTAACAGCCTCGACATTCCGCTTATTCTCAATGACCGGCCCGACATTGCCAAAAAGTCGGGATGTGACGGTGTGCATGTCGGCGAGGACGACGTCAGTTATGACGAGGCGCGCGCCATCATGGGCGAAGAACACAGTGTTGGTGTGTCGTGCTATGACAGTCGCCATCGGGCAATGGAACTTGGTGAAAAAGGGGCTGATTACGTTGCCTTTGGCGCGTTTTACCCGACCGAGACCAAAGAAGCCAAAACCAGCGTCACGCCGGAAATCCTTGAAATCTGGACGACATTTACCACCGTGCCCTGCGTTGCGATTGGCGGTATTACGGCGGAAAATCTGGCGCCAATCGTTCTGGCTGGCGCAGACTTTGTCGCGGTCACGGGCGGTGTCTGGAATCACCCCGATGGCCCTGAGGCCGGTGCACGGGCGATCAAGGCAGCAATCATCGCAACCGACATCGAATAATCCGCGAACCGTAAAAACGGCTGGGCGGACAAATATTTGCCGGTAGCCATGCGTGAACGATGGGGGGTTATGCGCGATCCCCCTGTTCAATCTGCTTGCAGCACAGACAGCAAACTGGTAGTTAACGCCTCTTAAATGGGGCAAGTGTCCCCTATTACATTGTGAATCTGTGATCTGAAAGAACGGTTGGTGCCATGAAAATCAACGGCAACGAAATCCGTCCGGGTAACCTTATCGAACATAAAGGTGCCCTGTGGCGTGCGGTAAAATGTCAGGCTGTCAAACCAGGTAAAGGCGGTGCTTTTAACCAGGTTGAACTTAAAGATATTCGTAGCGGCACCAAGCTGAACGAGCGTTTCCGTGCATCGGAAACCGTTGAGCGCGTTCGTCTTGAGCAGAAAGGATACACCTATCTGTTCGCTGATGGTGACATGATCACCTTTATGGACAGCGAAACGTTCGAACAGATCACAGTAAACGCCGACCTTGTTGGCGAGCCTGCTGTTTATCTTCAGGATAACATGGTTGTTACCATCGAATCGTTTGAAGATGAGCCGCTTGCCGTAACCCTGCCCGAGCATGTTGTCTTCAAAATTGTTGAAGCAGATGCCGTGGTAAAAGGTCAGACGCAGTCTTCTTCTTTCAAACCAGCCGTCCTTGAAAACGGTGTTCGTGTGATGGTGCCCCCGCATGTTGAATCGGGTACGCGCATCGTCGTGAACACTGTCGAAGGCACCTATCTTGAGCGTGCCAAGGATTAAGGATTTTTCCCGTCCTCTGGTTTAAGGATTGGGCCCATCCATATGAATGGAATGGGTCCCGACCCTCCTTTTAATTCAAATTCCGGGAGATATGCCGTGCGAGGCGCCGCCCGTCGTTCAGCAAATATCAACGTCATGTTCAAGGCCGTCGAAAAGGCTGCCTATGGACTAAAACGCGACTTCGGTGAAGTCGAGAACCTTCAGGTTTCGATGAAAGGCCCGGCAGATTTCGTATCTTCGGCTGATCTTCGTGCCGAAAAACGCCTGCGCGAAGAGCTTGAACGCTCCCGCCCCGGATACGGCTTCCTGCTTGAAGAAGGCGGTGAAATCAAGGGATCCGACCCTGAACATCGCTGGATCATTGATCCGCTTGATGGGACCACCAACTTCCTGCATGGCATTCCGCATTTTGCCATTTCTGTTGCCCTTCAGAAGGGCGATGAAATCATTGCCGGCATCATTTATGACGTCGCCAAGGATGAATTCTTCTGGGCGGAAAAAGGCGTTGGTGCGTTTCTTGATAACCGTCGCCTGCGTGTTTCGGGCCGTCGTCGGCTGAATGAATGCGTTTTGGCGTGTGGTGTTCCCCATATTGGCCACGGCGACCATGCCGTTTTCGAAAAACAGCTGCACACGGTCATGGACCGTTGCGCTGGCGTGCGCCGCATGGGTGCCGCATCGCTTGATATGGCATATGTCGCAGCTGGCCGTTATGACGGTTATTGGGAATCGCACATCAATGCGTGGGATATCGCGGCTGGTCTTATTCTGATTTCAGAAGCCGGTGGCTATGTCCGCGATGCCAAAGGTGGCACCAACATGCTGGGTACGGGCAGTGTCGTCGCTGCTAACGACTATATCCAGCCGGTTCTGGCCAAGGCGCTAAAAAAAGCAGTTACCGACTAACTGTCGGCTTTTATTACCGTTTTTTGAAAGGGCCCCTTCGCATTTTGTCGAAGGGGCCCTTTTTCTTTTGCCGTCAAAGCGGTTGTCCATTACCTGGCTCTAAGCTATGGTGCATGGTACTGCACGCCGTCGCCCAATGCGAGGCAACCAGACAACAGGGGGGGTATTCGATAAGAATTATCGGGTGCCTAACGATCGACACAAAACTGTGTGAAATAGAAAAACGTTATACAAGACGGTTTCAAACACAGGGTATTAAGGGGCCTGCGATTTGATGGGGTATTCCAAGATTTCGGTGCTGGCATTAATGACTGCACTCGGAACCAGCGCGTTCTTCGGCGGCAATGCTTCCGCACAACAATACTCCCCCGTTTCTGTAGACAGCAACGTACAGGTCAATTGGGACGTTGCCGACGGATATGGCGGACAGACAACCGTTCCGCAATATTTGTCCCCCAGTGTATCGCGTGAGCATATTGTCATGCCGGGCGGTGATTTGATCTATCCCGAAACACGCCCTCAGTCGGCTTTCCTTGCCAATGACCAGTTCTTATCCACAGGGAATGATTCATATGACGGTGGTTTTGAAACTGTTGTGATTGACGGTGCTGGCGGTAATGCCGTCCCAAGTCAGTCACAGTTCTATGGTGTGCCCGGTGTGTCTGATACCCCCATGTCACCCTCAATGGATGACGGTGCGAACCAGACAATCGCCTTGCGCCAGCCCGAGGCAACCACAGCCCCGCGAACCAAACCCGCAGCGCCGACAACAGTCGCAGCAGCACCCTCTTCATCCTCCTCATCTTCTGGCACTGCGCCAACGCCACTGACCAAACCTGCGCCTGCTCCGGCGGCTTCAACCATGACCGAGACAGCAAGCGCACCGGCCGCTCCGGCGACAGAAACCACCATGGTTGAACCGCCAAAGGCGCCGCCGCTTCCGAGTGCCGAAAGCAAGGCATCCGAAGCCCCCGCAGCACCGGTGGTTGAGCCAATTGGCAGTGGATCAGAAATTCCGGTTGCACCGACATCTGCGCCCGATACGACGTCTCAGCCAGCCCAAATGGCAGAAGTCGCACCGGCAGCACCCAAGCCTGAACCAAAACCTGCACCCGCTGCCGCACCGGCGGCTGAGGAAGCATCGCTTCCACCAGCCTCCAAAGCACCTGCCGCGAGCACCTCAACCGGTGCGGGCGAATACAGCCTTGGCTTTGCCAGTGACAGCTTTGAACTGACCAGTGCCGCCCAAAGCGAGCTTAATCAGGTCATTGCCGCCATGAGCAACGACGACAGCCTGCGCATTCAGCTGCAGGCATACGCTGAAGGCGACAGTGCAAATGCCTCTAAGGCGCGCCGACTGTCGCTTTCGCGTGCGCTTCAGGTTCGTTCCTATCTTATCGACAAGGGTGTGCGTTCCACACGCATTGACGTTCGCGCCTTGGGTGCGAATGTTCCGTCCGGCCCGGCAGACCGCGTCGATATCAAAACAGTTCAACGCTAGGATTAATCCGCTATGAGCAATCATTCGGCCAATGGTACCGGCACAGTTACGCCCATTACCAAACCCGGAAGTTATCTGACACGTATGGCCGTTTTTGTGGCCATTATTGTCGGGGTTGGCGCCCTGCTTTACCCGGCCCTGTCTGATGCCTTTATGGCCAATATTGTTCTGAACGGCCTAATTATCGGCGTCTTTTTCGTGGGTGTTATCTATACATTCCGCATGGCCGCAAGTCTGGCCCCGGAAGTCACCTGGATCGAAGATTTCCGCCGCAACCGCCCTGGCCTGACATCGCAAGTTCCGCCCAAACTGCTCGCCCCGATGGCCAGCATGATGACCGAACAACGCCGTGATCGCCCGCAACTCTCTACCATGTCGACCCGAACAATCCTTGATTCCATCCGTTCGCGTCTGGATGAAAGCCGTGAACTGTCGCGTTATATCGTCGGCTTGCTTGTTTTCCTTGGCCTGCTCGGCACCTTCTGGGGCCTTCTGCAAACGGTGAATTCGGTTGCCGGCGTCATCAGTGACGTCAATGTCGGCGGCGGGTCCAACATGGATCTTTGGTTCTCCGAACTTAAAAATGGTCTTGCTGAGCCACTTGGTGGCATGGGCACAGCGTTTTCATCTTCCCTGTTTGGCCTTGCCGGATCGCTTGCCCTTGGTCTTTTGGACATGCAGGCCGGTCAGGCGCAAAACCGTTTCTTCAACGATCTTGAAGAATGGCTTTCAAGCTTTACCCGTCTTGGATCGGGAAGTGCTGTTGGTGATGGTGAACAGTCTGTTCCTGCGTATCTTTCGGCCCTGATTGAACAGATGGCCGACAATATGGAAGGGTTGCAAAACTCGATCCAGCGGTCGGAAAGTTCACAGATCAAAAGCCATAACACCCTGATTGATCTGGCCGACAAGCTGTCAACGCTCACCGATCAGATGAAAGCCGAACAGCAATTGATGGTCAAACTGGCGGAGAACCAGATGCACCTCAAACCCGTTCTCGATCAACTTGCGGATTCGATGAAAATGGGTAGCTTTGGCATTGATGATAATACCCGCGCCCACATCCGGTCCCTTGATAGCCAGCTTGGCCGTATTGGCGAAGAACTGACCATGGGCCGTCAGCAATCGACACAGGAAATCAGAAGCGAAATCAAACTTCTGGCCCGGACCATCGCCGCCATCGCCGAGGAGGGCTGATCGCATGATCGGGCTTTCGCGCCGTCGTAATCGCGATGTAAACACTTGGCCGGGCTTTGTTGATGCGCTGGCAACGCTTCTGATGGTGATCATCTTCCTTCTGATGATCTTTGTTATTGCGCAGGTGTACCTTGGCGCGGCTCTATCAGGCCGTGATGAAGCGCTCAGTGACCTTACCGCACAGGTCAACGAGCTTACCAACCTTCTGTCGCTTGAGCGTGGCAACAATCAGCGCATGGAACTGGAACTGACCCAGCTTACGACCGAGCTTTCCAACACCAGTGACCAGCGCGACGACCTGAAATCACGTGCAGCTGCCCTTGCCAGCCAACTTGCCGATGCCCAGCTTTCGGCTGACGACATTGAAAAGAAACTGCTCGCAGCGCTGGCATCGATTGAAGACAAGGATGCCGAACTGAACGAGATCCGCGAAAGCAAGAACGAAAAAATCGAAGATCAGGACGCCCGGATCGCCGAACTTTCCGCCCTTCTGGCATCGCGTGCCGCCGCCCTTGAGACGGAAAAGAAACTCAGCACCGAGGCCAAGGCACAGGTCGCAGCCCTTAATCAGCAGATGCTTGCCCTGCGTCAGCAACTGCAAAAAATCGAAGCCGCCCTTGAGGCTGCCGAAATCGAAAACGCCGATAAGGAAGCCCAGATTGTAAACCTTGGGCAGCGCCTGAACGCAGCACTTGCGACCAAGGTCGCCGAATTGCAGCGCTATCGTTCGGAATTCTTTGGCCGGCTGCGCGAAGTTCTGGGCGATCGTCAGGATATCCGGGTTGTCGGAGACCGGTTTGTTTTCCAGTCCGAGGTCCTGTTTGGTTCTGGCTCAGCTGATCTTGGCGAAGGTGGCCAGGAACAGCTGGCGAAACTTGGCGAGACGCTCAAAACCATCTCCGCTGACATTCCTGATGATATCGACTGGGTGATGCGGGTCGATGGCCACACCGACAAAGTGCCAATCCGCAACCTGCAATTCGCATCAAACTGGGAACTGTCAGCAGCACGTGCGATTTCGGTGGTTAAGTTTCTGATCGACCAGGGTGTTCCACCCAACCGTTTGGTCGCAGCCGGGTTCGGGGAGTACCAACCCCTCGATAACCGGGATGACGAAATCGCCTATCGCCGCAACCGGCGTATCGAGTTCAAGATCACCGAACGATAAGTCATCGTGCGAAACAGTCCATCAACGGCACCCCATCGTGGGTGCCGTTTTCGTTTTTAGGCCGTTTTACGTCGTAGAAAAATCTTGGAACCAATCGACACATCGGCACGTTGGTCACAAAGGAGCCTTTCAGAATAAAGGAGGCCACGATGACCATTCTCAATCCCCGTCGGGAAACCGTTGGTGTTTTTCACGATCTCTCTGCTCTGCAACATGCAGCAGAAGACCTTGGTTCTGCGGGCTTCGCGCAAACAGACCTCAGCCTGCTGACAACCGAACACACCATCGAAGACAAGCTCGGCCACATTTACCGTAAGGCCGAAGACATCGACAACGACCCTAACATGCCGCCGCTAGCCTATACGACACCGACCCCGATCGGCAATGCCGAAGGTGCCCTTGTTGGTGCCCCAATGTATGCCGCAGCATTTGGTGCCGCAGGGGCTGTGATTGCAGCAGGCGGACCGATTGCTCTGACCATTTCAGCCATCATCGGTGCCGGTGGTGTTGGTGCCGCTGCAGGCGGTGTCATTGCCGCAATCATCGGGAAACGATATTCCACTGAATTACAAGATGCCCTTGATCAGGGCGGGTTGTTGCTTTGGGCCAAAACACCTGATGAACCAACGGAAAATCGGGCCAAGGATATCCTTACCCGGCATCAGGCCGAACTGGTCGGCACCCACGAAGTGGCAAATTCACACACCAAACGCGACATGCTTTAACGGGCCCTTCGTCAGCACCGTTCCCTGTTGCTATGACAGTGCCTGCGTATCGATCAAATCAATGATCAGAAAAACAGTCCTCATTTCCGGGGACTGTTTTTTTGTTCTCGAAGAGACTCGTATTATGGATTGGGCCACCACACGACCATAAGTCGTGGTTCTGGATAGAGGCAAGATTAAAGGTAGAATGTGTGCGAAAACCTCCACTTCAACCGTACTTAACACCTAGTAGAAGGGGAAAAACAACCCCCGCCAAAATATGACGGGGGTTGTAAGGAGCCTTGACCAGCAGTCTATTCATCAAGCTTTTCTGGCCGTCATTGCATTAAACAGATGAATCGTTAAACGGTTCGAACGTCGTCGAGGAAACCGGTCACATGGCTTCGCAACTCGTCATTGGCAGCTGCCAAACGACCGACACTGTCAAGCTGACCGTTGGATAGGTCCCCGCTTTCCGTTGTGGCATCTGCAACGTTCTTAACGGCATCAGTAATTGCGTTATTGCCATTGGCGGCCCCCTCGACGCTGCGTGAGATTTCCTCTGTTGCAGCACCTTGTTCTTCGACGGCGCTGGCAACCACCGACATCAGTTCATCGATTTTGTGAATGGTATCAGCAAATCCACGCACGGCTTCGGACGCAGCACCGGTTTCACTTTGCATTTCCGAAATTTTTGCCGTGATTTGCTCTGTGGCCTTAACGGTTTGTGATGCGAGGTTTTTCACCTCACCGGCAACAACAGCAAATCCTTTGCCAGCCTCACCGGCACGGGCAGATTCAATGGTCGCATTCAGTGCCAGCAGGTTGGTTTGGTCAGCAATATCGCTAATCAGGTTAACCACCTCACCCACACTTTGTGCGGCATCGTTGAGCTTCGCGACGCGTTCGTTGGTGCGTTCGGTTTCATCAACGGCCATCTGCGTGATTTCAGTAACACGCGCAATTTGCGCCGAAATTTCGGAGATGGAGGCCGACAGCTGTGCCGTCGCAGATGCAACTGTTTCGAGATTGGTTGAGGATTCCTCAGCCTGTTCCGACACATTCTGCGCATCATGATTGGCCCGCACAGCATGGGACGACAAGGTTTCGGACGCAGAGCGTACTTCATCCAGTGCTTTATTCACGGACGTCAGGACGTCTTGGATTTTCTCGTCAAAGCCAGCAGCCAAAACGCCCATACGCTTGCTGCGTTCAATTTGACGTTCGGCTTCGACTTTTTCCTGCTCGGCCATACGCGCCCGTTCGCGGGCATTTTCACGGAAGACTTCGAGAGATTTGGCCATCGCCCCGACTTCGTCGGCCCGTTTCATATCCAGAATTTCGATATCAAGATTACCGGATGCCAAACTGCCCATGGCGTCTGTCATTTTACGGATTGGCGTTGCAATCATGCGTGACAATGTCCCGCCAAACAGACCGGCCATCGCAATCAACAAAATGACCCCGACGCCCAATGTGATCTGGAAAATATTCATCGCCTGTGCGACCTGTGCTTCAACGTCGAGGACAAGTTGATCAATGTTCTTTGCCAACTCATCAGCAAGCATGCTGACCTCATCTGCCAAAGCACGGGGCTCACCGGATGCTTCAATTGCGCGCGCATGGTTGACGGTTAAATAATGGCGCATCAGCTTGGCCTGCTCGGCGGCGATTTCTTCCCACCGATCAATTGCGCCATCCATCTGCTCTATCAAGTTGCTGATTTCAGGGTTTATGGTTCCATATCCTTTGAGAACATCTGTTCGGATATCGATTTCCTGAAGCGATTCCTCGTAGCCTTTCAAACCTTCACGGTCACCAGTGGTCAGAAAGTAAATAAGCTCCTGACGCGCTTGAAGATATGAAAGATCAAGGCCGCGATAATCGCGTTCGAACTCAGACAAGTAATCACGCTGTTCGTTTGCGCCCTGGACCTTCATGGTCGCAAATATGCCCGCAGCAGCAACCATTAGAATAACTGCAATCATCACGGCAAAACAGGTTGTCAGTTTTGCTGGAATGGAAAGGTTCTTGAAAAAATTCATCACACTTCTCCCTACTGGCCACTGCGACGTGCAAGTTCGTTCAAATTGACTTCAATGGTCACAGCCCCGATTGGTTGACGCTCTTCGTTGCTCATGGTCATGCTGAGCTGTGAACGCCACGTGTCAGAGTCTTCGTTATATTCCGCTTCATCAATAAAGACGGCGTCAGGTCCATTCGGGAATGTGTTCTGGAACTTCGCTTCGTCACCCTGCCAAAAATCTGAGGTGATGGAGCTCTGCCCTACATTCAGACCGACAGCATCCATGACAAAAATTTCAGCAAGCAAGCCGCCCGACCTTGCCTGGACCTGTGTCAGATAGCCCGAGAGCGGATTGGTGACGATTGCAGCGACGAGAGGCTGATCTTCGGCTTCACGCTCTTCACGCCATTGCTTGTCGGCAGCATCGATCTTTTCCTGCGTCAAATCTTTTCGTAGGCGGTTCTGAGAGTTGATCGATAAAGAGACAACCGGGTTGGCAAGCCATTCACGCGCGTCCTGAATAAACTTGTCCGTAATAAGTTCCGATGGATCGCCGGGGAGTTCCGATTTGGCAAAGGAAACTTGCGGCAAACACAGGAACCCTGCGGCAATAATTCCCGAGCAAAACACATTTTTTAGAAACTGCATCGACCCCACTCCTACACCAAAATCGCCATCGCATGAAAGACACTAACTCAAAGTATAGGTATTTATACTAAAGAAATGATTTTCATACAACTTTTTTGCGAAAAGGCAGAACAGAGAAAACGTAAAAGACAGCATTACACATGTCTTGGTTGTTGTTTGGATCATCACAAAATAACAAAAAATTAGTGTGCATTAAGATTAGGCAAGAAAAAAGCGGCGGATTAAACCGCCGCTGAGTTTGGTTGGGACACGAGCAAACTGCAGAAGATTACGTTGTTCCAGGCGCGAAACGCGCCCCTGCAAAGAACAACTGTCCGCCATAACCTAAGCATGACGCGTGCCAACTTTCACCCAGCACAGAAAATCGCCTATTTAAGCGATTTAGAGACGGCACCCCGGCCCCTCATCATGCAGATCAAACAATATTTTCCCATTTTGCAAATCGGATATTTGCAAAATGCAAATATCATTATTTGCATTTTGCAACGTCATGCCTGTGAAAACTGATATCACCAGAGGACAATTTTCCCGCTACTTCTTCCGCTTTTTCTTTCTATCGCCGAAATTGAGCAAAGCTGGCGCGTGCTCAATGATTTCTTCGAGAATTTCCTTGGCCATTTCCAAGTCATCGCGCGCTGACTCATCAAGCTGACTGATGTAACGCGGATCAGAAATCATGCGCTCTGCCTCATAAAGCGTTCGAAGTTCGCTTTGAAACATTTCGCGCGCCCCGAGAGGCAACACTGTCTTTGCACTCATAACAAAGAAGAATTTCAGACTGGTCTTAATCACAATGCGCAGCATCACGACCTGAAGCTTATGAAACTGCTCTTCCAGCTCTTCTTTTTTTGGATGCTTTTCAAGCTTGGCAAAACGCTCCGAGATAACCAACGACAAGGCCTTGAAATTATCAATCTCTTCGCGAAACGGGCGATACCCCGTAACATCAGATTTACTAGCTTGACGCTCAAGCTCTTCGGCCAACGCAACCAGTATGCGTGCACGATGCTCAAGCCGTGACAGAAACTCTTCGACCTGCTCGCGATATTTTCTTTGGCTAGATTGATTCATTTTATTTTGGCGTCTTTATAAATTGGTGCCCGGGCTCGTATCCCGGACACCAACGTAACCCGTCATTCATTAACAACAAGCACAAAAAGACTTATTCAGCTTATCAATCAGCCAATTCAGGGTCTTTTTCCTGAAGCTTACCGCCCGGCGCACCATCCGGATACTTAAAGACAACAGCATCATCTTCAATATCAACCAACACAGCCCCGCCTTTTGAAAGCTTGCCAAACAGAAGCTCCTCCGCCAGCGGTTTCTTGACGTGCTCCTGAATGACCCGACCAAGTGGGCGCGCACCAAAAGCAATGTCATAGCCGCGTTCTGCCAGCCATGTACGGGCGGCTTCGGTAAGTTCGATGGAAACATTCCGGTCTTCAAGCTGAACTTCAAGCTGCAGAATGAATTTATCGACCACCATTTTGACGACATCGGCTTTCAGATTGGCGAATGGAATGACCGCATCAAGACGGTTGCGGAATTCCGGGCTGAAGGTGCGCTTGATTGCCTCTTCATCCTCACCAATACGCATTTCACGCTTAAACCCGATCGGTGGCTTGGCCATATCGGATGCGCCAGCATTGGTTGTCATGACCAACACGACATTACGGAAATCAACGGTTTTGCCGTTATTATCGGTTAGCTTCCCGTGGTCCATCACCTGCAACAGGATATTGAACAAATCAGGATGGGCTTTTTCGATTTCATCAAGAAGCACAACCGCATGCGGATGTTGATCAACTGAATCGGTCAATAAACCACCCTGATCGAAGCCAACATACCCCGGAGGCGCCCCAATCAGACGCGATACGCTGTGGCGCTCCATATATTCCGACATATCAAAGCGAATGAACTCAATCCCCATGACATTGGCAAGCTGCTTGGTGACTTCAGTCTTACCAACACCGGTTGGACCAGAGAACAGGTAACTGCCAATCGGCTTTTCAGGTTCACGCAGACCGGCACGGGCCAGCTTGATCGCACTGGCAACAGACTCAATCGCACGATCCTGACCGAACACAACCGTTTTCAAGTCACGCTCAAGATTGGCAAGAGCCATGCGATCGTCGGTTGAAACCGATTTTGGCGGGATGCGGGCGATCTTGGCGACGATTTCTTCGACATCGCGCTTGCTCACGGTTTTTTTCCGCTTACTCGGCGCCACCAACATCCGAGACGCACCTACTTCGTCAATCACATCAATCGCACTGTCGGGACGCTTACGATCATTGATATAGCGCGATGCCAGCTCCACCGCAGAGCGAATGGCTTCGTTGGTGTATTTGACCTTGTGATGCTCCTCGTAATAGGGCTTAAGGCCCTTAAGGATTTTGACGGTATCTGCTTCGGAGGGTTCTTCGACGTCAATTTTCTGGAACCGACGCACTAGGGCACGGTCTTTTTCAAAATGCCCCCGGAATTCCTTGTAGGTTGTTGATCCGATGCAGCGCAGCGTCCCGCTTGCCAATGCAGGCTTAAGCAGGTTAGACGCATCCATCGCCCCACCTGACGTTGCACCAGCACCGATCACGGTGTGAATTTCATCAATAAACAGCACGGCACCGTCGTAATCTTCGAGCTCTTTGACAACGGCCTTAAGGCGCTCTTCAAAGTCACCGCGATAACGCGTTCCGGCGAGAAGCGCGCCCATATCAAGAGAGAAAATCGTCGCATCGGCCAGAACTTCGGGCACGTCACCATCATTGATCCGGCGCGCCAATCCCTCTGCGATGGCGGTTTTGCCAACGCCGGGATCCCCGACATAAAGCGGATTGTTTTTCGTCCGACGGCACAGCACCTGAATGGTACGCTCGATCTCGCTTTGGCGACCGATCAGCGGATCAATTTTCCCGTTTTGCGCTTTGACATTCAAGTTCACGCAATAGGCCTTGAGCGCTTCGCCCTCGGCTGGTCCGGTTTCATCGCCTTCTGGCGACAGGCCGGATACGGCCTCTTCGTCAGCACCACGCGGGATGCGACGCTCATTGAGCTCAGACGCCTTGGCGATGCCGTGAGAAATGTAATTGACCGCATCAAGCCGCGTCATATCCTGAAGCTGCAGGTAGTAAACAGCATGCGATTCACGTTCGGAAAACAGCGCAACAAGTACATTTGCGCCGGTGACTTCTTCGCGCCCCGAAGATTGAACATGAATGGCCGCACGCTGAATAACACGCTGGAACCCGGCTGTGGGTTTCGGATCGACAAGACGCGCACTGATCAGACCGGAAAGTTCACTGTCGGCGAACTCCAAAAGGTCGGCGCGCAGGCGATCAACATCAACCCGGCAGGCTTTTAAAACGGCAAGTGCATCCTGGTCCTCGGTCAAGGACAGAAGAAGATGTTCGAGCGTTGCATACTCGTGCCGACGCTCAGACGCATAGGCGAGCGCACGATGCAGGCTTTCCTCAAGATTGCGCGATAGCATACGTCACTCCTTCTCTAAGGTGCACTGCAATGGATGCTGGTTCTGACGCGCCAGATCCATGACCTGATTGACCTTGGTTTCCGCAATTTCGTAGGTGAAAACACCACAGACCCCGACACCCTTTTGGTGGACCTGAAGCATGATTGCGGTAGCTTCTTCCCGACCCTTCTCGAAAAACCGTTCCAGCACGTGAACAACAAACTCCATCGGAGTATAATCGTCGTTTAACAACAGTACCTTGTACAACGACGGCTTTTTCGTTTTAGGCCGCGTTTTGGTAACGATCCCTGTATTCGGCAGATCAGTGCCGTCATTATCCTGTTCAGTCATCGTCTAATTACCGGAACCCTTATTTCCTGCATGAACTCCATGATAGGTCATTGCCTGTCTCTTTCAAAGGCCGCAGCACATTTTGTGGCGACTAATTTATTGTCTATCCAGAATTCATGTAAGCCGTGAATGTTCCGCTGCAAGATCAAGGAACAAACTTCCTTATTTTATATTGGATAATACGGCGCAAAACGGCCAAAAGATCTTATTCTTGGCAAATAAAAAGGCGGGCACAGCCAACTGCCATGCCCGCCTTTTCCGGCGAATAGAAAGATCTAGATTATTTCATGCCAGCATTTGCAGCCTTGTTCATTGCCGAAAAGCTATCCGAAAATGCTGAAAACATCATTTCCTGAACTTTCTCACCCTCGGCCAAACCACTTTCAACGCAACGGTTGAGAATACGCGAATTGACCTCTTGAATATCTGACAGACTTTCAGCTTTTGAAAGTGCCTCAATATCAGCCTGCGATGCATCCATCTCGCGCTGAGCCCAGGAAACCAGCTCAGTCCCAACACCACCACTTTTTTCCATCAGTGCGGCTGATGCGTGCCATATTTCTTCAAGTTTCTTCTGCTGCGTTTCGACCAGCTCTTCGTACTGGGCAACAACCCGTGACCCGGCACCGGAAAAAACATCAGACTGACCGGTCATTGTTTCAAACATTCTTGAAAAGGCCTCATTTGCCGCCGAAAGACTGTCTTCAAAGGCGTCATTGCTGGCCGTGAGAATCGCATCGACTTCAGGGGTTTTCCACATATCGAAAAACTTTTCCATCGCATTGGTATCCATAAACATCGCACCCATGCCAAAAACATCGCTTGGTGCACCTTCGGGGGCCTCTTTTGCCGCGGGCTTGGGCGAGGATGCCGTTTTAGGTGCCTGCGATTCTTTTTGGGTCACTAACTTTGGTGGTGAGCTTGGTGCTACCGTTTTCTGTGTCGTTGACGCTTTAGATGAGGAGGCTTGGGCCTTCGCGGGCGCAGCCGTTTTCTTGGGCGCGGTTACCTTGGCATCGGCCGACTTGGCCGCCGCCGCAGATTTGGTTGTCTGAGTCACGGTACTGACCTTTTCTGCTTTGGGGGACGGTTTGGATGCAGCCATTTTTTTTGACACCGGCTTTTTAGTCGCAGCACTTCGTGCCGCACCAGACTTCGCGGCCGGTTTTGGCGCAGATTTAACTGGCTTGCTCTGCTTTGAAGCGGGAGATGATGTTGCAGGTGCCTTGGCCCGGGTAGCGGTCGTCGATGCCTCAGCGGGGCTGGCTTTAACCTCAGCACCGGTGTCTGCATCAACCTTTACCACCGACGCAGAGTCAGGCGTATTCGCAACCGGCATTTGGTCTGCTTTCTCAGAAGATGGCGCAGAACTAATCGGCTTCACATCCTCCGCAGAGTGAGCCTTGTCCTTTGGCGGCGAAGCAGCGGGTTTTGCAGAATTTTTCTCCACCGACGAGATGTCATCGGGTTTCTTTGCAGCCGCTTCGATCTCGGACGAGGTCATGACCACACGTTTGGTCACAACATCGTCCTTATTCCCGGACGTCTGCGTACTTGGCGTCGACGCATTTTTTTTCGCGGCGACAGATGTTTTCTGTGGTTTTCCAGAAGCCTTCGGTTTGGAAACAGCCATTGCACCAACCTCCTGCTTATTGGGCTTTACGGCCCAATGTTATGTTGCGTTGCAACATAACCCTAGATGGAACAACCCTCCAACGTCAAGAACAGTTTGGTGACAGTTGCACGAAAGGTCTTTGTGAAAACGGTCCTAACCAAGTCACCTTGAAACGCCAAGTACCGCGAAGTTTTGTAAAACAGTTTCTGTTTGCAAACCCTTAGCGCCGTACCCCGAGCCTGATGCAACAACAAAAGGCGCGCCAAAACATGACGCGCCTTTAAAAATATTGTGTCCCGACATCAGGACTTGATCAAAATCTGCGGAATTTTGACGTCAAACTTTGTTCATCGCAACGTGTTGCCTCGCACAGTGCGATAAAAATTCCGGGAGTCGGCATCTCGGTCATTCTTGCTGTAAAACGGGTCAGGCAATTTGGGTGCGTCCGCCGCTGGTGGCTGTGGCAACGCGCGCTCAATACCTGAAAGGTTGGCGAGGACCGTGGGGAACCGCAGCGCATTCAGGTTATCTTTTGCCGATGTCCAAGCCGCCAATGTGATCTGCTTGGACGAACACCCGATTGCAACCCAATAGTAATCATCGGAATGAAGCCGCAACCCATCGCGCTCCTGATAGCCAAAACCATCTGACTGAAGCGCATCGGTTAACCGCACATACGACTCCCGATCCAGTCTGTCTGTCGCTTCATCGCCGCCAAACGCACCAAGCGGAGCATTCACATCCACGTTGATCTGACTAACTTCTGCCGGACCAAACACGCGCGACACCATGTTAAATTGATCAAAACCAACTTGCGGCTGGATTTCAAAGCTGCGGACTTCTTTATAATAATCGGCGTTGTAAACAAGCCTGATGCGGCCTTCTGCCTCACCGGCAGAACATGCAACGCGCAGATCATCGGCATTAAGGTATGAGAACCAGGATGCCTTGCGTGTCAGAGGGTTTGAGATATCGCTCCCTTGTGTAAAAGCACAGCCAGCCATCAAGGATGTGGCCAAGGTCACACCGGCGATACGGCTGAAAACTGCGGGGCTAAAAGCTATCTTACTGACAAATGGGAGAATTATTTTACGCATTCGATCCTCGATTTTTTCCCGTTCTGCGGATATAACTTGAGACTGATGTGAAAATAAGGCCAATGCAAGGCCACATATGGAATGTCACGCAATCCTGACTCGTTAAACGTTTGTTTAAGCCTACGGTGCGAGACTGTTCGTATTTAGATCTTGGGGATTACCGAAAGCCGAGCCCGATACAATGCGTTTTATGACCCTGTCAGGGCCAACAACAATGGCCAAATCAACTCCGTCGCGCAGCAGTGACCGCATGCGTAGCTTTGCCGTCGCACTTATGTGCCTGACGGTGCTTTTGTGTGCGACTGTTCTTGCACCTGCAAGTGCCGTTGCCCGAACGTATACGGCAATGGTCATTGATGGTGACACTGGCGAAGTTCTTCATGAATACCGCGCCGATCACAAAGTGTATCCAGCGTCGCTGACCAAGATCATGACGCTTTATATGCTGTTTGATGCACTCGACCACGGCAAGGTATCGCTTTCGACACCGATGAAAGTATCCAAGCGTGCATGGGGACAGGCGCCGTCCAAGCTTGGTCTTAAGCCAGGTGAAAGCATTTCGGTCAAAGACGCGATTCTGGCCCTTGTGACCAAATCGGCAAATGACATTGCCGTGGTTGTCGCCGAACACCTTGGTGGTACGGAAATCAAATTTGCGCAGATGATGACGTCGGAAGCGCGTCGCATTGGCATGACGCGTACGACGTTTCGCAATGCATCTGGCCTCCCCAACCGCGGCCAGATGACCACAGCACGCGATATGATCAAGATGGCCGTCGCCCTTCGCAAAAATTACGGTGATTACTATCACTATTTCTCGACCCAGAAATTCCGCTTTGGCAATCGCACTTATGGTAACCACAACAATCTTCTGGCGTCATATTATGGCACCGACGGGATCAAGACCGGCTATATCAATGCGTCGGGCTTTAACCTGGTTGCCTCGGTCAACCGCAACGGAAAACGTCTGATTGCGGCTGTCTTTGGCGGGCGCACTGCACGTACCCGTGATGATCAAATGAAAAAGCTTCTGGATCGGGCTTACCTGAAACTGAAGGAAGACGGTGAAATCATGCCACCGCGCCCACGTTTCAGCCCGGACGACAAAATCCTTCCGGCGGATGCGCAGCTGCTGATCGCCAAACTTGAATCGCAACGTGAAGCAGAACAGCCGGGTCGCGTTGACACCCAAACCGTTGTCAGCCGTATTAAGCCCGAAACAGCCACAGATGGCTGGGCCATTCAAGTTGGCGCCTTCAGCGACCAGCGGCGTGCACAGGAAGCAGTGCTTGCAGCGGCACGCACAGCACCGGATGTTCTTCGCCTGACCCGTGCAGCCGTTGAACAACAAGCCAGTGGAACTGGCGTAGTCTATCGTGCCCGCCTGCTTGGCTTTGAAGGTGAAACAGCGGCGCGTGCCGCCTGTGCCGCACTTCGCCGTGAAAAGGTTGCATGTATCCCGGTAAATGCCGGAGGCGCGGGATAAGTTAGATCAGCTCGCGCGATCAAATACGAAAAAGGCCGTCAGAACATTCTGACGGCCTTTTTAAATAGGGCACACTTAGCGCGTATCAGAAGCGATACGATTAGTGACCGCCGCCAAGTGCAAAGAAATCATCTGACGACAATCCGCTTTTCACCAGTTGATCGGTGACTTGCGCCTTCAAACGCACAAGTCCGGCATCATCAGCAGCTTCGCAGCGTGCGACAATGGCGGGCTGCGTGTTGGATGCACGCAGCAACCACCAGCCATCATCGGTACTGACACGCACACCATCAATGCCACTGACTTTGGCACCCGCCTCGGCCAGACGCCCGCGAACTTCTTCGATCAGGTCAAACTTGCGATCATCCGGGCAATCAATCCGCGTTTCCGGTGTGTTGACGGCAACCGGCATTGCAGCCCGCCATACGGCAAGGCTTTTGCCACTTTGCACCAGAATGCGGTACAGGCGCACAGCCGCGTATGTCGCATCGTCATAACCGTAATACCGTTCGGCAAAGAAGATATGGCCACTCATTTCACCGGCAATCGGTGCTTTTTCCTCGATCATTTTGGTTTTGATAAGGGAATGACCGGTTTTCCACATGATAGCTTTGCCACCTAGTCGGCTGACCTCATCGAACAGGGTCTGGCTGGCTTTAACGTCGGCGATGATCGCGGCACCGGGTTGGCGTGCTAAGACGTCGGCAGCATAGATCTGCAACAGCTGATCGCCCCAAAGCACATTGCCCTTGCCATCAATCACGCCAATACGGTCACCATCGCCATCAAATGCAACACCCCAGTCGGCATTGTGTTTGGCAACGGCGGCCTTAAGGTCCACCAGATTAGCCTCAACCGTCGGATCCGGATGATGGTTGGGGAACGTGCCGTCAACTTCATCAAATAGAAGATGATGCGTGCCGGGCAATTGGGCGGTTAACTTACGAACAACGTCGCCAGACGCACCATTCCCGCAATCCCAGACAATGGTCATTGGCTTTGCGACGTCGCAATCAAGCTCGGCAACAAGACGTGTTACATACCGGTCTTCGATATCAATGTCGGTAACCGACCCGGCCCCGACTTCAAAATCACCGTTTGCGGCAATCTGTCCAAGTTCCTGAATGGCTTCGCCAAACACCGATTTGCCGGCATTGAGCATTTTGAACCCGTTGTAGTTTGACGGATTGTGCGATCCGGTCACCATGATGCCGGCATCGGTTTTTTCGTCATATACTGTAAAATACAGCATTGGCGTTGGCCCACGGGCGATCCGTACAACGTCACACCCGGTCGAAAGGATCCCTTCGATCAGGGCTGCTGCCATTTCGGGCGAACTGATCCGTCCGTCGCGTCCGACAGCGACTTTCTTGCCGCCTGACCGACGTACTTTCGTACCAAAAGCCTTGCCAAGCGCGTTGGCATCCGCCGCATGCAGGGTTTCCCCGACAATGCCACGCACGTCATATTCACGCAGTACCGAGCTGTCAAACGTGTATACAGCAGATAAAGTCATATTGGTATTAGCCTCCAATTGATGCGCGCCCGACACAGGAATAGCTAAAGCCGTTTTCGGCCATTTCAGCCGGATCATAAACGTTTCGCAAATCCACAACGGTCGGGTGTTTCAGCGCGTCTTTGACACGGTCAAGGTCCATGCCACGGAACTCGTTCCATTCGGTCAGAACAACCATCGCATCAGCGCCATCGATGGTTTCATAAGCATTTTCGCAATAGCTCACGCCTTCCAGAAGCTTTTTGGCTTCTTCCATGGCCTCTGGATCATAGGCTTTGACCGTCGCCCCGGCCGCAATGAGGGCCGGTACAATATCAAGGCTGGGCGCGTCACGCATGTCATCGGTGTTTGGTTTAAACGCCAACCCCAGAATGCCGATCGTTTTGCCTGCAACCGAACCACCGCATGCAGAAACAATGCGATTGGCCATCGCCTTTTTACGTGCCGTATTCACATTTACCACCGTTTCGATGATCCGAAGCGGGCTATCATATTCCTGAGCGGTCCGCACAAGGGCCAGCGTATCCTTGGGGAAACAGGACCCACCATAGCCCGGCCCCGGATGCAGGAACTTTTTGCCAATCCGGCCATCAAGGCCGATACCGCGTGCAACGTCATGGACGTCCGCACCAACCTTTTCACAAAGATCGGCAATTTCGTTGATAAACGTGATCTTTGCGGCCAAAAACGTATTGGCGGCATATTTGATCATTTCCGAGGTTTCGCGTGACGTAAACACAATCGGTGTTTCGATCAGATACAGCGGACGATACAAGTCCGACATGACTTCGCGGGCCCGTTCATCACTGGTACCGATCACGACACGATCCGGGCGCATAAAATCACCAATTGCCGAACCTTCACGCAGGAACTCCGGGTTTGACACCACAGCAAATTCCGCATCCGGGCGTTTTTCACGGATAATGCGTTCTACTTCGCGGCCCGTGCCAACCGGCACGGTCGATTTGGTCACAATAACCGTAAAGCCATCCATCGCTTCGGCGATTTCTTCGGCTGCGGCATAGACATAGCTGAGATCAGCATGACCATCACCACGACGGGTCGGGGTGCCAACAGCAATAAACACTGCATCGGCATCTTTTACGCCAACCTTAAGGTCCGTGGTAAATGTCAGACGCCCTGCTTTGACGTTGTTTTCAACCAGAACATCCAGACCAGGTTCGTAGATCGGCATGATGCCGTCTTCAAGACGGGCGATTTTCTCCACATCTTTGTCGACACAGATGACGTCAGTACCGAATTCGGAGAAACAGGCACCGGACACAAGTCCAACATATCCGGTCCCGATCATTGCTACGCGCATGGATGTTTTACCCTAGTAAAGTTATTGTCGGCCGGAACAATTCAACAGACGATCCCGGCCGGTTATAATTGAAATGAAACGATTATTCGGCTGCTTCGCCTGAAGCAAAATCGTGAATAAGCTGACGAACGTCATCGCGCATGTCTTCACGCGCCAAGGCAAATGACATTGTGGCTTTCAGGAAGCCAATCTTGTTCCCGCAATCAAACCGCTGACCTTCGAAGCGATATCCATAAAAAGGTACTTTTCCGATCATTGCGGCCAATGCGTCGGTAAGCTGGATTTCGTTACCAGCCCCGCGCGGAATGTTTTCAAGGACTTCGAAAATACCCGGATCAAGGATATAACGCCCGATTGCCGACAGTGTTGATGGTGCTTCTTCGGGCTTTGGTTTCTCAACCATGCCACATGCACTGACCAGACGGCCATTCGTACCTTCGACTTCCAGCACGCCATACCGCGCGGTTTCTTCGCGCGGTACATCCATGACGGCAACCATATTACCGCCCGTGCGGCCGTAACTTTCGACCATTTGCTTCATGCACGGTGTTTTCGACTGGATAAGGTCATCTGCCAGCAGAACGACAAATGGCTCATCACCCACCAACGATTTTGCACACAATACAGCGTGCCCAAGACCCAAAGGATTGCCCTGACGGGTATAGGTGACGCGACCATTTTCCGGGATCATCTCAAGTGCCTTGGCCAGCGCGTCTTCTTTCCCGCGCTCTTTCAGGATGGCTTCAAGTTCGGCAGACCGGTCAAAGTGATCTTCGATCGCACTTTTGCCACGGCCCGTCACAAAGATGAATTCTTCGATACCCGCTGCGATTGCCTCTTCGACGGCGTATTGAATCAGCGGCTTGTCAACGACTGGCAACATTTCTTTGGGCATTGCCTTGGTTGCAGGTAAAAAACGGGTGCCCATGCCTGCGACCGGGAAAACAGCCTTTTTGATTCGTTTCGACATTCAAAAATTTCCTTTTTCAACCGCTGCAGGCCAGCCCTATCAAGAACTGTCTGCATGTATGCTTTTGCCACGATTCCAGAACGGGGATCAAGCAAGCGTAAGCATAATTGACGCTAATCTTTACATAGCCGTAACAAAAGGCTTCGTGCCGCATTGAGCTGCGATGCCAGATAATCTGACCCACCATGATCGGGATGGACCGTCTTGATCTGTTTTTTATAAGCCCGATTGATCTCCTCGCGGGTTGCGTCTTTGGCAACATCAAGGATTTTACAGGCCTCATCAGCAGTCATATCACCGGCATTCGAACGCCTGTTGTCATATTGGCCACTCTCGTTTTCGTTGTGGCCGCTTCCCCCGGTATATGCGCCATTGTTACCATTGTCTGTTTTGGACCAACCTTGCCACCCCGAGCAATCGGGACGACGTTCAAAATAGGCTTCCAAAACAGCTTGGCTTTGATCAGTTGCACCGCAACATTGAACATAAAGCAACCGCAGGTCGTCAAGCTCCAAGCTGTCAAGATCTGCTCCGGCGTAGGTCCCGTTATGCACGGAGCCTTGCATTTGGCCGGTTTCGAGATCAAGCAGCATATAAAGATAATCCGTTCTGATTTCTGACGTTCTGCCGGCACCACGCCCCTGCTGGCCAAAGCCACCGGGACGGGCAGTCCGACGCGACGACGCAAATATCTTGCGTAAAAGTGGCAATAAAAAGCCTAGTTTCATCACCCTAATCAGGAACGGAACGGCGGCGGCCAAAGCCGCAAACATCGCAGCCAGCTTGCCTGTCAGCAGCATCCAGCCCGCCAGAACCACCAGCAAAGTGATGGTCACAATCATGCCAACTTTGCGAATTTCTTTTGGTTCAGCCTCGGTCATCCAGCGAATGAAAAACCCAACCCCGACAAACAGCGCAATACCGACCAACAACCATTGCATTATGGTTTTTTCCGCAATTGATTGCCCAGCAACAGCACGTCATTTGATCCGGTTTTTTCCTGATAAACCGCAAGTCCGTCTTGCCCGCCAACGGCATAACTTGCCACCGCACCAAGTAAATCACGCAGTTTTTGGACGGCACTGGCATCAAACTGCATAAAGGCCCCATCGGTAATCCGGGCAATTTCCCCAAACGCAAATTGCGCCTTACGATCAAAGCCTTCCTGAAACATGAATGCCTTTACCCCCTTGAGCGCCAACTTACCGGCAATTGGGGCCAGATCATCGGGGTTTTCTTCGATACAGTCGCCGACATATATCAAGGCATCGATCTTCTTGTTCGCGGCTTCACGTTCAACATGAGCCAATACACGCTCGATCTGGGTATGCCCGGCGCGACAGCTGACTTTGGTCATGTAGTTGCCAAATACTGCCGCGTCGCGGCACCAGCCACTTGCCTTACATTCAGAAAGTCCGCGAAAGAAAACAAGCTGGATATCAAGCGCACCAAGCCCAGATACGGCGTCAAACATTTCTGCCTGCAGCATCGTGGCACTGTCCCAGCTCGGCTGGCGACTGGCGGTTGCATCCATGGCAAAGATCAGCCGCCCTTGTGCCGGGCCGGACGCAGGGGCCTGCACAGAAAGATCACGCGCCTTGTTCAGAAAGTCCGCGACGTCCTGCTTATTGGATGTTTCCGCGACGATGTTTTTGCGTGCCAAGTAAAATTCATCCGTTCAGCTTTTTGATCAGACACCATGATGTGCCCCTAAAGATATAGGTTGCAACCGGTCAGATCGGCAACTCTTCACCATCAGACGGTTTGAACCCGATCACTTCAAGCAAGGAACGGACTTCCTGACGTGCGGCCATGTGCGACATGCTCATCGGGATGCCCACACCCTTTTCGCGCAGATCTAGAAGGGTCAACCCTTTGAGGAACAATTCACGATAAATTACACGTTCGCCAAAACCCGGTGCCGGACGGAACCGAATGCGCCCTGCGAGCTTTTCAACAATTTCGGCGATATCGCGTTTATTGCGCGCATCAAGATGTGAAAGACGGTTGCGCATGACAATCCAGTCAATGGTCCCACCGTCAATACCAGCACGACGTTTACGGGCATCCCAGACCATTTCGGCATAGATGCTTGGCCCTTTGATATCCAATGTATCCGGATCAATCCGTGCGAGCATATCAAGGTCGATAAAACTGTCATTGATTGGTGTAATCAACGTATCGGCACAGGCATGCGCCAGACGTGACAGGTAATTGTCACTGCCCGGGCAATCCATCACGACAAAGTTGCATCCGACGACCATTTCGCCCAAGGCGTTGGTAAACCGGTCCCGCTCATCAAGTTTGGCCTCGTTGCCATCGGAAACTTCGCTGCGATAAATCGGGCGATGTTCGGGCGTGGGCAGTTTCAAACCTTTTTTGGCGTTGAACGCTGTACGGTTCTCGATATAGCGGGTCAGTGTTCCCTGACGCGCATCGATATCAAGTGATCCGACCGTGAAGCCCATTTTCATCAGGGAAACGATCAGATGCATCGCCGTTGTCGATTTGCCCGATCCCCCTTTTTCATTGCCGATAACAATTACATGGGCGCGGTTGGACTGCGGCTGCTTATCCGTCACAGTCTGCTGGCCTGCGCTGTCCCCGCCTGCGCTGGTCTCTTGCACCGTCATGGCTGTTTGCTCCGTTATTCAGGCATCTTGATATTGTCCCCAAGTCCAGTCTTCCCAAAGAGCCACTTTGTCCCCAAAAATCAAGGATAAAAGAAACCTGTCAGCATGACATCCTTGGACTGGCCGTCAGCACAAAACTCATTCACATCATCGCGCGCATCATCTGGATATCTTGAGGAAACGCTTTGCATCCCCATCTTAACCGGTGAAATACTCTGCTGTTAGTGCTTTTGCTTGTATTTCACGGTCATACCGGCTGTCGATGCAATCACATCAATGAGTCTTGACCCTAGCCAACTTAACAACACAAAGGTAAAGATAAGGGTAGCGCAAAATATAGATGCGCCTGAAAAACATATTGAAAGGACGCAAAGTGCAGTATCGGGGGGCTTTGATTGGTGGCGTTTTGGGTAGCCTTCTGATCGCAAACATGCAATGTGCATCCGCACAGCAAGTTGGCGGTTTTGAACAGGTTCCCGAAGACCAGAGCCCGATGGAATTTGCGTCAAAAGCGGACGGCAAAAACGTCTTCCTGCGCCAATACCGAGACAACAGCACCGTCTTCGTCGGTCGCTGGTTTGCTCCGCGCACGGCAAAAGAACTACCACAATCGGCAAGTGACCTGTATCTGGAAACCGTCTTTACGACATCTTCTGCCGGTTTCACGTTCAGTACGGCAATGGCCCCGAACCAGCTTTTAGACATGTTTGATTCACTCAAATCCGGAAGCAAGGTTAATGGAGCCAGTTTCACGCAGGAAACCCGGATTGGTCCGATTTCGATGGTGCCGTTTGCGCGCAATCAATCACAGTGCATTTCCTTTGTTGGCCAGTGGGACCCGCAAACCCAAAGCCAGCGCGGAAGCCGTCTTCTTGGCTTTTACTGTACGCCAGTAATGCAGCAGGCTGTGACAGGCTCGGCCACCGCATCCACGCCAATAAGCATGATTGATGCTCAGGAATTCGCTGCGGGCTTTATGAACCGGTTCACAGTGCAAATCCCCGACAATGTCGCCAAGCCTGTGGCTACGGCAACGCCCCCTGCACCGCAACCCGAAGGGTCGGTCACCACCCCGCCGGAAGATGGCATTCCAATCACCACCAATTGGCAAGGTGCACGGGGTGTTGGGACCTTGAAGTTTGATCAGCCATCGGGCGAAGGTACGATGATTGTTGATGACGACCAGCGTCATTGCGAGGGCATCTGGCGCCATGAAGGCGGCGCGTATCAAACCGGCACCCTGCCATTTGGCAGCTGGTATGTTTATTGTAATGACGGCAGCTTCGCGCGCGGAAACTACACCAGCGAGGGGCCGGCATCGGTCACCGGTGACGGTCAAGACAACAATGGACAGGCGGTTTATTTCCGCCAGCAAAACCAGGGTTAAGTTAGGCTACGGTCGCCCCACCCATATCGTATCGCCCCAAAGAAGAATTACCCAATTATGACCACAGATATCCAAACCATTATCATTGGCGCCGGTGTTGTTGGGCTGGCCTGTGCCCAATCTCTCGCCCGTGCAGGCCGTGAAGTCCTGATCATTGAACGTCATGACGCCATCGGCACGGAAACCAGCGCACGCAACAGCGAAGTCATTCACGCCGGGATCTATTATCCGAAAGGAAGCCTGAAAGCACAGCTGTGCGTCGAAGGACGCGACCTTCTATATCGCTACTGCGCCGAAAACGGCATCGACCACAAACGCACAGGAAAACTGATCGTCGCCACGAAAGATGATCAGATTGATGCCCTGCGCAGCATTGAAAAGAAGGCGCAAGAAAACGGGGTTAATGACCTTGTCTGGCTGAGCAAGGCCGAAACCCTTAATCGTGAACCGGCCCTGAAATGCGTTGGCGCACTGCACAGCCCATCTACCGGCATTGTCGATTCCCATCAGTTGATGGTGACCCTTTTGGGGGATGCGGAAAATCACGGCGCCACACTGGCATTAAATACGGATGTGATTTCGGTCAACCACGACAAGGATGTCTACACGGTCAATACCCGTGATGCTGATGGCGAAGAAATGAGCCTGACCTGCGCCGAACTGATTGTTGCAGGCGGATTGCACAGCCAGACGCTAGGACGTAATTTTACCGGCATGAACAAAAACACTGTTCCTGCACAGCATTACGCGCGCGGCTGTTATTTTACTCTGTCGGGCAAGGCGCCATTTTCAACCTTGATCTACCCTGCCCCGGAACAAGCCGGGCTTGGCATTCATCTTACCCTTGATATGGGAGGACAGGCGCGCTTTGGTCCAGACGTCACGTGGGTTGATGCGCCGAACTACGACGTACCGGAAGAACGGCGCCACGATTTTGCCGAAGCCATCCGTAAATATTATCCTGATCTTGATGAAAACGCCCTTCAGGCAGGTTACGCTGGCGTGCGTCCGAAAATTCAGGCCCCGGATGAAGCGGCCCATGACTTCATGATTGCCGATGTAAAATCGCACGGCCTTAATGGTCTTGTAATGCTCTATGGTATTGAATCGCCGGGATTGACCGCATCACTTGCAATTGGCGCATTGGTCTGTGACCGCATAACGCGCCAGAGCGACATACGTGTCGCATCCTGATGGTCGCCCTGCGACGGCCTAAAATGCCAAACCACGACGCGTCAGACGCGATAAATATCTGATAGTAGATACGAGAAGCAAAAATGGGCAAGGAACGCCAGATGACGGCACAAAACAGCAAGGATGTCCAAAACAGATCAGCAATGCATCCTGCTGACAAAGGAGTGTCACGGCGCCGGTTCATTGAAGGCAGCATGGCCGGGTTGGGCGCAGCGCTAATTTCAAATACCCCGTTACTGGCTCAGGCTCAGCAGCTTGAGCCCTTCACGCCGACCCCCAACAGCTTAAGCGCGCCAAATGCCCAAGGCAGCCAGAACAGCAAACCAAAAATTGATTTCACGGAACGCATGCGTGATTACGTGGTTGATATCAGTCGCTGGGCCAAGGGATATCGCAGTGATTTTTCGATCATCGCGATGAACGCACTTGAACTGACCGAGTTTCTTGAAACAACGCTATTTGCTACGCGCGGCACCGCTGAACCCGCAAGGGATTATCTGCGTGCACTTGATGGCATCCTTATCGAAGCCCCGTTTTACGGCTATGACAAATATGGCGAGCCGACCAATACCGAGGAAACTAAATATATTCTTGGCTATCTCGAACGGTTGAAGCTTGAAGGCCTGCAATATCTGTTGGTTGATTACACCAATAAGGTCGACGACATGCAAAAGGCACGTCAACAAGTAAGCGGCCTTGATGCCCTGTATTACGCGGCACCACCGCCAGGTATGCAGCTGTCATCTCTGGCATCGGTACCGCGCACGCCAATCGGGTCCAATCCACACATTATCGACAACATCAGGTCGGCCAAAAATTTTGCTATGGTGCTCGACAGTTCACCTTATGGCACCAAGACGGCCTATCTTGATGCTCTGGTTGCGACCAATTACGATACGTTGATCATTGATCCGTTCCACCGCGGCACCATTCCGCTGACCTATGAGGACATGAAACGTCTGCGATATAAAAGGGTTGGAACGCCGCGCACCATTATGGCCTATATCAATATCGCGACAGCCGAAACATATCGCTATTACTGGCAAAGCAACTGGCACGCCGGATCGCCTGATTTCATCAGCGAAGGCAATATGATGGCCCGCTGGGGACAGGAACATCACGTGCATTACTGGACACCTGAATGGCAACGCCTGATTTTTGGGAGCGAAGGCAGCTATCTTGGTGGCATCATGAAACTTGGCTTTGATGGTGTGGTGCTTGGCGGGCTTGGTGAATATGCTTGGTGGCAGGATTACTGATCACAACCACCTGAACTTTCCTTAAAAGCGCGACGGCATTTGACGCGCCCGGTTGTGTTGGGCACTGTTGCATGCAGTTAAGAACATATGCTGCAAGCACAGCAACAGGAGGCCAGTTTGTCCGACCCAATCATTCATTATTTCTTTGTTCAGTCCCCATGGTCGTTTTTCGGGTTCCGCCCGGCAGTTGAAATTGCCAGAAAACACGGCGTGGGAATCATCCATAAACCATGCCGGGCGGCGGATGTCTGGGAACATGGTGGTGGCGTGCCATTGGCAAAGCGTCCCAAAGCCCGGCAGGAATACCGGATGGCAGAACTTAAACGCTGGTCCGCACATCTGGGCATTCCAATTAACCTGCAACCGAAATTCTTTCCCGTTGATGAAACACTGGCCGCACGGACCATCATTGCCGTGCAGGATGACGGTAAAGATGCGTCCACATTGATTGAGACGTTGATGGGAGATGTCTGGCTGCACGAACGCGATATCGCAGAACCGCAAACCGTGCGCGATGCCCTGATCAAATGTGACCTGTCGGCCGAGTATCTGGAAAATGCCGATTTGCCCGCCATTGCCGGAATTTATGACGCCAACTGTCAAGCCGCACGAGATCACAATATATTTGGTGTCCCAAGCTATGTGGTCGGCTCCGAGCTGTTTTGGGGCCAGGACCGGCTTGACTTTGTGGACCGCGCCCTATCTTAGGCTGGCATCCGCTTGCCCCACCACTCCTTTAAAAAAACAAACCGGGCGGGAAAAACATCCCGCCCGGTTTGTATATGGCCTTTACCGGCCAGAATTCATCTTCCCCTCAGGCAAGGCGTTTGACGTGATCGACAACAAACCCATCTGATGACGGATAGGTGTTTTCGATCATGGCAAGAGCCTTACCCTCGTTGCTTGCGGCAACTTCGTGGATTTGCACGTCGGCCCAGCGATCATCAAAGATTTCGTGGGAACGGTTCTCTTTGACGCATTCGCGAACGGCCTGATTGTGCAGTTCAACCTCGAATACGGTCTGGCGATGGTCTGTGAACGCAGACATTTCCGCCGATCTCCTTACTTTTTTGTCCGGCGGCGCCGCCCAGACGCCGTCGTGTCCTGAACTGGGAATCTCAACCACAAGATACCCAACCATCACTCTACGTTTCGCACCTTAACGAGCCGTAAATTATCCGGTTGTTTTGTATTTCAACACAAATCGCTCCGGTTTCAAGCCCCAATTTGTCATAGCCCTATCACCTCAAACGCCGACAACTGGGGGTTTCAGAACTTATCCTGCCAAATGCGCCATTTTGGAAAATAAATCGCTGAAATATGGGATTGATACCCGCTGAGGTGCCGTTCCAGCCAGATGAAAAATCGAAAAAAGAATCATTTTATCGAGGGCTTTTACATAAAACGCCCTTTGCTTGCGATTGTGCAGCGCACACGTCGCGCAACAATATTTCAAAGGTAATCTGCAGGGATCATAAAGTTCCGTCCTCGATCCCCCTACCCAACCGAAACGATCTTTTTTCACTCTTGCCTGAATTTAAAATTGATCAAATGGCCAATGCATCAAACATACAAGGATAAGCAAGCCCGTCTTGCACCAGAACAAACATGCTGCCAGGAGGCTGCCGAGGATGAACGTTTTTTCCGATACCGCATTTGACGGCCACGAACAGGTTGTTTTTGCCAGTGACAACGCCAGCGGATTGAAAACCATCATCGCCGTTCACAATACCAATCTTGGGCCATCGCTTGGTGGATGCCGAATGTGGCCCTATGCCAGTGAACAGGAAGCCATCCACGATGCGCTGCGCCTGTCGCGCGGCATGACGTATAAGTCGGCCCTTGCAAACTTGCCCCTTGGTGGTGGCAAGTCCGTCATCATCGGTGATCCACGCAGTCAGAAAACACCTGAACTGTTCCGTGCCATGGGCCGTGCCGTCGAGCAGGTCGGCGGTCGTTATATTGTTGCCGAAGATGTTGGCACCAGCCCGGCAGATATGGAACAGATCGCCAGTCAGACAAAACATGTCGGCGGGATCAGCGATGGCAAAGACCCGGCACGTACCGGAGACCCGTCACCCTTTACCGCCTACGGTGTATTCATCGGACTGAAAGAAGCCGCGCGGTTTAAAAACGGGCACGATGACCTGACCGGCATGCGCGTTGCTGTTCAGGGGCTTGGCCATGTCGGCTATCATTTGTGTCAGATGCTTTATGATGCCGGTGCAAAACTTGTGGTCGCCGATCTTAATCAGGCCAGTGTAACCAAGGCGGTTGATGCATTTGGCGCCACCGCGGTTTCAGTTGAGAACATCCTGTCTGTGGATTCCGATATCCTTGCTCCTTGTGCATTGGGGGGCGTGATCAATGATCGAACCCTTGAAAAACTTCGCGTCGGGATCATTGCCGGGGCAGCCAACAACCAGCTTGAACACGCACGTCATGGTGACATGCTGCGCGAAGCAGGCATTCTGTATGCCCCTGATTACGTCATTAATGCTGGCGGTGTTGTTGAGGTCCATTATTGCCGCGAAGGCAAACCGGTGAGCGACACCAACAAACACATCGCAGGCATCGGCGCGACCGTGCGCGAGATCTTTGACCGCGCCAAACAGCAAAACCTATCGACCAGTTTCGTTGCTGACCGACTGGCCGAAGAACGGTTTGGTCTGCGCCAACACGCAGCATGATCGCCCCTATCATGCAGACATGAACCCAAAACGACAAAAGGCGAGGCCCATAACGGCTTCGCCTTTTTTTTCATTCAGATGCAGATTTGGAAAACGGCCTTTGCAGCGTTATTCCGCGGCAATCGGCTCGTAGTTTGCTGTAACTGCAGCAGCATCATCGCAATCGCAATTACCGCAGGTGTTTGAATTAATCAGTTCTGCGCGCATATGGCAGGCGCATTTACCGCATTGTGGCGCACAGCCATGAAAACGGAACACCTCAGCCGGACGCGTCGCACCACCTTCTTCGGCAGCCCGTCTAACGTCTTTTTCTCTAAGCGCATTACAAACGCAAACATACATGGTGCAAATGCAATCAGTTATTAGTTACAGAGCAAAAGCTGTACGGTAAATGCGAATAGTTTTCAAACACTTTTAATACACCTCGGACAAAAAAATTCCCCGCAAACCGACAGATTTGCAGGGAATTTCAAAAAAGTCGTTTAATCAGAAGGAGATCAGGCAAGCGTGATATGGCTGACTACGCGTTTAACACCTTTGATGCGACGCACGATCGAAAGCACTTTTTGCAGTTCCGGATCGGTCTGCGCCTCGCCCATGATGTAAACAACATTATTTACCGACTGCCAGCGGTAGTTCACCGAACTGACGCCTTTTTCAGCCAATAACAAGGCTTTGATCTGGCCTTCAATCCAGACATCGGACACGGTTTGGGTCGCCGAATCGGTTGGAACGGCATTTTTGCCATACTCGTCTTCAGCCGCGCGATAGGCCTCAATGGATTCGGCATCGGCAATCTCAAGGTGATCATGAACGGTTTTGATGCGGTTATCCTGTTTGATCAGGGACATCACGTCATAATATTTGCCTTTTGAGTCGACCATCCCGGTGACCATGACCTCCTGCTTCCAGATGTCGACATTCACATCCATCAGATAGGTGTGATCGACTTTGGAAAACTCGCCAAGGATACCGGATTTAATCTGGGTATCGAGCCACTGGTCATTGCCTGTGCGGTCTTCGAGAGGCATCTGTAATGGCCCACAGGCAGCAATTGGAGCCGCCAACAGCACACATACCGAAACCGTTTTGACAACACTGCGCCAGCCTCGGGAAACCTGGATCATTTCGGTACTCCTTTTACGCCCATTGGGCATGTTCAATTATTATTCGGACCGTCGAACGTTCATGCGGCCATTCTAATCCTTACCAGATAAACGCCGCATGGCGTGTTCTGTTCCGGGCTGTATCTATTGCAGTGAATTTTGACGAAAAAAAGCCCTAAACAGTTTTAAACCGGGCCACATTAGCGAAAAATTGATCAGCAACAAAAAATGGACCGGGAATTTCTTCCCGATCCATTATATCGATACATCAATCAGGCAGGCGTATTACCAGAATGTCTGGCACCTGCCAAATGAGTCTGGTCACCCCTCGTCCATCGACATCAGAGACGCGTTGCCCCCAGCAGCCGTGGTGTTGATCGTGATGGTTTTTTCCGTTGCGAAACGGTGCATGAACGCCTGATCTGGCAGTGCGCCGTCATCTTCCGCACCGCTATCAGAAATCAACGACAGGATCGCACCATCGCGCTTTGCCAACAGTTGTTTGAACGATGTCACACGATCAAGCGACGCCACGCACGAAACACCGGCAATATCACCATCATACATGGCACCAAGGCCGGTATTGGCACTGACCACAGTCAGAAGCTTTTTCGGCATACCAGCCGAAAATGCAAGGCCTGGAAGGTCAGCGAACCATTTCTGATCACCTGCCAGAATAACCGCATTGCCCGCCGCAAGTGCCGCCCCCAAATGGCGGATCACGTGGGCTGGGTCAGCATCCTTGTCTGCCTGCACCAGATAAACACCGCGACCAAGGCAATACAGATCGTTGGTTTCACCGGTTGGACCGGGCATCCGTTTTGGTGCCACAAATCCGTTTTCCGAAAGGGCGGCAAAATCAGCAATGTGGTCGGCACCTGAAACCAATTCATCTTTTGATGAGTCACTTAGTTTTGATGCCAGTTTTTCAAGGATGCGAACTCGTTCATTGCCATCGAAAAACTGCCACTCTTCCTGTGCTGACAGCATGTCGGCGTATTGGGTTTTGGACAGGACATCTTTGACGATGATCGGTGAACGGTCATCATGAATTTCCGCATTCTGTGTGCTGCTTGCCGTGGCAACTGGCTTGGCAAACCGCTCGACATAATGCGGGCCGCCCGCCTTAGGACCGGTACCTGATTTACCTTGTCCCCCAAACGGCTGAACACCGACAACTGCACCGATCTGATTTCGGTTCACATAGCAGTTACCAACCCGCAGCTTGTGCGAGATTTCACGCACCGTACTGTCGATGCGTGAATGAATGCCAAGGGTCAGCCCATAGCCAGACGCGTTGATCTGATCAAGAACCTTACCAAGATCACGCGCCTTAAAGCGGACAACGTGAACAACCGGACCAAAGACTTCGCGTTCAAGCACATCAATCGACGGGATTTCAAAGCAATGCGGGGCAAAGAATGTGCCGTCCTGGCATTCAGGCAGTACATCACAGGCATGAAGCAATTTGGCTTCTTTCTTCATGCGCGCAGCATGTTTTTCAAGAGTTTTGCACGATTTCTCGTCAATCACCGGCCCGACATCGATATCAAGGAATTTCGGATCGCCGACCCGAAGTTCCTTCATCGCGCCAACCAGCATATGACAAAGTTTGTCGGCAATGTCTTCTTGCACAAACAAAACGCGCAAAGCCGAACACCGCTGACCAGCGGACTGGAAACCTGAAATCACCGCATCCTGAACCACCTGTTCTGGCAATGCGGTCGAGTCAACGATCATCGCGTTCTGACCACCAGTTTCGGCAATCAACGGCAATGGAACACCCGGACGTTTTGCCAACGCCTGATTGATCAATTGTGCGGTCTCGGTCGAGCCGGTAAAGGCCACACCGGCAATACGCGGGTCATTGATCAACTGATTGCCGATCACACGCCCCGGTCCCGGCACCAATTGGAAGGCAGAACCCGGAACACCGGCCTCAAGGATCAGTTCGGCGGCACGTGCCGCAACAAGCGACGTCTGCTCGGCCGGTTTGGCAATAACCGCATTCCCCGCGGCAAGGGCTGCAGTCACCTGACCCAAGAAGATCGCAAGCGGGAAGTTCCATGGGCTAATGCAAACAAATACCCCACGGCCTTCAAGTGGACCACCTTCGCGGAAAGTTTCTTCGGCGCGGTTGGCGTAATAACGGCAGAAATCAACGGCTTCTCGAACTTCGGCAACACCGTCCGAATAAAGCTTGCCCGCTTCGCGCTGACAAATGGCAATGAACTCGTCCATATGATCTTCAAGCAGATCACCAAGACGTCGCAATGCTACGGCCCGATCCGCACCAGACGTTGCATTCCACGCGTCATAGCCCTTAACGGCGGCAACAATAGCCGCCTCAACATCGGCTTCGGTCGCCTGAACAAGGTCACCGACCTTTTCCCCAAGTTTGGCCGGGTTCATGACATCAATTGGCGTTCCCGAAACAAGCTTGCCATCAATCAGTGGTGCTGCGTTCCAGGTTTTGCCCTGCATCGCGGCAAGTTTTTCATTCAGCGGCAGAAGCTTGTTGGTATCGGTCAGATCAATGCCGCGTGAATTCACACGCCCTGCCCCATAAAGATCAACCGGTGCCGGAATCTTCGGATGGGCTTTCCTCGGAAGGGCCGCCATCTTTTCAACCGGATCGGCGATCATTTCCTCGATTGGTAGTTGTTCGTCCTGAATACGGTTTACAAAGCTGGTGTTGGCACCATTTTCCAAAAGACGCCGCACCAGATAAGCCAAGAGGTCTTCGTGGCTGCCAACCGGGGCATAGATACGACAAGGCACATTTTCACCCGCCTTATCAACGATCTGCTCATAAAGCGCTTCGCCCATGCCGTGCAGACGCTGGAATTCGAACGTGCGATCATTGCCCGCCATCTCAAGGATGGAGGCAACCGTATGCGCATTGTGGCTGGCGAACTGGCAATAAAATGCGTCACGGCGCGACAGCATCAATTTCGCACAGGCCAGATAAGAAACGTCGGTTGATGCTTTCCGCGTAAAGCACGGATAACCGTCAAAGCCGTTTTCCTGACTGAATTTAACCTCGGTGTCCCAATAGGCTCCTTTGACAAGACGCACCATCATCTTGCGACCGACCTTAGTTGACAAGTCCGCAAGCCATTCAAGCACATGGTAAGCGCGTTTCTGATAGGCCTGAACCGCAAGTCCATATCCTTCCCATCCGCTTAGGTCGGGATCGGCAAACACATCGCCGATGACGTCAAGCGACAGATCAAGGCGATTGGCCTCTTCGGCATCGACAGTGAAACCGATGTCATATTTCTTGGCCAGAAGGGCAAGTTGCTTGAGACGCGGGGTCAGCTCGGTGACAACCCGTTCGTAATTGGCAAAATCATAGCGCGGATGAATGGCCGACAACTTGACCGAGATTCCCGGACTGTTGATCGGACCACGGCCCTTGGCAACGCGGCCAATATCGTGAATGGCATCTTCGTATGCCTTGTAGTAGCGATCCGCGTCTTCCATCGTGCGGGCAGCCTCGCCCAGCATGTCATAGGAATAGCGATAGCCTTTTTCTTCGTTCGCCTTGGCGCGAACGGATGCTTCGTCAATCGTGCGACCCATGACGAACTGGCGGCCCATAATGCGCATGGCATGGTTGAATGCCTTCCGGATAACTGGCTCACCGGACCGTCCAATCATGCGTTTGAGCAACCGGCCCGGATCGGCTTTTTCTGCCTTACCAAATTTGATGACCTTCCCGGTCAGCATCAAACCCCAGGTCGAGGCATTAACAAAGAAACTGTCAGAATGGCCAAGGTGGCTCTGCCAGTTGGCATCAAACAGTTTGTCCTGAATAAGTTTGTCCGCAGTAACCGCATCGGGAACACGCAACAGGGCCTCGGCAAGGCACATCAAAATGACGCCTTCCTTGCTCGACAGCTCATACTCATGAAGCAGCGCATCAATCCCGCTTTTGCCATTATCGGCCTTACGGACACGTGCGACCAATTGATAGGCGCGATCCTGAACGCGGGCGGTTTGCTCGGGCGACAACCGGGCTGTCTCTATCAGGCGGGCGACGGCTTCTTCCTCGTCGGCGCGATAGGCGTTGCGAATTTCAGTACGAATATCGTTTGGTTGGGGCAACTCTGTACGAAACATTTTGTCTTTTTTCTCCCTGCGGTTCACTTGCAGCCTGTCAGAAGATAAATGCAGCGATTTCGTCTTCAGACCCTGATGGCACCTCTATAACGACCGAGAATAATATTCTATCTGAAAAATGTGCTGCCATTTTTACAAAAAATACGATATATCATCCATCAGTTTCCTTATTGAATAGTCACAAACACTGGTTAGAAAGCCAAAATGCAGAAGAATCAAAAAAATCTCGACAAAATCGACACACAGATCCTTCGTGAGCTGCAAAATGATGGGCGCATGTCGAATGTCGAACTGTCGCGCCGCGTTAACCTGAGCCCGACACCGTGCCTTGAACGTGTCCGGCGTCTTGAGCAGCAAGGCTTTATTACCGGCTATATGGCGACCATTGATCCGCGCAAGTTGAACCAGTCACTGGTCGTATTTGTCGAAATCACGCTTGATCGCACGACCCCGGATGTCTTTGACGTCTTTGCCGCTGCGATCCGTAAACTGCCCGAAATAGAAGAATGCCACATGGTTGCTGGCGGCTTTGACTATCTCGCCAAACTTCGGGTTGAAGACATGTATGCTTATCGTGAATTCCTCGAACGTCTGTCTTCGGTGCAGGGAGTCAGCCAGACTCATACATATGTCGTGATGGAAGAAGTAAAAGTCCGCCCCGGCATCGTAATCCCCTAAGCATCTGTTTTTTAATTGCTTTGCACAGGCTCAATGGCGCACAATCAGGTTCGGTCCAAATGGGCACAAGACCTGTACGGCCCGGCTTTTGCCAAATGACAATTAAGAACAATCAGGTGCAGGAAACATGTCGGAAGTCCGGTTTTACTTCGATTTCTCATCACCGTATGGCTACCTCGCTGCCGAGCGTATGGAAGAATTCGAATCGCGTGTCGGGGTAAAAGTCATCTGGCGCCCTTTTATGATTGGTGCTGCCTTTAAACAAACCGGACAAAGCCCGCTTCTTGAGCAACCCATTCGTGGCGACTATTTCCGCCATGACATGGAACGCTGCGCACGGGCACAAAACACCCCGTTCTGCATTCCCCAAAACTTCCCATACTCGGCCTTGATGCCAACACGCGCCTTCTACTGGCTTGAATCGCGATCTCCCGCATTGGCGCGTAAATTTGCCAAGGATATCTATCGCGGCTATTTCGCCGATGGACTGGATATGTCTAACCCGGAAAACGTTCTGGCCGCCGCCACGCGCCACTCGATCAATCCGGGCGAAATGCGTGCTGCTGTCGAAGAACAGCGCTGGAAAAGTCACACCCGCGACATCACAGACGAAGCAATCGAAATGGGCGCGTTCGGATCACCGTTCTTTTTCTATGAAGGCGAGCCGTTCTTTGGCAATGACCGGATAGATCAGCTTGAGCAGTGGATTAAACTGCACAAATCCCGAAACGACAGCTAATCTTCACATGCTTTCTTAATAAGCCTGATTTGGCGGATCAATCGGACCTAACTTCACGACCCTCAGGGCATTGACAACGGTCGTCAAAAGCCAAAACCGTCCCTTGTCGCAACAGTCACAAACAGCTGAAAACCTAGACTTCAAGCCAAAATCATTGCATATAGACAATTCCGGTACTAAAATACCTATTTAATATTGACGCTTACGTAAACTTCCCCCATAACAACACCCAGAACGTCATTCAACTCGGGCGCAAAACCCGCAACAAAATGGTGTAATTGGACAATGACGGTACTGAAATCTGCGGTAAATTCCCGTTCCGAAGAATTCCGCACCAATGCCGAACATATGGAACAACTGGTTGAAGACCTGCGCAATCAAATATCGCAGATCAAACTGGGCGGCGGCGAACGTGCACGCGACCGGCATACGGGACGCGGCAAGCTGCTACCGCGTGAACGCATTCGCCAGTTGCTTGATGTCGGCTCCCCGTTTCTGGAGCTCTCGCAACTGGCTGCACACGGCATGTATGGCGACGAAGATGTGCCTGCTGCTGGCATCATTACCGGCATTGGGCGCGTATCGGGTGTTGAATGCGTGATTGTCGCCAATGATGCGACGGTCAAGGGTGGATCGTACTATCCCATGACCGTAAAGAAGCATCTTCGCGCGCAGGAAATTGCGCTGGAAAACAATCTGCCGTGTATTTATCTGGTCGACAGTGGTGGGGCCAACCTACCCCGTCAGGATGATGTTTTCCCCGACCGCGATCATTTCGGGCGGATTTTCTTTAATCAGGCCACCATGTCATCCAAGGCCATCCCACAAATCGCGGTTGTCATGGGCTCCTGCACCGCGGGCGGTGCTTATGTCCCGGCAATGTCGGATGAAAGCATCATTGTCCGCAAGCAGGGTACGATTTTCTTGGGTGGACCTCCGTTGGTGAAGGCTGCCACAGGCGAAGTTGTCTCGGCTGAAGATCTGGGCGGTGCCGATGTGCATTGTAAAACATCGGGTGTTACCGACCATTACGCACAGGATGACAGCCACGCACTGTCGATTGCCCGCGATATCGTCAAAAACCTGAACTGGTACAAGAACCCCAGCCTGACATTGACCGAACCGCGCGCACCGGCCTATGACCGGCGCGAAATTTACGGTGTTGTCCCAACCGACACCAAGAAACCCTATGACGTGCGCGAAATCATTGCCCGCATCGTTGACGGGTCCGAGTTTGACGAGTTCAAGGCGCAATACGGCACCACGCTGGTCACCGGCTTTGCCCGTATTTTCGGATACCCGGTTGGGATCATTGCCAACAACGGTATTCTGTTTTCTGAAAGCGCGCTCAAAGGTGCGCATTTCATTGAACTGTGCGCACAACGTGGCATTCCATTGGTGTTCTTGCAAAACATCACCGGCTTTATGATTGGCCGCAAGTATGAAGCCGGCGGCATTGCCAAGGATGGGGCCAAACTTGTCACCGCCGTGGCCACCGCCAATGTGCCAAAATTCACCGTTCTGATTGGTGGCTCATTTGGCGCAGGCAACTATGGCATGTGTGGCCGCGCCTACAGCCCGCGTTTCTTGTGGATGTGGCCCAATGCCCGCATTTCGGTCATGGGCGGCGAACAGGCAGCAAATGTTTTGACCCAAATTCGCAGCGATGCAGCGGAAAAACGCGGCGAAACATGGCCCGAGGCCGAACAGGAAGCCTTCAAAGGTCCGATCCGTGATCAATACGAAGCACAGGGGCACCCCTATTACGCATCGGCCCGCCTTTGGGATGATGGCGTGATTGATCCGGCAGACACCCGCATGGTTCTTGGCCTCGGCCTTTCAGCAGCACTCAACAAACCGGTCGAAGATACCCGGTTTGGCGTGTTTAGAATGTGAGCCCACCATGACCAATGTAAACACCAATAACATTGACGATGCCGCCATCTGTGAAATTGCCGACACCGGCGTTGCACGCATCATCCTGAACCGCCCGGATATCCACAATGCGTTTGATGACGCGTTAATAGCCGACCTGACCGCCAAGATCGAAACACTTGACGCCGATCCGGCTGTCCGCGTCGTGATCCTGACCGGTGCTGGCAAAAGCTTTTCAGCCGGGGCCGACCTTAACTGGATGAAGCGCATGGCGGCATACAGCCACGCGGAGAACCTTGACGATTCACGCGCATTGGCAAAGTTGATGAAGGTTTTGAACTTCACCTCAAAACCAACCATCGCACTGGTCAACGGGGCTGCCTTTGGCGGCGGCGTTGGCTTGGCCGCGTGCTGCGATATCGTCATAGCATCGGATCGTGCGAGTTTCTGCCTGTCAGAAGTCAAACTTGGCCTGATCCCGGCGGTGATTTCGCCCTATGTGGTTGAGGTCATCGGGGTTAATCAGGCGCGGCGTTATTTCCTGACGGCCGAACGATTTAATGCCCAAACCGCCAAGGACATCGGACTCGTACACGAAGTGGTGCTAGGTGATGACCTGACGGCACGCGGCGATGAGATGGCGCAGATTCTGCTGGCGAATGGGCCACAGGCGATGCATGCCGCCAAAAACCTGATTTACGCTGTTGCGAACACACCGATTTCCGACGCCGTGATTGATGACACCGCCCATCGCATTGCCGATCAGCGCGCAAGTGCCGAAGGCCGCGAAGGTGTCGCTGCCTTTCTGGAAAAACGTCCCGCGAACTGGAGCAAGAAATAACATGCCGCGCAAAATTTTGATCGCCAATCGCGGTGAGATCGCCTGTCGTGTGATCAAAACCGCCCGTCGCATGGGCATCCAGACCGTTGCCGTTTACTCCGATGCAGATGCCAATGCATTGCACGTTAAATCTGCCGATGAGGCGTATCATATCGGTGCCCCTGCCCCCAAAGACAGTTATCTTCGCACCGACCGCTTGCTTGACGTGATCGCGCAATCAGGCGCCGATGCCGTGCATCCGGGCTATGGTTTTTTATCGGAAAATGCCGGATTTGCCGACGCGCTTGAAAAAGCTGGCTGTGTCTTTGTCGGCCCACCGGCAAGTGCCATCCGTGCGATGGGATCAAAATCCGAAGCCAAGAAAATCATGGGCAAGGCAGGCGTGCCGCTGGTCCCGGGGTATCACGGCGCGGATCAGGAGCCGGATTTCCTTGCGGCCGAGGCCGAAAAGATCGGTTATCCGGTTTTGATCAAGGCATCGGCGGGTGGTGGCGGCAAAGGCATGCGCGCGGTTGAAACGGCGTCTGACTTCAAAGACGCACTGATCAGTTGCAAACGCGAAGCGCAAAGCAGCTTTGGCGATGATCATTGCCTGATTGAAAAGCTGATTGTCACCCCGCGCCACGTTGAAATTCAGGTTTTCGCCGATAGCCACGGCAATGCGGTATATCTGTTTGAACGCGACTGCTCGCTGCAACGTCGCCATCAAAAGGTGATTGAAGAAGCCCCTGCACCCAATATGGGCGAAGAATTACGCGCACAAATGGGCAAGGCCGCCGTCGATGCTGCCAAGGCGATTGGCTATCAGGGAGCGGGCACGGTTGAATTCCTGCTTGATGCTTCGGGTGCGTTTTACTTCATGGAAATGAACACCCGCCTTCAGGTCGAACATCCCGTGACCGAAAAAATCACTGGCGAAGACCTTGTGGAATGGCAATTACGCGTTGCCGATGGCGAAACTCTTCCGAAATCGCAGGATGAACTGACCATCAACGGGCATGCATTTGAAGTTCGTATCTATGCCGAAGACCCACAGAACGATTTTCTGCCCGCCACCGGCAAACTGGTCCATATGCGCATGCCGCGTGAAAGCGATCATGTCCGTGTGGATACCGGCGTCTATGAAGGCGGCGAAGTATCGATCCATTATGACCCGATGATCGCCAAGCTGATCACGTGGGATGTGGATCGCACATCGGCCCTGCGCCGCATGGCAGCCGCCCTTAATGACGTGCAGATCGTCGGGGTGACCACCAATACCGGTTTCCTTGGCAACATCGCCCGACATCCGGCGTTTGAGCGTGGTGAAGTCGAAACCGGCTTCATCCCGATGTATCACGACGACCTGATCCCGGCCCCAACGACACCGGATAACGAGGCCCTGGCCTTTGCCGCCCTTGATGTGCTGCGCGCCCGTGATGCTGAGGCGGCCCGTTTTGCGGCCCAAAGTAACGATCCCTATTCCCCGTGGCACAGCACGGCGGGTTTCCGGCTGAACGATGACAATCATCATGATTTGATATTGCGCCATGATGGTGATGATATTGCGGTCAAAGTCCACTACCGTGATCATGGCTATGTCATGGATATGCCCGATGGTAGCGCTATCATCGCCAGCGCCAAACATGATCAGGACGGAGCCATTCATGCCAGCCTGAACAATGTGCGCAAACGCGCCACCGTGCTGCGTGATGGCAATCGTCTGACGATTTTCCGCGATGGTCGCACCGACCGGCTGGAAATATTCGACCCACTGGCCGCCGCTGGTGCAGCCGAAGGGACAGGTGGTGGCTTAACCGCCCCGATGCCCGGCAAGATCATTGCCGTCATGGCAAAGGCCGGACAAGCTGTGACGGCGGGCGACAAGCTTGTGGTCATGGAAGCCATGAAAATGGAACACACCATTTCAGCCCCGGTTACCGGCACGGTCAAAGAGGTCTTCTTTGACGTCGGCGATCAAGTCAAGGACGGTGCGGAACTGATCGCGATTGAGGAGGCCGAATAATGGCCCTTCTTTCTGGTTTACCCACCAACGTTAAAATCGTTGAAGTCGGCCCGCGCGATGGCCTTCAGAACGAAAAGACGATGGTTGCGACCGCCACTAAGGTCGAACTGATAAACCGTTTGAATGATGCGGGACTGTCGGTGGTCGAGGCCACCGCCTTTGTCAGTCCGAAATGGGTTCCGCAAATGGCCGATGCGTCCGAGGTCATGGCAAAGATCACCCGTAAATCCGGCGTGACCTATCCCGTTTTGACCCCAAATACCAAGGGGCTTGAGGCCGCCATTACCGCGGGCGCGACCGAGGTCGCCGTTTTTGGTGCTGCATCGGAAAGTTTCTCGCAGAAGAATATCAATTGTTCGATTGCCGAAAGTCTGGATCGTTTCCGTCCGTTGGTTATTGCCGCCCGCGATGCGGGTCTTTCTGTACGTGGTTATGTATCCTGTGTTCTTGGCTGCCCGTATGAAGGCGACATTGCACCGGAAAAAGTCGCCGAGGTTGCCAAGGCACTTTATGACATGGGATGTTATGAAGTCAGTCTGGGTGACACTATTGGCACGGGCACCCCTGCCAAGGCACAGGCAATGATTTCTGCGGTTACCGAACATATCCCAATTGAAAAAATCGCGGCCCACTTTCATGACACCTATGGTCAGGCGCTTGCCAATCTTCTTGCAGTTCTGGAAATGGGGGTGGCAACGTTTGACAGTTCGGTCGCCGGATTAGGCGGCTGTCCCTATGCCAAAGGTGCTAGTGGCAATGTCGCGACCGAAGACGTTGTTTATATGCTCGGCGGGCTTGGCATCAAAACCGGTATTGATCTTGAAAAGCTTGCCGCGACAGGCAGCTGGATTTGTGATCAAATCGGACGATCAAGCGCATCAAAGGCCAATCTGGCGATTGGGGCAAAGCGCAGCACGAACGAGGGATAGCGCATGAAGGGTCCGTCACCATACAGCTTCCGACGGGCCATCCCCAACGACCTTTCCATGATCCGCCGCTGGCTTTATTTGCCCGAAGTCATCCGCTGGTGGGGCAATCCTGTCGAGCAGATCGAAATTATCACCGAAGACATTGAACTGGCCGAAATGGCAACGCTGATTGTGTCTTACCGCAATCGGCCGTTTGCTTTTGTTCAGCATTACGACGCCCATCAATGGCCACAGGACCATTTCGAAAATCTTCTGGCGGGCACCCGCTGTATGGATAGCTTTATCGGCGTTTCGGCCATGATGGGATGCGGTCACGGGCGCATGTTCTTGAGCCTGCTATCGAACATGCTGATCGAACGCGGTGCCCCGTTAATCGCAATTGATCCAGACCCAACCAACGAGGCGGCAATTCGCTGCTATGAGGCGATTGGTTTTGTCGGGCACCGCGAATACGACACAAGCGAAGGTCCCTGCCTTTTGATGACATTTGATCCCAAAAGGCAGGGATAGGATACTTTTCGTCAGGCTGCCCGCACGTCATTTAGGAACTGGGCAACCTTTTCACGCAGGACTTCTGCCTGCTGCGAAAGCTCCCCGGACGCTGCGAGAACATCCTCTGCCGCGGCTCCGGTTGATCCGGCGGCTTCGTTCACACCCGTGATATTAGAAGAAACTTCGGTTGTCCCCACAGATGCTTCCTGAACATTTCGGGTAATTTCCTGCGTCGCAGCCCCTTGTTCCTCCACCGCACTGGCAATGGTTGCCGCAATCTCGTTGATTTCGGCGATTGTGGTTGAAATTAGACCAATGGCATCAACCGCGCCTTCGGTTTCATGTTGAATACCGGTGATCTGGGCTGTGATATCTTCGGTCGCGCGTGATGTTGCGGTCGCAAGGTTTTTGACCTCGGCGGCAACAACGGCAAACCCCTTGCCAGCATCCCCCGCACGTGCGGCTTCAATCGTTGCATTCAGGGCCAGAAGATTGGTCTGTTCGGCAATGTCGCGGATCAGACCAACAACGTCCCCAATTTTCTGCGCCGCAGCGGCCAGCCCCCGCACCTGTTCATTGGTCCGCTCTGCATCCGATACCGCACGGCTTGCCACTGTTGAAGACTGACTGACCTGATGGGTGATTTCAGCAATAGAAGCACTGAGCTCCTCTGCCGCACTTGCAACCGTTTGTACATTATTTGACGCCTGTTCGGCAGCAGCGGCCACAATGTTGGACTGACGGCTGGTTTCCTCGGCCGTGCTGGTCATGCCAGTTGCGGTTGCCTGCATCTCGGTCGATGCCGATGCCACCGCTTCAAGCACAGTGGAAACTTCGCTGTCGAAGCCCGATGTCAGCTCACTGATTCTCGCAGCCCGCCGTTCACGTACCTTGGCGGCCTCGACCTCTTGGGCGGCAAGTTCTTCGGCCTTGATCATGTTTTCCTTGAAGATCAAAACAGCCTTGGCCATATCGCCAATTTCATCGCGGTGATCCTGACCGGGAATGTCAATGTTCTTATTCCCGCCAGCAAGCGTATTCATTGCATCCGTGATCGCACGGATCGGACGGGAAATACCCGTCCCAATGGTCCAGGCCACAGCAATACCGAGCACAATAGCAATCCCTGCGACAATCTCGGTAGCCATGACAGACTGACTGGCTGCCTTCGTCGCCCGTGGTCCAATTTCGTCCTGTTCTGCCTTAATCTCAAGTTTGAGTTCTTCAAGATCGTGGGCGATGATCGGGCCCAGCCGATCAAGTGTACCCGTCACCAATGTTGCGCGCGCCGGATCATTAGCCGGAAGTGAGACAACCTGATCAAATGCATCAAAGTAGGTTTTCAGTTCTTTATCCGACTTTTGCGCATTTTCCAGACGTTCGGGTTCACGTAGCATGCCAACCAACTCGTCATTCAACGTGATTGCTGTTGCCAGACGGGTTTTGACACTCTCGGCGGAGGTCGGGTTTGCATTCAGAAGATAGTCTTTTACCGAAACGCGTGCTTCCAGAAGGTTGGCCTGAACCCGGGCCGCCTGATTGGATTGCAACGCGATCTGACGGTAACGCATAAAGTCATCGCCGACACTGCTGATCGCCAAGACTGACATCAACGACATGATCGCCAGCAAAACAAGCACAACACCAAAACCGCCAAAGACCTTTGTCGCGATCTTTAAACGCTTAAACACTGAAAACATTGAATTACCCCGCCTTAGAAAAGTGTACTCCTCTAATATGGGAATGGCACTGGCCCTAAGTCGCTACGGGTGTGAACAAATTCACAACCAATAATCGCAAAAATAACATTACATGACCGTATTAGGACTTGATGCCCTGTTGGTGCTCCCGCGATTATTGCTGCCGCGGCAGGCACGTCGGTAACTTACGATGCCTGTGCCAAGGCCAAACAGTACGACTCCCGCGATCTGACCATACAAAACGCCCGACGCGCCAAAATACAAGCTACCCAGCCAAACCAGCGGGATCACCCCCAGCAATTCCTTGGTCAAATCAGCAACCATGGCAAGATTGGGCCGCCCGGTGACGTTAAAGAACGTATGCGATGAATATTGCAGGCCCAGAAACATATAAAGCGGCGCGATCATGGTACAGAACACCGCAAGCAATGCCGATGTTTCCGGCGTCGCATGAAAAAGTGCTGCCAACTGGTCTGACAAAAGATACAAGATCGTGGAAACGATCAGTCCATAGGCAATGATCAGCCCCCAAACCGTGTGCCAAAGGGCGCGAATGCGCGCAGATTTTCCGGCCGCAAAGTTCTGCCCAATGATCGGGCCTATCGCCTGTGGCAGCGCCATATAGCCAACGAAGGCAAACGGGGCGATACGTTCAATAATCGCCATGGCCGCCACGGCGTCCGCCCCAAACTGCGCCATGGAGGCCATGATGAAGCCGCTTGCGATGGGCGGGCCCATTTTGGCAAGACCGACCGGCACTGTGACCTGGGCAATTTCGCCGATATCCTCTCGAAAAAGCGCCCTATCAAACCGGCCCAGCATTGGATGCACGCGATACACCCCATAAAAAGCAATCGCCATGATGGTGATGCGCGACAGGACAGTCGCCCATGCCGCCCCCTCAACACCCCAGCCAAACCCGAAAATAAAAATTGGATCAAGCACGGCGTTCACAGTCGCTCCGGCGATCTTGGCCCACATTGAGAGCTGCCTTGCGCCAATGGCACGCAAAAGTGCGCCCGACGACATGCTAAGAACAAGCACAGGCAGGCACAGCATGACGATCTGTAGATAGCTTGTGCCAAGTTCATGGGCGCGCCCGGTCGCCCCCAAAAGCGACAACATATAGGGGGCCGACAACCAAAGCACGACTGTCATCGCAGCCGAAATACCACCGCCGAAAACCAGAATGTGGGTTGCAAATATCTTTGCACGGTCACGATCCCCGCGTCCCTCAGCGCGGGATACAAGGGCCGTCATCGCCGTTGAGATGCCAAGCGAAACCGCCAGAGTAAAAAATATCAACGGCCAGGCAAAACCAAGTCCTGCGACAACATCAACGTCACCAAGAAAACTTAGAAACAGCAGATCAAGCGCATCAACCAACACCAGTGCCACCAGCGCAAACATGCTGGTGTGTGCCATACTGAAAATATGGCGCAACATCGAACCACTGACGAAATATTGCGGTTGCAAGGCCATCTTACGCCGTCTCGTCCAGTTCAAATGACATGAGAAGAAGAAATGCCCGACAAAACCGTTACCAAAGACATCTGTCAGTCATTTTTAAATGAGCCAGCCAACGTATCCGCACTCGCCGGAAACCGGGGCCAACGCGGCATATCACGGCGGTCCAGTATCATCGCTGTTTTGGTTGCAGGCACTCCGGATGGCTTGGCCACCAGATGCAAGTCCGTACCGGCCTTCCATTTCGCAGCAATGATACTGGGGTTATCGGCACAAAATTCATTCAGCCGAGAAATCACCCTGTGCTGGGTTCTTACAGCTTCCGGGAACGTTTGAGCGGTCCAGAACCGTTTGCGCGGGCGGAAATATCCGACTTCATCAAGAAACGACACACCAAAATAGTGGCACGATTCAAGCGAATTATAAAACTGCCCATCAAAGACGAAGCTACCATCCCGTCGCATGGAATGTTTGAGACACCAGCTGAGCATCTTGTCGAGCTGGCCTGATGCAAAGTCCTGCTCGGACGGTGTCATATGCGGCCATCCGTGGCGAAACAGCTTTGCCACATCATAATTGTTATGGTTGTTAAACTGTCCCCGACTAAGCCAGCCCAGAGGATATTCCGCATCCCGACGGTCAAGGGTTGTACGGATGATATGGGGCCATTGCCGCACATTCCCCTTACGATAGGACACAATGTGAAACGTATAGCTCAAATCATCAAACCGGTGGATATCACCGTCGGATGAATACCACGGGCCCCAATAGCCGGTTTCAGGGTTCTGAATGTCATCCAGAAAATCGGTAAATGCCGCGATGTAAGCATCATCAAGTGCAATGCCCTGAACGTTTTCACGGGCAAAATTGCGTAATCGTGGCTTAAAGCACAGTTGAGCCAAACAGCACAGAACACTGCCCAGTTCATCACGCTGATTGCGACCGGTCGCGGCAACGTCCGAGATCAAAAGGCTTTCAAGATAGGTACGCATTTTAGGAATGGTTGAGACCGGCTCAAGAAAATGAAGCGGATATCGCGGCGCGCGCTTTTCCGAAGCAAGCTCATGCAGGCGCACAATGGTTGCATCAAATTTGTGATGGAATTCGGTATACTGCCAGCCCCACGACCCATCGATTTCCGATTGTCGTGCGACATAGCTTTGATCGGTTTCGTCAAAACTGCTTTCAAGTTTTTCAACAAGATCGTCCAAGCGTGGCCAATATGCCGTATAGCGCGCCAGCCATTTGGCATAGATGTAAAGCTGCTGGGACGCCAGCATGGTTCGGCTGTATTCGCTAAACCGGCGCAGAATTGCTGCCATAACACCAAGATGGTCGTTATATCGCTGTACCTTGTCGTGATAGGCGCGATCATACCGGGTGAAATCCCGTTCAATGACGCATCCATCTACAGTATTTGCCAAATGCAGAACTGACGACATATGTACCCCTGATGTGTTGCCGAGGGTGAAAGCCACTTTTCGTGTCGGTAACACCGATCTGCACGAACCACAGACGGCATTGGTTTAAATTCTCCGACAACCATGACAACTTTATGGTTGTCTTATGTTCAAGTCAAAACAGCTATTAAGTGTATAGCGGTTCTTCGTACCAAAGGCTACTCCTTTGGCGAAAGCCCCAATAAGACATGCTACCTAAGAATAAGATGGTGCGTGACGGGAAACTTAACAAACACCCACGCGATAAACATTATAGATCATATAGTTAGCGATGGTGTCGTGCCGTGTTCAGACAAAAAGAAAGGGCGCCCAATTGGGCGCCCGGCAATTAGATCATAAGAGATATGTCCAACTGTATAGGATGTTAGTACATCAGTATGCTGACTAATCCAGTGCCACACGGCGACGATCGCGTAGCGATGCGGCCGTTGCCCGGCCATCACCGGTTGGCTGGTAATAAACCGACATTTCCTTGAGCGCGGCACGGACCTTTGTCAGGGCTGTTTCATCGTCAACATTAAGGTCATAGGAATCAAAGCCGCAACGGTGCATATAAAGCACCTGATCGCGCAAAACGTCCCCAATGGCACGTAATTCGCCCTTAAAGCCCATGCGTTCGCGCAAAACGCGACCATAGGAATAACCACGCCCATCGGTATAAGCCGGGAAATTCACCGTAATGATCGAAAGGCGATCAAGGTCATCGGCCAGATCTTCGGGGGCGTCACCGGGATTAAGCTGAACCCCTAGTCCACCATTGCGACCGATCAGATCGTCGCGCTGTTCCTTAAATCGTGCCAACGGCACAATCAGGTTTTCATCGCTGGCCGGAAGGTCACCCTCGGCATCCACCGCAATCCATTCCTGTTCGATCACGCTGTCATTCTTAACGATCGCCATAAAGCACCTCCTTGAACGGGTCCGTGCCAACACGACGGTACGTGTCGATGAAGCGTTCGCCTACATCGCGGATATCAATATATTTGGTGACCAGACTTTCAATCGCATCAACCACTTCGGCCTCGGAGAAACCGGCACCAACAATTTTACCAATTGATGCGTTCTCGCTGGCGTCGCCACCAAGGGTAATCTGATAAAACTCTTTGCCACGTTTATCGAGGCCAAGAATACCAATGTGCCCGACATGGTGATGCCCACAGGCATTGATGCAGCCGGAAATCTTGATTTTCAGTTCGCCAATATCGTGCTGACGATCCAGATCACCAAAACGTTCGGAAATACGCTGTGACAGCGGGATCGAGCGCGCCGTTGCCAGCGCACAGTAATCAAGTCCCGGGCAGGCAATAATATCGGTCACATAGCCAAGGTTTGCCGTGCCGAGATTGGCCTTTTCAAGTTCCGTCCACAGTGCGAACAGATCAGCCTTTTTGACATGCGGCAGAACAAGGTTCTGTTCGTGGGTTACGCGCACATCCGAGAAGCTGTATTTTTCCGAAAGATCGGCAACCAATTCCATCTGGACGTCCGTTGCATCCCCCGGAATACCACCAATCGGTTTGAGCGACACACTGGCAATCGCATAACCAGGTTGTTTGTGTTCGATGACGTTCGAACGCACCCAGTTTGAAAAACCACGGCTTTCAGCCTTATGACGTTCAAAGTCGGCATCATCGTCAGACAGCGTCTCAAAGGCAGGTGGCGCGAACTGTTCGATGTACTGCGCAATTTCGTCGTCGCCAATACGAAGCGAACCGTCCTTGATCTGCGCCCATTCTTCTTCGACAAGGCGCTGAATTTCTTCGACACCTTCTTCATGAACAAGGATCTTGATGCGGGCCTTATATTTGTTGTCGCGACGGCCAAAGCGGTTGTAAACACGCAGGATGGCTTCGAGATAGGAGAACAAATCGTTCTTGCCGATGAAGTCACGCACAGTCTTGCCAACGAAAGGTGTGCGGCCAAGCCCCCCACCCACAATAACTTCAAACCCGGTTTCACCCGCATCATTCTGATGCATGCGAAGGCCGATATCATGCACCTTGACCGCCGCGCGGTCATTTGGAGAACCGGTCACGGCAATTTTGAATTTGCGCGGCAGATAGGTGAATTCAGGATGGAATGTCGACCACTGACGGATCAGTTCGCAATAAGGGCGCGGATCTTCGATTTCATCGGCCGCAGCACCAGCATACTGATCGGTCGTTGTATTCCGAATGCAGTTGCCCGATGTCTGGATGGCGTGCATCTCGACATTGGCAAGATCAAGCAGGGCATCGGGAATTTCGTCAAGCTTCGGCCAGTTATACTGAATATTCTGGCGCGTGGTGAAATGGCCATAGCCCTTGTCATATTTACGCGCAATGCCGCCAAGCTCACGCAACTGATCAGCGCGCAGCGTACCGTATGGGACGGCAACACGTAGCATGTAGGCGTGCAGTTGCAGATACACACCATTCATCAGACGCAACGGGCGGAACTGTTCTTCGGTGATGTCACCGGCCAGACGGCGCCTTACCTGTTCACGGAATTGTTCTGTGCGTTCCTCAACAAGTTGGCGGTCGAAATCGTCGTAACGATACATGGGGTCTCTCCTTATACCGCCTGATAACCAAGGTCTTCGCGCACACTTGGACCTTTGGTGCGCAGAACTTCACGGTATTTTGTCGGAACCAGTCCACCGTCGCCCTGTTCAACATCGATCAAATACGGCCCGACAATGACGACGTCGAGTTCAGGTGCGCTTGCCTCTTTAAGAAGAACAGCAGCAGCCTCTTTTCCATCGGCAACGCGGGAATCGTGGATATTTTCGCTCCAACCACCATCAGCAGTCAGAAACACCACCAGCCCGTCATCCAGACGGTTTGCCGTGACAACTTGCAGGGACATTCGGTTCTCTCAGCTTGTAAATCTCTCGGGTTTGGTCCTGCGGGCGGACCATTTCTGCATCAGAATTTGGCTGATTAACCCCTATTGGTCAAGTTTTTTTGTTAAATAGACTTAATAACACAATCTATTGTGTTTAATTAATCCACTCTTGACCGACGAACGTACTGGTTCTAGGTCAGGGCACTGACTGTTTCGCAGCAATAAAAAGCCGTCTTGGAAATGCCCCTTCACATCATCAAACTCAGCGTTGGAACCGAAACGCCAGAAGGTCTGCGCGAATGGCAGACATATTTTCAGGCGACTTACGGGCGGGTCTATCACACCACCCGCATGACACCGAAACGCAAGGCCGAGATTCTTGACGGCGGATCAATATATTGGGTTTTCAAAGGCGCAATACGCTGTCGGCAGGAGGTTCTTGACCTTGAAGAGTTTGTGAATGAAGAAGGCACGAAATATTGCCGGATCGTCCTTGACCCCGAACTGATCGAAACGCGCCCTTACCCCCACCGCGCATTTCAGGGATGGCGTTATCTGAAAGAGGACAAATGCCCGCCTGACGACAAACAGGGCGGCGGCACCGAGACCCTGCCCGATGACATGGCCGATGAATTGCGCGATCTTGGCCTGATCTGACATTTCCACGAAAACGTGGCTCATGCCACCGGGCCTGTTCCGTCCTCGTCAATGTCTTTTAAGGTCGCGGCAACTTCGTTCTTAAGCCAGCTTACAAAGGCCAGAACCCGTGGGCGCTTAAGATGATCTTCGGGATAGACAAGGTAATAGGCGCCATTTGACGCCACACTTTGCACGAAGGGTCGGACAAGGTTTCCAGCCTTAAGATCAAGGGCAGCCAAACTTGTTCTCGCCATGCCAAGCCCCTGCCCGATCAATGCCGCCTGAATGACCATATCACCGGAATTAAACCGCAACCCACGGCTAACATCGACGTCTGTGACGTCAACAGCATCAAGCCAGAATTCCCAGTCCGCGGCATGGGGATGGTCCATCACCACGGTTGCATCGTGCAGCAACTGATGCCCTGCAATGTCGGCTGGGGTATTCAACGGTGGATGCGCCGCCAGATATGCAGGGCTACACACCGGGAACGATTCATCGTGCATCAGCAATTCGCAATGCAGGTTTGGATATTCCCCGTTCCCAAAGCGTACCGCTAGATCAATACTTTCAGTATGTAGATCGACCAACCGATCATCGGCATGAATGCGTACATCAATATCGGGGTAAGCTTCGCGAAAATGCCCCAGACGCGGCACCAGCCATTTGACCGCAAAGCTTTGCAGCACACTGACCGTCACAACGCCTGCGTCCTCCACCGCCTTTAACCGTTCGATTTCATCAGCAATTTTGGAAAACCCAGCATTGGTCGCGCGCGACAGTCTGCCCCCTTCTTCGGTCAGATGAATTTGCCTTGGCAACCGATGAAACAACCGAAACCCAAGGTATTCTTCCAATTGCCTGACCTGCTGACTGATCGCGCCCTGGGTCACGAACAGTTCTTCGGCAGCACGGGTAAAGCTTAGATGGCGCGCCGCCGCATCAAAGGCGCGCAAAGATTGCAGTGGAGGTAAACGCATGAGGCCTTCCTGACAGGATATGAATTAGATTTTCTAATACATAACTGTAGAATTACTCGTTTGTCACGGCGATATTTTAAAGAGAATATGGCCACAACACGAAACAACGCATTAGCGAAATTACATCAAGGAGGTCGCAATGTCTTATACCCCACATCCGACCCAATGCCTGTCAGCATCCTGTGAAGTGTCTTCATCCACACAGCGTCGCGACACACCACATCAGGCAAACTGGTTGAAACAGATCAACAGTTTTGCCAATTTCTTCGCACTTGTGCTGCAACGGCGCGCACAACGCCGTGCTTTGATGCGCCTGAGCGATACAGCACTGGCAGATATTGGCCTTACCCGCACACAAGCAGAAGAAGAATATCGCAATTCTTTCCCCCTGCTGTAGGTGCCTACAAAAGGCGTTCACCCCACCATCCATCGCATTGCCCCTGTAGCATCCCGGCAAGAGTTTTGATGCCCCTTGCGCCATCCGCAATCATCGCGCACTCTTGTTACTGGAATTTATCCTTAAGCTGCAGGGGCATAGCGCGATGGCATCGGATGACAAATCCCAAAAAATAGACGAGACAAAATTGGACGACGGTGCTCCCGGCAAAGATGCTGGAAGCACCCTCCCATCAAGCATTGCTGCCCAGCTTTCAGGACAGCCGGAAACGGTCGACCTTCCACCTGACGTCAGCCTTGACCCGCAAGAACGCGCATCAAGAATGCCATCGAAACAGTATTTGCAACTGATCACGCCGCTGCACATTCAACTGTTGCGGCTTCAAAACTGGATCAAAGAGCAAAACGTCAAATCATTGATCATTTTTGAAGGTCGTGATGCCGCGGGTAAAGGCGGCACAATCAAGCGTTTTACCGAACATCTAAACCCGCGCGGTGCGCGGATTGTCGCATTGGCCAAACCCAACGATAGCGAAGTCACCCAATGGTATTTCCAGCGGTATATCGAACATCTGCCAAGTGGCGGCGAAATCGTTCTTTTTGACCGATCTTGGTATAACCGTGCGATGGTCGAACGGGTCATGGGGTTCTGTGACATGTTCGAAGTTACAGAGTTTCTGCGCTCTGCCCCGGACCTTGAACGCATGCTGATCCGGTCAAACATTCATATGACCAAATTTTACTTCTCGGTCAGTAAGAAAGAACAGGCCAAGCGGTTTAAGCAACGCAAAAATGACCCACTAAAACAATGGAAGCTCAGCCCGGTTGATTTGGCGTCTCAGGATCTTTGGGATGCGTACGCAGAAGCCAAACGCGACATGTTCTATCATACGTCAACCACAGATAGCCCGTGGGTGATTGTGAAATCCGACGACAAGAAACGCGCGCGGATTAACGCCATCAGATATTACCTGTCGGGTTTTGATTATCCGGGGAAGCGCCCCGAACTTTTGACCTATGATCGCCGGATCATCCACAACGTCGCCGAAGAGCTCGAAGAAGGGTGATTTCAGCACAAAACGATGTATTCGGTCAAAATCCTTCCAGATCGTGAAAACATTGTCCCGGTAACATTTGCGCTCATTGACATTACAAGCCTTGCCACCTTTACTTGCACCATCAAATATTTGGGAGGCAAACAATGGCTAAATGTGCATTTATCGGTTTAGGTGTCATGGGATATCCCATGGCCGGTCACCTGCAGAAAGCGGGCCACGACGTTACCGTCTATAACCGTACTGCGGCAAAAGCAGAAAAATGGGTTTCCGAATATGGTGGCGCATCGGCTGCCACCCCGGCAGAAGCAGCCAAAGGGGCCGAGTTCGTCTTTTCCTGTGTCGGCAATGATGATGACCTACGCAGTGTCACCACGGGCAGTGATGGCATTCTATCAACCATGGAAAGTGGTTCGATCCTGATCGATAACACCACCGCATCCGCAGATGTCGCCCGCGAACTTTATGCTGCGGCCAAGGAAAAAGGCGTTTCACTGATCGATGCACCGGTATCAGGTGGTCAGGCGGGTGCTGAAAACGGTGTTTTAACCGTTATGTGCGGGGGCGATCAGGCTGCATTTGACCGCGCAGCCCCGGTCATTGATGCCTTCGCCAAATCATGTAAATTGATGGGCGAAAGCGGTTCGGGTCAATTGACCAAAATGGTCAACCAGATTTGCATTGCGGGGCTTGTTCAGGGACTTTCCGAAGGGATTAATTTCGGCATCAAAGCCGGTCTTGATATGGAAAAAGTTCTTGATGTGATTTCCAAGGGTGCGGCAGGCAGCTGGCAAATGGAAAATCGCGGCAGCACCATGGTCGAGAACAAGTTTGATTTCGGCTTTGCGGTTGACTGGATGCGCAAGGACCTTGGTATTTGTCTTGAGGAATCCAAACACAATGGCGCCCGCCTGCCGGTGACGTCACTGGTCGATCAGTTCTATGCCCAAGTGCAGGAACGTGGCGGCCAGCGTTGGGATACGTCAAGCTTGATTGACCTGCTTTCACGCGGCTAACCGATCCAATCAGGCGCCAAACAAAAAACGCGGCCCTTGGGCCGCGTTTTTCTTTCTCCACAGAACCGTTTGCATGAACCTAAAGCCCGGCACGCAAAAGCGGCTCAACCTGATCCCGGTAATTGGCAAGCGGCCCATTACTGAAATAGCCGACAGCACATTCAAGGACCGAGTCCCTGAAAGCTTCGGCTGGCGTTTCATCGTCTTCATTTTCCGCATCAAGGTTTTCACGGCCAGCCTCTGCACCAAAACGATCAATTTTGATATCTCGTTCACAGGTTTGCGCTTCTATCGACGCCAATGATTGACGTGGATCACGACGACGGGATGGCAAGGCATGGGCAAGATCAACCTCGCGCTCAAATTCCTCAACATCTTTGCGGTGCACTTCGATATCAGGAATAACGCCATGTCCCTGAACAATGTGGTTTTCCGGGGTGGTATAATATCCAGTGGTGATTTTAAGACCACCGCCCGATGTCAGCGGCATAATACGCTGCATCGAGCCCTTGCCAAATGAACGCTCCCCAATGATTACGCCCCGCCCGTTTTCACGCAACGCAGCCGCCATCAATTCAGCCCCCGAAGCCGATCCACGGTCCAGCAAGATCACCATCGGCACACCGTCAAAGAAGTCCGAACGATCTGCTTCGTAGCGGCGTAATTTACGTTCGCCACGGCCTTCTGTCGCGACAATAAGACCCTTGTTCAGGAACTGATCGGCAATGTCGGCAGCACTATCAAGCAACCCACCGGGATTGCGGCGTAGATCAACAATGATCCCACGCGGGGACGCAATTTTATCTTCGAGCTGCGAAAGATAATCCTGCGTTTGTTCAAGCGTTGTCGCATCGAACCGTGAAACCCGGATGTACCCGATATCATTGTCAATTGTTCCAGCGGTCACCGATGGCACCTCGATCCGAGCCCGCTTTACCGTGACATCGAAACTGTCCTTGGTGCGCAAAATCGTTAAGGTCACGGGATCCCCGATCCTGCCACGCATGCGGCGCACGGCCTCAGATATCGGTTCGCCATTCATTTCATAACCGTCAATATGGGTAATACGGTCATCAGGTTGCAGCCCGGCACGCGCAGCCGGCGTGTCATCAATCGGTGAAACGATCCGAATGCGTTTATCGTCATCAAGCGAAATCACAATACCAACACCGGCAAAGCTGCCTTCTGTACTTTCTTGCAAACGGCGGAACATGTCATCGGTCATATAGGCGCTATGCGGATCGAGTTCATGCAAGCTGTCATCAAGGACAGCACCGACGATGCCTGTCGGCGACGTATCATCGACTTCCAGCCCATCAAGTGCGGCAATGCTATTTTGGACAAAGACCGGCGTATCAATGTTTTCGACATAGGTTTCAGAAAGAACCTGCAGCGCTTCGGTATAGAGCTTGTCGGCGCGGGCAAACTGATCTTCGGTGGCATTGACCGTCACATGATCGCGATACGCGTCAAGAAACACGCGCTCTTCATCGCTGGGCCATGCAGGTCCTGCACAGGCGACCAACCTTGTCCCGGCGAACGAAATCAGCACCGCAAACAAAATCGGTAATATTCCTTTGCGCAGCAACAGCCCACTCCTGTCTTTATCATCTGGTTTACGGATCGAAATCCGATTTCATACTTTCCAAGTCTAGCCTGCCTTTTTCAGATTGGCGAGCCCTCGACTTGCTTTATCGTCTGATTAGGGTCTGAGCCTAATATCGGATGCTTTTGCTCTCTTTGCCAGTGGCAACCGTTTTCCTACATTTGCGACCAATGTCTGAGACGCATTTTAATGCTTCTTTGCGAAACAGACTCGCTCTTGTGACTTTGCCCCGTTATGCTGCTTTCTAACAAACAAAGTTGGCGAAAAGCTGACTATTCCGAGCGGGCGGCTCACATCTCAGGGAGACGTCTTTTTTCATGACTGACTTTACGCCACCAATTCAGGATTTTCGTTTTCTAATCCACGACGTGATCGGGCTTGATACGATTGCAAACCTACCCGCTTTCGCGGAGGTCAGCCCCGATCTTGTCGATGCCATCCTTGAAGAAGCATCCAAGCTTGCGTCATCGGTCCTCGCACCTCTGAACCGCATCGGCGATCAGGAAGGTTCGAAACTTCTTGATGACGGCACTGTTCGCACGCCAACCGGATGGAAAGAAGCCTATGCACAGTTTTGTGAAGGTGGCTGGCAAGGTATTTCCGCGCCAAAGACCGAAGGCGGCATGGGCCTGCCAATTCTGCTCGGCGCCGCCGTTGCTGAGATGTGGCATGCTTCGAATATGGCCTTTGCACTGTGTCCGATGCTGACCGCAGGCGCGATTGAAGCCCTAACAATCCATGGTTCAGATCAGCAACGTGCACTTTATCTATCCCGGATGGTTAGCGGCCAATGGACAGGCACGATGAACCTGACAGAACCGCAAGCCGGGTCTGATCTTTCAAAAGTGCGCAGCCTTGCTATACCCAAGAATGACGACACATATGCTGTCACCGGCCAAAAAATCTTTATCACCTACGGCGATCACGAGATGACGGAAAATATAGTTCATCTCGTTTTGGCCAGAACACCTGACGCACCGGATGGTATCAAGGGCATATCGCTGTTTATCGTTCCAAAATTCCTTGTATCGGAAACCGGCGAAATTGGTCCACGCAACGATGTTTCATGCGTCTCGCTTGAACATAAACTCGGTATCCACGCTAGCCCGACAGCCGTTTTATCCTTTGGGGACCAGGGTGGTGCAATCGGATACCTTGTTGGAGAAGAAGGCAAAGGACTTGCCTGCATGTTCACCATGATGAACAACGCACGCTTGGCCGTTGGCCAGCAAGGTGTGGCAATTTCAGAACGCGCGTATCAGCACGCAGCTGATTACAGCCAACAACGCAAGCAAGGCAAAGCCCTCACAATCGACGGCGCCCCAATCATCCTGCATGGCGATGTGCAGCGCATGTTGATGCGTATGCGATCTTCCACCGAGGCGGCACGCGCGCTTTCGCTGTATGCAGCGACTCAACTTGACCTTGCTCATAGTCAGCCTGATGAGAACCAACGCGCGGCGGCACAGGCCCGCGCAGATCTTCTGATCCCGCTGGTCAAGGCATGGTCAACTGACCTTGGTGTCGAGAATGCATCACTTGGGGTGCAAGTTCATGGAGGCATGGGCTTTATCGAAGAAACCGGTGCCGCCCAACATTTACGGGATGCGCGCATTGCCCCGATTTATGAGGGCACCAATGGCATTCAGGCGCTTGACTTTATTGGCAGAAAAGTTTTGCGCGATCAGGCAAACGCATTAAACATCCTGATTACAGAGGCACATGATACCGTCAAAACAGCGCTTTCCGGTGATCAAAACGGCAAAGTACAAACTGCGGCGCGGCAAGTGCAAACCGCACTTGAACAACTTTCAGAAAGCACCAACATTGTTCTTGATCGCTGCAGCAGTGATGCGGCCATGGCCCAGGCTTTGGCATCACCATATTTACGTCAGGCCGCCCTTTGTGTTTCTGGCTGGTTAATGCTTCGCGCGTTGATGATTGCCAGCAGTTCCCCTGAGGTAACTGATTTCCTGTCAGGCAAGGTCAAATCCTGTCAATTCTTCTTTTCCCAACTCTTGCCGGAAGCGGCTTTCATGGCGGCTCAAATCGCTAATTGCAGCGAAAGCGAACTCCATGAACCCCAGCCACTATTTTGACAAACTCATTTCCCAGAATCAGCTACGCCATCGTTATTGCAAGATGACGATGGCGCGTTGGTTTCTACCCTGCCTGTTCATCCCTCTGAACAAACTGTCCGCGTCAATTGCCCGCATTCGGAAATTCCGTACGATTTGAAGGCATTTGTGAACAATTTCCTGTTTCGGTTTCTGATTGCTTGTCTATAATCCGCCCGATGAATCGCTTAACCCGATATATGCTAAAACAGCAGCTAATTTTGATGGTCTTTGTGACACTGGGGCTTCTCTGTGTCATTTGGCTGTCGCAAAGTCTGCGTTTTGTGGAAATGATTGTGAACCGGGGCCTATCCGTCTCGGTATTTTTGCAACTGACGTCTTTGCTACTGCCCAGTTTTCTGGCCATTATCCTGCCGATCTCGTTGTTTTTTGTTGTGGTGTTTACCTACAACAAACTTATTCAGGATCGTGAGCTGATTGTGATGCGCTCTGCGGGCCTAAGCCAATGGGCGCTTGTAAAGCCGACCTTGATGCTTGCGGTTATGACTGCTGGCTTTGGCTACTTCCTAACACTGTTTTATTTGCCTTACAGCTATCAACAGTTCAAGGAACTGCAATTCTCGATCCGCAATGATTTTTCATCGGTCCTGTTACAAGAAGGCAGCTTCACCGACCTTGATGGATTGACTGTCTATGTCCGTGAAGTGGGCCGTGATAACGAGCTTCTTGGCATCCTTGTCCATGACTCCCGCGATCCAGACAAACAAACAACAATGATGGCAAAGCATGGTGCGCTTGTTCGTACCGATGAAGGCCCCCGCATTGTCCTACTTGATGGTAACCGGCAGGAAGTAAACCCGGACGACGGCACCATGTCGATCCTGTATTTCGACCGCTATGCCGTAGATATTGCCCATAGTACAGAAGATCCGGCCTTGCGCTATCGCGAAGCGCGCGAACGCAATGTATTCAATCTTCTGACGGGTGTACCGCCAAACATTTCATTAAACGATATTGGCGCATTCCGTGCCGAAGGTCATGACCGTTTGATTTCGCCGCTTTATGCTATCGGGTTTGCCAGTATTGCGTTGGCTGTTCTCGTTTCGAGTAGTTTTTCGCGACGCGGGCAAAGCGGGCGCCTACTGGGCGCCATCGGGGTTATGGTTCTTAGTCAGGCTGTGGCCATTGCCATGAAAAACTTGGCAGCAAAGAACCCGGCACTTATTCCACTGATGTATGCCAACGCTCTGCTGCCAATTATTTTAGGGCTTTACTGGACATTCCGCGGACCACAAATTCGCGCCAGCCGCGCGGCCAGTGAAGAGGCCAAGGCATGAGAATATCTCCAACGCTGACGTGGTATTTTGGCAAACATGTTCTGCTTTCGATTTTGGCGATACTCGCCCTTCTGATTGGTTTGATCATGATTGGCGACAGCATCGAATTGCTGCGCCGTGCGGGTGGAAAGCCGGATGCAACAGTCAGTATCGTCTTCCAAATGGCAGCAAGCCGCATTCCGTTCATGACGGAAAAGGTTTTGCCGTTTGCGGTTTTATTTGGCTCAATGTTCTCGTTCTGGAAACTTACGGGCAATCAGGAACTTGTCGTCACCCGCGCAGCAGGTGTTTCTGCGTGGCAGTTCCTGCTACCGCCCTTTATGTGCGCACTGATCCTTGGTACGCTGCAGGTTGCAGCACTTAACCCGCTGTCATCGATATTGCTGCAGCGCTACGAGATGCTTGAGGCACGTTACCTTCAGAACAATGTCAACGTAATGAACTTGTCATCAAGTGGGCTTTGGTTGCGCCAAGGCACACAAGACGGCCAAGCCGTAATCTATGCCCGCGAAGTGCGCAGTCAGGAAGAGGACAAAATTGATCTGCGTAATGTGACTGTTTTCCGGTTTGAAAATTCCGATGACTTTACAACCCGCATGGATGCAAAACGTGCGGTGCTGAAACCTGGTACTTGGCATTTTTATGATGTCTGGACCTTTAACCCGGGGCAGGCCAGTACGTTTAGCAGTGAACTGATGCTGCCGACGAACCTTACGGCGCGCAAAATTCAGGATAGTTTTGCGTCACCTGAAACAATGTCGTTTTGGGATTTGAAACCGTTCATCAATTTGCTGGAACGTGCTGGCTTCAATGCCACCCGCCACCGAATTCATTTCCACAGCCTGCTCTCACGCCCCTTACTTTTATGTGCTATGGTCCTGATTGCAGCGGCCTTTTGCCTTAAATTTTCTCGACGGCGGCGTGTGTCTCTTGTTATCGGTGGGGGGGTTGCTACCGGCTTCATTCTGTATTTCTGTACGGATGTCATTTCGGCACTGGGTGTATCAGGCGGCATTCCACCAATTTTATCAGCATGGGCACCTGCGGGTATTTCTTTGTTGCTAGGGGTTTCAACATTGCTACATCTTGAGGATGGCTAGTTAAATGGCCATAACAGGGGGAATGATCAAAAAACTCGCCGCAAGTACCATATTGGGGTGCGGAATGTTTTTTGTTGGGTTCGGCATCAGCACTGCCAAGGCGCAGGTGACATCTTCCCAAGCAGGCGAAGAAGAACCGGCACTTCTGTTTAGTGCTGATGAAGTAGATTACAACCGCGAGCTTCAAACTGTAACCGCACGCGGCAACGTTGAAATATCGCGAGAAGGTCGCATTCTTCTTGCTGATACTGTCAGCTATGATCAATCTCAAGACGTTATGACTGCCTCAGGAAACGTCAGCATCACAGAACCAAACGGCGAAGTTACATTCGCAAGTTATGTTGAGCTGAGCGGCGATTTTAAAAACGGCATCGTCAAAGACATTTACATTCTATTGGATGAAAACACGCGCATTGCTGGCACCGGCGCACGGCGTAGTGGCGGAAACTTTACTGAGATAGCTAAAGCCGTCTATTCACCCTGCAAAGTATGCGAAGACGATAGCGACAGCCCACCTCTTTGGCGTATTCGCGCCGCGCGCGTGATGCACGACGCCGACGCAAAGACAGTTGAATACAAAGACGCCAGATTGGAAGTGGGTGGTATTCCGATACTTTATACCCCGTATTTGCAGCACCCGGACCCGACGGTAAAACGCCAATCTGGTCTCCTAGCGCCATCCTTTGGTAGTACGAGCTATGTTGGCTCTTTCTTTGCGCAGCCCTACTACGTCGCCATAGACAAAAGCAAAGACGTAACTTTAACGCCGATCTATACCACCGATGAAGGCCCTGTCCTGGCGACAGAATACCGTCAACGGTTTGACCGTGGTGAGATGGAATTTGATGGTAGTGTGACCCGCGACAGCGATGACCGTTTTCAAGGCCATATCGACGCCGAGGGCCGGTTTGACATTGATGAGACTTGGCGCTGGGGCTTTGATGCAGAGCAGGCATCTAACAAAACATATCAGTCACGTTACGGATTTGATTCGCCGTCTGTCTTAACTTCCAACCTGTTCACGGAGGGATTCCGGGGTGCCAGTTATAGTCGTATCGACGGATATTATTTCCAAGGACTTAAGGAAGATGATGACCGCGACACAACCCCTATCATCTTGCCCCATATGCAGTTCCACGGCCAGACTGAGCCCGCGAAGTATGGCAGCTACACAACATTGGACCTTGATGGGCTTTCACTGACCCGAGAAGATGGTGCGGATTCGCACCGTGTCTCCGCCAAAGCCGGATGGGCTCTTCCGTATATCGGATCAATGGGCGACGTCACCAAACTTAGCTTATCCGTTCGTAGTGACAATTATATTGTCTCTGACGTCGAACGAGACGGCAAAAGTGACTACAGCGGATATACTGGGCGGCTACTGCCCTTGGCTGCGATTGACTGGAGTATGCCTTTCGTCAGTGATCAGGGCGAATACCACCATATCATCAAGCCAATGGCAATGGCCGCATGGTCGCCCAATGGCGGCAATCCCGACGAAATTTCTAACGAAGATTCCCAATCGTTTGAATTTGACGATATTAACCTGATGGCCCATGACCGTTTCGGTGGACTTGACCGGGCAGAGGATGGTTTCCGTGCGAGCTATGGCTTGGAATGGGGCGTATATGGTCAGTCTGGTGGTTACACCAGTGCCATGTTTGGTCAAAGCTATCGCGCAAATGACAACGATACCTTTGCTCCAGGGTCTGGCCTTGACGAACATATGTCTGACTACGTTGGCCGCGTAACCGTTTCACCGAGCCAATACCTTGACCTCACCTATCGCTATCGTCTCGATAACGATGATTTTTCTGCCAGACGTAATCAGGTATCGGCCACTGTTGGCTCGATGGATACACTGCGTCTCAACACGACCTACGTACACTTCACCGACGATGCCGGCAGTGAAGAATTCAACGAGCGCGAAGAACTGTATTTCAAAGCAGAGCGCCAATTTAGTGAATTCTGGTCCGGCATGGCCTATAGCCGTTATGACATTGATCAGGATGACCCACTTGAGTACGGTGTCGGCTTTGTGTACGAGGATGAATGTTTCATCTTTGATGGTCGGGTACGCCGCACCTTCTATCAGGATCAGGACTTGGGTGAGTCCGACGAATTTTTGTTCCGCCTCGTATTCAAGACCTTGGGCGAATTTGCATCTGCAGCCGGATTGTAAGATAGAATGATTTCAAAATTTTCGACCTTCGCATTCAAGAACGTCCTTTTCATTCTAAGCACAGTCATACTGGTGTCTGCCGGTGGTATTGCACGCGCCCAATCACCAGTTGGCGTTGCTGCCGTCGTTAATGACGAACCGATTTCAATCATCGATCTTGTCGAACGCATTAAATTGATTGCCGTTTCGTCAAACATCGAAATGACGCCACAAAAAAGCAATGAGATGGCGCCGCAAATTCTGCAACAGCTGATCAATGAGAAGCTGCAAATGCAGGAGGCAGAACGTCGCGGCATTGAAGTGACGCAAAGCGATATCGACCTTGCAAAATCAACGATCGAGCAAAATGCCGGATTGGCAAGCGGGATGCTTGATAAATTCCTTGAACAACGTCGCGTCGCAGCAGGCACCATCGAAGATCAAATCAAACCGCAGGTCGCATGGCAAAAACTGCTGGGCACGATGCGCCGTGATGTGCAGATTTCCGATGCTGAAATTGATGAGAACCTTGCTCGCATCGAAAGCAACCAGGGAAAGCCGCGCAACCGGGTACAGGAGATTTTCCTTCCTGTTGATAATCAGCAAGACAGCAGCAAAGTCTATCAAACGGCACAGGAAGTCCTCAAAGCGCTGGATCAAGGAGCTGATTTCGGTGGCCTTGCTCGACAAATATCAGCCAGTACGAGTGCACCAGCCGGTGGTGACCTTGGTTGGCTATATGCAGGTGAAGTCGCCAACGAACTACAACAGGCTATCAACCAGCTTGCCCCCGGTGAGGTAAGTGCACCGATCCAAACCATTCGTGGCTATTACATCATAAAGCTTTTGGATCGTCGCCGCGGCGATGCCGCCGCCATTACAGATACCCGACTTGATCTTTACCAATTGTTTGTTCCGGTTGCAGACGACACACCACAAGACCAATTAAATGCAAAGCTCGCAGTCATGGATAATGCCAAGAAAACTGCTGACAGCTGTCAGGCCTTGGCAAATGTTGCTGTTGATCTTGGTTCTGATCTCAGTGGCGAGATGAAGGGCATTTCACCAAATGACCTTTCCGGTCCGGTAAGTCGCGCTGTTGGTGATCTTGAAAAAGGCCAGATTTCGGATGTGATCCGTGTCGATGGTGGCGCGCTTCTGGTGATGGTTTGCGACAAGATCGAGAAAAGTAATCTTCCGGATCGTAAAAGTGTTGAAAACAGGCTGATGATGGAACGGCTTGATATCTTGGCCCGGCGGAAACTTCGCGAGCTGCGCCGTGAAGCCTTTATCGATATTCGGATATAATCTGGTCTCTGGGATATATTTCAATGAGCAATATCGCGCCGATTGCCTTAACCATCGGCGAGCCCGGTGGTATCGGCCCGGAGCTTGCCCTAAAGGCATGGCAACGCCGAACCGATGATGCCTTGTCGCCATTTTGCGTTTTGGCCTCGGTCAGAATCTTAAAACAGGCGATAGATCAAACAGGGATTGATATCCCGCTTGTTCGCGTTTCCGACATTTCAGAAACGGCCTCTGCGTTTACAAGCGCGCTACCTGTTCTCGATATCGAAGATACAAACGCGTCAATCATTCCCGGGACAGCGTCGCCCGTGACAGCCAATATCGTGATTGACAGCATCACGCGCGCGGTAGAGTTAACAAGATCAGGTGCGGCAAGTGCCGTTGTGACAAACCCGATCCAGAAAAGTGCCCTTTATACGGCCGGGTTCAAACATCCCGGTCACACAGAATTTCTTGCGGAACTCGCAGGTCCGGGCACGGTCCCAGTTATGATGTTGGCGAACGCAAAACTGCGTGTCGTGCCACTGACAATCCACATTGCACTTGCAGAGGTCCCCAAGCAATTGACGGCCGCTTTGATTGGTACCCTTTGTCACATCACGGCAAAGGCGCTACAACGCGATTTCGGGATTATGCACCCACGCCTTGCGATTGCGGGACTAAACCCGCACGCTGGTGAAGACGGCACCATGGGCATTGAAGAACAAACCATCATGGTACCCGCCATCAAAAAACTACGGGACGAAGGCCTTGATGTCATTGGCCCGCTGCCAGCGGATACCATGTTCCATGAGGAAGCCCGTGCGCAATACGACGTGGCACTTTGTCCGTATCATGATCAGGCGCTTATTCCGGTCAAAACCCTTGATTTCCATGGTGGTGTAAATGTCACCTTGGGATTGCCATTTATCAGAACATCGCCCGATCATGGCACCGCCCTTAACATCGCGGGCAAGGGTATTGCACGTCCTGATAGCTTGATCGCGGCCCTTAAAATGGCGTCTGACATGGCGCACAAACGTATTTCAACAGGAGCCTGACCGAACGTGTCAGAAGACAACACACCATCTGGCAAACTTGCCAATGACGGTTTGCCACCGCTGCGTGAGGTCATTGCGACCCATGATCTGTCGGCGCAAAAGAAATTCGGCCAGAACTTCCTGTTTGATCTTAACCTGACGGGCCGGATTGCCCGGGCTGCGGCCCCGCTTGAACATGCGACAGTCATTGAAATCGGACCAGGGCCCGGCGGCTTAACACGGGCCTTGCTGTTCAATGGTGCCAACAACCTGACCGTGATTGAGCGCGATCCACGCTGCCAACCGGTTCTTGAACAGATCAGCAACCATTATCCCGATGCATTGCATGTGATTGACGGCGATGCGTTGGATGTAGATGTCACTACGCTTGGCCCTGCCCCGCGTAAGATCGTCGCCAACCTGCCTTACAACGTCGGCACACAGCTTTTGATTAACTGGCTAATGCAGATTGACCAGTTCACCAGCCTGACCTTGATGTTTCAGAAAGAAGTTGCCGAACGCGTCGTCGCCCGCCCCAAAAGCAAGGCCTATGGGCGCCTTTCGGTACTGTGTCAGTATCTGTGTGATTGTGACATTCTGTTTGATGTCCATCGTAGCGCCTTTACACCACCGCCAAAGGTGACGTCGGCTGTGGTGCAATTGCGCCCCAAAGAAGATCGCGGAACGAAAATCGACCTGACCAGTCTGGCAAAGATCACACAAGCCGCATTTGGCCAACGCCGTAAAATGCTGCGCGCCAGCTTAAAAACGCTCAAAATCAATGTGGGTGAATTGCTGGCAAAGGCCGAAATTACGGAAACATCCCGGGCAGAAGAACTCAGCGTTGCAGATTTCGTGCGCCTAACGCAAATCCATGACGAAATGGCCGCTTCGTAAGGCGGCCATTTTCCAGGTCATAGATCAATCTGTCAGAAGCTTTTTGACAAAGCCCGGCAACCCGGTTTGCCGCGCCCGTTTCACGCGCTCTGCCCCAATGATATGTTCCACATCGGCAAGGCAGCGTTCCAGATCATCATTGATCAGGACGTAGTCGAATTCTTCCCAATGACTGATCTCTGCACCGGCCTTGGCCATGCGCTTCATAATCACATCATCGGCATCCTGTCCGCGATCGCGAAGACGACGTTCGAGTTCGCCTGACGACGGTGGTAGGACAAACACCGAAACAACATCATCACCGCCCTTTTCGCGTAATTGACGGGCACCTTGCCAATCAATATCAAAAAGAACGTCGTGCCCCTCTGACAACGCCTTTTCGACTGGGGCAATCGGCGTGCCATAGTAGTTGCCAAACACTTCGGCCCACTCAAGAAGCTCGTCATCGGCGATCATGTGCTTAAATTCATCAACCGATTTAAAGAAATAATGCGTGCCTTCGTCTTCACCGGGCCGTGATTCACGGGTAGTCGCCGAAACCGACAACGAAATCTTGTGGTCTTTTTCAAGAAGCTGGCGGGTAATAGTTGTTTTCCCGGCCCCGGACGGCGCACAGAAGACCAGCATAAGGCCACGGCGGCTTGCCTGTTCAGTCATATCGCGTTTCCTTCCCTACCCGCTTATTCGACGTTCTGAACCTGCTCGCGGAGCTGATCAATGATCACTTTAAGCTCCATCCCGCAATTGGTCAGTTCGATGTCATTGGCTTTGGAACACAGCGTGTTGGCTTCCCGATTGAATTCCTGACACAGGAAATCAAGTTTACGCCCGATGGCTCCGCCTTTGGTCAACATATCGCGTGCGGCAATGATATGGGCCTTAAGACGGTCAATCTCTTCGCGAATGTCGGCCTTGGTCGCCAGAAGGGCCGCTTCCTGATGGAGGCGTTCAGGATCAAATTTTCCAGCATCCATCAGTTCGTCGATCTGGCGTTTCAGTCGTTCCTTGATCGCATCTCCGCGCGCCGATGCACAGCTTTCCGCACGGGTAACGGTCGCCTCGATATTATCGACATGCCCGCGCAGCATCGCATCGAGTTTGGCACCCTCTTCTGCGCGATGTGCATCCATCTGATCAATCGCATCGCTCAAACTGGCAAGGACCGCACCATCACGGGCATCCCGACTTGCATCATCTTCCTGCGTTTCAACGGTCTCAAGCACGCCGCGCACGTTCATCAAATCCGCAATTGTTCCGGCTGAAAGGCTGCTGGTATTGTCAAATTCTTCGGCAAGGGAAACCAGTTCAGAAAGCAGTTCCCGATTAACCTGATAGGTACTTCCGTCCGACGCGCGTACAACATTGAGGGTAACGCCCATATTGCCGCGTTTGAACCTCTTTGACACCGCATCGCGTACCTTGGCTTCAAGGCGTTCAAAACCGCCATTCAAACGCACACGGACATCAAGGCCCTTGCCATTGACACTGCGCAGTTCCCAGGTCCAGCCAAAGCCGCCCGCAGCACCATCTGTGCGCGCAAATCCGGTCATGCTTGATACGGTCATATTTTCATCCAGTCTGATTTCATGTTTGCGTGTTTATAACGGTTGCCCCCAACCACGCCAAGGCCGAACACGGCCCCGATTGAGATAACATCAAACAGTTCCCGACAATATGGTATGTCTGAGCAGTATTTCATAATGCTGCCCCAATGCTGCAGCATGTTCCGCCAAAATAACACATAGACACATCCGAACTGCATACGAGCAACCATGTCATTTCAATACCATGCCATCCTGATCACCGGTGCCAGTTCCGGTATCGGTGCAGCCCTTGCCCGTCAATTTGCCCGTACGGGTGTCACCCTGTTCATCAGTGGCCGTGATCAAACACGCCTGCGACTGGTTGAAAATGAATGCCGTGCAGCCGGTGCTAACGTCTTCGCAGACGTCCTTGACGTCACTGCGCGCGAAACCATGGCGGCCTATGTGTCGCAATGCGACGAGATCGCGGCACTCAGCCTTGTCATTGCTAATGCAGGCATCTCAGCCGGTACAGGGGGCGACGGCGAAAGCCCCGAACAGGTCCGAGATATCTTTGCTACCAATGTTGCCGGCGTGCTTAACACCATTGATCCGGCGATTGAAAAGATGCGCATCCGTGGGCACGGTCAAATCGCTGTCGTTGCCTCACAGGCATCCTGGCGGGGATTGCCATCCGCCCCGGCATATTGTGCCAGTAAGGCCGCCATTCGCACCTATGGCGAAGGCTTACGCGGTGCACTGGCCCCATCGGGCATCAAGGTAAACGTCATTTGTCCGGGGTTCGTTAAAAGCCGGATTACCGATGCCAATGATTTTCCGATGCCCTTTTTCATGCAGGCAGACAAAGCCGCACGTAAAATCGTTCGCGGGCTGGAAAGAAACAAAGGCATGATCGCATTCCCGTGGCCGATGAATATTCTGATCGGCATGCTTAAAATGGCCCCGCAATGGGTGCTTGATTTGGCAGCGTCACGCATCCCAAAGAAAACGTCAGGCATTAAGCAAATCGGAAACTAAGTCCCGCCCGGCAGACTTATGCAAAAACCATTCGAAAATGACAAAGGCGGTCTTTTTAAGAGACCGCCTTTTTTTAATCGATTTTCAGCATCGAACATAGTTTGACGAAGACTAGACTAGACTAGATTACCTTACTGGCTATCACGCAGGCGCCGCCATTTGGCAACATTGCGATTATGCTCGTCAAGGGTGCGGGCAAAGGCATGACCGCCTGTGCCATCCGCCACGAAATAAATATCTTCTGTTTCCGACGGATGTAAAACCGCATAAATCGCATCACGGCCCGGGTTGGTAATCGGCGATGGCGGCAACCCGGCGGTGACATAAGTGTTATACGGGCTTTCAAAACGAAGATCGTTACGGGTCAAAGCGCGATCAAGACGTTTTTTCGGACTAACCGCATAGGCCACCGTCGGATCAGATTGAAGCCGCATGTTGCGGTTCAGGCGGTTGACAAAAACCCCCGCCACGCGGCCACGTTCGGCCGCTACTCCTGTTTCGCGTTCCACAATCGACGCCAGAACAATCGCTTCGTTAATGGTATCGAATGGAAGCTCCGAATCCCGGCCCGGCCATAGTTCATCGACCAGCGCATCATGCGCAGCTCGCATCCGATCAATGATGCTTTGCTTCGTATCACCGTATGAGAACTGATAGGTTTCGGGCAACAGGGTCCCGTCCTTGGGGATATCGGTGATATCGCCGGTCAGACCATCAACCAGATTGATCCGGTCGATGATTTCTCCTGATCTCAAACCTTCGGGGATGGTGACGAACCGCCGAACGGTCTCACCACTTGCCAAAATCTCCGCGGCCTGACGGGGACTGACCCGGGCGGGAAAATGATATTCGCCCGCACGCAAAGAACGATCCAGCCCGGCAACACGCACCCCGGCCAAAAAGATCAAAGGTTCTTCGACAATCTGTTCACGTTGGAAAATTTCGGCGATACCGCGCACCCCGGCCCCTTGCGGGATGATGATGTCGCTGCCCTGCACAAGTTTGCTTGGCGATGTGTATTGCACATAAACATACACCGCCGCCCCACCAATGGTGAGAGCGGCGGTGATGCATAAAAAGCCAAGAACAAGCAGAAAACGCTTCAAGGGATAGCTCCCGGTAAGGTTGGATCTGCTGTTTTAGACGCTCTTGAACACCAGCGATGCGTTGGTACCGCCAAAGCCGAACGAGTTCGACAGTGCGACATTTACCTTACGCTGCTTGGCTTCAAGCGGAACCAGATCCATACCTTTGCAGGCTTCAGACGGATTTTGCAGGTTCAAGGTCGGTGCAACCACACCTTCGTAGATCGCAAGGATCGAGAACACAGCTTCAATCGCGCCAGCCGCACCCAGCAGGTGACCGGTTGCCGATTTCGTCGATGACATCGAAAGTTTCGATGAGTGATCACCAAACAGACGCTTGACCGCACCCAGTTCAATTTCATCACCCAACGGAGTCGACGTGCCATGAGCATTCACATAGTCGACGTCTTCCGGGTTCACACCGGCATTGCGCAACGCATTGCGCATCGAGCGGAAACCACCATTCCCATCCGCAGCCGGAGCCGTGATGTGATAGGCGTCGCCCGACATGCCGTAACCGCCGACTTCAGCGTAAATTCGTGCACCACGTGCCTTGGCGTGCTCGTATTCTTCAAGCACCACACAACCAGCCCCCTCGCCCATGACGAAACCGTCGCGTCCTTCGTCCCACGGACGCGATGCTTCGGTCGGGGTATCGTTGTAACCGGTTGAAAGTGCACGGGCAGCCGCAAAGCCAGCCATACCAAGACGGCAAACAGCAGCTTCTGCACCACCAGCAACCATCACATCGGCATCACCAAGCATGATCATGCGCGATGCGTCGCCAATGGCGTGTGCACCGGTCGAACATGCTGTAACAACAGCGTGGTTCGGGCCTTTAAGGCCGTGTTTGATCGATACCTGGCCAGAGACCAGATTGATCAGGCAAGACGGAATGAAGAATGGGCTTACGCGGCGGGTTTTGCCGTTATTAACCAATTCGGTGGCTTCAGAGATCCTTGGAAGGCCTCCGATACCTGAACCAATCAGAACACCAGTATTTTCCTGATCTTCGTCGGTTTCAGGTTTCCAACCGGAATCGGCAAGAGCCTGATCGGCCGCAGCAATCCCATAGACGATAAAATCGTCCATTTTCTTCATGTCTTTAACAGAGACATGATCTTCCGCGTTGAAAAGTCCGTCACCCTGACCGCGTGGCACAAGGCCCGCGATCTTTGCAGGGATATCGGACACATCGAAAGTATCGATGTTCTTGATTCCAGATTGGCCAGCCAGCAGTTTCTGCCACGTGTTCTGTGCGCCGCTTGCAAGCGGTGTAACAGCACCAATACCGGTAACAACTACGCGTCTCATCCCGCACTACGCCTTTATTTTATGAATCCAGCAAAGACGAAAAGGGCGCCTGAGGATGCCCTCTGGCGCCCATGTCTCACAGCAAAATTAGCTGTTAGCTTTTTCGATGAAGTCAATCGCGTCTTTGACGGTCAGAATTTTCTCGGCTGCGTCATCAGGAATTTCACAACCAAATTCTTCTTCAAACGCCATAACCAGCTCGACAGTGTCCAGGCTGTCTGCGCCCAGATCGTCGATGAAGCTGGCGTTTTCAGTGACCTTGTCTTCTTCAACACCAAGGTGTTCGACAACGATCTTCTTCACGCGATCTGCGACATCACTCATAGCTCAAATCCTTCAATAGGTTTTCTGTCAGTTATCGTTTGCGTGGTCCCGGTCTGCTCCCCCTATTGAAGGAACTTCCTGGGACCGGAAACCGACAATACCCATTGCCGGTTTCAAGATTTTTTATAGCGGCCTCTTTTAAACAGAAAAGCAAGCAACCCGCAACGGGTTAAATCATCGCCATTCCGCCATTCACATGCAAGGTCTGTCCTGTGACATATGAAGCTTCGTCACTGGCAAGAAACAGAACCGCTGCTGCGATCTCTTTGCTGTCGCCCATGCGACCGGCAGGAATACCTGCCAAAAGTTTCTCTTTCTGTGCATCACCGAGCTCTTCGGTCATTGCCGTGGTGATGAACCCCGGTGCAACACAGTTAATCGTAATACCGCGCGCAGCAACTTCCTGTGCCATCGATTTTGACCAGCCAATCATGCCTGCCTTGGCCGCCGCGTAGTTCGCCTGTCCCGGATTCCCCGTGACGCCAACAATCGACGTAATGTTGATGACACGACCATGACGGCGCTTCATCATGCCACGCAAAGAATTCCGTGCAAGCTTGAATGCAGATGTCAGGTTCACATCAAGAACCGCCTGCCAGTCTTCGTCTTTTAGACGCATCGCAAGCTGATCGCGGGTAATGCCGGCATTATTGACCAGAATATCAAGCTGACCACCAAGGGCTTCTTCAGCCGCCTTGATCAAACCGTCAACCGATTCTGTATCCGAAAGGTTCGCTGGAACAACAACGGCGTTTTCACCGATCTCGGCGGCAACCGCTTCGAGACGTTCCGCACGGGTCCCCGACAGAGCAACCTTCGCACCGGCCTGCGCCAAAACCTTGGCGATTTCGCCACCAATGCCACCCGTGGCACCAGTTACAAGTGCGGTTTTCCCTGCAAGATCAAACATAAACTTTCTTTCCCTTTTTGGGTTCGTCGTGGTCACGACACTTTTACAAAGTGCCGAGGAATGCTTCGATATCAGCCGGTCCATTTACCGAAGTGCCGGTCAGGTCGCGGTCGATACGACGTACCATTCCCGTCAAAACCTTGCCCGCGCCAATCTCGACAAGATCGGTAATACCCTGTGTCTTCATATAAAGAACAGACTCGCGCCAGCGCACGGTCCCGCAAACCTGCTCCACAAGGAGTTTACGAATGGTTTCCGGATTGTCAGTTTTTTCTGCCGTGACATTCGCAACAACCGGCTTACCAGGCGCATTCATCGCCACTTCGGCAAGGGCCTCGGCCATGCGATCAGCCGCTGGCTGCATCAACGAGCAATGGAACGGCGCAGACACCGGCAGAAGAACGGCGCGCTTGGCACCTTTTTCCTTGGCAATTTCAATCGCGCGTTCAACAGCGGCCTTATGACCAGACACGACAACTTGTCCATTGGCATTGTCATTCGCAGCGGTGCAAACTTCGCCCTGTGCAGCTTCTTCAGCCACGGCAACCGCATCGGCAAAGTCCAGCCCCAAAAGGGCTGCCATTGCACCGACACCAACTGGAACTGCGGCCTGCATGGCTTGACCACGAATTTTCAAAAGGCGTGCCGTATCGGCAACCGCAAAAGTACCCGCCGCAGCAAGCGCTGAATACTCACCAAGCGAATGCCCCGCGACCAGATCGCATTTGTCGGTCAGTGTGAAGCCACCTTCGTTTTCCAGAACGCGGGTAACAGCAAGACTGACAGCCATCAGCGCAGGCTGTGCATTTTCCGTCAGGGTCAGTTCATTTTCCGGCCCCTCAAACATCAGCGCGCTTAGTTTCTGTGAAAGCGCGTCATCAATTTCCTGAAAAACTTCGCGGGCAACCGGGAATGCATCCGCCAGTTCCTTGCCCATACCTACCGCTTGCGACCCCTGACCGGGGAAAACGAGTGCGCGTGTCATTATACTTAATATACCTTTGTCAGCTTATGCGAAGGCTGCGCCGAATATCGGCCCCTCAAAATTGAGGCCCTCTTGATACCGTGCCCGCCCCGACTGTCAAGAACAGATACGGCTTTTTGGCTCGTCACATACACACCTTGACACCAAGGTGGCAGGAAATTTCATGATTTCAAGTCAAAAGGCAGCGAACATGTATGACATGCTCGCTGCCTTTCTCGAAGGATTGTCTATCATGCAGCGCACAAATTCGTGCACTTTATGAACTGATTAGCCGATATAGTGCTGCATGCTTGAAACAACGCTGTCAGCGATATGCGACTTTGTAATCACGCCGCGAATATCGTCCTGACGTGGCACCCCGCGGCACGGCCTGACGACGACAGCAGCGCGTGCCTTACGGCGTTCCATGCGCTTGATCACGTCATACATATTCATGTCATCAACCACGACAACGAAGTCTTCCTTGATCACTTCCTTAAGTGCCTTGTGTCCCTGATCGCCTGCAACCGCGTACAGCGCCGTGACGTCAGGAATAACACCTGCAATACGCCCCCCTTCCATCACAACAAGCGGCTTTGCCACAGGTGATGGACCAATCTTCTCAATCACTTCAGAAACACGTAAAGATGCATCTATGTAGATCTGATCGGATGTCATGATTTCACGCACCGGATGGACCATAAACATGTTGCTGTGACGTTCCTTTGGAATGTGACGCCCGCGCAACACAAGTTTGGATGTATAGATCGTCTCAGAGATGATCATACGGCGGAAGCCAAGCGCAATCGCAACCGCGACAACCAGCGGCACAATAATATTATAGTCGCGGGTCATCTCGAAGATCATGATGATCGCGGTCATGGCTGCACCAGTACCCGCCGCGACAACGCCGCCCATACCCACAAGCGCAAATTCAACCGGCGTAATGCCCGCATCCGGGAAGATCAGGTTGCCGACAACACCGACAGCAGCCCCAAGGGTCGCACCGACAAACAACGACGGCGAGAAAACACCACCAGATGCCCCTGAACCAATGCTGACAGATGTCGCATAAAGTTTGGCAAAGAACAGGATCACCAGCAACGGCAAGGACGTCATCGTTCCACGCAGGATTTCCTGAATGACCCCATACCCCACACCGTCGACATAGTAATTGCCGCCCGTCAGCAGCAAAACATACATCAGAATGCCGATCGACAGCATACCAACAGCATGACGGGTATAATCGTTGCCCGGCATCTTTTTAAACAAGGTGCTCGTTACCAGCATCGAACGGATCAACGCCCACGCCGCGATCCCACACAACAGGCCGAGCACCACATAGACAATAAGGGCCTGAAGGTCGACTGCCGACACCTGTGGCACGGCCGCCAGCGGCACCTCGAATGCAGGCGCAAGACCAAACGAGATGCGCCCGATATAGGTCGCAGCCCCCGTGGCAATCACGACCGGCAGGAAGGTGCGCGTTGACACTTCTGGCATCATCAGTTCAATGGCAAACAGCACCGCACCAAGTGGCGTATTAAATGTTGCCGCAATTCCGGCCCCGGCCCCGGCGGCAAGCAATGTGATGCGTTGCCCGGTTTGTAAGTTGAACATTTGCGCAATGCTTGAGCCCAACGAAGAACCGATCTGAATGATCGGGCCTTCACGCCCGACCGATGCCCCGGTCCCGATGGAAAGCGAAGATGCAACCGACTTGACCAACGCCACCATCGGGCGAATACGGCCCTGTTCGAAATAAATGGCGTTCATCACCTCGGGCACCCCATGGCCTTTGGCTTCTGGCGCGAACGTATTAACAAGAAAAACAACAAACAAACCACCGATGACCGGCACCAGAATGACCAAAGGGCCCCAGGTGCTGGGCGCTGTCAGCAGGTTTGCATCATAATTAATGGAAAAGACGCCGTAAAAGGCGACGTTATGAATAAGCGCGACAAGCGCACGGAAAACAACCGCGCCGTAACCTGTAACCACGCCGACCACAAGTGCCAGCATACAAAGACTTAGCATAGATGCCCTGCGTGAGGACGCAGCATCAATTGAGGGTTCTACCATTACAAAACCAAGGGTAATAAAAGACAATGCTTTGGTTCGGCATTAACACACAAAACACCCGCCCCGTTTTGGTATAATGGCCCCCGTGATTTCAACGGGAACAACCAACAGGAAGCGGGAATTACCGGACCAGCGAATGCTAACAGGCGTACTCTCTTGAACTTTTTGTTTCAAGTGTGAACCACTTCACGCATAACCGACCTTAGGAAAGTGCAACTCTTACAAAGACGTGCATAGAAGGCTGAAACATACGCAAAAGCATGCGTTGCGTCCAAATTGCGATCCTGACACCTACTTGTGGAAAAGGTGTATTTGGCGTTGCACTAATGGGCGAAAAGTGTATATTCCGCCGTCTCACGGCTCCTTGCCGGGATTGCCCGGCTATGCCTGCATGACATGAGGTCATGTTGGGAAGAGATAAGCCACAAGGAGTGATTAGGAGTATTATGAGCAAGTACGAAAGCGTGTTCATCGCACGTCAGGACTTCTCGACCGCACAGGTCGAAAGCCTGAACGAAAAGCTGGTCCAGACCGTTGAAGGTCTCGGCGGCAAGATTGCTAAAACCGAATATTGGGGTCTGCGTTCCCTGACATACCGTGTCAAGAAGAACCGCAAAGGCCACTATACTCTCTTCCAGATTGAAGCCGACCACGCAACGATCGCGGAATATGAGCGTCAGATGCGCCTGAACGAAGACGTTCTGCGTCAGATGACTGTCAAAGTTGACGAGTTCGAAGAAGAACAGTCAGCAATTCTGCGTAACCGCGACGAGCGCGGCGGTCGAGGCGGTAATCGTCGCGGCGGTCCCCGTCAGCACGGCTAACAGATAGCGAGGAGAATATATTATGGCTGGACGTCGTCTGTTTTTCCGTCGTCGCAAAACCTGCCCGTTCTCGGGTGCGGATGCGCCGAAGATTGACTACAAAGATGTCAAACTGCTGCAGCGTTTCGTTTCCGAACGCGGCAAAATCGTTCCGAGCCGTATCACTGCGGTTTCGGCCAAGAAGCAGCGCGAACTGGCAAAAGCCATTAAACGTGCACGCTTCCTGGCGCTGCTGCCTTATTCCGATCAGGTTTAAGTCAGTCGGCAAGAGACCCGTTTATGGTCTCGGGTCGGGAGTAAATAATGCAACGTGACACCCTTATAGCTATTGGCTCGGGACTTGGCAGTGCCGTCCTGTTTCTTCTGGTTCTCTCGGGTAATCCGGTTGCGCTATTACTTTCATATTTCGGGCATCTGCCGCTTTTCCTTACGGGATTGTGGCAAGGGCCCAAACGCCTGCTGGTTGCGGCATTTGCCGCATGTAGTGCCCTTGTTCTTTTGGGGGGATTACTGCCTTTCACGGTCTTTATGGTCGTGTTTGCCGGACCAGCGATGTTGTTGACCCGCATGGCGCTGGTCGTTCGGAAGGATCAAAACGGCAATCTTGCCTTTATTCCTTCCGGAGTTGTCGTAAGTGCCATGGCCGTCATGGTCGCGACGGTGATGATTATCATTACCGGAACACTGACGGCGGAAGGTTTGGACATTCAGGAATTCGTTTCACAATTCCTGAGCCAGATATACTCGGAAATGGGCGTCCCTATGACGTCTGATGTTCAGGGTCTGATTGGTATGTTCAAGATTTACTTCCCGGCGATTGCTGCGGTGAGCTGGCTTCTTATGCTGTTTGCCAATGCAACAATCGCACAGGCAATTTTGGTACGTGCAGGCAAAAACCTGCGTCCGACACCAAAAATGGCAAGTTTTGCCCTGCCTGGATGGTCGCTATTTGCGTTTGCCGTGGCTGGTTTTACAGTCGGCTTTGCCGATGGTTCACTGGCCTATGTGGCGCGAAACGTCGCGGTGGTACTGGCAGTGCCGTTCCTGTTTCAGGGATTGGCGCTGGTACACGGGCAGGCAGCCCGATGGCCGCAAAAACGTATGATTCTGACGGTGTTCTACATCGTCGCGGTTCTGTCTAGTTGGTCGTTTGTTGCGATCACTGGACTTGGAATTGTTGAGCATTTAATCAGGCTGCGGGGGAAAGAACCGATGACCCGTAGCAATGAGGAGGATCGGTGATGGAAGTTATTCTGCTCCAGCGGGTAGAAAAACTCGGTCAGATGGGTGACGTAGTCACTGTCAAGCCGGGCCACGCCCGCAACCGCTTGCTGCCGCAGGGCATGGCCCTTCGTGCAACCAAAGCAAACCTTTCCGTGTTTGAAGCACAGAAAGTACAGCTCGAAGCTGACAACCTTGACCGCCGCAAAGAAGCCGAAGCGGTTGCCGAGAACATGGGTGAACTTGCTGTTACCCTCGTTCGTCAGGCATCCGATGTTGGCCAGCTTTACGGTTCGGTAACTGCACGTGATATCTCGACCGCAGTAACCGATGCAGGTTTCACTGTTGCCCGTACCCAGGTTGTTCTTGATCAGCCGATCAAAAACCTTGGTCTGCACCAGGTCAAAATCAATCTGCACCCGGAAGTCGCTGTCGAAGTGACCGCCAACGTTGCACGTTCCGAAGAAGATGCCGCTGAACAGCTCCGTAAAGGTGCTGCTGTTCTTGGCACGATCGAGGAAATGGAAGCGGAAGAAGAAGAAGCTCTCGAAGCTGCTGAAGAACTCTTCGAAGAAGAAGTTCCTGAAGGAGCTTCTGCAGATGCTCCTAACGAAGAAGACACCAAAGCTTAATCGCTGGTCTTTTTCGACGCATTTTGGAAAACGGCATATCCACCCGGATATGCCGTTTTCTTTTTGCCCAATTTGGAAAATCACCCGAATTCAATAATTTATTTGAATCGCGACCTCTGCGCTTATGGAATACCCGCTATGATGTATACCGATTAACTCTTTGCCGCCAACCAGATGACTGATACCTTTTCCGCCCATGACAGATCCCAACTTAGACTCCCTATTTGCTCCTCTTGATGTAGACCACAGTGACGGCGCCGATATGGTGCTCGAACGCATGGCTCCGCATAACTTCGAGGCAGAAGCAGCCTTGCTCGGCGCGGTGCTCAATAACAACGCCGCCTATGAGCGTGTGTCTGATATCTTGCGCCCGGAACATTTCGCCGATGGTCGCCACGGCAGTATTTTTGAAGCCTGCGGCAAACTGATCGAACGCGGACAACTGGCCAACCCGGTCACGCTGAAAGCCTTTTTCAAGCAGGATGAACATCTGGCCGAAATCGGCGGTGCGCAATATCTGGCCGAACTGTCAAACAATCTTGTCTCAGTAATCAACGCCGGTGACTACGGTAAGCTGGTCTATGACCTGTATCTGCGCCGCGAGCTGATCGAGCTTGGCGAAGATGTGGTCAATGACGCCTATCAGTACGAACTTGATACCGACGCCACCAACCAGATCGAAAAAGCCGAACAAAAACTGTTCTCGCTTGCCACCGCGGGATCAGCTGAATCGGGCTTTGTCGCCTTTGGCCCCGCATTGGCCAAGGCCTATGAGAATATCGATCACGCCTATAAGAATGCCGGGCGTGTGGTCGGTGTCACAACGGGTTTGCGCGACATTGACCGCAAACTTGGTGGTTTGCATCCATCTGATTTGCTCATCCTTGCCGGGCGTCCGTCGATGGGTAAAACAGCCCTTGCGATGAACATCGCCTTTAATGCTGCCATCGCATCCAATCAAAACCGCGCACAAGGCGAAGACACCCGCGATGAAATCCGTACGGGTGCAATTGCCGTCTTCTCGCTTGAGATGGCCGCCGAACAGCTTGCCGCGCGTTTGCTGTCGCAAGCCGCCGAGGTTTCTGGCGACAACATGCGCCGTGGTGACCTTAACGAGCAGGATTTTGAACGCCTGCTGTTGGCAACCCAAGAACTCAACACAGTTCCGCTGTATATCGATGATACACCGGCCCTTCCGGTATCGACGTTGCGCACACGTTGTCGCCGCCTGAAGCGTCAGCATGGCCTTGCCATGATCGTCGTCGATTACCTCCAACTTCTGGCACCACCGACCAACTTCCGCGGCGATGGCCGTGTACAGGAAGTTTCGGAAATCACCCGTATGCTCAAGGCAATTGCCAAGGAGCTTGAAGTCCCCGTTTTGGCCCTGTCACAGCTATCGCGTGCGGTAGAACAGCGCGACGATAAACGTCCGCAGCTTTCTGACCTTCGTGAATCCGGCTCGATCGAGCAGGACGCCGACGTTGTGATGTTCATTTACCGTGAACAATATTATCTCGAACGTTCCGAACCGGTCCAACGCCCGGAAGAAGCCACCGATAAATTCGGTGAACGCTATTCACATTGGCAGGACCGTTTGAACCACGTCTACAACACCGCAGAGGTTATCGTCGCCAAGCAACGTCACGGCCCGGTGGGCAACGTGCGTTTGTTCTTTGACGGGAACTACACCAAATTTGGCGACCTTGATCACACCGAAGAAGAACATGAATAGGGATCGTTTCCATCCCTAAACGGACTCCACGGGGTAATTCGAATGACTGTTTTTCCCGCCGTCGGCCGTGCTGCCGAGTGTGCGGAACTGCAAATCAATATGAAAGCAGTTGCCGACAACTATAAGACTTTGGCCAAGCGTTATACCGGGCGCACCTGTGGTGCTGTGGTAAAGGCAGATGCCTATGGTCTTGGTGCGGATATGATTGTGCCGGTCCTCAAAAAGCAGGGCTGCCGACTGTTCTTTGTCGCCCAGGCCAACGAAGCCGCCGAGCTTTTTCCGCTTCTGCGGGGTGGCGGGCGTATTGCTGTTCTCAATGGCGTATTACCCGGTGACGAGGAATTCTTTATCGAGAATGATGTCATCCCGGTTTTGAACGACCTTGAACAGATCGAACGCTGGTCAAACCTGTGCCGCGAACACGAACGCCCGGCACCGGCCTTTATCCATCTTGATACCGGCATGAGCCGCCTTGGCCTGTCGCCACAAGACGTAAGTGATCTGGTTGATCGGTACTCATCGCTGCTCTATGGCTTTGAAAAGGCGGGTTACATGACCCACCCGGTCGCCGCAGACGAACACGAAAATCCGATCACCAAGCGACAGTTTGATCTGTTTATGAAATGGTATCGCCGTCTTCCACCTGCACCACGTGGTTTTTGCAATTCATCTGCCATCTTTCGTAACGACGATTACCATTTGGAATTCTGCCGTCCGGGCTTTGCACTTTGGGGCGGGAATCCAACCCCCGAAGCCGAAAATCCGATGCGGTCGGTTGTGACCCTCAATGCCAAGATTTTGCAAATCCGCGAAATTCCAGCCGAACAAACTGTCGGATATGGCGCATCGTGGAAAGCCACGCGCAAGTCGCGCATCGCCACCATTGCCGTTGGTTATGCCGATGGCTGGCTTCGGTCGCTGTCCAATGCCGGAAAACTTAAGATCAAGGGGCATGAAGTGCCCTATGTCGGGCGGGTATCGATGGATGCCATCACGGTTGATATTACCGATCTTCCGGGTAAGCCGCTTAAGAGTGGCGACATGGTATCGTTGCTTGATGAGAACATGACGGTTGACGACGTTGCATCTGCTGCTGGTACAATAGGTTATGAAATTCTAACTTCTCTTGGACATCGCTATCGTCGGGTCTATACAGAAAGCTGAATGATAAAAAACGGTCAGCCAGAATGAGTTGACCAATAACAGGGGTAATCAAGGTTCCGATGCCGATCTTTGCGCCGGTTGGCCGTATGTTTCTTTCGTTTTTGGCTCTTGTCGGGCGTGTCACGGTTTTTGCCGGGCGTACCATTGGCCATATGATTGCCCCGCCGATCTATTTCCGGCTTATTTTCAAACAAATGCGTGAAATCGGCTATTTCTCCTTGCCGGTTGTCGCGATGACAACGCTGTTTGCCGGGATGGTTTTAGCCCTGCAGTCCTATTCAGGGTTTTCGCGGTTCTCTGCCGAAAGTGCGGTCGCGACGGTTGTGGTCATTTCCATGACCCGCGAACTCGGCCCTGTTTTGGCCGGACTGATGGTTGCCGGGCGCGTTGGGGCGGCGATTGCGGCTGAAATCGGCACCATGCGTGTCACCGAACAGATCGACGCGCTGGTCACCCTTTCGACCAATCCGTTTAAATATCTGGTGGTGCCGCGCGTGATTGCCGGGTTGATCACCTTGCCAATTCTGGTCCTGATCGGCGATATCATCGGCGTTATGGGTGGATATCTGGTCGGTGTGAACAAGCTTGGCTTTAACGAAGCATCCTACATCCGCAGCACGTTCCAGTATCTTGAACAGCTTGATGTTGTATCGGGTCTGGTCAAGGCGGCTGTGTTTGGCTTTATCATCACCCTGATGGGCTGTTACCACGGCTATAATTCACGGGGTGGCGCGCAGGGCGTTGGTCAGGCCACCACCAATGCGGTCGTATCAAGTTCAATCCTGATCCTGATTTCGAACTATGTCGTCACCGAACTGTTCTTCACCCGCTAAGGACAGCAAACAGATCATGAGCACCCCAGCCAAAATATCCCTGCGCAATGTTCACAAGGCCTTTGGAACCAAGAAGGTGCTGCAAGGGGTTGATCTTGATGTCGCAGCCGGTTCCTCGGTTGCGATCATTGGCGGCTCGGGCACGGGGAAATCCGTCACCCTGAAATGCATTTTAGGCCTTCTGACCCCCGATCAGGGATCCATTGTCATTGACGGTCTGGATATGACGACCGCCAGCCGGTCCGACCATGAAGCCATGCTGGCCAAGACTGGCATGCTGTTTCAAGGGGCCGCCCTGTTTGATTCGCTTTCTGTATGGGAAAATGTTGCCTTTGGCCTGATCGAAGGCAAAGGCATGAAGCCCAAGCTTGCCCGTGATCTCGCGATTGCGCGATTGGCAGATGTCGGACTTGACGCCGATGTTGCCAATCTGTCGCCAGCATCCCTGTCGGGTGGCATGCAAAAACGCGTTGGCCTTGCACGCGCCATTGCGACAGAACCGGAAATCCTGTTTTTTGACGAGCCGACCACCGGCATCGATCCAATCATGGGCGATGTTATTAATGACCTGATTGTCAAATGTACCCGTGAACTCGGCGCAAGTGCTGTTACCATCACCCACGACATGGCCAGCGCGCGTAAGATCGCGGACCGGGTTGCCATGCTGTATCAGGGTAAGATCATCTGGGATGGGCCGGTGTCGGAAATAGATCAGACCGATAACCCGTATTTGCAACAGTTCGTTGCTGGTGATATCGAAGGACCACTTGATCTTGATCTCAAGCATCTTTGATCTAACCTGACATACCTGCCCTTCATCCCATTCTACGTTTTTCAACGTTTTCTTATGATCTGCGGAGCATTCAGTGGCCAAAACCCAAAGCCGTTTCATCTGCCAGAACTGCGGTGCCGAATATCGCAAATGGACCGGGCGATGCGAAGGCTGCGGCGAATGGAACAGCATCGAAGAAGAACGGGTTGAAAAAGGTCCCAAGGCCGCAGGCGGCATTGCCGGTGGCGCCAAAGGCAAGACCATCGATTTCGTCGCCCTTGAAGGTCAAAGTGCCAGCCCGCCACGCATGATCAGTGGCATTGCCGAACTTGACCGTGCGTGTGGTGGTGGCTTGGTGCCGGGATCTGCCCTTTTGGTTGGCGGTGATCCGGGGATTGGTAAATCAACCATCCTGCTACAAGCCGTCGGTGCGATGGCCGCAAAACACAAGTGCGCCTATATCTCGGGCGAGGAAGCCATAGATCAGGTCCGCATGCGCGCCGCCCGTTTGGGGCTTAGCAAAACCAAGGTCGATTTTGCCGCCGCGACCAGCCTGCGCGACATCATCACGACCTTAGAGGCCAGCTCACACGAAGTCGTGGTCATTGACTCGATCCAGACCATGTATGCCGACACGCTTGATAGTGCGCCGGGCACCGTATCGCAGGTACGCGCCTGTGCACTGGAACTGATCCGTCTGGCCAAACGCCGTGGCTTTGCCATCCTTTTGGTTGGCCACGTGACAAAGGAAGGCCAGATTGCCGGGCCGCGTGTTTTGGAACATATGGTTGATACGGTTCTGTATTTCGAAGGCGAACGTGGCCACCAGTTCCGTATCTTGCGCGCGGTTAAAAACCGTTTCGGTGCCACCGATGAAATCGGTGTGTTTGAAATGGGTGATGCCGGTCTGGTCGAAGTTCCCAATCCATCCGCCCTGTTTTTGGCCGACCGCGACAGCCCCGTAAGCGGCACCGCCGTCTTTGCCGGACTTGAAGGCACCCGCCCGATGCTTGTCGAAATTCAGGCATTGGTCGCACAATCGGCACTGGCAACCCCGCGTCGTGCGGTTGTCGGTTGGGATTCTGCCCGTATGAACATGATTTTGGCCGTCCTTGATGCCCGGTGTGGCTTGGCATTGGGTCAGTTTGACGTGTATCTGAACGTGGCCGGTGGCTTGCGCGTGGGTGAACCGGCGGCTGACATGGCCGTGGCGGCAGCCCTGATTTCGGCCGTGGCTGATAAACCTGTTCCCAATGAAACCGTGATTGTCGGTGAAATTGGCCTTTCGGGCGAAGTCCGTCCGGTCGGGCAGCTCGAATCGCGGTTAAAAGAAGCCACCAAACTTGGCTTTGGTAACGCCTACACCCCGAAAAACGGTATGCAGGCCAAGAAAAAGATATCGATCAAGGGCCTCAATCAGACTGAAATCGGCCATCTTCAGGATTTGGTAAACCTCTTCGGCGACGATGTCCGCGACAAGGTGCGTCCACGCGAAGGCATGTATTAACCCTGCCCTTTGCCTTAAACACGCCTAAGCCCCTGACATGCAGACAGACTGACAAGGTTTACCGATACATGGATTTCTCCGCCCTCCCCGATCTTGGTGCACGCGATGTGTTTGACCTTGTCATTGTCGGCATTGTGCTGGTGTCGGGTATCTTTGCCTTTTTCCGCGGATTTATTCACGAAACCCTGTCGATGATGGGGTGGCTGGGGGCCGGGCTTTGCGCGCTGTATGGTTATCCGGTTGCGCGGCCCTATGTCCGTGATTTGATCCCGTCTGAACTGATTGCTGACCTTGCGACTGGCATTGGCCTGTTTTTAATCTCGTTCCTGATTTTCTCGTTCATCAGTGGGCGTATCGGGCGGGCGGTGCAAAATTCCGGCCTCGACAGCCTCGATAGTACGCTTGGCTTTGTTTTTGGTCTGCTGCGCGGCGGATTGATTGTCTGCATCGCGTTTCTCGGGTTGTCGTGGTTACTACCTGCCACCTCTCAGCCAGATTGGGTGCGCGATGCCCGTACGCGTCCGGTTCTTGAGGAAGGTGCGTTCCTCATTATGCGCATGGCTCCTAACGAAATTTTCGATACCACAGCCGAAGAATTGGCGCGCGCCCAGCGTGACGCCGATGCAAACGAGCAAACCTACCGCCAACTTCTCGGCCCGGAACCAAAAGGGACTGGACCAGCGCCCCTAAACGGGTATACAAGGCCCTCGCGCGATGATCTGGATCGCCTGATTGAGGCGACCACTAACGAGTGAGGCGTGTGGGTATCGCAAAGAGTGCGGCATCCCTGCGCCACCGGCGAGAGAGCGGAACCCACTCATGCTGACCACCAATCCATTTGATGACGACAAGCTGCGTGAAGAATGCGGCGTTTTCGGTGTTTTCGGATCCCCAGATGCCACGGCATTGACGGCCCTTGGCCTTCATGCCTTGCAGCATCGCGGACAGGAAGCAGCAGGCATTGTATCCTACGACGGCGAAGATTTCCCCGCACACCGGGCCTCCGGTCAGGTCGGCGATATCTTTGGATCAGAAGACGTAATCAAAAGCCTGCCCGGCCACCGTGCTGTTGGCCACGTGCGGTACTCCACCGCCGGCGGCAAGGGCCTTCGCAATGTTCAGCCGCTGTTTGCGGATTTTGAATTTGGCGGACTTGCCATTGCCCACAACGGCAATCTGACCAACTCACTTGCCGTACGAGAACGTTTGGTCAAACGCGGCTCCATCTTCCAGTCGACCTCGGACACCGAAACCTTCATCCACCTGATCGCCACCAGCCTGTATGAAAAGATCGTTGATCGCCTGATCGATGCGGTCCGTCAGGTTGAAGGGGCTTATTCACTGGTGGTGATGACGCAAAAGAAACTGATCGGTGTGCGTGATCCGTTGGGCGTGCGTCCGCTGGTTCTGGGCAAGCTTAATGATGCCTATATCCTGTCATCGGAAACGGTTGGCCTTGATATCGTTGGCGCGGAATTCATCCGCGACGTCGAACCGGGTGAAATCGTTGAAATCACCGATCATGGCCTGCGGTCGATCAAACCTTTCAAACCGCAAAAATCGCGTTTCTGCATTTTCGAACATGTCTATTTCGCCCGCCCCGACAGCATCGTCGAAGGCACAAGCGTTTATGACGTGCGCAAAAACATTGGCCGCGAACTGGCCCGTGAGTCGGCCGTTGACGCCGATGTTGTCGTGCCAATCCCCGATTCCGGCGTGCCGTCTGCCCTTGGATACGCAGAAGAAAGCGGCATTCCCTTTGAGCTTGGCATTATCCGTAACCATTATGTCGGTCGTACCTTTATCGAGCCAACCGATCAGATCCGCCATCTTGGCGTGAAACTGAAACATAACGCCAACCCCGGCAAGCTTAAGGGCAAGCGCGTTATTCTGGTTGATGACTCGATCGTGCGCGGCACGACCTCGACCAAAATCGTCGATCTGGTGCGCAACGCCGGTGCGGCAGAGGTGCATATGCGCATCACCAGCCCGCCGACCATGAACCCGTGCTTCTATGGCGTTGATACCCCGTCCAAAGACAAACTGATGGCGGCCAATCACAACATTGAAAGCATGGCAAAGCTTATTGGCGTCGACAGTTTGGCCTTTGTCACGATTGATGGCCTGTATCGTGCGACCGGTCTTACCGGCCGTGACAACGACAGCCCAGAATTCTGTGATGCCTGCTTCACGGGTGACTACCCGATCAAGCTCACCGACCACACTGCCGAAAACAAGGGCCGCAAGCTCAGCCAGCTGGTCGAAAGGCAATCTGCATGACGGATGTCAAACGTCTTGAAGGACGCGTTGCACTGGTTACCGGTGCATCGCACGGGATTGGTCGTGAAATTGCCAAGCGGTTCGCCGCCGAGGGCGCACAGGTTGTTGCTGTGGGCCGTAACGTTGGCGCACTTGAAGAACTTGATGACGAAGTCCGGGAAGCCGGTGGCAAATTGACCTTGCTGCCGCTTGATCTGACAATGTTTGAAAAGATCGATATTCTCGGGCCATCACTTTATGAAAAATTTGGCAAGCTCGACATCGTTGTCGGCAATGCTGCCCTTCTGGGGGAACTAGCCCCGGTCGGTCATATTGACAGTCAGATATTCCAGAATACTTTTGCCACCAACGTCACGGCAAACTTCCACCTGATCCGCACAACGGACAAGCTTCTGCAGCTGTCTGACGCGGGGCGGGCAATTTTCGTGACCTCGAACGCCTCGGCAAAGGGACGTGCCTTCTGGGGGCTTTATGCGTCCACCAAGGCGGCATTGGAAAGCCTCGTGCTGTCCTATGCTCAGGAAATGGAAGAAACATCTGTACGGGTCAATCTGGTCAACCCGGGCCGTATCCGCACCAAGATGCGCGCAGAAGCCTATCCGGGCGAAGACCCACAGACGTTGCCAAGTGCTGACAGCATCATGGATGTCTTTGTCGATCTGGCCGCAAGCGATTGCACCAAACACGGCGAAGTCGTCGACGCGTACTAAGCACGAACCAAACACCGCATTTAAAGGCCGGGCACTCCCGGCCTTTTTTATGTCAGATCGACGCGTTCAATACAGAAATCAAGAAATGCGCGGACACGGGCGGGCATGTTGCCGCCCTGCCCGATATAGACCGCATGGATTTCAACACCGATCCCGGTATTAAACTGATCAACCAGAACCTTTAGCGCGCCCGCATTGACATCCTCACGGACATGAAACGCCGCCAGCCGCACAATCCCACCGCCCGCCAAAGCCACCTTGCGGGCACTTTCGGCATCCCCAACACAAATTTTTCCGCCGGGCATCACTGTCTTGATGGCGCCGTTAACGGTAAATGACCATTCGCTGATCGCACGTGGAAAATTGTAGCCGATCAGCACATGCTCACTCAGGTCTTCAATCGATTGCGGCACCCCGTGGCGTTCCAGATACGCCGGTGCAGCTGCAATCACCATTCTGCAATCGCCGAGCTTGCGTGCAATCAGACTAGATGATTGCAACGGGCCACTGCGAATGGCGATATCGGCCCGTTCCTCATAAAGATCGACGACCTTGTCGCTCACCGTGATGTCCAGATCAACGTCGGGGTAGAGCGTTTGGAATTCAGGGACCAGTGGCAATATACGATGCAGCCCCACAGGCATATTGACACTGACACGCAGCTTTCCTTTAGGCTGCACGACACTGGCGGCTTCTTCTTCTGCCTCGGTCATATCGGCGAGAATACGTACCGACCGGTCGTAATAGCGCTGTCCCTCGACCGTTAAACGCAATCTGCGCGTCGAGCGATTAAACAATCTGACCGATAAACGGTCTTCGAGCCGCCCGATAAGCTTACTGACGGCTGACGGCGTCATGTTGAAGTCTTTTGCAGCGGTTGAAAAACCACCCCGTTCGACAACACGAACGAAAACTTCCATTTCCCCCGACCGGTTGCTATCCAGACGTGCCATGTTGAATTGAACTCACAAATAATATTCCCAAGATACCTCTAGTTGAAAATAAGCCACCTGTCCATATTCGGCCCCATTGGATATTTTACAAAAATGGAGATCGACATGGAATACAGACAGCTTGGCCGATCCGGATTGCGCGTTCCGGCATTGTCCCTTGGTGCCGGGACCTTTGGCGGCACCGGGCCACTTTTTTCCAACTGGGGAACGGTTGACGCCAAGGGGGCAACCAGAATGATTGATATCAGTCTGGAACACGGCATGAACCTGTTTGACAGTGCGGACATCTATTCAGACGGCGCATCGGAAACCGTCCTTGGGGCGGCCATCAAGGGGCGCCGGGACAAAGTTCTGCTATCGACCAAACTTGGACTTCCGATGGGTGATGGCCCCAACGACTATGGGACATCACGTGATCGATTGGTCAAAGCAACCGATGCCGCATTGATGCGTCTTGGCACCGACCACATCGACATCCTGCAACTTCATGCGTTTGATGCCACAACCCCGATTGAGGAAGTTATGGCAACGCTTGATGACCTGATCCGGGTTGGCAAACTGCGCTACGTCGGTGCGTCCAACTTTGCGGGTTGGCAAATCATGAAATCGCTCTCGATTGCCGAGCGTCACGGATATTCGCGCTATGTCGCTCATCAGGTTTACTATTCGCTGGTCGGGCGTGATTATGAATGGGACCTGATGCCACTGGCCGAAGATCAGGGACTAGGCGCCTTGGTCTGGAGTCCGCTTGGCTGGGGCCGCCTTACAGGAAAGGTTCGCCGCGAAACGCCGCTTCCAAGTGGCAGTCGGTTAAAAGAAACCGCCCAGTTTGGGCCACCTGTTGACGATGAAATGCTCTATGACATTGTCGATGTGCTTGACGACATCGCCGGGGAGATTGGTAAAACGGTTGCGCAAGTGGCGATCAACTGGCTGCTGCAACGCCCCACCATCTCTTCGGTTATTCTTGGTGCGAGAACAGAAGATCAACTGATCGCCAATCTCGGCGCGGTTGGCTGGTCACTTGATGATGATCAGATCGCACGCCTTGATCAGGTAAGCAAACGCACCCCACCCTATCCCCATTACCCCTATTACATTCAGGAAGGCTTTGCGCGGCTTAACCCGCCACGCTTTTCGTGACATCCCGCGGCAAGGAACATGTGTTTCTTGCCGCTACCCTTTGAATTTAAATTCTGTTAGCAACATCAATTGATTGCTTTCCCCGCCGTCGGATCGTTAGCATGACCTACCCGCATCAACACTCCGTCAAAGGGACGTCATATGAAATCGGCCATCCATCGCAAACAGCTCCTGTCACTTGCAGCCTTTTGCACGATTGGTTTTGCGACCCTGACAGCCAGTGTGACACCATCCCACGCCGCACAGGATGGTCCGAAGACGTCCTGGCCTGAAATGAGCGCAGAACGCGGTAAGGACCTGTTTACCGAACGCGGCTGCGTTGTGTGTCATGCGGTGAATAATGTCGGGGGTGACATTGCGCCCAGTCTTGATGCATCCAACATGGATCAGTCGCGCAATCCGTTTGAATTTTTCGCCCGTATGTGGCGCGGTGCAGATGAAATGCTTCATCTTCAGCAGGCCGATCTGGGATATCAGGTTGATTTTTCCGGGCAGGATCTGGCAGACATCTTTGCTTTCACGCAGGATGCCAACATGCAGGAACGCCTGACGCAAAGTGACCTGCCCGATCACATCCGCGACATTATCGATAACGGGCCGTCGATCCCGGCGGAATAAGGCAAAGGCCCGATATCCCGGCCTACTCGCGGCTTAACCGGCGTTGTCTTTGCTGGTTTCTGACAAAAGGTCTTTTGGCATGTCATTGTAAACGACAATCTTGTTTCGTCCGGTTTCCTTGGCATGATAAAGCGCCTTATCAGCGCACTCCATCAGCAGCATTGTGCTATCAATTTCCTCGGCCAAAAAGACAACCCCGAAGCTGCAGGTCACTTTGAGTTGCTTGCCGTCAAAATTAAACGGCAAGGCCTCGATCGCAGACCGAATGCGTTCGATCAAAAGCATTGTGCCTTCTTTGTCGGCCTCGGGAATGACAATGCAGAATTCTTCGCCACCGATACGGCCAAACAAGTCAGACGTCCGCAGAGTATGTTCCACACAAAACGCAAGACCGATCAAAACCTCATCCCCGGTGGCGTGCCCAAGGGTATCATTGACCTGCTTAAAGTGATCAATATCGAGAATGGCCACAGCCAACTGACCATTATAGCGCCGCGCTCTCGATGCCTCCTGTTCCAGCCGTTCCATGACATAGCGGCGATTATGGACACCGGTCAACGGATCGCGCACGGAAATCTCCGTTAGGCGTTGATTGGCCTCATCAAGGTCACGTGTACGTTCTTCGACTTTATGTTGCAGGTTTTCCTGCAAATCGTGAATGGATTCGGCCATATCGGTGAAAGATGCTGCAAGGTCCTTTGCCTCGCGCCAACCGGCCTCAACCGGCTGCACATCAAAATCGCCAGAAGCCAGCTTCTGTGTTGCTTTGCGAAGTTGCTCGACCGGCTTCGCAATCAGGCTGGCGATCAGGACACCGACAACAACGGCAATCAACACAAGTGCAATGCCCAGCATGACAAGATATTTATTGGCCTCATCTATGATCGCGGTTACTTCGCTTTCATTGATCTTGGCGACCAAGCCAATGTCCATGCTTTTGATATACCGCGTAGAAGCCATGACAGGCCGTTCCTGATAATCAGGTGCATTCGCCATAATGATTTCTTGGCCACGAAGTGCCTGTGTAATTGGTACGTCCAGGCGATCCTTGGCAACCCGGCGGACAAAGGCGGCTCTTGCATCATATTTCAACGGCACCGCAAACAACGCATCGCCGTTTTCATCACGTACAGCAAACAGCCATTCGCCTGTTTCTCCCAGCCCCGTGTGATCATTCACAAGATCAAGAATAAACTGGCCAGAAAAATCAACGACCATGTAGCCGACGGTACGGCCCTTCAAATCAATCTCGACAATACTGCGGACAATAAGTTCCTGAGAATGGCGCAAGAAAACAATCCGATCGCGCCCCTTGAGCATGGCCCGGTCGAACGAGGTCGCCGTCCGATTAATTGAGGCAATAAACTGACCGTTGGGCGCAAACACGCTGATATCAACAATCCGGCCCATACCCTGCTTGGCTTCGTGCAGGCTGTTTTCAATCGTATCGTAAAGTGCATATTCGCGCGTTTGCGCATATTCACCCATTTGTTGCCGAAGCAAGGTGCGGTTCGCAAGCAACGTCGTATTGTCTTCGATGCGCGCAATCGCCGCCGTCAAACGTTGCTTTGCCAATTGCGAAACAGCGTTCAACTTGTCTCCGATCTGGTTGCGGTATTGCGTGGCAGAATAAGATTGAAGCATCCCGAAACTCACGAACAACGGCAGCACCGAGAGCGCCAGAAAACAAACCACCAGCACATGCTTCAAACGCATTTAAATTATCCCACCCATTCCCTTATCGATAACGCCGCACATCACAGTCAACTTGTCCGCGCCCAATTAGATATGGGGACTGGCTGTGAAATTCGAACAGCTAATCCGCTTGAGAAACAGAAAAATCGACTTCCCGAACCAAAGTATAAAGTTTTGAGTCCCAAAAAGAAAACCGCCCCCGTTTCCAGAGGCGGCTTTACGATGAGTTGGATCAAGATCAAAACGCTCAGCGCTTCTTTTTCTTTTTCGCAAACGGGTTGTCACTGCTGCGCAAATTAACGCGGATCGGAACTCCCGGCATATCGAAATCCTCGCGCAGACCATTGATCAGGTAACGCGTATAGCTTTCGGGCAGTTCAGCCGCCTTGGAGCAGTTGATAAAGAAGCTTGGCGGACGCGCTTTGGCTTGTGTCATATAACGCAGACGAATGCGGCGCCCGGAAATAACCGGCGGCAAGTGCCGTTCACTGACAACTTCAAGCCAACGGTTCAACTTGGACGTCGAAATGCGGCGGCTCCAGATATCGTGGATATCAAGCACGGTCGGCATCAAACGTTCGGTCCCACGCCCGGTCAGGGCCGAGAAGGTCAGAACCGGAATACCCTTGGCCTGCGCAAAGGACGTATCAAGCTTATCGCGCAACGCCTGCATCACACCGGACTTGTCGATGATGGTGTCCCACTTGTTCACGGCAATGATCAATGCGCGGCCTTCTTCAAGCACCATACGCGCAATCGTCAGGTCCTGCTTATCAAGCGTGTTGGTCGCATCAAGCATCAGGACAACGACCTGTGCATAACGGATCACGCGCAACGTATCGGACACCGAAAGTCTTTCGACACGGTCGTCTATTTTCTTTTTACGGCGCATACCCGCCGTATCGACAAGGCGGAACGGACGTCCTTCATAGGACCAGTCCACCGCAATCGAGTCACGGGTCAAACCGGCCTGCGGGCCCGTCATTACACGGTTTTCGCCCAAAAGCTGGTTCAGAAGGGTTGATTTTCCCGCATTCGGGCGACCAACAATCGCCAACTGGATTTTCGAATTGTCACGTGGACCTTCGTCAATCAGTTCGCCGTCTTCATCTTCGTCGTCTTCGTCAAACTCGATCTCAAAGGACGGAAAGTTTTCACCGTCGTCATCGGGGAAATCGTCCTCATTATCGAGGTCGTCAACCCCGTCATCTTCACCAGCGGCATTTTCGTCCGCTGCGTCAAGTTCGGCGGCGGCCTGCTGGGCTTTTTTCTTTTCGTCGCGAACGCCGTCTTTCCATTCTTTCCAATGCGGTTCAAGAATGTCATAGAGCAGTTCAATGCCAAGGCCATGCTCGGCAGAAATCGGCGCAACGTCGCCCAGGCCAAGACCATAGGCCTCATACAGCCCCGGGTCCTGATTAATGCCTTCATGCTTGTTGGCAATGACATAGACCGGCTTTTGGCGTTTGCGCAGCCAATCGGCAAAATGGTTATCAAGTGGCGTCAAACCCGCACGGGCATCGATCAGGAAAAGCGCAACGTCGCATTCCTCAAACGCCATCTCACTTTGCTGGCGCATCATGCCTTCGATCGAGTTATCGAACACTTCTTCAAGACCGGCGGTATCAATGATATCGAACGACATATGGCCCAGACGGCCCTTGCCATAGCGACGATCACGGGTCACACCAGGTTGGTCGTCAACCAGGGCCAGCTTTTTACCGACCAGACGGTTAAACAGGGTCGACTTCCCGACATTGGGTCGACCGATAATGGCAACTTTTAGCGACATCTGACTTTCAGACTCTCGTTATAAACGGCGATATGCGCCGGAGGCAAAAGCCCACGGCGCACCGCAAATCTTGCAAGGAACCCTTGCGGAAAACTTTTTCTAACCTGATCAGCGATATGCGATTAGATCGGCATCCGCAGTCAGGAAGTAAAGGCTGTCACCAGCAACAGATGGCGGCAAGGTAATCGGGCCGGACACTTCGTCCTTTCCAATGATTTCACCGCTATAAGGGGAAACAGTCATTACTTCGCCCTGCTCGTTACCAACGATCAACCTGTCACCGACCAGTACCGGACCGGTCCACACAATCGGTTCATCCTGATCTTCGGGATCGACAAAACGTGGCAGAACGGTCACCCATTTAACCTGTCCGGTCTTCCGACGCAAGGCAATCAGATCATTTGTGTTGGTAAGGACATATATATAATCGCCCGCAACCCATGGCGACTGAATGCCACCGGCCTCAAGTTCCCAGACGCGATACCCGGTCCGGAGGTCAATTCCGACCGTCAAACCCGAGTTACTGGTCGCAAACACAAGATCATTATCAATCACCGGCAAACCGCGAATATCGGCAATCGCTGACACCGCATCTGTACGCCCGGCAGACGCCAACGCATCCGACCAGATCACCTGACCATTTTCAACCCGAAGCGCATAAAGCTCACCCGTTGAATAAGCCGAAATCACAACCCCCTGATCCACAGCCGGGCTTGCCCCACCGATAAAGGAAGCCCCTTCGGATGCGCCGCGATGGCTCCAGAGCAACTCACCACTCATCGCATTAAGCGCAATGGTCTGGTTATCAATCGTAATGGCAAACACACGCCCGCCACGTACAGTCGGTGCGGACCGCATCGGCGCACTTACCTGCTGACGCCAAAGGACCGTCGCACTGGGGGCATCAATCGCAATGACTTCGGCAAAGCCAGTGGTTGCGTAAATAATGCCTTTCTCATAGGCAAGACCACCGCCAAGCAGGGTGCTGTCTTCTTCATCCTCAGGTGCCAGCTCAATCGACCAGATTTCCTTACCCGATGTGGCGGCAAAGGCACGAACCTCTGCGCTGGCATCAATGGTAAAGATCACACCACGGGCAATAATCGCCTGATTGAGCAACAGGTTGTCATCCATTGAACCTTCGCCAATGCTGACCGACCAGTCTTGCTCAAGAACATCGTTCTCAAGCCCGACATGATGAAGCGCATGACTTGGAAAACCACCGTTCTGCGGCCAATCCACCATTGGTTCGGGTTCAGGCAGGACCACGCGCTGATCACTCAGATCGATATCAGGCTGTACCGTGCTTTGCAGAGCAAGAACAGAGATACGCTCACCGGGTAAGGGCGGTGCTTCGTCTTCACCAAGCCAGCTGGAACAGCCAGCAAGAAAGACCGAAAGACCCATTACACAAACAAGTGACTTAAAAGCGCGTGACGTCAAAACCGTATCCTCTGGTTCAAGCTCGCATCGCATTGGCCTGGACGTTATCCCGACCAAATCTGTTCTAGATGTGGTCAGGCACCAATCGCCTTGAGAATCTCGCTTGCCCGTGACCGCATGCCCGACGGTGCTTCGTTATCGTCGGCAATTTCGGTCAGAAGCGGCTTGGCGGCATCAACTTCGCCCGCAGCAACATGCAGCATGGCAATCATCTCGCGTGCGGAGTAATACCATGCGTTTTCCGGAACCGCGATTGGCTCAAGACGCGCAATCAAATCCATGGCGTTGCTTTGGGTCGCGTTGTTCATGGCGATTTCGACAACCGCAAGATCCCGATAAACCTGATCAATGTCACCATTGCCCGCAACGGCTTCAAGTTCGGCAACGGCCGACTCTTTTACGCCAGCACGCAGGTAAACTGCTGCTTTTTGGAAATGTCCAAGTGCGACAAAGTCCGCATTGCCATCAGCAATGATGGAATCAAGTGCGGCGAGTGCGGCATCCTGATTGTTCTCGCCTGACTGGGTCAGGTCAATTGCGTTGGCAAGACGCGTACCATTTTCAATGCTGGTGCTGTGTTCGTAAGTTTTCCAGCCTTCGCGACCAGCAACACCCAGCACGATGACTGCGGCGACGCCAATCACGTATTTACCGTATTTGCGCCACAGCGCTTCGCTGCGTTCACGCTTCAGGTCTTCTTCGACTTCCTGGAAAATATCAACCACGAAAACGGCTCCAATCCGGTCACAAGAAAGCGGGCAACTTGCCCGCTTATCAGAATTAATTCCGGCAAGGATTTAACGCGCCTGCATACAAGGGGTCAAGTCTACTCAACGTCATTCACACCTTTATGCCGATTATTTTGCCTTCTGGGCGCTTTCAAGCCAGATTAGGCAACCAGACAACGCGTGTGTCGTTGCCAGAACAAAAGGCGGTAAGAATTGCCTGATACCCCGCAAAACACGTTTTGACTGGCAGTTTATGTCGTACTGGACGGCCATTTATCAAAAGTTGTGCACAACGCTTGCTCGCCCCGGCCCCTAATATCAATCTTAGAAACGCCCAAACGCCTAAAAATCCTGTTCGCAGCGACCATATGACAGACAGTTGCCCCAACCCGACACATTTCGGCACGCTACTTGCTTTGAAAGGCTTCAAGGGAACAGAGTTTTAAATGTCATCGGTCAAAATTGCCCGGTGTCGGGACGGAGACCACCATGAAACGTCGTCAAATTATCCACAGCCGGGCCGATGCCAAGCGCGTCATTCGTCAACGCATCCTTGCCGGGCTGTTCGCCGCACTACTGGGTACGGGCGTATCAGGATGCAGCACAACCATGTCTGATATCGCTGGAACCAGCCTGTTTACCGGTGCTGAGTGGTATCTGGCTTTTGATGTCGTCAGCATCATCAACACCGACAAAACCCTGGTCGACCACGTGGTCTCGCTTTCAACCGGGCAGGATTGCTCCACCATTCGTAAAATTGATGGCAAATCCTACTGCAAAAAAGACCCGATCCCCGAACCGCCGCTTTACTGTTACCGTTCGCTTGCCGCTGTGAGCTGCTATCGCACACCTGACCCATACAACACGGGTGCACAGACCCTTGATTGGCCGCCGACCCGCTCGCGCAGCCTGTAACAGTCTGTTCGCGAGCACTTTTCTCCTCATGCTCAACCTTGTCGTTGATTTCAAAACCGTGCCTTATTTGGTCATTGAAACTTGAGGCGGGGATAAATCCACGCTACCGTGTCATATGACAGTCACTTCTGGATGCTGTCGGTCTGAATGCAACCTCGCCGGAGCATGACATGGGAACATTGTTCGATTTGGCCAAATACCGCAAAGCCAAAAGCTTTGTCCATTTTGACCGGGCTGAACTTATGAGACTCATGAACACCTATTCACGTCAGGTTGCAGGCGGCGCATGGCGCGATTATGCCATTGACCACCTTGATGGCATGGCGATGTTTTCCATTTTCCGATCAACACATGAAACACCGCTTTTTCAAGTCATCAAACTTGGGGCCGAGCATAAAAATGCTGGCCAGTATCTGGCCCTTCACAGCGGCGAGCGGATAAAACAAAGCTCGGACATCCTTAAAGTTCTCGACGCCATCGAAGGCCGCGCGCGCAAAGTGGTCCCACTCTTCAAATCCAACTCCTGATCGGTCATTTTTTGATATCTCTGCGTACTCAACTCCGCCTTGGTTGGGCAATTGCCCTTGTCGCAAGCTTTCTGCTTACCCTACAATTTGCCCCTAACAATGCACACGCCAATACGGCGGGTGGCGATTATCAATCAGGATATCGTGCCTATCAGGCGGGTAATTATGAAATGGCACGCGCACAATGGCGACTGGCGGCGCAGAATGACGACCCACGTGCGCAATATGCGCTGGGGCTGCTGTATTATCGCGGCAACACTGGCCCCGCCGATTACGAAGAAGCCGCCAAATGGTTCATGTATGCCGCACAGGCCAATCATGCTGGTGCGATTTACTATATCGGGGTACTTTATTTTAATGGTTGGGGCCTGAACTACGATCAGTTCAGGGCAACGGAATACTTTAAACGCGCCCTGCGTGCCGCACCAAACAACAGCAATGCAGCCTATCTGATCGGGGCGCAATATTATCATGGCCGTGGAGCCCAGCAAAACTACGTCGAAGCCGCCCACTATTTTGAAATCGCCGCCAAGGGTAACATGCACGCGGCCCAGTTCATGTTAGGGGCCATGTATGAACGCGGCTGGGGTATCGCGCAAAACTATGCCGAATCCTATTACTGGCTCACGCGGGCTGCGCGCGGCAACATCACCTTTCCCCCCGGCGCAGAAGAAAAAGAAAAGATGGATGCAAAAGCCGCCGTCACATCCCTTGAGCCACGGCTGCGCCCCGAAGAAATCAAACGCGTCCATGACCGCCTGAAAAACGAAGCCGCGCAATAGATATACAGCTATGGCCAAAACACAACAAAGGCACCTGCGATAACAGGTGCCTTTGTTGTTCTAAGTCTGCCGTGCTGGTTTATTCCGCCAATTTGTAAGCAATCACGTAATCGCCCGGCGTCGTCCCGATGGACCCATGTCCCCCAGCAACGATCAGCACATATTGCGTCCCGTCATCGGTTTCATAGGTCATAGGGGTGGACTGCCCACCAGCCGGAAGCCGCGTTTCCCAAAGCTGATCACCTGTCGAGACATCATAAGCGCGGAAATAGTTATCCACCGCGGCACCAAGGAACGCGACGCCCCCCTTGGTCATGATTGGACCACCAATTCCGGGCACACCGAGTTTAAACGGCAAGGGCAAAGGCGTCATGTCTTCGACCGTACCGTTTTTGTGCATATAGGCAATCTCGCCCGTGCGCAAATCAGCCCCGGCAACATAGCCCCAAGGCGGGGCCTGACACGGAACGCCAAGCGGGGACAGGAATGGCCCCATACTCACTGCGTAGTCAGCACCTTCGTTCCGGTTGATGCCCATTTCGCTGGCTTTTTCCGTACCGCGCGGCGGCACTTCGGCACGCGGGATCAATTTTGATGTGAAGGCAAGATAGGTCGGCATACCAAACATCACCTGACGTTCCGGATCGACCGCAACACTGCCCCAGTTAAAGGTCCCGAAATTACCCGGATAAACCAACGTCCCCTGCAAGGATGGTGGGGTATAGCGCCCTTCATATTTCAACTGATGGAACGCAATACGACACGCCATCTGATCAAACAGGGTCATGCCCCACATATCCTTTTCGGTCAGTGGATCAGGCATAAAGGTCAAATCAGAAACCGGCTGGGTCGGTGCGGTAAAATCTTCGGGGATCGCACCACCCGGTGCGGGAACTTCATTAACCGGAATAATCGGCTCCCCGGTGCGGCGATCAAGAACATAGATATCGCCCTGCTTGGTCGGACCGACAAGGGCCGGAACTGTTTGACCATCCTGTGTGATATCAATTAACGCCGGTTGGGCCGGAACGTCCATATCCCAAAGATCATGGTGAACGGTCTGACGCACCCACTGAACCTGCCCTGTTTCAAGGCTAAGTGCGACGATGGAGGATGAATAGGTTTCCACATTCTCATCGCGGTTCATGCCAAGCTGATCGGGCACCTTGTTACCAAGCGGTACATAGATCATGCCAAGTGCTTCATCCGCACTCGACACGGACCAGCTGTTGGGCGAATTGGCAGTATAGGTCTGATCATCTGGGATCGGTTCAGTCTGTTCGGGATTACCCGAGTCCCAATTCCAGATCAGCTCACCAGTATTAATACCATAGGCGCGAATGACACCCGACTGCGATTTGGTCGAATAATTGTCATTCACCGCCCCGCCAATGATGATCTTGCCTGCCGCTGCGACGGGCGGTGACGTCGAATAATAATACCCCTCGGGATTATAGGGCATGTTTTCTTCAAGGTGCACCGTACCTTCGTCGCCAAACGACGGGCAAACCTCGCCCGTGTCCGCATCAAGCGCAATCAGACGCGCATCCGATGTTGGCAGGAAAACACGTGCCGTACATGGCCCGTTTTCCGTTACCGCCGGGTCTTTGTAATAGGTCACACCGCGACATGTCTGATGCTGACGATCCGGGTTTTGCGGAATGCCGGGATCATATTTCCACTTTTCCTGCCCGGTCTTTGCGTCAATCGCAATTGCCCAGCTATGTGGCGTACACAGATAAAGCGTTTCACCGACCTTAAGCGGGGTCACCTGATAGGTGGTTTCGGGCACATCATCAACGCGCTTCACGTCGCCTGTTTGATAGACCCACGCCTGTTCCAGCGATGCGACATTATCCACATTGACCTGATCCAGTGGTGAATACCGCTGTCCAAATGGGGTACGCCCATACTGATGCCAGTCGCCGTCAGGAACCGTGCCACCATATGCCGGACTGCTTGTTACCGGCTCGCTGGGCAAACGTCCTGCGATTTCATGGGGATTATTCAACATGGAATAAACCGCAACAACAACCGCCAGCACCACACTTCCTTCAAGCAAGAAGGACCGTGCCGGTTTGACATCAGGCACAGGTTTCCCCGACGTCAGCGTTTTGCGAAACATCGGTGTAATCAGCCACAAGCCAATCAGGACCGTAATCCCGCCGCGCGGCCCAAGCTGCCACCAATCAAAGCCGGTTTCCCAGACGGCCCAGATCAGACTGGCAATCAGAAACAGGCCATAGAACGGCAACAGTGCAGGTTTGCGTTTAAACGACAAGAAGGCAGCAACCAGAAAAGCCAGCCCTGCCAATGCGTAGTACCAACTGCCACCAACCGCGATCAGCCAGACACCGCCACCGGCAAGTGCAAGACCAATCAGGGCCAGCAGCCCGGACGTCAGGAAATTAAGCATGGAGTTCGCCCTCGTTTTAATTGAGGTCAGTAAAGACCAATACAGCCTTTGGCTGTAATATGGCATTTTAAAGGAGCTTTGCAATCAAACGCCTAGCAACTGCCGAGGTTCCATGCTGCGTGAAACAAAAAAACCACCGACCAGTTTGGCGCGGTGGTTTGAATTTTTGTATCGCGTAAAAACAGATCAGTGATGGGTTTCGATAATCGTCCCGGTTTTCACCACTTCGGTGATGGTGACACCAAGGTTATCATCGACCACAACCAACTCCCCGCGTGCGACCAGACGGTTGTTGACGTAAATATCAACAGGCTCACCCACACGGCGATCAAGCTCCAATACCGCCCCGCGCGTTAAGCGCATCAGCTGTGCCACCTGAATCTGGCTTTTGCCAATCACGGTCGAAACACGCACAGGCACATCATAGGCCGCACCTATCTCAGACCCATGACGGGCCGCAAATGGATCTTTTTCTTTGTCAGCCATGATTTCCAAGTCACCTAATCAGATCGATAGAATCGCGACACTCACTATAGAGTGTTAGCTTTGAAAAAAGTGTTAGCAAGCCCAATCTGTTTTAATTCGTACGTTTCGTCAAAATGTATCGAGACAATTTCACGCTCGTTTTTTGTATTATAATCCCTTATCTCTGGCCTCATATCGAAAATAACGTCTAAAAAACAGTATCAGGATGCGACATGCCATATGACTGCCAATGGGTTGCCGAAGCCATCAGCACCATCGAAGCCGATTTTAACCGATCCGCCGATACGCACCTGATCCGCCTGGATCTTCCCCCGCTTGACGGGATTGGCTTGTATCTCAAAGATGAATCGACCCATCCGTCCGGCAGTCTAAAGCATCGTCTGGCCCGCTCGTTGTTCCTATATGGGCTGTGTAATGGCTGGATCACCAAAGACACCCCGGTGATTGAAGCGTCCAGCGGCTCCACGGCGGTATCAGAAGCCTATTTCGCACGTCTTCTGGGCCTGCGCTTTATCGCCGTGATGCCCAAATCCACATCGCAACAAAAGATTGATCAGATTGCCTTTTATGGTGGCGAAAGCCATCTGGTCGACCAAAGCGGTCAGATTTACGAAGAATCACAACGCCTGGCCCGTGAACTCGGCGGCCATTACATGGACCAGTTCACCTATGCCGAACGGGCAACCGACTGGCGCGGTAACAACAACATCGCCGAAAGCATCTTTGAACAGCTTAAACACGAACCGCATCCTGTTCCACGCTGGGTCATTGTCGGGGCTGGCACCGGCGGCACCTCATCAACCATTGGCCGCTACATCCGCTATGGCCGTATCCTCGGGCAAGGCTGCGAACTATGCGTGGCCGACCCGGAAAATTCGGTTTTCTATAATGGCTATGAAACAGGTGATTGCAGCATCACCGGGGATAAGGGATCACGCGTCGAGGGCATTGGACGCCCCCGCGTTGAACCCAGTTTCAATCCGAATGTCGTTGACCGGATGTATCGCATTCCCGATGCCGCAAGCTTTGCCGCCTTGCAGTACCTTGAAAAGCATCTTGGCCGCCGCTGTGGCGGCTCAACCGGCACCAACCTGATCGCCACCTTGTCGTTGATCAGCGACATGAACAAGGCCGGTGAAAAGGGCTCTGTCGTGACGCTGCTGTGTGATGGCGGTGATCGATATCGCGATACTTACTATAATCCTGATTGGATCAAGGCTCAGGGAATTGATCTTAAACCTTGGCATGACGCACTCGACCGGTTTGATGAAACCGGGATTTTCGATATGCCGCTTGAAAACTGCGCCCGCCATCCATCACTTTAAATCCCTGATGGCCACAAAAAAGACGGGCGGTAAAAACCGCCCGTCAGGCAACACAGAGAAGACAAGTTCAGGGAGGATGAGGTAAGGCCTAGCCGCTGACGGTAATTTTGCGCGGCTCAGGTTTTTCTTCCACAACTTTTGGAAGAGTAAGTGTCAGAACACCATTTTTAAACGATGCGGCAATATTGTCGGCATCGATGGTGTCGGGAAGACGGAACGACCGCTTGAAACTACCATATCTGCGTTCAACAACGCGGGCACCTTCATTGCTTTCACGGGTGGTTTTCTTCTCCCCCGTGACGGTCAAAACACCTTCGAGAACCGAAACATCGACATCACTTTGTTCGACACCAGGAAGTTCGGCCGACAGTTCAATATGATCGTCGGTTTCATGGACGTCGATCCGCGGGCTTAAAAACGATTGCACATCACCATCCACACCAGAAGCGGCTTTGGACGGCACGGCACGATCCCCAAAGATCGAACCGATCACTTGGTCAAAATCGCGCCCGAAACCACGGGAAATAAGGGTGAAAGGATCGGCAGCAATCGGCGAAGAAGAAAGACGACGTGCGGATCCATTAAGGTTCTGAAGTCCAGTCATAATAACCCTCCATTACAGACGAGTATCCTTGCGTCGGCGGTCCAGACCAGGCTGCAACCGTGACGCGTATCAGGGCACCATGCCCCTTTGCCTCCTTGAGATAGATCGGGTGAAAATTTCCGCAAGTCGCCAGATGCATTTTTTTGATCTTTTTTTGATTTTTCTCCGCTGGCATTCCATTCCTTGGAAAAACTGACTTTGGGACTGGCGGAGTCTACGGCCAAAGACTAGCTTCACCCCATTGCATGGCGGGTTCCCCGCCGCCTCCCCTATATCAAGGATATTCCATGAGCACTTTATTCTCGCCCCTGTCTTTGGGGAAACTGGCCCTCGATAATCGCATCATCATTGCGCCGATGTGTCAGTACTCCGCTAACAACGGTAGCTCCACCGCATGGCACGACATGCATCTGGGCAACCTTGCCCAATCCGGCGCAGGACTTCTGATCATAGAAGCAAGTGCGGTCGAACCCGAAGGACGCATCACCTACGGCGATCTTGGCCTGTGGGATGACACAACCGAGGCCAGTCTTGATAAAACCATCAAGGCCGTGCGCAGCCATTCCGACATGCCAATCGCCATCCAACTGGCCCATGCCGGGCGCAAGGCATCCTGTGAAAAACCATGGGATGGTGGCGCTGCCATCGATCCTGACCACAAGAACGGCTGGCAGGTTGTTGCTCCGTCTGCAGTCCCGTTTAAACAGGGTGACCCAACACCCGAAGCCCTTTCCAAGTCACGCATGGCCGAAATTGTTCAAGCCTTTGCCGACAGTGCAAAGCGCGCCCTTCGCATCGGGTTTGAGGCCATCGAACTCCATGGCGCGCATGGCTATCTGCTCCATCAGTTCTTGTCCCCACACTCAAACAAGCGCGATGACGAATATGGTGGATCGCTTGAAAACCGCATGCGTTTTGCCCTCGAAGTTTATGACGCAGTCCGCCGCGAAGTCGGCACCGACTTCCCGGTCGGCATGCGCATATCGGCCAGTGACTGGGTCGAGGGCGGCTGGGACATTGATCAAAGCGTTGAGTTGGCAAAGGCCCTCAAAGCGCGCGGATGCGACTTTATCCACGTCTCATCAGGCGGCCTGCATATTGATCAGAAAATCCCGCTTGGCCCAAACTATCAAGTCCCATTTGCCGATCGCATCAAATCGGAAACAGGCATCACGACAATTGCAGTTGGCCTGATTACCGAGGCCGAACAGGCAGAAGCCATCACCTTTACCGGCCAAGCCGATGCCATCGCCCTTGCGCGCGGTATTCTGTATGACCCGCGCTGGCCATGGCATGCGGCTGCAACACTGGAGGCCGAAGTCAAAGCCGCCAACCAGTATTTGCGGTGTCAGCCACGCGCATTGAAAAAGCTGTTTGGCTAGCCTTTTAGGCGCGATCAAGACAAAGCCCTGCCGCAGATTGCGGCGGGGCTTTTCTTTGTTTTAGGGCCAAGCACAAAAGACACAAAAGATAAAGAGGCCCCGCAAATGCGAGGCCCCTTCCGTAGCAAATAGGTCGGTTGGTTGGTAAGGCTTAGAAGCCCATACCGCCCATGCCGCCCATACCACCCATGCCACCCATGTCAGGTGCGCCGCCGCCAGAAGATTTATCTTCCGGTTTATCAGCGATCATGCATTCGGTGGTGATCAGCAGACCAGCGACCGATGCTGCGTCCTGCAGGGCAGTACGAACAACTTTGGCCGGATCGATGATGCCAGCTTTGACGAGGTTGGTGTATTCGCCTTTCTGGGCGTCATAACCAAATTCAACGTCATCCTGCTCAAGCAGTTTGCCGGCAACAACCGCACCGTCAACACCTGCGTTCTGAGCAATCTGGCGAACCGGCGCCTGAAGCGCACGGCGAACGATGTCCACACCGATGGTCTGGTCGTGGTTTTCGCCTTCAAGACCTTCAAGCGCACGGACAGAGTACAGCAGAGCCGTACCGCCACCAGCAACAATGCCTTCTTCGACAGCAGCGCGGGTTGCGTGCAGGGCATCGTCAACGCGGTCTTTACGTTCTTTAACTTCGACTTCCGAAGCGCCACCGATTTTGATTACGGCAACACCGCCTGCGAGTTTCGCAAGACGTTCCTGCAGTTTTTCACGATCGTAGTCAGAAGTGGTTTCTTCGATCTGAGCGCGGATCTGGGCAACACGTGCTTCGATCTGTGCTTTCTCACCAGCACCATCAACGATGGTGGTTTCTTCTTTGGTGATGGTGATCGATTTCGCGGTGCCGAGCATGTCGAGCGTAACGGTTTCAAGTTTGATGCCGAGATCTTCGGAAACAACCTGACCACCGGTAAGAACGGCGATGTCTTCAAGCATTGCTTTACGACGGTCACCAAAGCCCGGTGCTTTAACAGCAGCGATTTTCAGACCACCGCGCAGCTTGTTGACAACCAGAGTTGCCAATGCTTCGCCTTCGACGTCTTCCGCAATGATAAGAAGCGGCTTGCCCGACTGAACAATAGCTTCAAGAAGCGGCAGCATCGGCTGCAGCGAAGAAACTTTTTTGTCGAACAGAAGAACATAAGGATTGTCGAGATCTGCAACCATCTTTTCAGGATTGGTTACGAAATACGGCGACAGGTAACCACGGTCAAACTGCATGCCTTCGACAACGTCGAGTTCAGTGTGCAGACCTTTGGCTTCCTCGACGGTGATAACACCTTCGTTGCCAACTTTTTCCATGGCTTCAGCGATCATGTCGCCGACTTCACGGTCACCGTTTGCCGAAATGTTACCAACCTGTGCGATTTCATCGCGGCCGGTTACTTTACGTGCACGGCTCTGGATCGATTCGATGACTTTGGTCGTCGCAAGATCGATACCGCGTTTCAGGTCCATCGGGTTCATGCCCGCAGCAACAGATTTGTTGCCTTCACGCACGATCGCCTGAGCCAGAACCGTTGCAGTGGTGGTGCCGTCACCCGCCATATCGGCGGTACGTGAGGCAACTTCACGCAACATCTGTGCGCCCATGTTTTCGAACTTGTCAGAAAGTTCGATTTCTTTGGCAACGGTAACACCGTCTTTGGTCACGCGCGGTGCGCCAAAGGACTTTTCGATAACAACGTTACGACCTTTCGGGCCGAGCGTCACCTTGACAGCATCTGCCAGGATATCGACACCACGCAGCATTTTAGCGCGTGCATCGGTAGAAAACTTTACGTCTTTAGCAGCCATAATATTCTTTCCTCTCTATGAGACGGATGAACGTGGACATAAATCACCCAAAGGGCTGACTTATTCCATGATGCCCATAATGTCGGACTCTTTCATGATCAACAGCTCTTCGCCGTCAACCTTGACTTCGGTACCTGACCATTTGCCAAACAGGACTTTGTCACCTGATTTGACGTCAAGCGCGACGACAGAGCCGTCATCTTTACGCACGCCAGAACCCACAGCGACGACTTCGCCTTCCTGCGGTTTTTCTTTCGCGGTATCCGGAATAATGATGCCACCGGCAGTCTTGGTGTCGGACTCGACACGACGGACCAGGACGCGATCATGCAGCGGACGGAACTTCATTTTAGACAACTCCGTGTTAAAGCTAAAGGCTCGTTTAAAACTACGACTAACCGGGATGAGCCCGTATTAGCACTCACCCCCGGCGAGTGCTAACAGGATGTATTGGAGTGAGTGATTTTTGTCAATAGGATTGGCGTGTTCGTCGCAAAAATATCATGAATTCCGCGACATTGGCCCAAATCGGGCCTTGGCTGCCATGGTGCCGCCACAAACAGCATGGGCCAGCCCGATAGAGGTATCACGCGCCACCGCAATGCGCAAAAGGCAATAATGTGGCACACAATCACGGGTTCAGATCAGCGCGGCGTGAAATACCGATCCATCAGGTCTGGCTCATCAAAATGCCGCCGCCCGACAAACGCCGTTGCATGATGCCCCCATTGTCGCATGGCACCGGGTTTCTCAACCCCCATCGGCCAAAGTAAAATCCATTCCAGCCGTTCCGTGCCGGGTACAAATCCGTCCTCATCAAAAAAGCTGGCCGTGCCCTGCCCGTTTTGTAGCTGCAACTGGCTCAAGTCCTGTACCGGACGAAGGGATGCGTTTTGCCTGATCATATTACCAGCCATTGTGTCAGCCTGGGCATCGGTCAGTTTCAGAAGATAGTGGCTGGTTTCATCGATCCACAGAACAGGCTGCTTCAAGATCGATTGATCAACATATCCCGCGGGCATTTCCGCCGTTTCACGAATGTCGTTGTCCTCTGGCGCAGTGATTCGCTGCAAAGTTTGGCTCGGAAAGAACATGTGATAACAGCCGCAGCCATGGATCGTATCGCCGATCAACGGCGTGCCATCATCATCAAGGGTAACCCGCCAAACCAGCGCATCAAAATGCCCGGCCAGAATATCAAACCGGCTGGTAGCAGGGCGCTCCGGGAACCAGATTTCATAAACGATTTGCGGCCGCCATTTTCCGGCAAAATATGTATGGCTCAGGCGATAATAGATATTTGGATGATCTGTATCGACGACGGCCAAAGCATCACGCGCGGGCAAGGTCGGCTGTCCAACCTTGTCACTCTCACTTCCCGTTCTCACCCGAAAAACCGGCGCATAGGCCAGCACCAGTTTTTCAAGCTCGGCACCCGTTGGCTGCAACAAACCAAAGGCATCCCGTGCAATGTCGCTAAAACCGTCATCAGTTTGGTCGGGTACTAAATAGTCGTACCACGGTCCCGACGCCGCAATATCCGCGCTCCTTTGCTCAAAACTTGCAAAGTTCTCCTGCTTCCATCCTTCATATCCGAAATAGGCCGCGAAGGCTGTTATCGGATACAGACCCGCGATGCGCTGAAAATCAAGATAGTCATCAGGCACAAATACCGCCGCAGACAGCACCGGATACTGATCGGGCATCAGGGACGCGGCCATCGTGTTGGCACAAGCCTCAATCTGATCAAATGAGATACCTGATGCAACTGGAAGGTTGGCCATTTCACTTTGTCGTGCGTCGCGATCAAGGCCACGCATCTGTGCGATAAAGTCCCGCCAACGATCCGGTTGATCGACCTGCCCGTCACCATCTTCATCAAGCTGGCGCGCCAATAAAACAGAGTTCCGGTTGGCCCGAAGATATGCGAACCCGGCAACCGGTGAAGCCGACGCGTTCCTCACACCGTTTTGGGCGACCAACGCATCAATATACGCAAGTTGCGCATCACACGATAACGTCGCCAGATCGCCTACTGGGCGCGTGCCTTGTGCGCATGCCGCAAGAAGGGCTGGTAAAAAGACCACAAAAACAGCAAACCCACGCCGCATCACACGTCTCCATTCGGTTACCAACGTACCGTACGACCATCACGGTCTGACAACAATGATTAGGGTAAGGACCTATTAATTTGGTTCCAACTTTATTCTTAAGCTTAAATACGATAGGTCGTTTTGTCTGGTTTTCGTGTTACTTTAAAATGGTTCGACCGCAGCATCTCAGGCCTTAACAATGAAGTTTGAAGCCCTCGACATCCCGGACGTAAAACTGCTTTTTCCTAAAAAGTTTAGCGACGAACGCGGGTTCTTTTCGGAAACCTATAATCAAACGACCTATGCCGATGCCGGAATTGTCCAGTCTTTCGTTCAAGACAATCAGTCGTTTTCACGTGAACCCGGTGTTTTGCGCGGCCTGCATTATCAATGCACACCCTATGCGCAGGACAAGCTTGTGCGCGTTGCTCATGGACGCATCCTCGACGTTGCCGTGGACATTCGCGCAGGGTCCAAGACTTTCGGGAAATGGGTAAGTGCTGAAATCAGTGCGACAGAATGGAACCAGATTTTGATCCCATGTGGGTTTGCCCACGGCTTCGTAACGCTCGAACCCGACACCGAGGTTCATTATAAGGTTTCCGCCCCCTACACCCCCGAGGCCGAACGATCCATCATGTGGAACGATCCAGACCTTGGCATCCCATGGCCATACGAGGAAAGCGACGTAATTCTGTCGCAAAAAGACATGCAAGCCATGAGCTTTGCCGAGTATTGCCGCAACCCGGACTTTTGATCCCCTGAGCCTAGCTACATTTGGTCATAGGTCCGCAGTACAGTTTGAAGATACTCGCGATAGGAACTTGCACCAAACCCGGTGATAAGGTCTTCAAACTGGGAAATTGAAATCATCCCGGTTCTCAGGGCAATTTCCTCAGGACACGCGATTTTTAAGCTCTGCCGATTCTCCACAGTCCGCACAAAATCGGCAGCATCAAGCATCGCCCCATGGGTCCCGGTATCAAGCCAGGCATAGCCACGCCCCATTTTTTCCACACGAAGCGACCCACGCTGAAGATACGCCTTGTTCACATCGGTAATTTCAAGCTCACCACGGGCTGATGGCTTGATGGAGCGCGCAATATCAACGACGTCTGCATCATAAAAATACAATCCGGTAACCGCATAATTGGACTTTGGATTGTCTGGCTTTTCTTCGATATCAAGTGCAATTCCCGCGCGATCAAATTCGACCACGCCATACCGCTCAGGATCTTGAACAAAATAGGCAAACACTGTCGCACCGCGCGATTGCCGCATCGCATTTCCAAGCAACTCGGTTAAGCCATGCCCAAAATAGATATTATCGCCAAGAATCAAACAACAGGGATCATCTCCAATGAAATCGGCCCCCACAATAAAGGCATCTGCCAAGCCCCGTGGTTCGGTTTGAACCGCATACGCCAAACGCACCCCCCACTGAGAACCATCGCCGAGTAACTCTCGGAAAAGCGGGACATCACGCGGGGTGCTAATGATCAGAATATCCTTGATCCCCGCCAGCATCAGTGTCGTCAGCGGGTAATAGATCATCGGTTTATCATAAACCGGCTGAAGCTGCTTGGAGACAACCAACGTTGACGGATGCAGGCGTGATCCGGTGCCACCTGCAAGGATAATGCCCTTACGCATGCGCGCCCCCTTCTGCGAGATTTTGCAAAACCTCCATCAAACTCTGATCAAAGTCGGGTAAACCAAACCCGAAATTGGTCATGAATTTTTCCCTCGACATCACAGAATAGGATGGTCGTCTTGCCGCCGTCGGGAACTCGGCATTTGTGACCGCTTTGATCTCGCAGGTTGCCCCCGACCATTGCTCCCCAAAAATCTTGATCGCCTTTGCCTGTATTTCACGGCTAAACGCACACCATGTCATCTCAGCATCTGAAACCAGATGATAGGTGCCAAATTGATCAAAATCACGACGCACGACCTCGGGCACGATGCGCAAAATGGCCATCGCGAGATCAAGCGCACTTGTCGGACATCCTTGCTGATCATCCACCACAGAAATATGTGTTTTATCGCCCAACAACCCCAACATGGTTTTGACAAAATTTTTGCCAAACGGGCTGTAAACCCAGGAAGTTCGAAAAATAAGATGCTGGTTGGTGATCGCCCGAATGGCTTCTTCGCCCGCCAGTTTCGTGACACCATAGACACCAAGCGGCGCCACAGGGTCTGTTTCGCGATAAGGTGTTTTACCCTCACCGTCGAAAACGTAATCTGTTGAAATATGAATAAATGGCACCGAATGCCGTGCCGCGTTTTCAGCCATCGTCCGGACGGCATCGCAATTTACACGCCGCGCCAGTTCAGGTTCATTCTCCGCAAGATCCACCGCCGTGTACGCCGTCGCGTTAATGATGACATCGGGACGATATAGATCGACGGCCTTGGTAATATTGTCTGACTGCGCAACGTCGCAATCATTGCGATCAAGGAACTGCACGCTTAAGCCCGCAAAAGCAGAACTTCGCCACGCAAGGCTCTGCGCCAATTGCCCATTCTTGCCAAAGACCAGAACCTTGATCATTGGACAGCCCCCTGACCAAGCCGTTGTCCTGCATATTTTTCCTTAAGGATTGGTTCCCACCACGCGCGATGATCGACATACCACGTCACGGTTTGCGCAAGACCGGCTTCAAAACTGTATCTCGGGCTCCAGCCAAGTTCATCGCGCATTTTTGACGGATCAATCGCATAGCGCCAATCGTGCCCCGGACGGTCGTCAACGAAATCAACAACCTCATCAAATGACTTGCCCGCTGTTTCGGGGACAAGGCTCGTCACCGCGTCAAAAACTTTGCGGACCACATCCAGATTGGTAACCTCGTTACAGCCGCCAACGTTGTATTTCTCACCAACCCGGCCCTGTGTCAGGATGGTAAAAAGGGCCTCTGCATGATCCTCGACATGCAACCAGTCACGGGTATTGCCCCCATCACCGTAAACGGGCAATTTTTTACCCTGCAAAACATTCAGGATCATCAGCGGGATCAGCTTTTCGGGAAATTGATAGGGCCCGTAATTGTTTGAACAATTACTGATAATCACCGGCAGGCCATAGGTCTGATGCCACGCCCGCACCAAATGATCCGCCCCGGCCTTCGTGGCCGAATAGGGTGAATTCGGTGCATAGGCTGTTTGCTCGGTAAACAGCCCTTCGTCACCCAAAGATCCATAGACTTCATCGGTTGAAACATGATGAAACCGAAAGGCCTGTTTGCACGCATCATCAAGACCATTGAAATAGTCCCGCGCAACTTCAAGCAGCGTAAACGTGCCGATGACATTGGTCTGAATAAAATCCGACGGACCATCTATCGAACGATCCACATGGCTTTCAGCCGCCAGATGCATCACCGCATCAGGCTGAAAGTCCGAAAACACCGTAGCAACCGCTTGCTTGTTACAAACATCGACTTTCGCGAAACTATAGTTGGGAAAAGCAGAGACAACCTCAACTGTGCGCAAGTCGGCCGCATAGGTCAATTTGTCGAGGTTAAGAACCTCAAAGCCCTTTTTCCCGGCAAGAAGTCGACAAACAGCCGAGCCGATAAACCCTGCCCCTCCGGTCACCACAACCTTCATCGCAAACTCTTTCGATTTCAGTGTTCCGAGCGCAAGAAATCACGCCCGGCAGTCGACACCAAAGCAGGCGTCGAAAACAGCATCGTCGATTTGTGGTTTGCAACTTTGTCGTTGATATGTCGTCTTTGGGGCAAAATGCTCTAAAACAATTGTGGCCGCACAGAATGCCTCACAACATTCAGGCGGCCACAATGAAAAGCGCGAATTGTTTTATTCCACCGTTACCGACTTAGCCAAGTTTCGCGGCTGGTCAACGTCCGTACCCTTATGCACCGCCACATGATAGGCCAGCATCTGAACCGGGATGGTATAGAGGATCGGGGCGACGAAATCGGCGACCTTTGGCAGTTCAACCGTGGCCGATGCAATATTCCCAAGCTTTGCCAGTCCCGGCGCGTCAGAGATAAAGATCACCCGCCCCCCACGTGCGGCGGCTTCCTGCATGTTTGACGCCGTTTTTTCAAACAGCTCGTCAGACGGTGCAATCACAATGATCGGCACAGACTGGTCGATCAATGCAATCGGGCCATGCTTCATCTCACCCGCGGCATAGCCTTCGGCGTGGATATAGGAAATTTCCTTAAGCTTAAGCGCACCTTCCATGGCAATCGGATACCCAAGACCCCGGCCCAGATACAAAACATCGCGCGCATCTGCGATATCAAGGGCAAGTTTCTTAAGGGCTTCGTCATGATGCAGGACTTCGGCGGCATGTTTGGGCACTTCGATCAGCGCATTAACAATGGCGGCTTCTTCGTCCTTTGCCAGCGTTCCGTTTTCACGCCCGATGGTCACGGCAAGGCAGGCAAGAACCGTTAACTGCGTGGTAAAGGCCTTGGTGGATGCCACACCGATTTCCGGTCCGGCATAGGTCTGAAGAACAACGTCGCTTTCGCGTGCAATGGTGCTTTCGGCCACATTGACGATGGAAACGATCTTCTGGCCTTTTGATTTGGCATAGCGCAACGCTGCGAGCGTATCGAGCGTCTCACCCGATTGCGAAATAAACAACGCCACCCCGCCCTTGGCAAGCGGCGGGCAGCGATATCTGAACTCCGATGCAACATCAACGTCCACACCCAATCCGGCATAACGCTCAATCCAGTGCTTGGCGACAAGCCCTGCGTAATAGGACGTGCCACAGGCAACGATTGTCAAACGCGTCGCATCGGCAAAGGAAAACGGCATGTCGGGCAGTTTGATGGTCTGGGTCGCCGGATTGATAAACGCATGCAAGGTGTCGCCGATTACAGCAGGCTGCTCGAAGATTTCCTTTTGCATGAAGTGGTTATAGTTCCCCTTGCCCATCATCGCACCTGAAACGGCCGACAATTTGGTTTCGCGGGTCACTTCAACATCATTTTCATCACGGACCTGAACGTGCTCCCGGGTCATTTCGACCCAGTCGCCTTCTTCAAGGTAAATCAGCTTGTTGGTCAGATGCGACAAGGCCATCGCATCCGAACCAAGATACATCTCCCCTTCACCAAGACCAACCGCAAGCGGCGTTCCACGACGTGCCCCAAAAATCACGTCATGCTGACCGGCAATCATAATCACCAGTGCAAATGCACCCTCGATGCGATGAAGGGTCGCGGCAACCGCATCGCGTGGTGTTTTGCCCTGATCAAGGAAATCAGACACCAGATGCACAACCACCTCGGTATCGGTTTCAGTGGCAAATGCGCGCCCCTTGCCAGAAAGCTCTGCCTTGAGGTCCTGATAGTTTTCAATGATGCCGTTATGAACAACGGCAACCTTGCCATCAGTGTGCGGGTGGGCATTGTTTTCGGTCGGCACACCATGGGTCGCCCAACGGGTATGACCAATACCAACATCGCCGGCAAGCGGGCTTTCGGCCAGACGATTGGTCAGGTTGATCAGTTTGCCCTCGGCACGGCGGCGTTCAATATCGCCATTGACCAGCGTTGCAATCCCGGCACTGTCATAGCCACGATATTCAAGGCGCTTGAGCCCTTCAAGAATACGTTCGCTTACACTGTCTTTGCCGATAATCCCGATAATGCCGCACATATGGATTTCTTTCCCGCTTCTAGCCGCTTGTCATTTTGAGCCATCCGGACGGTCGACCAGATGGCAAATCATTGTTCTGTATTCGTTTATTTCTTACCGGTCAGGGCGCGCATCTTATCGCGAAACGCCGCAGCCCAGCCCGGTTTTTCAGTACGTTCTGCCCGGGTCAGGACAAGTGCATCCGCATCAACTTTGCCTGTAATCGTACTGCCTGCACCAACAATGGCACCATCGCCAATTTCAACCGGCGCAACCAAGGCCGAGTTTGACCCGATAAACGCCCCCGCCCCGATATCGGTATGCTGCTTGCGATAGCCATCGTAATTACACGTAATCGTCCCGGCCCCGATATTGGCCTTGGCGCCAACGCGGGCATCGCCGATATAGCTCAGGTGATTGACCTTGGCCCCGTCTTCGACAATGGCCTTTTTAATCTCGACAAAATTGCCAACCTTGGCCCCGTCACCGATTTCAGCCCCCGGACGCAAACGGGCATAAGGACCGATATCGGCCCCTTTGCCAACGACACAGCTTTCAAGATGGCTAAATGCCTTGATCACGGTGTTATCGCCCACTGTAACACCCGGTCCAAACACAACATTGGGTTCAACAATCACGTCCCGACCCAATTTTGTATCCGCACTCAGGAAAACCGAGGCAGGATCAATCAGGGTCGCCCCCTCATTCATCGCATTGGTGCGCAAACGGTCCTGAAGGATGGCCTCGGCGGCTGCCAGTTGCGGGCGTGAATTGACACCAAGGGTTTCAGCCTCGTCAACTTCGACCGCGACACAGCTTTTGCCATTGTTCCGCGCCACTTCAACCGCATCGGTCAAGTAATACTCGCCCTTGGCATTGGTGTTATCAATCGCCTCAAGGGTCGCAATCATGTCTTCGGCGCGGAAACACATCACCCCGGAATTACAGAAGTTGATCTGACGCTGCGCTTCATCGCATTCCTTGTCCTCGACGATGGCTGTGAGCATCCCGGTCTGTGCATCCGTCACCAGACGGCCATATCCGGTCGGATCATCCGGGCGGAAACCAAGCACCGCAACGCTGTGATCCCCTTCTTCACGGGCGTCGACCAAGCGTTTCAGGGTTTCAGCGGTAAAAAGCGGACTGTCGGCATATAGAACCAGCACATTGCCCGTCAGGCCCAAAAGCCCGTCCTTGGCGGCCAAAACCGCATGTGCTGTACCAAGACGGTCTGTTTGCTCAAATGTCGGATGGGGTGCGACAGCCTCAACAAGTTTCGGCATGTCCGGTCCAACCACAACCATGGTTTTCACGGCATCAAGTTTGGCCGCCGCATCAATCACATGATTGACCATCGGCTTACCGGCCACCTTATGCATCACCTTGGGCAAGGCACTTTTCATGCGCGTGCCCATACCTGCGGCCAAAACAATTACACTTAACTCAAGTGACATTTATCAACACGCCTGCTGCCGTTTTCGTGCAGCATCCCCTGTTCTTGCACCGTGCAATTATGCGCAACCACACGGTTCATCAAATTTGACGCAAGTCTTAGAACATATTCTTTTGCAGCAAAAGCCCATAAAGAATCACGTTTTGTTACCGCCTGTTAGCGGATGTTACGGTTTGTTAATGGCACGAACTCGGTTAAGTTCCCCTAAACTTACCCACCCCGATCAAACAATCCATTTCAGGAACCCCACATCATGGCAAAATTCATCATGTTCGACCTCGATGGCACCCTGATTGACGGGGTCGATGATTTGCTTTTTGCCATGAATGAGTTGCTCGGCGTGCACGATCTGGCACCACTTGCGCGCCACGACCTCGAAGCCATGCTCGGCGATGGCACATGGATGCTGACAAAACGCGCCTTTGCCGCACGGGGCAAAACACCCGACGACGCAACGCTTGATAAACTGAATATTGATTTCAACGCCCGTTATCGTGCCACCAACTACGCCCAAACCCGTCTTTATGACAATGCCGAAGCAACCCTTCGCAACCTTGCCAAAGACGGCTGGACCATCGCACTGGCATCAAACAAACCAACCGCCCCTTGCGAACGCATTCTTGAAAATCTGGGGATTTCCGATTTGTTTGCCGTTATTGCCGGTGGGGACGCCACAACGGTCAAAAAGCCCGATGGCGGTCATTTGCGCTTTGTGCTGGATAAACTTGGCTACAATGCCGCGAACGGTGACATCGCCGTGATGGTCGGCGACCACGCCAACGACATCAATGCCGCACGCGATGCGAACACGCATGCCATCGCAGTCGCGTTTGAAGTTTCAGCCGATCGTGCCAACACACTGAATGCCGATGCGGTTGTCACCGATTATTCAAACCTTGTCCGCGCAATTGACGACATCATCCAGCCCAAAGGCTAAGGCTGAGCCACAAACACGCGCCAGCCTCAGCATCAACAACACACCACCTTATTTGATCGGCACCGCCCCGGTATTGACGATTTCAAACGCCCAGTTTTCAGCCGCGGTATCATCAAGGTTCAGGTGCTCGACAAGATAGGCAAGGCGTTCGGTATCATCACCCTTGGCCGTACAGAAACGATCCTGCAGATAAAATGGTGGTGTCGCCTGATAGGACATTTTGGCGCGCACAGATGCCGGTGTCCCGTCGATGTCTGACAGTTTGATGTCGTATTTCACATGGTCCCCGCCTGTCGCGGTTGATGTGCGATAATCGGGATCATCGCCAATGGCCGTAAATCCGGCATCCTCGGCAAGCTCATCCCCGGCCCCAAGCGCATTGGAAATTTCAATCCGTTCCGTAAGCGGAAGGTACCCGGCCGGCGGCAAACGGTTGTCTTTGACCTCGGCACAGATCGACAGGAAGCTCGTCGTCAATTGCCCTTTGGGGGCCACGTTGTGACCACAGCTATATTGGGTACTGCCATCAAGCGGCGGCGTGCTGACCAGTTCCTGATAAATCTGGACCTGATCTTGCGCACTTACCGTCTGATAATGCGGTTGATGGGCCCGCTTAAGCGGATCAATACGCGCGCTGCACTGATTGTCCCACCAAAGCTCGCCGTCAACTGGCGTCCCAGCCTGATCAACAATCACCCCGGCCCCATTGACCCGGCCCGATGCCCAGATGACTTTTTCATCCTGATCAAGCACTTCAAACGTCACAAACGCGCGGCGGAACCCAACGCCGGATGGGAACTTATGCCCGGTCAGGCTGGCAATGGCGACCTCACTGGTCAATTTACCATCCTTGATCGCCGCATCCTTAATGGCGATGTTAACCGTATCACTGCGCGCCTGCTTGATCATCGCCCGTTCGGTATAGGCCAGCGGATCAACGCCTTTGTCGCCAAGCATCGGATCTGCGGTTGGAATGCCCATAACATCCGGGAATTGCTGGAACATCTCAACCAAGAACAGGTTCAACCCAACCAGCGTATGGCGGGCAAACCCGTCACGGGCCTCAAGGTCAAGCAACTCCGGCCCAAAGGTATTGGCAGCAGCCGGGAAGTTGGAATATTCCTGAATAGAGGCGATCTTGCTGCGGAATTTGGCTTTGTCATCGCCCGATGGCATATGACATTCCTGACAGCTCATCGCCATTTTTCCTGCACCACCGGGCAACCCACCATCAAGGGTGTAGCCGGTTCTAAACCCGCTAAACGCCCACTCGGCATAGGTTGTTTGCTCATAAACCGTGCCGACCTGCTTGCCATCCTTTAACACCGGCAAATGCACGGTATGGCATGTACCACACATTTCCGATGTCTTGATGGCATCCCCTTTGGCCGGGGTAATGCCAAGGGTATATTCCATCGGATGTTTTTGCGGTTTATCAAACGGTCCATAAAGCGTATCGGCATCCCCGACAAGGAAACTGCCGGTAAAGGTTTTGGCAAAGCCCGTTGCATCCGGGTTCAGCGTTTCCTGGCGCTGCAACACACAGGCATTCTGCGGTGCGTCCTTGAACTTTTCGGTGGCATCCTTGCCCAACACCATCTGATGACACGCCATGCATGAAATGCCATCCCGCGCCAACGCCCCATAGGATGCGTGACCTGCCGCCGGATTATTGGCGAGATATGGAATTGCATCGACCATTGATCTGGTAAAATCACCACAATCAACTGCTGTTTGCACACCCGCTGTCGCACTGGCCTGCTGCGCCATATTGTGGTCAATCTGGAACTGTCGCTGTCCCATAATCCCGTGACAGCCAAAGCAGGTGTTTTGCACCAGTTCGGGCTTGTCACTGTGGAAGGTTTGCAGTTCGCTTGCCATTTGGGCAAAGAAGATCGGATCACGCCCGGCAAGCCCCATCGGCGATGATCGCCATGTGGCATAGGGTGCCATGTTCAACAAACGATCACCATCGGGATCGGGCATGGTCATATCAAACTGCAAGCCCGTACTGCCTGCATCATGGCACCCGACACATTGGTCACTGGTCATGAATTGACTGTGCGCTGATGGGCCATCCGCATTCATCCAGACAGTGTCATAAGTCTGCGACGGCATATCGCTTGGCGGTGCCAGATCATACTCAAACGGGCTGCCGGTTTTGGCAAAGGCGGTTAAAATCACCGCCATATCGGGATGTGCACTAGTGCGGGCTTTGCCCAGTGGATCTGGCACCTTTTCAAGTTTTGCCCGCAAACTATGGATATCAGACGGCGCATCATTGGATGACGTGATCTTTTTGACCGACGGCGCAACACCGCCATCCTGACCCAGATACTGACCGGCAAAGAAATCCTGCGACAGGAAAACTTCGGGTTGCCCCGGATGGCCTTCAAGGTTGCGCACCTCGGCAAAGGTCATGTCCTTGGCCGATCCATGGCAATTCACACAATATTGCCCAAAGCCCATATTGGGCGGACCATTGCTGGTTCCCGCGGGCCAATCGGCTTTCCACCCCGATCCCGGCCAGCCATACCAGCCCCAGAACCAACCATCATAGGATGCCTCCTGATCACGCACCATGATCGCCGCACCACTGGTTGGCCAAAGACGTGTGGGGTCTTCCCCCGCACAGGCCGCCGCTGGTTGCGGATACATCTCCTTGACCATGATTGCACCATCGGGGATCGCGGTCGGGCTACTGGGTCGGGCATCCTCGGCACCCCGGTTTTTCGACAACCAAGCAACCATCTCAGGGGAATACCAGATGACGACCGGCGAATGGGTCCCGTGATAGGTCCCGGTCCATTGACCATTATTGCCCGTCGTATCGCGACTGGCGGTAAACGGCCCGGTATCGCGGACATATTTATCGCGTACCCATCCGGCATCCGTATCGCGATGACACCAGTTATCAAAGAATTTCGAAAGAGCATCTTCATATTGATCAAGCGGCAAGCCAGACGGATCGGCCACAGTCGCACTTAGCGATGTACATAACGCCGTATCGGTCGGGACAAGCGGTGCATCGCGCAAGGCCGAACACGATTGCGCCCAAACCGCACCAGAAAGGCAACAGCCAATCCCCGCCAGAATAAGCGCACGCAATGGTGCTGCTGAAGACCGCTTGAACATGGTTCTCTCCCCCGTGGCGTTTGCCCCCAAACGCATTTTAACCCTACAGGCAGTATGGTCTTTAAATCAAAACATTCAACCCTTGATTGCTATTTTCAAATTACATTCATCTTCCCGGTTTCGCTGGCACATTCCCGTCAAACGCAAACCGGCCAGCAATTTCTTGCCAGCCGGTTCAGTGTTTGCCGGATGCTACCCCAATAGCATCCGGCGGGAGTTTTGGTGTTCGCGTTGATCAGTGGCTGTCTTTGGGAATTTCCTTGCCACGATGACCAACGAGGAAGTCAAAATCGGCCCCTTTATCGGCACCAATAACGCTTTTGTAATACAGCGATGCATAGCCACTTGCCGGCACCGGAACGATGCTGTGCCAGTCAGCCAGACGCTGTTTAAGTTCGGCATCACTGATATCGAGATGCAAACGGCGGTTGGGCACATCAAGTTCGATCATGTCGCCGTTTTGAACCACCGCCAACGGACCACCAGCAGCAGCCTCGGGCGAAGTATGCAAAACCACCGTGCCATAGGCCGTGCCGCTCATGCGCGCATCGGAAATGCGCACCATGTCGGTGATGCCTTTACGCAGCACCTTGGGCGGCAGCCCCATATTGCCGACTTCTGCCATCCCCGGATAGCCTTTCGGGCCGCAGTTTTTCAAAACCATGATGCAGGTTTCATCGATATCAAGATCCTCGTCATAGATCTTGGCCTTGTAATCATCGATGTCTTCAAACACCACGGCACGTCCGCGATGGGTCAAAAGCTCCGGTGTTGCTGCGGACGGTTTAAGCACCGCGCCATTCGGGGCCAAGTTGCCCTTCACCACAGCAATACCGCCACTTTCGGTCAGCGCATTTGCAAACGGTCGAATAACGTCATCGTTCCAATTGCGTACTTCTTTGACCTGATCCCACATGGTTTCGCCCGACACGGTCAGCGCATCATTATGCAGCTTCCCGGCCTCGGCCAGTGCCTTGATCACCACCGGCAACCCACCGGAATAGAAGAATTCCTCCATCAGGTATTTGCCCGATGGCTGCAGATTGACAATCGTCGGGATATCGCGGCCAAGACGATCCCAGTCATCAAGGGTCAAATCAATGCCAACACGCCCGGCAATCGCCAGCAAATGGATCACCGCATTGGTCGATCCGCCAATCGCCCCATTGACGCGAATGGCATTCTCAAATGCTTCCTTGGTCATCACGTCAGATGGTTTCAGGTCATCCTTGACCATATCGACAATCCGACGCCCGGTAATATGGGCCATCACACGACGGCGGCTATCAACCGCCGGGATCGCCGCATTGCCCGAAAGCGCCATACCAAGCGCTTCGGCCATGCTGGCCATGGTCGATGCCGTGCCCATCGTGTTGCACGAACCGGGCGACCGCGACATGGCGATTTCAGCTTCAAGGAAATCCTCGGTGCTGATTTTACCGGCCTTGCGGTCTTCGGAAAGCTGCCAAAGCGACGTGCCCGAACCGATATCCTGTCCGCGCCATTTACCATTAAGCATCGGGCCACCGGTGACCACAATCGCCGGGATATCAACGCTGGCCGCCCCCATCAAAAGCGCCGGGGTGGTTTTATCACACCCCACCATCAGGACCACGCCATCAAGTGGCGTCCCACGAAGGGCTTCTTCAACGTCCATGGCCGCAAGATTACGGAACATCATGGCGGTTGGGCGCAACGTGCTTTCACCGGCCGAGAAAACCGGGAATTCAAGCGGCAAACCGCCTGCTTCGTATATGCCGTGCTTAACGCGCTCTGCCAAATCTCGCAGATGCGCATTACACGGGGTTAGCTCCGACCATGTGTTACAGATGCCAATGACCGGTCGCCCGTCGAACAAATCCGACGGCAAACCCTGGTTTTTCATCCAGCTTCGATGATAGATGGCATCCTTGCTGCTGCCACCGAACCAGCCCTCTTGCGAACGCAAGGTGCGTGGCCATGATGCCGGTTTAAACTTGGTCATGCCCGTTCTCCTTTTGGAATTATTATCGAGACGGGTCCTTTCACGCACAGACACGGACCTGTTGCGCGGGACTGTGAAAGACGCAAACATCCCTGCCAAACCGTATCGGGTTGACTGTGTGTGGGAATATTTGCGCCTTTTCTCGTCATCGTATTGTTACGCTTTGTTTTTGTTATAGACGTCAAAGATCACAGCTGCGAGCAGCACCAGACCCTTGATCACCTGTTGCCAGTCAATGCCAACACCGACAATCGACATGCCGTTGTTCATGACCCCCATGATCAGCGCCCCAACCACGGCACCGATCACTTTGCCAACACCGCCCGACATCGATGCACCGCCAATAAAGACAGCCGCAATCACATCAAGCTCAAACGCAAGGCCTGCTTTTGGTGTTGCCGTGTTCAAACGCGCGGCAAAGACCAAACCGGCAAGGGCGGCGAGCATCCCCATATTGGCAAAGGTAAAGAACGTCAGGCGTTTGGTATTAATGCCTGAAAGCTTGGCAGCCTTTTCATTCCCGCCCAGCGCATAGATGCGCCGACCAAGTGTTGTGCTGTTGGTGACAAAGGTGAAGATCGCAATCAACACCGCCATAATGATCAGGATGTTCGGCAACCCGCGATAGGTCGACAGAAGATAGGTCACAAACAGAATGGCCAAACCGGCCACCGCATGCTGGGTGACAAATACCGCCATCGGTTCATCAACGGCGGCAAATTTCGCCTGTTTTGCCCGTGACCGCATGCCCAGGATCGGCAGGAGTGCCGTCAGTGCAACGCCAAGTGTCATCGAAAAGAGGTTAAAGCGCCCTTCGATCAAACCGCCAAAGAAGTCCGGCAGGAAGCCCGACGACATTGCCTGGAATTCCGGCGGGAACGGACCAACCGATGCCCCGCCCAGAAGCGCCAGGGTCAAGCCCTTAAACACCAGCATCCCGGCCAAAGTGACGATAAACGACGGAATGCGCCAATAGGCGACCCAATACCCTTGGGCTGCCCCAATGATTGCGCCGACCACAAGACATGCCGGTACGACAAAGACGGTCGGTAAATCCCAATGGACAATCATCACCGCAGCAAGGGCGCCGATAAAGCCAACGACCGAACCGACCGAAAGGTCAATATGCCCGCCGACAATGACCAGCAGCATACCGACAGCCATGATGATGATATAGCTGTTCTGCAAGAATAGGTTCGTCAGATTGACCGGTTTAAGCATGATGCCATCGGTCACAACCTGGAAGAAGGCAAGAATGGCGACCAGCGCAACAACCATGCCGTATTCACGGATATGGGTGCGCAGATAGTAACCAAGTGATTTGTTTTCAGTATCGCTCATTGTCTGTTCCTCACGCCTTCAGGATCATGCGCATGATTGCTTCCTGGCTCGCATCTTTTGCTGCAAGCTGCCCTTTGATCTCACCTTCGTTCATGACGTAGATGCGGTCGCACATGCCTAGAAGCTCCGGCATTTCCGACGAGATCATAATGACCCCCTTACCGTCGGCTGCCAGTTGGTTGATAATCGTATAGATTTCGTATTTCGCACCGACATCGATGCCACGGGTCGGTTCATCAAGAATGAGAACTTCCGGTCCCGCAAACAGCCATTTTGACAAAACAACTTTTTGCTGATTACCCCCGGAAAGATTGACGACCTTCTGCGCGACATTCGGTGTCCGAATGTTGATTTTCTCCCGGTATTCTTCGGCAACGGAACGTTCCGCACCATCATTGAGAACACCGCGTTCAGACACACCACCCAGATTGGCAAGGGTGATGTTGGTCGTAATACTTTCATCAAGGATAAGGCCCATTTCCTTGCGGTCTTCGGTAACATAGGCAAGACCGGCGGCAATTGCCTTTTCAACGGTCGAAACATCGGCGGGTTTGCCGTTAATCAGCACTTCACCAGAAATCTCAGTACCATAGGATTTGCCAAAGATGCTCATGGCAAGTTCGGTTCGCCCTGCCCCCATTAACCCGGCAATCCCGACAACTTCACCCGCCGCAACGTCGATACTGACGTTATCAACGACCTTGCGTTCTGGGTGCAGCGGATGGGTGGCCGACCAATTGCGCACTTCCATCAGTTTATCTTTGCTGATGTTGGGGGTGCGTTCGGGATAACGGTGGGCCATATCGCGCCCGACCATATCCTTGACGATGTCGTCTTCGGTAATCTGTCCGCCGCGCGCATCAAGGGTCGAAATCGCCTTACCGTCGCGGATCACGGTAATCCGGTCGGCAACCCGGTTGATCTCGTTAAGCTTATGCGAAATCAGGATCGATGTGATGCCCTGTGCTTTGAATTCCAGCAACAGATCAAGCAGCTTTTGACTGTCGTTTTCCTGCAAACTGGCGGTCGGCTCATCCAAAATCAGCAATTTGACCTTTTTGGAAAGCGCCTTGGCAATCTCGACCAACTGCTGTTTGCCAACACCGATGTTGGTCACAAGTGTTGCCGGATTTTCCTTGAGCCCGACTTTCGAAAGCAGCTCGCCGGTGCGCGCAAATGTCGCGGGCCAGTTTACAATACCGTTTTCGGAATTTTCATTGCCCAGAAAGATGTTTTCGGCAATCGACAGAAGCGGCACCAAGGCCAGCTCCTGATGAATAATGATAATGCCGCGTTCTTCGCTGCTGCGGATATCCTTGAATTCCTGCACGCCACCGTCATAGAGGATGTCACCTTCATAGGTGCCGTGCGGATAAACACCACTCAGCACCTTCATCAGGGTCGACTTACCGGCGCCATTTTCACCGCAAAGTGCGTGAATTTCGCCACGTTCAACCTTCAGGCTGACATCATCCAGCGCCTTTACCCCAGGGAAGGTCTTGGTGATGTTCTTCATTTCCAGGATGGTATCCATCCGGTCCTCCCACTGCCGTCGCTGTGCGACGACGCTTCTATACACGTGTCTTGTTGATTGTCCGGGATAATTTCTTGGCGGATCGTAACATGCCTGCAACTACATCACGCAAAGTGTGCATTTTGGCAAGACATCCGCATCCGGAAATGTTCAGACATTGGAACCCGGCGGACATGCCAAACGACATTTCCACCGGGTTCCATTGCTAAAGTGCTGGCTTACTTCACTTCGTCTTCGGTGTAGTAGCCCGAACCAAGAATGATTTCTTCCCAGTTGGATTTATCAACCATCACCGGCTCAAGCAGATACGAAGGAACGACCTTCACACCGTTGTCATAGGTTTTGGTGTCATTGATGGTCGGCTCGCGACCGGCAAGAACATCATCAACCATCGAAACGGTCACACGTGCAAGTTCACGGGTGTCTTTGAAAATCGTGGAATACTGTTCGCCTGCAATGATCGACTTGATCGACTGCAATTCAGCATCCTGACCGGTAACAACTGGCATTGCCATGTCGCCCGAACCGTAACCGACGCCTTTAAGCGACGACAGGATACCAATCGAAAGCCCGTCATAAGGCGACAGAACGCCATCGACTTTGTCATCGGTGTAATAAGCCGACAGAAGGTTATCCATGCGGGCCTGTGCAACGGCACCATCCCAACGCAGGGTACCGACTTTGTCCATGCCCATCTGGCCGGACTTAATGACAACCGTACCTTCATCGATCAGCGGCTGCAGGATCGACATTGCACCGTTATAGAAGAAGTATGCGTTGTTATCGTCTGGCGAACCGCCAAACAGTTCAACATTGAAAGGTGGCTCACCGGCTTCAAGCAGACCGTCAACCAATGAGGTTGCCTGCTGAACGCCAACTTTAAAGTTATCAAAGGTCGAATAGTAATCAACATTCGGGCTTTCGACGATCAGGCGGTCATAGGCAAAAACCTTGATGCCCGCTGCCTGCGCATTTTCAAGCGCGTTCGAAAGGGTCGTGCCATCGATTGCGGCAATCACCAGAACATCAACACCCTTAACGATCATGTTTTCGATCTGGGAAAGCTGGTTTGGAATATCGTCTTCTGCATACTGAAGATCGGTTTTATACCCGGCATCTTCAAACTGCTTAACCATGGAATTGCCGTCAGAAATCCAACGTGCCGAAGATTTGGTCGGCATTGCGATCCCGACATAACCTTTCTCGTCGGCATGTGCATAACCGCCAGAAATCATCGGGCTCATCATTGCGGCCGCGCCAAAGGCGACCCCTGCCATTACGGCACTGAGACGTTTCATTGCTATCCTCCCTACAAGACACGGCATAACAGCCATTTCTTTTGCCCGACTTTTCTCAGGCGATGTGGCCTGCGTATGTCGTGTCTTTGTTTTCACTTAATAGTGTATCCGTTTTCCCAAAGGATACGCGCAGCATTATTCAGACCATCAACATAACAATCAAATAAGTAATTTCGAAACTTGCATATCAAAATCGATATACTAAAATCCCCACGAGGGAGAAACCATCATGACAGAAACACGCAACAGCCGTCCGTTAAGCTCGGCCAAATCCTTACTCTTTCGGTCCGGCAATCTGTTTCAGCGCGGATTGAAGCTGAGTCACCTGCGCATGATCGTTGCGATGGAGGAAACCGGGCAGATCAGTCTGGCGGCTGATATGCTTAAAACGTCGCAGCCTGCGGCATCGCGTCTGCTGTCGGAAATGGAAACCATTCTCGAAGTGCGTTTGTGTGTGCGCAGCCCACGCGGGATCGAAATGACCAATGCCGGGCGTGCCCTTGCCCGACGCGCACGCAGCATGCTGATCGAGATCCGCGAGGCCGAGCGCGAAATCGAGGACATCAAGCACGGTGGCGGCACGGTATTCATCGGGGCCGTGACCGCAGCCGCCGTTGATCTGGTCGTGCCCGCCATCCGGAGCATCCAATCGATCAACTCACTTCTTGAAGCCCATGTTGCAGTTGGGCCGTCGCATCTTCTGATCAAGGATTTGCTGGCGGGGGATCATGATTTTGTCATTGGCCGCGTGCCCGAAGACATGAACCCGCGTCAATTTAACATCCGCGAAATCCGCAGTGAACGCATCCGCCTGATGGTGCGCACAGGTCATCCGTTGCTTGATGACAACAAACCGATAACCCTGGCCCGGCTTTCACGGTTTGAATGGATTTTGCCCCCGCCCGGCAACCTGATGCGCCGCACGATTGAAGACGCGTTTATTTCGCGTCACCTGCCGCTGCCCCACTCCAGTCTGAATTCCGCATCCCTTCTGGTGACATTGGCAACCTTGGCCGATACCGATTCCATTGCGCCAATGGCCGAGGAAGTCACAAGCCTTTTGGCCAGTGGCGGGCTGATCACCGAACTGCCGTTTGATGGCGGCATTGAAATCAAACCCTATAGCCTGATCACCGCGCGCGGCCACAGGCTGTCGCCCTCCGCCCAGTTGGTGTCTGACCATATTCTGGCCCGGATTGAAAAACCATCGGTTCAGGTCGGCGAATAACCCTGCTTTGACTTTGGCTTTGACGTTGACAGGACCGTGCAAGGCACTACAAAGTGCCTGTCGCCTCACCCGGCTTCTTCCACGCTAAAAATCAGCAACACCTGCCATGACCTTGCCGCAAAGTGCCGCCATATCGGGGCGCTTCGCGCAGGAAACACCAATGCAAACGCCTATAACATCCAACCTTGTTGTCATTACCGGCGGGCCCGGTGCTGGCAAAACCACATTGATCAATCATCTTCACCACCGCGGCTATGACACCAGCCCGGAGGCCGCACGCGCCATTATCGAAGAACAGATCGAGCGCGGCGGTAACGCTGTGCCGTGGGACGATAACGAAGCCTATGCCGGGTTGATGGCGCGGCGATCCATCCGCGACTGGCAGACCGGGCTTGATCATCATCCGCGCACGGTCTTTTGTGATCGCGGCCTGCCCGATACCTTAGCACACCGCCGGTTATCCAACCTGCCCGACGACACAGGATTGCTCAGCGCGATCCAGACATATCGCTATCGCCGCACCGTTTTCATCCTGCCCCCTTGGGCGGAAATCTACAAAACCGATCATGCCCGAACACAAAACTTCGCCGAAGCCGTCAGAACATATGTCGTGCTGTGTCGGACCTATCACGAGTGCGGCTACGACCTGATCGAAGTGCGCAAAGGCCCGGTTGAACAGCGTGCCAGTAAGATTTTGTCCCGCCTAAAGCTCTAGCCTGCCCCCCAAAAACGTAACAATTACAAAGATAAGCGCCCCATTTCATGATCCCCCTCGCCCGCACACTCCAAAGATCCAGCGCCGCCATGCTTGGTCTTCTGTCGCTGATCGTAACAAGCCTTCCGGCACAGGCCGCCTGCTATGGCTGGCCGCTGCGCGAATATCGCGGGGAATATGCCTATGACGGGGACACCATCTATGTCGCCATCCCCGGCCTGCCCGGTGAAATCGCCAACATGTCGGTGCGGGTACGTGGGGTGGATACGCCCGAAATTCGGGGCAAATGCGAAAGTGAAAAGAACCTTGCCAAGCAAGCCCGCGATTATGCGCGAAACCGCCTGAAATCCGCCAAATCAGTGGAGTTCTGCGAACCCGAATGGGGCCGGTATGGTGGGCGCGTGGTGGCGTCTGTTCGGATTGACGGCAGTCCGCTTGATGTCGAGCTGATCAGCAATGGACTGGCGCGCGCCTATGACGGCAAGACTAAACGTCAGCCTTGGTGTCAGGGGTAAACTGCCTTCACTTTGATGTGTTTCGGCGGCGTCGGGACTGGACAAACACGATATTCCCGCCATCTTTGGGGCAATGATTTTGAATGCCCACAGATGGCAGGAGGATACGCATGAGCAAATACACCAAAGACCCCGACACAATTTCCAATCTTTCATCAGACCAGTATTACGTCACTCAGGAAAACGGCACAGAACCGCCGTTTCGCAATGATTTCTGGGACCATAAGGAAGATGGGCTGTATGTCGATATCGTATCGGGGGAGCCGCTTTTTACATCCAAAGACAAGTTTGATTCCGGCTGTGGCTGGCCGAGTTTTGTCAAACCAATCGACAGCGAACATGTGATTGCGCGCGAAGACAACACCCTTGGTATGCGCCGGATTGAAGTCCGATCCAAACATGCGGACAGCCATTTGGGGCATGTTTTTCCCGATGGTCCGCAGGATCGCGGGGGTTTGCGCTATTGCATCAATTCGGCCTCCTTACGCTTTGTCGCGATTGAGGATCTTGAGGCCGAAGGGTATGGCGATTACGCATCTTTATTTGAATAATTCCCCCTATTATTCAAATTAAATGAATAATCAAACCCGACTCAAAAGACCGGCGCATGACGTTTCATGGCCGGTCTTTTTTGTCGGTTTTATTTGTATGCGGATTAAAAAATCACATCCTAGAAATCAGATCCCTCAAAAATCACATCCCTCAAAAATCGCAGCCTAAAAATCACCGGGCGCACATTGCAAACAGGTCAAACCCATCTCGCGCCATTTATCGACCACCCGGCTGCGATCATCGACGACCAGCCACGGGTCAAACCCGTCAGCACGGATTTGCGCCAGAAGGTCTTCTTTGACCTCTTCGTCACTGCGGTGATCGGCATCGGTGGGGCGCAGATACATGCCATCGAACGGGATATTGTGCGCACGCAGCCATGCTTCGGAGCGATGTTGCCAACCCGCCGGGCGGCCGGAGCAAATGACGATGGCGTGGCCCGAGGCATGCAGGATGTGCAATAACCGTTCGATGTTTTCAATCGGCTTGGCCAAATCCATGGCGTCAAAAAACGCATCCCAGTGTTTTTCCACACCATGAACCAGATGCCCCAGGGTATCGGCATCGAAATGCGCCAGTGTTCCATCCATATCAAAAACCACCGCTTCGCGTAGGGGGCCGTTGTTGGTTTGCGCATTGCGTTGCGGTTGGTTCACGCGGAAATCTCCTTGATCAGTGTTTCAGTCAAATTTTCATAGTCCCAGCCGGTCGCGGTTGGGCGGAACAGCACCGGGGTTGCATTGGCAATGCGCGGCCCGTCGGCCTCAAACCCGGTCATATACAAAATGCAGCGCGCCACCCCGGAATGGGCGACGATGACGCATAAATTATCGGTGACTTCCGCCAGTGCCTGTTGCATGGCAAAGGACACGCGTTGGCACATGGCATCAAACCCCTCGCCGTTTGGCGGGGTGTCAAAGCGCGAGCAGACCTCGGAAATCGGGCGGCCTTCAAGATCACCCCAATGGCGTTCGCGCAAGCCATCCAGCACACGGGGCTGATAGCCCGGCAAGGCCAACTGGGCTGTTTTGCGCGCCCGGTCCTGTGGACTGACAAAGACGGTCTGCCATTTGCCCTGCGCCATTAGCGGGGCAATCGCGGTTGCCTGTTGCCGCCCGGCTTGATTAAGCGGGGGCTCGGACGACCCGGCAATGATGCCCGCCCGGTTGGCATCGGTTTCCCCGTGGCGCATGAAAACAAACGGCACCTTGGGAAAGTCGAACTTCTCAGCGGCATAGATCATGACCCGGCATCACCCTTTTTTGAAAAAGTACATGCATTACAAATAGAACCGATCTGCAAGCTGTAGCCGCCCGTCAAACCCGTCGACAAGACCAAAGTCCTCTGGCCGACTGTTAAAAAGTGGCACGACCTGCATCGCGTGGCAGTCATTGGCAACGTTGACAACGTGCTGAGCCAGCGGATGAACGTTCCAGCGGCGGAAATGCGCATGGCCCTTTTCGACCATTTTGCGCGCGTTCACCGGCATGAACCCGGTAAAGATCACATGTGCACTTGATCCCATCCGCCCGGCATCGCGCCAGCCGTCAATCAATTCGCGGGCCTTGCCATATGTCGCACAGGGCGCATGACAGAGCAGCAGCCGGGCATCGGGATTAAAATGCTTGGCCTTGTCCTTTACCGCGCGCAAACGCCGGATCGCATCGCCGTCGACATAATCACTGCCCCGGGCATCAAGAACCTGTTTGACCTGCCCATAGCAGCGTTCATCCATCGACCAGTCGGTCAAACCATTGCGTTCAAACAGCAAGGCCATTTCCGCCGCCCGCCCACTGGGGGGCACCGGAAACAGGATTTGCCCGTCAAGCTTGGTCATGGTGGTCAAAAGGCTGTCGATGCGCACATTCTGGGTAAGCCCTTCCATCCCATAGGAGGCATCCAACAGAACCGTCGCGGCATCGGGCGGCGCGTCATACAGAAAATAATCAGATTCCTGACAAAAATCACCGGAGTACAAAACCCCACCGCCAATTTCAAAATGCAGCCACACCCCGCCAAACGAATGGCCGGTGCGCCCGGTGGTGACGGTGACGCCATCGACCTGTATTTCCCCAACCGGCGGCAAGGGGATGACATTGGCCCCCTTTGGCAAGGAACGCGCAGTGACGTCGGTGCAGTAAATCGGCAAACCAGCGGCAATGATTTCATCGGCCGCACCGATATGGTCGATATGATCGTGGGTAATGAAAACGGCGTTAACTTTGTTGAGCCACGCCGGGTCAAACCCCTGATCGCTTTCCGGGCCAACACCGCAATCAAGCAGCCAGCGCCGGTTAAAAAATTCAAGCCGCAAACAGGCCGGGCCTTTTTCACCCAGCCCAGAAAGAATACGCATCCGGGCTGACATCAGGCGGCCTCACCTTGCATGCGGTCAAACACCCAGCCATCGGATACTTTTAATCCGACGTTTTCGCCAATGCGCGCACGTCGGTTGGCATAGACCGGCAAGACATGATCACGATCCTGCCCGATCCGCACCGACAGCCTGAACCGCCCCCCCAGATAAACGCAATCTTCGACCGATCCACGCAAAGCCCCGGCATCATCAACCCAGACATCTTCGGGGCGCAGGCAGAGCCCGGCTTGTGCAATCGCACGATTGCGCACCAAATTCGGGCAAACGCGTGCGGCAATGTCTGTATCGCCAAGGCGCACCGAACAGGTCCGGTCATCGGTGATCGAAACATTGCCAATCGGCAAAACCGCCCCGGCCCCGACAAAGCCCGCCACCATCAAATCAGCCGGTTCGCGGTACAGGGTTTCGGGGGCTGCGACCTGACGAATATGACCCTTATCCATCACGGCAATCCGGTCGGCCATGGCCATGGCTTCGGCCTGATCGTGGGTGACGTAAATCATCGTCGCCCCGGTCCGGCGATGGAAATCAAGGAATGCCTGCTGCATGGTTTCGCGCAAATGCACATCGAGATTTGCCAGCGGCTCATCGAGCAACACCGCACGCGGTTCCATCACCAGACAGCGCGCCAGTGCAACGCGTTGGCGTTGGCCGCCGGAAAGTTCGGTCGGGCTGCGGTCGGCATAGGGGCCAAGGGCGACGGTATCAAGAGCGGCCTTAATTTTATGGTCCCGTTCGGCGCGGCCAAGACCGCGTACTTCCAATGGATAGCCAACATTGCGCGCCACCGACATATGCGGCCACAGGGCATAGGATTGAAACACGATGCCAAGATTGCGTGATTCCGGATTAACCATCACCGCGTTTTGCGGATCGGCCACCACATCACCGCCCAGCGAAATCACCCCGCTATCTGGTTCTTCGAACCCGGCCAACAGGCGCAGAAGTGTGGTTTTTCCACATCCCGATGGGCCCAGAAGGGCGACAAATTCACCATCGGCGATATCAAGTGACACCTGATTGACCGCGCGATAATCGCCAAAGGATTTGGTAATACGCGAAAGATTTATGTCTGCCATGGCACAACTCCCTTGGGCAAACGACGCGAAGCCAGCTGAAAACAGCTCATCAACGCAATCACCACCAGCACGACCATGACCGCCACGGCCGAGGCCAGAACGGTGTCGCCACTGTCATCAAGATTGAAAATCAAAACACCCAGCGTTTCATTGCCCGACGCCCACAACAGGGCCGATACGGTCAGTTCGTTGAATGCGGTTAGAAACACCAGCAATGCCCCGGCAGCAGCCGATGGGGCGGCAAGCGGCAACAAAATGTCGCGCAAGCGTCGGCCAAGTCCGGCACCGCATGCCTGGGCGGCTTCTTCCAGGGCGGGGTCAAGCTGGCTAAAACTGTTCATCACGGGTCTGAGCGCAATCACAAGGAACCGCGCAAGATAGGCAATGAAAATGATGCCGAGCGTGCCATAGAGGCTGACATCAAGCAGCGGAATGCGGATGAACAGCAAGATACAGGCAATCGCCAACACCACACCGGGCAAGGCATAGGGGACTTCGACCAGAAGATTGATCAGCTTGGTCAAACGCGACGGACGGCGCACCATCACATAGGCCAGCGGCAAGCACACCAGAACCAGTGTCACCGCCGCCCCCACCGACAACATGAAACTGTTTTGAAAGGCACGCGCGGTTGAGGGCTGAACAAACAGAACTTCGCGGAAGGCTTCGAAACTGTAGTTGTCGAAATTCAGTTTCACCCCAAAGGCCGGGACCAGCGAGGTCGCAATCAGGGCCAGCAACGGCACGACCAGAATGGCGACAAGCACGGTCCAAAGAATGCCTTCGATCATCGGACGGCGTGCGCCCAGACGGATATCAAGCGGCCGCCCGACCATGCCCATCAAACGATAATCGCGTTTGGATAAAAGACGGTGATGAAGGGCCACCCCACAAATCGCAATCGCGCCGATCAAAATCGCCAGCACGGAGACCTCGCCCAGAACCGATGGGCCAAAACCGGCCAATTTTTGATAAATCAGGGTCGGTAAGGTGGCATAATTTGCCGGAATGCCCAGCATCGCGGTAATGCCGAAATTGCCCAAGGCGGTGACAAAGGCCATGGCGGTTCCGGCAATCAAACCGGGACTGGTCAGGGGCAGGATGATTTGCCACCACAACCGTCCACCACGTGCGCCGGCCAAACGGGCGGCTTCGATCTGTTCGCTGGGGAGCATGCGCAAATTGGCCCGCAGGGTCAAAAACACAATTGATGAATGCTGTATGCCCAAAAGCAGTGCGATGCCTTCGGCGGAATAAAGCGGCTGGGGTGATCCCATGGCCGGTGCGAGCCCAAGGGCATTTAAAAGCGCACTGCTCGGCCCGGTCAGTTGCACCCAGCTGAGTGCGGTGATTTGCGGCGGGATCATCATCGGGATCATGAAACAAAACACCAATGCCGCCTTGGCGCGCACATCGGTGAGCGCCACCAGAAAGGCAAATGATCCGCCGATCAAAAGCGAAATGATCGTGCCAATACCCGCGGTATAGAGGCTATTGCCCGTGGCCTGCCACGTTGATCCGTTGCCCAGAACATCGCGGAAATAGTCAAAGGACGGCACACCGCCGACCATAACGCCCTCAAACCCAAGGCGCACAATCGGCAGGATGGACACGACAAAGACCGGCACCAACAACCAGTACAGCAACCGGTCCGAAGACCGGTTGCTGTTTGAACGGACCGTCATGCCGGGCCAAAAGCCGCGAAGGCGACTTACAGCCTGCATTACTCAGCCCCAAAGATGTCTGCGAATTTCTTTTTGTTTGCGTCAGCCTGCTCAAGTGCAATCGCCGGGTTGAAATCCATCAGTTTGATGTCTTTGCGCGCCGGGAAGCCTTCTGGCAGGTCCATGTCGTTACGGGCCGGGATATAGCCCATATCAAGCACCAGTTTCTGACCGGCATCCGAGAGGACAAAATCAACGAACTTATGCGCCGCATCGACGTTTTTGGCTTCTTTCATGATCGCGACGGGTTCGGTCACATAGGTGACACCTTCGGTCGGGAAGACGAAATCAACCGGCGATCCTTTGGCTTTGCCACGGATGGCAAGGAAATCAACAACCACGCCATAAGGTTTTTCACCCGATGCAACGGCCTTGAACGTACCGCCGTTGCCACCTTGCGCGCGGGCATCATTGGCCGCAAGTGCCTGATAATACTCCCAACCGAGATCCTTGTTTTCGGTCAGGGTGGAGAGGTGAATAAGGGCCGCACCGGAATAAAGCGGGCTTGGCATGACAATCTGATTTTTCAGCGCCGCATCAGACAGATCAGCCCATGATTTCGGCGCCTTGACCGCGGTATTGTAAACAATGCCCGTCGTGATCAGTTTGGTCGAATAATAGTAGCCTTCGCCGTCATAAAGCGCATCTTCGTAGGCATTGGCTTCGGGAGATTTATAGGCCTGTAGCTGACCTTCCTGCTTGAGCCCTTCAAGGGTTACGGTATCGGCAATCAGAAGGACATCCGGGCGCGGGTCGCCTGCGGCGATTTCGGCGCGCAGTTTGGCCATCAGTTTGGTGGTGCCATCACGGACCCACTCAACTTCAACATCCGGGTTGGCCGCCATAAAGGCATCAACCGTGGTCTGGGCATCCTGGGTCGGCTGGCTGGTGTAAACAACCAGTTTTTCGGCCGCCTGGCCAACAACCGGCAACATCATTGTGGCAGTCGCCACCGCAGCAAGAAGAACGTTACGCATGTTTGACATCCCTTGATCGAAAAGAAGGTTTCGTTCGAAAACTGTTCGATCCGGAAGCTATCGGGATTTCCGTAACAGTTGTGTGACAACACCAAGAATTAAATGTTTCAACAGGTGTAACGGGCTTTCCAGCTACAATCAGGCCTGTCTATACTCAGGCCACAAACGAAACCACACCTTTCGAACGAAAGAATATGATGTGACTGAAATCCCTGATGCCGTGCCGCTTGACCGACGCCGCGACCGCATTGTTACCCTTGTAAAGTCCTGCGGATTTATGGCGGTTGAGGAACTTGCACGCCGTTTTAATGTGTCGGTTCAGACCATCCGGGCGGACCTGCGTGATTTGCAGGAACAGGGTCGCGTGTTTCGCCGTCACGGGTTGGCGGGCCCTGCCCCTGATCCGGATAATTCGGCCTATGAAAAACGTGAAGTCTGGAACAGGACCGGCAAACAGGCGATTGCGGCGAAAATCGCCGAACTGATCCCGGAGGGCTGCACGATTGCGATTGGCACCGGCACCACCGCCGAACTGGCGGCACAGTATTTGTCATCACACCGCAATTTGACCGTTCTGACCAATAACCTGCATGTGGTGATGACATTGCAAAACGCGCCCAACGTGACGTTACGTTTGGCGGGGGGCACGGTGCGCACCCGTGATCTTGATATCATCGGGGCGGACAGTGCCGATTTCTTTGCCAGTATGCGCGCGGATTTCGGGATTGTCAGTGTCGGGGGGATGTCAGATGACGGTGATCTTCTGGATTTCAACATGGACGAGGTGCGCGCCAGACGGGCGCTTGTGTCATGCTGCGATCATGCGATTTTGATGGTCGATGAGAAGAAAATGGGCCGCAAGGCGCTTTGCCGCGACGGCCATGCCAGCGATTTTCAAACCGTGTTGCTGAATACCGCGCCGGGCGATGCTTTACAACGCGCCCTTGTGCGCAGCCGTAGCCAGATTGTGGTTGTGAACTAAAAGAACAAATATTATCGGTTGACCATCAAAGATTATTTGATCTTTCGGAGAGAAGAAGTCGGAAAAACTGCACTCTCTTGCTTCTGAGATTTATCAAACCAATCACAACGAGCTTCAAGTACACCATCCTGATTTTCCACCCAGGAAACAGTCATATCGGGACCACCTGACTTTAACTCAACAACATCTCCAGGCTTCAATTCATCAACTTGCATTCCACCCTCATATCAAACAGAGAACATCAAGCATTAATAATGTACGAATACATAAAATTTCTCAACTAGTCATAAGAGTAGGCTCAATCTTCGTTGCGGGCTATAAATTGCCCCTTCTTTCAAGCAAACTTGACGTTATTTTTTGCACACCAGCGTAGCATCTTCGCTGACCACCAGATTACCATCAACATGCAAGGTGTGGTTTGGTGCCACGGCAGCCCAACTGTCGGCGTCGGTATCAAGGGGTTCGGACACGATAATAACGTGGCCATTACGTTTGCGCCAATAAAGCGATGGCGGCTTGTCATCGCTGGCGTGGCGGATGGCACAGATGCTTTTGCCGTTTGACAGGCAGGCGGTGAAACGGAACGGGGCGGTCGCCCCACGGGTTTGCATTTCATTTTCGACAATTTCGATGGTGCGGCGGATGGCGCGGTGCGGGTCTTCGATCAAGCCCAAGGTCAGCATCAGGCAGAAAATCAACTCGCTGTCGGTGGAGCCTTGGCGCGCGGCGTAATGTTCATCGTCAATCATGGCTTCGAGTGATCGGCGGACCAGCGGGTAGTCGCCAATCTGACCATTGTGCATGAACAGGTATTTGTCATGGGCGAACGGGTGGCAGTTTGACCGGCTGGTGTGTGTGCCGGTTGAGGCGCGGACATGGGCAAAGAACAGGCCCGACTGTATGTGGTGGGCAAGCGACCGCAAGTTCGGGTCATTCCAGGCTGGCAGGATTTCGCGGTACAGCCCCGGTGTCGGGCGATCATCGTACCAGCCAATGCCAAAGCCATCGCCGTTGGTTGGGGTCTTTGCCTGTTCGGCATGCAGGCTTTGATCGACCAGTGAGTGGCGCGGTTCAAACACCAGTTTTTCAAGATAAACCGGATCCCCGATATAACTCAGCCAACGACACATACCCGATCCCCCAAAAACTGCAATTCAGACGGCGCACATCTAAGCCACATATTACAGCACGGTCAATGTGATATTGTTTTGATCCGTCCTGTTTTAAAGACATGGCGTTTGTCAGGCCCCTGTTCGCAGAAAGAACAATAAACCTCTTGCCAACCCCGATGTTTGACCGTATTTTCCGCGCCACAAAATGAATCGTGCTGGCGTAGCTCAGCTGGTAGAGCAACGCATTCGTAATGCGTAGGCCGTAGGTTCGAATCCTATCGCCAGCACCATTTTGCACCTCACAAAACCCCGTTGGGCTTTATCGCCCTTCGGGGTTTTGTGTGTCTTAGTTCATATTGCAAACAGCTAAACTTTTCACACAACCCCACCGAGAAACGTCAATTTGCACGGAACCGTTTAAATCCTTGCAGATCATGGAAGACAGTCTGGGCGACCGTACTGACCCGATCATGTCGCCTTCTGCAAGGGCAACACTCAATGGTCACACTCAATGGCCACACTGGGGATGCGTGCATGACAGACAGTCAAAAGCCCACGGCTCAACCAACCGACAAAACCACCGACCAAGGCACGCCCTATGCGAGCTTACCGCCCGAACATCAGGATGCGCTTGATGTGATGGCGGCATTGTGCCGTGAATACGGGCTTGAGGAGCTGGCACCGGGGCTTTTGCACAGCAGTTCGCTTTTTCCCAGCCCGACAAGCCCGGCCAGCAGCAGCACCCCGCAAGACACCGGCCCAGAGGTTCACGACCCCATATATGGATTTGGCGCGGAACCGCAAGAAACCGCCTTTTCGATCATTCAGAAATTCCTGTTTGATCGCGATCCAAATGCGCCAGATGCCCGCCCAAATCAAGCCGGACTTGACGGGCACATCCCCGACCCGGCCAGCGTTCTGGCCAAATCCATGCAGTCATCCCCCCAAACCCGTGCAGATCAGCAAAAGGGACCTGATATGACCCAGTCTTCCGAGGCCTCAAGCACCCCTTCCTATGACAGTGCGGCCGCACAGTGGCGCCTGATCACCACCCGCCCGGACGGCAGTGAAACCGATCTTGCCGGGGCGGTGATCAGCGATGACATGTTCCGCACCGCCATGCCGCAGCTTCAAGGCAAGGACAGTCAGGATGCGGATGTTCCCGACTGGACAATTGATCTTGCGCAATGCCTGCCGCTGGCGGCCGGGCGCACCAGCGCGCAAACCGCCATCAGTGCCAAACTGGTTGCACTCGACACGCCAGCACTTCTTGGGGGCTGGTGCCTGAGTGTTGGGGCGAATGCCGGTACAAATGCCGGTACAAGTGCAGGTGTTCAATCCGAACTGGAAATTGCCGTGCCCAAGACATCGCCGTCGCAGTTGCGGGCCTTGTTGTTTGATACGACAGTGACCGATCAGGCGCAGGAGCCCTATTCGGAAATGGCGACCTATGGCGGGGGTTCTTATGCGCTTCATCTTGAGCAAACGATTGGCGATGTTCCGAGCGGCACGACGCCGAACCTTGCGCTGATCCGCCTGATTTTTGCCGATCGTCCTGCGGTTCCAGCACAGTTGGAATATGTCGGCACCTTGCCCAGCCCGACCTTGCGCGGGACCATTCCGATATCGCCGACCCATGCCATTCCGTTCTGGATGCAAATCACCCCGCCCAGCGAAGGTGACAAGGGGGCGGGCCTCGTGATCCTTGTGCAATATGATCAGGAAGTCAGTTTCAATGTCACAGCCCAATTGCTGACATCGAGCAAATCATGCACGCCAACGGCGATTTTAAATTGCAGCGGGCAAAGCGATAACAGTGCGTGCCGTGCGGCGAGCATGATCGCCAATGCCAATGGGCGCCTTGAAACCACGCTGACCGGGCTTGCCACCGCCCCGACCCCAGACGAATTGGCGGGATATGGGTTTTGCCTGGACGATGGCACGTCAGACACGTCCAAGGCGGCCCCGGTTGTGGCCCCGGCTGTCGCATCCAATGCCAAGCCCGCCCCGTCAGCCGCCAAAACCCCGCCTTCTGGTGACGATCAAAGCCCCCCAACGCCAACCAAAGACACCCCGGACAATGGCGATAGCAAGAGTAATGATGATGGCAAAGACCAACCGTCCGGCCCGAAATCGGGCGGCGGGGGTGGTGCCAAAAACACGCAAGGCGGAACGGGGAAATCAGCCAGTTCAAGCACGACCAACAAGGGAGGTTCCTGATGTCGGGTCCGGGACAGTCAGGCATTGATACCGCCAGCAGCCGCAAGGATGCGGTCAGAAAGGCGTTCAATCAGGAATATATGGCCACCCAGCAGGCGATGTCGCAGGCTGCTGAACGCGCACGCACGCAGGTTCTGGATCAGCGCTACACCATCAGTTCACATGCGCAGGATGTGAAGGCCGGTGCCACCGCGCCGCAGCCGCCATTGGGGACGCAACAGGGGGCGCAAACTGGTACGCAAGCCGCCCCGGCAGGCAACCAGCAGGCAAAGCCACAGCCACAAGGCGCGCCCTACATGGGCTCCAGCCCGGCCGGTGGCGGTGCCCATCAGGTGATGTTCGATATTGCCAACGAAATCCGCAATATCATCAACAAGGAAGTCGACCAGCGCATGCAGATCCTTGCCGCCCGGGTTGAAGCCGCGATTTTGCAATCCCTGCCGACGGAAACAGCCGACAACACGGATGCAGATCAGGCCGCAGACGCGCCAAAAGGGGCAAAACGCACCGCTGCCACCAAGGCAGGCACATCAAAGAAAACCGACTCTCAAGATAGTACGGTGTCCTCAGCGTCAGACAATCCGCCCTAACAGAACGGATCGGCCCAAGGGCCAAGACCGTGGTTATTGGTGATCGTGCAGCTCACTGAGATACGGAAAACCGCTGTCTCCCGAGACCATCACTTCAGGATTTTGGCCGCCACACCAGACCAGATCCAAGATTGCGTCCCACGAATTCCAGCATTGATCCACCCCCGTCCCACGCGGGCCGGGGACACTTTGACGAGCACAGACTTACAACCATTGATTGCAGTAAATACTTTTATTCACAATCACTCGAATAGTACGTCATACTAGTTACTGCAAAACTTAATCAGCCTAAGGTTGCAATCTGTCAACTGGAGGGATCCATAGTGCAGAACGAAAAGAATACCCAACAGGACGAGGTGAACTTCACAGAGGCAGAATTGCGGTTTGCCCGCAGCCTTGAAGATACCTTAAATCAGGCTCTGGGCGACGGCGACAATGTCACGTCAATCTGGTCACGGTTAAAACCCGAACAACGTGTGCGGGTTGCCGAGGGATATCTTTCACAACTCACCCCGGCAGACCCGCAGGATGGCAGCGCCATCGACGACGCGCGACAAAGCGAGGCGACGCCCGACTTCAGCGCATCCGCCGCACAGGCACAAACTGCGTCATCGGCCGCGTCACAAACTGCATCACCGCCGCTCAATGGTACGCAAAACCGCCAGGGCCCGCCGCCCGGCTACCCAGCAGATTTTAATCCGCTTGCCGGTTTCCCGGGGCTGGAGCCATCACGCTCCGGGCCCAGTCCGGAAGACATCATCGCAAGCGCCCTTCCGGGCTATCAGGGCGGATCACAGATAAGCCCGCTTGACGCCCTTCGGGGGTTGTTGCCCGGCGGCTTTGACTATCCGGCCATGCCGACCCCTGCACCGGGCATGCCCGGACCACATTCCCCCCAGCCACATCATACCGATCCAACCCCGGTGCCGGAAACCGTCCCGGCAATTGATCCGGAACTGGGTCCGGCCGCGCCGAATTTCTGGCCGCTGTGGATTGATCAGCAGGATGTTCTGCTTAAACAGTGCCTGAAACTGATGTCGGGGAATATGGATGATGCGCAGGATGCGCTGTCCGAGGCGATGGTCAAGGCATCGACCAAGTTCGAAGCCTCGATGGATGAAATCCGCAATCACCGCGCCTGGCTTTCGCGGATTGTCCATAACGCCTGTATTGATTTGCATCGGCAAAACCGGCGCAAGGCGGAATACAAGGAAGAAACCCACGGCGGTGCGGATGTTCCGGTATCCCCGATCAGCCCGCCGGTTATTCCAAGCCCGGAAGAATCGTTTTTAACCAACGAAAAGCTCGACCAGCTCGAAACTGTCCTCTGTGCCCTTCCTGAAAAACTGCGCAAGCCGCTTTTGATGCGCTGCGTTCAGGACCGCAGTTATGACGACATCGCGGTCGCCCTGGGCCTAAGCAATTGCGCCGTGCGCAAACGTGTCCAACTGGCACGCGACCACCTGAAGGACGCCGACATTCAATAGTTGGCAAATAAATGAAAAAGACGCGTCACAACCCCAAACACCCAGCGTCTTTAGATTGAAAACGGGACGGCGAAACCCCGTCAGGATCACAACCGCAAGCAGTCCACAGCACACCTACACGAAGGAGACTTTACAATGGCGATTCCGACCCCGGTAAATGGTCAGATCACTGATGCAGTCACCCAGACAAATGTGAAAGTTTTGGGCGACGCCCCGGCAATGGCAATGGGCTCGATTTTTCAGTCCCTCGCACATTCCACCGGCATCCTCTATGAAAACGCCGTCAGCGCACAGCAGCAGATCGGCATCACCTCGCAGGCCGCGACCAATCAGGGCGTCATCCAGATCTATTCGGTCGATACGATGGCAGACTCTGTGGCAACCTCGAAAATTGCCAAAAGCGACGTGCCCGACAATATGCTGTCACTTCTGACCGCACTTCAAGCCACCAAAGGCTGATCCCGTTTACCTGTCAAACACATGGCAGGCTGGTCCCGCTCCGGATCTTCTGACACACGGGTCACCATCAAATCGGGCGGTCGTTTCCATCAGCGACCGCCCGATTTTACGTGGATCGCGCCCCCAATTTGCGGTCCGCAAGTTTTTGCACAAGTTCCGTCACAACCGATCTGGCCCCCCGTCATCTGACTGATCCCGCAAACCACGCGGAAAAGGGCCGGATTCCGGCACTTCTTTAGGCAACCAGGAGATACACAATGGCTGATAACACTCCGGTCAATGGCATGATCACGGATGCAGTAACCCAAGCCAACGTAAAGGTTTTGGGTGATGCTCCTGCCATGGCCATGGGCTCGCTGTACCAGTCGCTGGCGCATTCGCACGGCATTCTCTATGAGAACGCCGTCAGCACCCAGCAGCAGGTCGGCATCTCTTCACAGGCCGCAACCAACCAGGGCGTCATTCAGGTCTATTCGGTCGATACCATGGCCGGTGCCGTTGCCACCTCCAAACTCGCAAACAGCGATGTGCCCGACAACATGCTTTCTTTGTTGTCGGCTCTTAAAGCAACGACCGGAACGTCCGTGTCGTAACACCAGATTGGTTTCGCCGCCGAACCGGCCCGGCATGCAGTCGCTTGCCGGGCTTTTTCCATCACAAAAGTCGCTGGCGCACGTCATACCGATAAGTCCCCATTTCGCCAGCCAAGGAGACGGACATGCCGGCACCATCGGGAACCCCCCCACAAGACGGCACGCAAGCAGATCAAAGCCAATCCAGCCCGCCACAACAGCCGCAACAGTCCTGGTACGTCGCAGAACATCCCCCCTGTCAGGTGTCCAGTCAGGTCACCGACAGCGTTGCGATGACCAATGTCGCGACCATTGGTGTCGGGCCAAGTTATGCCGCCCTTCAATCCATGCTGGGCCAGTCGCAATCACAAAGTGTCTTGATGGCCAATATGGTTTCCGCCCAAAGGCAAAATGCGATGGTTGGCATGACCACCATGACCAAGGGCATCGAACAGATCATGAATCGCCGCAACCAATAAGGATCAAAGCGATGAGCAATTCCCATGAAGTTGATGAGCAAATCACCGACAGCGTGACACAGACAAACACCACCGTCATTGGCAATGGCCCGGCAATGGGGACCATGCAGTCCTATCTATCCCAAGCACAGGCGCAGGGCATTCTGTTTGCCAATATGGTTAACGAACAGCAACAACTGGCCGTGGCAAGCCTTGCCACCACCATGGAATGCGCGAAATCGACCCTGTCGGTTCAGGACAACAAACCAAATTTTTTTACGGCGGCTCCTTTGAATGTGCGTCAGCCTACCAATCCAGCGCAGAAGGATCCGAATCACAATCCGACGTAAATGACGGCGACGCTGCCCCCGAAGCCCCGCCCGACGACGACCCACCATGGTGGGAACAACTTGATGAACGCTTTGTGGGCAAACGCACTGAAACCGCCGATGACCTAACCAACGAGAACAACGCCCCCGGCGTATCCTGACGACGGAGCATAAACCATGAACGATATCGTCAATCCACAAGTCACAGATGCGGTCACCCAGACCAACGTGAAAGTTCTGGGCGAAAGTCCGGCACAGGCGGTGTCGATGGCCTTGCAATCGCATTCCCATGCCACCGGACTTGCCATGGAAAATGCCACATTGGTTCAGGGCAACATGCAACAGGTCGTCAATACATCGACATCGAAACTGGTCGCCTTGATCACGGCACAAGCGGGATAGCCGACAATCGGCAAACGATCTGGCGAAATTTGATCACAATTCTTCTCATCATGCGTCAAAAGGTGTGCGGTCAGACAGACCGCTTATTCGGAGGATACAATGGCTATTCCAACCCCGGTGAACGGTCAGATTACCGATGCAGTTACGCAAACTTCGGTAAGCGTTCTTGGATCCGCACCCGCCAATGCGATGGGCTCGATCTATCAAAGTGCGGCGCACTCGACATCCATCCTGTTCCAGAACGCGGTGCAGGCCCAGCAGCAATCATCGATCTGCTCGCAGGCCGCCACCAACCAGGGTGTCATGCAGCTTTACTCGGTCAATACCATGGCCGGTGCAATGGCAACGAACAAAGTGTCAAATTCCGACAACAGCAATACGCTTTTGACACTCCTGATCATTTTGGCAGCAACCCGCCGCTAGGCACATGACATGACCCGTCCGATCCATCATCGGACCATGGTCACTTAAACTGAGGGCGTGCAGATGGCAGACAACACCCCCGTAAATTCACAAATCACGGATGCCGTGACACAAACCAACGTCAAGGTTCTTGGCGAAGCGCCTGCCCAGGCGATGGGGCTTGTGTATCAAACCATGGCGCATTCCATCAGTCTTTCGATGCAAAATGCCATGCAGACCCAAGGTGGCCTGCAGCAGATCGGCAATGCCGTAACGTCGAGCGCATGTAAGATGATCCTTGATACATCTGGCGGCGGCATGGGCGGCGGAGGCAACAAAAACCAGTGATTTCTGAGTGGTCATTCGATGGGCCATGATGATGTGCCCCAACAGCATTGAACAAACACGCAAAACACCCGTCAAAGCAAATGAGGTCCTTCATGGCAGACGATGACACCCCCCCAAAGCCAGCCAGCACTGAACCCAAGGGCGCAGATGATCCGACCACGCCTGATGCCGCAGACAACAAGGATGCCAAAGATACCAAGGATGCAAGTGGCGGGAGCACCGGTGCCCCGGATACCACCACAGCATCGGGCGGCGATGCGTCAGACAAGGACACGCCGTCCTCGGACAGCCCGCCTGCCGCACCTAGTACGCCCCCGCTCAGCACGGCATTGAACCCGCAAATCGTTCAGGCGGTTGGCACAACCAACCATGCGGTTCTAAACGGGGCCATCCCGGGTGCCAATGGTGTTGCTTATCAAAAGGTGGCGCAGGCAGCTGCCTATGCAGTGCAAGATTCAACCGATTACATGCGCAGCATCATGTCGATGGCATCGGCGACAACCGGTGTCGCCATGCAAAAGATGCTGGCAACCAAAGAAGTTCAGCCTTACAGCGACATCATCGAAGCCGCATCCAAAGCCGTCACCGACGCGCAGAAAACATTTACAAGCGTTGGGACGTCGGCAAGTAGTGTTGTGAAGGATTTTGACAGTATGGCGTGACGGCATTTGCCGTCTGCTATCTGCTATCTGGCAGATGCCAGCAGTGTCTTGAATGCTGAGCGGCTGGGAATTACCCAGCGCGCATCAGTTCAAGACGATGGCAGGCCTCGGAGAAGTCAGGGGCAAACAGCTTGACGCTAACCCCGGTCCCTTGCAGCTCATAGGCCCCCATTTCCACGGTCGGACAGGAAATGAAACTGGCGACGGTCTGGCTGACCAGAACGCGCTTGCCCAGTTGCTTGGTCAATTGTTCAATGCGGGCGGCTTCGTTTGCGGCCTGACCCACCACGGTGAAATCGACCCGCTCGGGAACCCCGACATTGCCATAAATGACATCCCCGACATGCATCCCCAGCCCATAATCAAACGGCGGTTTGCCGGATTCTTCGCGCGTGGCGTTGAGCTGATCGATGTTAAGCTGTGCCTCGGCAGCGGCATAAAGGGCAGAAACGCAGGCGGTTTCGACATTGTTTTCATTTTCGTCAATCGGGAAAATTGCCAGTGTCGCATCGCCGATATAGCGCAGAACCTGGCCGCCGTGTTTCAACACCGCCCCGGCGGTTGCCGAAAAGAAATCATTCATTTCGCCAAGGAACGCATCATCACCAACATGGGTTGCAACCGATGATGAGTTACGCATGTCCGAGAACCAGATCACCGCACGGGTTTTGGTGCTGTCGCCCAATTTGATCTGCCCGTTGCGCACGCGACCACCAGCATCCGATCCCAAATAGGTCTCAAGGATGGTTTTGGTTTCTTCGTGGTTGATGCGCATTTTGCACGACACGGCAAAACGGCGCTGAATGCCCGACAGCGTTGCAAGGTCTTCGTCGGAAAAACCACTGGGGCGGCGCGTCATATAGGTCATGAAAATGCGGTTACTGCCCAGCGTGCTGTCACGGTCGGTGACAAAGGGCGTCATCAACGCATAATAATCTGTGCCGCGATTGCGGCGGAAACTTTCAAGGATCGGGAAATCAAGAACCGCGCCCGGCCCGATCAAATGGCGACGCATGAAACTGACATCTGAATCCGACATCCATTTAAGCGGACTGTCGGCCCAATCGGGATCATCATCACGCACCCCCATATGGGTCGAACGTTCAATCGAACCGCTGTCCTTTGACCAGACATAAGAAACCCCTTCGTAAAGGGGGTGCAGGGTTTTGAACGCCACCATCACACGGTCGATGGGAATACCGGCGGCCACCAGTCGATGCACCATGCCATTGAGGATCTCTGAAATGTCGGTATCTTCGAGCGCGCATTCCATCACCCAGTCGTTGACAGACCGAACAAATCCGCGCGCGGCCTGCGCCGAATTGGTGCCGGGTAAAGATGTCACCACCGATGAAGATGCATTTTTGTCGCTCATTGCCTGCTCCGCAGATTTCGTGCCTTAATTATCGCATTGCCTAGATAGAACAGCAACGCAATTTCGCAATTGCGAATTGGGAAACAGTCTCTTTCCCGCCAGACAAATGACCATCAGTCATCAATTGTGCAAGTTCGAATTTTAAAAAAACTGTAACATGCTGAATTCAGGAGATAATGTTTACAGCTTTGCGGGTGGAAGATAGATACGGGCCAGTAATCCACCCTGCGGGGCATCTTCAAGATATATTTCGCCGCCATGGGCCCGAATGGCCGTGCGCGCGATGGCCATCCCAAGGCCAATTCCCCCGGTATCGCGATTGCGCGACTCTTCTAACCGGAAGAACGGTTCAAACACCTGTTCGCGTTGATCAATTGGAATGCCCGGCCCATCGTCAGATATTTCGATCCATAGGCCGTCATCATCGGCATCCTGTATGGCGACTTCGACCGTGGCACCATATTCAAGCGCGTTGGATACCAGATTGCCAAAGGCACGTTTTATCGATAGCGGACGGCATGGGTAAACGCGCGGGGTGACCTCGCCGGAAAATGCGATGGGACGCCCGGTTTCGGCCAAATCTTCGACCGCGGATTCAACCAGTGCGGCGATATCGATTTTGCGGGTTGCCTCATTGGCGGTTTCTTCGCGCGCAAAGGTCATCGCGGCTTCGACCATCTGTTCCATTTCGTTGAGGGTTTCAATGATCCGTGCGCGGTTTTCCGGGTCTTCGACAAATTCGGCGCGCAATCGCAAGGATGTTATCGGCGTGCGCAAATCATGCGAAATCGCTGCCAGCATTCTGGTGCGGTCTTCGACAAACCGTTTTAAACGCGCTGTCATGCGGTTAAACGCCTTGGCCGCACGGCGAATTTCAAGCGGTCCGGTTTCTGGCACCGGTTCGGGATAATCACCCCGCCCGACCCGGTCAGCCGCCCGAGTCAACACCGCCCATGACCGCGAAATACGCCGGGCCAGGAAGAATGTGATGATCCCGATGACAAGGGCCGACATCACAACCCGGATCACATTATCAAAGACAAACCGTGGCGGCGGTGTCACCCCGCCAATCATCGCTTCGAGCCAGATGTTGGGCTGGCCATCGTCCGTGATCTTATCGGGTAAAGTTGAAAAGATCGGCACGGCAAGCTGCATCACCGGTGCGCCATGACAATCAAACCGGTCAAGATACCGCAATGCCCATGGGGCAATGTTTTTGCCATGCGCGCGTTGATCACTTTGCTTTAAATCCGGTTTATCGCTTCGGCGCTTTTTCTCAATCGCTTCTTCGAAAATATCGTGCACGCCCCTATGGGGGGAGACATCCTTTTTGCCCGGCATTTCACTGTCGGAGAACTTTTCCTCGCGCACGTCACGCAGACGATGCTTTTCCGCCCAACAGGCATCTTCGGACAGAATATCAACATTCGCCTGTACGTCGGGTGACGTTGCCAAAAAAGCATTCAGACGTTCGGTCAATCCCTGAGATACCAGATCATCCGAGTTCACGACGTCTGATGTTAAAACCAGACGCAGACGGGTTTGAGGCGATTGCGCCACACGCAACACATCCGGCCAGTTTTCCGACGGTGTTGTGGTTAAAATGCGCGAAAGTGCCGACACACGCAGAAGCGCATTGCCCCGTCGTTCGGAGGCAACCGCATCGCGGCGTTCCTCGGCCAGCATGATCCCCAAAACCACATGGGTCAGAATGATCGCGCCCAGCAGCAGAAACACCAGTTGCCCGGTCAGGGTTCTGGGCCAAAGGCGCGTGATCAGGCGGCGGGTCATATCTTTGTCACCTCGCAGGTGAACATATATCCCCCACCCCAGACGGTTTTAATCAAGGTCGGGTTTTTCGCATCAATTTCGATTTTCTTGCGCAATCGGCTGACCTGATTATCAATGCTGCGGTCAAACGGAATGGCATCGCGCCCGCGCGTCAGATCAAGGAGCTGATCACGGTTCAAAACCATGTTGGGATGTTCGACAAAGGCGCATAGCAAACCGTATTCCCCGGCACTGAGCGGTAAGACAACATCGGTGTCATCGCGCAATTCATGACGGGTCCGATCCAGCACCCAGCGATCAAAGCCAATCTCACCAACTGGCGATGGTCCCTTGCGCCCGACGGGCAGGCTTTGGGCACGGCGCATCACGGCCTTGATCCGGGCGAGAAGTTCACGCGGGTTAAATGGTTTGGCCAGATAGTCATCGGCCCCCATTTCCAACCCAATGATCCGGTCGGTTTCTTCGCCAAGGGCGGTCAGCATAACAACCGGCACATCATGATTTTCGCGCAGCCAGCGACACAGGCTGAGCCCGTCTTCGCCGGGCATCATCAGATCAAGCACGATCAGATCAGGATGCAGGTTATCGCCCATCAAGCGGCGCAATTCGCGGCCATCCGATGCCAGTGTGACACGGTATTCATGTTGGCGCAGATACCGCCCAAGCAAATCGCGGATATCGCGGTGGTCATCAACAACAAGAATGTGGGGCTGGTCGCTCATATATCGCTGCCAATCATTAATCGTTAAGCCCCCTAACCTATCGCGTTGGCGAACACAGCTGAAACCTCAATTTGTATCAAATTGTCGCATTTGGCCGTTTTGATAATTGTTGCGACCAATTTCCCCTGTTTGCGGGATCATTTCGCGACAAACAGACGTCATAACAGACCTCGACAAACGTTACCCCCACCCAAACGAGGTTTCCGATGAAACGCAAAACATCCCTTAAAATCGCCGCTGCCCTGATTGCTTCAACTTTGATCGCAATGCCGATTGCCTCGGCCTATGCCGGTAGTGATGGTCATCATGGCGGCAGAATGCTTGAGCAAGGCCAATTCAAGGAATTTGGTTTTGATGGTGCGCACCGTGACCATGACAAGCGCGGCATGTTTGGCAAACAGCACCGCGAACGTGCAACCCCGCTTAGCGTTGACGAGGCCCGCATTCTTGTTGATGCGATGCTTTTGCGGTCCGGTGGTGACGACCTTAAAATCGGTGACGCGCTTCTGTCCGACGAGCCCGGTAAAATCGATGTTTTGCTGGTGAATGGTGCGGGCGATCTGGTCGACGTTATCACGTTTGACGCCAAAAAAGGACGCCTTGATCACGGTGAGCGCCGGTCGCTTCGCAAACTGATGCCGCGCCCGGACAAAGAGGCACGTTTTGACCGTTCGTTTAACGACGCGCAGATGAATACGCTGGCACAGGCAATGGTGATCCGGTTTGGCCAGGGGGAGCTTAAACTTGGCAAGATCGCCGAGACCGATCGTGGCACCTACGTCGCGACGGTGACCAACAAGGCGGGCGATATTGTCCGCGAAATGGAACTGAGCCGTGTGACCGGACGTCCGATCAGTTAACGGCTTAGATCGCCCCCAACCCAAGGTTCGGGGACTTTTTCCCAACCGATACCCCGAACCTATCCCCGACGCCCCTGAGGCTCCCCCCTCAGGGGCGTTTTTATGTGTTGCGTATTGATGCCACTGGTCATGAGGCAATCATGCGCCAATCATGAAAAGGATATTTGTATGTCTGAATTATTTCGATTTGACCGTTTGCACTGCCCACATCATGCTGACCGACCTTTTCACCATAAAGACCGCCGCACACCATGACACAGTTGCCATCCAGTCCCGTCCTGAAACCCAGTCCGCGGGTTGCAACCCAAGCCGACATCCCCGCACTTAGCAAACTGTGGCAGGATACCGGGCTGTATCGCCCGTATAATCCGCCGGAATGGGATGTACGTTTTGCCCTGTCGTCGGGCGAAGCAACCTTGTTTGTCTGGGAAGATAACAGCGATAACATCGTTGGATCGGTGATGGCCGGTCATGATGGGCATCGTGGCTGGATTTACTATCTGGCGGTGTCGCCCATCGCACAAAAAACCGGCCTTGGCCGGACCTTGATGGACATCGGGGAAGGCTGGCTGCGCGATCAGGGGGTTTGGCGGATGCAGTTGATGGTGCGGTCGGAAAACGTGGCAACACAGGATTTCTATCGCCATTTGGGCTATCGCGCGTTGGATGTCACGGTCATGCAAAAAGACATCGCGACACCGCCCGCCGAGCGCTGATTACATCGTACCGGCAATGGTCGATGCCGCATTCTGATCATCAGGGCTGGGTTCTCGCTGGCCGATGATGGCCTGTGACACATGGGAAATTCGCCGCGACCGTTCATACAGCCGGTTGATCCGTTCGACCATGGCGACCTCGATCCGGTAACGGCGAATATCGATATCACGCGGGCCGATTTCGTCACTGACCTTGCGCAAGGTAGCGTCCATCTTGGCCGCGAATTCCGCCTTGCGATCAAGCACACGCTGTGCGGCTTGCGCATCCTCGCTTGAAAAAGCCGTCATTGCCTGTTTCAACGACTCTTCGGCGATTTCGTAAAGCTCTGCCATTTTGTGCAGGCTTTCTTCGGATGGCATATGGCGCAGATCAAACCATTCACCAACCAGTCTGACCATTTCCTCGCTAACCAGATCACCGATTGCCTCAAGATGGTTGCTGACCGCCAGTTCGTTTTGCAGACGATTAATATCGTTTGGCAACAGTTCAGTACGGCGCATTTTACCGGCAAACATGGCAATGGCGTCCTGTAGACTATCGACCCCGTCATCGAGTTCGGCAATCGTCACCAGACGGGCACGGGTCGGCAGGCGCAGGTTTTCCTGCCCACGCCGAACAACATCAATCACGATATCGCCCATATGCATGACCTCGTTGCGCAGTAAGGTCATCGCGGCCGCCGGGGCGTCATCCATGTTATGGATGACATATTTTGGTTCCGGGCTCAGGCGTGGCTCGATATCCTTTTCCAACGGAACCAGTTTTTCAATCATACGCGCCATTAACGGCACAAAGCCGATCATCAAAATGACATTGGCGATGTTAAAGATGCTGTGCGCATTGGCGATTTCGCGTGCGATGTCCGCATTGCCAATATCGCCCCCCATGGTCACACCGCGAACGACGCCGGCCAGAAGATCGATAAATGGCAACCAGATGACAACACCGATAACGTTAAACAGGATATGACCAACCGCGGTACGGACCCCGTCGCGGTTCTTGCCAATCGCCCCCAAAAGGGCGGTAACGCAGGTGCCGATATTCGCCCCGAAAATCAAGGCGATCCCCCCTTCAAGCGACACCAGCCCCTGCCCGGCCAGCACAATCACAATCCCCATTGTCGCGGCACTTGATTGCACCAGTGCCGTAAAGGCCGCCGCAACCAGTATGGCCATGAACGGATTGCTCATTTCGCCCATCAGGGAAAGAAAAGGCTGGAAACTGCGCAGCGGCTCCATTGCCTGACTCATCATGCCCATGCCGAAAAACAGCAACCCCAGGCCAAGCACGGCCTTGCCGATCAGCGTAAAACGTTTGCGGTCGGCCAGCATGGTCATGGCTAAACCGATGGCAATGAAAAGCGGCGCGATCGCCTCGATCCGAAAGGCAATGATCTGCGCGGTCAGGGTGCTGCCCATATTTGCCCCCATGATCACCGCAATCGCCTGGGCAAAAGGCATCAGCCCAGCCGAGACAAAGCCAACCACCAGCACTGTGGTGACACTGGACGACTGAACCAGGCCGGTAATGACCGCACCGGAAAGTGCCGCCCATATACGGTTGCGCGTCATGTTCGACAGAATACGACGCAGGCGCGCACCAGCCAGCGTCTTAAGCGCGCTGGCAAGGTGATCCATCCCATAAAGAAAAAGCGCAAGCCCGCCGACCAACCCTATCAGCATCGCCCCGGTCTGAAGGGGGATGGCGTCTTCTCCAGCCATCGCAGGACCGGCAAGAAAGACCAGTAATAACGTGCCAGAAATAGCAACTTTAAAAATTGGCAGCATGGCACACACAGACAAGGTAATCGGTTGAAACCAGACGAACCATACAGCAGATTAGGGTCTGAACCCAATTGAATGCTTGAAATGGCATCAGAACAGGCAAGAAATGCAAGGAAATCTCCGCCGCGCGGGGTGTTGCCCCGGGCAAGGGGATTGACGATGCAGTTCGCAGACTGTCCTGATGTCCTTCGGATCGGAGGAATTTGCACGGGCTATTGCGTCGCTTCACCTTGCAAGGCAGCGAGCCTTGCTGCGGTGAAGCTCCTGATATCCGCACAAATTCCTCGCGACCATTTCAAGCATTCAATTGGGTTCAGACCCTAGTGATACTGTCAGAAAAGAGGCGCACCAAGGTCTGGCCCGAATGGACAACCTGTTGAAAGTTCACATCTACTCGGCGGCAATCTTGGTGCGGTTTTCCTTTGCCAGTCGCTGTTTTAAAACCGCCTGCTGGTCCTTGGTCAAACGCAGCCCCAGTTTTGAGCGGCGCCAGATAAGGTCATCAAGGTCGCGCACCCATTCCTGATCCATCAGATAGCGTACTTCGGCTTCATACAGGTCATGGCCATAGCAGGCCCCAAGATCAGAAAGGGCGTTTGCCGTCCCTAAAATGGCGTCGATCCGCGTACCATAAAGCCGCAGCAAACGGGTAAGCATTGCCGCGGGCAACCAGTTATATCGTTTGGCGAAGACATCATACGCATCGTCAAAGGATGCATTGGGGAAGTCGCCACCCGGAAGTGGTGCCGATGCCGTCCAGGGTTGATCATTGTGGCCAAGCTGATCAGATACGATCTGCAACGCGTGCTCGGCCAGTTTGCGATAGGTGGTGATTTTACCGCCAAAGACATGAAGGGCGGGCGCATCGCCGCTGTTGGCTTCGAGTTTGAGGGTATAGTCGCGCGAAATTTTTGAGGCGTTTTCGCCGTCCCCATTGCCGGCATAGAGCGGACGGACCCCGGAATAGGTCCAGACCACATCATCGGTGCTGACGGATTTTTTGAAATAGCCACTGGCAAGTTTGCACAGATAATCAACTTCGTCCTGATCGATTTTGACGATTGATGGATCATCGTTGAAATCAACATCCGTGGTGCCGATCAGGGTGAAGTCATTTTCATAGGGAATGGCAAAAACAATCCGGCCATCGCCATTCTGGAAAATATAGCAATAGTCGTGATCAAACAGTTTGGGTACGACGATGTGGCTGCCTTTGACCAGACGAATGTTCGCCTTGGTTTTCGATTGCACAGCGCCGCCATCGGGTTTGATCAAGTCGGCACACCAAGGCCCGGCGGCATTGATCAGCATTTTGCCGGTGACAACACGGTCTTGATCATGATCAGTGTCGCGCAAGGTGACGTTCCATTGCCCGTCCATCTGCTTTGCGCCAACGCATTTGGTGCGGGTGAGGATTTCCGCACCGTTTTCACGGGCGTCCATGGCGTTGAGCACCACAAGACGGGCATCATCGACCCAGCAATCGGAATAGACAAAGCCCTTGGTCACATCCTCACGCAAGGGTTCCCCGGCGACGTGAGACGCGAATGAAATGCCCTTGGATGCCGGGAGTTTTTTACGCCCGCCCAAATGATCATATAAAAACAGGCCCAAGCGGATCATCCATGCCGGGCGCAGATCCTTGCGATGCGGCAGAACGAACCGCAGCGGCCAGATGATGTGCGGCGCATTGCCCAGCAGAACTTCGCGTTCGGTCAGAGCTTCGCGCACCAGACGGAATTCATAATGTTCGAGATAGCGCAGACCACCGTGGATCAGCTTTGTGCTGGCTGATGAGGTCGCACTGGCAAGGTCGTTTTGTTCACACAGCAAAACCTTCAGGCCGCGCCCGGCCGCATCACGGGCAATTCCGGCACCATTAATGCCGCCACCGATGATGATCAGATCGTAATTGGATGTGCCAGGCATTGCGGTTCTCTCTGCGTTTGATGGGTTGGTACCGCCATAAATAGTTCATTTTCGAAAATTTACAAGTTTCGAATTATGACATTTTTGCGATTGCGAGAACGGAACCCATGAAGACACACGCATCGTATGGCATCAAAAACCGGCCTGTTTTGGTAAATTTCGCGAATGAAAAAATGCAAAAACCCGCCTGACGGGCAGACGGGTTTAAACGCATAACAGAAATGGACGGGTATCAGATGGTTATGTCAGCCAGCGTTGCTGCCAGTCAGACAACATGGCAATGGTCCAAAGCTGATGACCCCAGTTGCGACGACCTGACATATGTTCCTGATGCAGGCGGTCGATATAGCGGCGATCCAGCCCAAGATCATTATACAGTGCATCATTGGCAAGATGGTCGCCCATCCATTCGCGTAACGGCCCGCGCAGCCATTGTGCCAGCGGCACACCAAACCCGGTTTTGGGCCGGTCGATCAATTCACGCGGGACGTATTTATAGAGAATCTGACGCACGGCATATTTGCCAACCGACCCGTTCAGTTTCAAATGTGCCGGCAATCGCCAGCCAAATTCGATCACCCGGTGATCGATGAACGGCACGCGGACCTCAAGCGAATTGGCCATAGATGCGCGGTCGACCTTGGTCAGCACGTCATCGACCATATACATCATCGTATCCATGACCTGCATCGAGGACACGTAATCAAGATTGCGGTTACGACAGAACTTTTCGCCCGGCACGCGGATTTTTTTGCGGCCCTCGCGACGGCCAAGCAATTTGTCGGTATCAAACAAGGATAGCAGCGCGTGATAGCGATCCAGATCATCCTTGATCGCCAGAAGCGGTGCGGCCTTGTGTATTTTATCGCCAATCGCACTGGTCGCAATCCCGCCCGGCACCAGCCCGACCAGATTGTCCCACTGTTCGGGCGATAACATGGTTAGCATACGCGCCACCATCGAGGCGCCAAAAGGAATGCTGCCTGCGGCCTTGCTGAGCTGTCGGGCCCAGAGATAGCGGGTATAGCCGCCAAATGTTTCATCGCCGCCATCGCCCGACAGGGCCACGGTGACTTCCTTACGGGTCAGGGCGGAAATCAGATAGGTCGGGATGGCGGAGCTGTCAAAAAATGGCTCGTCATAGGTTTCCGACAGCTTTGGCACCAGATCAAGTGCGTCCTGCGGCGTGACATAAAGTTCGGTATGGTCGGTTTTAAGGTGACGCGCCACTTCCCCGGCAAAGGCCGCCTCGTTAAAGGCGGCATCTTCGAACCCGACCGAAAATGTTTTAACCGGACGGTCGGAGACCGATTGCATCAGGGCGACGATGGTCGATGAGTCAATCCCGCCCGATAAAAACGCGCCGAGCGGCACGTCGGCGACCATGCGGCGCGAAACCGCATCGCGTAGCAAATCTTCAAGCGCGTCAATCGCACTTTGATCGTCCCCGCTCCAGGCGTGGGTTTGGCCATTAAGCACGGCATCCTCGACCGACCAATAGGCAAACTCAGATGCCTGATCGTGCCCGGTAATTTCGAGAATGTGACCGGGTTTGAGCATCTTGGCGTGGGCATAGATCGAATGGCCGGACGGGACATAGCCAAACCGCAAATAAGCTTCCAGCCCGGAATGATTGACCTCACGCGAAATCGCATTGCCCGCGAGAAGTCCTTTGACCTCGGACGCAAAGCCGATATTGCCGTCATAGCGCGACCAATAAAGGGGCTTAATGCCCAAACGGTCGCGCACCAGTGTCAGCTTGTTGGCGTTCCGGTCCCAAAGCGCGATGGCAAACATGCCAATCAGGCGCTTGACCGTTTCGCGCACGCCCCAATGGGCTATGCATTCAACAATGACTTCGGTGTCGGAATGGCCGCGCCATGCGATGTTGGCACTGGCAAGTTTCTGGCGCAGTTCTTCGGTGTTATAAATCTCGCCATTGTAAACCATGACATAGCGGCCATTGGCCGAATGCATGGGCTGTTTACCGGCATCGGAAAGATCAATAATCGCCAGTCGGCGCTGACCAAGGGCCAGCCCGTTTTCCGTGTCACACCAGACATCACCGCCATCAGGTCCGCGATGATGCAACGCGGCATTCATGCGCGAAACAGTATCGTGCAATCGGCTGGCGTCACCTTGCCCAGATAGCCATAAACCGGCAATTCCACACATAAAATAATCCTGTAAAACCCTGCCGTTACTTAAAACAATAACGGTGCATTCTACAATGAAAACCTTCTATAAAGAACGACTTGCCCCCAGAAAACGGCCTTACCCGATCCGCCCCCGCAACCATCAAAGAAAAATCAGGCCTTTTCGATGCCCAGTCGCGCCATGCGGCGATAGAGGGTATTGCGGCCAATCCCCAAGGATTTGGCGGTGTTGCTGATGTGCCATTTTTGATCATCAAGCAATTGACGTAAGGCAACCTCTTCGGCGTGCTTCATGGTTTGTATTGGCGACATCTTGGCATCGGCCTCTGTCGCCGTGACCTTGAAATCATCAGGCAGATGATCGCGGCGGATCACGCCGTTTTCGGCAAAGACGCAGGCATATTGCAACACATTGAGCAACTCGCGCACATTGCCCGGCCAGCGGTGTGCGACCAGCATGGCGAGAACTTCATCATCACAAGCGACGTTCGCGGCCATGCCGCCGAGCAACCGGGTGATCAAATCGGCAAGATCGCTGCGTTCACGCAAAGCCGGAACAGCAAGGCGTGCGCCCTTGATCCGATAGAGCAAATCTTCGCGGAACGTGCCGTTCGCCACCGCCTTGGCCAAATCAACATTGCTGGCGCACATCAGGCGGAAATTGACCGGGACTGATTTTGTACTGCCCAATGGCTCAATCGTGCGGTTTTCCAGAACCCGCAACAGCCGCCCCTGAGCTGCCAGCGGCATATCGCCAATTTCATCAAGAAAAAGCGTGCCGCCATTGGCTTCGCGGATGCGCCCGCCAAACCCGTCGCGCGCGGCCCCGGTAAAGGCCCCACCGGCATGACCAAACAGTTCGTTTTCAATCAATCCTTCTGGCAGGGCAGCACAGTTGATCGCCACGAAATTGCGTGATTTCCCCACCGCCGCATCATGGATGTGACGAGCAAGGTATTCCTTGCCGCTGCCGGTTTCGCCCGACATCAAAATATTGATATCACGCGCATGCAGTCGCGATCCGATATCAAAGATACGGCGCAAGGCCGGATCACGGTCGGGCATTTCAGTTTCGGGCTTGGGTACGCGCACCGGTTTGACCGGCATGGGCATTGATGTTGCCCGCCCGACAAACTGACGGCGCAGTTTTTCGGGCAAGGTGATACTGCCAAACAGCACCCCGCCCCCGGCAATGTTGACCGCCATCGCCGGATCGGCCTGATCACGCCCAATGTCAGCATGAAGATGTTTGCGACCGGCACTTTGATTGGCGAATTTTGCCAGCAAACTATCGACATCCATTTCAAAGACATCGCGAATGTCGCTGGAACTGCTGGCGGCGCGCAAGATACGGCGCGCCATGGATGTCGCCCCACTGATCGTGCCGTCCGGCGCGATGGAAATCATCGCATCGCGGGTTGATCCGACATGCTGCGATTCAGGGTGAAGGTGCAGGATGATGTCGCCTGCCCGCTCGTCAAAAAACAGGATGCGTTCAAGCGCCTCGGCATAATCGGCAATCATGCCGCGCACCCGCAGGCAATCGGTGCGCTTGATATCATCGCGCACAGCGGAAACATCCAAAACCGAACAAACTTCGCCATCCGGGCTAAACACCGGGGCGGCGGTACAGGTCAGGGCGGAATGCTGGGAGAGGAAATGCTCGTCTTTGTGGATGGTGATCGCACGGCCCTCAACAATGCAGGTGCCAATGCCGTTGGTGCCTTCGCGTTCCTCGCTCCAGACGGCACCGGGCAAAAGGCCGTTGGTGCGAAAGGCCGGCAGCAACGAATGGGCCGCCACACTGTCAAGGATGACACCCTTATTATCGGTCAGAAAGACCGCATAACCCGATGCATCAATCTTGCGATAGAGCGTGCGCACAAGATCATGGGCATGGTGATACAGCCGCCCGTTGCGGTCACGCAATTGCCGGGTCTGGCTTTCGGGCATGACTTCGGGACGGCGCAATGTATCGTGGGCCAGACCAAAGCGCTGTTCACACCGTTGCCAGCTTTCAAGGACTGCCCGATTTTGCGCAGCACCGCTTAGCTGCAAGGCGGCTTCTATCCGTCCGCCGGGAAGGTTTCCTGACATAGACGCTATCTCCCTTGTGTCGGCGTTTTGACCCGGAACGTCCGGCGCGCGGCTTATGCCGCATCCGATCACAGGCCAGATATTACCACATCACCCCCCTGCCACGCCAACCCGTTTCAGACCCAATCCACCGCACAATCGCGCGTGTTCCATAAACGGAACAATTTGTTCCACCTGCGCCAAGAAAACGGTCACATCCTAAGCACTCTCCACCGCTTCAGAAGTCATCCATCCACCTGAAAAAGCGTCGTTTTTTGTCTGATCCCCCGCCTGGCGCCCAAATGGCACGACCTTTGCGGGACTGGTGGGGTCACAATTAAAAACGGGCGAAAAAATCGCCTGTGAATCTCGGAGGAACCAAAATGATCTATAAGAATCCAAATGATGCCGGTAGCGTCGTCAGCTTCAAATCGCGCTATGAAAACTATATTGGCGGTGAATGGATCGCGCCGACCAAAGGCCAGTATTTCGAAAATGTCTCGCCCGTGAATGGCAAGGTATTTTGCGAAATCGCCCGGTCCTCAAGCGAGGACATCGAAAAGGCGCTTGATGCCGGTCACGCGGCGGCCGAAGCATGGGGCAAAACATCGGTAACGGAACGGGCCAATATCCTCAATAAAATCGCCGACCGCATGGAAGCCAACCTTGAAATGCTGGCGGTTGCCGAAACATGGGACAATGGCAAGGCGGTGCGTGAAACGATGGCGGCCGATATCCCGCTGGCGATTGATCATTTCCGGTATTTTGCCGGTGCCATCCGCGCACAGGAAGGATCGCTTGGCGAGATTGACGACAACACGGTTGCCTATCACTTCCACGAACCACTTGGCGTTGTTGGTCAGATCATTCCATGGAACTTCCCGATCCTGATGGCGGTCTGGAAACTAGCCCCTGCCCTTGCCGCAGGTAACTGCGTGGTCCTTAAACCGGCCGAACAGACCCCGGCATCAATCTGTGTGTTGCTGGAACTGGTGGGTGATCTTCTGCCCGCAGGTGTGCTGAACGTCGTGCAGGGCTTTGGCGTTGAAGCAGGCAAGCCATTAGCGCAAAGCAACCGGGTTGCCAAGGTCGCCTTTACCGGTGAAACCACCACCGGGCGCCTGATCATGCAGTATGCATCGGAAAACATCATTCCGGTCACACTGGAACTGGGTGGTAAATCACCCAACGTCTTCTTTGACGACATCATGTCTGCTGACGATGATTTCCGTCAGAAAGCCGCCGAGGGCCTTACGATGTTTGCGCTTAATCAGGGGGAGGTTTGCACCTGCCCGTCGCGCGCCCTTATTCAGGAAAATATCTATGACAAGTTCATGGATACGGTCCTGTCGCGCGTTGCCAACATCAAACAGGGCAACCCGCTTGATACCGACACCATGATGGGTGCGCAGGCATCAAACGAACAGATGGAAAAAATCGTCTCCTACCTTGATATCGGTAAACAAGAAGGTGCCGAGGTTTTGTGCGGCGGCGACAAGGCCGACCTTGGTGGGGACCTGTCGGATGGGTTCTATATCCAGCCGACGATCTTTAAGGGCCATAACCGCATGCGGATTTTCCAGGAGGAAATCTTTGGTCCGGTGGTATCGGTCGCCACCTTTAAGGATGACGCCGAGGCCCTTCATCTGGCCAATGACACGCTTTATGGCCTTGGGGCCGGTGTATGGACCCGTGATGGCACGCGTGCCTATCGGTTTGGCCGCAATATCAAGGCCGGGCGTGTCTGGACCAACTGTTACCACCTCTATCCGGCCCATGCGGCCTTTGGCGGGTACAAGCAATCTGGCATCGGGCGTGAAAACCATAAGATGATGCTGAACCACTATCAGCAGACCAAGAACCTTCTGGTGTCTTACGATCCCAAACCGATGGGCTTCTTCTGATCTAACGGGTTCATTCCCAACCGGACGCGCATTCTTGCTTGCGCGTCCGGTCACCTTTTCCCGACCAAGGAGGTGCATGATGACAGGATCAGACACACCACCTGACAGGGTGACGGCCACAGATGCGGCGATTGCACTGATCGGCAAGCTTAAATCCATTCATGGTCCACTGATGTTTCATCAGTCGGGCGGGTGTTGTGATGGCAGTGCACCGATGTGCTTTCCCGATGGTGAGTTCAAAACCGGTGATCAGGACGTGCTTCTGGGCGAAATTGACGGCAGCCCGTTTTACATGGGCCGCGCACAATTCGAATATTGGCGGCACACGCAACTGATCATTGACGTTGTTGCTGGACGCGGCGGCATGTTTTCGCTCGAAGGACCGGAAGGCAAACGCTTTTTAACCCGGTCACGGGTGTTTAGCGACGCGGAATGGCAGGCGTTGAAAGCCGCCGAGGAAAAGGAACCAATCGACAGCTAAACCAGCTTGGTGAACCGCCAGATGGCCAACATCACACTGCAACGATGGACATTCTGCCAACCCAAGGCATTGCGCGGACGTTATCGCTACCCCGATGACATATCCAACCAATGCCAGAAGATGCCTCTTCATGTTTCCGTGGCATCTTCCTCCTTGCTCGCTGTCCCCACCAGGGCAGCGGGCTTTTTTTATGCCGCCTGCTTTTTATGCCCCCTGCACGGTATAAAAAATTTGGAACAAACAGGCGGCGGCACGTGTTCTGCAATTGGAAATCGACCCCGGGACGCCAAGCGCCCGGATATGAATTCCAATATGAGAAAAGGAGCATTTATCATGCGCCGCTCAATGATTACTTTGACCGCCCTTTCTGTGCTTACGATGGGTGCAACGCCCGCTTTGGCCGCAGGCCAGCAGAAAGATAATCCTCAGGTCCCTGATGAAACCCAACAGTCGATGCAGCAAAATAGCGCCACTCTTAATGAGTCGGAATCTGTTCATCTTTCGGGCACCGTAAAAGAAATTACCGGTGACCAGTTCACGATGAACTATGGCGACGGCGAAATTGCAGTCGACATGTCTGATTATGACTGGTTCGACGAGGGCTTTGTCCAGAAAGGAGATCAGGTGCGGGTAAACGGTGAGGTTTCCGAAGGATTTTTCACCGACAAACAAGTCGTTGCCACGTCAATCTTCCTGCCTGAGCGCGGTGCCTATTACACCAACGGCGAGGACCGTACTGGCTTTGTCAACAGCAACGGCCTTGCAACTGGTGAAGAGTGGGTGACGCTTACAGGCGAAGTGACAGAAGTTCGTGAAGACGAAATAGCCCTTTCCACGGGCCACACAACCATCACTGTTGATTCCAGCGAAGTACCGGAAAATAGTGCGGATGGTCAGGCCCATCAGAAAATCCAAACCGGGGACCGTATTTCGGTCGCCGGGGAAATGGACGCAGCTGGGTTGTTCACAGAACGCGAGCTTCTTGCATCTTCGATCATCGTCATGAACGACAGTAACACCTACATGCAATAATCTGGCAGGTGTAGCTGCGACATGAACAAGCAAAGGGCCGACGCCGGTTTAAACGGCGTCGGCCCTTTTTGCTATCAGGTCAGGATTATCAATACCAGCAAGCCAAGCGTGCACAACACCAGCAAGGACAGAATGGCTGTGGCAATTACCCGACCACCAACATGCATCACGCTTCTGATGTCGACACTTAAACCCAATGCCGCCATGGCAAGGATCGTCAAGAAAGAAGACGCCGTGCGCATGGGTGCCAATGCAATGTCGGGCAATATCCCGAACGAACGAAACGCCATCATCACGATAAAGCCAATGATGAACCACGGTACGACCTGCGCGATGGGAAGCTTGGTCTCGCGCGCCCGTCCGCCGATCAACGCCAAGGTGAAAATCACCGGCCCCAACATCAGAACTCGGATCAGCTTGACCAATGTGCCAACCTGTACTGCAAGCGCCCCCGCCGGTGCGGTTGCGGCCAGAACCTGCGGCACGGCATAGACCGTAAGCCCGGAAAAGATGCCGTATTGTGCTGGCGACAAGCCAAGCGCGACATGAACCAACGGCAAGGCAAAGACAAACAGCACACCCAGCACGGCGGTAAAGGCGATCGACGCGGCAACATCATCAGACTTTGCTGAAATCACCGGGGCGGTCGCAGCAATCGCCGAGTTACCACAAATCGAATTGCCGCACGCCACCAGCATCGACAGTTGCTTTGACAGGCCGAGTGCGCGGCCAATGTGGAAACTGACAAACAGGCTGATGCAAACCGTTGCAATGATCGCCGCAATCAGCCCCCCGCCCGCATTGCCAATGGCCTGTGCGCTTATGGACGCACCAAGCAAAACGATCGCGACCTCAAGCACGGTCTTGGCGCAAAACTGCACGCCAGCACAAAACACGGGTGCCAAGCCAAAGATCGACCGCACCAGCACCCCGATCAAAATGGCAAAGACCAGACTTTCCACCCAGCCACGCCCCATAAAGACATGCTCGGCATGCTCTGCCAGCTTGGCCCCAAAGGCAACCAGCAGGGTCAGCATAAGTCCGGGCAGGACTGGTTTGATGCGGGCGTTAAAAAACATGTTTTGCCTGTGATTTAGGGACAAGCCGAAAGTCACATGTTCAACCATTTACTTCTATCGAATAAAAATTCATATTTCATTCGATAAAATCTAATGATTATATCCTGCCATGATATCGAACAGGCCAATGCCATGATGACGCTCGAACAACTCCATATCTTTGTTGCCGTCGCGGAGCGCGAACATTTAACCCGCGCGGCCGAGGCGATTGGCCTGACCCCATCGGCGGTCAGTTCGGCGATCAAGAACCTTGAGGGGTTTTATGGCGTGGCCCTGTTTAACCGGGTGGGACGGCGGATTGAACTGACCGAAACCGGGCGGCTGTTTTTGGATGAAGCCAAGGCAACACTCGCACGTGCGCGTGCAGCCGAATTGACACTGGCGGAACTGGGCGGCATGCAACGCGGTGAGCTTAATGTCTATGCCAGTCAGACGATTGCCAGTTACTGGCTGCCGCCGTTTCTGATGAAATTTCATGACCAGTATCCCGGCATTGAAATTCACCTGACGATTGGCAATACCAAAACCGTATCGGATGCGGTACGCGGCGGGGCGGCCGATATCGGTTTTATCGAAGGTGATATCGATGAACCGGCGTTGGCCAAACGCGAAGTTGCCGAAGACGCCCTTGTCATTGTCGTCGGCCCAAAGCACCCGTGGGCCGATGGCCGCCCGCTTGATCCACAGGCACTGGTGACCCAGTCAAACTGGATCCTGCGCGAAGCCGGGTCCGGGACACGGTCGGAATTTGAAAGTGCATTACGCGATCTTGGCGTTGATCCCACGCGGCTTAAAACCGCCCTTGTCCTGCCCAGCAACGAGGCGATCATTACCGCCGTTGAAAGCGGGTCAGGTGCCACCGCCGTATCACAATTTGCCGTCAGTTCGCTGATTGCCCAAGGCCGCCTTGCGCGCGCAGGATTTCACATCCCACCGCGCAAATTCATGGTCCTGCGCCACAAGGAACGCAAACAGACGCAAAGTTCGCTGGCGTTGGAGAAACTGTGCCTTGCCAGCACCAATTAAGAGGGTCAATGCGCAGATTTCACATTTTTTCAAGTGTAAATTGAGAATGCGCAATGCGGCGGTGCAAATAAGATTCTATCGGTCTTTGGAACGGACAAAATCCGGGACAGTGGATGCCTGAACAATTCCGTATCCCCGTCCTTCAAGGAGTGCCCTGCAAACAGCAGGAACCGTGGGTTTGTCCACAGGCTTCGCCTACCAAAAGGACCGTCGGCCATGCTTGATGCAGAAATACTGGCACGCATTCAGTTCGCCTTTACCATCTCATTTCACATCATATTCCCGTCGTTCACCATCGGGCTTGCCAGCTTTTTGTTTGTGCTTGAGGCCCTTTGGCTGCGCACCCGTGATGACACCTATCTTGCGCTGTACAAATTCTGGGTGAAAATCTTTGCCCTGGCCTTTGGCATGGGTGTGGTGTCGGGCATTGTGATGTCCTATCAGTTTGGCACCAACTGGGGACCGTTTTCGGAATTCACCGGCGGGGTCATTGGCCCGTTGATGGCCTATGAAGTGCTCAGCGCCTTTTTCCTTGAGGCCGGTTTCCTTGGCATCATGCTGTTTGGGTTGAACCGTGTCGGCCCGAAACTGCATTTCACCGCGACAACCATGGTCGCGGTTGGCACATTATTCTCGGCGTTCTGGATTTTATCGGCCAACAGCTGGATGCAGACGCCTGATGGTTACATCATTGAAAATGGCCGTGCGGTTGTGACCAGTTGGTGGGATGCGATCTTTAACCCAAGTTTCCCGTATCGTTTGGTTCATATGGTTCTTGCCGCCTTTTTGACGACGGCCCTTGTGGTTGGTGCGGTTGGCGCATGGCATTTGCTGCGTGATCGCGACAACCGGGCCGCCCGTATCATGTTTTCCATGGCGATGTGGATGGCGGCCATTGTCGCCCCGGTCCAGATCGTGGCCGGCGACATGCACGGGCTTAACACCCTTGAACATCAACCGGCCAAGGTTGCTGCGATGGAAGGCCATTTTGACACCCAGAATGGCGCGCCGTTGATCCTGTTTGGTTGGCCTGACATGGCGGCCGAGGAAACCAGATATGCGCTGGAAATTCCCAAACTGGGGTCGATGATCCTGACCCATGACTGGGACGGCAAGATTACCGGGTTAAAGGACTTCGCCCCCGAAGATCGCCCCAATGCGACCATCGTTTTCTGGACGTTCCGCATCATGGTTGGCATGGGGATTTTGATGGCATTGCTTGGTGTGGTCAGCCTGCTTGCCCGGTTGCGCAAAACGCTGTTTAGCTGCGTATGGTTGCATCGCTTTGCCCTTGTCATGGGGCCAAGTGGCTTTATCGCCATTCTGGCGGGCTGGTTCACCACCGAAATCGGGCGTCAGCCATGGGTGGTCTATGGGGTGATGCGCACGTCGGATGCCGGATCACCGATTGCGCCGACCGCCATTGCCGGATCACTGATTGCGTTTGTGATTGTCTACACCATCGTCTTTGGGGTTGGCACGGCCTATATCCTGCGTGCCATGAACCATGATCCGCGCCATGCACATGCGCCCAAGGACGAAGTTCTGCGCGCCGGTGGCCGCACCGTTGCCGCCCATAATCCTCCGCAGGCAGGAGAATAATCATGGATTATCAGCTTATCTGGGTTCTTTTGATTGCGGTTGCGGTGTTTGCCTATGTCACGCTTGATGGCTTTGATCTTGGCATCGGTATTTTATTTGCCGTCATCAAGGACCCCAAAAAACGTGGCCGGATGATGAACACCGTCGCCCCGATCTGGGACGGCAATGAAACCTGGCTGGTGCTGGGCGGTGGCGGGCTTTATGCCGCCTTTCCCAAGGCCTATTCATTGCTAATGACCGCCTTTTACATTCCGGTTTTTGCCATGTTGCTGGCCCTTGTGTTTCGCGGGGTGGCGTTTGAATTCCGGTTCAAAAGCCAGAACCATCAAAAACACTGGGATTTTGCCTTCTCGGCCGGGTCCATCATTGCTGCTGCCATGCAGGGTGCCATGCTGGGTGCGTTTATCGAGGGAATTGCGGTTGAAAACGGTGGGTTTGTTGGCGGGGCGATGGATTGGCTGAGCCCGTTTTCGATCTTTTGTGCCACCGCCGTTGTGGTCGGTTATGCGCTTCTTGGTACCGGCTGGTTGATCATGAAAATGGAAGGCGATTTTCAGGGCAGCCTGCGCCGCCTTGCCAAACCGGCCGTGATCTGGATGGCGGCCAATCTTGGCGTGGTGTCGCTGATGACAACCTATGTTAATCCGGCCTATGCCACGCGCTGGTTTGATATGCCCAACATGTTGATGCTGGCCCCAATTCCGTTGATCACCGCAGCCCTTTTATTCTGGCTCTGGCATGCGGTATCGCACCGGGAAAAGACGGTTTTTGGCATCACGCTTGGGATATTTTTCCTAAGTTACCTTGGGTTTGGCATCACGCTTTATCCCAACATCGTGCCGCCAATGATCACCTTCCGCGAGGCGGCTGCCCCGGACAACAGCCTGTCGTTCATGCTGGTCGGGGCCGCAATCCTGTTGCCGGTGATATTTGCCTATACCGCTTATGCCTATTGGGTGTTTCGCGGCAAGGTCGGGGATGAGGGGTATCATTGATGTTTACAGTCAAATCACCGAAAACCCGACGGATACTGTGGTTTGCGGGCCTTTATATCGGCAGCATCCTTGTTCTGGGTGCGGCGTCGCTTTTACTAAGGGCGATGATGGGGCAAGCTTAACAGGCCATCTTCCAAAACAGCAAAAGCCCGGCAGCGTGGATTTCTCCTGCTGCCGGGCTTTTTTTCATCGGCAATGTTATGATCTGCGTTCGGTCAGATAATCGTCATCTGTAACCTTTTCGAGCCAATCGACCGCAACGCCATTTAACGCCTCTGCAATCGCGATATGGGTCATGGCGGTTGTATCGGTCGCCCCGTGCCAGTGCTTTTCACCCGGTTCGAACCAGACGATATCGCCGGGGCGGATTTCTTCGCGGGGGCCGCCTTCGCGCTGCGCCCAGCCAAGGCCACTGGTGATGATGATGGTTTGGCCCAGCGGATGGGTGTGCCATGCGGTGCGTGCGCCCGGTTCAAACGTGACCGTGGCCCCGCCAACCCGCGCGGGATCGGTTGTTTGAAACGGATTATCAAGGCGCACGTGCCCGGTAAAATAATCGGGGTTTCCTTTGACGGTGGGTTTTGACGCATTGCGCTGAATGTTCATTTTGATCCTCCGGACTTCTTTGATCGCAGGTTATTATTGATTGTGCACACGCTTGATCAGCAATGCCAAGCGTTCGATCCCGTCGCGGATGCGATCCGGCTTTTCGGTGGCAAAACTCAGCCGCGCGGTATTGCGCCCGGAATGATCACAGAAAAATGCCTGTCCGGGGACGAAGGCAACCTTGGCATCCTCCAAAGCGTGCTCCAGCAATTGGCGGCTGTCGATGTTTTCAGGCAAGGTCAACCAGATGAACATGCCGCCTTCGGGGCGGGTGTAAGACACGGTACCCGGCATAAATTCATCCATCGCCGCCAGCATGGTATCGCGCTTTGCCCGATAGGCATCGCGTACTGTATCAAGGTGACCCGGGAACAGTTTGCGGGCCGCGCGTAGGGCGACTTCCTGATTGATTGTCGAGACATGTAAATTACCGGCCTGCATGATCAGAACCAACCGTTCAATCACCGGACGCGGCGCACAGACCCAGCCAATGCGCAAGGCGGGCACAAGTGTTTTGGAAAACGTGCCCAGTTGAATAACTGTGCCAGCGTTTTGATCGTCCTCAACGTCATCAAGGGCGAGTAAGGAAGGCAGAACATCGCCTTGATAGGACAACTTGGAATAGGCTGCATCTTCCAAAATCACCGCACCGTATTTGCGTGCCGTTTCAAGTACGGCCAAACGGCGTTCCAGCGTATAGGACCGCCCGGTCGGGTTTTGAAAATCCGGCGCAAGGTAGGCCACGCGCGCACCACTGGCAAAGGCCGCATCAAGTTCGGCAATCACCGGGCCATCCACATCCATATTCACCCCGACATAGGTTGGGCGGCGCATCGAAAAGGCCTGCATCGCGCCAAGGTAACTTGGCTTTTCCACAATAATTTCGCGGCCCGGTTCCAACAACAAGCGGGCCAGCATATCAAGCCCCTGCTGCGCACCATTGGTGATCAGGATGTTGTCGATGCTGCGCACAGCCCCGCTTGATGCAAGGTCATCCGCGATCCAGTGCCGAAGGGCGGGCAAACCTTCGCTGATCGAATATTGCAGGCTGCGCCGACCGGCTGCATCGTCCTGCGTCAGATCGTCATAGACCGTGCGAAAAGCATCAAGCGGGAAAAGGGCGGGATCAGGCACACCGCCCGCGAATGAGATGATTTCCGGCCGATCCGTCACTTTGAGCAAATCACGGATTTCCGATGCGGTCAGTGCGTGGGCATCGCGCACAATCAAGTCATTCCACTGGACGGTCATGGCAGCTCTCTTTAGGTCAGCTTTACTGCCCATATTTGGCAAGGAACACTGACCTAAATCAAGTTTATTTTCTTATGGAGATTAATTTTGAAATAAAATTACAATCCTTACCCGGCCAAACTCTGACTCACACAAACAGAGACGAAAAACCTTGAGGCCTTGTTTCGAACATATTAAACACATATTTCAATGTTGAATTTAATCTGACTACAAAAATTTGTGTAAATATATAAATCACACTTGCCTTACGGGTCATTCCATATTACCCATCAAAGCTAAGTGAAATACAATTATAAACACATAAATTTGTGTTGATTAATCGTCAGGAAAGAGAATGCAGCCTAATCTGACCCATCTCCGCCAGCTTGAGGCTGAGAGTATTCATATCATCCGCGAGGTGGCAGCATCGTTTGAACGGCCGGTGATGCTTTATTCCATCGGCAAGGATTCATCGGTTTTGCTGCATCTGGCGCGCAAGGCGTTTTATCCGGCCCCGCCGCCCTTTCCGCTGATGCATGTCGATACCACGTGGAAATTCCGCGAGATGATCGAGTTTCGCGACAAAGTCGCGGCGGAATACGGGTTTGAGCTGATTGTGCATATCAACCAAGACGGTGTCGATCAGGGCATTGGCCCGTTCACCCACGGGTCCAGCCTGCATACCGATGTGATGAAAACCCAATCGCTAAAACAGGCATTGAACAAATACAAGTTCGATGCGGCCTTTGGCGGAGCACGGCGTGACGAAGAAAAGGCACGTGCCAAGGAACGTGTGTTTTCCTTCCGCACCGAAACCCATCGCTGGGACCCAAAAAATCAACGCCCGGAATTGTGGGATATCTATAACGCCCGGATCAACAAGGGGGAAAGCATCCGTGCGTTCCCGATCTCGAACTGGACCGAACTTGATATCTGGCAATATATCTATCTTGAGCAAATCCCGATTGTGCCGCTGTATTATTCGGCCAAACGCCCGGTTGTCGAGCGCGATGGCACGCTGATCATGGTTGATGACGACCGTATGCCTCTTCGTGCTGGTGAAACGCCGGAAATGAAATCGGTTCGGTTCCGCACACTGGGTTGCTATCCACTGACCGGGGCTGTTGAGTCAGAAGCCACCACACTTCCTGACATCATTCAGGAAATGCTGCTGACCCGATCCAGTGAACGTCAGGGCCGCATGATTGACCACGACGAAGCCGGATCGATGGAAAAGAAAAAGCAGGAAGGATACTTCTAATGGCGCATCAATCCGACCTGATTGCCGATGACATTCTCGGCTACCTGAAATCCCAGGAAGAAAAGAGCCTGCTGCGTTTCATCACCTGCGGCAGTGTCGATGATGGCAAATCAACCCTGATTGGTCGTCTGCTTTGGGATTCCAAAATGATCTTTGAAGATCAGTTGGCGGCACTTGAATCCGATAGCCGCAAAGTTGGCACCCAAGGCGGGGAAATTGATTTTGCGCTGCTGCTCGACGGGCTTCAGGCTGAACGCGAACAGGGCATCACCATTGATGTCGCCTATCGCTTCTTCTCGACCGACAAGCGCAAATTCATCGTTGCCGACACCCCCGGCCACGAACAATATACCCGCAACATGGCCACCGGCGCCTCGACCGCCGATGTCGCCGTGATCCTGATTGATGCGCGCAAAGGCATTCTGACCCAGACGCGACGTCACAGCTTTATTACTTCCTTGCTTGGCATCAAGCATGTGGTGCTGGCGGTCAACAAGATGGATCTGGTCGACTATGATCTGGCGACGTTTGATCGCATTGTGGCCGAGTATCAGGAATTTGCCAAAGACCTTGGCTATGCCTCCATCACGGCAATTCCGTTGTCGGCGCTTCGCGGCGATAACATGATTGAGGCCAGCCCGAACACCCCGTGGTATTCCGGCCCAACCTTGCTGGCCCATCTTGAAACCGTTCAGGTCGAACAGGACGCGATTGAAAAACCGTTCCGCCTGCCCGTGCAGTGGGTGAACCGTCCCAACCTTGATTTCCGGGGCTTTTCGGGCACCGTTGCATCGGGCACGATCAAACCGGGCGATGAAATTATTGTCACCGCATCGGGTCAGACCAGCACGGTCAAGGAGATCGTGACCTTTGACGGCAACCTAGACATCGCGATTGCCGGTCAGGCTGTCACACTCACTCTTGCCGACGAAATCGACATTTCACGCGGCGACGTTTTGGCACAGGCCGATGCCAAACCGGAATTTGCCGATCAGTTCGAAGCGCGCATCATCTGGATGCATGATGATCATTTGCTGCCCGGTCGTCCCTATCTGATCAAGATGGGCGCACAGGTCACCAATGCGCAGATCAGCGACCTTAAATACAAGGTCAATGTCAATACGCTCGAACATATGGCGGGCAAGACGCTTGAGCTCAATGAAGTCGGGATTGCCAATATTTCGGCCGATAAGGCACTGGCCTTTGACCCCTATGACGACAACCGTCATTCCGGGCGTTTCATCATTATTGACCGCTTCACCAATGCGACTGTTGGTGCGGGCATGGTCAACCATTCGCTCCGCCGTGCGACCAACATCAAATGGCAGGAAATGGACATCAACAAACAGGCGCGTGCCTATCAGAAAGGTCAGAAATCGGCCGTTCTGTGGTTCACGGGTCTGTCGGGTGCGGGTAAATCAACCGTTGCCAACATGGTGGAGAAAAAGCTCCATGCCATGGGCAAGCATACCTATACCCTTGATGGCGATAATGTCCGCCATGGTCTTAACAAGGACCTCGGCTTTACCGATGCGGATCGGGTGGAAAACATCCGCCGTGTGGGCGAAACGGCCAAGCTGTTTGTTGATGCGGGCGTAATTACGCTGGTGTCCTTTATCTCGCCGTTTAAAAGCGAACGTCAGTTGGCGCGCAGTCTGGTGGAGAAGGACGAGTTTATCGAGGTCTTTATCGACACCCCGCTTGAGGTGTGTGAACAGCGCGATGTGAAGGGCCTTTATAAAAAGGCCCGTGCGGGCGAGATCGCCAACTTTACCGGTATCGATAGCCCGTATGAAAAGCCGGAGAATGCCGAGATCGTGGTCAGCACGGCGGACCAAAGTGCCGAACAGGCTGCTGAGATCATCGTTGCCAAACTCGAAGAATTCGGCGTTCTGGGCGCTTGGTATCCCGATATCTGATCTTTCGATCTGATCGCTGATCAGATCCAACGTCAAAAAACCCGGCATTTTCGAATGCCGGGTTTTCTGTTGGTGCGCCCCCACAAGATTGGCTCCATTCGTTTTGCAAAACTGGCTCTTTTATATAGGGCCAGTTTTGGCCATGCTGGCCCCTTGATTACCACACACAGGATACTTCCCCGATGACCGCGCCCCACAAAGATGACTTTGGTAAACCCGTTGGCCAGCCGATTGACAACTGGTCGGGATGCGAATTTCCGCCGCGCAGCGACATGGTTGGCAATCATGTGATAGTCAGCCCGCTTGATGTTGCCCGTGATGCGCAGCAACTGTTTGATGCCAACAGCAAGGCTACGGATGGATCGCGTTTTACCTATCTTCCTACCAATGCGTTTGACGATCTTTCCGCATATAAAGCTTGGCTTGACGGCATGACTGCCAATGCAGATCCAATATTGCATGCCATCATCGACAAGGCGACAAACCGCGCCGTCGGGGTTGCTGCGTTCATGCGGATTGATGCGGCCAATGGCGTGGTTGAGGTTGGCAATATCAACTATGCCCCGGCCCTATCAAAGACCATCGGCGGGACAGAGGCCATGTATCTGATGATGAAGCGTACCTTTGATGAGCTGGGCTATCGGCGCTATGAATGGAAGTGCGACGATCAAAACGCCCCGTCACGCGCAGCGGCGGCGCGTTATGGCTTTACCTATGAGGGCACGTTCCGCAATCACATGATCTATAAGGGCCGGAACCGCGACACCGCATGGTTTTCAATCACGGCCGATGAATGGCCGGCCATCCGTGCCGGTTTTGAGGCATGGATGTCACCCGATAACTTCGATGAAAACGGCGCGCAGCGCACACGTCTGCAAGACCTTCGCGGGTAGCCCGTGCCCTGCCTGCACGCCATCGTCACCCGGATCATTCAAGGTTGAGCTTCTGCAACCTGATGTGGGTGACGCTCCTGCTATTTGCGAGGCCCCTCTCCTACGCCGAATATGACAAATACCCGCCACCCTTGGGAATTAATCGACCCGACCGGTGGCCAAGTGGTATGTTTGTTTCAAACACCTTTGGACGACACATCGAAAGCAGGAGACGTGGCATGTTGAAGTATCACACCGTCATGCGTAAATGTGGAAGTGCTGCCATCCTTGCGACCTGTATCGCAGCCGGCGGTGCAAAGCTTGCCCACGCCGATATTACCCTGCCCGTTCCTGCGCCAACGGATGTCATCCGTGTGGAACTCCACGGCTATGAACAGCTTGACAGTTTTTATAACGATCTTGGATACACGCCGGAAAGCTGGGACGCCGGGGAGCGCACCATTCCGCGCCTGTTTTTGCAAACCATCCCAGAGGCATGGCGCGATGACATTGCCGATCAACTGACAGTCGCGGCCAAAAAGCGCGTTTTCTTCCGCACGCTTGGACCTTTGACATTGCTGGCAAATGAAGAAATCGCCTTTCAGCAAGAAGTCCTGAAAGACGCCATTGCCAACAATGACAGCGCTGTCATTGGCGAGCTCGCCAGTCAGTATCGCATTACGTCCGCCCCGGACGATCCGGCGACCATAGCCGAACTTGAAAACCGTATCGGCCCCGTTCCGGCATCGCTTGCCATGGCGCAGATGGCGATTGAAAGCGGCTGGGGCACATCGCGATTTGCTGCCCATGGCAATGCGCTGTTCGGGCAGTGGACCTATGACGGGGAAGGCATCACGCCCGAAGAACAACGCAGCCATCTGGGCGATTATAAAATCGCCGCGTTCAAAACGCCGTTCGGGTCAGTGCGCGCCTATATGATGAACCTCAACACCGGATCGGCTTATAAAGAGTTCCGCACATTGCGTGCCAAGATGATCGCGGAAAGCAAGCCGCTGTCGGGCATGGCACTGGCCGAAACCCTGACCCGCTATTCCGAGCGCGGCGAGGTGTATGTCAAGGAAGTCCAGGCCGTCATTCGCCAAAATAAGCTCATTCAAGTTGATGAAGCTGTTTTGGAAGATAGCCCCTATTACAATCTGATCCCGGCGGGCCAGTAAACCGGGACGCCCGCATGTCTATTGATGGATTTGTAATCTGGTGATTTTCATTTATCGGACGTTCGGCATATAGTTGCCGCCGCAATGGTTTAACCGGATGATCTGCTTATGTTTGATGCCCGCCTGCGCCCGCTGATTGATAGGCCGCTCAATGCGGTTGCCAGAACCCTTTCGGGGACTGGTATTACGCCAAACGTCATCACCGGGTTTGGCTTTTTCCTCGGCCTGCTTGCTGCCGGTGCACTTGTCCTTCAGCTTGACTACGTCGCCCTTGGCCTGATCCTTGCCAGCCGGATCATGGATGGTCTGGATGGGGCGGTTGCCCGCAATGCAGCGCCCCGGTCGCGCCATCCGGGGGCCAAAAGTCAGGAAAGTGATCTTGGCGGCTATTACGATATCGTTGCCGATTTTCTGTTTTATTCCGGGATCGTTTTGGCCTTTGCCATCGGGCGGCCTGAGCATGCATTGATGGCGGCCTTCCTGATTTTCTGCTTCGTTGGCACCGGATCAAGTTTTCTGGCCTATGCCATTGTTGCCGCCAAACAGGATCGCAATCACGACAAACAGGGCAAGAAAAGTTTCTATTACCTGACCGGCATCACCGAAGGCAGTGAAACCATTTTTGTTTTGTGTCTGATGTGTGCTTTTCCGAAATGGTTTCCCCAGATCGCGGTAATCTTTGGCGCACTTTGCCTGATGACGACCTTTGGCCGGGTTCTCCAAGCCCGGCGCGACTTTGGCTAGGGTCAGACCTATTAATTTCACATCACATCCCCGTTGAAGCACAGCCGTCGCAACGCCATATCCAAAGATATCTGCCTGCCCCCTCATACTTAATACGCCTGACAAAACCCGTTTCCTGATGATGACAAAAGCAACAATCAATCAACAAGGCAAGGCGCCGAATGACGTTTATCAGAAGCCTGTTTACTGTGTTTATCGGGTGTTTTTTCGTGGCGTCCTGCGATCAATCCGGGCCAGTTAAAATCGGGTTTATTGCCGAATTATCCGGTGCAGGAGAAGACACCGGGACCGCATCGCTTAATGCGTTGAAACTTGCCGCTCAACAAATCAACACCGCGGGGGGCATCAACGACCGGATGATCGAAATCATCCCGCGCGACGATAAAAAAAGCCCGGATGTCGCCCAACAACATGTCCGGGAATTCAAGGAACTTGGTGTTGATGCCATTGTCGGCCCGATCATAAGTTCCATCGGGATGGCCATGCTGCCGGTGATTAATGAGCTTGATATCGTCACGATCTCGCCGACTGTATCGGCGGCTGAATTCGCCGGTTTTCGTGACAACATGTTTCGCATGAATTCGACCACCACTCAGAATGCGCGTGCCTATGCGCGTCACAATATTGATCTTGATCGCAAACGCATTTCCATCGCCCTTGACGGTGAGAACGAAGCCTTCACCGAAAGCTGGTATCACGAATTTCTGCTGGAATTTGACGCACTCAATGGCCGGGTTGTTTCCAAGGTCTGGATCAATGTTGATGACACACCGCTTTCCAACATTGCCCAAAAGCTTCTGGCCGAGAACCCCGATGGGATCATTTTGATTACCAATGGTGCAGACAGTGCGCGTTTATCCAAGGAAATCCGTAAGATTTCCGATGATATTGCGCTGTCTGCGGCCGAATGGGCCGGATCGGAAACACTGATTGATATGGGGAGGGATGCGGTCGAGGGCATGGAACTTGTTCAGGCCTATGATCGCTATGACCCAAATCCGCGTTTTCAGAAATTCGTTGCGGATTATACCGCAATGTTTGATGAGCACCCCGGATATACTGCGGTTTTAACGTATGATGCGGCGACCGTGCTGTTTGCGGCGCTCAAAACCAAACATCCCGATCAACGCCTTTCTGATGCGTTGGTGACCATGCCACCGCACCCTGGCCTTAATCAGGAACTGATGTTTGACCAGTTCGGCGATGGCAACCGGGGTATTTATTTCGTGACCATTCGCGATGGAAAGTTCATTCACCAAAAGTAACTTTTCCATCAAAGCCCAACAAAAAGCCCCGCACATGCGGGGCTTTTTGTTTCAGGCGAAAACGTGTGTTGTTTTAGTGATCGCTTTCTTCAAGGAAATGATCGCCAAGGCCGGTATCATATTCCATGCCGTCCTTGGTCAGAACGATGCTGCCCGGATAGCCTTCCTTGACCAGACCTTTACGGGTCAACACAACCCAGACGGCGGGGTTATCAAAGCCACTGGCATCGCGTGCGGCAACGGTGAACTGCCCGACATGGACATGATCGCCATGGGCATGGGGCACACGCAACAGCGTGCCTTCGCCAGTTGCCGCGTCGATCTGACCGGAATTTTCATCGCGTGCGACGATCTGTGCCAGCACAAGCGTGCGGAGCTGCAGTTTATTGAGTTTCAGTGGATTTTTGCGAACGATTGCCATGATCTGGTGTCACCCCGGTTTTAAAACATATTTGCAAGCAGATATCTGTTACTTGGCGCGATGATGCAAGCCCTGTTTTCAACAACTGTCCTGTCAAAGTTCCTGTCAAAATGCAGTGATAAAGCCAGTGACTTTATCCACCCGCCAACATCTTGCGCAGCTTGCGATCGCGCTTGAGATGCCACTCACGACTCATCGCCTGACCAAAGGTCCTGAAGCGTTCAACATAGACAAGGTCCCACTGTCGGCCCCGCGTGGTTTTCGCCCCCTTGCCGCTGTTATGCGTCGCAAGGCGGGCCGCAACATCGGTGGACCACCCGACATAGGTGCGCGGCAGTTTACTGCGGCTTGATGCCGGATCAAACCCCACCTCGCGCAGCACATAGACAAAGGTAAAGGATGCCATTTTCTACCCTGCCATCCTTTGTCGTCCGCTCCGTGATATGTTGGAATTCGTTTCATGCTGTGGCGAAAACGACTGACTTCGAGAACCGACGCGCGAGCGCAACGTTGGTACGTGAGCATCGGAAGCGCAGAAGCCAGCCGTTTGCAGACCAGTATGGGACGAATTAAAGGGTGGAGTTGAAGGCCCCGCCATCGAGCAACACATTCTGCCCGACCATGAATTTCGCGTGTTCGCTGCACATAAAGGCACAGGTCGCCCCGAAATCAAGCGGATCCCCAAAACGCCCGGTCGGAAGACCGGCCTGCGTTTTGGTTCGTGCGTCTTCAAGGCTGATGCCTTCATTTTTCGATTTGTTGGTCATCAGGGCATTGATGCGATCGGTATCATGCTGACCGGGCAAAAGGTTGTTCATGATCACCCCATCCTTGGCGACCTGACGCGACGTCCCGGCGACAAAACCGGTTAACCCGGCACGTGCACCGTTCGACAAACCAAGATGCGGAATTGGCGATTTAACCGACCCCGACGTGATGTTGACAATCCGGCCCCACTGGCGCGAAATCATGCCCGGAAGGACTGCTGTGGCCAGCAAGATCGGGGTCAGCATGTTTGACTGAACCGCAGCTTCCCACTCGGCCTGTCCCCAATCGGACCAGATACCGGGGGGCGGACCACCGGCATTATTGACCAGAATATCGGGCGCATCAACGGCGGCCAGAACCTTGTTGCGGCCTTCTTCGGTGGTGATGTCGCAGGCAACCGTCGTGACGTTTACGCCATAGGTGTCACGGATATATTCCGCCGTTTCATTCAGCGGCCCTTCGGAACGCGCATTAAGCACAAGGTCAACACCGGCCTCTGCCAGCTTGATCGCACAACCACGGCCAAGCCCCTTGGATGATGCACAGACAATCGCCTTACGGCCCTTAATTCCCAGATCCAATGGATCCTCCCATTTTTGGAATTCTTACAATGGCAGGAATTTAGCCCGCACTTGATCGCCGGGTCAAACGCCGTTCATGACAAAGTGCGTTTATCCCCGAAAACACGGTACAGCAAGATCGAAATGGCCGCGGAACCAGACAGCCGATACTTCACAAACGTCGGCGCAGGGTTTCGGATGGAACAACACCGAATTGGCGCGCATACATCCCGGAAAACCGGCCAACATGCCCGAACCCCCATTTGCGGGCGATGGTTGCAACAGTATCGCCTTGTTGGGCAGTCAGAAGGTCATTATGCGCCCCGGTCAAGCGCACTATTCTTGCATAGGCCATCGGGGCCATACCGAATGCCTCTCCGAATGCAGATTGCAAGGTGCGATAACTGCAACCCGAATATGTCACAAGTTCTTGCAGACCAATAGATTGCGCCGCATGGGCGTGAATATAGTCACGCGCGCGTTTGACGTAATGGGGCATTGCCACTCCTGCGGGCTTGCCATTGAGCACGTCTGAATATGAATTTGGCAGCAACATCAAGATGTTTGTCAAAAGCATATCACGCAATTCAGAGCGGATCTGGGGGTTATCAAACTGTGTGAGCGGCCCATCAAGTGCATTTGCCACATATTGCAGCGTATTGCGGACGTGCTGCGTTTCGGGTCGTTTCAGGTCAAGTTCTGGACCAAAAACCAAATCATTGTGGATGATGTCTTGTCCCGTCAAGGCTTGCGCATGTGCCCGCAGCACAGAAAGCGACAATTGCGTCCCAAGTGTTGAAAAGTTGTCCTCAGTCGCGGACAACGGCACACGCATATTGCGGATCAGCCCAAGGTCAGGCGAAATATTGCATTCATGCTCCCCATGGCGTACCTGTGCAGAACCGCCAGTCACAAACATGAAAAACAGGTCTTCTTCGTCAATAGAAGGTGTTTTGATATGAATGCGCCCGGTGCCAAATGACGCATATATCAGCCCAATATCTGCAAGCTCGGCAAAATGGATCGCAACATCCACGTCACGGTTCGTACCGATCACATCAAGGGCGTCAATACTGTTCAGATGGGACAAAACATCACGGGCTTGATGCAGGTCTTGTGATGCAAACACCTGATGATTGAGAAGATAGCTCACTGTTGTTTCCCCGGAAAAGACACTCCTCCCCCAAAGAGTGGATCCGGTTGATGCATTTGATGTCACATGCTGGAATTTTTCCGTCAACAGGAACGCTGCTAATTTCCTACATCCCAACCACAGTTACAAGCAATTAAATGCAGTCAGTGATTGACCGAAACGCCCCTCATTTAAATCCAGAGATAAACGCATTGGTCCTCAGGCGCCAAACACGGCGTCATGTGCACGAACATAGGCAACAGCCGCCTTGGAAACATCATCAACCGTCATGCCGGGCTTAAAGATGCCTGATCCAAGGCCAAATCCGTCACAGCCCGCCTTGGCATAGGTACCAAAATCATCTGTGCCAACACCGCCAACCGCATAGACCGGCATGGTTGCGGGCAAAACCGCGCGCATTGCCTTGATGCCATCCGCGCCAATGATGCTGGCGGGGAAAATCTTAAGCCCATCGGCCCCGGCCTTGATCGCGGCAAAGCATTCGGTCGGGGTCAAAACGCCCGGCCATGATCCCATGCCGAGTTCCTTGGTCTTTTTGATCACGTCGGTATCGCAATTGGGCGAGACAATGAACTCCCCCGTGGCGGCCTTCACAGCGGCCACATCTTCGGCGGTCAAAACCGTCCCGGCCCCGATCAGGGCAGCATCACCAACCGCCTGTTTCATCAGGGCAATGCTTTTAAGTGGTTCTGGTGAATTCAGCGGCACCTCGATCATGGTGATCCCGGCGGCGACCAGTGCGCGCGCCATATCTGCCGCCTCGTCTGGTGTCACGCCGCGCAGGATCGCAATCAGTTTGCGATGGCCGTTTGGCGTTGCTGCGTCGGTGATCTGATCATTGACCGATGTCGGATATGCCATGTCTGTCATCCTGTATGTAACGCCCGTCAACCGGGCTGTAATTCTGTTTCAGGCTCTTTTGAGCCCGTATCTGGTCATCGCGATCTGGTAATAACGGCTTATCCGACGACAACGCGGTGCGCACGGGTCAACCCGGCCAGCGTAATCGCCGCCCCATCCATCGGGATGGCCTTATGATGATGAACCAGCAAGGCCGCCTGATACAGCGATGCCAGCTTCCCCGCCCCGATCAGCGCGATTTCGTCACCCGCCTTGAGCAGGCCGAGCACATCGGCAATTTCCGCCCCGATCACCGCCCCGGACAGAACCGACGCCCCCGGTGGCACGACCGCACCGTCCTTGGCAACAAGGGCACCGGCGCGCACCGTAAACAGGCTATGGAGAAACCCGCTGGGTTGCGCCTTGGCGGCCAGCACCGCATCGGCAAAGGCCCCATCATCCCACGTCTCATCGACTGAATGGCGCAGGATCGAATTTTGCGACAACAGGGCAAAGACCTCGCCACTCATATAGGTGCGAAACGCGGTAATCTGACCATCCGACAACCGCGCCCATTTTGAATGGGTTCCGGGCAAACAGACCCAGCCGGAAAAATCGGGATGCAGCGCCATAAAGCCGACAAGCTGGGTTTCCTCGCCGCGCATCACATCAGCATCGCCGCGCTGACACAGGCCGGGCAGAATGGACACCGAAATGCGCGGATCGGTAACGTCCGGGCGAACAGCCCCCATGGCCAGATCAGCCGGTGCCGTTGGCACTTCGCAGTACGGCGCTTCGCGCCAGCCCTGCTTGGCCCCGGCCATGCCGCAAATCACCACCGGGATCGCCTGACCATCGGGCACATCTGCGGGCAACCAACCGTCAATCAGGTCGATCAAAACCCCTTCGAACGACAGTTTTTCGTCACCGGCAATCGCATTCATGCCAAGCGGGCTGCTTTGGGTGGCAAGGATGTTAGCGCTATCATCCATCGCCCAGACCCGCAGGTTGGACGTGCCCCAGTCAACCGCGATCCAGCTTGGCAAGGTCTTTTGTTCCATTGGTGACGCGGCTCCCTACCTGTTCAGTCCCGGTGATATCGTTGCTTGATTTTATTCCTCATACAATTTGCCAGACCTTTGGTCAATCCGCCCCGGCGGCTTTATGCCGGGTGGCCCGTATTTTGGGTTTCCTTGGCCGCACGCACCTGATCAAGCAGGTCCTGATGCGACAGCCAGTTTTGCGCCTCGATAAACACCTTGGAAACTTCGGGAACCGCATGGCGAATATCGATTTCAAGCCGCGACACGGCGGCTTCAACCTCTGGCGAGGTCAGCCTGTCGCGAAAATCAACACTGATACAGACAATCAGGCTTTGCGGCCCAAGATGCAGCGTGATGATCTCATTGACCTGCAAAATACCGGGAATGGCCGAGACAATATTGTCGATCTTTTTACGGCTCGGCACATTGGCACTTTCGCCGATCAAAAGCCCCTTGCATTCAACCGCCAAAAAGAACGCGGTGACGGCCAAAATAATGCCGATCACAACAGACGCCAGCCCATCAAGTACGGGCATATCAAAACCATAGGCCGCCGCAATGCCAACGCACGCCACCATCAGCCCCAGCAAGGCGGCGGAATCTTCAAATAGTATGACAAATACGGTCGGGTCCTTGCTGCTGTGGACCGCCTTTAGGATCGGTATATCCGGGTGCTGTGCGCGGAAGGTCCGATAGGCGGTGCGGAATGCCGCGCCTTCAAGCAGCATGGCAATCACAAGGATCGAAAACACCACGTGATAGGTGCGGATATCAATCCCGAAAACGCTCGCGACCACATGCACATCAAGCGCATGAGGATGGATCACCTTATCCACCCCTTCCCAGATCGACACACCGGCCCCCAGCCCGAAAATCATCACCGCCACAAGGAACGACCAGAAATAGGTTTCCTTGCCATAGCCAAACGGGTGTTTTTCATCCGCCTCCTTGGCCGACAGCTTCAGCCCCAGAAGCAAAAGCCCCTGATTGCCGGTATCGACCAGCGAATGAATGCCTTCAGACATCATCGCGGCCGAGCCGGTAATCGCCGCCCCGCCAAACTTGGCCACAGCAATCAGGAAATTGGCCGCTGCTGCCATATAGATGGCACCCTTGGAAGAATGAGACATGCTTGATACGCGATCCGTTCTGTGTGGCGTAACGCCGAAAACCGGCGACCTGCCACAATGGAAAATGAAAAAAGCCCAAATGAAAAAAGCCCGATGGGCAAAGGCGTTACCCGCAGTCTAGGCTCAGGCAACACCAAACACCACCATGCAAATCATCGACTGAAACTATCGAAAATAACAAAAATAACTATTTTACCTATACACTCCCGACCGGTACCTTTGTCATTCTGACGGGAAAAACCGGTCAGAACGTAATTTAAGGGCCTTGTCTTGTTGCACTCTCTGAGTTGATCATTACCTTTGAAGATGAAATCCTAGCGTAGAAATACAACTGCATTCACAATGGTTTTGGTCACATAAACATCTCGGGAGACACCAACCAGAAGGCGATACAATACGGTACCCCACAAGGTGCCGTAGGGTAATCCGCATCGCTTTTACGGCTGCACGATATGGGTCAAGAGGCTGTTTAAAACATCTCAAGCCACGACGGGAGAGAGAAATGGACGGAAAACACACAGCAGGCAAATGTCCGGTAATGCACGGTGGTCAAACCGCGCTGGGCACCACGGTTACCGATTGGTGGCCCAATGCGCTGAATTTTGACATCCTTCATCAGCATGACACCAAGGTCAATCCGCTGGGCAAGGACTTCAACTACGCCGAAGAACTCAAAAAGCTCGACGTCGAGGCGCTTAAGAACGATCTGCGTGCGCTGATGAAAGACAGTCAGGACTGGTGGCCAGCCGATTGGGGCAGCTATGTCGGCATGTTCGCCCGCGTGGCATGGCATGCGGCCGGGTCCTATCGCCTTGCCGATGGCCGTGGCGGTGGTGGTACCGGTAATCAGCGGTTTGCCCCGCTTAACTCCTGGCCCGATAACGTCAATACCGATAAGGGCCGCCGCCTTTTGTGGCCGATCAAAAAGAAATATGGCAACAAAGTTTCCTGGGCCGATCTGATCATCCTGTCGGGCACCATTGCCTATGAAGTGGCCGGTTTGAAAACCTTTGGCTTTGCCTTTGGCCGCCAGGATATCTGGCACCCGGAAAAGGACATTTACTGGGGGGCGGAAAAAGAATGGCTGCAACCCAGTGAAAGCCGTTATGACGATGTGTCCAAACCATCGACCATGGCCAACCCGCTGGCTGCTGTTCAGATGGGCCTGATTTACGTCAACCCCGAAGGGGTCAACGGCCAGCCCGACCCGGCCAAAACCGCCGAGCAGGTCCGCGAAACCTTTGCCCGCATGGCGATGGACGACGAAGAAACCGCCGCCCTGACCGCCGGCGGCCACACCATTGGCAAATGCCATGGCAACGGCGATGCTGCGAACCTGAGCGAAGAGCCCGAAGCCGCCGATGTCACCGCACAGGGCATGGGCTGGATGAACACCAAGGGCCGTGGCATTGGCCGCGATACCGTTGTTTCTGGCATCGAAGGCGCATGGTCGAAAAACCCGACCGAGTGGGATATGGGCTGGTTTGATCTTCTGTTCGGCTATGAATGGGAATTGAAAAAAAGCCCGGCCGGCGCATGGCAGTGGATGCCCATCGACATCAAAGAAGAAGACATGCCGGTCGATGTCGAAGACCCGTCGATCAAATGCATGCCGATCATGACCGATGCCGATATGGCGATGAAGGTCGATCCGACCTATAACGCGATTTGCCAGAAGTTCATCAAGGACCCGGCATATTTCTCCGATACCTTTGCCCGGGCCTGGTTCAAACTGACCCACCGTGACCTCGGCCCGAAGGCGCGTTACCTCGGCCCGGACGTGCCAAAAGAAGACCTGATCTGGCAGGACCCGATCCCGACGGTTGATTACACGCTTAGCGGTGCCGAAATTGCCGACCTTAAGGCCAAACTTCTGGCATCGGGTCTGACCTCGGCCGAGCTGATTGCGACCGCGTGGGATTCCGCACGCACCTATCGTGGGTCGGACATGCGTGGTGGTGCCAATGGCGCACGCATTCGCTTGGCCCCGCAAAAGGATTGGGCGGGCAATGAGCCTGCACGCCTTGCCAAGGTGCTTAAAACCCTTGAAGGCATCCAGTCTGGTTTGGCCAAGAAAGTCAGCATCGCCGATCTGATCGTCCTTGGCGGCACGGCGGCGGTTGAAAAGGCCGCCCATGATGCCGGTGTTAGCATCTCGGTCCCGTTTGCACCGGGTCGTGGGGACGCCACCGACGATCAAACCGATGCCGACAGCTTTGACGCGATGGAGCCACTGGCCGATGGTTTCCGCAACTGGGTCAAGGAAGACTATGTCGTCAGCCCGGAAGAAATGATGCTCGACCGCACGCAGCTTCTGGGCCTTACCGCCCCTGAAATGACCGTGCTTGTTGGCGGCATGCGTGTGCTTGGCACCAACCATGGTGGCACCAAACATGGTGTGTTCACCGACCGGGTGGGCAAATTGACCAATGACTTCTTTGTCAATCTGACCGACATGGCCAACAGCTGGAAACCGGTGGGCGACAACCTGTATAATATCGTTGATCGCAAGTCCGGCGACACCAAGTTCACCGCCACCCGCGTTGATCTGGTGTTTGGCTCAAACTCGATCCTGCGGTCTTATGCCGAGGTTTATGCCCAGGATGATAACCACGAGAAGTTCGTCAAGGACTTCGTGGCGGCTTGGACCAAGGTGATGAATGCGGATCGGTTTGATCTGGCGTGAGGCTTTGTGCCTTTGAGATGATTTGGATTGGAGCTTTTGGGCTCTGAGATGGGAACACCCCCGGCTGTGAGGCTGGGGGTGTTTTCTTTTTTTGATAAGCAAGATGAATAAGACACCTCTCTTCTCATTGATCTGCGCTCTATGTTTTTTTTCTAATTTAATTTTTGAGTGTAACGATAGATGCATATACACTTAAAATTACATATGTTGAATGTATTTTGAAGGCAGAGCAGAATGCTTAAAGAAATTGAACTGAGAGATGTAGCCACTTACGATGCCGTTGGCCAAAAGCTTGAAAACCTGACACCAGTCAACTTCATTTACGGCGCAAATGGTTCGGGAAAGACAACCATTTCCCGAGTAGTGAACTCCCCCGATTCTTTTGATAACTGCTCAGTGCTTTGGACCGGCAGCAAGTTGCAGTTAAACACCTACAATCAAGACTTCATCGAGCAAAATTTTCACCAAACCGGAGATTTGAAGGGAATATTCACGCTCGGAGAAGAGTCAAAGCAGCTAGTTGAAGACATCGAGAACGCAAAGAAAGAAGTTGATAATCTTAGAAAAGATATAGATCAGCTAACTAATACACTTGATGGCCACGACGACCAACTTGGTAAACGCACAGAAAAATCTGAGCTCGAGAAACAATTTGACGAAGACATGTGGGCCTTCAAGAAAAAGTATCAGGACACTTTTAAAGAGGCCCTAAAGGGAACTTTGGGGAAAAAGCCTGACTTTTCAGCCAGAATCCGGAAAGCTCATACCTCTCAGCACACAACGAAAGAAACAACCATTGAATTAGCAGAACGTTATACTTCTCTATTCGACAAAAATTTAGATAAAGCTCCCCTACTTCCCTTCTTCTCTGTCGATCACATAACGAAGCTAATCAACAATGAAATACTTCAAAAAGTGATCGTTGGGAAAGAAGACGTCAGCGTTTCCGACTTGATAAAAAGGTTGTCGAATTCAGACTGGGTACGAGAAGGTATGCAGTTTCTAGAACACTCAAATGATTTATGTCCGTTTTGTCAGCAGAAACAGCCTCATAACTTAAACGATGAGCTTAATGCATATTTTGATGAAGCATATACGTCAGACATCAAAGCCGTTCGAATTCTTTTGGATAAATACAAAACAGAATGGGAAAGCATTAAAGATACAGTTCAAGAAATAGAGCAAACTCAAACCGATTTTGTAGATCAACAAAAACTCAGCAACCAGTTCGAACTTTTACAACAAAAACATGAAGCGAACTTGAAATCAATTTCCAGAAAGATTGAGGAACCAACCCATAAGTGCAATCTCAACGATCTGTCCCCATTACTTCAAGAGATTCTCGATTTAATTCTCACTGCAAACGATAGAATCAGAGTGCACAACCAATTAGTTGATAACAAGTCATCTGAAAAAGAAAAACTTAAAGATGATATTTGGGCATATATCGCTACAGATGCCGCGGAACATATCAACATATTTCAGCAAAAAATTACTGCTGTGGAGAAAGCAATTGAGAGCATCGAAAAATCAATAGAGAATAAAGGATCTACACTCGACAAGAAAAATATCGTCCTAAACAACTTGGAAAAAAAGGGAACTTCAATTCAAGGTTCGGTCATGGCGATAAATCAAATATTGAATGACTTTGGTTTTAAGGGATTTAAATTAGCCGTATCAGAATCCACTGGTTACTATCGCATTGTCCGACCAAATGGGAGTGATGCTAAAACGAGCTTAAGTGAGGGTGAAAAAACCTTCATCACTTTCCTCTATTTTGTTCATCTACTCCGAGGAAGTATCACGCAAGACAACGTAACCTCTAACAGAATTGCAGTCATAGACGACCCTGTTTCTAGCCTAGACAGTGAAGTTCTGTTTATCGTCAGCACTCTTATCAAAGGGATTATCTCTTCAATTTTCGACGAATATTCGCCGATTAAACAAGTTATACTCCTCACTCACAATATGTACTTCTTTAAAGAGGTCGCGTTTTCAAGCACGCACGCACGTAAAGGTAAAAAGCCAAAAACAGAAAGCTATTGGCTTGTGACGAAACGCGACGAGGTGTCTACCATAGAGAGACACTCAGAAAGCCCGGTAAAATCAGCTTATCAAATGCTTTGGGATGAAATTAAAAGACCAAACAACTCCAAACATACAATTAGGAATACCATTCGTCGCATTCTTGAGTACTACTTTACGACAATTGGTAATCAACAGCTAAATGACCTACCAGATTTCTTTGATGGGTCAGAGAAACATGTTTGCAGATCATTAATTTCCTGGATTCATGAGGGTTCTCATTTCACAGATGACGACTACACAGTAGTTCCCAGTATCGAAACGGTAGAACGCCAGTTAAATGTTTTTCAACGAATCTTTGAGGTTACCAATCATCTATCTCATTATGAGATGATGATGGGAATAACATTGGTCGAACAGACGGAAGAACCCGCAGATCAATCTCAAAACTAGAATAAAAGGGAACAATTCCCTTTTTAGCCCCAACGCCGTTGAACAGCGGCCTAAACGGCTCACGCAAGTTGTTCGTCCCACAAATCCGCATTGCGCTGTTCGGGACCACGATAAAATCGTATCGTAAGAAAAGGAACTGAACTTTTAAGGGAAAGATCGGTTGGCCTATATCCGGGATCACTGGCAGGGGAAGCATCCGCTCGGCTATGCGCTATTGATCAACCTGATCGGGCTGCGCGCTGTCATCCTGTTTGCCGACCGATATACCCTCCCGCCCTTTATCCCCGACCGCACCGACGCCCTGATGGCAACCATCCTCTTCATCCTTCTGGGGCATGGCGTTGTCTTTGTCTGGCAGGTGACCGGCGTGCTGCGCGCCACCGGGCAGCAAACCAGCAGTCTTTCCGGCATCTGGACAGTCGTTGCCTATGGCACGATTGCACTCTGTCTGGCCTTCACAGCACTCAGCATTGCCACATCTTTCCGGGCCTTGGCGCCAGAACGGTTTATCGTCGTAAGCCCAACCGCCCTTGAAGATGCCCGTGCACGTCAATATACGCTAAGCCTCAGTGACGATGGCAAACGCATTCATATTGCCGGGATATTTACCCTTGGCATGACGCAAAAACTCACCGCCCTTGTCGATCAAAACCCCACCGTCACCGGGGTCGTGCTGCATAGTGAAGGCGGGCATATCTATGAAGGGCGCGGTGTCGCCTATCTGATCCGGGATCGGAAGCTCGACACCTATGTGTTTGACACCTGCAAATCCGCCTGCACAACCGCCTTCATCGGCGGTGCCAAACGCCACCTCGGCCCAAACGCCCAGCTTGGCTTTCATCAGTACAAGCTTGAACTCCAATCCCCGTTTCCGCAGTACGACCTCAAAGGCGAACAGGAAAAAGAAATCAAATTCTATCGCCAACAAGGCATATCAGAGGATTTTCTTGCGCAGGTTTTCCTTGCCCCCTCGTCGGGCATCTGGTTTCCGAGTACGGAGGATTTGGTGAGGTCCGGTGTTGTCGATGAGGTTGTTGGGGATCAGTAGGACGGGCGACAAGCAAGGGAATGGGCTTTATTCATTGCGCTTAAATAACAGCAAATCGGACATTGTTGCCGTTCGAGAACCGCGTTCCAGTGTCCTTTTCTCAGGTATCAACTTCCAGTTTCGCCACCTCAACTGACATAATATGTCAGTTGAGGTGGCGTAGTAGTGGCGGATCGCTTATAAGACAAACAGGAGTATCCAATGTCAAAGAATGTAATCGAAACCGTCACCTTCAAGCTCAACGAAGGTGTGAGCCGCGAAGACTTTGTTGCCGCCGCAAAAAGAATGAGCCCCTGGGTCGTGGCCCGTCGCGGCTTTATGTCCCGTCGTCTTTCATGGGCAGAAGACGGGACATGGATAGAGCATATCCAGTGGAAAGACATGGACTCCGCAAGAGCCGCTGCGGCCGAGATCAGCAAAGAGCCTGGGAACGCCGACTTCCTCTTCGCCATCAACGGACCGACTGTCCAGCTCACGCATTCCGAGCTGGAAGTGGTCATCGACTGACCCATTCATGCAGCGCAGCGAGCGACTTGCGGAAATCGTGGAGATCGTCCGAGACGGGCGGCTTCATCTTGCCCGCGACATCGCAGATGCGCTCGAAGTCTCCGTTCGTACTGTCTATCGGGACATCGACACGCTTGTGGCGTCCGGTGTTCCGATAGATGGAGAGCGCGGTGTGGGTTATCTGCTGCGCGAACCGGTCTTTCTTCCCCCCATGGCGCTGTCATTTACGGAGCTTGAAGCACTCAGTCTTGGGATGGCAATCGTGCAAGAGGCCGCCGACGAGGAGCTGCAAGCCGCCGCGGCGGCTGTGATGAACAAGGTGGGTGAGCATGCGTCGAACCGCCGTCAGGCTCCCAAGTCCTGGGGATTTGGTGTCTACGCTTTCGAGCGGGCTCAGGAGGGGTTCCGACATATGCCACTGATCCGTCGCGCGATCCGCGAGGGGCTCAAGCTTCGGATCGACTACCGGTCTCTGGATGACCGGAGTTCCATTCGCGTGATCCGTCCGCTGCAAACCGAATTCTGGGGTCGCGTCTGGACGTGCTCTGCCTGGTGCGAGCTCCGCAATAGCTTCCGGGCCTTTCGGATTGATCAGATGCAGCACTGCGAACCGACTGGGGAAGCCTTCCAGCCGGAAACAGGCAAAACCATTGAGGACTATCTGAAACATGTCGCAGACCAAATGGATCGAGATCGAGACCGTTCATAGGTTCCCCCAAGAGCTTGAGGACGTCGTTTAGCGTTGTCACGTAAAACTATTTACCCATGCCCGACATAGTAAGACACCACACGGTCGGATGACGGATGGGTTAGAGGATGTGGGACGCCGCAGTCTGCGCGCGACCTGTCGGTCGTGCTCAACCTTCAGCTTAAAATCGCTCCACTGGAGCGATTTCTTCACAGCTTCAGCCTTCAAGTTATGAGCACAGGCTCAGAACGCAGGAACATCAGAGGTTCAAAGGCGCTTCACGTGATCAAATAAAAAAGGCCCGCCACGAGGGCGAGCCTTTTTTATTTGGTTGCGGGGGCATGCAATTAACTACTCCCTATTACGCCAACACCTTCTCCTCACCATATCTTAACCGCTCTTACACTACCCCCCCTGCAACCAGCATAAAATGCGCTGTGAGTTCTGAAAAACCTTCATTCAAACTGAAAGTACGACCGGAGCTAATAACTCAGCAAGCGATAATCACATTTTATTAGTAAGACTAGCAAAATACCCTGGCTGATAATTGATCGGCAGAAAGCGATCATGCAACTTCCTGAATATTTCGTCAGGATCGAGATCGGTAAACAGGTCCGGATGGAACCATTTTGCCATCTGCTGGATCGCGACGAACTGATAGGGGCTGTTATAGAACTGATGCCAGACAGCGTGGAATGCATGCGTTTTTTGCGCCGCAATTCGAAGATAGGCAGAACGTGTCGGATAATATTCCAGCTTTTTCTCGGCCAATTGCACATCCGCCCCGGGACCGACCGGCACCCATTTCCCGCCCGGTACATAGGCATCCCACGCGGCACTGGTGACAATCACATGATCGGGGCTTGAAACCAGAACCTGTTCGGCATTGATTTGCCCGAATGTCCCCGGGATCAGGTCCTTGGCGATATTGTCGCCCCCCGCCATTTCGACCATCGCACCGAAATTGCCATCCCCGAATGAATGGCAGCAATCCTCATAAAAACCGGCAGCCCGGTCGATAAAGACCTTTGGTCGCGCCGGATTGGCTTTTGCCAGTTTATCGGTAACCCGGGCAATTTCAGCGGCCCGGAATTTGATAAACTCTTCTGCGCGTATCTCCTGATCGAACAGTTTGCCAAACAGCCGGATTGATGGCTCGGTATTATGTTCCGGATCGTGCCGGAAATCGACATAGATCACCGGAATATCAAGCGCACCAAGCTTTTCAACATAGTTCGCCTCGTCAACGGCTTGTTGTGTTTCAAGGTTCAGGAACACGACATCAGGCTTTTGCGCAATCGTGGTTTCTATATCAATCAGGCTTTGCTCCAACCCGGCGAATGCCGGGATATCTCCAAAGGCTGGGAATTTCGCGAGATAAGCCTGATAGGTGGCCGGATCGGCCTCGATCAGATCTTTACGCCAGCCGACGATCCGCTTCGCCGGATTTTCACGATCCAGGGCAGCTATGATATAAAGCTGCCGACCTTCACCCAAGACAGCCCTTTGGATCGGCACATTTACCGTGACCTCGCGTCCGGCAATGTCGGTGACGGTGATCTTTTCGGCCTTTGCCACTTGGATGAAAAGCAGGCTTAAACCTGCGGCGGCAATCAGACGTGATATCGTTTTTACGATCATTATTATTCTCCGGGAATTTCTGATGGTCGGGCAATTGTGTCTGCACGCACTCGTGCAAAGACGGTCAGGACAAACCCGATGGCGTAAACAAATCCGACAAGGAAATAGATATTTGAAAGTCCGGCGGCCTGACTGAACCAGCCACCAAGGGCGATGCCCGCGATCGATGCAAATTGCGCCGTACTTTGCGCAAGCCCAAGCACATGCCCCTGACGGCAGTCGCCTGCCGCCCGTGACACAAGGGCAGTCAATACAGGCGTGGTCGCGCCAAGCAACACACCCCAGACAAAATACATCGCGGTAAAAACGAAGATTGACCGGGTGACCCCGGCCAACAAAGTCACCACAACACATCCTGCAATCACCAGACACATGCCGCCCAGAATATCGCGCGCAGCACGCCCTTCGAAATGACGCGCCCACAGGGATGCCGAAACGACAAAACCAAGTGCTAGCAAGCCATAGCAAAGACCGACGACCCAGTTGCCGACATCAAAGACGTTCAGCACATAAATCGAAAAGGGTGATTGTGTCACCATCCGCCCCAGCAACAAAACGCCAATAATGGTCAGAAGGGATACGATCTGTGGTGATCGCAAAATGCTGATCTTTGCTGTGGGGGCAGCATTGTCAACGGCACCACGCTCTGCATCTTTTGGCGCCACAACCGGCAGCAATGCCCAGACCGAAACCAGACAAATGGCACACAGAATGGCTGCTGAAAAGTTGATCCAAAAGAAAGCCGCATGATCAAGGATGACACCACCGACCAATGCGCCGCCAAGCGAACCGACATTGGTTGAAACCTGTAGATAGGCAAAAAGCTTTGCCCGTCTTGCCGGACTTTCGATACTGACGCCATAAGCCTGTGCCGGTGCAATATAGCCCGCACAGGCGCCTTGTAAAAACCGCAGCATCAGGATCAACCAAACGTCATTGGCGTAGGCCAGTGCAAGCTGGGTAATCGCAAGCCCGAAAAGAGCCCGCATCATCATCGCCTTATGCCCAAACCGATCACCAAGCCGCCCCCAGAACGTGCTGGTCAGCATTATGCCCAGCATCGGCCCGACATAGACCGCAACACTAGCAAATGTGAACAGGTCGTCTGAATGGATTAATGAACGCAAATGAACGGGCCAGAAAGGCCCGCTCATCTCCATCGCCCCCATCGATACCAGTTGGATAACAAACAAAAGATGTATCTGACAGCGAACGGACAATGTTTGTATGCCGCCCGTCATCATGCCGGTTTCGCCCCGGCCATCGGATTGGGAAGCTGATGCTGAACCCGGTAATCCGCGTATTTTTGCAAATGCATACGCATTACTGATCGCGTCGACCAGTCATGCGTCAGGAAAATTTCCCGTTCCTCCTGCCAGAATACGGCAGAACTAATACGGGGCTTTGCATGATCAAATGCATGCGCGGTTTCTTCGCCCATGACATACCAAAGAACATCGTCATCAAGTTCATAGTGATGGCTTAGCGTCAGAGCCATCTCATGCAAATGACAGACGAAGCAGGCATCAATTACAAATGATCGCACAGGCTCGATATCGCCATCAAAAACCGTCGGCAGGATACCCTTGTAGTAATAGGATTTCAGATCGTATCCCCGTTCATTAAGCAACGGCGCAAAAGTTCTTCCATCGCCAAAATCGCGGATCAGCAGACGGACCGGCGTTCCGTTTTCATCAAACAGGATTGATGTATTTTGCTGATGGGCTTCAAGCGCGATGCCATACATCAGATAGATTTGAATGACCGGATGAATAACCGCGCGCGCATAAAGGCGGAAGAAATCGATAACATCGGATTTTGATGCCCGCCCGCTTTGACCATCAACCATTTCAGCAATCAGCGGCGCATCATCCGATGGATTGCGGGTCAGAAGTGCCGCAACCGTTACCGGTAACAAGCCATCATTCCGATCCAGCCGCCCCTTGGTTGCGCGGAATATGACAGACAGAAGCTTGCCTTCAGCATCGTCCTTTCGGACCGCATGTTTGTAATGAATGCCGACATCTTCGGTAAAGATTTCAATGGTCTCGTCAAAACCGTTCTCTGTCGCAAGGATTCCACTGATTACCGCACTGATGCGCGGTCCCATATGGATCGACTTCGCCTGTAAGCTCCGCATTTCACTGGTCAGCCAGATCGCCACCGGTAATTTGATAAACGGGCTATTTTGCGGATCGGTCGGCAACATCGTGCGAAATGACATGCTGGGGCGTGTTTCGATATCCGGTCCGTCAACAATCAGAATTCCCTGATTGATTTCATCGCTGAAGTGCGATTTCACATGATTTTCAAGATGCCAATCATGAATGGGCAGTGGCAACCAATCGCGCGGTTCCAGATCATTGTCCAGAAGACCCTTTTTCCAGTCGCGATAAATCGTTGGCAGATTTTCGGCAAGCCAGACATGCAGGTCTTTGATATGGGGCATATGTTCAAGATGGGCCATGTCTGCACGCAAAGCCGCCACACGCAAGGGCACGATTGCCGCAAATTCCGGCGACAAATCGGCAACCTCCGCCGACGTCAGGTTCGGTTTGGTTTTCCATGTCGGATAAAACGGATGCCCTTCCAACGATCCCCATTGATCAAGGATGATGGATGCGTCACGTGTATCAAATTGACGCCGCATGTAATCGATCAACCCACGCGCCCCGCTGGCAGCGATATTGTCTGCCAGCTGCGCATTCCATTTTTCCCGAAACCCGCGAGCCTTTGCATCATTTTCAATGCTGTTGGCAATATCGCGCTTAAGGTTTTCGCCATTGGTATCGGCGGGCACAAAATCAAAATCGGGCAACATCACGTCAATCAGCTCTGCCGCGGTTGAAACTATATGCCAGTCGCCGCCTGAACTGCGTACCTTGATCGAACCGTGATTGATTACCGTATTTGCCGGCGCCCGTTCGATATCCTCGAACCAAACTGTTGTATTGCCATCCCTAAGTTGGATCTTGGCACTTCGGCCCTCCGGATCAGAAACCAGACGATCTGGGTCAATGATCCGTTCAGCAAACAGACAACGGACAATTCGACGCAATGCATTTGCCTGCGCAAATTCGATTGCAGAATAGCTACTGGTGCCAGACGGCAGCTTATTTGTGGTGACGTTGATGGGAATATTTTTGTTCATGACCTGTTACTTTCAATCGGCCAGTTCGCCGGGAAGTAATCTAGCGAAGACGCCTTGAGCCCCCCCATATAGGCAACACTCCAGTTAAAAATTTCCTCGATATGCGGCAGGGAAACGGACAAACGACGCCCCATCTCAACCAGCAGGGCAAGACCGAAAGCAACATCTTCCTGAAAAGCCCGGCTTTGCGGATCCATGATCAGCCCATCAAGTCCCTCGCCAGCCGGAACAAGCGGGGCCGTGATCCCGTCATAGGCCCGGTTGCTACGCAGAACCGAAAGCATGGTGTGGCAATCCGCGATCTGATCGCCATAGGCATCAACGATTTCATCTTTCAATGGCCGAACCGATGAAAGATCCGCCAAAAGAAGCTGTTCAAGTCTGACGCAAAGTGCCTGACTTTCCGCATCGCAACGTTCGAGAAAATAGGCTCCGATTTCCGAACATTCGGACCACCAGCAGATCGGCACGGAAAATGTCCGGTTATGCCATTGGCCAAACGGACCAATCAGACCATAAATCACCGAACTATGCATAATCGGGTTGCCCGGTGTCAGTGTGATTTCAAGGAAGTTGTCCAGAAGTTTGACCGGGGCATCATACAGTCGTTTCAGATGTCCGATCAGCTTTCGGCGCGCTTCACCCGTCTCGCGGTCGTGGGTTGCGACATGCAGAACGCTTTTTGCCCCGCCCATCCGGATAGACTGGCCGGGATCGAGTTCAAATGCCGTATGCGGCACATCCTTCATGCCCCAGATCACGACATTCGGGTTGTCGTCCAGAACGCTTTCTGCGAGCCAGTCAAAGCCGCAAAATCCAGGAATGGCCCCGACGAAGACGGATTTGTCTGTTGGCAGGCACGGCTTGATCTGGCGAAGCAAGTCCATCCGGGCGTGTGCCGGTAACGTGATAATGACGATATCCGCACCGGACATAACATCATCGGGACGCGTGCTTACGCCATCAAGCCGGGCGCTAATTTCACCACCTTCTGGCAATAAGACACGTATGTTTTCACCGCTATTGTGCGCGTCAGCGACTGCCTCGTTTCTGGTCAGCAACCTGACTTCCACATCCGGAATTTGCTTGAACAGAACGGCATTCAGATGCCCTGTTCGTCCACCGCCACAAATTACAACACGGTGCGGTGTATAGATTTCTTGCTGGTGTGTCATCCCACGTGCCTGCCTTCCGACTTGGGAAGATGGTCATGCGCCAACGCATAATTCGGGACAGATATTTTTCGCAATACTGCAAGTTCAACCGCGCAGCATGAGTTCCATTCCGATGGAATATGATGGCGCGTGGTTTTTGGCGGATACAGCAATCCGGTCCGGGCGCGTTGCCGAATATCATGGGGCGTCACATCGAATTCCGCCCGACGGGATTCAACCCGGACTGATTGATAATCCGCCATCAAACATGGTACATGCGAAAGACCCGCAGCACAGGCAACCGACAGGCGATGATGCCCGTCCATAACGATCAAATCTTCCCATTCGACAATGATCGGTGTTGTCCACACTCCAGCCGCGACGATCACATTATGCAAGGTATCAGCATGGGCAGTGTCATGTTCTTCATGCCTACGCAGGCGATGCGGATCGATCAGAACAATCGGCCATTTCTGTTGTGCAATGGTCATTATGCGACATCTCCGACCAATTCGGGACGTGCAACATACCCACGATCAAGTGGCATCCATTGCGCCATCTGACGCCAGACACCTTCGTTAACAAGGTTGCGTTCCGCCAGCCATTTTTCATCGAAAACCGTATGCAGATATTTTTCACCACCATCGGCAACCGTGCAAACAACGGTTCCACTAATTTTACCCGCGTGAATATGTTCAAGCGCGGCATAGATCGCGCCCCCGGTCGAACCACCGACCAATAGTCCGGTATTTTGCGCAACATAGCGCGCCGTTTCGAAAGCCTCGGCATCCCCAACTTGAGTTCCGATATCAATCACGCTGTAATCAAGGACTTTGCCGACCTCATCGCCTTTTGGCGTTCCGGTCCCGGACTGGTAATAGGAGTGACCTGGCTGGCCGAATACGATTGATCCCTTTGGCTCGACACCGACAGTGCAGATATCCCGATTGAATTTTTTAAGACCGGTTGCAATTCCGGTTAACGACCCGCCGGTGCCGGTACATCCGCAAAATGCATTGATCTCGCCACTGGTCTGGGCAATCAGTTCGTCAACAAACCCCTGATAACCTGCTGGATTGGCCGGGTTATCAGATTGGTTCATGAATATCGCACCGGGGATTGTCGTCCCAAGTTCTGCGGCAAGACGCTGACGTTCTACAACGGCCACCTCATCCTCGGCATAGTCACCCTCTACAAAGCGAAGTTCGGCACCCATTGCCTTCATCACCGCCAGCTTATCCGGTGCTGCGTGGTGATCTACCACTGCAATAAAACGCAAGCCCAATTCGGCCGCAACAATAGCCAGTCCGATGCCGGTGTTGCCTGATGAAGATTCAACTATTGTGCCGCCTTCGGACAATCTGCCATCGGTAATTGCCGCCATGACCATACTGCGTGCCATCCGGTCCTTCATGCTGCCACCGGGGTTATTTTTTTCGATCTTGAGCAAGAAACGTGTATTAGGCGCCGAAACGGGAAGTTCGAGTAACGGGGTATTTCCGATCAGATTGGTTACTTTGGTCTGTATCATCGGGATGCTCCCTTGTGATCGTCCGGTTGAACGGTTGCCAGATCGGCGCTAATGGAAACGCGACGCGGCATCGGGACCCGATGGAATTCGTTTTCCAGAAGGTCCATTTGATAACCAGCCGTATTGCCATAAACGAGCAAGTCACCATCTTGCGGTTTGCTCGGAAAGGAAATCAGTCGGTTGGAAATGATGTCTTCATCGAGGCAGCTGTGCCCCGCAACATAGGCCCGTGCAGGCTTTCCTTCCGGTGCGACATCTACTCCCCGATGGTCAGGGACACGGCTGCTGATCAAAATGGGATCGACCAGAAATTCCGATGCGAACCAGGTTTCACAGGCACTGAAACTGCTACCTTCGGCAAAAAGCACAGCCGTTCCATTGGCTAGGTCCTTGACCCGCGTAATGCGAAAAACGGAAATCGCTGTTTGATCGACAAGGCTGCGCCCCGGTTCAAGACCAAGCGTAATTCCGTTGTCGCGCAGATATTGCGCGATTGTCATATCGCCCGGACCGGGCGAAACCAGGAACCTGTCGATCCATTCCGCCGCGTTGATTACCCCACCGTAAGGATAGAAAGACTGCGGCACGACACCATTGCGATAATGATCACTGTCCTGACTTGCCAGAAATGCCGCATAGATATCAGGTTCGACATAACGGACCGGCAGCCCGCCGCCGATATCAATCATGGAAACCGTCAGATTAAGTGCGGCTGCGATACCAACCCATTCGGAAATTTCACAAAATGCCTGTACCCGGTTTTCCGGCACATAACCGCCCAGATGGAAGTGAAAGCCTTCGAAGGCAAAGCAGTCATTATGCTGCGCAACAAACAGCAGGGCGGATTGCATATCTTCCGGTGCAATGCCGAACCTGCTGGCATGCGCATTAATCGGACGGTAGCGCAGAAGAAGACGAACTCTTTGCCACGGTTCCCGACCAAGCGCCAGCTCTGCGAGATCAGCCAACTCTTCAATGGAATCAACCGAAATCAAGGCATTGGCATCTATCAGTTCCTGATGAAAGGCGCGCGGCTTGGCTGGACCGGACGCGCATACCATTTCCCCGTCACAACCACCGGAAAGGGCGTCACGCAACTCGTAGCGACTTGAAACATCAACACCCAGCCCAAGATCAATCGCCGCAGAAACAAGAGAATGCGACTTATTCACTTTCGCGGCATAAAAAATTTTCGACGTTACAGCGTGATGATCAAACACATCTCTCATTTGCGCCAGATTTTGGCCAAGGATATGAGGAAAAACGATATTTAGCGGCGAACCGAACCGACCAAGTAGATCAGGCAATCGTTGATCCTGCCCGGACAGCAGGCGTTCGATCACAGGATCAAGGATTGGCGGCAAGGAAAGACCCGGTTGCCAACCCGATTGCTCTTTCAGGCTCCCTGATAAAAACGTCATTTGCTCCATCCCCTAAAATGGTTGGCTTTTTCGGTATCCATTTTTAATCGGCCGGGTTGGGCGGCACCTTAAAGGTTGCCGCCCATACCATTAAAAATCAGCAGTCACAGACAGCAGAGCCGTACGAGGTGCTCCAACAGAGACCATGCTGAATTCGTTAACACCGTACCAATAGTCTTCATCCGTAACGTTCTGGAGAGTTGCGCGCAGTGTAATTGGCGTTTCAGCAACCATGGTCTTGTAACGCAGGCCAAGATCCAGCGTCGTCCAGTCCGGAATGTCCTGAGTATTGGCCGTGTCGATATATTGCTCGGAGGTATGAGTAACCGTCCCGCTCAATGTCATTCCCTTGACAAAAGGAGTATCCCATTCTGCGGTTAGGTTGACCTGCATTTCAGGTGCTCCGACAGCGCTATTTCCACGGGTCGTAGAACTGTTGGTTTTCGTCAGTTCCGCATCAAGGAACATGACGCCGCCCAACAATCGTACGTTTGGCATAACCTCACCAAATACGTTCAGTTCAACCCCGCGGTTCCGCTGTTCGCCGTCGCTGTCATAACTGCCATTGACATTTTGGGCAAAGGGCTTCGTGATCTGGAACACTGCTGCTGTCGTGCTTATTGAACCGAAGTCCAACTTCACGCCCGTTTCGATCTGTTCTGCCACATAAGGCGACAAGGCTTCTCCAGTTATTGGGGCGTTCGCACCTTTGCTAAGACCCTCCAGATAGTTTGCGTAGAAAGAAACATTTTCCCAAGGCTTGAACACCACGCCAGCCATCGGAGTAACAACGCTTTTATCGTATGCTGCCGTTACAGCACCTGTCGTGGCGCTGAAGTTATTGGTTTCAACGCGCTGCTGGCGCGCACCAACTGTTACCAAAAACCGGTCATCCCAAATCGACATTGTGTCTGCCAACGCGACACCAGTCATATCTGATTCAGATATCTTTGGTTTTGACGTTGGCTCCGCCACAGTAATCGGTGCGTTTGCCACGGGATTGTAAATGTTGGAAAATGGATCAGTTGTTGAGAAAACCTGCCCACGCTTGAAAGTGTCTTCATAACGGCTGGCTTCCAGTGTGACCTTATGCTTGACTTCGAGGGTCTCAAATTCGCTTCTGACACCGGCACTCGCAGTCCATCTTTCTGTCTGGAAGCGCATGAACGACAGACTGTCATCTTCAATCGTTCCGTCATCTGCGCGGATAATCGGATACCCGAAGAAACGATCCACTTCGGTCTTGCCACCACCAAAACTGCCAAACAGAGTGAAACTGTTATCAAGGTCGTATTCACCCTGAAGTACAGCAGACTGATCAACGGCATCTGACCACTCCCAGTCGTGAGTAACATTTTTATTGCCGTCAGGTGCAGATGGCATCGTCAAGCCGGAAGCAATCCGATATTCTCGAAAAGGAGCATTCAGGTTTTCGCGTTGATCAATAACGTCAAGCGACATCCGCAGATCATCACCACGATAATCCAGAGCAAGTGCTCCAAGTGACGTTTCGCGGGTCTGATGGTCCAGATAAGTGTCGCCATTATGGTATCCGCCATTGAAGCGAACCCCGAACTCACTGTTATCGCCATACCGACGGCTAAAATCGATATTGCCACCTGCCTGCTCACCAAGTCCATAATCAGCACTGATCCGGTTCAGGTCTTCGTCCCCGGCACGTTTTGGTACAATATTGATGACACCGCCGACACCGCTGTTAGGTGCCATTCCGGCAAGAAGGGCAGCTGGTCCTTTGAGAACTTCAACGCGCTCGGCGAAACCGGATAAAGCGCGATAGGTTGGTGCAACACCGTAAACACCGTTGAGTGCCATTTCGCCAGAGTTGCCGGTATTCACATTGAAACCGCGAATCTGATAAGTATCGAGCATACCGCCACTGCTGTTGGGCGTTCTGACCGACGGATCATTTTTAAGAACATCGGCAATGGTTTGTGCCTGCTGATCTGCAATCTTTTCGCTGGTGTAGCTGGTAATGCTGACCGGCGCGTCCATGATGTCCGTATTGCCGAGCATGCCAAGACGACCGCCGGTTGCGACTTGGCCACCGGCATAGGCGGGTGGCAGATCGGATTGGATGCTGTTGGCTTCAACGCGGATCGGATCGACAACCGCGGCACCACTTTGCCCAGCTTCCGCCGCCGGGTCGATTAAGATCAGGGAATTTTCACCGGTTTCACGATAGGAAAATCCGGTACCGCGCAGCAATGTATCAATCGCGGTGGGAACTGTCATACCCCCGCGGATTGTGCGCGTTCCGTCGATAGACGGCAGATCAGTCGTATAGGCAATCCGCCAACCCGACGTGGCACCGATTTCAGCAATCCCTTCGGCAAGCGAAGAAACCGAAATATCAAATGAATAGGTCGCCTGTGCGATTTCGGTCTGCACATTTGCCGCCAGCGCCCCCGATGTCACTGGTACGGTCATTACGGTTGAAACCAGCAATGCCGAAATCAGAGAGTATGTTCTTGCTTTTTCTTGTTTTAATTCCAACTTCCCGCTCCATAAACGTCTTTTTCTTTCAGGCAGGTCCCCCTGCATCTAAAAAGACAAACGAACGGGAAATAAGAGTCCTCACATCGAATGATGATTTTTTGCGAATTTTTCGCAATCTCAGTAAACAACCGTCAACCAAGGCGAAGTTCTGACGACCTTCGCGCCGATTGCGTCGGCAACAGTTTCAAGCGATCCGGCGATATCGGTCGTCGGAAAACTGCCCGAAATCTTGCGCGTGGCAACATCCCCGATCACAACGATGCGCCCCTCATCAAAGTTTTCCAACCGTGCGGTCAGTTCTGACACAGACATGTTGTGTACACTAAGCCGTCCCTTCATCCAGGACAAAGCAAGCCTGACATCGCCGATTTCGGACGTCGAAAGTACACCATCATTAACAAGAACCTGCTGCCCCGGCCCCAGCAGCACACCGTTTTCATCCTGCGGGCTTGATACGCGCACGGCACCGTCATCAACAACCACAATAGTCTCTTGTGAAAGACGATCCACATTGAACCGGGTACCAACAACCTGCACAGTTACATCACCGGTATGAACCCTGAACGGATCGCCATTGCGGTGAACGACTTCAAAAAACGCCTGCCCACGCAATAGTTCTATCTCCCGGCGCCCTCCATCGAAGTCGGTCGATAGCGCACTGTTTGCGGCAAGCCGCACAATCGAGCCATCGGGCAACTCGACAGACGTTACATTCGACTGGCCGGTGACGATATCGGCCTGAATGTTGTCGATGAAATCGGGATACAGGTAAAAGACCGCACCCGCGACAAATGCCATTCCCGCAAGGGCAGCAAAGGAGCGCCGCAGCGGAAACAATGACAGGAAACCGGAAAGAATCGGCTTTCGCCGTGTTTGCGCAAGACGCCTTGACGGTTCCTCTATCCGGGCCCAAAGCACGCGCATCTGATCAAACGCCAATCGGTTGTTCCGGTCCGCATTAAGCCATTCCTCGAACTCGTGTTCCTGCGCAGCAGACAGCGAACCACCGGCGCGCCTTGCGTGCCAGAGTGCAGCTTCATCTTTCTGCTGTTCAGTCGGTTCAAAAGCGCCTTGCATAGGTTCCCGGTTCGCCCGTTATGATGTGGCGTTCATATCAGCAAATGATACGACCCGCCAAATTCCCTTTCTATATACAATAACGGATGACGATAGAATATCCTCATAAAGCGTACGGGATTTATCAGACGTCTTCACGGTAGGCTGCCAGCCGTTCCTGACAATGGCGCATGGTACGAGCCAACTGTTTTTCCACCGCACTGACCGAAATACCGTATTTTTTTGCCAGTTTCGCGTTGGATATACCGTCGACGCGATGAAGAATGAACATCTCGCGCACCTTTGGCGAGAGTTCCATTAGGGCACGATCAAGCGCAGAAAGAGCTTCACGGGCTTCGGCATGATCATAGGGAGACGTGGTTTCACACTGCCATATCTGGGTCGGGAGAACCCCGCTCATTGCCTGTGCTCGCCCAAAGGTGCTACGATGATGATCAATGACAGCATTGCGTACTGACGCATAAAGCATCTTGGTATTGGCTTCCGGTTCCCCGCAATCACCGGACTGCATCAGACGCGTATAGACATCCTGTACAAGCTCAGTCGCAACTTCACGATCACGTATTCGCCTGACAACCATCGCGACAAGCTGACGCCGATGGTCTTCGAACAGCTTTGCAAGTGTGTTCCGCCAGAAACTCATGCGTATGTTCAATCATTGCTAATGACACTCTGCCATGCACTCCGGGTTCCGAGCCCAAGCGGACAGCCCCCACAACGGGGATGAGTGGAACGTATCAGTAATGATAATCATTTTCAACTTAAACCGCGGCTATTAGCAGAGCAACGAAACTAGGTGTTTGATCCCAGGATTTGATAGTGCGATATTTTCCATGGAATGGAAGGAAGCACTATAGGCCAGATAGAAATGTGGAAACTTTCCGCTTCGGTCATCCTCTGATAACGGTTCGGGTTTGGCAGAGAATGATCTAGCGACTGTCAAACTGGTCGGGCAGTTCCGTCTCTGCGGTCCGCAATTTCACGCCAGCACGTTCGATTTGCTGTCTGTGAATTTTGGCGACACCAGTATCGCAACAGACAAAATCAAAATTTTCAAGTTGTTCGAACAACACAGGTTTGACGCTATCGAATTTTGTTGAATCAACGACCAATGCCTTCGTCAACGCTTTGGAAATGGCCAGTTGCTTGATATCGACCTCGTGAAAATTTGAACAACTGATTCCGCGTTGTGTATGCACACCACCTGCCGATATGAAAGCGGTATTGATCGCCATCCCGCGCAAGGTTTCAAGCGCCGCAGGCCCCGAGAATGATGCCGATGATACCTCATACAGTCCGCCAAGCATGATAACCCGCGTGCCCGGCTTCTTGCAGACGATTTCGGCAACATTCATAGAATAACAAATCACAGTAATATCGTTATTGGTCGGAAGTAAGCTGGCCAGATACGGGATTGTGGTACCACAATCGAGGAACACCGTTTCCCCGGGGCGGACAAGGTCAACTGCTGCTTGGCCGGCGGACTGTTTCAAATCGGAATGCGCCGCACGTTCGCGATCAAGAATGTATCCCATGCCTCCCGGTGTTTTGCGGGCCGGGGTGATATATCCACCCAGAAAGATGAAGCGTCCGTCACACGTCGCTATATCCCTGCGTACGGTCATCTCCGAAACATCCAGAGCGTCCGCCGCATCCTTCAATCTTAAAAAACCATGGGTTTCCAAAAGGCCCATAATGCGGTCGAGGCGGGTTTCCTTTTTCCTGGACATACCATCTCCCTGTCTTGTCACGGCTGCATGCCGATCATTTCTTCCACCTTTGCGCTAAAAATACATGCATTCCCGGTTCCGGAGGGCATCATTATGCCTTGCTCATCTTATCCTTTGGTGTGAGTGAGGGCCGTACGACCACTTTGAATTCTCCTGTCAACGTTTTGATCTTGACCTGCCTAACATAAAATGAAACTATTATTTCATAAAATGTTATAAAAATAACAAATCAGGGTAATAACTCATCCCTGTTCAGGAGGAAACCACATGCCCAAGTCGGGAATATCTCTGACGCCATCGGATATGGCACAGTACATAGATCACACCATTCTGCGTCCCGATGCCACACCTGCCGATGTATCTGTCATCTGCGATGAAGCCGTCAAACACAAGTTCAAGGCGGTTTGCGTCAACCCGATTTTCATCCCCCAGATCGTCGACCATCTTGCAGGAACCGGTGTTGCAGTCTGCTCCGTGATCAATTTTCCATTTGGGGCCACATCGACCGCAATGAAAGAGGCCGAAGCAAAATGGGTGGTCGCACAAGGTGCCGACGAAGTCGATATGGTCATTCCTGTCGGTCTGTTGAAATCCGGGCAGTTTGACGCCGTGCGCAATGATATCGCCGCCGTTAAAGCCGCCTGTGGCGATGTACTTCTGAAGGTCATACTTGAGACCGCATTGCTAAGCACCGATGAAAAAGTCACTGCCTGCAGCTTATCAAAAGAAGCTGGCGCAGATTTTGTCAAAACATCAACCGGCTTTGCCGGAAGCGGCGCAACTGTTGCCGACGTCATGCTGATGCGCAAAACTGTCGGCGATACGATGGGAGTCAAGGCTTCTGGCGGTGTCCGTACAACCGAGGATGCCTTGCGGATGATTGAGGCTGGTGCATCGCGCATTGGCGCAAGTGCCAGCATCTCGATCATTGGCCAATAAGAAAGACGTCTGACCGGGAGGATTAGGGATACCTACTGGACCCCGAACCATCCGGCAGGCAACAGCAAAACCCGGCAACGGCAAGACCGGGACTTCAATATCAATTATGGGAAAACAACTCCAAGGAGACAAAAATGAACAAGCTTTTCACATCGCTTGTTGTGGCCGGCTCGCTCGTATCGGGTACTGCACTGGCTCAGGCCCCTGTGGCAACCCCCGATATGATCTCGACCATGACATCGGACGCCACCGGCAAGGAATACTCGATTGCTACGGTGATCAAGGTTGACGGCATTGCGTGGTTCGATCGCATGCGTGAAGGCGTTGAACAGTTTGGCGAAGATTCCGGCCATGATACATGGATGGTCGGACCGAGTCAGGCTGACGCCGCCGCACAGGTACAGTTGATCGAGAACCTGATCGCGCAAGGCGTTGATGCGATCAATATCGTTCCGTTTTCGGTCGAAGCCGTGGAACCGGTCCTGAAAAAAGCCCGCGATCGCGGCATCGTCGTGATTGCCCACGAAGCATCAAACATCAAAAATGCCGATTTCATTCTCGAGGCATTCGACAATCACGCCTACGGCGCAAAACTGATGGAAACGCTTGGGGGCTATATGGGCGGTGAAGGCCAGTACACGGCAACCGTCGGCAGCCTGACGTCGAAATCCCAGAACGAGTGGATTGACGGTGCAATCTCCTACCAGAAAGAACATTTCCCTGACATGGAATTGGTTGGTCAGCGTCTTGAAACATATGACGATGCCAACACCGACTATAACAAGCTCAAAGAAACCCTGACCACTTACCCGGACCTCAAGGGGATCGTCGGCGGACCGATGCCAACCTCGGCCGGCGCGGGGCGTCTGATTGCCGAACGCGACTTGAAAGACAAGCTGTTCTTTGCAGGCACCGGCCTAGTGTCGGTTGCAGGCGAATATATCGCCAATGGCGACATTCAGTATATTCAGTTTTGGGATCCAGCCGTTGCCGGTTATGCCATGAACATGCTGGCCGTAATGGCCTTGGATGGCAAAGCCGACCAGATCAAGGCCGGCCTTGATCTGGGGCTGCCGGGTTATACCGATCTGAGCACCCCCGAAGGCGACAATGCCAATCTGGTCTATGGCCAAGGCTGGGTCGGTGTGACCACGGAAAACATGGACAAGTACGACTTCTAAGTCGGCCTGCACATTCGGGGCGCTGGCAAAACCGGCGCCCCGACTTGATCAGGGGCGTATCAACAGATGCGAACCTTGACGATCGGAATATTTCAATCCCAACGGACGGGCTTGCCATGTCTGAATCATTTATCGAACTTCGTAACATCCGGAAGGAATTTTCCGGCATGGTTGCCCTTGACGATGTTTCCCTTAACATCCGTAAAGGTGAAATTCATTGCCTTGCCGGTGAAAACGGATCAGGGAAATCGACGCTGATCAAGGTGATGTCCGGTGTTTATCAGCCTAACGGCGGTGAAATATGGATTGATGGTAAACCGGTGGGGAAACTGTCCCCCATTGAGTCCATCGATCACGGCATTCAGGTGATCTATCAGGATTTCTCGCTGTTTGGTAATTTGACGGTTGCCGAGAACCTTGCGATGAATGTCCAACTGCGCGAGAAAAAGAAAATCCTGAACTGGAAGCGTGTTCGCCAAATCGCCACCGAAGCGGTTCACCGTCTCGGCGTTAATCTTGACCTCGATACCGAAGTTGAAAAGCTGCCCACAGCAGGCAAACAGCTTGTGGCGATTGCCCGCGCATTGATGTCGGATGCCCGCCTGATCATTATGGATGAACCGACCACGGCCCTGACCGGCAAGGAAGTGGAAACCCTGTTTCGCATCGTACGTGACATCCAGGCACGTGGTATTGCGATTTTGTTTGTTAGCCACAAAATGCGCGAGATGCTTGAAATCAGTGAACACATCACGGTTATCCGCAATGGCAGCAAGGTGGCAGACGGTCCAACCAGCGATTTTGACGAAGCCCTGATCAGCCGCCATATGACAGGCACTGACATCACCACAGAACCCTATGTCTGGACAGCCCCCGCCGACACCACAACAACCCCGCCACGCATCGAAGCCCGCGGCCTGACCGTAGATGGACATTTTGAAGATATTGATTTGAACATTCATGCCGGTGAAATTGTAGGTCTTTCGGGTCTTCTGGGATCCGGGCGAACCGAACTGGTGCTGGCACTGTTTGGAATGCTGCCCGGATATCAGGGTAAAATACTGGTTGACGGGGTGGAAACGAAGCTGTCCTCGCCGCAGGACGCCATTGCCGCCGGTGTCGCCTATGTCCCCGAAGACCGACTGAGCGAAGGTCTGTTTCTGACCCAGGGCATTGATCGCAACATGCTGTCGACATCCTATGAACGCCTGGCCCCGTCGATGATCATTGACCGCAAACGTGCCGATACGCTCGTTGACAAAATGATTGCCGAGATGCAGATCGCCACGACATCGGGCAAGAAAATGGTCAATGAATTATCGGGTGGCAACCAGCAACGTGTCGTTCTGGCGCGTTGGCTTTTGACCGATGCCCGGGTTTTAATCCTGAATGGCCCGACTGTCGGCGTCGATGTCGGTTCCAAAGCCGAAATTCACCGCAAAATTCGCGAACTTTCCGTGCAAAAGGGGCTGGCGGTTCTGATGATTTCCGATGACGTGCCGGAACTGATCCAGAATTGCAACCGCATCATCATGATGCATCGCGGCCGGTTTACGGATGAAATGGCCTGCGCCGAGACATCCGATGGCCAGATAAGCTCGCTGCTGAGGACCCTCAAATGACAGGAAACAAGATGGCCTGGCTTCGCAAATCAGAAGTGGTCATCGCGGGCATTCTTTTGCTCGCCATGATCCTCATCGGATTGGTCAATCCGGCATTCTGGCAATTAGACAATCTGTTTGGCCTGCTGCGCAGCAACGTGATCATCGGGATCATGGCACTCGGTGTGCTTCTTATCATGATTTCCGGCGGCATTGACGTTTCGTTCCCCGCATTTGCGGTTGCTGCAATGTATCTGACCATCAAAGGCATGCTGTATTTCGATTATAATGGTGTGGTTTTACCCTTTGTCGCCGCGGCAACAATGGGCGCACTTCTGGGCTGTCTCAATGCGTTCTTTGTTTATAAGTTCCGCATGATCCCTTTGATCGTGACGCTGGGTACAGCCAGCATGGTGCGTGGTTTTTTGCTGGGCGTTGTCGGAACCAGTATCATCAACATCAACAAGATGCCCGATGTTCTCATCGATTTTGCCAAAACCGATATCATTACCTTGCCCCAGACAGATGGGGGCACGTCAGGTCTCACGGCAATGGTGCTTGTGTATTTCGTTCTCGCAGCTCTTTTGCATTTTGTCTTGCGCCACACCATGATCGGACGCGGGGTATATGCCCTTGGAGGCGATGCCGAAGCAGCAAGCCGTGCCGGATTTGATCTGCGCAAGGTTATTTTCTTTATCTATTGCGTTGCAGGTGCACTGGCCGGGTTTGCAGGCCTTCTGCACAGCAGCATGATCTGGCTGGCCAATCCGCGTGATTTTGTCGGACTGGAACTGGATGTTATTGCCGCAGTCGTTCTGGGCGGGGCATCGATTTTTGGCGGACGCGGCTCAGTCATTGGCACCATGCTGGGTGTCTTTATGCTGGTGATGGTCAAAAACAGCCTGATCATCATGAAAATTGACACCACCTGGCAACGCGTGGCTGTTGGCGTCATCATTGTAATTGCCACAGCAATTACCGCATGGCGCGACAACCGGGCGAAGGCATAAGGGATAAACCATGAAATTCTCATTGGACTTACGCCGTCTGATCAACCAGGACAACAATATTGTCCAGCTGATCGTCATGACCATCCTGATTTTCGCCATCATGACAGTGCTCAGCCCCGACAAGTTCCTGCGCTATTACAATTTTGAATCAATTGCCTATATCTTCCCCGAACTGGGCCTGTTGTCGATCGCGATGATGATCGCGATGCTTACCGGCGGGATTGACCTGTCGGTGATCGGTATTGCAAACCTTTCGGGCATTTTGGCTGGCATTCTGTTCAAGAAATTCTCCGATGAAACAGGTGTTGCCGATACCGGCTTGTCAGTGGTGATGCTGGGCGCGATTATCGCCCTGGGTACAGGCCTTGTCGCCGGGGCGCTGAACGGTTTGTTGATTACAAAAGCACGGATTACCCCCATTCTGGCAACCCTTGGCACCGGTCAGGTTTTCACCGGGCTGGCGATTGTCTTTACCGGCGGGCCGGCGATTGTCGGTTTTCCAGATGCCTGGGCCTTTGTTGGCAATGGCAGGATTTTCGGACTTCCCACGCCATTGGTGCTGTTTGTCGTGATTGCCGCCCTGATTGCCTTCATTCTGACGCGCACCACATTTGGCATGAATCTGATGCTGATTGGGACCAATCCCAAGGCGGCCCTGTTTGCCGGTTTGAAGCGTGAAAGAATGGTGATCTACAGCTATATGATGACCGGGGTTCTGGCGTCGGTTGCCGGAATCATCCTTTCGGGCAGAACCAATGCGGCGAAATCGGACTATGGGACTTCTTATTTGCTTCAGGCCGTACTGATTGCGGTTCTGGGGGGCACTAATCCGGCAGGGGGAAGAGGCACTGTATTGGGCATTTCGATCGCCGTAATTGCCCTTATGCTGCTGTCCAGCGGCTTTCAAATTCTCAGATTCTCAAATCATCTGATTGATTTGATCTGGGGTGCGTTCTTATTACTGGTGATTGCCCTTAATGCTTACCAGGGCCGCTCTTCCCGCTAGGCAAGACACAGGAAAAGACCGATGACCACAACATTACAGCTGCGTGACAACTTCTTTGGCGAAGCCGAACGTCTTTTCGCTGACAGTCACGGTATGACGGCACATCTGTTTCGCTATGACAGCGGTATCGCGGCCTTGCGGCTGGGCAACCGGCGCGGCCATCTGGTTGTATTGCCGTTTTTCGGGCAAATGATCTGGGATGCGGTATTTGACGGCGTCGATCTGACCATGACCAACATGTTCAGTACCCCGCGCCCCGCCAATAGCATTGTCGCCACCTATGGCTGTTTCGCCTTTCATTCGGGATTGTTGCGCAATGGCTGCCCCGGACCGAAAGACAGCCATGCACTGCATGGTGAAATGCCCTGTGCCAAAATGGACAGTGCGGGTCTTGAAATTGGCGAGGATGCCGAAGGCCCCTATATGGCGGTGATTGGGGCATATGAGTATGTCATGGGCTTTGGCGATCATTATGTAGCCCGACCGCGCGTGGTTTTACGCCCCGACACAGCCCTGTTTGACATTGGCATGTCGATTGAAAACCTGTCGGGTGCGGATATGGATCTGATGTATATGTGCCACGTCAATTTCGCCTTTTGCGAAGGGGCACGGATCGTGCAGCCTGCGCCATTTACACCAGATGCCACTGTGGTCCGCACAGACGTCCCCGCCCATGTGCCACGCAACCCCGATTACGATGCGCTGCTTGAAAGTCTGGCAACCGATCCATCGGTGATGGAGGTGATAAATGAACCCCATCGCTATGATCCAGAGCAGGTATTTTATATCCGCGGCCTGAAAACCGGCACGGACGGCAAAACCGCCAGCCTGATGAAACGCCGCGAAGGGGATGGTTTTTACATCACCTATGATCCGGTTGATTTTCCTAAAACCGTCCGCTGGGTTCTGGTCAACAGCGATCAGAAGGTCTGCGCCTTTGCCTTGCCTGCAACCGCCGAGCCCGAAGGATATACCGCAGAAAAGGCCAAGGGAAATGTACAGCACCTGAAGGGAGGTGACGTACGGCATTTCTCGGTACGGCTGGGATATCTGCCGCCGGCTGAGGCCGATCTGGCTGAACGCGCAATAAAAGCATTTTAAGACGGAGGACTTTATGGCCGGTAAAATCGCCATTGTTGGCAGTAATATGGTCGACCTGATCACCTATACGGACCGAATGCCGGTACCCGGCGAAACCATCGAGGCCCCGCGTTTTGAAATGGGCTGTGGCGGCAAGGGGGCAAATCAGGCGATTGCAGCCGCCCGTCTGGGGGCGGATGTCATGATGGTGACCAAGGTCGGCGATGATATTTTTGCAGACAATACGATCCGCAACTTTGAGACATCAGGCATTGATACCCGCTTTGTTGACCGCGTACCTGGCACCTCAAGCGGCATTGCGCCAATTTTTGTTGAACCGTCGGGTGAAAACAGCATCCTGATCATCAAAGGTGCAAACGCCACACTGTCCCCGGCCGACGTAGACCGCGCAGCCGATGCCCTGCGGGAATGCGACCTGATCATCATGCAGCAGGAAATCCCTCTGGAAACGATCTATTACACCATTGCCTTTGGTGCACGTCACGGGATTGAAACCCTCTTTAATCCGGCACCAGCCGACCCCGATCTTGATACCCGTAAAATCGAAGCGGTCACCTTTCTGGTTCCAAACCAAACCGAATTGGCGACCATCTCGGGCCGGAAAGTAGACAATGACAAAGACGCCGAAGCTGCAGCGCGCAGCCTGATCGCAAGAGGTATTCGTACCGTGATCGTAACTCTGGGATCACGCGGTGCCTTGCTCATAACCTCCAACGAACCGCCCCGTCGGATTGAACCCGTCCAAGTCACACCAGTTGATACGACGGGCGCAGGAGATGCCTTTATAGGTAGCTTTGCCCGTTATTACGTTGAAAGCCGTGATCTTGATGCCGCCCTGCATATGGCAGTGCGTTATGCTGCGGATAGCATCACACGGTCAGGGACCCAAAAATCCTATGCAACAAAAAGAGAGTTTGAGGCTTTCTGCAAAAATCACGGGTAATGCCGGGACTAAACACTTTGCTATATCTCGCACAGGATCAATTTATAACAGAAGTGGTTCTGGGGCGCACAAACAACTACGATCTTTTACGATACGCCCCTCTTAAGTCACCTTGTCCATGATCAAGTGCCGTTTATCACGTTATGGCCCGCAACTAATCTGCATTGGTTGAAAGTCTAACAATAACCAGTCCGTGCCCGAGAAAATGCTCCCCTGTCAGCGCCATTTTACGGCAGTTTAAGCTCGAGCCTACACCGCCCAAACCGTCACTGCGCCAACAAACAAAATGAATTTAAGCACTTTAATGCCAGAGGCTAGAAACATTCATGCCATGCAAGCTTCAAGATGCAGCCTTGTACAACTCGAGAATATCCTGCTTTGACAGGTCAACCGGGTTCCAATCAAGAAGGCGGCGAATAGCATGCGCCTCTTCTGCCATGTTCACGAAATCAGCCTCTGGAACACCGTAACTGCCGATATCCATGCGCATGCCCAGTGAAGCGCAAAATGCAACAGACGCCTCCCGCAAGCCTTCAACGCTATTGTAATCTGTTACCCCAAGAGCGCAGGCGACCTTCCGGGTTTTTTCAGGGACAGCAGGCTCGTTGATCGCAAGAACATGCGGAAACATCAAAGCATTGGCTAGCCCGTGCGGAAGCTTGTGCCGCGTTCCAAGCGGATAGGAAACCGCATGGCCAGCAGTGGTGTTTACCGGACCGAGGCAAACACCACCGTAAAAGGCCGCCAACGCCATGCCTGATCTGGCTTCGATATCGGTCCCGTCCTTTACCGCCCGCGCCAGATATTTCCCAACCAGTTCGATACCTTGCAAAGCATAACCATCGATCAACGGATGCGCACGTTTGGAGGTGAATGCCTCTACACAATGCGCCAAAGCATCTACACCAGTTGCCGCCGTGACGTCAGCGGGTACCGAAATCGTCAAAACCGGGTCAATAATGGCAATATCGGCCAGCATCTCGATGCTCTCGGTTGCAACCTTGTTCAAGCTCGGCGGATCCGTGACAAGCGCCCGCGTGCCAACTTCCGAACCGGTTCCTGCTGTCGTCGGTATCTGAACCAGCCCGACACGTCGCTTAGGAGCGCGACCAGGTCCCGAGATATCCGAGAGCAGTACACCGCAATCAACCATCACAGAAACAAGCTTGGCAAGGTCCATTGCAGACCCCCCGCCAAATCCGATTACGAGATCGCATCCGGATGCAGCTTTGATCGCTGCATTGAGATTATGCTCGTCCGGCTCGGGCACTACATCGCCAAAAACTGTAATATTCGAGAGCCCAAGAATATCCAGCCTCGCGACATTAACACTGTCGGAGACAACAAACGGCTTTCTGAATCCATGCCCGCGAACCCATTCAGACAGCCCGGAAACCGCCCCCTCGCCAAAACGCAAAATGGACGGACGTTGAATTTCGATCTGGCGGGAAAGGTTAAGCATCTTCAGGCCCTCTGAATGGTGTCGACTTGTCAAAATTGAAATTTACCGATCTTCCAAATCGATACCTCAGCCCGGTTTCCGGCTAAATTGCGAAAGGATTCGTCGGAAGAACTGACTCAACATAAAGCGTGAATTCCAAATTTGTCAATTTGTAATAACCAACAATTTCAATACCTAAATAACCATATCAACATCACGATCGACCAATCTTCTCAGTAGAATTTTATAATTAAATAGCTGATATTGTTATATGTTTAGATTCTCCATAGTCACAGACATGCAAAACAAACACAGCGGGAAAATCCCACCAACTCAAAAAGATTCTCCCCAAATGACAAAATAAGTTGACATATTTTCAAGCAGCCATACCCTAACACTCAACAAGAAGCAGAAAATGCCACGCCAGTTCATCACGCCTGCAAGGGAGGAAAGCGTGAGCACAGTTAGCAAATCACGCAGCAGCCTATATATCGGCGGCGGTCTTTTACTATTTTGTGGTTTTGCCGCTTGGCGCACTGCACTTGTAAAGGCGCAATCCACAAACACTGTTGCCGGGCCATCATTCCTGCCTTGGATCATGATCGGACTGATCTCGGTGCTTTCTGTTGCCCTGATTGTACGCTCTCTCAAGCACCGAAACGACAAGACGGGGATATTGATGCCGGACCGGAAGCTTCTGCTCCGGATGGGCATGTTTACAATTTTGCTTGTTGCTTACGCTGCCGCTTTCATGCCGCTGGGCTATTTGCCCTCGACACTGATCACATTCTGCATCGGCCTTTATCTCGTCGGAGAACGGCGTCCTCTTGCGCTGATTGCCTTTCCCGTTCTGACGACCGGCATCATCTATCTGGGCTTTACCAATTTTCTCAAAGTTTGGTTGCCCTGATCAAAAAATCAAAATTCTATCAAGGAGGAAACCATGAACAAGAAACTCATCATTGCCGCAGCCTTGCTTGCAGCATCCATCTCGACCGAGGCATTCGCCTTTCCCGATCGTCCCATACAGGTCATCGTTCCCTATTCAGCGGGCGGGGGGACCGATCTTTCGTTGCGCCTTCTGGCCGAAAGCTTCGAACGCAATTTTGATGGCAGCACCATGGTTGTCCGCAACCAGCCGGGCGGCGGCGGCTCAATCGGCACCTCAGGGGCTGTGCTTGCCCGTCCCGATGGCTATACACTGGGTGCAGGGGCGCAAGGTCCGCTGGCACTTCTGCCGCACCTGGGTGGTACACCCTATAATATCGACGATGTAGAATTTATTGGCCTGTTTGGCCGTAACCTCCAGGTCATGGTTGCCTGCAAGGACGCACCGTTCAGCAATTTTGATGAATTCCTTGAATATTCCAAAACAAAAGCACCGCAGATCGGAAATTCCGGTGCGGGGGGTGCTAACCACATCTCTGCGGAAGCGTTTGGCAAAGCTGCCAATATCAAAATTGAATCCGTGCCGTTTGGCGGTTCCTCGGAAGCACGCACCGCGTGTGTTGGCGGGCACATCGATGCAATGGTCGCATCACCGGCAGAGGCCCTTGGTCAGGTTGAAGCCGGAAACGTATCAATGCTGTTTGTTATGGAGCCTGAACGGATCGATCTATTCCCGGACACCCCGACCGCCGTTGAAAAAGGCATTGATTTCACCTGGTCCTCCTGGAAAGGCATCATCGGCCCGAAAGGCATTCCGGAACAAGACCTGAAATTCCTTCGTTCTGCGATCAAAACCGCCGTTGAGGATGAAGAGTTCCGCAAAAAGATGGAAGAAATGGGCGAATTCGTCATCTACGAAGATGCCGAGCAATATGAAGCACGCGCCCGTTCCGACAGTAAAACCGCAGAAGCCGTCATACGTGACCTTGGCATGTACGGTATGAATAACTGACCGGACTAACTCAGGGCTTCAGGCCAGAAAACATGGAACCTGAAGCCCTCCTTCCTTTTTCGGATCGAGCGAGTAGCCTTAATGGATGTCCTTTCATCTCTATCCCAACTGTTTGAGTTAAACACCCTGTGGACGATTGCCCTCGGAACACTCGGAGGGCTTATTATTGGTGCGCTGCCTGGGTTGACCGCCACGATGGGCGTTGCGCTGCTGATTCCTATGACATTTGGCATGACACCGGTTGTTGGGCTGAACATGTTGATCGGCATTTATATTGGCGGGATTTACGGTGGCTGCGTCTCATCCATTCTACTGCGGACGCCCGGCACCCCGGCATCTGCCGCAACCGTGCTTGACGGCTACCCCATGGCTCAAAGGGGCGAAGCCGGTAAAGCCCTTGGCATGGCAACGATTGCCTCAACAATCGGTGGGCTTTTTGCTGCAATCGTTCTGGCAACCCTCGCCCCCCAACTTGCGTCGATTGCCCTGAAATTCGGCGCCCCCGAGTATTTTGCGCTGGCGCTGTTCGGCCTCACAATCATTGCGTCTCTTTCGGGCGATTTACTGAAAGGTGCGATTTCGGGGTTGCTGGGTATCTTAATTTCCTGCGTCGGGGCAGATCCGATTACCGGCGTACTGCGATATACATTTGGCGTATCGGGCTTTGCATCCGGATTTTCTTTTACACCTGCACTTATTGGGCTTTTCGCCCTTTCGGAAGTCTTTACGCAAATGGAACGCATCGGAAAATCCGAGGCACCGGTGCGCACAGTTTCCGGTCGCTGGCCGTCGAGGACGGATATGCGTGAAAGCAAGAGCGCCCTGATCAGAGGCTCCATCATCGGGACGATCATAGGCATTATTCCAGGGACAGGTTCGGGAACCGCGTCGTGGATTTCCTATAACGAGGCCCGACGTTCGTCGCATACACCCGAAAAGTTCGGAACCGGGTACGCCCCTGGTATTGCGGCAACGGAAAGTGCAAATAACGCGGTTTGTGCTGCAGCCCTCATCCCGCTGCTTGCACTCGGAATTCCGGGTGACGTTGTCACAGCAGTACTGATGGGTGGACTGATGATCCAGGGGCTTGCCCCCGGACCGATGCTGTTCCAGACCAATCCCGATGTGATCATCGGCATCTTTGGCGGCACCTTTATCGCAACCATCTTCATGTTCATTTTCGGCATGGCCTTAATCCCGCTGTTTTCGCGGATATTGCTGATCCCCCGACAGATGCTGGCAATGACCATCGTCATTTTCTGCTTTATCGGGTCGTTTGCCATCAACCTGAACCCGGTCGACCTCTATACGATGATTGGCTTTGGTGTCCTTGGCTGGGGCATGCAGAAATTCGGGTTCAGCCAAGCTGCCCTGTGCATTGCGCTCATCCTCGGCCCGATGATGGAAGCCAACCTGCGCCGCGGCCTGTTGCAATCGGGTGACAATCTTATCGAATTTGCATCCGGGCCCATCACCTTGCTGTTTTTCTTCCTGACCATCCTTTCCCTTGGCTGGCCAATGATTGCCCGACTGAAACAGCGTAATCGCAAGACAATACAAGCCCCAGAATAACAGGAACCACCAATGACCAAATCGGCATATGTCGCTCTCGTCACCTGCTTTAATGACGATGAAACGATCAATTACCAAGCCACCCGCAATCAGGTGAAACGTCAGGTCGCGGCTGGCAACAACATCATGTGTGCCGGAACAAATGGCGATTTTTCCGCCCTCACATTTGAGGAAAAAGTCCGGTTGACCGAAGAGGTCGTCGATGAAGTCGGCGGCAAGGCAAAGGTCATCGTCAATGCCGGTATGCCTGCAACATTTGAAACCATCAAGCTGGCGCGTGAATTTGACCGTATCGGCGTTGACGGTATTGCCGTCATTACACCGTTCTTCATCGCCTGCACGCAAGACGGTCTGATACGCCATTTCACTGCCGCTGCAGACAGCGTTTCAACACCGGTTTATCTTTATGATATCCCCCCGCGCACCCAAAACCACATTGAACCCGAAACGGCAAAGATTCTGGCCGGACATGGCAACATCGCTGGGATCAAGGATTCCGGCGGGACCAATGAAAGCCTGAACGCCTATCTTGGCATCAGCAAGGAAATGGGCGGGTTCGAGGTTTATTCCGGACCGGACCATCTTGTTTTGTGGTCATTACAGAATGGTGCGACCGGTGCAATTTCGGGGCTCGGCAATGTTCTGCCCGAAATTCTCGCGGGCATTATCGACGGTGTGAATTCTGGTGACATTGCCAAAGCCGAAGAAAATCAGGAAATATTCGGCAATTTCCGCAAGGATCTTTATGGCCTGGGATACCCACCGGCACTGGTGAAACGTGCTCTGTATCTGATGGATAAATCGGTTGGGGCCTCCCGTCAGCCAGCCCTGCTTCCGGATACGGAACAGGATAGGAAAATTGTCGAAATCCTCAAAAAATACGGGCTCATCTGATCATGACAGTTCTTCTCACGACGTCGCCGGGATTTGGCAAATACGGTGCAGTATCGTCCCGCCTTGAAGAACTCGGCTGGGAACTGATCCGCTGTGTCGACACGACAAAGCCCGATGGTGGCGTAGCCGAACATATCGGACGAGCCGATTATCTTGTCGTCGGGCTGGTGCCGGTCACATCGGAGATCGTTGCACAAGGTGCCAATCTCAAAGCCGTTCTGAAACATGGCGTCGGCGTCGATAATATTGACATCCCCGCCTGCTCGAAGGCCGGATTACCGGTCCTGAACACACCCGGCGCAAATGCCGATGCGGTTGCGGAGCTCGCCATCGGAATGATGTTCTGCCTCGCACGCAATATTGTCGCAGGCCACAATTGCGTTGTTTCAGGCGGCTGGAACAGAACAATCGGCACACAGGTCGGTGGCAAAACGCTGGGCATTATCGGACTTGGCAATATCGGCAAGTCGCTTGCACTTAAGGCGCGCGCATTGGGCATGACGGTTATCGCACAGGATGCCTATCCGGATATTACCTTTGCAAAGGATAACGGTATTGACTTTGTTGATGTGGATACGCTTCTTGCGAAATCGGACTATGTCTCGCTGCATATCTTTGGCGGTACAGAAAACACCGCCTTCATCAATGCTGACAAACTGGCACTTATGAAGCCGGATGCCTGTCTGCTTAACCTCGCACGCGGCGAAGTTATCGATATCGATGCAGTGTCAGATGCCCTGCACAATAATCGTTTGGGCGGTGCTGGTATTGACGCCTATGTCACTGAACCTCCGCAAACCAGTCATCCGATTTTTTCCCATCCACGTGTTGTGTTCACCCCGCATACGGGCGCAGATACATTGGAAGCAATGGCCAATGTCGGCCTGATGAATATCACCGATATCGAAGCTTTGATGCGCGGGGAGAAACCCAAACGGATTCTCAACCCCGAGGTTTTCGGGGGCTGACATGAGCATCATATTTGACGTATCCGGACTGACCCAATTCTCAACCAGACTGTTTTCTGCTGCCGGACTTGAAGCCGATAAAGCCGACACCGTCGGTCGCTATCTGGTTGAGGCCGACCTGATGGGGCATAACACCCACGGGCTGGCACTGGCACCATGGTATCTGCAAGGTATCCGCGATGGCGTAATGAAGACCGGCGGCAGTTATGAAATCATCTCGGACCGTGGAGCAGCTCAGTGCTGGGATGGCAAAAGACTGCCCGGTGCCTGGCTGACCAGCGAGGCCATGAAAACTGCCGTTGATCGTGCCCGCGAATTTGGCACGGCCACCGTGGCTATAGGGAACAGCCATCATATCGGCGCACTTGCGGCCTATCTTTCAATCGCGACCGATCAGTCGATGCTTGCCTCTATTGCGTCTTCGTCCCCGTCAGGCGCGCAGGTTGCCCCCTTCGGAGGACTGGACGGCGTCTTTACCCCCAACCCGGTAGCCTGGGGCATTCCGACGGACGATCAACCGATACTTGTCGATATCTCGGCTTCGATCACTACCGTCAATATGGCATCGCGTCTGAAACGCGAAAATCGCGTTTATGATCATTCATGGCTGATGGATCGCAATGGTCAGCCCGGCAATGATCCCGGGCTTCTTGACAATGAGGCCACCCTTTTGCCGACGGGTGGTGTTGACCACGGGCAAAAAGGTTATGGCATGGCACTTTCTGCCGAATCCCTCACACAAGGGCTTGCAGGTTATGGGCGCGCCAACAATCCCAAAGGCACGAATGCCGCCGTCACCATCAGCGTCTATGATCCCGCAGCCTTCGGCGGGGTGGATAAATTTATCGAACAAACAAGCTGGTTGCGCGATGCATGCCTTGCCAACCGCCCCAAAGACCCATCACATCCCGTTCGTTTACCCGGACAGGCTGCATTGCAGCGCAAGGCATCCGCAATCAGGGATGGCGTCGAGCTTTATCCCGGAATCAGTGAAGGTTTGAAAGCCGAGGCGAAGTACTACGGCATCCCCTTTATTTCCGCAAAAGCATAACACTATCAGAACCGGGTCCTGCCGACCCGAAACAGGAGACAAAAATGACACTCCCCAACGCACCAATCGCAATTACCATGGGCGATCCGTCCGGTGTCGGGGCGGAAGTTACCGTTCGTGCGCTTGCAACGCTGTCACCGGAAAAAAAACAAAGCTATACCGTGATCGGCGATATCAATGTTCTGAACCGGGCCATCCGCGCCTGCCGTCTGGATATTGCAACACATCACGCTGATAAAACAGCAGACAATGCATCGATTGCTGTAAAGCACATTGCAATAGATGGCCTGCCTGACAAATTCGGCGTCCTGTCTGACCGTTGCGGCGAAGCCAGTTTCCGTTACATTGACGCCGCCGTAAAAATGGCGCAGTCAGGCGAAGCTGCCGGTATCGTTACAGCACCTATCAACAAGGAAGCACTTAATGCCGCTGGCCACCATTATGACGGACACACCGGCATGCTGGCCCATTTGACCGGCTGTAAATCGTCATGGATGCTGCTGGCCTCCGAACGGCTTAACGTTATTCATGTTTCAACCCATGTCTCGCTTAAGGATGCCATTGACCGGGCAACCACCGAACGCGTGCTGGAAACCATTCGCACGGGTTACCGGCATTTCAAACGTATGGGATACGAAAACCCACGTCTTGCCGTTGCCGGAATCAACCCGCATTGCGGCGAAAACGGGCTGTTTGGCAGTGATGACCCAGAACGGGTCGAACCTGCGGTCAGGCTTGCACAGCAAGAAGGCATCAATGTCCAGGGACCAATTTCAGCAGATACCGTCTATTACCGTGCGTTCCGCGGGGATTTCGATCTGGTGATTGCACAGTACCATGATCAGGGACACATACCGGTCAAACTGGTGGCGTTCGATACTGCGGTGAATGTTTCGCTCGGACTGCCCATTGACCGGACATCCGTCGATCACGGGACAGCGTTTGACATTGCCGGTACAGGTCGCGCCAATCATGAAAACATGATCTCTGCGCTCAGCTATGCTGATACGTTGGCGAATTCAAAACGCCTTTCCTGAGCAGCCTGGTCCAGGAACACCAAAAGAGAAAGCCCGGATAATCCGTTCCGGGCTTTCTTGTGTCCATATCACATTTTCAGACTGAGTAAACTACCGCCAAACAAGCGATCACGCGAATGCTCGATATGTCGATACATAAGCGTTCTGGCCTCTTCGGCCTTGCCATCCCCAATGGCCCGGTAGATAGCGGAATGTTCTTCAAGAACTTCTTCCAGCCGCTTCAATCCATCTGACATCAAAGATTGCCCGTGCAGCTTCATCCCGACATTGATGTGCTCGCGCAAGGCCCGCATAGACGCTTCTAAATAGTGGTTGTTTGCGGCGCGTGTTATCGCGAGATGGAATGCAAAATCCGCGTCTTCGCGATGTTGGTTTGACCCCGTCGCAACCTTGAGCAAATCAAGAGCATGCTCGATCTCGCGCAGTATCTCCTCATTGTGGCGCGTAGCCGCCAGCGAAGCCGCCTCCGGTTCAATCGTCAGGCGGAACTCGTAGCAACGCTGAATATCTGCCAACGTCTCCACCTTGGCAAAACCGAGCGGCGCATGTTTTGCTGCCCGAACATAACTGCCGGCTCCCTGTCTGGAATAAATCAGTCCCTCTTCACGCAATTTTTCAAGCGCGGTTCGCAAGACAGGCCGGGAAACTTCAAGATCTGTCGCCAGAATGTTCTCGGGCGGCAGTTTACTGTTTGGTGCATACTCCCCATTCGTAATCCGGCTGTAAAGTGAATGATAAACCCGGTCAGCGAGAGCCACGCGGGGCTTTTTGGTTTGATCTTTCACCGGAGAACTTCCTGATTTATCCTGTGTCATGAGAACCTTAAACAAAATCCGTTTTATCTAATCGAAGACAATACACGTTCAAAAGCATCTTCTGCCCCAAATCCGCCAGACTTTGTTACGACAGTAATCTTTTGACCGTTAAAAACAGTTTCGGCGAACGGCATTCCCGGCAGAAGTTCCCCTTTTACTGTCAATAATCCCATACCCGCTTCATTCAAAATTGCAGCAGCGGTTTCTCCACCGCAAGCTAGCAAAGTTGCGGGCGCGTTTGCCTGTATCCTCTGTACAATACCTGACGAAAATGCTCTGCCGGCTTCTAATTCTGAAACTGTTTCATTTCCCGACACCATCTCGACAATCGTCACTTTTACATCGCGCCATCGTCCATTAGCCTGAACATGTAAATTTTTCCCGTTGGGTGCTTCGATAATTGCGCAAACCGATCGAATTTTATCGAGCTGTGCTTTGGTGATCGGGTCCCTTGAACCTATGGCAAACAATGCAGGCGAAGGTAACTCGATTTGTCGATCTGGTGGCATTTCAGAGCGCAGCCGGATCGCTAATGCTTCTGCCAATCCTGCCGCACCGACAAAAAGATAATCTTCCATATTTGACGGTAATGCCAAGGCAATATCAGAGAAATTTTGGGCATTAACAATACTTTCGAGCGGCAAATCACACGAGACAACTTTCGCAATATCAATTGGTTCGCTTACACCTTTGCCAACGATCCGCCCCCCTTCCACCCTACGGCCCTGCGACGGGATCGCGGGACAGACGAACATATATGGCTTAAGCTTTTTTTGAGAAAATGCGTCAAGTTCGGCCTTGATGTTGCCCTTCAGGCGAGAGTCAACTTTCTTCATAAGCACCGGCGGATTGAAGCACATGCAACTCAAAGCTTCCATTACCCTTTGCCATGCATGTTTTGCAGAAACCTCACGCGAGGATGTGCTGACAGCAACCACATCGCTCCCACTTCGAAGTGCCTCGGCAAATGCATCGATTGTCCCGGCGACGACGGTCACCATACCCCGGTTGGCAAAGCATACAGCGCTATCAAGCGCCCCCGTCAGATCATCAGCCAGAATAACAACGGAAACCATCCAGAAACCTTATAATTTTTACTAATCATCTCCAATATGTAAACTTGTATATTATTTGTAAAAATCTTCAAGGGCGTGATCAAACCGAGAGGACTTTAGTGGTAGCAACCATCAACAAGCGTTGCTAAATCAAATTGCACACCCTTTCTCAGCCTTTTTATCCCAGACTTTCCCCAATACATTGCAGCACTTTTGACTTCCAGCAATAAAAGTCTTCTCAGCAGCTTTCCAAAGACCACCAAGCTTCACGCAACAAAGCCTAGACAAGAAACCTTCACATGGAGCGGACCGAGCTCTTTGATTTCATAGTGCGAGGTCATTTCTGAAAAGGGCGGCATGAATGCCAGACAGCATTGAAAGGGCGATACTTTCGGGAAGTTGCCCACCGATATCAAGTCCAGCCGGGCTTGAAACCTTGAACGGTAAATCGCTCTCGCTAATACCTGCATGTTCCAGAACATCGCCAAAACGATGACGCGGGCCAAGGGCCGACAAATGACTTAACGAGGTATTTCGTAACGTTGTGATCGCTTGGGCATCAATGGATATATTATGTGCCATCAAGATCGCGGCATCAATCCGGTTATTTCGGACATGCATAGCAAGGTTTTGATCAATGGTTTTAAGGATCGTGCAGGCATGCGGGAAATGTTCTCGCCGTGCATTGGCTGGGCGAGGATCAACAAGCGTGGTTTGCCACCCCATTTCGTAGGCGATATTGACCACCGGACGGGCGTCAACACCGCCCCCAACAATCAGGATATGCGGTTCGGGCCAAATCGGGGTAACCAACCAGTCACCATCTATACGATTTTCAATATGAGGCGAACAGCGATCGGAAACATAACCCGGTTTGAAATAGCCGGTGATGTCACCAATTTTCTGAAAAAACAATCCGTTTTGACGCTGGGCAAGGGACATAGCAAGGTCGGATAATCCAAGGTCATTATCCTCGGTGACAGGCTGAAGCATGATATGAACTGTTCCGCCACAACCAATTCCAAGCTTGAAAGACAGATCATCTTCGTCATTGCCATCATAGACAAGCATGACGGCCTTGCCCGTAAGCATTGCCTTGCGGGCATTGCGGGTAATGTCAGCCTCAAGACATCCGCCACTGAGTAATCCGAATTGCTGGCCATGGCCATTGATCAGCATCATCGCCCCGGCCTTGCGATAGGCCGAGCCTTCGGTGCGATAAACCGTGCCAAGTACCCACTCGGTATTGTCTCTGGCCTGTTGCCAGGCTGCCAGCATTGCAGAGAGTTGATTCCTCATCTTTTGCCGCCGTTCGCCAAATGCAAAGCTGTCCGGATGAGATCCGTTTTCGCGGGATCAATTCGGGTGAGTCCCGGCTTGAATGCCCGGACTTCAAAATAAAGTTCAATCTGTAACAAAATCGAACCTGCCTACAGCGCCGTCATTAAGCATGGACAAGACAAGGCGTGTGTCGAACAATCTGTCCTCGCTGTTCTTGGGATGAGTTGGAAAATATAGTTGGGTCCTCAATACTTTCCCGCCCGGGCGCTGGACATGAAAATGATAGTGCGCTGTGCGAAAAGAATAATGCTGAGTGATGACTGTTCTAAATCCCCATCGACCACTTTGATCCGTGAATTGATGCCCGCGCCATCTGTCTCCAATGAGATCATATTTTCCAGTTTCATCCGCATGCCAGATTTCAACTTTGGCATCAGGAACTGGACGGCATCGCCGATCAAAAACGTATCCGAGCAACATGATTTGGTGCGAATCAGCATCTTCCCCAAGAAGATCAATCCGTTCTGGTGAATTCGATTGAAAGTAAAGACTTTCGGCTTGGCTCGGCAGCAAATGAAAATCATCGTCACATGCCGGAGTTGGCTTGAGACCTGTTTCGATACTCAATTCCTGAGACACCGATCCCGCACACGTCAGAATGGGGGGCTCCGCATATAAATGCGACATCAACTTTCGGCGAATTGGTTCCATTTTCACCCATCTTTTTCCTAGAATATCCATTTACAAAAGCCATCCGATGGTCGGCAAATAAACTTCAGAAAATGTATGTCGAGACGTGGTTCGGTCACCTACTCTCGAAGGCAAGGGCTTACATGACGACAGGAAAGGAAAAATGGGCCGTTATTTCCGGCAGGATGAACCATGTGCCCCGAACGCTGTCATGCCAACGTTCGGGGGCGCCGTCCATGCAAGCCAACGAAGCAGCTATCTAGCGGTATTGGAAACTGAAAGCATCATTTTCTTCTCTACGCGAGTGAGGTAGCTTCCTGCCTGCGCCCGATGAGAGCATCCAAACTCCAGACCCCGGGACCGGCAGCAGAAAAATAGAGAAAAACGAAGCAGTAGAGCATCGCTGCTTCACCGTGATTGAGGACAGGAAAGAAACCATTCCCAGCGTGTACAATGAAGTATGCACAGGCCATAAGGCCCGAAAGGACGAATGCGATTGGGCGCGTAAAAAGCCCCACTAAAAGCAAGAGGCCACCCAAAACCTCAAGGATCCCGGCAGTATACAACATGTTATTGAGGGGGTATTCAAATGGAGCTGGCCACCCGAATAACTTCATGGTGCCGTGGGTGAAGAATGAACCCGCAGCAAAAACCCGTAAAAGACTCAACAGGTGCGGCGCAAAGTCGTTCAAGCGATTCAGTTTTAGAATTGACATGTCTATCTCCAGATTAACCAAAGGCCTAAGAACCGGGAACTAACCGGCACATAACATTAAGTGGACACATAGTTTCAAAGCAGGTCTTCGAGACGGATCGGCAGCTTCCGGATACGTTTGCCTGTCGCGTGGTAGATTGCGTTAGCAATGGCAGGTGCTGTTCCAAGCATCACAAGCTCCCCCATTCCTTTGACACCTACGGAATTCACCATCGTGTCAGGCTTGTCGATCAGGCCGACATCTACGTCACCTATATCGGCATTCACCGCGATGAGGTAATCGGCCAGATCGTCATTGAGATACCCAGCAAAACGCGGATCAATCTCGCTCTGCTCACGTAGAGCGGTACTAATTCCCCAAACGACACCACCATACATCTGACCTTCTGCGGTCCTGGGACTCACAACTCTCCCGATGTCGGCAATGCTCGTTACACGTGGGATACGAATACGCCGCGTCTGTGGCTCGATATGGACCTCCACGAACTGTGCGATGTAGCTCATTGAGGTAAAACCGGGATATTCGGATCCAGCCCCGGCTGCCCAGCTTCCGTTCCGGAAGCCGTCAAGGGCAGACGAATCCTGTCCGGGTGCAAGCTGCGAGGCAGTGACTTCGATGTATGGACGTTTCAACCGCGCCAGCTGTTCATGCATATTGCCTGCCGGTGGATTGGGCCCAGCCAGTTCTTCGAACCGGGCTCGCAAAACATCCACGGCTTTTACGGTTGCCGGTATGATACTTGCAGTGCCGCGTTCTCCAACTGTGGCCATCTGCGGCCCTACGGACGTATCCCCCATAAGGACTTCGATCCTGTCCGGATTAACATCAAGCCCTTGCAGAATCGCATTCGCGATAGCGGTGCGAATGCCTTGCCCCATTTCATGACCCGAACTAATGATCCTGGTCGTTCCATCTGCCCGAACCCTAAGCGTCGTCTCAGCCGCAGACCCCGACGCCCCGAAGATGCCACAAGCAACACCGAGACCAACCATAGTACCGTCTTCCAGCGTCATTGAGCCAGGAGCAGGAGTTCGCCGGCCCCAGTCAAAACGTTGCGCGCCTTCTATCAGACAGTCATTGAGGAAGTGTGGCGCAAGTGGTTGCCCTGCAACGATATCGGTCTTGGCCTCATGATCAAGGCGCAGCTGTACAGGATCCACGTTCAGCTTATACGCCATTTCATCAATCACACTTTCAAGGGCGAAACCAGCGGGAAACGGGTGTGTTCCTCGTGTATGACGAGGCAAATTGCGGTCTATATGTACATCACCAGCCGTAGCACGGAAATTTTCAATGGCATAAAGCCGGGCAATGTCCTGATAATAGCCATTCGAACGAAACCTCCCGCCGGGCCAATTCTCCTGAACGACATCATAGTTGATTGCGGTCAGGCGGCCTTCTTTGTTGGCTGCGATTTGAATATTGTGGATGCTGCGCGGGCGGAAAGTAGAAATATGAAAAAGTTGCCCACGCGGTGTAACCAGCTTGACCGGACGCTCTGTCAACCTGGCAGCTTCTGCAACCAAGGCAGTCTGCAATTTGGGAGGAGATTTCTGACCGAAGCCACCGCCGACATATTCGGATTTGATCGTGATTGCATCACTTGGAATTCCGAAAGCCTCCGCGAGAGCATTTTTGACACTGTTGGAATTCTGACAGCCCTCATGAATCGTCAATCGCCCGCCAGACCAGTACGCGACGGTGCCGAATAATTCCATTGCGTTATGATGCTGAACCGGTGTTTCAAAGGTTCCTTCGACAATCTCAACAGCGTTCTGGAATTCAGTATCAACATTGCCTGTCTCAAAACCTTCAGAGGGGACAACAGATGCTCCTGCACTATCCATCAGCGGAATGAAAGACACACGTTCATAATCCGCAGTAACAGCCTCAGCGCCCTCAATGGCAGCTTCAAGCGTCTCCGCAACAACCATTGCAATGGGTTGGCCGAAATAGTTTATCTCGGACGACAGTGTTGGAAAATCCCCCAAGGACAACACATGAACGACGCCACGGGTTTCAATTGCCTGCGTTATATCGATACTGTTGACTGTTCCTTTGGCAACCGTCGCCGGGACGAGCATTGCGTGAAGCATGCTAGGCAAATTCATATCGGCACCAAACTGCGTCTGCCCCAAAACCTTACCTCTGGCATCGGTTCGGGCAATCTCGGAAAAGACTTCAACAGCCATTATGCTCTCCTCTGTGCTGCAATCATTAGGGCATCAGCAACAACTCTGGCGCCAAGTTCTGTCTTGAAAGCATTTTGCCGGCCAGTTCGTGCCCCGGCGAAGGCGGCATGCCCTGCTTCAAGAGCCAGTTCCGGGGTCAGGACCATCCCAGAAACAACCCGTTCTGCCGCGCTGGCACGCCAGGGGGTGGTCGCAACACCGCCAAGTGCGATACGGGCACTATGGATGCTTTCCCCTGACATTTCGACTGCGACAGCGGCTGAAACCAGAGCAAAGGCATAGCTCTCCCGGTCGCGAATCTTGTGGTAAGTCGATGCGCGCCCTACTGAGCTTTTAGGCACAGTGATCGCAGTCACCAACTCGCCCGGTTCGAGGTTAAACTCTTTGTGTGGAGTGTCTTTAGGCAGGCGATAGAAATCCGCAACCGGAACATTCCGCGTTCCCTTCGGCCCCAGAATCTCTATAACGGCATCCAGCGCCATGAGCGCCACTGGCCAATCCCCGGGAGCCACTGCCGTACAGGCATCGCTGGTGCCTAGAACAGCCTGAGTACGGTCAAGCCCATCAATAGCGGCACAGCCGGAGCCGGGGTTACGCTTGTTACAGGGATAGACACCTACCATGGAGGACGATCCCGCACCGTTACGAAAATACATACAGCGAGTACGTTGCAGCAGATTGCCGCCCACCGTGGCCATATTACGTAATTGCTGCGAAGCGGCCTTAAGAAGGCTTTCGGCCAACACCGGATACTGCTCACGCACGACCGGATCATGCGCGACATCTGCCATCAGGGCACGACTGCCAAAACGCAGGACATCGCCGCTTGTCTCAATCGTATCAAGTCCCTCGATGCGGCTGATATCAATCAGATGTGCTGGATGCTCTATACCCAACTTCATCAGGTCGTATATGTTGGTACCCCCTGCGATGTAGCGAGCAGAACTGCCTGTCTTGGAAAATTGTGCGACGGCAGCCTCTGCTGTCTCCACGAAACTGTAGTTAACGCCCCGCATGATCAACCCTCCATCGTCTCTGCAGCCTGCACAACGGCAGCAAGAATGCCCACATAGGCACCGCAACGGCAGATATTTCCGCTCATATACTCACGGATCGCATCTGGATCAGTTGCCTGCCCCTGATTGACACATGCCACAGCCGACATGATCTGGCCCGGCGTGCAGTACCCACACTGAAGAGCATCATTATCAATGAAAGCTTGCTGCATGGGGTGTAGCTCATCGCCCTTCATGAGCCCTTCGATCGTTGTAATCTCAGCACCGTCAGCCTTTGCAGCCATCGTTAGGCAGGAAGATACCGGCCGACCGTCGATATGTACGGTGCAGGCACCACATTGACCATGATCACAGCCCTTTTTGGTACCTGTTAACGCCAAACGTTCGCGCAAAAGATCAAGCAGAGACGCTCGCGCATCCACATCCATGGAAACCTGCTCTCCATTTATGAGGCAAGAGATGTGGGTTGTGACTTCGTTTTCGGGATTAGGGACGAACGCTTGTTCTTGCGCCTCGATCCGAAGCGGAACAAGTGTTGCAGCTGCAGTTCCAGCACCGGTGGCTGCCAAAAAAGCACGCCGCGTGATGCCGTGGGCCTTCTCTTCATCAGACAATTTGTCTGCCATGTTGTTTCTCCAGTACGAGTGCAACTTTTATTGTCAGGCTCTGACAATAAATTAATGTCATTGTCAGTCCCTGTCAATAAAGCTAAGTTCACGGAACAGTGAAGATGATCACAAAACAAAATAGGTATTCTGGTGGTTCAGAAAGCAGAAAATGCACGCGAACGATTTGAAAGTGCGGCGTTCAGCTTGTTCGGTGAAAAGGGATACACAGCAACGACCGTGCCAGAAATTGCAGCAAAAGCAGGGCTAACGGAACGGACGTTCTACCGCTATTTCACAGATAAGCGTGAAGTCATGTTTTGGCGGGCTGGAGAACATCAAGCCTCTATAACAAATGAAATTGCAAAAGCACCTGCAAGCCTGCACCCGCTTACAATGGTGGCAAATTCCTTTGAAACACTTGCACCCTTCATCGATGGACGTAGATCCATTGTAAATTTACGCCAACGTCTGATATCAGAGCACAGCGACCTACATGAGCGTGAGCTAATGAAGCTACATATGCTCGCTTCTGCAATTGACCGCGCATTACAACAGCGCAATGTGGCCACCTCTCTTTCACGTATCGTAGCAGAGATTGGAACAGCCATCTGGAAGGTCGCATTAGAAAACTGGCGCACCGACAAGCAAGAAGAAAACTTTGCAACTCACGTGCAAGCAGCGCTTAGTGAATTTCGGGCTGGATTACGCCAGTTTTCTAGTTAATGCATTTTAATCCCCCCCTTCTCTAAGGAACTTGCAGAAGGAAAAAGTAGGTCAATGACTGAAACCCAGTTTAACTCTGAAAAGGCAGGGTTGTTTTCGAAACCAAGTGTAAATCCTCCTTCAAAGTTTTGTCCAAAATGGAAAGCTGCCCGAGTGACGGGGTCGGGGGATGACGGGGTTTTCACTCGGGCAGTATTCCCGCCGCAGGAGGACAACCGCCCAACAAGGCCTCGACGGGAACAGAAAAATACATCAATAGGTGTGCTGCCCAGACAACAGGCCTTGGGGGTACTATTGCCCAGGCAGCACCTCTCACCGAAGATTGGGAACTTTAATCGACTGATTTCCTCGGTGAGAAACGGCATTCACAATATCCTTCATTTCTGCTGAGAAGCATCAACCTCAGGCATATTGTCATTTAGCGTCAACGGGCGACGTCTCGTGATCTTGTAAACTGAAGCAGGGGGAAGATTACGCACTGTCCGGCCAATGTATGTCGCCTTCAAACCAAGACGGTCCAATATCGGACGAGGAACAGGACATCGCGGGCCATAGGTAAACTGATAAAAAGCACCCGCAGGCCTCAAATATCCGAATGCCCCAGAGATAATCGAAATAACCTTTCTCGGAGGCATAGAGAGAACAGGCAACCCACTAACAACAGCACCGACATCAGCCCCTTCAAACAAAAGGCCATGTCTGAGTTTTGTCGCATCAATCGATAGTATTCTGGCTTGTGGGAAGCGCTGCTTGAGCATATCAGCAAAATCGGTTTCAAATTCCACCAACGTCAGATCCCGCTCCGAGATCCCGCGATCCAGAAGAGCTTGCGTAAAAACACCAGTCCCTGCCCCCAGTTCAAGAACGGGACCATTGCTTGGGGCAATCTCTTCTGCAATCAACTTGGCCAATAGCTTTCCCGAGGGCGCTATCGCACCAATCCGTGACGGACGAGCCACCCATAACCGTGCAAACCGGAGATAATCTGAATATTTCATTCGATACTTCTGCCTCCAAGATTACCCTTATCATCTCGCATCCAACCGTAGGGCGGAACACATGAACCTTTGATAACGTCAGGAAATACATGCATGGGCTTATACAACACTGACAAAACAGATGCTTCTCACACTATGTTTCTTGCTCCCGAGGAAAAGCCATTACTGTCCGGCTCGTGCACTAAAATCAGAGTGAGAACTGGCTGAACTCAATCAAGCAATTGGTAAACTTCTTTTGTCGCAGCAGTGTGCCAAGCGTCTGGAAAATTGTAATCCTGTGTCGCAAAACATGGCATTGCAACGGGACGTTACAAACAAGTTCGGCAACCACGTGACGTTTGATCTAAAAATGGGATCATGATGAACATGCCAAACATATTGATTGTCGACGACCATCGAGAAATTCGCGATGCGTTGAAGCGCTATCTGGAAAAAAATGGCTATCGTGCGCATGCGGTTGACAATACCAAAGCAATGGACCGGGCTTTAGAAGATGGGTCTTACGATTTGGTAATTCTGGATGTCATGATGCCGGGTGAAGATGGGCTTGCTGCGTGTCGGCGTCTCCGCCCCACCAATAACGTTGCAATCTTGATGTTATCTGCCCTGGGAGAGGAAACTGATCGCGTTGTCGGACTGGAAATTGGCGCAGACGATTACATTGCGAAACCATTCAGCCCAAGAGAGGTTCTCGCCCGAATTAAAGCAATATTGCGTCGAACAGAACTCCCCAGCGAGATACACGGTGGCCAGTACGGAGGGAAACAACTTCAGTTTGACAGGTGGATACTTGATGTAGACCGACGAATTCTCTCTGGCGAGAATGGTTTGGAAACAGTTCTAACCACTGCCGATTACCAGTTGCTGATTGCTTTTCTGGAACGCCCCAGAGCCATATTGTCACGTGATCGATTGTTAGACGTCACCACGGGACGAGAAGCATCTCCATTTGATAGGGCAATCGACAATCAAGTGTGTCGCCTACGACGCAAAATAGAAGTCGACGCTTCAAGCCCAGAGTTGATTGTGACAGTTCGGGGAGGAGGATATTGTTTCATGTCCGAAGTGACGGAGATTTCGGGCAATGAAAATCAATAAATTCCGTACTCTTAGGAGTCAGTTCTCGGTACTTTTGTTGTCCGCACTAGCTATTGTGCAATGTGTCAGCATCTGGCTGTTTATGGAGGAAAGACGGGAGACTAACCTCTATTCTCTTTCCAAAGACAGTGCCAGCCGTGTCCTGACAGTTGCGGACAAACTGGATATGTCTCCCCCAGAAATCGACAGCTTAATTCTGCAGTTGTCGTCATCAATCGACTTCAAACTTCATCTAGGCACGAGCCCAATGACAGGCTCACCAGCTTCAGAAGCCCTATCATCATTCCATGATAATATTGAAGCAATTCAAAACCACTTGGGCATTGATCCCGCACGCAAGATCAGTGTTGCGCTCTTCGACCCTTTTCTAGCGTCACGTCTTGATACTAACACACAACTTTTTTCAAAACATGACTCAGAAGAATTGGTCGTCTCGGCACAACTGCAAAACGGGCAATGGCTGAATGCCCGTGTAGATACTGGTGGCCCCCCATTTCGCTGGGCATGGCCCGCTATCATTTCCTTGTCGCTGACAACAGTCACAGTCTTTGCAATCATTTATTATCTGGTGGGTTGGATATCGACCCCCTTGCAAACTTTGGCAGAAAAAACGGAAGGTTTCTCGCAAGGGTTAACAGTCGTACCAACACCAATGACCGGACCAATAGAAGTACAACGCCTGTCAGCAACATTTGATGAAATGGCAGAAAATGTATCAAAACTTATTGCAGAGCGTTCAACGATGTTGGCCGCATTAGGACATGATTTACGATCCCCAATCACAGCAATGCGCCTTCGACTGGAAATGATTGAAGATGCAGAAACACGTGAGCGGATTGAAAACTGCCTGAATGAAATGCAGGCTCTTGTTGAATCGGCCCTGTCCTTGGCCAAAGGCACACAAAGCAATGGTCCGAGTGAAAAAATAGCTCTTCATGATTTGCTAGAAAAACTTTGCTCTGAGATCAACGAGAATTCCGGACCGGTATTTGTCCATATAAAGGACGCGTGTTCCGTAACGACCGAGCCGGAAAGTTTGAAACGCGCGATCAGAAATATTATTGAAAATGCGGTACTGTACGGGAATGAAGCAACAGTCCAGCTAGAAGTGATAGACCAAAACGCTCAAGTTTCCATTGCCGACAAGGGACCGGGAATTCCTGAAAATGCCCGCAAAGAGGTGTTTCAGGCTTTCGTCCGGCTGGAAACTTCACGAAGCAGGCAGACCGGCGGATCCGGCCTTGGGTTGGCTATCGCAAAAATGACGATCGACCGCTTCCAGGGCAGTATCCATATTCAGAGCAACTCACCACATGGAAGCAAATTTGTGGTTCTCCTGCCCATCATCAACGAACTATCTTGAGATCGACGGGTCTTCCAAACGCGTTTTCAAGCCCTTTGAGCGAGCATCGGCTATCATGCTTGACAGCCAAGCACTGGCTAATCCACTCGCAAGAAAAGAACGCTGATTTCGGAGAAACGAAGTTTCAGATGAAAAAAACTCCCCGCATAATACGGGGAGTTTTTCCGATGGCTGACTTTTATCTCGAAGGTTCTGCAATCTATGCTGTCTGTGTGACCTGCCTTTTTCTTTTAAGGTCGAATTCCAACACGAAAACCATCAAGGCAGGCAAAAACGTCAAGGTTGCGAGAACAGTTCCCAGAATGCCGAAAAGAACGATAACCCCAACGCCACGGTAAAGCTCGCTGCCTGCGCCCGGAATCACCACAAGTGGCAACAACCCAAAAACAGTCGTGATACTGGACATAAAAATCGGGCGCAATCGCGAAGAAACCGCCTCGCAAACAGCCTCTTTCGGACTAAATCTACCCTCACGAGCCGTTTCCAGAGCCCGATGAACGAGCAAAATGGGATTGTTGACAACAGTTCCCATAAGAATCAGAAAACCAAGCATGGAGATCATGTCAAACGGCTGACTGATTTGAGGCAAACCGAACACAGGTAAAGTCCCACCCACTAGATTGAGTAGAAACAAACCAGCTATTCCCCCTGCAAACCCCAATGGGATTGTCGTCATAATCAACACCGGATATCCCCAATGCCTCAGAATAGCGACAAGAAGGAGGTAGATTATCACAATAGCATAGCTGTAATTTGCGGTTATTGACTCCTGGGTTGCCTCCAATTGATCCGCAGCTCCGGAGATATCTATATCGACGTTAAGGGGAATTTCCCCTCTTTCGCGCAGATATCTCACAATCTTTTCGTTAACCTCCCCGACAGCTGTTTCTAAGGCAACATCGCGGGGAGGAATAATGCTCAGTGTTACGGTCCGGTTACTGTCTACACGTCGGATTGAATTTGTATCCACGACCTCTTCAATATGAGCGACAGACGAAAGTGGCACTGTTGTCCCCTGTGGGGTGTAAAACGCAATATCACCCAAACCATCAGGACGCACTTCCTGACCACCAGCACTGTAGAGGTATATATCGATCTGATCATCATTCAGGGAAAAATCGTCGATATATGCACCATCTGTCAGGGCGGCAACGCTGAAGCCCAGCCCTTCAGCTGTTAAGCCCATTTCTGCAGCTCGTTCCCAGTCGGGCTGTACAAGAATGAGCGGCTGAGATAACGACAATGTTGCCGGGGTCGTTTGAATGCTCGGATTATCAAAAACTCGCTCTGCGCGCTCATATGCCGACGAAACAACTCTGTATATAGCCTCAAGATCAGGCCCGGATACATCAAGGTTTACACTGCGCGTGCCGCCGTCATTACTGGTAATAATAGAACCACGGGAAACAAAAGACCGCATTCCAGGATAGCTTTCGAATATACGCGAGACTGTATCCGCCAAATCGTCGATTTGGCCCGGAGCCTTCGTCGTCGCCATGACCATGATGCTTTGCGGTTGGGCATTGACGGCAAGAACACCAAGAGCAGGAACAGAGCTGCGGCCTTCAGCATACTCGTCGGGGCTATCCTGCAGATGCGGGTAGAGATGTGCCTCAATTTGCTCTGCAATCTCTCTCATCGTAGACAGATTGTATCCGGGAGGAGCTGTCATGAACGCAAAAATTTTTGCCTCTTCTCCCTCGGGCAAATATTCGGCTGCAGGGGTTAACGCGACGAGAATGCCAATGCCGAGCCCCAGTGTAACAACGATACAAACCAGACAATTCAGAGGACGTTTCACAATCCAGGTCACAATCGCCAGTATGATGCTTGCGACAGCCCAGTGCCCGTTATCCTGCCTGCCATTGGAGCCTGAAGCGGAGTACGCATTCCCGTCCTTCATGAGACGAGCTCCAAAAGTCGGAACAATCGTGACGGATACAAACATAGAAGCCAGGATTGAAGCCGCAATGGCGATAGCAACGTCGGAGTAAAGCTGACCTGCTTCTTCCTGAATGAAGGTAATCGGCACGAAAACGAGGACAGTGGTCAATGTTGAAGCCATCACCGCTGGCCAAACCTCCTGCACGCCTTCGACAGCAGCACGGAAACGTCCCAACCCTCGTCGCCGTGCCATATCTATGCTTTCGAGAACAACAATACTGTTGTCCAAAGTCATACCAATTGCAAATGCAACCCCCGCGAGAGAAATGACATTAATGGTCCGCCCAGCAAGAAGAAGCCCCAGAAATGCAGCAATTGTACAAACGGGAATACCGATTACGCCAATGAAGGTCATTGGAATGGACCGGAGGAAAACAAACATGACAATTGTCGAGAGGACTGCACCAAGCCCCAGATTGACCCAGACATTTTGCAGTGAATCCTCGACATATCCGGAATCATCTCCGATCAAGGTCAATTGCATGCCTGCCGGTTCCAGGAAACTCTCATTCAAATCCGCTATCAGATTTTGAACCGCATCGCTAATTTCGATGACATTGGTTCCCGCTTCACGACGCAGGGATAACAGAAGAGCCGGCTGGCCCTCATTCAAAAGCGTTTCTGTTTGCTCAAAATGCCCAAGCCGTACATCGGCAACATCCAGCAAACGCACAATAGAATCATCCCGACGCGCCAGAATCGTGTTTTCCATATCACTGATGTCTTCAAACCGACCAACGGTACGCAAAAGATAGCTTCGTTTTCCGCTTTCCAAGTCTCCTCCGGAAACATCACGGTTGCGCGAAGTTATGGCGTCTCGCACATCAATTAACGTCAATCCTCGCGATGCCAAGCGGTCAGAATCAATTAGGATTTGTAATTGCCTCTCCGGTGCTCCCAACGCAACTTGAGATACTCCGGGAACACGCTCCAAACGACGACGCACAGTATCATCGATAAAATCCCCCATCATATTCATGTTAATTCCCCTCGGATTCCCTGGTAGGGGCGCCATGCGGAAATACATGAATGCTTCGTTTGATGCCGCCGTTGCCAGAACCCGAGGCTCGTCCACATTGACCGGATAACTGGGAACCTGGCTTAGAGCGTTGTTCACCCGGATCAGGGTTTCGGTGATGTCGATATCATAGGGAAATTCGAGCTCAACCATAGACTGCCCGCTGGAGACAGTAGCAACCATACGTTCAAGTCCCGGTACCGAGCCCAGATATTCTTCCTGCTCAATGGTGATCTCTCTCTCCACATCTTGCGGAGTTGCCCCGGGCCAGGCCGTTTCCACAGTAATTGTGCGTATTTCCAAATCAGGAATCATTTGCACAGGAATGCGCAAAGCTGCTGCGATACCAAGCACACAGATAATCAGCAGGAAAACCGTCATCAACGTGCCGCGTTTTACAATTTCTTCGAACATGGGATTAGTCCGTCACTTTGTTTTGCACAACGGCTGGAGAAACTAGAGAGATCTCAGCAGCTCGGTGCTCCAGACGCACAGCCTGGCCGGGGCTCAGTGACTCATTACCTTCGACAACAACGCTTTCTCCTACCGAAAGCCCGCCCCGAATTTGGATTTTGCCATCGAATGCCAATCCGGTTTCGATCCGTCGTTCGGATACGACAGGTACATCGCCTTTCTCATCAAGGACCCAAACCGTTATACGTCCATCCGGATGCCGCAAAATGGCATCACGGGAAACCAAAAGCCCCCGTTCCCCTGTATTAAACCGGATTATGACACGTGCGGACATTCCCGGATTTATTGATACGTTTTGTTCCGGGCGCAGCACAATATGAATAATAAAGGTACGCGAAGCAACTTCTCCAACGGGAATGATGCTTTCGAGGTTTGCCTCGAAATGCTCATCGGGGAAGCCCCCTAACTCCACTTGGAAACCAGTATCATCCGACAACCGGGGAAGATACTGTTGCGGAACAGGAACCTCGATCCTCAGATGATCCATATCGACAAGTTCAACGACAGGATCCCCCGGATCGACCCAGGCACCTTCCTCACTGATACGACGCGCAACTACACCAGAAAAAGGGGCTTTGACATCATGCAGTTCGACCCGCAGCTCTTGCTCCTTTCGGGCGACATGGGCGCCGTCAACAATCGCGCGCATAGACGCTACTTCTGTTTCACGTCGACGCCACTCGTCCTGCGAAATGGTTTGCCGCTCAACGAGCTCTCGCCCCATCTTCAGGCGACGTTCGGCATCCGTTAATGCAGCCTCTGCCTCGCGAGCCGCAGCTTCGGATTGCTGCAACGACAACTTAGCAAGTCTGTCATCCAACTTGAGTAGAGTATCACCTTCTTTGACCTGGGCACCTCCATCAACATGTATTGCCTGAACTTTACCTGCAATTTCGCTGGACAGAAGGGAAGCACGGACGGAACTGACTGTGCCGTTCAGAGGAACAAGTTCCATAATCTCGGCTTCACGCACTTCTTCCACGGCAACAGGTGCCGCATTTTCCTGAGCCTGAACCGAGAAGTTACCGATGGTAAAAAAGAGAAGAGTTAAGAAACGAACGTAATGTTTGCCCATGGGAAATCCCTCTAGGCAGGAGTTTTTCGGCCGAGAAACTGTTTACAGACAACGTAAACAAGACATGAATTCGATCAATGCGAGATTGATGTCTGCACTTCAGGACGACAAACTCCTGCGTTATGCTGAAGCTGTCCAAGATTTATTGCAGACACGGTATTCATCCTCTGTCGCAGAACTGTGCCAAGTGAATTCGGATTTGTAATCCAATGTCGTAAACAGGTTTATGAAAACACACGGTTACAAAGATGTTCAGCAGTCAGCTTTCCAAGGCTCTGACGAAACTTTTCAAACCTGATTTAAGAAATGAAACATTTCATTGAGAGAAGATTCTGCTCTTTGTTCTACGTGCCGAGTTCCACATGATCTTCAAGCAGTAGAAAAGATGTTCGCTAGGGTTCTGGTTGGCACAAAAGCCAACATCATTATGGTTCGGAGTTTTGAAACCGATTTTACAATCCTATTGTCAACGTTGACGGAGTAAATCAGTCTCGTCGTGCACTCTGGCAGATAATTTTAGAGCGATCGAACTGGTCATGCCTCTTATTCAGACGGAACGCACCCAACCGATCCAGACAGATCTGCTACCACTCAACGAATTCATAGACGAGGTTTATGGTGTTTTTCGCGCAACAAACTACACCGTGAAGAATCGTTGTCTCGTCTGAGAAGTTCCGTATGAACGCGGAAGTGAAGAACCGATTTGACGAAGTGCACACTATTCTAAACGAACACGGTAGGATAGCCCGCTATTTTTCGTCATTCCTGTGCCTTGTACCGCAACTCTACGGATGTAAATGTCTATTGAAGCTAACGCAGATAATCGAACAATGACATGTCGGCTAGTTGCGAGGTAATCGAATAAGACGCCTCCAACTGAATCGAAAGAGTTTCGATAGTTATCACCGCCGCGGCCAAATCAACTTCGCCGAGATCAATGACCATTGCTTCGGCAGTCAGTTGAAAGTCAGTATGCATGTCAACAATATTTGACAGTTTGTCCTGGGTGTAGGAAACTTGGTTTTGTAATTCGGCGATACCTGAAGCAGCACTTTGGAGTAATTCTGCGGCTTCCTGCAACGAATTCTCATCAACCGGATTCGTGCTGGCATTGGCTGCAAGATTGAAAGCGCGCAAAGTCTGCTCGAACACATCATTGTCAGCAGTGATGCCATATTCAATCATCGTACCATCGGCGACCTTGGCCGAGGCAATGTCGCTATTACCGGAATAGTAACTGGTATCAGTCGTGGTCGGACTGGTCATGGGCGGATAGTCGGCACTGTCCACGGAAACCGGCGCACTGTCGGTCGCCGAACCAGCATAGATATAACGGCCTTCATATTGCATATTCAGAAGGGATGCTAGCGTTTCAAGCGCGGCAGAAGCCGAATCATTAATGCCATAAGCATTGTCGGCACCGGTGCTCAGTGCTGCTGAAATGTCGGCGGTCATGTCGCCAATAAGATCGACCATGTCGTTAAGCGTGGAATAATAAACTTCCACCCGACTTTGGATGTTTTCTGCAATATCGGCATAAGCTGAAGATTCCGAAATTTCAGCACTGAGCGTCGCGATCAAGTAAGAGCTGTCTGACACTCCGGAATAAGAATTCGATTTCTGCCCAGAGCTTTGCTGTTGGGTCGCTTCCGCAAGCTGGGTCTGGACAGAGCGTATTTGGCTTAGCATGTTTTGTTGCATTGCTGCGGTGGAGACTCTCATATACCCGATCCTTTACCTAACAGCCTCAAGCAACGTATCCATCAGCGATTGAGTGATTTCCAAGACAGCGGCTGCTGCCTCATACGCACTTTGAAGATTGGACAGCGTCAACGCCTCCTCGTCGGTGTTCACGCCATATTGGTTGGAAAACCTCTCAATAAGATCGTCATACTCCCCGGATGCAATACCAGCATCGGTTTCGGCATTTGACGATTGCTGTGCTACATCAGACAGGATTTCCGACGCATAATCTGACAGCGTAGTCTTGGTCGATCCAAGATTTCCCGCCTGATCAAAACTGACATTCTTGTCAAATATATCGGCAAGGGCCTCCGCTATGTCGGAACTCCCCGACGAAATCACCTTGTCGCCAACTGCCAGTGTATTGTCATCCGATCCGGATCCGGTCGGCATCAAGCTGGAATCATCTAGCCAGGCAGAATTCACCGAGATGTCCGATGCACCGGCACCGGTAAACATGTCATTTAACCCGAAATAATCGGAAAAACCCTGATCATCCTCCCCGACGACCGCATCCATATTCACGATAGACACCCCGTAATCTTCATCGGAAGACGCAATGGACAGCGTACCGTCCGCATTGACTGAAGCGCTCAGATTGGCAGATGAATTGATTTCATCGACCAGTTCCTGAACGCTGGTAATGCCGCTGAGATCAATTTCAACTATCTCAGCCCCATTTCCGTTTTCGTCCGTCGCCACAATACGTACCGTGCCCGTCCCCGAAAATGCGTCGGTCAGACTGGTGGTTTCACTGCCTGTCAGTTCTGCAGGAGCCGGGTAGGATGTTCCCCGATTGATCACCGAATTTACCGTGTCCATCAGGGTAACAGCAAGATTGTCAAGCTCAGCCTGAATTTCGGGCAGGGTTTCATCACGCAACTCAACCAGCCCTTCCAACTTTCCACCCGAAATGTCGTCCGTGATCGACTTACCATTGACCCTGATGTCACTGAAAGTCGTATCAGCATCGACCGCGCCCGCAGCATTGTATTCAAGTTCCTGAACCTGACTACCTACAACCAGCGTCCCGCCAATATAGATCTGCGTACTGTTCGAGGAGTCCGTATAATAGGTGATATCAACCAATTCGGAGAGTTCCCGGAGCGATTGTGCGCGAGCATCTTCCAGTTCGCTTGAAGACAAGGTCGAAGTCGTATTTCCCGACAACTGATCGTTATAGGACTGAATTTCATTGAGTAGCACGTTGATCTGGTCGACAGCCCCCTCAATCGCGTGGTCGGCACTGGCACGTTGTTCCTGTACCGTATCACTCAAGCTGTTCAATTCATCAGCCATTGCCTCGGCATTACTGAGAGCCGACGTTTTTGACGACTGACTGTCAGCGCTTGCTGCAAGGGAGGCAATGGCAGTTTCCAGGTTGGAAATCAGGGTTGAAATTGCCCCGTCATCGCCCACTTTTCCAAACGCACTGGCAATCAATTCAAGTGGATCGGGAAAAACCGCAGCATAGCCGCTTTTAGATGCGGCATCATTAATCGATCTGACAAGGTAACTGTCGACTTCGGACCCGACCGAGGTAACGGTTACACCCGTGGTCCTGCCGATGGTTACACTGCTGGTCAGATTGGGCGACTTAGCGGTGTAGCCTTCGACCGACGCATTGGCGATATTTTCCGAAGACACGTTAATCCCGGTTTGACTTGCCAGCAGGGCACTTAAGGCAGCGGACTGTGCTGAGCGGATGGACATTGCTTTAACCTGACGATTACGGAAGAATCACATCTTGATCGAGACGATTTTCTGATTGGGGTTACCGCACAGACCTCCACGCTGATTGTAAGAGGTTGCATCATCTCCCGCTGTTGCAGCACAACCAGCCCGGATGCGCTTCAGGCAAGCTTCGCGCTTTGCCTTGAGCCGCACGTTATTGCGAGCAAGTTTGCTGCCCAACATCCGGACCAGATCAAGGTCGATGATGATGCCCGCATGTGGGTCTTCCGGATTGGTCTGACGTTGGGCCTGAAGCTCACCCTGCAGTTCTTCCTGAAGCAGGGTCTTTTCGCAGGTGATATCAGGCAACAGGTCATACTGCGCCTGTTCCAAAATGCGCCATTCAACATCAAGCAAATCGTTCAGCCGGGTGACAATGCTTACAACCGCATCGCAGTCCTTGGGCATTCCGATGGTATGTGCAGTCATATCAGTCTCCCGTTAGCGCACTGAGGAAATCAGGGTCTCATACATATCACCGGCCGTAGAAACGACCTGGGCAGCAGCCGAATAGGCCTGCTGGGCGACTATCATTTTGGAAAATTCGGTGGTGGTATCAACGGTAGAGGCTTCCAGCGAGTAATCTGAAATCGTGCCTACACCGCCATTGCCTGGCGCCTTCAGCACATAGTTACCCGAGGTATTGCTTTCCTTGTAAACCGTATCGCTATAGGCGGTCAGGCCATCAGGGTTGGGGAAATCGGCCAGAACAATCTGATAGACCGGTTCACTTCCACCATTTTCGTAGGTGACGGAAAGCACACCATCCTTGGCTATAGTGACTTCGGCGATTTCGCTGTAGTTCGAGCCGTTCTGACCAACGGAATAAAGCGTCATGCCGCCGTCTTCCTCTTTCGAGGTATACTGTCGCAGCCCGTCATCATCACCGCTTGTCCCCAAGTCGGTCACGATCGTGCTGTCGGATGCCCCGGTGGTCCAGTCAGTGACTTCAAGCGTAGCATTATCGGTCACGTCAGTACCGGTATTGTCGGTGATCGAAGACAGGTTACCGTCACTATCAAAAGTGATCGTCAACGGCCCGCCTGACGACGTTCCGGTTACCGTCGTACCATCGGATGTCAAAACCGGATCGGAATAGTCCAGCTCCCATTCGTTGGAAGCGGTCTTGGTAAAATTGTAGGTCACCGTATGGCTGGTACCAAGGCTGTCGAACACCTCGACATCGACAGAAAACTCATCGCCAACTTCGGCATCAGCTGGCAGATTGGCTACGATGGAGGTTTCGGTCGTGGCTTCCGCTGACCCCGTTAAATCTGAGAGATTAACCCGAGAAAGGGCGCCGTTACTGGTCGGAATGGTCCCATTTTCGGGAGTCCCATCTTCATTAAGCCCATACCCCATGAGGTAATAGCCCGAACTGTTAACGAGATACCCATCCTTATCGGGCGAAAAATCGCCAGATCGCGTGTAATAGATGTCGCCGTTGGAATCTGAAACCACAAACAGCCCTCCCCCCGATACGGCAAGGTTGCTTGCCATATCGCCTGACTGAATCAGTCCTTGCGAGCTAATGTTGTGACCCGTGTAGGTAATAACACCATTCGAATATCCCTGGGTAGTCGACCCTGGTGTCGTAACCAGAGAAGAAAAAGACGTCTTGCCATCTTTGTACCCGACGGTTTCGCTGTTTGAGATGTTTCCCGAAATAACACCAAGGGATGTCGATTGCGCATTCAGCCCCAGAATGGCGGAATTAAGTGCACTACTCAGGCTCATTTTCTTGATCCTTCTTCTCTGGAAACCGTTCGAGTACCCTGAACGTCAGAGATCGGGATATCGACCCCGTTGACATACAGGATCGCCTCGTCACCGGTGAGGTCGAGCGCAGACACGACACCGGTCATCAGGATTTCGGAATCCACTATATTACCGTCAGAATCGGCGGCCTCAACTGACAGGGTGTAGGTTCCCGAATTCAGCGTAGTACCGTCATCTGCGGTGCCGTCCCAGATGAAATTGTTGGAACCTTCTGCCCCGCTTTCGGTCGCTTCATAAACGACATTTCCATCCTCGTCGGTCACAGTAATAGTCACATTGGAGGCATCATCCTCCAACACGTAGTACCATTCAGCCTCACCGTCCTCGAGCGGAGCCTTGTCACCCGTCGCGACGATATCGGTACCGAGATAAGACTGGGCAGCGCTGTCATTGACAACGCCTTGAAGCACCGCAAGCGCTTCAGAAAGACCTGAAAGCAGACCGTTATTTTCCTCGGCCAGTCCAAGCTGCTCAAACGTGGCAAGCTGGGTCGTGATTTCCGAAACGTCCTCGGGATCACTGGGGTTCTGATTTTGCAAAGTGGTGAGCAACAACGACATATAGGTCTCATAAGTCGAGCTTTCGCCCTCCGTGGAGGAGGTCGTGTCAACACTTGAATTCGACGATGACGTCGAACTGGTCAGGTTATTATATGTTAGGCTGCTGAGATAACTCATCACCATCTCCGAATAAAAACGACTTAAAGGCGTCTATATTCTTTTTCACGCAGGAGACGATGAAAACTGGCGCAGGAAAATGTAGTCTCAGAAAAACAAAACAGGGCTGCGAGTGCATCTCTTTGTTTCTGAGTGATTTTAAGTGATGGACTCTATTTCGCAGGAGGTGATGACGTCAGTATTCCACCGGAATGGAGAGTCAATTGATTGCGATCTTCAAGTGAGAGCCTCACCGCGACATTTGCCATGCGATCAAGAACACTTTCAAGTTTGCGCCCAATGTCATCTTGAATCTTGGCAAATGCCGAGTGAATTTCGGTGTAGGTTGAATCCTTGCGCAAAAGCACATCACGCAAGTGATCATAACGCACCTGCCCTTTGCCCTTTGCCTTTTGCCTTTTGCTTCAACATTGGAAATGGCATCCTGAAACTCCGTATCGAAAATTACTTGTCCTTCTTTACTCAACCGACGGCGGATTTCGGTAAGTATACGGGAAAGAGAAGCATCATCCCCCTTGCCAAAGAGGGTAGTTGAAGGAGGAAGCGTCTCTCTCTGTGAGAACGCCATCCCTCCGGTCAGGAACACCAGCTAAAATCCCGATTAAAAACAAATTGATTGCCAACGATACCCACAGCATTTTCAGAACAGTCGAAACACGGTGCAGGACAAAGTTCATTATTTTGCCTTCCGTACACCGGTAGATTGGCCAACAGACACAGAAAGTTCGTAAACCAATTGATCTTCAAGCGCAGTAATCAGAAGAAGTTTTCCAACTTCGGCATTAGCCTGATCATCTTACTCGACCGTCAGACTTATCCCGATAACGAATCCCAACAAGATACAAAAGACTACACAGGCACCAGATAGCGCTCGGGCAGAAATAGAACCAAGTAAACGGCTCATCAAAGTTCGGCTGTGTTGTTCAGGATGATTTTTTGCCACAGAAACGGATTTTGAATCCGGCTCAACAGGATAGTTTGTCAGCTCCGTTTCTTTTTCATCGGCAACCGATGACACATCCAAGGATACTGTGTCATCTTCTCATGTTTCTTGCTCATCAATCTCGGCAAAAATGTCATCAACCGCCTGATGCTTGCCCATTGGCAAAGAATCGTTTTCCAGCAAATCTTCTACAGACTTCAAGGAACGCAGGAGTTCGGCCGCCTCGGCATCATCTTCAAGTAATTTATTAGCGTCTTTTCGACACGATGTCGGCCAGGAATTCAAATCCCAGCCATACTGATCCAGTAGCTTTTCAAAACGCTTGATTTTCACAGCACACCGCTATTGTTTAGGACGAACTTACCTGTTCGAACGGGACACAAGGCCCTGCTACGCAGCTACGATCATCTGACCACGCTGCATAAGCTAATCATCTAGATTACTACAGTATCAAAATGCTTTCAACTCTTCACGTAGGCGTTTGCGCGCCCTTTTCAATAAAGATTCCATTGCATTGACCGAAACCCCCATGATCATCGCGGCTTCTTGATTAGACAATTCCCTATCGTAAAACAGGTTGATGGCAACTTGTTGTTGCTCGGACAGTTTTTTAATGGCGGCCCTCAAACGTTGAAACTCCTGGTGTTGAGCCAGTTTTTCAACCGCTGACATGGACTCATCCGGGATCGTATCAAGGTCTTCACCCTCTACCATCCGGGGCTTACGCTTGAAATCAATCACCCGGTTGACAGCCACCCGATAAAGCCAGGTTTTAAAAGTTGCACCACCATTGGGCTTCCATTTTTTGCGATGCAACCAGACCCGAACAAACACGTCCTGCGCGATGTCCTCTCCGTCACCATTAACAATGCCCATGCGACGCGTAATACCGATAATCCCGCGATAGTAACGCTCGACAAGAACGCGATATGCGCTCTTGTCGCCTTTCATCATCATCGCGACCAGTTCATTGTCATCCATCTCTGTCAGAACAACCTTGGCAGTGGCCGTTTCAGACAGGCTTGTGCTTATCGGCATTGTGCTACGAAGACCTGACAAATGTCCTCACAACACTTTTCCAATCATCGTCCGAGCAGTCTGCTCCCCAGGCGATGAAGTTACTTCTGGTTTTGTGAACTTTTCCCACTGCCTAGCAAGCGTTTGGAGATTGCCATCGACAATCTCGTAGCGCTCTTCCATGGAGCTATCCTTGCGACGATGCTGAAGCAATTTAACCATCCGGGCATAAAAGGCAAAGAGATCCCGCGACAATTCAGGTGCCGTATTCGGTGCAACAACAGCCTGAAGTGCCTTTAAACGATTAATAGCAATCGCCTTTTCCTTATTTTCAAGGTCAAAGCGTTTTTTCTGGCGATGTTGCAAGGCAGCACGCAGATGCTGACGCGTGCGGGTAATGGCAACCACCATCATTGATATGGGGGACGTGGTCCTTAGGGCATTATTGTATTGTGCTGCGGCACCAGAACAACGATAAGCCTGCTGCCCAGCAGGCTCTGCATGATTAGTCATTATTTCCCCACAAGGCTTGAAGTTGTTCTCGCATCAACTGAAGTTGATATAACTTTGTTTCAATAGCTGAATACCGGTCAACTAGTTTGGCAACGTGATTTTCAGCGTCAGCAGTAATATTATCAACTTCGTCCTCCAGATTGTCGACCTGTACGCTCAGACGATCCTGACGGCTTGAAATCAAACCATCTGCGCTGTTCGTATACCGATCTAGGGTTGAGTTCAGCTCATAGGCTAACCCGCTGGAAATACTAACTTCCACACTCTCGGAATTGCCCCCCCCGAAAAACAGAGTTAGTCCTTCATATTCGGTCCCCTCGGCCCCGACGAGTTTGTTTCCATCAATCTTAAAAATGCTGTCGTTGCCATCTACACTGGCTGAGGAGACATTCCCATTGGCATCCACTTCAATATCGACAGTAAAGGTACCAGTATAGTTTCCATCAGCTTCGGAAACCAACAAACTGTCGGAATCTGCTTCGCCGGAAAAGGAGAAGAGATCGGCAACAGCGTCAAAATCCGATATGATCGCGTCTTCGAGTACTTCCTCATCAATTACGAGATAATTGCTATCATCAAATGCGATCCCCATTGAAGCAAGTGTTGCGTAAGTATCGCTACTGCCATTGAAGGACAGGGTATTATAGACAGTCGACATGATTGAGCTTAGCAGTGAATCTCCGAAAAGAACTGCGTCCTCGCTGGCTCCTTCGCCAGCTTCGTATGCCTGATTGGTGAGAACAAAACTGCGCAGTTTGTTATAAGCATCAACAAAAGACTTGATCGCCTCATATGCGGAATTCCCGTCCTCTTCGATTTCAAGAGTGACTTCACTCCCCTCTTCCTCGGCATAGAGATACAGGGTTACACCATCAATCACGTCATCAATAGTGTTGCTGCTGCGCGTAAATTCGACACCGTCTATTGAGAAGACCGCTTGATCGGCAGAAACCAATTCGTTGCTATATTGCCCATTTGCATTAAGAAGTCCCAAAGCTTGGGCTATACTGATGTCAGCCCCTCCCATATCGAACTGAATTTCCTGTCCGGTATCTATTGCGGAAAGCACCAATATGTACTCATCGTCGGAAATTTTAAGCACGTTTGCTGTAACGCCGGAGAGATCGGACTCCTCATTGATCGCATTTGCGATATCTTTGAGTGTCATATCTTCTGTAACTTCAATATCGACGCCATCGTAGTTTGCCCCGGCTGCGACATTAATCGAACCATTCAAACCGAGACTTTCCGTCGCACTGTTGTAAGTCTTTCCTCCAAGTTTATGGTTGGTGGCGAGTTGTTTTACTTCAAGAGTATATTTCCCCGATGCAGCCTCATTATCAACTTGAACCCCGACAACATCGGAGGCATCTGTATTTGCATCTGACGAGGACAAATAAGCTGACTTTTCAACCCAGACATCGTCACGAAGGCGATCAAGTTCAGGCTTTGCCGTCAGAGCTTCTGCAGCATTCTCGAGAGCCTCAAGCAAATCCTGCAAATCCTTAAATGCAGCAACTTCAAGCTCAAGTTCATCTATCTCGACCTGGACTGTATCTGCGACCGCCATATCGGCATTATAGGCCTCCTCAATCAGCGCCTCAGTGTCCAGATCAGTCAAACCTGTAGACACATAACTTGACGAGGTCATTGGATTGATAGTCGTCACATCACTCCCCTTTCCCGAAAGAGAAGAAAACCAGGGTCACCCGGGGAAACATTCCCTTGGATGGCCCTGATCACGGGTTAGTTCAACAGACGAGAGAGCTTCTCAAGATTCTCATTCGAGACCGATAACGCTTGGAGCGCAGAGTCCATTTTCACCCCAAGCTCGGTCTGTTCTGCACTCAAGGCCGCGATATCTGCATCCATATAAACTCCCATCGCAGCTTCAAGGTTGGTTTGGGCCGTTTCAATATTGCCTGCTGCGTAGTCGAAACGAGACATTAAAGCACCGACCTCCGCCCGACCTGCAGATACGACGGTGACGGCAGCCTCAATCGCAGCCAACTCAGTTGTCGCATTTGCTGCGTCAGTGAGATCGCCAGCCAGCCCCAGAGTTGCAGCATCAAAAGCCTGCGTAGACAGGTCAACAGCAATCGGAGCCACGGAAGAATCTGCTGAAACGGTAAAGTTCTGATTATACGTACCGTCAAGCAACGAAGTATCGAAATAGGTTGTCGAATTGACGATAGAATCAATCTGAGCCACCAATTCCTGATATTCACTATCAAGGTATGCGCGTTCAGTATCTGTTACAGACCCTGATGCTGCTTCGGACGCAAGCTCGTACATGCGCTCCAAAATGTCACCAATCTCTGAAAGACCGCCATCAGCCGTTTCAAGGATTGCCGTGGCAACTTCTGAGTTATTACCGGCTTGCTCCCAAGCCGCATAGTCAACTGACATTGCTGTATAAACAGCAAGACCTGCCGCGTCATCTGAGGCTGAGTTGATAGACTTACCGCTCGACATAGCAGTAAGTACAGAGCTCATCTCGTCACTGGTCTTGTTAAGGTTTGATACCGCAAGGGTTGCAGCCATATTCGTGTTAATACTCGCCATCTTTCGATCTCCTATATGGAACCGGCTAGGTTTGACATACCTGCCCAACGCCCCAGATCGGGCCGTTACATATTTTCACGGGAGGGTTCTGAAAAACTGGCGCGCGCATTTAGTTTTTTTGCTAACCGCATGAAACACTATAATTTTTGATGAAGAACAATACTGCGTCTTATAGCCGCACACAGCTAGTTGAAGATAATTCACCATTCTACAAACAATCAAAAGACTATCTGCGTTACTTAGCTACCTAACGGTGCTTCTGATGGAACGATAGGTACACCAACGAGACATCCTCATACACCTCTGCAACTCTTCTGAGTCTACGGCAAATGGGACCAAACCTTCTCGCGACATTCGAGACCCAGCTCACATACTACGCAAGTCATCCAAGCGACTTAGCATAGGCTGAGCTGCGTGCCCTTGTAGGGCAACTCACTTTGGATTTTGAGGATATCTCTAAAAGCACTGCGCTTAACAAAACACCCCACTGGCTTTCGCCGAGCGGGGTGTCTTTTTTGGTCTAGGGCTTTGTTATATCTCGCACAGGAGCGATTTATAACAGAAGTGGTTGCGGGGGCGCGCAATTAACTACGCTCTCTTACCCCCAATGAACCCCAGACTACTTTAATCTGCGATCAAAGTATCAATTTCACGCAAAACCTCATTCTCCTCGCGCAACCAATATATAATCCACAACTTCCATATATCGAGCTAGATATCCACGCCTAACTATCTGGCTGACAACAATTTCACTCTTTCTGCTAGCTCAAAAAATATACCAAAACCTTCACCGACATATGAAAGCCAGAATAGCACTTCTGCTCTTCCGGCTTTCATCATTCAGGAGCCAACGGTAGATCTCAGCTCCATCACTGTACCATCGGCAATTCCTTGCAGTCGCCTTCAGGCGTCCATTCCATCGGATAAAGCGTGCAGTTTGCAGCGGATATTTCTTTTGCCCCCGTCATGATCGGGGCCCAGCTATGTCACCAATATCCCAGAACACACCGGCCATCATTTGCAGGGCCTGACGGCTGAGGCTTTGCAGGATGTGTTCATTAGGCGCATGTTGTGAACATGACGCATAGGAATGCGGCACCCAGACGGTTGGCATTTCAAGGATATAGGCAAATGTATCGTTGGGTAACGATCCACCGAGATTGGGCAACACCGCCGGTTTGATGCCGGTGGTTTCGGTGATTGAATCACGCACACGGATCACCCATGGATGGGACGGGTCAAGCCGGGTTGCCCGGAAGAAACCTTTTGTCGATGGAATGATTTCAATATCCGTGAAGCAGTGTTTATCAAGGTGACGGCGCAACGCCGGTAAAATTTCATCCGCGTCCGTTCCGACCACATACCGCAACTGGCAATGCGCGATGGCTTCGGGCGCGATGGCATTCACCGGTTTTTCCGGATTGCCGGCCTTTGCGGCCAGGACAGCAAAGCTGTTCCAGCCATAGACCTTTTCCGCCAAAGACAGGCTTTCCTCACCCCAATCAGGGGCAATGCTCGGTCCGGATTCGGATTGGGTGATTGGACAATCCTTAAGGGCCTCGCGGACTTCATCACTTAGGCTATCGGGACGCCATTCGGGAATCTGAATTTGGCCACGTTCATCAACTATCGACGCAATCGCATGTGACAATACGATCGTCGGATCTTTGAGCAACCCGCCCCAGTTCCCCGAATGATGTCCGCCGTCGCGATATTTCAGCGAAAGCGCAAAATTGATAGCCCCCCGCGACCCCATGAACATGGTCGGGCGTTCAGCACTAAGGCGCGGGCCATCGGATGCAATCAGGACATCGGCAGCAAAAAGGTCGCGATAATTGGTAAACAGTTCGGCAAGGCCGGGCGACCCCGCCTCTTCGCCCATTTCAATGATCACCTTGCAGTTAAAGCCCAACGCGCCGCGTGTCTGAATGACCGACCGCAGGGCCGCCAGATTAATGCAATGCTGCACTTTGTTATCCGCCGTACCACGCCCGTAAACCCGATCACCTTCAATCACCAGCTTGAAAGGCTCAAGTCCTTCGCGCCATTCGCCTTCCTGTGCGAGGATCACATCGCCATGCCCGTATGTCAGGATGGTCTGCAAGTCATCACCTTCGCGGCGTTCGGCAAACAGAAACGGTCCGAAACCGGGCTTGGGATTATCGATGATGCGGGTTTCAAACCCCATATCGCGCACCATCGGAACAATCACATCGGCAAGATAGCCATAAAGCGCTTCTAGATTGTCGGGCTTCTGGCTTTCGGTTTTCTGTTCGACCATTCGACGCAGTTCGTCGATGAACTGCCCATCCTCGAAATACCGGGTGACATTTTCGATAGCATCAGCACGCGTTGACATTGATTAATCCTTATTATTTCCGTTACGCCATCAAATCCTTAAGGGAATGGCGGCGCTTGTGCGTTTCACGACCCATTCCGATTTTCGGCCACGGCATCGCCCCAGGGGGACATGATTTCAGTCATGCCCTGATTGATCTGTCCCTGACGAAGTACGCCAGCCGGGCAGGCAAAGGCATAGGGGAAAGCGGTTCGGCGTGTGGTCACGTAATGATGGCGTTCCCCAAGGACAGCAACGATATCGGGCGAAAGGCTTTGATCAATAATCACCGTATCGCCGCCGCTGAAATCGACCCGCGCCTGATGAAAAGCGTCTTCGAGGGTCATATCGAAATCCATCAGGCAGGATGTTAGTTGCAGGATGGCTGGCAAAATCTTGCGCCCGCCGGATGCCCCGATGGCAAAACGCCGGTCCTTGTGCTGCCCGATGACCGGGCAAACATTCATTAGACAGCGTTTGTTGGGGGCTAACGAGTTTGGCCTTCCCGGTTCAGGGTCGAACCACAGGATCCCGTTGTTCATCAAAAGCCCGCTTCCGGGCAGGACGACCTTAGAGCCGAAGATCGATAGCAGCGTTTGGGTCACGGTAACCATATTACCGTGTCGGTCTGTCACACTGAAATGCGTGGTGCAGGCAGGGGCGCGGCTGTCATCGACATCGCCCATTTCGCGCAAACGGCGTTTATAGGTCGCCTTAAGCGCGTCAACATAGGCGGCGTAGGCATCCACCCCCGGTTTGGTGCCTTGGAGTTCTTGATGTGATAGAATTTCCAGACATTCGGCAAGGTTTTCACCCGCCGTCATCGCAGGCGGGGTAAAGATCGTCCCTCCGCGATAGGATGTTGCCAGCGGGTCAGCCAAAACAGCCTGATAGGATTTCATGTCGTCAAGGGACAAGCAGCCGCCGGCTGCCGCAACATCGGCAACGATTTCAGCCGCAAGATCGCCTTCGTAAAATTCGCGTGCGCCTTTATCGGCAATGCGCTGCAGGGTGTTTGCCATTCGGTCAAGATTGATCCGCTTGTCCGAAAGCGCTGTCCATCCGGCAATGGTTGGCCATTGTCCGTCTTCAAGAAAGGTCTCCGCCGCCGTTGGGTTCTTGGCAAGTTCGCGGGTGCTGGCGGCGATGATAAGGGCGGCATACCAATCAACCGACAAGCCACCTTGCGCAAGTTTTGCCGCAGGTGAAACAAGATCGCGCCACGGCATCGTACCAAACCGATCAAAGGCAAGACCCATACCGGCAACAGTACCGGGTACGGCAATCGCAGTGGCACCAATCTGGTTGCGATCCCCGACGACGCGTTGCCATGGGAACAGATCGCCTGCGACGCCTTCGCCTGATATCGGATAATCCGCAACATCAAGCCCGGCGGGTGAGCGCATGCCAAAGGTAATGGTATAGGTCCGGTCCTCGTCGGCGCGGTAAATTACCATTGCACCGCCACCTGCCGGGCCGCTCATCCAGGGTTCGACCACGCCCATGGCAAAAGAAGTCGCAATCGCAGCGTCAATGGCGTCGCCCCCTGCGGCAAGAATGTCTGCCCCGACCTGTGCGCCGTGCTTATGCTGGGCCGCGACTACACCACCATTTTCGGCGGTGACGACGTTTTTACGTACCGACTGCATGTTGGAAAAATTGTCGCGGATCATTGAACCGCCCCTTCGACCAGATGACATTCAACCCGTTTGCCCTGATGAAGGGTCGCGACCGGTGCCTTGGTCGAACATATATCAATCGCCCGCGGGCAGCGTGGATGGAAATGACATCCACTAGGCGGGTTGATCGGGTTGGGAAACACTGCTCCCAATTGGGTATCAGGAACGCCAAGGGACGGGTCGGGCGTTAAAACAGATTCCAGCAACGCATTGGTGTAGGGATGATCTGGGCCCGCAAAAAGCCGCGATGCATCGGCTTCTTCGACGATACGGCCCAGATACATGACCGCCACCCGTGTCGCCAGATGTTCGACCACCGCAAGGTTGTGGCTGATGAACAGATAAGTCAGCCCGAATTCATTGCGCAAATCGGACAGCAGATTAAGGATCTGCGATTGTACCGAGACATCCAGGGCCGACGTCGGTTCATCGCAGATGACGATTTCCGGGCGCATTATCAGTGCGCGCGCAATGGCGACACGTTGACGTTGCCCACCTGAAAGCTGGCTTGAATAACTGCGCAAAACCCGCTTGGGCAAACCCACGACATCAAGGATATCGGTAGTTTGCTTATCCCAGTCGCGCGGATCGCCCACTTTGTGCACGCGCAAAGGTAACGAGATAATGTCGCCGATGGTTTTGCGCGGGTTCAGCGATGAATAGGGGTCCTGAAAAATGGGCTGAATGCGGCGCGCTAGATAGGCTCGGTCATGGGTGGTGATGTCTTCGCCATCGACTAGGACCCGGCCCTTTGTTGGTGTTTCCAGTCCCAGCAAAATACGTGCAAGGGTACTTTTGCCACAGCCGGATTCGCCGACCAGTCCAAGGACCTCTCCCTTTTGTAATTTTAGAGTCAACTCGTCAACTGCGCGAAGGTCCTTGCGTTTGCCAAAGATGCCTTGCTTGATCGAAAAGATTTTAGAGACGTTATCAAGTTCAAGAACCGGAACGGACATTATGCTTCCCCCGATTTTGGCTGGTTCATCGACGGGGATGCGGGCCCATCATAATCGTGAACACAGCGATAAAGGTGCCCTGCCGACGAAACCCGCGCGGGAATGTCGGATGAACATTGCGCGGTTGCCTCGTCACAGCGACTGCGGAAAGCACAGCCGACCACATCACCGATAAGAGACGGCACGATGCCGGGGATCGACCCCAGATGTTCCCCCGCAGCGGTTTTACCCGGCACCGGAATACAATTAAGCAATCCGCGGGTATAGGGGTGCTTTGGCGCAGTAAAGACTTCGGCGGTGCTGCCCGATTCAACCATTTCACCGGCATACATGATGGCGACCTTGTCTGCGACGCGGGCCACCACACCGAGATCGTGGGTAATCAGGATCATCGCCATGTTCAACTCACGCTGAAGATCCTTAAGCAGGCGCAATATCTGGGCCTGAATGGTGACATCAAGGGCGGTTGTCGGTTCATCTGCAATGATCAGATCCGGTTCCCCCATTAGGGCCATGGCAATCATCACGCGCTGGCGCAGACCGCCGGAAAGCTGATGGGGATATTGTTTCATGCGGTTGGCTGCCGCCGTGATCCCGACCTTTTCCAGAAGTTCGATGGCACGATCACGCGCAACTGGCTTGGAAACCTTGCGATGAAGCAAAAGGGCTTCCATCAGTTGATCCCCAATCGTATATGCCGGATTAAGCGAGGTCATCGGCTCCTGAAAGATCATCGAAATCCGGTTACCGCGCAGTTTGCGCATATCGCGCTTTGACGCCGTTTGAAGATCGACCCCCTCAAAATCAAGAACCTGCGCCGAACGTTGGGCCTGCTTGGGCAGAAGGCCCATGATCGCAAGCGAGGTCAGGGATTTGCCACTGCCTGATTCACCCACCACACAAAGGGTTTCACCCCGCTTCACATCGAAATCAATGCCTCGCACGGCATGCAGCGTTCCGGCCGCCAGCGGGATATCAACCGTCAGGCCGCGAACAGAAAGAATATTTTCCATGCTGATGCCCCTAGTTGCGGTTTTCAGGTGCGGAAACATCGCGAAGACCATCGCCCAGCAGATTGATCGCCAGAACAAGGATGAACAGCGCGACACCGGGGATGGCAATCATCCATGGCTGGAACAGAAGCATCTGCTTGCCTTCCGATACCATCAACCCCCAAGACGGTGTTGGCGGCTGCACCCCGAGGCCCAGGAACGACAGGGCCGCTTCCAACAAAATTGCATGCGCCATTTCAAGCGTGACAATCACAATCAGACTGTTTGTGATGTTCGGCATGATTTCGCTAAACAGGATGCGCTTGGTCGAACAGCCGATAGCCTTAGCCGCGGTGACATATTCCATGGATCGCAATTGCAGGGTGGCGGACCGCATCACGACCGCGAACCGGTCCCAAAGCAAAAGACCAAGAACCGTAATCACGACTTCAAGCGAACCGCCAAACAGCGCAACCACAGCCAGCGCAACCAGAACCACGGGCATCGCAAGACGCACATTGATCAGAAAGGTGACACAGGAATCGACACGTCCGCCGAAATAACCGGCAGCAATCCCCAAACTGGTGCCGATAATGCCGGAAATCAGGGCCGCAATCGCCCCGATGGCCAATGAAATACGTGCGCCATAAAGCAGACGTGACAAATAGTCCCGCCCCAGATGATCGGTACCAAGGATGTTGTCCCAGCTGCCTTTGGCATCCCATACCGGGGGCACTATCCGGTGCATCAGGTCCTGATGATAGGGATCATAAGGTGCCAGAAGGGGCGCAAAAAGCGCCATCAGGAAGATGCCCAGAAGCACGATAGCACCAAACATCAGCCCCTTGTGACCAAGAACCTTGGTCACCAAAATCTGTCGTGGTGTCGGGCCGCTCAGGACTTCGGGTTCAACCTTGGGTGCGACAGCATGGATGGTTTCGGTCGTGTTGGTCATGTCAGCCCACCCTCATGCGCGGATCAAGCCACGCATTCAACAAATCCGACAGGAAGGTGAAGACGATATAGAACATCGAAAACACCAGGATCAAGGCCTGCACGGTTGGTAGATCGTTACGACCAATGGATTCCCATGCCAGATAGCCCGCGCCATGCAGGGCAAAGATCGATTCAACGACAATCGATCCGCCCAGCATGAAGCCCATCTGCACGGCGGCCAGACTGACAACCGGGATGATTGCGTTGCGAAGGGCATGCTTGAACATGACACGGAATTCACCCGCCCCCTTGGCGCGTGCGGTGCGGACATAATCCGCACCGAGCACATCAAGCATCCCGGCACGGGTCAGGCGCATAATGGCCGGCATGGCGTAATAGCCCAGCACAATGGTTGGCATCACAAAGTTCTGCCAGTTGTCCGAACCGGAAGGCGGCAGAAGGCGAAGCTTGATACTGAACAGGACAATAAGGACCAGGCCAAACCAGAAACTTGGCATGGCCTGCCCCATGACCGAAAGGAACAAGGCAATTCGGTCAATGATACTGTTGGGGCGAACGGCGGCGGCAACGCCCAACGGAACCGCCGTTAAAAGCGCAAACGAGATTCCGCATAAGCCAAGCAACATCGTGACGGACAGGCGATCAGCAACCAATTGTGATACCGGCAATTTGAAGTAATAACTTGTGCCGAAATCCCCCCTGATCGCATTGAACATCCATTCGCCATACTGAACGACCCATGGTCGATCAAAGCCGTAATATATCCTTACAGCTTCGATATCATCGGCATTTGCCGTTTCACCCGCAATAGCTGCCGCAGGATCCCCAGAAAGATAGAGAAGCGCGAAGCTAAGCATGGAGACCGCAAGCGTAACCAGCAAGGCCAAGCTAAGCCTTTTTAACGTATATACCAACACCGTTCTGAACCCCTGATCCGGAGGATTATTTCCAGCTCATCTGGAAGAAGCGCGGAATAGCATCCGTGGTCGGTGCATATTCCAGATCCTTGGTGAACACGTAGTTCGAGTTATAGGAGAACAACGGCAACCAATAGGCTTCTTCCGCTATACGCTTCAGCGCTTTGGAATAGTATTCCTTGCGTTCGTCAGAATCGACGGAACTGTCGGCAACATCCAGCCATTCCTTGACCTGCTCATCTTGCGCACTATCAAGACTGCCGAGCTTGAAATACTGGCTGACGATCGCCGACGCATCGTTGATAGAATAGGAACCCCATGTCTGGAACGACATTGGTACCTCGCCCTTCATGCTCAGTTCACGCAATGCCGAATATTGCAAAAGCTTGAAATTGCTTTTGATACCGACCGCTTCGAGATACCCCAGCATGGCTTCGGCATATTCGCGGTCACGATAGGCATAGAAGTCGATCTCCAGCCCGTCCGGATAACCAGCTTCGGCTAGCAGTTGCTTGGCTTTTTCCGGATTGTAATCATAGACGGTAACGTCCTGTTCACAGCCAAACTGCGACGGGAAGCAGGCCGAATTGACCACACGGGATTTCCCCTTAAGCATCGATGCAACGATGGCTTCGCGGTCAATGGCATGAGAAATGGCCTGACGCACAAGTCTGTTGGTGAACGGGTTGTTTTCACCGCTGCGACCAGCCGCATCAAATTGCAGATAACCGATGCGCATCGTGCTTTCATTGGCAACCGTGAACTCGCCCATAGCCGCCAGACTTTCGGCCTGATCTGGCGGCACCTGCCAGACCCAGTCCAGACCGCCGCTGAACAGTTCGGCCGCCTGGGTGTTGAAATCAGGAATGGTACGAATATCGAGACGACCGATATTGGCCTGCCCCTTCGGGCTGTCCTTGTGATAATTTTCGTACTTCTCCAGCACGAAATGCTTGCCCGGTTCGACCGAAACAACCTTGTACGGACCCGTTCCCACCGGATTAAGTCCCATGCCGGTCGGACCGACTTTCGCGTAGTATTCGTTGGGGTAAATCGACACCGGCCCGGCGAGATATTCGATAGCCGCGGGGAATGGCGCCTTCAGGTGAATGCGGACCTTGAATTGGTCAATCTTTTCAGCACTTTCCATCCAGTTGACGTTGCGCTGGGTTTTCACCCCGTTCTTTTCGTCCGCAACCCAGTTAACGGTCGCGACCACATCGTCCGCATCGAAAGGTTCGCCGTTGTGGAAGGTAACGCCCTGGCGAAGATTGAATTCAAGGGTTTTGTCATCAACCCATTTCCAGTCCGTCGCCAGATTTCCCTTATACTCGCCGGTGTAAGGATCGCGATAAACCAGCCCATCCCAGATGGAGCGTTGCAGGATGACGCCTTCACGCGCAGAGTTGAAATAACTGTCGACATTTTCAAGTTCTTTGGAGAACGCGACATTGAGGGTATCGTCAGCTTTGTTGGCAGCAGCTGTTCCAGCAGCAGCCATGGCGAGGGCAAAGATTCCAGCCCCCTTAAGGATCTGTTTCATTATAGCCTCCTGATATGAATGCCCCGCTTCACAATATTTGCGGCAAGACACATTAGATGCATTTAAAACACCTTGTATTATATTATAATACAGCGTACTGTATATAACTACGATAAGGCAACTGAAAGCTGGATGTCAACCAGCACGTTTGTCATTAAAAAACCTGAGGAAATGCGACCATGACGGATGCCAAAGCCCGGCAGCAGGACACCCTTTTTGTCACATCCCTTGAAAAGGGCATGCGGATACTTGAGGCTTTTTCCGAAGATAAAACCGAACTCGGCCTGGGCGATCTTGTGAAGGTTACCGGTCTTGAAAAGAGTGCGGCACAGCGATATGCCAATACGTTATACGAGCTTGGTTATCTGGAAAAGAACTCGGAAACACGTAGGTTTTCGCCATCTGTCAAATATCTGGAAATGGCGTACAGTTATCTATGGGCTGATTATCTGGCGCAGTTGGCAATGCCGCGTTTGATCGACCTAAGCCGCCAAACATCACAAACCATCAACATGGCCGAGCCAATCGGAACCGATATTATTTATGTCGTGCGCATGCCCAATCACCGCACCAATTTCGGGGCTTCGGCGATTGGCCGACGGGTACCCGCACTTGTCGCTTCATCGGGGCGCGTCATCCTGAGCCGCCAGTCCGATCAGGCCATCCGTGACGCGGTAAGCAATTGGCCAACCCGGCAATACACCCAGCGCACAACGATGGATCGTGGGGCCATACTCGACAATATTCTTATGGCACGCGAAAAGGGATATTGCACCACACAGGGGCAGGTTTTACCCGATGAAGTCAATGTTGCCGCCCCGATATGCAGTATTGACGGAATACCGGTTGGCGCCATCCACTGTTCTCTGCCGTCGATCCGCTGGACCATCGAACGTGCGGAAGCGGAAATTGCCCCGCTTGTTGTTGAAGCAGCCCAATCTATTGTACCATCAAGATAAACGGCGCCAACCTTGCACAATCAGATGATTGATGCAGCGGAGACCAGCCCATGGCACATCATCTAAAATTCAAAATTCTGAGATTGTATATAACCAAACAAAACACCCCGCTCTGCGAAAGCTGAGCGGGGTGTTTTGTGTTTTGTTTTTAGTCTTTGTCATATCTCGCACAAAAGGGAGTTATAACAGAAGTGGTTGCGGGGGTAGGATTTGAACCTACGACCTTCAGGTTATGAGCC
>TARA_R110002012_G_scaffold302549_2_pt1 | contig 260538 bp, 255 predicted proteins | sample TARA_R110002012 | Tara Oceans TARA_R110002012 (sample SAMEA4396515) | marine metagenome | biome: Westerlies Biome; feature: [DCM] deep chlorophyll maximum layer (ENVO:01000326); material: water (ENVO:00002006), including particulate matter (ENVO:01000060) such as... | depth 40 m
GCGCGGTCCGGCAGGGCCGTTAGCATTGGCCGGGCAAGTGTCCGCCAGACGACGCTGTCAAAACAATGCTCCGGGGGGATGACTGATGACCACAGACGCGACCACGACGGACGACAAATCCGGACCGAACCTGCGCACTGTGGTGGTGGCCTCGGCCGCCGGCACCGCCTTCGAATGGTATGACTTCTTCATCTTCGGATCGCTGACGACCATCATCGCCCGGCATTTCTATGCCGATGTCGGCGAGGCCACCGGCTACATCCTGGCGCTGCTGACCTTCGGGGTCGGCTTCGTCGTGCGCCCCCTCGGGGCCCTGGTGTTCGGCTGGTTCGGTGACAAGACGGGACGCAAGACCACCTTCCTCGTGACCATCACCCTGATGGGCGTGGCCACGGTGTCGATCGGCCTGCTGCCCGACTATGGCCAGATCGGCATCCTCGCCCCCATCCTGTTGCTGACCATGCGGGTGCTGCAGGGGTTCGCCCTGGGCGGGGAATATGGCGGCGCGGCCATCTATGTCGCCGAACATTCGCCGCCCGAAAAGCGCGGCGGCCTGACCGGCTGGATCCAGACCACCGCCGCCTTCGGCCTGATCGGGGCCCTGACCGTGATCCTGGTGACCCGCGCCCTGCTGGGCACGGAGGCCTTCGACGCCTGGGGCTGGCGCATCCCGTTCGTGATTTCGTCCCTGCTGCTGGGCGTGTCGTTGTGGATCCGGTTGAAGCTGAACGAAAGCCCGGCCTATGTGCAGATGGAGGCCGAGGGCGGGGCACGACGTGCGCCCTGGCGTGAAGCCTTCCTGACCTGGAAGAACGGCCGCTTCGTCCTGATCGCCCTGTTCGGCATCATGGTCGCCCAGGGGGCCGTCTGGTACTGCGGCTATTTCTACACCCGCTTCTTCATGGAGCGGGTGCTGCGGGTCGATGTGGCCCTGGTCGACCAGCTGGTGCTGGCCATCACCGTGGCCTCGGCCGGCCTGTACGTCTTCTTCGGCTGGCTGTCCGACAGGGTGGGGCGCAAGCCGGTCATGCTGTTCGGCATGATCCTGGCGCTGGCCGCCTTCTTCCCCGGTTTCCATGCCCTGACAAAGGCGGCCAACCCGGCCCTGGCCGAGGCCCAGATCAGCGCCCCGGTCACCGTGGTCGCCGACCCCGCCACCTGCGCGGTGCAGTTCGATCCGATCGGCAAGACAGCCTTCGCCTCGGCCTGCGACCTGGCCAAGGGTGCGCTGGCCAATGCCGGTATATCCTATGACAATGAGACCGCGGCTGCGGGAGCATCCGCCGTCGTGCGGATCGGCGGGGCCGAGGTTGCGTCGATCGAGGGCATCGGCCTGGCACCCGCCGATCTCAAGGCCGCCCGCCTCGAGGTCGACACACGCATCAAGACCGCCCTGGCCGCCGCCGGCTATCCGGATCGCGCCGATCCGGCGCGGATGAACCTGCCGCTGGTGTTCGGAATCCTGATGATCTTCATGGTCGCCGCGACCGCCCTGTACGGCCCGCAGGCGGCGGCCCTGGTCGAGCTGTTCCCAACCCGGGTGCGCTATACGGCCATGAGCCTGCCCTACAATATCGGCACCGGCTGGGTCGGCGGCCTGCTGCCGGCGGCCAGCTTCGCCCTGGTGGCCTGGTCGGGGAATATCTATTTCGGCCTGTGGTATTCGGTATTCTTCACCGCCATCGCCGTGGTCGTGGCCCTGATCTGGCTACCCGAGACCAAAGGTCGGAACCTGCACACCATCGGGGACTGAGGGCGGGCGGGGCGATCAGGCGAAGGCCCAGACCGCTCCACCTTCGGCATCGTCGGCGCGGGACGGCTTGCGAGCGGGACGGCGTATGGCGCGCACGCTGCGCCGGACCCCGCTCAGCCGGATCGACAGCTCTGCATGTACGGCCTCAATGCGCCGGACGATGCCCGCCCGGATCGGGGCCAGCCGGGTGTTAGCGGCGATCAGGCTGACGGCCGCCACGACCTCGACATAGGCCAAGACGTCGCCGGCCATCAGGAAGGCCAGCTCAATCCCCACCAGCTGCCAGATCAACGCCACGCCAACCGCAATCAGAACAAGGCGAAGGGTCGACCCGGCGAGAACCTTGCCGATCATTTGCATGACACAATCCCGGCTGGGTCCGTGGGCGGCGCAGGCCAGGCACAGGCCGCACAGAAACAGGGGCAACAGCGGCGCGCCGCCCGTAGCAAGGCCGGGCCCGGTGGCCAGTCCGGCCAGAAGGCCGAACCCCAGCCACACGATTGTTTGTCGGTAATCCATACGCGTCCCCCCGGGTTGTCCGCCGATTGACATGGGCAGTCCCGGGGTCGGGAACAAGATTCACACCGGCAAGGCCCCGCGTTTGACCACGGTGCGCATGGCCACGCTGGAGGAGACGCGGGTCACGCCGGGGATACGGGTCAGCTCCTTGGAATGGACCCGTTCCAGATCGTCGACGTCGCGCACCACCAGCCGCAGCAGATAGTCGGAGCCGCCGGTCATCAGATAGCATTCGACCACTTCCGGCACCGTCGAGATGGCGGTCTCGAACGCGGTGAGCGTGGCTTCCGCCTGGGAGGCCAGGGTCACGGTGACGAACACGCTGATCGGCAATCCGACCGCCCGTTCATTGATGATGGCGGCATAGCGGCTGATGACCCCCGTGCTCTCGAGGGCCCGCAACCGACGCAGGCAGGCGCTCTCGGACAGGTTCACCGTCCGGGCCAGATCGGCGTTGGTCATGCGGCCGTCACCCTGAAGGGCGCGGATCATGCGACGGTCGGTCTCGTCGAGGGTGACAGCAGAAACGGTCTTCAATTGTGGAGATCCTTCGCAGATTCTGCGACTGTATGCCGTTCAGTTAGTGAAAAGAACAGGAACCTGCGCGCGATTGCTCGCTAGATTGCCGGTCGCAACGCGGCCCGCCAGCCTAGGCGCGGCCGTCCCGGTTCAGAGGAAATACGGTCATGCGCGTCGGCGTCCCCACCGAGATCAAGAACAACGAGCACCGGATCGGCCTGACGCCGACCGCCGTGCGTGAATATGTGGCCCACGGCCATGCCGTGTCGGTCCAGCAGGGGGCCGGCCTCGGAGCCGGCTTCACCGACGCGGACTACAAGAAGGCCGGCGCGAAGATCGTCGCCACCGCCGCCGAAGTCTTCGCCGGCAACGACATGATCGTGAAGGTCAAGGAGCCGCAGAAGGTCGAGTGGGAAATGCTCCGCGAGGACCAGATCCTGTTCACCTATCTGCACCTGGCCCCCGACCCGGCCCAGACCAAGGGTCTGCTGGCCTCGAAATGCGCCGCCATCGCCTATGAGACCGTCACCGACGCCAAGGGCGGCCTGCCGCTGCTGGCCCCGATGTCGGAAGTCGCCGGCCGCATCGCCGTGTTCTCGGCCGCCGAGACCCTGCTGAAGCACAACGGCGGCATGGGGCTGCTGTTCTGCGGCGTCCCGGGCGTGGCTCCGGCCCGCGTGCTGGTACTGGGCGGCGGCGTCGTCGGCCTGAACGCGGCGCGCATGGCCATGGGCCTCGGGGCCGAGGTCGTGGTGCTGGAACGCTCGATCCCGCGCATGGCCTATATCGACGAGGTCACCCAGGGCCGGGTCATCACCCGCTATTCCTCGATCAATGCGATCGACGAGGAGATGGTCAAGGCCGACGTCATCATCGGGGCCGTGCTGGTCCCGGGGGCCTCGGCCCCGAAGCTGATCAAGCGCGAAGATCTGAAGGCGATGAAGAACGGCTCGGTGCTGGTCGACGTGGCCATCGACCAGGGCGGCTGTTTCGAGACCTCCAAGGCCACCACCCACGAGGACCCGACCTATGTCATCGACGGCGTGGTCCACTATTGCGTCGCCAACATGCCCGGCGCGGCCCCGCGCACCAGCTCCGAGGCCCTGAACAACGCCACCCTGCCGTTCGGCCTGGCCCTGGCCAACCACGGTCTGGAGGCCCTGAGGAAGGACCCGCATCTGGCGCGCGGCCTCAATGTGCTGAAGGGCGAGATCACCTATCCGGCCGTGGCCGAGGCCCTGGGCATGTCCTGGTCCGACCCGTTCGGGGTGTGGCCGCAGGGCTAGAACTTCCCGTCTCCCCCTCCCGCCCGGAGGGGGAGGCGACCTTCCGCGCGGTCCGCCTGTAAATTGCCTCGCAGTTGCGGCATAAGCCGCGCATGAAGTTTCTCGACCAGGCCAAGATCTATATTCGTTCCGGCAACGGCGGCGCGGGTTCCGTCTCGTTCCGGCGCGAGAAATTCATTCCCAACGGTGGTCCCGACGGCGGCGACGGCGGCAATGGCGGCAGTGTCTGGATCGAGGCCGTCGACGGGCTGAACACCCTGATCGACTACCGCTACCAGCAACATTTCAAGGCCCCGACCGGCACGCACGGCCAGGGCCGGCAGATGCACGGGGCCAAGGGCGAGGACCTGGTACTCAAGGTCCCGGTCGGCACCCAGGTTCTGGACGACGACAAGGAAACCGTGCTGCTGGACATGGATGAAGTGGGCAAGAGCGAATGCCTGCTGCGCGGCGGCAACGGCGGCTGGGGCAATACCCGGTTCAAGGGGCCGGTCAACCAGGCTCCGCGCCACGCCAATCCCGGCCAGGAAGGCCAGGAGCGCTGGATCTGGCTGCGACTGAAGCTGATCGCCGACATCGGTCTGGCGGGCCTGCCCAACGCCGGCAAGTCGACCTTCCTCGCCGCCGCCTCGGAGGCCCGGCCCAAGATCGCCGACTATCCGTTCACCACCCTGGTGCCCAATCTGGGCATGGTCGACCTGTCGCCGTCCGAGCGGTTCGTCATCGCCGACATTCCCGGCCTGATCGCCGGGGCCAGCGACGGGGCCGGTCTGGGCACCCGCTTCCTCGGCCACGTCGAGCGCAGCGCCTCGCTGATCCATCTGGTCGACGGCACCCAGGACGATGTCGCCGCCGCCTGGCGCATCATCCGCACCGAGCTGGACGCCTATGGCGAGGGCCTGGCCGAGAAGAACGAGATCCTGGCCCTGAACAAGATCGACGCCCTGACCCCGGAAATGCGCGAACAGAAGGCCGATGAGCTGGAGGCCGTGTCCGGTCGCCGGCCGATGCTGGTCTCGGGCGTGTCCGGCGAGGGCGTCACCGAACTGCTGCGCGCCGCCTGGGCCGAGGTCCGCAAGACGCGCGGCGAGATCACCCCCGAGGGCGACCTCGTGGTCACGACTGCCGAGGAGTGGGCCCCTTGACCCTGTCTGATCCGCCGCTGGCGGCCACCGCCATCGCCGCCGCCGACCGCATCGTGGTCAAGATCGGTTCGTCCCTTCTGGTCGACAAGAAGTCCAATGCCGTCGATCTGGTGCGACTGAAGGGGCTGGCCGCCGACATCGCCGGCTGGAAGGCCGAAGGCAAGCAGGTGATGGTGGTCTCGTCCGGGGCCGTGGCCCTGGGTCGCCGCCGGCTGGGTTCGAAAGCACGCGGGGCCGGCCTCGAGAAGAAACAGGCCTCGGCCGCCGCCGGCCAGTCGATGCTGATGCATGCCTGGGAATCGGTGTTTGACCCGCATGACATCATCACCGCCCAGATCCTGCTGACCCGCGACGACACCGAGACCCGCCGCCGCTGGCTCAACGCCCGGGCCACGGTCGGGGCCCTGCTCGACATGGGGGCCGTGCCGATCCTCAACGAGAACGACACCGTCGTCACCGAACAGATCAAATACGGCGACAATGACCGGCTGGCGGCGCGCGTGGCCCAGATGATCAGCGCCGACCTGCTGATCCTGCTGTCAGACGTCGACGGCCTGTATACCGCCGACCCGCGGGTCGACCCGGACGCGACCCACATCCCCTATATCGATGTCCTGACACCCGAGATCGAGGCCATGGCCACCGGGGCCAATGCCGAGGCCGGGGTCGGTACCGGCGGCATGGCCACCAAGCTGATGGCGGCGCGCATCGCCGCCGAGGCCGGTTGCGCCACCCTGATCGCCGCGGGCCGGCCCAAGGCCAAGGGCTCGCTGACACTGGAAGAAGGGCGCAAATGCACCCTGATCGCCGCCTCGACCACGGTGAAGGCCGCCTACAAACAGTGGATCGGCGGCTCGCTGGCGACCCGGGGTGAACTGGTCGTCGACAAGGGCTGCGCCCGGGCGCTGGCGCGCGGCAAGTCCCTGCTGGCGGTTGGACTCATCTCGGCGAGTGGAGATTTCGGCAAGGGCGATCCGGTCGAAATATTCAATGAAAAGGGCGTCGAGATCGCCCGCGGACTGGTGCGGTTTGACGCTAACGACCTGTCGAAAATCATCGGCATCCGTTCGACCGGCCTGAAGGCGGCGCTGGGCTATGAGGCCGGAGCGGAGGTCGTGCATACGGCTGATCTGGCCCTGCGCTAGAGGCTCCTGCCCTTGAATTTGCGGCAAAAGAGACAACCTTGAAGGCATGACAATGACACAGATCGCCGCCGCCACCACCGCCCCGACCCCGCCCGAAGACGCCCTCGCCGCCGAGATGAGAGCCATGGGCCACAAGGCCCGCAAGGCCGCCCGGGCCCTGGCCCTGGCCGGCCCCGAGGTGCGCACCCGCGCCATCGCCGGCATGGCAACGGCGCTGCGCAAGCGGGCCGACGAGGTACTGGCTGCCAACACCGCCGATCTGGAGGCTGCCCGGGCCAAGGGCATGGCCACGGCCATGATGGATCGGCTGGCGCTGGACGCGACGCGTCTGGACGGCGTCATCGGCGCGCTGGAATCGATCGCCGCCATCCCCGATCCGGTCGGCGTCGAAACCGCGCGCTGGACGCCCGAGAACGGGCTGGATATCGCCCGGGTCCGTACCCCGATCGGGGTGCTGGCCATCATCTATGAGAGCCGCCCCAACGTCACCGCCGACGCCGCCGCCCTGGCCGTGCGGGCCGGCAACGCCGTGATCCTGCGCGGCGGCTCCGAATGTCTGAGGTCCAACCTGGCCATCCACGCCGCCCTGGTCGAGGGCCTCGAGGACGCCGGTCTGTCCGCGGACACGGTTCAGATCGTCACCACCCGCGACCGCGCCGCCGTCGGCCATATCCTGACCGGACTGGACGGGTCGATCGACCTGCTGATCCCGCGCGGCGGACGCTCGCTGGTCGAACGGGTCAAGGCCGACGCCCGGGTATCGGTGCTGGGCCATCTGGAAGGCGTCAACCACGTCTATGTCCACGAAAGCGCCGATCCGGCCACGGCCCGGGCCATCGCCGTCAATGCCAAGATGCGCCGCGTCTCGGTGTGCGGCGCGGCCGAGACCCTGCTGATCGACCGGGCCGTGGCCGACAGCCTGTTGCCGCTGATCGCCGCCGACCTGACCGCCGCCGGCTGTGAGCTGCGCGGTGACGCGACGACCAGCGCCCTGGTGCCGAATGCGGTTGCCGCGACCGAGGCGGACTGGAGCACCGAGTTTCTGGCGGCGGTCATCGCCGTGCGGGTCGTCGACGACATCGACGCCGCCCTCGACCATGTGGCGCGTTACGGCTCGGGCCATACGGAATCGATCATCGCCACCGACGACAAGGCCATCGAACGCTTCCTCGCCGAGGCTGACGCCGGCATCATCCTGGCCAATGCCTCAACCCAGTTCGCCGACGGCGGCGAGTTCGGTTTCGGCGGCGAGATCGGTATCTCGACCGACCGGCTGCACGCGCGGGGCCCGGTTGGAGCCGAGCAGCTGACCAGTTTCAAATACGTCATTCGCGGCAAGGGCCAGACCCGGCCCTGAGACCCCGCCTTCCGGCGTGATCGCCGGACGAAGATAGAGACGCGACAGGTCGCCGGGCGCGTGTTAGCTCACATGTGAGCATAAGTCCGCGCGAGCCCCTCTTGACCTTCTTCCACGCCGGTCCAGCCGCAAGGGCTTTCGGTCCCCGCCCGGGGGCTTTGCGGGACGGGCTCGACCTGGCCCCGGGGATGCGCGTCGGCCTGTTCGGTGGCTCGTTCAACCCGGCCCACGACGGCCACGCCCATGTCGCCGAAACAGCGATGCGTCGGCTCGATCTGGACCGGGTCATCTGGATGGTCTCGAAACAGAATCCGCTCAAGGACGCCGCCGACACGGCCCCCCTGGCCGAACGCATGGCCTCGGCCCGAACGACGGCGGCCACGGCAGCCTCGGGCCAGGCCATGGTGGTCTCGGACGTCGAGAGCCGCATTCGCACAGGGTGGACCGTGGATACGCTGCGGGCGCTGACTGCCCGGCACCCCGGCGTCCATTTCGTCTGGCTGATGGGGTCGGACAATCTGGCCAGCTTCCACCTGTGGCGCGGCTGGACCGACATCATGCGACTGATGCCGGTGGCGGTGGTCGCCCGGCCCGGCAGTTTGCTGAACAGTCGCACGGCCCCGGCGGCGCGGCGCTTCGCCGCCTTCCGGCTGCCGGCTGAACAGGCCCGGTTGCTGCCGACCACCCCGGCTCCGGCCTGGACCTATCTGCCGGCCCCGCTGAACCCCCGGTCCTCGACCGCGATTCGGGCCCAGCGGGCTGCCGCGCACAGCGGGTGACGTCACGCGCGGTTCGTGCTAGAAGGCCACTTTATTGAACCTCCCCGGAGCCCTCCGCTGACCCCCTCGCCCGCGCACGATGCGCAAGACAGCGCCGTCCCGAACACGGCGCATGAGATGGACCCGATCGAATCCATCCCTAATGCAGACGGTCCGCAGGCTCCCCTTCCCGTCGGCTCAACCGCGCTGGAAAAGGCGATTCTGGCCAAACTCGACGACGACAAGGCCCAGGACATCGTACTGATCGACCTGAAGGGCAAAAGCCCGATGGCCGATACGATGATCGTCGCCTCGGGTCGCTCGCACCGCCACGTCGGGGCCCTGGCCGACCATCTGCAGCGCACGGTCAAGGAATTCGGAATGGGCAAGGCCAAGATCGAGGGCCTGCCGCATTGCGACTGGGTGCTGATCGACGCCGGTGACGTCATCGTCCACCTGTTCCGCCCCGAGGTCCGCACCTTCTACAATATCGAGAAGATCTGGTCGGTCGACAGCGGCCACCGCGTTTCCTCGACCTGATCCCGACCGCATGAAGCTGGCCATCCTCGCGATCGGCAAGCCGGGCCGCGGGCCCGAGGCCGCGCTCGCGGACGACTATGCCGGACGTGCAACCCTGGCCGGGCGCGCCCTCGGCCTGGGTCCGCTGGAGCTGCTGGACCTCGAGCCCCGCAAGCCGGGCAAGGCCCCGGAAGGGGAGTTGATCCTCAAGGCCGCCGAGGGAGCCCATCTGATCGCCTGCGACGAACGGGGCAGGACCTGGGGGTCGCGCGCCTTCGCTGATCATATCGCCGAACTGAGGGATCGCGGCGAACGCCGGCTGATGTTCGCCATCGGCGGGGCCGACGGGCTCGACCGCAGCGTACTGGACGCGGCCGCCTCGACCCTGGCCTTCGGTCCCCAGACCTGGCCCCACGCCCTGGCGCGGGCGATGCTGGCCGAACAATTGTATCGGGCCGTGACCATTCTCGCCGGATCACCCTATCATCGCGACTGATGCGTCGCGCCCTCCTCATCACCGCCCTCGCCCTGTTCGTCGCCGCCCCGGCGACGGGACAACCCGCGCCGGCGAGCGGCATACCCCGCCTGCAGGCCGAGTTCCGTGACGAACAGGCCCGCGCCCGGCGACTGCGGGCCGAGGCCGCCGAGGCCACCGCCGAGATTGCCGATCTGGAACGGGAACTGGGTCGCCTGCGCACGACCGTCGCGGCCGACGATCTGCAGATTGGGGCCCAGCGAGCCCGGCTGAACCAGCTGGGCGCGCGCGAAGCGGCCCTGACCGCCGACCTGTCGCGCGTTCGGGGACGCCAGGCCCGACTGCTGTCCGCCTTGCAGCTGATGAGCCGGCGACCGCCGCCGCCACTGCTGATCCCGGCCGACAGGGCCACCGACACCGTGCGCGCCGCCATCCTGCTGCAGGCCATGGCCCCGGAGCTGCAGGCGCGGGCCCGGAAACTGGCCGATCAGCAGACCGAGATCGCGCGCGTCCGGCGACTGGCGGCCCTGTCCAGCGAACAGCTGTTCACCGTCGAGAGCGCCCAGGGCGACCGCCGGGCCGAGATCGAGAGCCTGTCGGCGCGGAAATCCGCCCTGCAGACCGTGCTGCGCACCGAGGCCCAGCAGGCCGAACGTGCCGCTGGCGTGCTGGAAGCCCGGATCCGTAGCCTCGGCGGCACCGTGCCCACGATAGACGTCGAGGCCACGACCGAAACCGCACGGCTGCCGGCCGGTCGCAGTCGGCTGACGTCGCCGATCGCCGGCGCGCCGTCCGAGCGTTTCGCCGACAGGACCGGCGGCTGGCGCTGGCGGGCCGACCAGGCCTCGGTGGTGGCTCCCGCCGCGGGTCGGGTGGCCTATGCCGGGCCGCTCAAGGGCTGGGGTCTGGTCATCATCCTTGATCTCGGCCCGGGCTGGCGCGCCATCATCGCCGGACTGGAGGAGATTTCGGTCGAGGCCGGGGCCCGGGTCAGTGACGGCCAGACCCTCGGCCGCAGTGCCGCTGACGGAGAGGTCTATTTCGGACTGCGCCGCGACGAACGCCCGATCGACCCGGCTCCATGGTTGGGGTAGCCGCCACCCGATACGACCGGTCCGGGCGAAAGCCCTTTCCAAGCCGGTCTGACGCTGATTTTATCGAACTAATCATCGGCGGCCACGATTTGGTCGCCAGCCCGTCCTCATCTGTCCGCCTGTCGACTCCGCCTCCCCGAGTTTCCTGCGTCGCCTGAAAGAAACCGAATGCGTAAATTGCTTCTCGTCGGATGCGCCGCCATCGCCCTGGGCGGTTCGGTCATGGCCGTATCGGGCCAGACCCCGCGCAATGAGACCTTCCGGATGCTGGAGCTGTTCGGGGACGTGCTGAGCCTGGTTGAACAGGCCTATGTCGTGCCGGTCGACAACAAGAAGCTGATCGAGGCCGCCCTGGCCGGGATGATGACGGCGCTGGACCCGCACTCCAACTATCTGCCGCCGGCCGGTTACGGCGATCTGCGCGAACGCACCGAGGGTCAGTATTCGGGTGTCGGCCTGACCATCACCGCCGAGGGTGGGCTGGTGAAGATCATTTCGCCGATGGACGGCGGCCCGGCCGCGCGTGCCGGCGTGCAGGCCGGCGACGTCATCTCCGTGATCAACGGCCAGAACGCCTCGGGCCTGACGGTCTCCCAGGTGTCGGAGAAACTGCGCGGGGCCATCGGTACCTCGGTTTCCGTCACCTTCCTGCGGGACGGCGAGGATCCGCTCGAGGTCGTACTGACGCGCGAGGTGATCAAGGTCGAGTCGGTCACCGGCCGGCTCGAAGGCGATTTCGGCTATCTGCGGATCTCGACCTTCAACGAGAATACCGGTCGCGAGCTGACCGAAACCATCGCCCGTCTGAAGCGTGAAAAGCCTGGCATCAAGGGCTATATCCTGGACCTGCGCAACAATGGTGGCGGGCTGCTGACGGCGGCCACGGACGTTTCGGACGCCTTCCTGGAGCGCGGCGAAATCGTCAGCCAGCGCGGCCGCAAGCCCGACCAGATCCTGCGCTACGCGGCCCGGCCGGGCGACCTGACCGGCGGCCTGCCGATCGTGGTGCTGATCAACTACGGCTCGGCCTCGGCTTCCGAGATCGTCGCCGGGGCGCTGAAGGACCAGGAACGGGCGACGCTGGTCGGTCTGACCAGTTTCGGCAAGGGGTCGGTCCAGACCGTGATCCCGCTGCGCGGCGGCGCGGACGGAGCCCTGTCGATCACCACGGCGCGCTACTACACGCCGTCGGGCCGCTCGATCCAGAAGATCGGCATCGAGCCGGACCTCGAGGTAGCCCGCTCGGCCGCCGAGGCGCGGATCGTGTCGCGGTCCAGCTTTATCTATTCCGAGGCCGCCTACGCCACCGCCCTCGACGCCTCGATCGGGGTCGAGCGGGCCGCGGCCCACACGCCGCGCGAGGCCCCCGGAGCCGAGTTCGACGCCGACACCGACTACCAGCTGGCGCGGGCACTGGACGTGCTTCGGGCCAATGGCGACCTGACCCGTCTGGCCGCCGCGCCCGAAGGCATTGTCGTGACCCTGCCGGGCCAGACAACGACCGAACTGGCGGCCGTTGTGCCCCCGAAGGACTGAGGCCGCAGCAAAGGGCGTCATGGTGAACGTGGCGTTAGGGTTTCTTAACGGACATCGTTCAATCTGGGTGCCGAAGAGATCCGTGCGCACGCGATCTCCGAGTCGAGCGTCCCGTCTTGTCCCTATTTGCCAAACGCCAGTCTGCCCTCGCCGCACGCGCCGGTACGCCACCGGCGCGACGGAGCCTGCGCGACACCATGGCCCCGCTTCTGGCGGCCCTCAAGAAGCCGCCCGCTGCCGTGACCGGAGCCGGTCTGCTGGTGCTGGGGGCTGCTGCCCTGTTCATCACCGTCCTCGGCGATCCACGCGCCGGGATCCCCTCGGCCAGGGTCAGTCTGACTCGCGAGGTCGAGGCTCCGCCCCCGGCTCCGACCGGGTTTGAGGCCTTTTCCGCCGGGGCCATGGGTCTGTATCAGGACCTGACCGGAACCGGGGCCGAGTTTGGTCCGTCCGGCGCGGCCGGCGGCGAAGCCCTGATCACCCTGCCCGACGGGGCCACCGTGGCCGGAGGCTCCACCGTCACGGTCCCCCGTCACGAGGCCCAACCCCTGGCCCACGCGCCGATCGCCGGCCTCAGCCAGCCGGGCCCCAACGGCCCCCTGCCGGTGATCGCCACCGACGGCCGGGTTCCGGCCCAGGCCTATGCCCGTCCCTTCCGCCCCAACGGCAAGCCGCGGGTGGCGATCATCGTCGGCGGGCTGGGGCTGAATGCCGTGACCACCCGCGCCGCCATCGAACGCCTGCCGGCCGAGGTGACCCTGAGCTTCGTGCCCTATGCCGAGGGCCTGCAGGGCTGGATCGACCAGGCCCGGGCCCAGGGCCATGAGGTGATGATCGAGATTCCGATGGAGCCGACCGGCTATCCCGAGAACGACCCCGGTCCCTACACCCTGCTGACCGCATCCACCGCCGAGGACGTCCAGTCCCGCATGGCCTGGCTGCTGGGCCGGGCGACCGGCTATTTCGGGGTGACCAACTATCTCGGTGACCGGTTCATGACCTCGGAAACCGGCATGACCGCCTTCATGGGTGTGTTGCGCCAGCGCGGCATCGCCTTCCTCGACGACGGCTCGGCCTCGCGCCGCCCCGGGGCCTGGTCCCGGGCCAGCGCCGACCGCATCATCGACGAGACCCAGTCGCCCACCGCCATCATCGGCCAGCTCAACGCCATCGAGGCGCTGGCCAAGGCGCGCGGCCAGGCCATGGGCACCGGCTTCAGCTATCCGGTGACGGTCGAGGCCGTCGGTCGCTGGACCGCCGGTCTGGACGCCCGCGGCCTGCAACTGGCTCCGGCCTCGGCCATGGCCCAGCGCCCGGGACGCTAACACGCTCGACCGGATCGACGCCGGGTGATCTAGAGCGAAATCGGTTGAGTTGGACGCAGTCCAACCCGGCTCAGATTTCGCTCCAGTTTGAATCTGGACCATTTTTTGGATTCAGGCCGATTCGACCTGAAACAAAAATGGTCTAAGGGGGGCGTATGACCGCCCCCGCCCCCGACCTGTCCCGCTATCGTCCCAATGTCGGGGTGGTGCTGTTCCATCCGGACGGCCGCGTCTGGTACGGGCGGCGCGCCGGCAGCCAGAGCACACACAGCTGGCAGTTCCCCCAGGGCGGCGTCGACGACGGCGAGACGTTCGAGGTCGCGGCCCGGCGGGAACTGTACGAGGAGACCGGCGTCACCACCGTCGAACCGCTGGGAACCACGGACGACTGGATCGCCTATGAATTTCCGGCCGACTACAGTGGCACCAAACGGGCGCGCGGCTGGCTGGGCCAGAAGCAGAAATGGTTCGCCTATCGCTTTGCCGGTCCCGAGAGCGAGATCGATCTGGAAGCCCACGGCGAGATCGAGTTCAATGCCTGGCGCTGGGGTCGGCTGGACGAGGCCTGCGACCTGATCGTGCCGTTCAAACGCGCGGCCTATGAACAGGTGGTGGCGGCCTTCGTGAAATTCTCCGGCTGATGCCCTAGGCACAAAAGGGCGGTCGCGCACCCTGCGCCCGGAAGGCGTTGGCCAGAAAGGCCACGCGGCGGCCTGACGTCCGGCGCAGCAGGGTCACGACGTAGGGCCGTTGAGCCTCAGGCGTGCACCAGGCGATGCGTTCGGCGTTTCCGTCAGTGCTGGGCTGCGGCACCGAGGGTGCGAAGGCGGCGCGGGCCTTGAGCATCTCGATGGCCACAACGTTCAGAGCGTCCGGGTCACCGCCTTCGACCGAGACCGAACAGGCCCCGTCGGGCAGGGCCATCACGAACACATTGGAATAGGACGCCAGCCGCCATGCGGCCGTTGCGGTAGGCGACCGGGTGCTGCGAGGGCTGACCGGAACCAGATAATGCCGCAGCGCCAGCTGTTCGAGCCCCCCGCCCTCCATCACCGCCGCAACGCAGACCTCGTCGAAGGCGACCTTGAGCGCGGCGGTCGGTGAGGTGAGGGCGGCCCACGGCGCGGGGGCACGGTCAGGCCGCGGCCCCGGGGCGCAGGCCGAAACCGTCAGGGCCAGAACGGCGAAGAGGGCCGTCGATCGCATGAAGCCGGTCATGAGAGGCTCTCCTTCCAGAAGAAGGACGCTAGCGTTTCAACCTTTGGAAGGCCAGACGCCCCAGACCCACCACGGCCACCAGGGCCCAGGCTCCCTCCATCAGCACCGCCGACAGGTTGAAGTCGACATAGAGCGACACGAGGATCAGCAGGGCCCCGGCCAGGTTGAGCAACAGGGCGGGCGCGTGCCGGGCGTCGAGCCTGCCGCTGGTGGCCCCGGCATAGGCAATCAGGATCAGCAAAACGCCGACGACGCCGAGGGCGTCGACCGGGGTCAAGCGGCGGAGACTTCCGAGGCCTGTTCGGCCAGGATGGTCAGGCCGTCGGCATTGACGTCGGCAAAGCCGCCGTGGACATCGAACACACGGCGCGAGGCCCCGTCGATGACGGTGACCACGCCTTCGCGCAGGGCGGTCATGAACGGGGCGTGATCCGGCAGGACGCCGAAATCGCCCTCGACGCCGGCCGCGTCAACCTGATCCACGAGGCCGTTGAAGACCTCGCGTTCAGGCGACACCAGCGAGAACTGCAGCTTGCCGGCCATGGATCAGGCCGCCTCGGCGGCGAGTTTCTGGGCCTTCTCGACGGCCTCTTCCACCGTGCCGACCATGTAGAAGGCGGCTTCCGGCAGGTGGTCGTATTCACCGGCGACGATGCCCTTGAAGCTGCGGATGGTGTCCTTCAGCTCGACGAATTTGCCCGGCGAGTTGGTGAACTGCTCGGCCACGAAGAAAGGTTGCGACAGGAAGCGGCTGATCTTGCGGGCGCGGGCCACGGTCAGCTTGTCCTCTTCCGACAGCTCGTCCATGCCGAGGATGGCGATGATGTCCTTCAGCGCCTTGTACTGCTGCAGCACTTCCTGGACCGAACGGGCGACGCGGTAGTGTTCCTCGCCGATGACCAGCGGGTCCATGATCCGCGAGGTGGAGTCCAGCGGATCCACGGCCGGGAAAATGGCCTGGGCGGCGATGTCGCGGTTCAGCACGGTCGTCGCATCGAGGTGGGCGAACGAGGCGGCCGGGGCCGGGTCGGTCAGGTCGTCGGCGGGGACGTAGATGGCCTGGACCGAGGTGATCGAGCCCTTCTTGGTCGAGGTGATGCGCTCCTGCAGGTTGCCCATCTCGGTGGCCAGGGTGGGCTGATAGCCCACGGCCGACGGGATACGGCCCAGCAGCGCCGACACTTCGGAGCCGGCCTGGGTGAAGCGGAAGATGTTGTCGACGAACAGCAGGACGTCCTTGCCCTCCTCGTCGCGGAAATATTCGGCCTGGGCCAGGCCGGTCAGGGCCACGCGGGCACGGGCACCGGGAGGCTCGTTCATCTGGCCGTAGACGAGGGCGCATTTCGAGCCTTCGCCGCCGCCGGCGACGTTCACGTTGGACTCGATCATCTCGTGATACAGGTCGTTGCCCTCGCGGGTGCGCTCACCCACGCCGGCCAGCACCGAATAGCCGCCGTAGGCCTTGGCGATGTTGTTGATCAGCTCCTGCATGGTCACGGTCTTGCCCACGCCGGCACCGCCGAACAGGCCGACCTTGCCGCCCTTGGTATAGGGGCAGAGCAGGTCGATGACCTTGATCCCGGTGACGAGGATTTCCGACGAGGTCGACTGCTCCTCGAAGCTCGGGGCCTCGCGGTGGATCGGGCGACGCTCGGTGGTCTTGATCGGGCCGCCTTCGTCGATCGGGTCACCGACGACGTTCATGATGCGACCCAGGGTGGCCGGGCCGACCGGGGCCATGATCGAGGTGCCGGTGTCGGTCACAGCCTGGCCGCGGGTCAGACCCTCGGTGGTGTCCATGGCGATGGTGCGGACCATGTTCTGACCCAGGTGCTGGGCGACTTCCAGAACCAGGCGGAACGGCGCGCCGGTCTTCTGGTCGGTGTTGGTCGTTTCCAGCGCGTTGAGGATGGCCGGCAGGGCTCCCTCGAACTCGACGTCGACGACGGCGCCGATCACCTGGGCGATCTTGCCGGTGCCGGCAACGCGGACGGCGGCCTTGGTGGCCTTGGGTGCCTTGGGCGCAGCCTTGGTGGCGGGCTTTTTGGCGGCGGTTTTCTTGGCGGTTGTGTCGGTCATCGGGTGCGGGTCCGTTGTCGTCGTGTGCGTGTCGGGATCAGATCAGAGGGCTTCGGCGCCGGAGATGATCTCGATCAGCTCCTTGGTGATCTGCGCCTGGCGGGATCGGTTGTACTGAAGGGTGAGGGCGGAAATCATGTCGCCGGCGTTGCGGGTGGCGGCATCCATCGCGCCCATCTGGGCACCGTAGAAGCCGGCCTGGTTCTCATAGAGCGACGCCAGGATCTGGGTGGTGATGTTGCGCGGCAGCAGCGTCTCGAGGATCTCTTCCTCGGACGGCTCATAGTCATAGACCGCACCGTTCAGATCGATCGGGGCGGCACCGCCCTCGACCACGGCCGGGATCAGTTGCCGGGCGGTCGGGATCTGGCTGATGACCGACTTGAACTGGCTGTAGAACAGGGTGACCACGTCGGCGCGGTCAGCCTCGAACTCGGCCGCGATCAGCTCGGCGATCGGCTGGGCCGACGGCAGGCCGATGACCTTGTGGTCGCTCAGCTCGAAGGTGTGAATGATGCGATCACTGAACAGACGGCGCAGGCCGTCGCGCGACTTACGGCCCACGGCGATAATGCGCACGTCCTTGCCATCCTTGACCAGGGCGTTGATGCGGTCGCGCGCGGCGCGGACGACATTGGTCGAAAAGCCGCCGGCCAGACCCTTGTCGGCCGTGGCCACAATGATCAGGTGGCGCTTGTCCGAACCGGTACCGGCCAGCAGTTTCGGCGCGCCGTCGCCGGACACGCCGGCCGCCAGATTGGCGATGACGGCGGCCATGCGTTGGGCATAGGGCCGGGCCGCGATGGCCTGGTCCTGGGCGCGCTTCAGCTTGGCCGCAGCGACCATCTGCATGGCCTTGGTGATCTTCTGCGTCGCCTTGACGCTTCCGATCCGGTTCCGCATTTCCTTGAGGCTGGCCATGTCAGGCGTCCGTCTTTCTGAACAGCCACCAGGTGCTGTCGTCCATGACCGTCATCCGCTTCCAGAAGAAGCCGTAATCCACCAGCTCGAGGTCGGGGAAGGTGTCGAGGTAGAGCCCCCCGAAGTCCCGCTTGAACAGCAGACCCTCCTCACCGCGATAGGTGATCGTTTCCGGCGTTGATGAAAAATATTCGATGCAGAGAATGTATTTCGAGGCGACGCGGTGAATCTCGCGCATCGTCGCCTCGAGCAGGGTGGGGTCGACGTGGATCAGGACACCACTGGTCATCGCCAGTTCGACCGCACCATCGGCAAGCGGTACCGAATGGCCGAAGCCTTCCAGCATCCGGTTCGCCGGCAGGACATGATCCTCAATGACCCGGGCCCGGGCCGAGGCATTGGGCTCGACCGCCCACAGTTCGGCTTCGGCACCCAGCACCTTGGGCAGGGCCCGGAGATTGAGCCCCAGGTTCGAGCCGACCTCCAGCAGGCTGCGCGGCCGGTCGGCACCGAGCGCGGCCAGCGCCGTTTCCAGCACGCGCACGCGTCCGTCCACGGCACCGTCCGATACGGCACAACGCACCGTATAGGCGTCACCGAAACTTCCGGCCCAGGCCTTGAGGGGCTTGGGGTCGGATCCGGCCGGGGGCTGATGGGCGCTGTCGTTCATTCGTCCTGGCTTAGGCGAAGGTCTTGGCGAAGTCGGCGATGGCGGCCTTGAGCTCGGCTTCGAGCTCGGGCGTCAGGGCCTTCTTGGTGCGGATACCATCCAGCAGGCCGGCGTGCTTGGAATGCACCCGGGCCAGCAGTTCAGTCTCGAAACGACCGATGTCAGCCACGGCGATCGCATCCAGGAAGCCGCGCGTACCGGCGTAGATGGAGACGACCTGCTCTTCGACGGTCAGCGGCGAATACTGCGGCTGCTTCAGCAGTTCCGTCAGGCGCGCGCCACGGGCCAGCAGGCGCTGGGTCGAGGCGTCGAGGTCGGAACCGAATTTGGCGAAGGCGGCCATTTCCCGGTACTGGGCCAGCTCACCCTTGATCGAACCGGCGACCTGTTTCATCGCCTTGATCTGGGCCGAAGAACCCACGCGCGACACCGAGATGCCGACGTTCACGGCGGGGCGGATGCCCTGGTAGAACAGGTCCGATTCCAGGAAGATCTGGCCGTCGGTGATGGAGATGACGTTGGTCGGGATATAGGCCGACACGTCATTGGCCTGGGTCTCGATCAGCGGCAGGGCGGTCATCGACCCCGAACCGTTGTCCTCGTTCAGCTTGGCCGAACGCTCCAGCAGGCGGCTGTGCAGGTAGAAGACGTCGCCCGGATAGGCTTCACGGCCCGGCGGGCGGCGCAGCAGCAGGGACATCTGGCGGTAGGCCACAGCCTGTTTCGACAGATCGTCATAAACGATCAGGGCGTGCATGCCGTTGTCGCGGAAGAATTCGCCCATGGCGGTCCCGGCGAACGGGGCCAGAAACTGCAGCGGAGCCGGCTCCGAGGCCGTGGCGGCGACGACGATGGTGTATTCCAGTGCGCCGCGCTCCTCGAGCGTCTTGACGATCTGGGCCACGGTCGAGCGCTTCTGCCCGATAGCGACATAGATGCAGTACAGCTTGTCGCCTTCGCTCTTGGCGGCGGCGTTGGTCGTCTTCTGGTTCAGGATGGTGTCGATGGCCACGGCCGTCTTGCCGACCTGACGGTCACCGATGATCAGCTCGCGCTGGCCGCGGCCGATCGGGATCAGGGTGTCGATGGCCTTGAGGCCGGTCTGCATCGGCTCGTGCACCGATTTGCGGGGGATGATGCCCGGAGCCTTGACGTCGACGCGGCGACGCTCAGTGAATTTGATCGGGCCCTTGCCGTCGATCGGCTCGCCCAGCGGGTTGACGACGCGGCCCAGCAAACCCTTGCCGACCGGCACGTCGACGATCTCGCCCAGACGGCGGACCTCGTCGCCCTCGGCGATTTCGCTGTCCTGACCGAAGATCACGGCCCCGACGTTGTCGCGCTCGAGGTTCAGGGCCATGCCCTTAACCCCGGCCTTGGGGAATTCGATCATCTCGCCGGCCTGGACATTGTCCAGTCCATGGATGCGGGCGATGCCGTCACCGACGGACAGAACCTGTCCGACGTCTGACACGTCCGCTTCCACGCCGAAATTGGCGATCTGCGACTTGAGGATGGCCGAAATCTCGGCGGCGCGGATGTCCATGATGGGCTCTCTGGCTTTCGTCTCTTGGGTCCGGACCCTCGGGCCCGGTCGTCAAATGGTGTTGGGTCAGGCCCGCTTGAGGGCGAATTTCATCTGGTCGAGTTTGGTCTTCAGCGAGGCGTCGAACAGGCGCGAGCCGACTCTTACCTTGAGGCCACCCAGCAGCGACGAATCGACGCGGGCGGTCATTTCGGGGTCCTTGCCCAGCGCCTTGGCCAGGGCGGCCTTGATGCTGCGCAGCTGGCCGGCATCGAGCGCAGCGGCCGATACGACCTCGGCGGCGACGACTCCGGCCTGTTTGGCATAGAGGGCGTCAAAGCCGGCGATCACACCGGGCAGATCGGCGGCACGATGGTTCTGACCGAGCAGACCGAGGAATTTCACGGTGGTGGCGTTGAATTTCGCCTTTTCGGCGACGGCGACCAGGCCACGGCGCTGATCATCGGCCGAAATCACGGGGGACCGGGCGAGACGGCGCAGGTCCGCGCTCTCGCCCCACGCTGCCTTCAGGGCCGCCAGATCGCTGCGCACAGCGTCCAGACACCCGGTCTCGCCGGCAAGGTCGAACAGCGCCCGTGCATAGCGCTCGCCGACTTCGGTCGTCCTGAATTCGTCAGCCACTTATAAGGTCCGCCAATGGATAAAGCGTAGATCGAAGCGTTCGGGTCGCGACCGGCCACGGAACCCGCGCCAGCCAAAGGCTTGAAATGCTTAGGAAAGCACGCCTAGGGACGTTTCGCGAGAAACGCCCCCTGGAAGCCGGGCGCCTGATAGCATGGGCTTTTCCCGCTCGCAACCGACGCGAACGGAACGATACAGTCGTCCCTGCGCTCCGAACGACCACCGCTTCATTTCACGGGATCGAATTCTCACCATGGCGGCCTCCACGTCCAAAAATGTCATCTTCGCCGCCCTTGCCGGCAACAGCGCCATCGCGATCACCAAGCTGGCGGCCGCCCTGTTCACCGGCAGCGCTGCAATGATGAGCGAGGCGATCCACTCCGCAGTCGACACCGGCAACCAGATTATTCTGTTGATCGGGCTGAAGCGCGCCGCCCGTCCCTCCACGCCGAGCCACCCGTTCGGCCATGGCCTGCAGCTCTATTTCTATACCTTCGTGGTCGCCGTGCTGATTTTCGGGGTCGGGGCGGTGATTTCGATCGTGCACGGGATCGAGCGGATTCGTGCGCCCGAGGCGATCGAAAGCCCCTGGGTCAACTATCTGGTGCTGAGCCTGGCGGTGCTGTTCGAGGGAGCGTCCTGGTACGTGGCCCTGAGGGCTTTCAACCGGGAGCGGGCCGGGCGACCGTTCTTCTCAACCGTCCGGAGCAGCAAGGACCCGACGGTCTTCACCATCCTGTTCGAGGATACGGCCGCACTGGCCGGTCTGATCGTCGCCCTGATCGGGGTCGCGGCCAGCCAGTGGTTCGGGCTGCCGGTTCTGGACGGCGTGGCCTCGGTAGTGATCGGCATCATCCTGGCGCTGACGGCGGGCTTCCTGGCTTACGAGAGCCAGAGTCTGCTGACCGGCGAGGCCGCCGACCCCGACACCCGCGAGGGGATCGCCGCCATCGCCCGCGCCGAACCCGGCGTGGTCGGCCTCAACGACGCCAAGACCATGCATTTCGGGCCCAATGAAATTCTCGTCGTGCTCAGTCTCGATTTCGACGATGCCCTGACTGCGGCGCAGGTCGAAAATACCGTCGCCCGGCTGGAGCACCGCATCCGCGCCGCCTATCCCCAGGCCGGTCGCATCTATGTCGAGGCCCAGAGCGCGGCCAGCCATGCCGCGGTGCGGACGGCCGTCCTCGCCGGCGGGGGGCCGGGCTCTCTGGTCAGCGAGGTACCGGACGGTCAGGGGGGCGACGTTCCTGTCGCTTGATGGCGGGTCGCCCTGCCGTTACCAGACGCACAGATCATCTGATCCGGAATCCCCTTCATGTTCGACAGCATCACGCCCCTGTTCACCGACCCGACCGCCTGGTTGGCCCTGGCCACCCTGATCGTCATGGAGGTGGTGCTGGGGATCGACAATCTGGTCTTCATCTCGATCCTGTCGAACAAATTGCCTGAAAAGGACCGCGCCCGGGTGCGGCGCATCGGTATCGGTCTGGCCCTGATCATGCGCCTGGCCCTGCTGTCGGTGATCGGCGTCATCGTCGCCCTGACCCAGCCGGTCTTCGACCTCGGCCTGACGGGGCCCATCGAACACGGTGCCCCCCTGTTCGAAACCGCCTTCAGCTGGCGCGACCTGATCCTGATCGCCGGCGGCCTGTTCCTGCTGTGGAAGGCGACCAAGGAAATCCACCACGCGGTCGACCCGACCCCGAACCATGACATTCTGGACGCCAAGAACGCCGTGATCGCCAACGCCGGGGCGGCGATCGTCCAGATCATCCTGCTGGACCTGGTCTTTTCGGTCGATTCCATCCTGACCGCCGTGGGCATGACCGATCATGTGCCGATCATGATGGTGGCCGTGATCGTCGCCGTCACCGTGATGTTGCTGGCCTCAAACCCGCTGGCCAATTTCATCGAGAAGAACCCGACCGTGGTGATGCTGGCGCTGGGTTTCCTGCTGATGATCGGCATGGTGCTGATCGCCGACGGCTTCGGCGTGCATGTGCCCAAGGGCTATATCTACACCGCCATGGCCTTCTCGGGCCTGGTCGAGGGGCTGAACATGATGGGTCGCCACTCCGCCGCAAAGAAACAGGCGGCGCACGACGCGCATCAGGAGACCCTGAACCGGCGCGAGACTGCCGGGCCGGGCGTGTGACCGTGCGACGCGCGGCGCTCCTGCTGGCCCTGTTGCTGTCGGCCCCGGTCGCGGCGGCGCAAACACCGGCTCCGCCGACGACGCAGGGCGCGGACATCCCGGTCTATGGCTTCGAGATCGTGCACGTCTATCCCCACGACCCTGCCGCCTTTACCCAGGGACTGGTGTTCCGTAACGGCGAATTGCTTGAAAGCACCGGCCGACACCCGTCGACGGTACGCCGGGTCCGGCTCGAGGACGGCGTCGTCCTGCAGCAGCGGACCCTGGACGAGGCCTATTTCGGCGAAGGCCTGACCGACTTCGGCGACCGCGTACTGACCCTGACCTGGAAAAGCGGCAAGGCCTTCGCCTGGAACGGCGACACGCTCGAGCCTGAAGGCGAATACGCCTATCCAGGCGAAGGCTGGGGCCTGACCCATGACGCGACGCGACTGATAATGTCGGACGGTACCGCGACGCTGCGCTTTCTCGACCCCGACACCCTGGCCGAAACCGGCCGCGTTCCCGTCACCCTGCGGGGCCGGCCGGTCCCCCGTCTCAATGAGCTGGAATGGATCGACGGTGAGGTCTTCGCCAATCTTTGGCAGACCGATTTCATCGCCCGCATTGACCCGGCGACCGGTGTAATCACCAGCGTCGTCGACCTGACCGGGTTGATGCCCGACCGCAGCGGACTGGACCCGACCGACGCGGTCCTGAACGGCATCGCCTGGGACCCGGAGGGACGCCGCCTGTTCGTCACCGGCAAGAACTGGCCGACCCTGTTCGAGATCCGGCTAACGGGGCCGCACTAGCGTCGGAAGGCGACGCTAACGCTTTCTCTTGTGGCCGCGGTCAGAAGGCTCCGCCTTCTCGACCCGACGCGGCCTGCGCTCAAGCAGCGAGCCGCCGCGCGGTGAGCGATAGCGCCCTAGAAGGAGCGATAGCACCCTAAAGAAAGCTGTAGGGGTCCACGTCGACGGTCAGTCGCACCGAGCCCGGCACCTTGACCCGTGCCAGCCAGGCCCGGAGGAAGCCCTGCAGGTCGACATCGCGATCGGCCCGCACCAGCAGCCGCTTGCGTCGCCGCCCGCGGATCAGGCCCAGTGGCGCATCGGCGGGACCATAGACCTCGAGCCGTTCAGCATTGGGAATGGCCTGGGCCAGGGCCTGGGCCGTGGCCTCCACCGCCACGGCGTTCTCACCCGACAGGATCAGTGCCGCCAGCCGGCCGTAGGGTGGCAGGGCCGCCGCCTCGCGCTCGGCCAGTTCGGCGGCGACGAAACCGTCCCGGTCGCCGACCGCCAAAGCCTGAAGCACCGGATGGTCGGGCGTCCAGGTCTGCAACAGGGCGCGACCGGGGCGTTCGGCCCGGCCGGCCCGGCCCGTGGCCTGGGTCAGCAGCTGGAAGGTGCGTTCGGCCGCGCGCAGGTCGCCGCCACGCAGGCCGAGGTCGGCATCGACCACCCCGACGAGGGTCAGGTTGGGGAAGTTGTGGCCCTTGGCCGCGGCCTGGGTGGCCACCAGGATGTCGATCTCGCCGGCGACCATGCTCTGGATCAGGGCCCGCGCCGATTTCGCATCGGGTACGGTGTCCGAGCTGAACACGGCGGTGCGGGCTTCGGGGAACAGGGCGCGCACTTCTTCCTCGACCCGTTCGACCCCGGGGCCGACCGCGACCAGGGAGTCGAGCGCCCCGCACGACGGACAGGCCTTGGGCCGGGCCATGGTGAAACCGGTCAGGTGACAGACCAGCCGGCCGGTATAGCGGTGCTCGACCAGCCAGCTGTCCGTGTCGGGGGCCGTCAGCCTGTGGCCGCAGGCCCGGCACAGCACGACCGGTGCATAGCCGCGACGATTGAGGAACAGCAGGGTTTGTTCGCCCCGGGCGAAGGTCTCGCCGATCGCCTCGCGCAGCGGCTGCGACAGCCAGGTCTGGGGATCGGGCGGCGTCTGGCGCAGATCCAGCAGGGCGATATCCGGCAAGACCGCCGCACCGTGCCGGGTCGCCAGCCTGAGCCAGCCGTAACGCCCGCCGTGCGCGTTCCACAGGGTTTCCAGCGACGGGGTGGCCGAAGCCATGACGACCGTCGCCCCCTCGATCCGGGCCCGGGCCACGGCCAGGTCGCGACCGTGATAGACCAGACCGTCTTCCTGTTTGAACGAACCGTCGTGCTCCTCGTCGATGACGATCAGCTTCAGGTTCGGGAACGGCAGGAACAGGGCCGAGCGCGCGCCCACGACGATATGACAGCGTCCGGCGGCCACCGCCTCCCACACCCGTCGCCGACGCGGCGGGGCCACGCCCGAATGCCATTCGGCCGGGGCCGTGCCGAAGCGAGCGGTGATCCGCGCGATCAAATCCTGGGTCAGGGCGATCTCGGGCAGCAGGATCAGCACCTGCGCCGCCGGGTCGCGCCCCAGGGTTCGGGCGACCGCCTCCAGATAGGCCTCGGTCTTGCCCGAGCCAGTGACCCCGTCCAGCAGGAAGGGCTCGAACCCGCCCCGGGCCGTGGCCGCGGCGATGGCCCCGGCCGCGGCGATCTGGTCCGGATTCAGGGTCGCCGGGGCATGGTCGGGGTCCGGGGCGGCGAAGGTTGCCTCGGCCGAAATCTCGATTCCCTCAAGCACGCCCTCGTCCATCAACCCTCTGACCACACCGGCCGAGACACCGGCGGTCCGGGCCAGATCGGCGGCCGACAGTGTCTTGCTGCCCAGCGCCTCCAGTACAGCCGTCCGCGCCGGCGTAACCCGGGCCGGGACACGGCCCTCGACCCGCCGCACCCGACGCTCGGGCCGCGGCCGCGGCGCGCGCAGCCCCTTCAGGGCGGCCGCAGCCATCTCGCCCGGCGGGCTCAGGGTCCAGCGCGCAGCCCATTCGACGAAATCGACGGTCCGGGGCGGCAGGCGCGGATCATCCAGCACCGCCAGCACCGCCTTGAGCCGCCGGTTCGAGCCGGTAGTCTCACGCACCTCGGCGACGACCCCCCGCAGCAACCGCGGCCCCAGGGGCACCGTGACCTGATCACCGCGCTCGACCGTCAGACCCTCCGGAACCTCGTAATCGAAGGCTTCGGCCACCGGCAGGGGAATGAGCACCGAGGCGACTTTCACAGTCTGCGCTCCTCGGCTAGAACCAGCGACATGAAACTCTTTCTCGATACAGCCGACGTCACCGTCATCAAGGACATGGTCCCCACGGGCATGGTGGACGGCGTCACCACCAATCCGTCACTGATCGCCAAATCCGGTCGCAACATCGCCGAGGTCATCGCCGAGATTTGCGCTCTCGTCGAGGGGCCGATCTCGGCCGAGGCCGTGGCGACCGATTTCGAGACCATGGTCCGCGAAGGCGACAAACTGGCCGCCATCGCCAAAAACGTGGTGGTGAAGCTGCCCCTGACCTGGGACGGTCTACGCGCCACGCGGGTCTTTGCCGACAAGGGCATAAAAACCAACGTCACCCTGTGTTTCTCGGCCGCCCAGGCCATGCTGGCGGCCAAGGCCGGGGCGACCTTCGTCTCGCCGTTCGTGGGCCGGATGGAGGATGTGGGAGCCGACGGGATCGGTCTGCTGGACGAAATTCGCGCCGTGTTCGACATTCACGACTTCGACACAGAAATTCTCGCCGCCTCGCTGCGCAACCCCGAGCAGGTCACGGCCGCTGCCCTGGCCGGGGCCGACGCCGCCACCCTGCCCGCCGACACCTTCAAGGCCCTGATCAAGCACCCGTTAACCGACAAGGGTCTTGATGCCTTCCTGGCGGACTGGGGCAAAACCGGTCAGTCGATTCTGTAGCCTCGCCCCTGACGGGGGTCCCGGGAGAGATCTTGTTGAACGGTTCACCCGATCTTTCCACCGGCACCGACGGCCCGCACTGGCCCGAAATCCGGGCATGGCTGCAGGCCAACCCGCAGATCCTGCTCGACGACCGCTCCCTGCTGGAAGAGATCGGCCTGAAGCCGCACGGTCGCAATGTGGTCGAGTTCGGCCGCGCCGCCCTGACGCGGCTGGAGGCCGCCGCCGAGCGCGAGGCCGACGCCCGCAAACGTATCGAGGCCGTGGCCCGGGCCAATTTCGCCGCCCAGACCCAGACCCATGTCGCCGCGCTCGACCTGTTGGAGGCCCGCAACCCGTCGGACCTCGCGCGCCGGCTCGACGCCGTGGCCCAGGGCCGGTTCGGTCTGGCCGGGGCCGTCATCGCCCTGGAAAAGCCCGGCGGGATTCCGTTCGGCTGGCGCGGCCTCGACAGCGGCGGCGTCGACGGGTTGCTGGGCGAGCACGGCCTGGCGTGGCTGGGAGCCAATTTCGACGGCCTGGACCTGTTCGCCTCGGCTGCAAACGAGGTGCGTTCGGTCGCCCTGATTCGCATGTCCCCACAATTCCCCGGCACAGGCACCCCGACCCGACCGGCCCTGTGCGCCTTCGGTTCGGCCGAGGACGACGGTTTCACACCGGAGATGGGCTGCGAGCTGGTCGCCTTCATCGCCCGGGTCGTCGAACGCACGGCGGAACGATGGCCGATCCTCAACTGACTGCCGCCGGGGCCCTCTCGGCCTGGCTGGAGCACCTTGCCCATGAGCGGCGACTGTCGCCCCGGACACTGGAGGCCTACGGTCATATCGGCCGGCACTATCTGACTTTTCTCGAACACCACCGTGGCGAACCCATCCGCCTTGCCAGCCTGGGCACGGTCAGCGCCGCCGAGGTGCGCGCCCATCTGGCGGCGCGGCGCGGGGGGGACCGGCCACTGAATGCCCGGTCGCTGAGCCAGACCCTGTCAGCGATCCGGACCTTCCACGGCTTCCTCGACCGGCGACTGGGCACACCGGCCCCGCAGCTGGCCCTGGTGAGAGGCCCGCGGGTCAACCCCTCGCTGCCCCGTCCCGTCAATGAGGATCAGGCCAGAAGCCTGCTGAACGAGCCCGGCGACGATCCCGATCTGCCCCCGTGGGAAGCCGCGCGCGACCAGGCGGTCCTGACCCTGCTGTACGGCTGCGGGCTACGCATCTCCGAGGCCCTGTCCCTGACCCGCGCCGATGCCCCGCTGGCCGAAGCCCTGCGCATCACCGGCAAGGGTGGCAAGACCCGGATGGTCCCGGTCCTGCCCGTCGTGCACATCGCCGTGGACACCTATCTGGCCCTGCTGCCCTTCCCGCTGCAGCCGGCCGACGCCCTGTTCCGGGCCCGACGCGGCGGCCCGCTAAGCCCCCGCCACCTGCAGGCGACGATGCAGCGCCTGCGGGGGCGACTGGGCCTGCCCGCCAGTGCCACGCCCCACGCCCTGCGTCACAGCTTCGCCACCCACCTGCTCGGGGCCGGCACCGATCTGCGCGTGATCCAGGAGCTGCTGGGCCACGCCAGCCTGTCGACGACCCAGAAATACACCGCCGTCGACGCCGCCCATTTGTTGAGCGCCTACTCCGCAGCCCATCCGAAGGGCTGACAGACGTCAACTGGCCGCAAGGACGAAGCCGGCCTAAAGTGGCTTCACAGTCATCGTGGAGGCCACGCTGAACCCGGGTCCAGACCATGATCGTCGTGCGGTTATCGCCGGCCTCTGTGCCGTTACGGCCGGTTGGGGAGGACAGACTGCAGCACAGGAGCCGGAGGCACCGTCCGGGCCCCCGCAGATCCGGCTGCTGTCCAATCTGTTCACCCGGGTCGGAGCAGCTGTCACCCTGAACAACCAGGGCCCCTTTTCCTTTGTCATCGACACCGGGGCTGGAAGCACGGCCGTCGCCGATACAGTCGCCGAACAGCTCGGTTTGCCTGCACGCGCGCCCCTGCTGGTGCATGGCATCGCGTCAGCCACCCTGACGCCGAGTGTCGAGGTGGAACGGCTGGCGATCGGCGGTTTCGGCTTCCATGACCTGCGCTGTCCGGTGTTGCCGCGCGCCCACCTGGCCGCTGACGGCCTGCTGGGGCTCGATGTGCTCGACCGGTTCCGCCTGAGCTTCGATGTAGTCCGGCAAACCGCAGATCTGAGCTTGCGCGGCGTTCGCGTGGTCATGGGCGGCGATGCCGATACCGGCTCACGCCTGACGCGGCTGACCACCCGCTCGGTGCGCGGACGCTATGGCCAGATGATCCTGACCCAGACCGAGGTCGACGGTCAGCGCGTCGACTCCTTCATCGACAGCGGCGCACAGTATTCGATCGGCAATCTCGCCCTGCGGCAAGCGATCGGAGCGCGACGACCGGACCGACGGCTTCAGACCCGGCCTGTACCGGTCTACAGCGTCACCGGCCAACGCGTGCTGGCCGAACTGGGGCTGGTCCAGGAACTGCGGCTGGGCGGGTCACGACTGGGGGTGACGCCCCTGCTGTTCGCCGACCTTCATGTTTTCGAGACGCTCGGGCTGGCGGACCGGCCGGCGCTGCTGATCGGGGCCGACCTGCTGAGCCGCTTCCGTCTGGTGACGCTGGACTTCCCGAACAACCGGGTCTCGCTGCGCGGATTGCGTCGCCAATCAACCCGTCCCCTCGATTTGCCGAACGGCTAGGTCAACGTCGCCTGTGACGGACCCGGTCAGAACTCCCAGGACGCTTTAGGCCTGCATGGTCCAGTTCTCGACACCCATGGCCGCCTGTTTGACGGCCTCGGACCGGGTCGGGTGCGCGTGGCAGGTCCGGGCGATGTCTTCGGAGGCTCCGCCGAAAGCCATGGCGATACAGGCCTCGCCGATCATCTCACCGGCCTGGGGGCCGAGAATGTGGACGCCCAGAATCCGGTCGGTGGTCGCGTCGGCCAGCACCTTGGCATAGCCATCGGTCTCATGATTGATCTTGGCGCGACTGTTGGCGGCGAAGGGGAATTTTCCGACCTTGTAGGCCACACCGGCGGCCTTGAGCTGATCCTCGGTCTGACCGACCCAGGCCACTTCGGGGCTGGTATAGACCACGCTCGGCACCAGATTGTAGTCGACGTGCCCGGCCTTGCCGGCGATCAATTCGATGACCGCGACCGCGTCTTCCTCGGCCTTGTGCGCCAGCATCGGACCGGTGGTGACGTCGCCGATGACCCAGACCCCGTCCTTGCCGGTGCGGAAATGATCGTTGCCGATCACGCCGCGCTTGTCGGGCTCGACACCGACCGTCTCGAGGCCGAGGCCCTCCGTGTACGGACGACGCCCGATGGCGACCAGAACCACGTCACCCTTCAGCGTCTCCGCCGGACCGCCGGCAGCGGGCTCGACGGTCAGTTCGACGCCGTCCTTGCCGGATTTCGCCGCCGTAACCTTTGACCCCAGCTTGAAGGTCATGCCCTGTTTGGTCAGCACGCGCTGAAAGGCGGTGGCCAGATCACTGTCCATGCCGGGGCTGATGCGCGGCAAGTATTCGACCACCGTCACCTGGGCCCCGAGACGACGCCAGACCGAGCCCAGCTCCAGACCTATGATCCCGGCCCCGACCACGATCAGATGTTTGGGCACGGACGACAGGGACAGTCCCCCGGTGGAGTCGATGACCTTGCCCGGCTCGAAATCCACGCCCGGCAGGGGCGTCGGCTCTGACCCGGTGGCGATGACGATGTTCTTCGCCGACACGATCGAGGTCGTACCGTCGGCGGCCGTGACCTCGACCTGACCCGGACCGGTGATACGGCCGCGGCCACGAACCCAGTCGACCTTGTTCTTCTTGAACAGAAATTCGATGCCCTTGGTCAGGGCCTCCACGCTTTCGGCCTTCTGTTTCATCATCTGGGCCAGATTCAGCTTCGGGCTGACCTCGATGCCCAGGGTGGCGAATTCCGTACCCGCGGCCTCGAACAGTTCCGACGCGTGCAGCAGGGCCTTGGACGGCATACAGCCGACATTGAGGCAGGTGCCGCCGAGCGTGTCGCGCATTTCGATGCAGGCCGCCTTCAGGCCCAGCTGCCCCGCCCGGATCGCGGCATTGTAGCCACCCGGTCCGCCACCGATGATGACAACGTCGTAGCGAACGGCTTCAGCCATAAAATCCTCTGGGTCTCGAACGGGCGCGGGGGGAGCGCGCGGAAACTAGCGTTCACCCCGCCGGGGTCAACCGCCTCGTCCGATATAGGTGTGCACCCCGGGCCCGAACAGGGGAGGGGGCCTTGCCGGGCCTGAACGGTTCAGATCGCCAGTTGACCCGGAATGCGGTTGCGTCGCCGCCGACGGCTGGTGACGATGACCAGGACGCCGATCAACAGCAGTCCGGTCAGGATCGGCCAAACAGGATCCAGGGTCAGGCCGGTCACAGCCGGAGCCAGAACCTCGCTGGAGCGGGCGGCGATATCACCACCGCTCCCGTGATCCATGGCCAGACGCAGGACCGCATCGGCGATGAAGCCGAGGAAATAGGCTATCGCCGCCCGGGGGTTACCCGCCCCCAGCATCAGGGCCGAAATCAGATACAGGGCGACAGCCCCGACCCACAGGGCCGCAGCGGGCATGCCCGCGAGGCCGTCGGCCCCGGCGCGCACGACGGCGATGTTCGGAGACCCGCCATCGAGGAAGGGCGAAATAAACGGCCAAGCCAACCATCCGGCATAGGCAATGACCGTCAGAACGAGAACGAAACGCAGCATCTTCATGGTCGGACCTCCCGCTTCGGGACCAAGCCTAACCACTGTTTACAGGCCGGGAAAGGGCCGGAACCGGTCAGGCTGCGCTGGGCAGGGAGATGGCCACCTCGGCCCCGTCACCGGGACGGCTGTCGATCGACAGCACCCCACTGGACTGGCGCGCGAAGGCATAGGCCTGGGACAGACCCAGACCGGCCGAGCCGGGGCGGGTGGTGAAAAAGGGCTCGAGCGCACGCGCCGCCAGATCGCGATCCATGCCAGGACCGGAGTCGCGCACGCTGAGCCGCAGGCCTCCCTCCATCATGGCCTCCAGCCTGACAGCGATAGATCCCTGCCCCTCGACAGCCTCGACCGCATTGGTCAGCAGGGCCCGGACGGCTCCGTCGAACGCGACGGGATCGAGACGGACCGGCGCATCACCTGACGGTCCCTCGATCATCAGGTCGATACCCGGACCGGCCATATCCCTGAGCCGCCCCTCCATCGCCTTGAGCAAAACGCCGGCATCAAGGACCTGCAACACCGGGGAATCGTCGCCCTGGGAGAAGGCGGTCAGCCGGCGGGTCAGCAATTCGCCTTTGCGGCCTGCGGCCAAAGCTGCCTCGCCCAGACGCCGGACCCGGGACGGGTCGTCAGCCTGATGCAGCATCATATCCAGCGCGCCGGTCATCACCCCCAGCAGGGCGTTGAAATCATGGGCCACGCCGCCGGTCAGCCGGCCGACACTTTCCATCCGGCGGACACCCTCCATCTCCGTTCGCGCGTCCTGCTCGGTTTTCAGGGCTGCGGCGCGGGCGGATTCGGCCTCGGCGCGGGCCAGTTCGACCTCCTGTCGCGCGGCCTCGACGTCGGCAATCAGCGTCGCCTCGCGCTCGGCCACCACATCGGGTCCGTCAGTGACGACCTCGATCACCGGCGCTTCCGGACCGGCCCGTTCACCTGCCAGCAACAGGGCGTCAATGCGCCCCTCGTCATCGGCAAGCGGCAGCAAGGCCCAGCGGATCGCCTGGTCAGAGCCCGCCCGAGATACAAACGGCTCCGCCTCGCCCGCCGGTACCGTCAGGGCCGCATGAAGCGCCTGTCGCCCGGCCCCCTGCTCGTCCTCGGTCAGAAACAGGCTGGCGAAATCGGATCCGGCGACATCATCGGCCCGACCCAGCACAGCCAGGGCTGTGTGATTGGCTTCCCGGACCGCGCCATCCGCATCGACCACCACCAGGGCGCTGGCAGCCGCCTCGAACACGCGACGGGTCAGCTCCCCCGTCGTGGTGGCGACAGCAGCGGGGTTGACCGGATCGGGTACGATTGTTTCCGGCGTGGTCAGGCTTTCGGTCTCGACCAGGGCGGCGATCGAGCCGGTGACGTTTCCACGAGCGTCCTCGATCGGCATGGCGGTAACCGACACCAGCATCTTGCGACGGGTCGCCGGATTGGCCAACAGGTGCTGAAAGCCCTTGACCGTCTGGCCACGCAGGGCCCGGGCGCTGGGCAGCAGGTCGGGCGGAATCGGGCGGCCGTCAGGATAGGTGATCCCCCAGGTCGCGGAATGAAACCGCAGGCCGATCAATTCGGCGTCGCGGCGACCCAGCAGCTGGTGGGCGGCCCGGTTGGCGAAGACGAACTTCCCCGCCCGGTCCGTTTCAACCAGGGCAACCGGGATGGCGTGCAGGGTTTCAAGCAGCCGCCGGTCGGCAATATCGGCGGCCTTCTGCACCATATCCAGCTGATCGCTGGTGCTGACGTGCCGGACGCGGTGGGTCAGGGCGAAAAACAGCGCAACCAGGGCGACCACGGTCATCAGGGCGGAAACCGCACCCAGAACCAGTACCCAGTTGACCTCGCCTTCCATGAACATGCGCGATCCGTCCCAAATTGGCGCCTTGCGCGCCCTGCCGTCGATGGTCTGCAAAAGACGAACCGCGGGGTTGTTACGCGCCCGAAGGGCGAGTCGCCATATTGGACACGCGCCCGCCCGACTATCGCGCGATCATGACATTCTGTCCGAGGACCGCAAAACACGACCGAACGGCCCAAACCCTGGCAAACTCAAACCGCCCATGGGGTGGCCGCGCTCAAGCCGCGAGCGACCGCGTCGCGAGCACCAGCGCCCCAAACAGGTAAGGTCTCGACTGGAGCGGGCGAAGAGATTCGAACTCTCGACCCCAACCTTGGCAAGGTTGTGCTCTACCACTGAGCTACGCCCGCACTCCGCGACGGGCCCTGCACGGGCAATCCGTCTCGTCGAGAGGCGGGCGTATAGCGGACACCCCCGCCCCCTCGCAAGTCCCTTTTTCCTTTCGCCGCGATCAGAAGGCTCCGCCTTCTCGACCCGACACGGCCATTATTCGTTTCGCCGTGGTCAGAAGGCTCCGCCTTCTCGACCCGACACGGCCTAGCGCTTCGCGCATGCGCTCAGGTTGGGAGCGACCGCGTCGCGACCGTAGCGCCAAAAGGAGGCGCTGATCGCCTCGGGGCGATCAGCGCGGGGCCAGCCGGATCGCCCCGTCCAGACGAATGCACTCACCGTTGATATAGACATTGCGCACCAGCTCCAGCACCAGCGACGCATAGTCGGCGGGCGTGCCGAGACGGCTGGGGAAGGGAATGGCGGCAGCCAGGGCATCCTGAACCTTCTGGTCCATACCGGCCATCATCGGCGTCCACATGATGCCGGGCAGGATGGTGTTCACCCGGATGCCTTCCTGGGCCAGGTCGCGGGCGACCGGCAAGGTCATGGCATAGACGCCGCCCTTCGAGGCGGCATAGGCCGCCTGGCCGATCTGGCCGTCCTGTGCCGCGACCGAGGCCGTATTGACGACCAGGCCCCGCTCACCGTCGGCCATGGGCTCCAGCGTCATCATGCCGGCTGCCGACTGGCTCAGTACCCGGAATGTGCCGAACAGATTGATGCGCACGGTCCGCTCGAAGGCGGCCATATCATGGGCGCGGATCTCGCCGGTGTCGCGTTTGCGCGAGACGGTCTTCTGGCCGATGGCGATACCGGCGCAGTTGACGGTCAGCCGCTCCTGACCGTGAGCGGCACGGGCCTTGGCAAAGGCGGCGGCCACATCCTCATCCGACGTGACATCCACCTTGCAGAAGACACCGCCGATTTCGCTGGCGATGGCCTCACCCTTTTCCTCATTGAGGTCGAACAGGGCGACCTTCGCGCCCGTGGCGGCGATGGCCCGGGCCGTGCCCTCGCCCAGGCCCGAAGCCCCACCCGTCACCACCGCTGCGATCGAACCGTCGAGTTTCATGGCCGGAGCCCCTATATTGGAGTGAACGAATTCGTATCGCCGGGCTTTAGCCGCCATGACCGACAATGCCAAACCCACCCATCCCAGGGACGCGCTCGACCCGGCGAGGGCGCTCGTGCCCTCGGTCCAGCGCGTCAATGAGACGCGGGTCTCGCGCGGCTTCTGGCCCAAGATCCGGCGCACCGCCGCCCGCATCCCGTTCGCCGGCCAGGCGCTGAGCGTCTGGTTCGCGGCTCGCGACCCGGAGACGCCGGCGGCGGCCAAGGGGCTGATGCTTGGGGCGCTGGCCTATTTCGTGATGCCGATTGATGCGATCCCCGACGTCTTCGCCGGTATCGGGTTCACCGACGATGCCGCCGTAATCACGGCCGTGATCGCCATGCTGGGTGCCAATATCAAACGTCGTCACCTCGACGCGGCGAAGGCGGCACTGGAGCGGCTCAAGTCGAACTGAGCCTGCCCCCCGGAGTCACGACCCGACCCTCACCACCACCTTGCCCAGAACGCTGCGGTCACCCAAGGCCTGAATGGCCTCATGCGCCCGTTCCAGCGGGAAGGTCCGGCTGACCCGCGGCTTGATCCGGCCTTCACTCCAGAACCGCATCAGGTCGCCCATGTTGGCGACATGAGCTGCTGGGTCGCGCATCACGGCTGCGCCCCAGAACACGCCGATGACCGAGACCGACTTCAACAGGGTCAGGTTCAACGGTAGGGCGGGAATACCGGCCGGAAAACCGACCACCAGATAGCGTCCGTTCCAGGCCATGGCCCGCAGCGCCGGTTCGGCATAGTCGCCGCCGACCGGATCATAGATCACATCGGCACCGTCGCCACCGGTGGCCCGTTTGAATCCGCCCGACAGGTCCTTCTGCACATCCCGGTCCATCTTGCCGGACGGATAGACAAGCCCGTCATCCGCCCCCAGGTCCCGGGCGAATTCGACCTTTTCAGCGGTCGAGGCCGCCGCCACGACGCGCGCGCCCATGACCTTGCCCAGCTCGACCGCCGCGGCCCCGACGCCACCTGCCGCCCCCAGCACCAGCAGGGTCTCACCCGCCTGCAATCCGGCCCGGTCCTTCAGCGCATAATAGCTGGTGCCATAGGTCATGATCAGGGCCGCGGCGGTTTCGAAATCCATGCCGTCGGGCATGGGAACCACCGCAGCCGCCGGCACGGTCAGATACTCGACCAGCCCGCCCCAGCCCGGCACGGCGATGACCCGGTCGCCCTCGCGAACATGTTTGACCCCGTCACCGACCCCCACGACCACGCCGGCGACCTCGCCGCCCGGCGCGAAGGGTCGCTGCGGCTTGAACTGGTAGCGGTCCTCAATGATCAGGGTGTCGGGGAAATTGATCCCCACCGCCTTCACCTCGATCATCACCTCCCCCTTCATCGGGGTCGGGGCCGGGATATCCTCTACCACCAGGGTTTCGGGGCCGCCGGGGATCTTGGAGAGCACTGCGCGCATGGAGGGGTTCCTGGGTCGTGGGTCAAATCGGAAGACCTGGAATCGCCGATATTGGACGACACCAGAGGGCTCCGGAGCTTGCGCACACCGCCGGATCACGCGCATGGACGGGTCAGGATCACAGTACGCGCGGCGGAGAGGCAAGATGCGAAATACGACGCTAGCGGTCGCCGCCGCACCAGGGAAGAGCCAGTCATGACCCGCCACGCCCTCATTCTGCACGGTGGTGCCGGAGCCCGGCCCGAGCGCAACTATGATCGTGAAGTCGAGAATATGCGCGCGGTGGTCGAGGCCATGAAGGCGCGGCTGGATGCCGGTGCGTCCGCGATCGACGTGGCGGTCGAGGCCACGGTGATGCTCGAGGACGCCGGACTGTATGTGGCCGGTCGCGGAGCCTCCCCCAATCTGGCCGGGGCCTATGAACTGGACGCCAGCCTGATGGACGGGGCCACGCGCAAGGCCGGGGCCGTAGCCGCCCTGCAGGGGTTTCGTAACCCGATCCGCGCCGCCCGGGCGGTGATGGATCATACGCCGCACGTCATGCTCGCCGGCGAGGGTGCTGCCCTGTTCGCCCATGACCAGGGGCTGGAGACGATCAACGACGAGGCCGCCTGGTTCACCCATGCCGGCAAGGGCGAGGACAATCATCCGCCGGGCACCTCGCCTGACGTGCTGGCCGGGGCGCTGTCCCACGGTACGGTCGGCTGCTGCGTGCTCGACTCCGCCGGTCGCCTGGCCGCCGCCACCTCGACCGCCGGCGTCTTCGGCAAGATGCCGGGCCGGGTCGGTGACGCCCCGATTCCCGCCGCCGGCACCTGGGCCGACAGCCATGTCGCCGTCTCCGGCACCGGCCAGGGCGAATATTTCATCCGCACCGCCGCCTGCGCCCAGGTCAGCTGGCGCGTGGCCGCCGGGGCCACGCTCGAGGCGGCGACCCGCGCGGTGATCGCCGAAATCGGCGAAATGGGCGGCGACGGCGGCCTGATCGCGCTGGACCGCGAGGGCCGCATCGCCCATCCGTTCAACAGCCAGGGCATGAAACGCGCCTGGCTGACCGCCGACGGCGAGATCGGTGTCGAGGTGTTCGGCTAGACCCCGGTCGACATTACAGCTCCGTAACGTGCGTGGTCGCACGGCCCTGATAGGGTCGCGAAAAGCCCCTGTCCGGGCCATCCGGGAATCTCGCGCATGAAACTTCGTCTGATCACCACCGCCGCCGTGGTCGCCCTGCTGTCATCCAGCCCCGCCTGGGCCTTAGAGGTCGCCGCCCCGGCCTCCGCCGCGCCCGTCGCCACCACCACCCCGGCCGGTATCGAGGTGCCGCCGCTGGGCTTCACCCGGCGCACCCTGGCCAACGGGCTGGAAGTCTATTCCGCCCTCGACCCCAACACCTCGAACGTCACGGTCCAGGTCTGGTACCGGGTCGGCTCCAAAGATGACCCGGCCGGTCGCTCGGGCTTCGCCCACCTGTTCGAACACCTGATGTTCAAGGCCACGCGCAACCTGCCGCCGGAGACCTTTGACCGGCTGACCGAGGATGTCGGCGGCTTCAACAACGCCTTCACCGCCGACGACATGACCGCCTATTACGAGGTCGTTCCAGCCAATCATCTGCAGCGGATGCTGTTCGCCGAGGCCGAACGGATGGGCTCTCTCGTCGTCGATGAGCCGACCTTCGATTCCGAACGCGACGTGGTAAAGGAAGAATACCGCCAACGCATCCTGGCTAGCCCCTACGGGCGGCTGTTCGGCCTGTTCGCGCCCCAGACCATCTATCAGGACTCGCCCTACCGTCGCCCCGGCATCGGCTCGATCGAGGAGCTGGACGCGGCGACCCTCGACGACGTGCTGCGCTTCCACCAGACCTACTACCGGCCCGACAACGCCATCCTGATCGTCGCGGGGAATTTCAACCCGGCGCAGATGAACGCCTGGATCGACCAGTATTTCGGCCCGCTGAAACGGCCCGCGACGCCGATGCCGGTCAACAATGTGATCGAACCGGAACCGACCGGTCCGCGCGAGGCGACCTTCTACGCCCCCAATGTGCCGCTGCCCGCCGTGGTCATGGCCTGGCCGACCGTCGCCTATCGCAACGATGACCGTGCCGCCCTGACGGTGCTGGACGGCATCCTTTCCACCGGCGAGAGCAGCCGCCTGTACCGGTCACTGGTCTATGAACAGCAGATCGCCGCCCAGGCCGGCTCCAACCCCGACTTTTCCCAGCAGGCCGGCAATCTGACCGCCTATGCCATCATGACCCAGGGCCAGTCGCCCGAAGTCGGGATCGCAGCCCTGAAGGTCGAGATCGCCCGCCTGCGCGATGAGCCGGTGACCGCCGCAGAACTGGCCGAGGCCAAGAACGAGCTGGTCGCCAACGCCCTGCGCGGCCGGGAATCGGTCGATGACCGCGCCACCACCCTGGGCAACGTCCTGATCATGACCGGCGATGCCACTGTGGCCGACCGTGAAATTGCCGATATCCAGGCGGTCACCGTCACCGATGTGCAACGCGTGGCCCGTCGCTATCTGACCGAGAACCGCAGCGTCACCATGCGCTATCTGTCCACCGACGACGACCATCCGACCTCGGTGCAGAACATGAATGTCGACGCCCCGGTGACCCTGGCGTCCCTGGCCCCGGCCGGCACGCCGGCGACGCTGCTGCCAGCGGACCAGCGGCTGTCCCTGCCCCAGCCGGGGACCGAGATCGCGCCGGTCACGCCGCTGGTCTCGGACTTCCGCCTGTCGAATGGCCTGCGTGTCCTGGTCGCCGCCACCGACGGCCTGCCGCTGGTTTCGGCGCGACTGAGCTTCGATGCCGGCTCGGCCGAGGATCCTGCGGGCAAGGCCGGGGTCGCATCCCTGACCGCCGCCCTGCTGACCCAGGGCACGGCCGAAAAATCGGCCCCCGAAATCGCCACCGAGATCGAACAGCTGGGGGCCACGGTCGGGGCCGGGTCCGGCGTCGACTTCTCCAACGTCTATGCCAATGCCCCGGCCGACGTCTTTCCGCAGGCCGTCGCCCTGATGGCCGACCTGGTCCGCAACCCGGCCTTCGCCGATGAGGAGCTGGAACGTCAGCAGACCCAGACCCTGGACGGCCTGCGCGTGGCCCTGAGCCAGCCCGGCACCATCGCCTCCCAGACCGTGGCGCGGGTCATTTACGGGGGGGCTCCCTATGGGGCCCCGTCCGCCGGCACGGTCAACAGCATCCCGACCATCAATCGTGAGGATGTGGCCGCCTTCCACCGGGCCCACTACCGGCCGTCAGACGCCACCCTGGTCTTCTCGGGCCGCATCACTCCGGCCGAAGCCCGGGTGCTGGCGCAGCAGGCTTTCGGCGACTGGCGCAACCCGGCCGACACCGCCACCACCGCCGCCCATCCCGCCGGCACGGCCTTGAGCCCGCGCATCATCGTCATTGACCAGCCCGGGGCCGGTCAGGCCGCCGTCGTGGCCGCCATCCGGGGCGTGTCTCGGACCAATGCCGACTATTTCCCGCTGACCGTGGGCAACACCCTGCTGGGCGGCGGCTTCTCGTCACGACTCAACCAGGAAATCCGCATCAAGCGCGGCCTGTCCTACGGGGCCGGATCGTCACTGGGGGCCCGTCAGGACGCCGGGGTGTTCACCGCCTCGGCCCAGACCCGCAACGATGCCGCCGTCGAGGTGTCGGACCTGATCCTCGCCGAGATCGCCCGCCTGGGTGAAACCCCGGCCACCGAGGCCGACCTGGCCCCGCGTCGGGCCACCCTGATCGGTGGCTTCGGCCGGTCACTGGAAACAGTCGATGGTCTCGGCGGCCTGGTCGCCAACCTGGCCCTCTATGACCTGCCGATGAGCGAACTGGCCGCCTATGCGGGCCGGGTCCGCGCCGTCACACCGGAACAGCTGGAGGCCGCCTTCGCCCGCCACCTGCCGGTCAATGAGGCCAGCCTGGTGATCGTCGGGGATGCGGCCCAATTCATCGACGCGCTCAGGGCCAAACATCCCGGCGTCGAGGTCATTCCCCTGTCCGACCTGAACCTGGACGACGCGACGCTGCGCTGAAACACTCCATCCCCCGCTCGCATGACGGGCGGGGGGTGACGGTCACCCCGGCAGACACACCACCTGGGCCACCCGAAGGTCGCGGCGCATGGCATCGGCGACGCGGCCGTAGTTGTCGATCGTGACCGGCTCGCCCAGCGGCAATTCGTCGGCCTCCTGCATCCCCCGCACGGCGGCTCCGAAAGCGGCGGGGATCGTGGTGTAGATACGCCCCCGACGCGGCGCTTCGGCGATGGTGACTCCCAGGGCGCGTCCCTGACGGTCCAGCACCGGCGCGCCGGACAGCCCGGCCAGGGTCCCTTCCATTCCCGCCGTGCGACCGACCTCGGCCCAGGCCAGAACAGCCTCATCGCGCCGGCCCCGCCTCTGCCCCTTCAGGGTTTCGCGACCCAACAGCCGGGTCGTGACCTCACCCGCCCGCCCCTGGGGAAAGCCGGGATGGAAAGCGCGTTGGCCCGGATGCAGCGAGGGCGCGACGACGACCGGCACGGCCGGCGGCCCGCCCTCGGTGATCAACACCGCCACATCAGCCCGCGGGGCCAGACGTTTTGCCGCCGCCACGGCCCGGCCGCCACCGACGATCAGGGCCGGCTTGCGACAGCCCTCGACCACATGGCGGGCCGTGACCCAGCGACCGTCGCCGGCAATCGAGAAGGCCGTGCCCGTCATCGGCTGGAACGCCGCATCAGGGGCATTGACCGTCACGGCGGGGTCAAACGGTGTCACCGGTCCCAGCAGGGCGACCTCGACATCATCGGGCGGCGGCACGGCCGGCGGCGCATCCGCATTCTCACGCCTGCCCAGGGACGCCATGACAAGCACCGCCAGAACCGTTCCGTAGATCAGCCAGTCCGGCAGGCGAGGAAAATGCATGGCCGCCTCAGCCCGTCAGGGCCGCGGCCAGGATCAGGGCGGTCGACAGCTTGGCACCGACCAGCAGCACGGCCGCCGAAACCTCGCCGTCACGAATACGCTGGGGCAGGCCGGTCAGCAGGGTGTCGATAACGCGGAAGGCGAACAGCTGCAGGATCACGGTCGCCACACCCCAGATGGCGATGTCCCGCAACGAGGTCGACACGGACAGGGACACGGCCAGCGGCACGGCCAGACCAAGCAGAATTCCGGCGAAGGCCACGGCGGCGGCTGAATTGCCCTCGCGGATCAGGCCGATCTCCTTCCAGGGAGACAGTACCGCATAGACGGCCGCCCCCACGACCAGCAGGCCGACCGTCAGTCCCAGATGCATGACCATGACCGGAAAGCCACTGGCAAACGCCTGGACCTCCGGGCTGGAAAGAGCGTTGGAAAGCGAGGTCGGGTCCATGATCATCCAGGCGAACGAAAGCAAAACACACTTGCCTGATTGTGGCCCCAATCCGCAAGACCTGTAAGGTCACACCCGGTCACGAAACGTGACCCCGGGTTTCAGCCAGTAAGTGAAAACGCTCACGCCGCTCCGACAGTGGCCGGTGGTAAGCGTCGGGCCGAGGCCCGCACCTTCTCGCTCTCGGACTTCAGCTGACCGCAGGCGGCGAGGATATCGCGCCCGCGCGGGGTGCGGATCGGCGAGGCGTATCCGGCCTTGTTGAGGATGGCGGCGAACCGTTCGATCGTCTTCCAGTCCGAACACTCGTAGTCGGTGCCGGGCCACGGGTTGAACGGGATCAGATTGACCTTGGCGGGGATGCCCTCGATCAACTTCACCAGCGCCCTCGCCTCCTCCGGACTGTCGTTGACGCCCTTCAGCATCACATATTCGAACGTGACCCGCCGGGCGTTGGAGATGCCGGGATAGGCGCGGATGCCGGCCATAAGCTGGTCCAGCGGATATTTCTTGTTCACGGGCACCAGCACGTCACGCAGGGCGTCATTGGTGGCGTGCAGGCTGATCGCCAGCATGGCCTGGGTTTGCGTACCCAGCGGCTCCAGCTGCGGCACCACGCCCGAGGTTGAAACGGTGATCCGTCGCCGTGACAGGGCGATGCCCTGGCCGTCGGAAATGATCTCGATGGCGTCGGCGACATGGTCGAGATTATAGAGCGGCTCGCCCATGCCCATAAAGACGATGTTCGACAGCCGGCGCTCGTCCTGGTCGGTGACGTCCTCGCCGAATTTCGGCCATTCCTCGAGATCGTCGCGACAGACCTGGACCTGGGCGACGATCTCGGCCGCGGTCAGGTTGCGCACCAGCTTCTGGGTGCCCGTATGGCAGAAGGTGCAGTTCAGGGTGCAGCCGACCTGGGACGAGACGCACAGGGCCCCGGCCCGGCCGACGTCGGGAATGTAGACGGCCTCGACCTCGATGCCCGGGGCGGTGCGGATCAGCCATTTGCGGGTGCCGTCCTTGGACACCTGGCGTTCGACGATCTCGGGCCGGGCCACGGTGAAGACCTCGGCCAGTTTCGCCCGTGTGTCCTTGGCGATGTCGGTCATCGCCGCGAAGTCAGTGACCCCGTAGAAATGGATCCAGCGCCACACCTGTGTGGCTCGCATCTTCGCCTTTTCGGGCGGGCAGATGTCGGCGGCGATCAGGGCCTCGCGCAGGGCCGTCCGCGTCATCCCGGACAGGGTGACGGGCACGGGGGTGGCGGGCGTGGAGACACGCGAAAGATCGAGCGTGACGCTCAAGGCATTAGATCCTGCGAGAACGGGGAAGGCGGGCCTTATAACACAGATCGCGCTGGATTTAAGGCGCACCGGTGACGCTTGATCTTCACCGCCGTCAACTCTAGAAGCCGCGGCGTTGGGGAGTAGCAGCCGGCACCGCCCAGCCGGGATCGTATCAACACACTCGCGCCCTCGCGGCGCGTGGTGCGATCAGCGGATCATCCGCCTTGCGAGACCAGCGCGCCTTCGGTCCGGCACCGGCCGAATCGGGGCGTGCTGTCACGCATCCGGTGGAGCCCCTGACCCATGTCCCCAATCACCATTCTGTTGCTATCCCTCAGCCTGTCCGCCGACGCCTTCGCCGCCGCGATCGGGCGCGGGGCTGTTCACCGCCCAACCCTGTCCGCGGCCGTCCGGGCCGGGCTGGTGTTCGGGGCCATAGAGGCCGTCACGCCGGTCATTGGCTGGGCCCTCGGCCTGACCGCGGCCGGTTTCGTCCAGTCGGTTGACCACTGGATTGCCTTCGGCCTGCTGGGCGCGGTCGGCGGCAAGATGATCTGGGAAGCGACCCGACGGGAATCGCCCGACGCAGCCGCCGCCGCACCGCGGAGCCGGGGTCGGCTGGCCCTCGTCGCCACCGCCGTCGGCACCAGCCTGGACGCAGCCGCCGTCGGCGTCTCCCTCGCCTTTCTCGGCGTCAATATCGGCGTGGTCGCCGTATCTATCGGCCTGACCACCTTCATACTGGCGACCCTGGGCATGCTCATCGGCCGCGTCGCCGGAAGCCGGCTGGGTCCGGTCGCCGAACTGATCGGCGGCATCCTGCTGATCGGCATGGGGACGCGGATCCTGCTGGAGCACCTCGGCCTGATCACCTGGTGATGTCGGCTAGAGAATGAACCGACTCAGATCCGCATTTTTCGCCAGATCCCCGACCCTGGCCCGCACCGCGTCCCCGTCGAAGGTGACGGTCTGGCCGGACAGGTCGGCGGCCTTGAAACTGGTCTCCTCCAGCACCTTTTCCAGCACGGTCTGCAACCGACGCGCGCCGATATTCTCGACCGCGCCGTTGGCCGCTACCGCCGCATCGGCCATGGCTTCAACGGCGTCGTCGGTGAACGTCAGCGTCACCCCCTCGGTGGCCAGCAACGCCTGGTTCTGACGGATCAGATTGGCCTCGGGCTCGATCAGGATGCGCTTCAGGTCGTCGCGGGTCAGGGCCTTCAGCTCGACCCGGATCGGCAACCGGCCCTGCAGTTCCGGCAGCAGGTCACTGGGCTTGGACACATGAAAGGCCCCCGAGGCGATGAACAGCACATGGTCCGACCGCACCGGCCCGTATTTGGTCGAGACGGTGGTCCCCTCGATCAACGGCAACAGATCCCGCTGGACGCCTTCGCGCGACACATCGGCTCCGGATGCGCCCTGACGCGCCGCTACCTTGTCGATCTCGTCGAGGAAGACGATGCCCTCGTTCTCGGCCAGCAGCAGGGCCTCCTTGGTCAGACTGTCCTGATCCAGCAGCTTGTCGCTCTCCTCGGCCACCAGCGGAGCCACGGCGTCCCGGACCGGCAGTTTGACCGTCTTGCTGCGCGGCCCGCTCATCTTGCCCAACATCTCGCTGAGATTGATCATGCCGACATTGCCGCCGCCGGGCACGTCGAGCCCCTGCAGCGGTGAGGTCGTATCGGTCAGGGCAATCTCGATCTCCTTGTCGTCCAGCTCTCCGGCCCGCAGCTTCTTGCGAAAGCTGTCCCGGGTCGCCGGCTGCGAGCCCGGCCCGACCAGGGCGTCGAGAATACGCTCCTCGGCCTGACCCTCGGCCTGGGCCTTGACGCCCGAGCGTCGCTTGTCGCGCACGATCACCAGGGCGCTCTCGACCAGGTCGCGCATGATCTGATCGACGTCGCGGCCGACATAGCCGACCTCGGTGAATTTGGTCGCCTCGACCTTGAGGAAGGGCGAGCCACCCAGCTTGGCCAGCCGTCGGGCGATCTCGGTCTTGCCGACCCCGGTCGGGCCGATCATCAATATGTTCTTGGGTGTGACCTCGTCACGCAGGTCCTCAGGCACCCGCTTGCGCCGCCAGCGATTGCGCAGGGCCACGGCCACGGCGCGCTTGGCGTCATCCTGACCGACGATGAACCGGTCCAGTTCGGAAACAATCTCGCGCGGCGACAGATCGGTCATCGGGCACCCCCGTCATCCAGGGTTTCCACCGTCAGATTGCCGTTGGTGTAGACACAAATTTCCGAGGCGAGCGCCATCGCCTTGCGGGCGATTTGCTCGGCATCAAGCTCGGTGTGTTCCATCAGGGCCCGGGCCGCCGCCAAAGCGAAATTCCCGCCCGACCCGACTGCCGCCACCCCGTGTTCCGGCTCCAGCACGTCGCCGACCCCGGTGACGGTAAAGATCGAGGTGGCGTCGGCGACCAGCAACATGGCTTCCAGTCGCCGCAGATAGCGGTCGGTGCGCCAGTCCTTGGCCAGGTCGACGCAGGCTCGCGCCAGCTGATCCGGATATTGTTCCAGCTTGGCCTCCAGCCGCTCGATCAGGGTGAAGGCATCGGCTGTGGCCCCGGCGAACCCGGCCAGAACCCTGCCCCCGGCGAGCGTCCGCACCTTGCGGGCGGCCCCCTTGACGATGGTCGGTCCCATCGAGACCTGGCCGTCGCCGGCGATGACGGTGCGACCGTTTTTTCGCACCGCCAGAATGGTGGTGCCGTGCCAGTCGGGGAAATTCGGGTGGGGTTGGGTCATCCGGAGCAGATGGAGACTGAGGCGCAGCAATCAAGGTTAAAAATATGAACCGCGAATGCCCCTGAGGGTCTATTTTTGATCTCGTAACCCGTTACAGTGTCTGCAGTATCGACTAAATTCAGTAAAGGGTGAGGCTTTGCTGCACCGCGTAATCTATGTGAGCGACACCGCCGAACCGACGGTGTCCTCGACCCTCTCGATCGCCCAGATTCTCGGTGTTTCGGAAAACAATAATCGCCGTGACGAACTGTGCAGCGCCATGCTGTTTCACGATGGCCGGGTCCTCCAGGCCATTGAGGGAGACCGGAACGACATCGACCGGTTGATGCGTCGACTCGCTTCAGACCCCCGCCACAAACGCGTGCGGATCGTGTCGGATGTCCCCATCACCGAGCGCCTGCTGACCCGCCCGATGACGCTGTGCACCCCATCGAGCGAGATCGTGACCCAATTGCTGGATACCCGACCCCTGACCGGCGTCACCGAGGCTGAAGCCACAGCCCTGCTCGGTATCCCCCCTTCACGTCGTGCGCATGGTGCCCCCCCGATCCGGTGATCGTGACCACGGGCTGAGCTGTGACAGCGGTGGGCACGGTCCAGATCCCCGCCATCGGTCAGAGGTCAGGTTCTGCGCCACATTGCGCGTCTGGCCGATTCAGTCGGGGACGAAAATGCTCTAGGGATCGCGGGTGATCTTTTCCGACGATGAAATCGAGCGCTATGCGCGCCACCTGGTGCTGGCCGAGGTCGGCGGGCCTGGCCAGCAGCGGCTGAAGGCCGCGCGCGTCGGTCTGGTCGGCCTGGGCGGCGTCGGCGCGCCGGCGGCCCTGTATCTGGCCGCGGCGGGGGTCGGCACCCTGAGGCTGATCGATCCCGACACGGTCGCCCTGTCCAACCTGCAACGACAGATCGCCTTCAGCACCGACGCGATCGGTCAACCCAAGGTCGAGGCGGGGGCCGCCACCCTGACTGCGCTCAACCCTCATGTCCGTATGGAACCGGTGACCGAACGCCTCGACGCGGCCAATGCGGCCCGTCTGATCGAGGGCTGCGACCTGGTGCTCGACGGCACCGATGATTTCGCCACCCGCTTCGCCGTCAATGCCGCCTGCGTCGCCGCCGGTATTCCACTGGTTTCAGGCGCGCTGGGCCGCTGGAGCGGGCAGGTCGCCGTGTTCGAGGGGCGGCCCTGCTATCGCTGTCTGGTGCCCGATATCCCGCCCGACGCCGAGACCTGCGCCCGGGTCGGGGTGATCGGGGCCCTCGCAGGCGTCACCGGCACGATGGCGGCACTGGAGGCGATCAAGCGGATCACCGGGGCCGGCACCCCGCTCACCGGCCGTCTGCTGCTCTATGACGGCCTCGCCGGCACGGCACGAACCGTAACCGTGGCGGCCGACCCGACCTGTCCGGTGTGCGGCGATCCGGAACGCCGCTGAGGTCGGGCGGGATACCAAAGGCTATTCATGGGACCCCGGCCCTGACAACCGAACCATCAAGCTACCGCGTCACAGCATGGCGGGGATGACGCGGTCCGGCGGGCGGTGGCCGTTCTGGTAGGTCTGGATATTGCCGATGACACGGTCGCCCATGTCCTGACGGGCCTCGATCGTGGCCGAGCCCAGATGCGGCAGCAGCACCACATTGGCATGCCCCAGCAACCCGGGATGGATCGCCGGCTCCTGTTCAAACACGTCCAGCCCGACCCCGGCGATGGCCCGGGTCCGGATTGCGTCGGCCAGGGCCGCCTCGTCGATCAGCTCGCCCCGCGCGGTGTTGATCAGGATCACATGAGGCTGCAGCCGCGCCAGTCGCTCGGCCGAGATCAGGTGGTGGGTCTCTTTCGAGGCCGGACAGTTCAGCGAGATCAGGTCCATGCGCGCCAGCATCTGATCGAGATCGTCCCACCAGGTCGCCCCCAGCTCCTCAGCGATCATGTCCGGGACCGGTTTGCGATTGTGATAGTGGACCTGCATGCCGAAGGCCCGGGCCCGCCGCGCCACGGCCTGGCCGATCCGGCCCATGCCGACGATGCCCAGCCGCTTGCCCCACAATTTGCGGCCGCACATCCAGGTCGGGGACCAGCCCTCGAACTTCCCGTCGGCCACCACCTGGGCCCCCTCGATGATGCGACGCGACACGGTCAGGATCAGCCCCATGGCCAGGTCTGCCGTGTCCTCGGTCAGCACGCCCGGCGTATTGGTGACGATCAGACCCCGTCCGACGGCCGCCTCAACGTCGATATGATCGACCCCGGCTCCGAAATTGGCGATCATCTTCAGCTGTTCACCGGCCCCGGCGATCAGGGTCGCGTCGATCTCGTCGGTGATAGTCGGCACCAGCACATCGGCGCGCTGGACGGCGGCCTCCAGTGCAGCCCTGTCCATCGGACGGTCGGTCAGGTTCAGTTCGGCGTCGAACAGTTCCCGCATCCGCGTCTCGACCGCGTCGGGCAGGCGTCTGGTTAATACGACCTTAAGCTTGCGGACGGACATTCGGGGCCTTCGGATTGACGGGCGGCTTGCGACAGCGGGCACTGTGCCCGCACGTGACGGATTCAGTACAGGTGTCTAGCAAAGCTCCACGCCGCCTCCAAAGCCTGCCGGGACGATTGTGGGTCGGCATGGCCGCGATCGCCGTGGGCCTGTTGGCGGGCGCGGGGGCCACCATGCCCGACGGGCGCCCCACCCCCACAGGTCTGGATGTACCGCGCTGGGTGACGCTGAAATCCTCCCGCGTGCGCGCCCGACAGGGACCGGGGCTCGACTATCGTATCCTGTGGGAATACCGCGCGGCTACCTTGCCGGTCCAGGTCATCGCCGAAACACGCGAATGGCGAAAAATCTGCGACCCCGAAGGTTCGGTGGCCTGGATTCACCGGACCGTCGCCTCGGGCCGCCGCAGCGTGTTTAACCTCTCGACCGATGAGGTGCCGGTCCACAGCGGACGATCGGAAACCTCGGCGGTCCGGGCCCTGTTGTCGGTCCGCGCCACCCTTTCGCTGGATGAGTGCGAAGCGGGATGGTGCCGTGTCCGGGCCCGCAAACTGCACGGCTGGGTCCGTGAAAACGCCGTGTTCGGCACCCAGACGCACGCCCTGTGCAATGCCGCCCGTCCCGCCGGACCGGGCCGGCCTTCGCCGGGCACAACGACATCGCCCGGTTGAGCCGCTCGCCCGGCTCGTGTAACCCGGCCCGACAGCGGCCCGAATTGCCCTGACACGGTGCTGGACGCGCCAGACCTGAAGACATCCGGAGCCTCTGCGTGACCCAGTCTAAATATCCGTCGTCATTCGATCACGAGGCCCTGCTGGCCTCGGGTCGGGGCGAATTGTTCGGTCCGGGCAACGCCCAGCTTCCGGCCCCGCCGATGCTGATGTTCGACCGCATCGTGACCATCACCGCCGACGGCGGCGATCACGGCAAGGGCTATATCGAGGCTGAACTCGACATCCACCCCGACCTCTGGTTCTTCCAGTGCCACTTCATCGGTGACCCGGTCATGCCGGGCTGCCTCGGCCTCGACGCCATGTGGCAACTGGTCGGTTTCTACCTCGGCTGGATCGGCGGTCCCGGCCGCGGTCGCGCCCTCGGGGTCGGCGAGGTCAAATTCACCGGTCAGGTCCAGCCGGACATCAAGAAGGTCGTCTACAAGATCCACCTCAAGCGGGTCATCAATCGCAGATTGGTGATGGGAATCGCCGACGGGGTGCTCGAAGCCGACGGTATCCCCATCTATACTGCCTCGGATATGCGGGTCGGCCTGTTCGGTGCCACCAACGGATCCGGCGATTCGATCAGCGGCTGATCGGCCTCCAGCGGAGCTGGCCGCGGCCGACGCGGCGGGATTAGGTAAGGAACAAACATGCGGCGTGTGGTCGTCACCGGTCTGGGTATCGTCTCTTCCATCGGTCATGGGGCCGAAGAGGTCACCGCCTCCCTGCGCGAAGCGCGCTCGGGCGTGGTCGCCGCCCCCGATCACATCGAACACGGCTTCCGTTCGCAGGTCTGGGCTCCGCCCTCTCTGGGAGCCACGGCCGAGGACTGGGCGTCCCTGGTGGACCGGCGCGCTGCCCGTTTCCTCGCCAATGGCACGGCCTGGGCCCACATCGCTTTCGAGGAAGCGCTGAAGGATTCCGGCATGACCGCCGAGGAGATCCAGTCCGAGCGCATCGGTCTGATCGTCGGTGAGGGCGGCCCCTCGACCCAGATCATCCTGCAGGCTGCAGCCACTACGATCGAGAAGGGTTCGCCCAAGCGCATCGGCCCGTTCGCCGTACCCAAGGCCATGGCCTCGGGACCCTCGGCCGTGCTGGCCACCTGGTTCCAGCTGAAGGGGATCAACTATTCGATCTCGTCGGCCTGTGCGACCAGCGCCCACTGCATCGGCGCAGGTGCCGAACAGATCGCCTGGGGCAAGCAGGACGTGGTCTTCGCCGGCGGCTGCGAGGATATCGACTGGTCGATGTCCAACATGTTCGACGCGATGGGGGCCATGTCCTCCAACTTCAACGACACGCCGGCAAGGGCGTCGCGGGCCTATGACGTCACCCGCGACGGCTTCGTCATCGCCGGCGGGGCCGGTATCGTGGTGCTGGAGGAATACGAGCGGGCCGTGGCCCGTGGCGCGACCATTTATGCCGAGGTCACCGGCTATGCCGCCAACTCCGACGGCTATGACATGGTCGCCCCCTCAGGCGAGGGTGCCGAGCGCTGCATGAAGCTGGCACTCGACATGGCCGGCAGTCCGAAGATCGACTACCTGAACCCGCACGGCACCTCGACCCCGGTCGGCGACTCCAGGGAGATGGGGGCGGTCCGCAATGTGTTCGGCGATGCGATGCCGATGATATCCTCGACCAAGTCGCTGACGGGCCATTCGCTCGGCGCGGCCGGGGCCCAGGAGGCGATCTACTGCCTGCTGATGATGAAGCACGGCTTCGCGGCCGAGAGCGCCCATATTGAAAACCTCGACCCCGAGTTCGAGGGCATGCCGATCCTCAGGAAACGCCACGACGGTGAGCTGAAACACGTCATGTCCAACAGCTTCGGCTTCGGCGGCACCAACGGGACGCTGATCCTCAGCAAGGTCTGAGAACGGGAGCCAAACCGGCACCCGCGCGCTAGGCTGATCTGTTGCATGAGGTGACCGCCCTGACCGCCGATCCCTACGTCCTGTTCCTGCTCGGCCTCGGGGCCGTCGTGCTGATGGTGTCCTGGGCCCCCGTCGGGCTCAAGCGCTGGCCGTTGACCCTCGCCATCCTCTGTGTCGGCATCGGCGTGGTGGTGTTCAGTACCGGCGTGCTGTCGTTCAATCCCGACCCGCGCACCTGGGACACATTGACCGAACGGCTGGCCGAGCTGGTGGTGATCATCAGCCTGATGGGAGCCGGGCTCAAGCTGGACCGGCCGCTGGGCTGGCGGCGCTGGGGCTCGACCTGGCGGTTGCTGGCAGTGGCCATGCCCCTGACCATCATCGCCACCGCCTGGCTGGGCATGGCGGGACTGGGGTTCAGCCTGGCCATGTCCCTGCTGCTGGGGGCGGCCATGGCCCCGACCGATCCGGTGCTGGCCGCAGATGTCCAGGTCGGGCCGCCCCGCTCCGGTGACGAGGACGAGGTCCGCTTCGGCCTGACCTCCGAGGCCGGCCTCAACGACGCCCTGGCCTTTCCCTTCGTGCATCTGGCCATTCTCGCCGCCGCCGGAGGCCTGGCCTCGACCGCCGCCCTGACCGACTGGTTCACCATCAATGTGGTGTGGAAGCTGCTGGCCGGGGCCGGGGTCGGCTATCTGGTCGGGCGCGGCCTCGGCTTTCTGATCTTTCACAGCCAGAAGGCGGGCCTGTCGCGCCTCGGCGACGGCCTCGTAGCCCTGGCCGCCACCTTCCTCGCCTATTCCCTGACCGAACTGGCCCACGGCTACGGCTTCCTTGCCGTCTTCATCTGCGGCCTGACCATCCGGGCCTGGGAGCGCGACAATGACTTCCACAAGGAGATGCACGACTTCTCCGACCAGTTCGAACGGCTGCTGATGATGCTGTTGCTGGTGCTGTTCGGCGGCGCGCTGGCCAACGGCCTGCTCGACGCCCTGACCTGGACCGACGCGGCCATCGGCCTGGTCATCCTGCTGGTGGTGCGGCCGGTGGCCGGCCTGATCGCCATGATCGGTTCGCCCCAGCCGTGGCGCGAACGGCTGCTGTTGTCCTTCCTCGGCATCCGCGGCATCGGTTCGATCTACTATGTGGCCTATGCCATCAACCACGGTCGCTTCGGCAACAGCGAGCGACTGTGGGCCATCGTCGGCTTCATCATCCTGGCCTCGATTCTGATCCACGGGGTCAGTGCCAGTCCGATGCTGATGCGGCTGGCCCGCCGCCGGGGCCGCGAGGACCCAACGACCATCAGCTGACGCTTTCCCCGCGCGCGGCCCCCTGCTAACGCTCGGCCCAACAGATCAGGAGACAGACCATGGCGAGCGAGAGCGGCTGGAACATGCCCAAGGGTGACCTCATGAAGGGCAAGAAGGGCCTGATCATGGGAGTCGCGAATTCGAACTCCATCGCCTGGGGCATCGCCTCGCAACTGGCCGCCCAGGGGGCCGAGCTGGCCTTCACCTATATGGGCGAGGGACTGGAGCGCCGCGTGCGGCCGCTAGCCGAAAGCGTCGGGGCCAAATTGCTGATCCAGGCCGACGTTACCGACGATGCCTCGATGGACGCCGCCTTCGCCGAGCTGGAAAAGGAATTCGGCACCCTCGATTTCGTCGTCCATTCAGTGGCCTTCGCCAACAAGGACGAGCTCAAGGGCTCGTTCGTCGACAACACCAGCCGCGACAGTTTCCTGCTGGCCCTGAACATCTCGGCCTTCAGCTTCGTCGACGTGGCCCGCCGCGCCTCGAAGATCATGCCCAACGGCGGGTCGATGATCACCATGACCTATCTCGGCTCCGAACGGGCCATCCCCAACTACAACACCATGGGCGTGGCCAAGGCGGCGCTGGAGGCGGCGACCCGCTACATCGCCCGCGACCTGGGGCCGCGGGGCATCCGCGTCAACGCCATCTCGGCCGGGGCCATGCGCACCCTGTCGCTGGCCGGCATCTCGGGCGGCCGCGGCATGATCAGCCAGGGCCGGGCCATGTCGGCGATGAAGGAGGACACCTCGATGGAGGGGGTCGCCGGCTGCGCCCTGTGGCTGTGTTCGGACCTGGGCCTGTCGACCACCGGCGAGATCATCCACGTCGACGCCGGCTTCCACATGATGGGCCTGGCCGGCGACGAGGAGGGCTGAAGTCGCGACGTCACCCGGGTGACACGCATTCAGCCCACCCGGCGTGCGTAACCGTCGCACACCGGGTGGGCTGTGCCGGTCAGTCGCGCAGCGAGGCCGGGACCCGGCCACCGTTCTCGGCCAGCTTCTTCCAGACGGCTCTGGACAGGGCGATGTTCTGTTCGGCTGAACCATGCGCGCCGGCGTGGACATTGAGTTCCTCGGCCAGTTCCTTGCGTGCCGAGAGACTGGAATCGATATCCAGCAGCTTGAGCAGATCGACGATCGAGGTGCGCCAATTCCCACCGCCGCCCCGGCTCGCGGCCAGGTCGCTGAGCACCGCCTCGACATCGACGGGTGTCCCGCCCGGTGTCGGTGCTGCGCCGGGAGCCGGCGCGGGGGCCGCCTTCGGCTTGTGGCCGGTGATCTTGTTCCAGATCGAAGAGAAGATGCTCATCCGTCGTCCTCCTTGTTGGTGTGCGGAGGTAACGCGGCCGGCGGGGCCGGGTTCAAAGCGGAATTCAGCGGCACCCCGGACTCTCCCGCCAGGCCACGATGCGCCGGGGGAGGACAACAGCCCGACCTCAGATGGTGCTACGGTCAGTCCGGTTCGCGCTCGCCGACCTCTTCGGGGCGCACCACAAGCAGCCAGCCGTCAACGATGTGTAGCTCCGGCACCGCCGCGCGGGTGAAGGGCACGAACCAGGTCGGTCCGCCCGTCGACGGGGTGATCTCCAGCATGTCGCCGGCCCCGAAATTCTGCACCGTCCGCACCGTACCCAGCCGCTCACCGGCCGGGTCGCGGACCTCCAGCCCGACCAGATCGGCCAGATAGAATTCGTCCTCGTCCGGCTCGGGAAAGCGGTCGCGCGGCACATAGAGTTTCAGATTGCGCAGGGCGTCGGCCTGCTCCTTGGTCTCGACCTCCTTCACCCGGCCGACGATGCCGTCCCTGGTCGGGCGGGCCGTGGTCACCGTCAGGGCATGGCTGCCGTCGGCGCGCAGCAGCGGCCCATAGGCGGTCAGGGCCAGCGGGTCGGCCGTATAGGCGGTGATCTTGACCTCGCCGCGCACGCCGAAGCCGCCCGCCACATGGCCGACGAGGATGAGAGTGCTGTCTGTGGTCATCTTATGAAGTCCCTCTCCCTTGGGGAGAGGGGTTGGGGTGAGGGGGTACGGCGTTTCCGCAGGACACACCGTAAACCCTCACCCTCCCACGCGCTAACGCGCGCGGGCCCCGCCCTCTCCCGCTGGGAGAGGGTGTTCAACTCAGGCCTCGGTCTTTTCTTCAGCCGGAGCTTCCTCGGCAGCAGCTTCAGCGGCCGGAGCCTCTTCAGCGACAGCTTCAGCGGCCGGGGCCTCTTCGGCAGCGGCTTCGGCAGCCGGAGCCTCTTCAGCAGCCGCTTCGGCGGCCGGGGCCTCCTCGGCGACGACTTCCGGCTCCGGAGCCGGCGGGGCGTTCTTGGCGGCTTCGGCGGCGGCGGCGGCCTCTTCCTTGGCCTTCACGGCAGCTTCAGCGGCTTCGACCTTGGCAGCGGCCTCGGCCTCGGCGCGATCGGCCTCGCGCTGGGCGCGCTCGGCGGTGCGTTCCTGGGCCTTCTTGCCCGGGAGCGCCTTGTTGGGGTTGTTCGACTGGGTCCATTTGACCGTCTTGCCGAGGGTCTCGTCCTGACTCAGGAAGCGAGCGACGCGGTCGGTGGGCTGGGCCCCCTTGCCGAGCCATTCGGCGATGCGCTCGACCTTGAGCGTGACACGCGGCTTGTCGCCGTCCTTCGGCAGCATCGGGTTGTAGGTCCCGACGCGCTCAATGAATTTGCCGTCACGCGGCGAATGGGAATCGGCGATGACGATATAGTAGTAGGGGCGCTTCTTGGCACCACCGCGCGCCAGACGAATCTTCAGCATTTTCAGTCTCTTTCTTTAGTCGTTCGATTTCTTGGAAGGAAAGCCCGGCAGGCCCGGAAGGCCTCCCGGCAGTTGTCCGCCGCCCAGGCCGGAGAGCCGGTCCTGGATGGCTTTCATTTCGTCGGCGGAGGGTTCCGGCATCTTGCCGCCCCCCATGGCCTTGAGCCGGGCCATGTCGGCCCCGCCCCCGCCCATACCGGGCATGCCGCCCATCATGGCCGCCATCTTCTGCAGGTTCTTGCCGCCGCCGCGCGACAGCGACTTGACCATGTCAGCCATCTGCCGGTGCTGTTTCAGCAGCCGGTTAATGTCCTGCACCTCGACACCCGAACCGGCGGCGACCCGCTTCTTGCGGCTGGCGTTCAGCAGATCGGGCTTCTTGCGTTCGGTCTTGGTCATCGAGCTGATGATGGCGATCTGGCGGGCGATCATCTTGTCGTTGATGTTGTTGTCGGCCATCTGGGCCTTCATCTTGGCCACGCCCGGCAGCATGCCCATGATGCCCTGAAGCCCGCCCATCTTCGTCATCTGCTGCAGCTGGGCCGCCAGATCGTTCAGGTCGAACTGGCCCTTGGCCAGTTTGCGGGCCATGGCCTCGGCCTTGGACTGGTCCAGCTCCTGACTGGCCTTCTCGACCAGGGCGACAATGTCGCCGTGGCCGAGGATGCGACCGGCGACGCGGCGGGCGTCGAACACGTCCAGCGCGTCGACCTTCTCGCCGGAGCCGAGGTATTTGATCGGCAGGCCGGTGACCGCCCGCATCGACAGCATGGCCCCGCCACGCCCGTCGCCGTCGGCGCGGGTCAGGACCAGGCCGGTCAGCGGCAGGCGCTCGTGGAAGGCGGCGGCGGTACGCACCGCGTCCTGACCGGTCAGGCTGTCTGCGACCAGCAGGGTCTCGACCGGTTTCGACACCCGGGCGACCTCGGCCACCTCGTTCATCAGGGCCTCATCGAGGGTGATGCGTCCGGCGGTGTCGAGGATCAGGACGTCGAAGCCCTGGAGTTTGGCCGACTGCAGCGCCCGCTTGGCGATCTCGACCGCCGACTGGCCTTCGACGATCGGCAGGGTCGCGACCTCGATCTGCTTGCCGAGGGTGGCCAGCTGTTCCATCGCCGCCGGACGACGCGTGTCCAGCGAGGCCATCATGACCTTCTTGCGATCGAACTTCGTCAGACGCAGCGCCAGCTTGGCCGAGGTCGTGGTCTTGCCCGAGCCCTGCAGGCCGGCCATCAGGATCACGGCCGGCGGCGTGGCGTTGATATTGAGCGGGGTCGGCTCCTCGCCGCCCAGCATCTCGACCAGACCGTCATAGACGATCTTGACCACCTGATCGGCCGGCTTGACCGAACGGATCACATCCTCGCCCGTGGCGCGTTCGGTGGCGAAGGTGATGAAGTCCTTGACCACCGGCAGGGCGACATCGGCCTCCAGCAGGGCCACGCGCACTTCGCGCATGGCTTCCGCCACGTCCTTTTCGGACAGCGCGCCGCGCCCGGTGATCCGGTCGAAAACGCCTGTCAGTCGCTCGTTCAGGGCCTCGAACATACAAACCTCATGCCCATTTTCGCTTCTGGTCGGAATGACCTGAATTCAGAAAATGAGCGCTCAGCTCCGACGAGATGGCTCGGTCCCCATAGAGAAATATCCCCTGGCGACGATCACGTCGGCAGGGGGTTCTCGCCCACCTCGTCCCGACAGGTCGGGGGTCGTGTGGGTGGAGACGCGAGGTTCACTTGCGCCGGAAGCCGGGGCTTATGCGGCACTCGGCCAGCAAAATCAACCGACCCCTTCGCCGGACGATATGTATCTGTGGTCGTGGACCGTACCGAAGCGGTACGATGGGCAGGCGTGACCGACCACCGTACCGCTTCCTAAATTCGACTTGTCAGTCTGTGTGACTGGACCCGTTACCAAGGCAGCCCGGGACATGTGCCGATCGGCTCACGAACCACATAAGACGACGTTTCACCAGTAACCAGCGGCGTTTCGATATAGTACCCTACACATCTTTGGGTATAATAACCAACAACGGCGGTATAACTCGCATCACTGTAGAATACATAACTGTAATAAAGATTTGCCGCCGGCGCTGGCACGGCGGCAGTCAGAAGGGTTGCGCTCGCCGAGAACAACAAAATTGCGGCGACCGAGGTGAACTTTCTTACCATTTTCGTTCTCCTGCGAGAAAATCTCGCAGCATAAACTGTTGTGGAACGCCAACATAAGCACAACTCACAAGTGCGTGTTTTTAAAATTCAACCCGTTGTGGCTGTTCGACAAACAATCCGTGCGGAATCCGGAAGAGCCGACGGTCACACATTCCGTTTCATCATCGCGGCCGGTAATGCCCCACTCTTGATCCCCTGCTAGCATGCGCTGTTCCAATCCTCCCCGAAAGACTCTCCCATGTCCCCCGCCACCGACGACCGCCTGCGCGAAGAAGTCCGACTGCTGGGCAGTCTGCTCGGCGATGTGATCCGGGATGAGGGTGGTCCGGCCCTGTTCGACCGGATCGAGGCGGTACGGCAGGCCTCGGTGGCCTATCATCGCGATCCGGAGACACACGACACCAAGCCGCTGGAGGCCCTGCTGGCCGAGTTGTCGCTGGATCAGGCCGTCGGCCTGGCCCACGGCTTCGCCACCTTTTCCCTGCTGGCCAATGTCGCCGAGGACCGGGCCGGCAAACGCCATGCCCGCGCCCTGTCCGCCGAAGGGGCCCGCGCCGATACGCCCGAAGGCGCGCTGGCGCGTCTGGCCGAAGGTGACCGCACACCCGAAGACGCCCGCGCCCTGCTGGCCGGGGCCCTGATCTCTCCGGTGCTGACGGCCCACCCGTCCGAGGTCCGGCGCAAGAGTGTGCTCGATCGCATCGCCGCGGTCAGCGACCTGCTGGACGCCTGCGACCAGGACGACCTGGCCTGTGCCCCGGACACCCTGACCCGGGGCCTGCGCCGCCAGACGGTGATCCTGTGGGCGACCCGGCTGGTGCGGACCACCGGCCTGGTGGTCCAGGACGAGATCGACACCGTCGTCTCCTTCCTTGAACGGGTCTTCCTGCTGGCCGCCCCGGCCCAGCTGGCCGAATGGCGCAAGCGGCTGAACGCTCCGGACCTGCCGCCCTTCATTCACATCGGCACCTGGGTCGGCGGTGACCGGGACGGCAACCCCAATGTCGACGCTACTGTGCTGGAAGCCGCCTTCCGCACCCAGGCCCGGGCGGTGCTGCGCTTCTATATGGACGAGGTTCACGCCCTGGGGGCCGAGCTCAGCCTCGCCGGCTCCCTGGCCGGGATCAGCGACGATCTGCGCGCCCTGGCCGACGCCTCCGGCGATGTCTCGCCCCATCGCGCTGACGAGCCCTATCGACGCGCCCTGTCCGAAATCTACGCCCGGCTGTCGGCGACCCATCCGGTCCTGACCGGCCTGCCGGCCGCCCGGCCGGCCCCGTTCACAGCCCCCGCCTACAGCGGCCCCGATGCCTTCCGCGCCGACCTGCGCGTGCTGCGTGACAGCCTGATCGCCCACCACGGTGACGCCTTCGCCGACGACCGCCTGACCCACCTGATCACCGCCGCCGAAGTGTTCGGCTTCCACATGGCGACGATGGACCTGCGCCAGAATGCCGACGTCCATGAACGGGTCGTCGCCGATCTGTTCCGCGCCGCCGGGGTTTGCGCCGACTATCTGGCGCTGGATGAAGAGGCGCGCATGGCCCTGCTGGCGTCGGAGCTGGCCTCCGAACGCCCATTGTTCAGCCCCTATGCCGACTATGCCCCCGAGACCCTGAAGGAACGCGCCATTCTCGAGGTCGCCGCCGGAGCCCTGGCCCGCTTCGGACCGCGGGCCCTGCGCACCCACGTCGTTTCCAAGACCGACGCGGCCTCGGATCTGCTGGAGGTCTATCTGCTACTCAAGGAGGTCGGCCTGTACCGTCCGTCCGAGCCCGGGGCCTGCCCGATCCAGGCAGCCCCCCTGTTCGAGACCATCGACGACCTGCGGGCCTCAAAAGCGACGCTTGAACGACTGATGCGCGAACCGTCCGCCCTGGCTGTGGCTCGGGCCCGGGGGGTGCAGGAGGTGATGATCGGGTATTCGGACTCCAACAAGGACGGCTCCTATCTGACCTCGACCTGGGAACTTCACGAGGCCTCGCGCGCCCTGCTCGACGTCACCCGGGAGGCCGGCGTACGGCTGCAGCTGTTCCACGGTCGCGGCGGGGCTGTGGGTCGCGGCGGTGGCTCCAGCTTCGCCGGGGTCATGGCCCAGCCCCAGGGCACGGTTGACGGACGCATTCGCATCACCGAACAGGGCGAGGTCATCGCCAACAAATACGGCGCGCCCGACGTCGCCAAACGCAATCTGGACGCCCTGACCTGCGGCGTGTTGCTGGCCTCGCTGCGCCCGGCCGCCGATGAGTCGTTCACCGCCCGGCACGGCGAGACCGTCAGCCGTCTGTCGACCGCCTCGATGGCCGCCTATCGCGCCCTCGTCTATGAGACCGATGGTTTCGTCGACTATTTCCGCGCCGCCACGCCGATCGCCGAGATCGCCGAGCTGAAGATCGGCTCGCGCCCGGCCTCGCGCAGTTCATCGACCGCCATCGAGGACCTGCGCGCCATTCCGTGGGTGTTCAGCTGGTCGCTGTCGCGGGTCATGCTGCCGGGCTGGTACGGCTTCGGCTCGGCCATCCAGGGCACCGACATGGGCGAGCTGCGGACCATGGCCGCCGAATGGCCTTTCTTCCGCACCCTGGTGCAGAACATGGAGATGATCATGGCCAAGGCCGACATGAGCATCGCCCGCCGCTATGCCGATCTGGTGCCGGACGCGGCCCTGGCCGACCGGATCTACGGGGCCCTGGTGTCCGAATGGGACCGGACCCGCGACGCCGTCCTGGCCATCACCGGACAGAACGACCTGCTCGGCGACCAGCCCGAGCTGGACCGGCTGATCCGTCTGCGCCTGCCCTATATCGAGCCGCTGAACCATCTGCAGGTCGAGCTGATCCGCCGTCGCCGGGCTGGAGATACCGACCCCCGGGTACGCGAGGGAATCTTGCTGACCATCAACGGCGTGGCTGCGGGACTGAGAAACAGCGGGTGATGACCTGCCAATATTTCATCTACGTCAGCAAAAGTTGACCCAAGCATCACGGGACGGGCGCGTCCCGGTCATCGACACTGTCTAGTCCTTGCCCCGTCGCACTCCCCGCGACGATCAGCTGGAAGTCGGTCATGCAAAAATTTGTGTTTGCCCTCTGCGTTGCCCTTGCCGCCGCCGGTTCAGCCGCGGCCCAGGAGTCTCACCGTGTCCGGATCGGTGATCTGGATCTCTCCACCGCCCATGGTGCCGCCGCGTTTGACGCCCGGGTCCGGCGCGTCGCCCGTTCCGCCTGTTCGGGTCGCTCTCCGATGAATAATCTACAGTGCCGCGCGATCCTGGCGCAGGAGTTCCGGGACGCCCTGCCGGACTCCCGTCGGGCCGAATATGTCCAGGTACGTTCGGTCAACGACCGCCCCGCGCGGGCCGTGATCTGAACCTCGGCGCTTCGCGAAAAAACGCCCGGGGCGGTGCGTGTACCGACCCGGGCGAATTCCGTTTCAGCGGATTTCGTTTCAGTTGACCGGGAAGCCCCGCACCTTCAGCAGCGCCGCCACGTCCGGATCGCGACCGCGGAACTGGCGATAGGCCTCACCGCGATCGGTAGTATTGCCCGGGGCCAGAATGATCGACTTGAAGCGGCTGGCGATGTCCGGATTGAACACATCGCCCGACTCCTCGAAATAGGCCCATGTGTCGGCGTCCATGGTTTCCGACCACAGGTACGAATAATACCCGGCCGAATAGGCGTCCGAGGTGAACAGGTGATTGAACTGCGGCAGGCGGTGCCGCATCACGATCTCCTTCGGCATGCCGTAGCGGGCCAGGCTTTCGCGTTCGAACGCATCGATATCGGTCGGCGGTGTCGCCCGGGTGTGCAGGTCCATGTCGACCAGCGCCGAGGACAGATAGCTGACCGTGGCATAGCCCTGGTTAAAGGTCGCCGCGGACTCGATCTTGTCGACCAGCGACTGCGGCATCGATTGACCGGTCTCGACGTGTTTCAGATAGCCGTCGAGAATCGGCCGGCTCAGCACCCAGTGTTCGTGCACCTGTGACGGATATTCGACGAAGTCGCGCGGCGTGCCGCCCAGCGCCGGATAGGTCACATTCGACGACAGATAATGCAGGGCGTGACCGAACTCGTGGAACATGGTCTCGGCGTCATCGAGCGAGATCAGAACCGGCTGGTTGCCCTCGGCCTTGGTGAAATTATTGTTGTTCGAGGCCAGCACATTGTCGTCGCCGTCATAGGTCGAATGCGACCGGTAGGTCGTCATCCAGGCTCCTGACCGCTTGCCCGGACGGGCATAGTCATCAGTGTAATACAGGCCGACCGGTCGCCCGTGATCCTTGACCTCATAGACGGTCACATCCGGATGGAAGACCGGCACCGAACCCGTCGGCAATTTGGTGAAGGTAAAGCCGTACAGGCGCTCGGCCATGGCGAAGGAGCCTGCGCGGACGTTGTTCAGCTCGAAATAGGGCTTGAGCTCGTTCTGGTCGAGATCGTATTTCGCCTTCCGGACCTTCTCCGCATAATACAGATAGTCCCACGGCTCGATGTCATGGCCGGCGATCGCGCGCATGTCCGCGACCTCCTCAGCGACCCGGGCCTTGGCCGGGGCCCAGACCCGGTTCATCAGGCCCATCGCCGCGGCCGGAGTCTTGGCCATCGTGTCCTGCATGCGCCATTCGGCATGGTTGGCGAAGCCCAGCAGGTGGGCCCGTTCGGCCCGCAGTTTCACGATCTCGGCGATGATCGCATTGGTGTCATTGGCGTCGCCATTGTCACCGCGATTGACGAATTTCTTCCATACGGTTTCCCGCAGCGCCCGGTTATCGGCAAAGCTGAGGAAGGGATCGACGCTGGAACGGCTGTTGACGATGACCCAGCCCTGCAGGTTGCGTGAGCGGGCGGCGGCGGCGGCGGCGGCCTTGTTTGACGCCGGCATCCCGGCCATTCCGGCTTCTGTGGGAATGACAGTCCAGGTGTTCTCGTCGGCCACCACCTTCTGGCTGAAGCTGGTGAAGGCATTCGACAGGGCGGTGTTGATGCGGCCCAGTTCGGCCTTGCCGGCTGTGTCCAGGGCCGCGCCGTTACGCACGAAGGCGTCCCGGCTGCGCGTCGCCACCCGGGTCTGTTCAGCGGTCAGCCCCATCGCCGCCGCGCCGTCGGCCACCGCCTTGATGCGTTGGAACAGATTGGCGTTGAACGTGATCTCGTCGCCGGCCGCGGACAGCAGCGGCGACAGTTCGGTATCGAGTGCCTGATAGTCCTCGGAGCCTATATTCTGGACCATCACGCCGTAGATCGAGTTCGCACGATCCAGCGGTTCGCCGGCCATCTGCAAGGCGACCATGGTGTTGGCGAAAGTAGCCGGAGCGGGATTGTCGGCAATGGCCTGAATCTCGGCCCGCTGCAGCTCTATACCTTCGATCATGGCGGCACGCAGTTTGGCCGCCGTCACCTTGTCCCACGGCGGCACGCCGCCATAGCCTCCCGTCCAGGGCTGCAACAACTCGGCGCGGGGAGTCTGCACAGGCAGAACCCGGCGGGCCACAGCCGCATCGGCGGCGAGCGTCCGCGGCATGGGGCCGTCGGCCATCATTGCATCCGCAGACGCGCAGCCGGTAAGGGCGAAGAGACTGGCTCCTCCGATGAGGACGTGACGTCTGTGCATGATCGCTCCGTAATCTGAAAAGGGTCGGATACCCCACCCTAGGCCCATTGCGGCTGACCGTCACATGAACGGGCCGTAATCTTGAACATTGGACGCGAACGGGCCGGGCGGCTAAAGGCCGCACCATGGCGATTGGTGTATTTGACTCCGGCGTAGGCGGCCTGACGGTCCACCGCGAACTGACGCAACGGTTCCCCGACCGGAATTTCATCTATCTGGCCGATCAGGCCAACGCCCCGTACGGGGGCCGCAACGGCGAGGACATCGTCAACCTGACCCAGGCCGGCTGTGAGCGGCTGTTCGAGGCCGGAGCCAGCCTGATCATCCTGGCCTGCAACACTGCCAGCGCCATCGCCCTGCGCCGGCTGCAACAGACCTGGGTGCCGGCAGCACGGGCCCGCCATGGTCGCCCGCTGAACGTGCTCGGCATCATCGTGCCGACCATAGAGGCCGCCACCGGCCTGCCCTGGACCTATGAGGCCGAACGCCTGGGTGAGAAGATCGAGGCGATCGACGTCACCGGCGTCTTCTGCACCGCCGCCACAGCCATGAGCCGCGTCTATGAGATCGAGATCGACAAACGTCGCGAGGATCTGGCCGTCTTTTCCGAACCCTGTCCCGGTCTGGCCGGACTGATCGAACTGGGAGCCCCGGCCGAGGAACTGAAGGTGGTGGTCAACGACCATGTCGACGCCCTGCGCCGGCGTATCGGTCGCCAGCCCGACAAGGCCATCCTGGGCTGCACCCACTATGAGATCGTTGCCGACATGTTCGCCGCCGCCTTACCGCCGGGTACGCCGCTGATCCACCAGCCGACCGCCGTGGCCGATGCGCTGGAACGCTATTTCGCGCGGCATCCCGACTACGATCTCGGCCAGGCCGGCCGACGGGAATTTCTCACCACCGGCAAACCGGGGGCCCAGTCTGGCCTGGTGGCCCGGTTCTGGGGTGCCCCCCTGACCTTCAACCCGACCTGACTTGGCGGGGGCCGTCGCCTAGCTGAATTCGCTACACCGAAACCGGCAACCCCCGGGACCGGACGTCCCGGCCGACAGTCCGGAGCCAGAGCTCGGCCAGCAGCAGATTGGGCACCCAGCACAGGAACGAGATCGCGCGATAGCCCTCGACGAACTCCAGTCCGGTCAGGGGGATCAACGGCAGCATCAACCGCAACGTTACCGCCGCGAAGGTCAGCGACAGGCTACGGATCATCCAGCGCCGGTGCGCGGCGTACTGGCCCGCGACGGCCTGTCTCCAGCCCATTGTCGTGGTTCCGAACCAGGCGATGGCCAGGCCCCCGAACCCGGCCGTCGCGACCGGACCAGCCGAAGCATACAGCGCCAGCCAGAACCCCGACACCGCGCCGACCAGACAGGCGACGACATAGATCCGCCCGGCCCAGTGGTGCCAGGCGCGCCGCGCGCCGCGCCGGGTCACCAGCTGGAACGACCCCAGCGCCAGGGCCGTGACGCCGCCGCCGACATGGGCCATCACCGCGACCGGCCAGTTCGCCAGCTGCTGCACCATCAGCGGCGCGGGGAATGGCGACCCGGGTAGCAGATAGCGCGCACTGACCAGCGCCACACCCAGCGCCATAAGCGCCATCACCCCGAACATCACCGTCCCGATCACTCTCGTCACGCCCATCTCTCCCGTATTGACCGATCCGCCTTGAACCACGGCGAGGAGGTGTGTCAGCCTCACCTTCGCGAACGGAGCGTCTTCCTTCGCCAACGGGGCGGCGCGTGCGGGCAGGACAGGCGATCAGGGTTCTGGCAGCGTTCAGACTGGGCCGGTCCGGGGTTGCCGAACTGGCGGCCCTGGTCCTGTTCGGCCTGTTTCTCGGTGCGATCGCCCCGTTCAACACCGGCGAGATCCCCACGATCCCCCGTTATCTCTACTGGCAGCTGGCCATGATCGGCGGCGGTGTGATCGCGGCCCTGATCGAACCGGTGGTCGCCCGCCGGCTGGCCGGTCGGCCCCGCCTGTTCGCGCTGGCGCAACTGGTGGCCATGACCCCGCCGATCGCCGCGTGGGTGACGCTGGTGCCGTTGATCTTCTTCGGTATGCCGGCCTCGGGCTGGCACATCCTTCTGGTCATGCCGGATGTACTGACCATCAATGTCGCGGTGGTGGTGCTGGCCTGGCTGACGCGCAAGGCGCTGCACCGCCACGAGCCGCGCCCCCCCGCCGCGGCCGGCATCGCCCCGCCGGCCCTGCGCGCCAGACTGTCGCCGCGTCTGGCCCGGGCGCGTCTGGTCGCGGTCGAGGCTGAAGACCACTATCTGCGCATTCGCACTGAAGCCGGCTCGGACCTGATCCTGATGCGGTTCGCCGATGCGCTGGCCGCGCTGGACACGGCGGACGGCTTTCGCACCCATCGCTCGTGGTGGGTGGCGCGCACCGCCGTCGAGAGCGCGCGCTGGAAGGCAGGCCGGGGTCAGCTGATGCTGTCAGACGGCGCGGCAGCCCCGGTCAGCCGGACCTATGCCGCCGCCCTGAAGGGCACGGACTGGGCCGCGCCTGTCGGTTAGTCAGCCAGAGCCGCTTCCGAGGCGGCAATCCGACTGGCGGCATGAACCACTGCGGCAATGCGCATGGCGGCCTGGACGTGGGTATTGGGCACGCCGTGAGTCTTTAGCGCCGCCTCATGGGCATCCATACACGAGCCGCAGCCGTTCAGGGTGCTGACGGCCAGTTCCCATAGCTCGAAATCGGCCTTGTCGACGCCCGGATTGGCCAGAACATTCATGCGCAGCCGAGCCGGCAGGGTGGTGTATTCCGTGTTCTGCATCAGGTGCAGGGCCCGGTAATAGATGTTGTTCATGCCCATGATGGCCGCCGCAGACTTTGCCGCCGAGGCCGCCTCCGGGGTCAGGGCCTCACCGGCCGCCGCCGTGATCAGCCGCACCACCGGGGCCACGCCGACCGCATGGGCGCAGGCGAGAAAGCAGCCCCATTTCTGCTGGTCGCTGAGGACCGTCTCGTTCGCCAGCGAGGACAGATTGAGCGAGATGTCCTTGGCATAGGCGGGCATCAGGTCGCGCAGGGCGTCGATCGACATTTGTCAGGTTCCCTTTGGGAAGCGGCTACCGCTCGCGACGCGGTCACTCGCTGCTTGAGCCGCATGGGGGCTCGTCTGGTTGACGGGCGCAATCACGCCCATGTCGCGAGGTTTCGCGAGCCGAACGTGGCGCCCAAAATAAAAAGGTGGGCAGCGGGAAGGCGGCGACGAAAACATCGCCGCCTTCCATCACCTGGTCAGCCGCCTTTAAGCCGCGAGCGTCTCGCCGCCCACCGGGCGGTTGCAGGCGCACAGTTCGTCGGTCTGCAGGGCGTCGACGACGCGCAGGGTATCGGCCGGGGCGCGACCCACGTTCAGATTGGTGACGTAGACGTGCTGCACGACATTGTGCGGATCGACGACGAAGGTCGCGCGCAGGGCGACGCCCTCTTCTTCGTTGAGGATACCCAGCTGACGGGCGAACTTGCCGCCATTGTCGGCGAACTGCCAGATCGGCAGCTTGCTCAGATCGGTGTGATCGCGACGCCAGGCCAGCTTGACGAATTCATTGTCGGTCGAGCCACCCATGACGACAGTGTCGCGGTCGTCAAACTCGCGCGCCAGGGAGGCGAACTCGGCGATCTCGGTCGGGCAGACGAAGGTGAAATCCTTCGGGTAGAAGAAGATGACCTTCCACTTGCCCTCGAAGCTCTCGCCGGTGATGGGCTCGAAGGCGGAAATGCCGTTTTCTTCATGGTCGTTGAAGCCCGGCTTCACGCCAATGACTTTGAATTCCGGCAGCTTTTCACCAACACCGAGCATATGTGATCCTAACAATCCAGGGACAAAAAAGGCGGCGGAGAGGGAGACCTCTCCGCCGTTGCCGCAAACTGGGGTTTCGCAACCGCGAAGTCAAATCGATCGTTTCGCAAGTACGAATAGATTACATTTATAGCGTTGGCCGGTCGAGCGAAGAGTGAGTATAGATTTTTCCGTTCATTCCGAGAACCTTTATCGATTATCCTTTGGGTGAAGGTCGGCCTAGGCTTGTCCCATCGATCAGGACAAAAAGAGGTGCGTCATGGACGGAAACACAGGCAGCGGCTCCCTTGGTTGCCCGGCCGGAGGGAGTGGAGCGCTCCGATCCCTGCTGGGCCGGACGAACCGCGACTGGTGGCCCAACCAGCTCTCGCTGGACATCCTCGGCCAGAACGGCGTCAACGGCGACCCGATGGACGCGGGCTTCGACTATGCCGAAGCATTCAGGTCGCTGGACTACCCCGCGCTCAAGCGCGACCTGACCGCCCTGATGACCGACAGCCAGCCCTGGTGGCCGGCCGACTACGGCCATTACGGTCCCTTCTTCATCCGCATGGCCTGGCACAGCGCCGGCACCTATCGCAGTGGCGACGGCCGCGGCGGAGCGTCGTCGGGCTCGCAGCGGTTTGCCCCGCTGAACAGCTGGCCGGACAATGCCAACCTGGACAAGGCGCGCCGGCTGCTGTGGCCGATCAAGCAGAAATACGGGGCCAGCCTGTCGTGGGCCGACCTGATGATCCTGGCCGGCAACGTCGCCATCGAGTCGATGGGCGGACCTGTGTTCGGCTTTGGCGGCGGCCGCGCTGATGTCTGGGAGCCCGAGAAGGACATCTACTGGGGCACGGAAGAAGAATGGCTGGGCGACACCCGTATCGATCCCGAGCAGGAGAAGGTGCTCGAGAACCCGCTCGCCGCGATCCAGATGGGGCTGATCTACGTCAATCCGGAAGGCCCCGGCGGCAATCCAGATCCGATCGGTTCGGGCCGCGACATCCGTGAAACCTTTGCCCGGATGGGCATGAATGACGAGGAGACCGTCGCCCTGACCGCCGGCGGACACACCTTCGGCAAATGCCATGGCGCGGGCGACGCGGCCCTGGTCGGGGCCGAGCCCGAAGGCTCCGACATCGCCCAGCAAGGTCTGGGCTGGCACAGTACCTACGAAAGCGGCATCGGCGACCACACCATCACCAGCGGCCTCGAAGGCTCGTGGAAACCCAATCCGATCCAGTGGGACGGCGGCTATTTCCACATGCTGCTCGACTATGACTATGAGCTGGTGACCAGCCCGGCCGGAGCCAAACAGTGGCAGCCGGTCAACCAGAGGCCGGAAGATCTGGCCCCGGCGGCCCACAACCCGAACCGGCGCGTGCCGACGATGATGACCACCGCCGACATGGCGATGAAGATGGACCCTGCCTACCGCAAGATCTCGGAACGGTTCCGCGACCATCCGGACCAGTTCGCCGACGCCTTCGCCCGCGCCTGGTTCAAACTGTGCCATCGCGACATGGGCCCCAAGGCCCGCTACCTCGGTCCGGAAGTGCCGGCCGAGGACCTGCTGTGGCAGGACCCGATTCCTGCGCGAAGCGGCCCGGTAATCGGTGACGCCGACATCGCGACCCTGAAGACGACGATCCTCGCCTCCGGCCTGTCCGTGTCGGAACTGGTCGAGACAGCCTGGGCCTCGGCCTCGACCTATCGCGGCTCCGACCATCGCGGCGGGGCCAATGGCGGGCGCATCCGTCTGGCCCCGCAGAAGGACTGGGACGTCAACCAGCCTGAACAGCTAGCCCGGGTGCTGAAGGTGCTGGAGGGCATCAAGTCGGACTTCGGCAAGACGGTCTCCATCGCCGATCTGATCGTGCTCGGCGGGACAGCGGCCGTCGAAAAGGCAGCGAGGGACGGCGGCCATGCCGTCGAGGTCCCTTTCACCCCCGGGCGGACCGACGCGACGCAGGACCAGACCGACGCCGAGGGCTTCGAGGTGCTCGAACCCCGGGCCGACGGCTTCCGCAACTATCTGCAGGTCAAATTCAGCGTTCCGACCGAGGAACTGCTGCTCGACCGGGCCCAGCTACTCGGGCTCAGTGCGCCGCAGATGGCGGTGCTGGTCGGCGGGCTGCGGGTTCTCGGAGCCAACCACGGCGGATCGAAGCACGGCGTCTTCACCGAGCGGCCGCAGGTGCTGACCAACGACTTCTTCGTCAACCTGCTCGACATGGGCACGGCGTGGAAACAGGTCGACGATGAAGGCGATGACGTTTTCATCGGCACCGATCGCGCGACCGACCGGCAAAAATGGACGGCCACCCGCACGGACCTGGTGTTCGGTTCGAACTCCCAGCTCCGGGCCGTGTCGGAGGTCTATGCCGCCGCCGACGCGGGCGGGAAATTCGTGCGCGACTTCGTCACGGCCTGGACCCGGGTCATGAACGCCGATCGCTTCGATCTGCCAGCCCGGGCACGATGAGCTGACTCGCCTTTCCCCGTCGTGTGCTTCGGTGGCACGGCGGGGAAAGGCTTGCCGGCCCAACCATCGTCTATGAAGTCAGTCGATAGATTTTGATCTCACGATAGCGAACCCCTATGTCACTCTCATGCTCCCCACCCTGCGACAGCTCCAGTATCTCAAGCTCCTGGCCGAACACGGCTCGTTCAGTCGCGCTGCCGAGGCCGCCCACGTCAGCCAGCCGGCACTGTCCTCGGGCGTGCAGGAGCTGGAGAAAATTCTCGGGGGCCCGGTCGTCGAGCGCACGCGCGGCAATGTCCAGCTGACTGCGGTCGGGACCGAGGCCGTACGCCGGGCCGAGGACGTTCTGGCCCGCACCGAGGACCTGGTCGAGGCGGCGAAAAGTGCAGGCAAGCCCCTGTCCGGTCGCTTCCGTCTCGGCATCATTCCGACCATCGCCCCCTTCCTGCTGCCGGCCAAATTGCCGGGACTGAAACTGGCCTATCCGGCCCTGCGTCTGTTCATCCGTGAGGATCTGACGCCACGCCTGATCGCCGGCCTCAAGGCCGGTCAGCTCGACGCCGCCGTCATCGCCCTGCCCTACAGCGCCCCCGGCATCGACCATGCCCATATCGGCGACGACGAGATCCTGGCTGCGGCTCCGGTCAATCACCGGCTGGCCGTACCCGGGGCCATCCACCCCGGGGCCCTGAAGGCCGAGGACCTGATCCTGCTCGAGGACGGCCACTGCCTGCGCGACCAGGCTCTGGCCGCCTTCGACATCGAGCCGGCCCGGGGCGATGACGTGTTCGCCGCCACCTCCCTGCACACCCTTGTCCAGATGGTGTCCTCGGGTCTGGGGGTCAGCTTCCTGCCGCGCATGGCCGTCGATGCCGGTCTGGCCGATGATCCCGGGGTGGTTATCCGCCCCATCGCTGCCAAGGCCCCCAGCCGCGAGATCGTCGTCGCCTGGCGCAAGGGCTCCAGCCGCGCCGCCGAAGCGAGACTGCTGGCCGAAGCCATGCAGCTGGACTGATCCGGCCGCTGGAACGTGAAAAGGGGCCGGCACCTGCGCGCCGACCCCTCGTCATATCCTCACGCCGTCACCGGCGTAGGCGTCCTGTTTAATCTCGCGCCAGATTGCGCAGCACATAGGGCATCACGCCGCCGGCCTTGAAATAGTCGAGCTCGGTCGCGTTATCGATGCGGCAGCGGACCGGGAAGCGGGCCATCTTGCCGTCCGACGGACGGAACAGCTCGACCCACAGATCCTGCCGCGGACGCAGCTTGCCGGTGTTGACGTCGGAGAGGCCGCGAATGGTGACGATCTCTTCGCCGGTCAGGCCCAGCTTGGTCCAGCCGTCCGCCTTGAACTGCAGCGGCACCACGCCCATCCCGATCAGGTTCGAACGGTGGATCCGCTCATAGCTCTCGGCGATGACCGCGCGCACGCCCAGCAGCCGCGTGCCCTTGGCCGCCCAGTCACGCGACGAACCGGTGCCGTATTCCTTGCCGGCAAACACGACCAGCGGCCGGCCTTCGGACTGGTACCGCATTGCCGCATCGTAGATGGACATCGTGTCCTGCGACGGGAAATGCTTGGTCACCCCGCCCTCGATCTCAGGCGTGATCTTGTTGCGGATACGGATGTTGGCGAAGGTGCCACGCATCATCACCTGATGGTTGCCGCGACGCGCGCCGTAGGAGTTGAACTCCAGCGCATCGACGCCATGATCGGTCAGATACTGGCCCGCAGGCGAGCTCTTCTTGATCGAACCGGCCGGGCTGATGTGGTCGGTGGTGATCGAGTCGCCGAAGATGGCCAGGACCCGGGCCTCAACGATATCGGTGACCGGGGTTGGCTCCATCGACAGGCCGTCGAAATAGGGCGGGTTCTGTACATAGGTCGAGGCGTCATCCCAGGCATAGGTCTGGCCGCCGGTGACCTTGATGCCCTGCCAGTGCTTGTCGCCCTTGAACACGTCGGCATAGCGTTTGGCGAACATGGCCGGAGTGACGGCCTTCTTCTGGATGTCGGCGATCTCCTTGGAGGTCGGCCACACGTCCTTCAGGAAGACATCCTTGCCCTTCTTGTCCTGACCGATCGGATCCTTCGAAATATCGATCCGCATCGAACCGGCCAGGGCATAGGCAACCACCAGCGGCGGCGAGGCCAGATAGTTGGCCTGGACGTCCGGATTGACCCGGCCTTCAAAATTACGGTTGCCCGACAGCACCGAGGTGGCGACCAGGCCGTTGTCGTTGATGGTCTTGGAGATGGCCGGGTCCAGCGGGCCCGAGTTGCCGATGCAGGTGGTGCAGCCGTAGCCGACCAGGTTGAAGCCCAGGGCGTCGAGGTCGGCCTGCAGGCCGGCGGCGGTCAGGTAGTCGGTGACCACCTGCGAGCCGGGTGCCAGCGAGGTCTTGACCCACGGCTTGACCTTCAGCCCCAGTTTGTGGGCCTTGCGCGCCACCAGACCGGCGGCGATCAACACTGACGGGTTGGAGGTGTTGGTGCAGCTGGTGATGGCGGCGATGACCACGTCACCGTCGCCGACATCGAACTTCTGACCCTTGACCGGGAAGCGGGCCGTCGCGTCCGGACGCGAGAAGACCTCGCCCATGGCGGTTTCGAAAGCCGGGGCGGCATCGGTCAGGGCGACGCGGTCCTGCGGACGCTTGGGCCCGGCCAATGACGGCACGACCTCGGCCATGTCCAGGGACAGGATGTCGGTGAACACCGGGTCTTCCGAGCTCTCGTCGATCCACAGGCCTTGGGCCTCGGCATAGGCCTTGACCAGGGCGACGCGCGCCTTGTCCCGGCCCGTGGCGGTCAGATAGTCGATGGTCGCCTGGGACACCGGGAAGAAGCCGCAGGTGGCCCCGTACTCCGGGGCCATGTTGGCGATGGTGGCCTGGTCCTCGATGGTCAGGCTGCTGACGCCGGGGCCGAAGAACTCGACAAATTTGCCGACGACACCCTTCTTGCGCAGCATCTGGGTGACGGTCAGCACCAGGTCGGTGGCCGTGGCCCCCTCGGGCAGGCGACCGTCGAGACGGAAGCCGATAACCTCGGGGATCAGCATCGGGATCGGCTGACCCAGCATGGCGGCCTCGGCCTCAATGCCGCCGACACCCCAGCCCAGTACGGCCAGGCCGTTGATCATGGTGGTGTGGCTGTCGGTGCCGACCACGGTGTCGGGATAGGCGACGGTCGCCTTGCCCTCGGCCACGGTCCACACGGTCTGGGCCAGGTTCTCGAGATTGACCTGGTGGCAGATGCCGGTGCCCGGGGGAACCACGCGGAAATTATTGAAGGCCGATGACCCCCAGCGCAGGAAATTGTAACGCTCGATATTGCGCTCGTATTCTCGTTCAACGTTCTGGGTGAAGGCACCCGGCGTGCCGAAATGATCGACCATGACCGAATGGTCGATGACCAGATCCACCGGCGTCAGCGGATTGATCTTGGCCGGATCGGACGACAGGGCGGCCATGGCGTCGCGCATCGCGGCCAGATCGACCACGGCGGGCACACCGGTGAAATCCTGCATCAGGACGCGGGCCGGACGGAAGGCGATCTCGTGCTCGACCGAACCCTTGTTGTCGATCCACGCGGCCACGGCCTTGAGGTCGGCCTCGGTGACGGAAACCCCGTCCTCGTTGCGCAACAGGTTCTCGAGCAGCACCTTCATCGAGCGCGGCAGGCGGGAAATCCCGGCCAGACCGGCTTCCTCGGCGGCCGGAAGGCTGTAATAGGCGTATTTCTTGCGCCCGACGGTCATGTCCCGGCGGGTGGTAAGGCTGTCAACTGACGGCATGGAGAGCTTCCTCTGGTCAAAGCCGCCCGGACATCCGGTTGCGCGATCGCGCGACAGACGACGGGGCACACAGGTCCCCGCCGCGCGCGGCGAAAGCCTGCTGCGGCAAAGCCGGATATAGTGCGTGGTGACGCCGTCGTCCATGTACCCATGACGGCGTTGTGGAGATTGAGAACGGGTCTCAACTTGGCCTCGCGTGTCCGGCGTGCGGATATGGCATCATGATCGCGACCCTCTCTGTCACCGGCCTGTCCCTCGCCCGCGGCGAACGCCTGCTATTCCGGGGCCTGGATGTGACCCTCCCGGCCGGTGAAGCCGTCGCCCTGACCGGGGCCAATGGAGCGGGCAAGACCAGCCTGCTGCGCGCCATTGCCGGCTTCATCCGGCCCGAGTCGGGTACCGTCACCTTCCTCGACACCGACGACGGGGCGATCGACCCCCATGAGGCCCGGGGCCACGGCCTGCATCTGCTGGGTCACCTCGACGGGCTCAAGACCGCCCGCACCGCCCGCGACGAACTGATGTTCCAGTCGGAATGGCTGGGCCACAGCCACAGGGGCATCGCCGAGGCGATCGAGACCCTCGGTCTCGCCCCCCTGCTCGATCTGGAAGTGCGTCAATTATCTGCCGGGCAACGCCGTCGTCTGGCCCTGGCCCGGCTGGTCGGCTCGCCCCGGTCGCTATGGCTGCTGGACGAGCCGCTCAGCCCGCTCGATGCCCGCTGGCGCGGCATCGTCGGTGAGATGATGGCCCGTCACCTGCACGGCGGCGGCCTGATCCTCGCCGCTGTCCATGACCCCCTGCCGATCCCGACGCGCACCCTCGATCTGGGAGCGGGACGATGAGCCCGTTCCGCACCGCCCTGTCCGTGCTGTTCCGGCGCGAACTGTCCCTGGCCTGGGGCGGGGGCGGGGGGCCGTTGCTGGCCTGTGGCTTCTTCGTCTGCCTGACCGTGCTGGTGCCGCTGGCCGCCGGCGGCGATCCGGTCGGGCTGAAGCCGGTGGCCTCGGCCATCGCCTGGCTGGCCCTGGCCCTGGCCTCGATGCTGTCGCTGGAACGTCTGTTCGAACGCGACCTCGAGGACGGGGCGCTGGACCTGCTGACCACCGGCCCCCTGCCGCTGGAGGCTATCTTCGCGGTCAAGGCCTTCAGCCAGTGGCTGGCCACCGGCCTGCCCCTGGCCCTGACCGCCCCGGTCGCGGCCCTGACGCTGGGCCAGTCCACCGACCTCCTGCCGCTGACCGCCGTGGCCGCAATGATCGGCGGGCTCGGCTTCGCCTTCACCGGGGCCCTCGGGGCCGCCCTCGCCCTGGGCACAAGGCGTGGCGGCCTGCTGATCGCCATCGTCGTTCTGCCGCTGTTCATTCCGCCCGTGGTGTTCGGAGCCGGGGCGCTGGAGCGGGCCGCCAACGGCATGGACCCGGCTCCGGCCCTGGCCCTGCTGGCCGCCTATGCGCTGTTCGCCATGGTCATCAGCCCGCTGGCCGGCGCGGCAGCGATCCGCAACGCCCAGGGCTGAGGTCAACCTCCGGGATCCGGCGCGATCGGTCGCGCCCCGCCATGTGGCGCGACACGCGATAGGCCGCTAAGGAGACCCGATGTTCGGACTCGCCAATCCCGAGCGCTTCATGCGCTTCACCCGCCCGCTGGTGCCGGGACTCTGGGCGATCGCCGCCGTCCTGCTGGCGGCCGGGACCTGGCTGGGGTTTTCCGCACCCGAAGACTATCAGCAGGGCGACACGGTGCGGATCATGTTCGTCCATGTCCCGGCCGCCTCCCTCGGCCTGATGGCCTATGCGGCGTTGGGCATCTCCAGCTTCTTCGCCCTGGTGTTCCGCCATCCGCTGGCCGACGCCGCCGCCCGCGCCGCCGCCGTGCCCGGGGCCGCCTTCACCGCCCTGGCCCTGGTCACCGGCTCGCTGTGGGGCAAGCCCATGTGGGGAGCCTGGTGGGCCTGGGGCGACGCCCGGCTGATGTCGGTGCTGATCCTGTTCCTGTTCTACATCGGCTACATCGCCCTACGGGCCTCCATCGACGACGAGACCCGGGCCGGACGCGCCGCCGCCGTGCTGGGTCTGGTCGGGCTGATCAATCTGCCGATCGTCAAATTCTCGGTCGACTGGTGGAACACCCTGCACCAGCCCGCTTCCCTGTTGCGCATGGGCGGTCCGTCGATGAGCGAGGTGTTCCTGACGCCACTGCTGACCATGATCGCCGCCTATACCGCCCTGTTCCTGGCCCTGTGGCTGACCGCCATCCGCACCGAAGTCGTCCGCCGCCGGGTCCTGACCCTGCGCGCCCGCGCCGCCCTGGAGGCCTGAGATGCCCGACCTCGACATGGGAGCCTATGCCGCCTTCGTCTGGCCCGCCTGGGGGCTCAGCGCCCTGGTGCTCGGCATCCTGACCGCCCGCGCCGCCCGCGCCGCCCGGCGCTGGACCCGGGAACTGAAAGCGCTCGAGACCCCGGCCACCGACCGGGCCGTGGAGCCGGCCTCCGAATGAACCGCTGGCTGTCCCTGATCCCGCTGGCAGTAGTGGCCGCCCTCGCCGCCCTGTTCATCGGCTGGTCGCTGAAGCGTGACCCGGCCTTCAAGCCCGACGCCCTGGTCGGCCAGCCCATTCCCGAGACGGTCCTGCCCCTGCTGACCGGCGACCAGGCCGGCCCCGGCGTGCTCGACCTCAAGACCGCAGGCGTGGGACGGCCGATGATCGTCAATGTCTTCGCCTCGTGGTGCGCACCCTGTCAGGTCGAGAATCCGACGCTGCTGGCAATGAAAGCGCAGGGCGTGGCCATCGTCGGCGTGGCCTACAAGGACGATCCTGTCGCCACCCGCGCCTTCCTCGAGGAATTCGGCAATCCGTTCGCCATGGTTCTGGTTGATCGCGAGGGCCGGGCCGGGCTCGACCTCGGTGTCTCCGGCGTGCCTGAAAGCTTCGCTGTGAACGCCACGGGTCAGGTCGTCGCCAAACATTCGGGACCGCTGATCGACGCCGCCGACATCGCGCAGCTGACCGCGGCGCTGCAGGCTCCGCCACGCCCGCTACCCACAGCCACGCGTCGCTGATCCCCCGTCGTCACCGGCGACGTTAACCCTTTTTCGACAAGACTCGTTAACCCTGTTCGCATGAGCGCGATTCGACCCGAGGCGGCCGCCCCCCTGCCGGGCACAGGCCTGACACCGCCGGCCCAGGCTGCCGGAAATGCCGCGCGCGCCGCCTTCTTCCGGGCCGCCCTCGGTCAGGTGCAGGCAACCACGCCAGCCGCAGCGCCCATGGCTGTGGCCCGGGCGTCCGAACGGCCGTCGGTCACCACAAACACGACACCGACGTCAGCCCCGGACCCGACCCGCCCGCTGCGTCCGGGCAGCTATCTGGACATCCGGATCTAGCTTCGAGTCGACCCGCGCGAGGATCAGGACTTGCGACCCTTGGCGACCCGCGACGGTTTTTCGGACTTCGCCGCCTTTTTCGCCAGACGCTCGGCCTTGCGCGCCTCCTTCTGGGCCTTCTTGGTCTCACGGGCCATTGCCTGGGCCTTGTCCGGCACCGCGTCGGCCGCCGCCGCCAGATCAGCCAGCAGCGTCAGAAAGCCGGCACGCTTGCCCTTGGGCAGTAGGGCCAGAATCCGCTTGTCCGCCGCCTCCACCCGCGGCCGGGCCGCATCCAGTGCCGCAGCCCCGGCCGCCGACAGGCTGACCGCCTTGGCCCGGGCGTCGAGGGTCGATTGCTCACGGTCCAGCAGACCCTTTGTGGTCATGCGTGCCACCAGATCGGCCAGGGTCGAACGGTCGATGCCGGTGGCCCGCACCAGATCGGTCTGGGTCAGGCCCGACTTCTGCGACACCGCCTCCAGAACTGCGAACTGGCGCTGGGTCAGGCCATCGGGGCCAGCCTCTTCCGTATAGATATCGAGCGACAGCTGCAGGGCACGGTGCATCAGATGGCTCGGCGACCCCGCCAGCGCCCCGCTGCGACGCGCCTGTTTTCCCGACTTGACCATCAACCGCATCCTTCCGGCATGTGCCGTAGCGCTACCCGCGTCGCGTAACGATTTGACGACGGATCATCCTCTGGTTTGAAGACAATCGCTCCCCCGACACCGTGTCGAAGGTCGAAGGCCGGGTTCAGATTCCCGGATCGGGCGTGATGGGGCCCGGCTCGCCGCCGTCCTTCTGCATATTCTTCATGATGTACGGCACTTGCAGCAGGCCGAACACGATCGCCAGAATGAACAGGCCGACCCGGAACTGGACCCAGGTCGCGTCCGACTGGGTGCGCCAGATCAGCTCATTGGTCACGGCCACCGTCGCGAAATACAGGCCGTAGCGCAGGGTCAGCACCCGCCAGGCCTGGTCGGTCACGCGTATGGCGTCCCCCAGCAGATATTTGAACGGCGATTTGTTCAGCGGCAGCGAGCCGAGCAGCACCGTCGCCAGCAGGGCGTTCTGGACCGTCAGCTTGATCTTGATCAGGCTCTCATCGTGAAACACGATCGTCATGGTGCCGAACACCAGGGCGAACAGGCCGGTGATCAGCGGCAGGGGCGCGAACCGTTTCTCGACGAAATAGCCGGTGGCCAGGGCCAGGGTCGAGGCGATGACCAGCACCCAGGTGGCCTTGATCATGTCGCGGGTGATGAAATAGGCGGCAGCGAAGGCCAGCAGGGCCCCGAAATCCACCGCCTGACGGATCCACTGGCCGGATTTTGGGGCCGGATCGGCGTTTGGCGTCGTCATCTCGGTCATTCTCAGTCCTCAAGCCCGACCAGCGAGCGCGAAAAGGCACGGGCGTCAAATGGTTGCAGGTCCTCGATGCCCTCGCCGACGCCGATCAGCTTGATCGGCGCGTCCGAAGCCTGGGCTACAGGCACCAGCACCCCGCCGCGGGCGGTGCCGTCCAGCTTGGTCATCACCAGACCCGAAACATAAGCGGTTCGACCGAAGATCTGTTCCTGGGCCAGGGCATTGCGTCCGACGGTGGCGTCCAGCACCAGCAGGGTCTCGTGCGGCGCGTCGGGATCGATCTTCTTCAGCACCCGCACAATCTTCAGCAGCTCGTCCATCAGGGCCGACTTGTTCTGCAAGCGCCCGGCGGTGTCGATCAGGACCACGTCGTAGCCCTCGGCCTTCGCCCTGGTATAGGCGTCGAAGGCCAGACCAGCAGGGTCGGCCCCGTCGCGTCGGCTCTCGAAATCAGCCCCGGCGCGGTCGGCCCAGACCTTCAGCTGTTCGCGGGCGGCGGCGCGGAAGGTGTCGCAGGCGACGATCATCACCTTCGCCCCCTGACCGGTCAGGTCAGCGGCGATCTTGCCCAGGGTCGTGGTCTTGCCCGAGCCGTTGACCCCGACGAACAGGGTGACGAACGGCCGGGGTCCATTCAGCGGCTCATAGGTCGCCTGACGCGGCAGCAGTTCGGCAGCGACCGCCTCGGCCAGCGCCTCCTTGACCTCGCGTTCATCCGACACCTTGCCGAAGCGCAGCTCACGGAAGCGCTCGACGATCCTCGACGAGGCTGCCGGACCCAGATCACTCTCGATCAGATGCTCTTCCAGCTTCTCCAGCGCCGCCTCGCTCAACGGCTCGCGCACGAAGGTCGAGACGACCTGTTCGGTCATCTGTTTCGAGGATCGGCTGAGCCCCTCACTGAGCCGCGAGAGCCAGCCCTTTTTCGGCGTATCGGTCATGGTCAGGGCCTTAGCCGACCCCGCCCGCCGCGTCACCCGGCATCGCACCCGCCGGAGAAACCGTTCGGGGCGCACCATCGGGTGACGGCGGCGACCCGGACGCGCTAGACTGGGGCCAAGCAGGATCCCGACCTTGACCAAGACCCATCCGTTTCACGCCGCAAAAACCCACGGCTTCGTCCGCGTCGCCGCTGCGACCCCCGTGGTTCATATCGCCGATCCGGTCGCCAATGCCGCCGAACACGAAGCCCTGATCCGTCAGGCCGGCACGCAGGACGTGGATCTGCTGGTCTTCCCCGAACTGTCGCTGAGCGGCTACGCCATCGACGACCTGCTGATGCAGGACGCCCTGCTGGTCGAGGTCGAACGCCAGATTGCCCACCTCGCCGACGTCGCCGGAGAGGCCGATGTGGTCGTCGTCGTCGGGGCCCCGCTGCGCAACGGCGACGCCCTGTTCAACTGCGGCGTCGTGCTGGCCAACGGTCAGGTGCTGGGCGTGGTGCCCAAATCCTATCTGCCCAACTATCGCGAATATTATGAGAAGCGCTGGTTCTCCCCGGCCGCCGGTCGCGCCGAGGATGTCTTGACCCTGAACGGCGAGAGCGTCGATTTCGCCCCCGGCCTGATCTTCGAGGCCGACGATCGCCCCGGCTTCGTCTTTGCCGTCGAGATCTGCGAGGATTTCTGGGCCCCGCTGCCGCCCTCGACCCGCGCGGCCCTGGCAGGGGCCCGCATCCTCTGCAACCTGTCGGCCTCCAACATCGTCATCGGCAAGGCCGACGAGCGTGCGGTCCTGTGTGCCAGCCAGTCGGTGCGAACCCTGTCGGCCTATGTCTTCGCGGCCTCAGGCTGGGGCGAGAGCACCACCGACCTGGCCTGGGACGGACAGGCCACCATCCATGAGCTGGGTGCCAAACTGGCAGAGGGACTGCGCTTTTCGCTGGAATCCCACCTCACTGTGGCCGATGTCGACGTCGAACGCATCGGCCTGGACCGGCTGCGCAACGGCACCTTCGCCGACTGCGCCCGACTGGAAGGCGAGGCCGCCACCGTCGTGCCCTTCAGCGCCCCGGGCCGCGACGACATCGACACCCTGTTGCGCCCGCTCGACCGCTTCCCCTTCGTGCCCGACGATCCGGCCCGGCTGGACCGCGACTGCTACGAGGCCTTCAACATCCAGGTGCAGGGCCTGATGCGGCGGATGACGGCCACCGGGGCCGAACGGCTGGTGATCGGCGTCTCGGGCGGGCTGGATTCGACCCAGGCCCTGCTGGTCGCCTGCCGCGCCTTCGACCGGCTGGACCTGCCGCGCACCGGCATTCTGGCCTATACCCTGCCCGGCTTCGCTACGTCGGACACGACCAAGGCCAGCGCCTGGGCCCTGATGCGCGCCCTCGGCGTCACCGGCGAAGAGATCGACATCCGCCCGGCGGCGGAACGGATGCTGGCTGACATCGGTCATCCGTACGCGGACGGTCAGCCCGTGCACGACATCACCTTCGAGAACGTCCAGGCCGGTCTGCGCACCGACTATCTGTTCCGCCTGGCCAACCGGCACGAGGCCTTTGTGCTGGGTACCGGCGACCTGTCAGAGCTGGCCCTGGGCTGGTGCACCTATGGCGTCGGCGACCATATGAGCCACTACAACGTCAACGGCGGCGTGGCGAAGACCCTGATCCGCCACCTGATCCGCTGGGTCGCTGACGGCGATCTGGTCGGGGCCGCCGCGACGCCCGCCCTTCACGCTGTGCTGGCCACCGAAATCTCGCCCGAACTGGTCCCGGCCGGGGCCGACGGCAGGATCCAGTCGACCGAGGACACAGTCGGCCCCTATGCGCTGAACGACTTCTTCCTGTTCCACGCCACCCGCTTCGGCTTCCGTCCATCAAAGATCGCCTGGCTGGCGCATCAGGCCTGGAAAGACCCCGCCGCCGGCGACTGGCCCGTCCATACGCCCGAGGCCGAGCGGGTCGCCTATGATCTGGCGACCATCAAGGGCTGGCTGCGCAAATTCCTGGTGCGCTTCTTCCAGACCAGCCAGTTCAAGCGTTCGGCCCTGCCCAACGGGCCCAAGGTGGTGACCGGGGGCTCCCTGTCACCGCGCGGCGACTGGCGGGCCCCGTCCGACGGCAATGCCCGCGTCTGGCTCGACGACCTCGAGGCCAATGTTCCGGACGGTCCGACCGCCGGCCCCGTCTGATCCCGGAGAGACCCATGATCCGCACCCTGCTCCTGACGCTCGCCCTCGCCCTGTCCGCCCTTGCGGGTCCCGGCCTGACCCAGACCCCGGCCGCCTATGTGGCCTATGCCCAGCCCCGGTTGCTGTTCCGCGACGTCCAGTTGATCGATGGCACCGGCGCGCCAGCCCGGACCGGAATGAGTGTGCTGGTCGAGAACGGCCGCATCACCCGCATCGCCCCCGTCGCCGACCTGTCTGAGGCGGGCGACGCCACTGTCATCGACGGCCACGGCAAGGCCCTGCTGCCGGGCCTCGTGCTGATGCATGAACACATGTTCTACCCGACCGGCCGGGCCAACTATACGGAGATGGTCTACAGCTTTCCGAGGCTGTATCTGGCCGGCGGCGTCACCACCCTGCGCACCGCCGGGACCATGGCCCCCTATGCCGACCTGAACCTGCGCGACGACATTCTCGCCGGTCGCACACCCGGCCCCGACATGGATGTGACCGCCCCCTATCTGAACGGCCCCGGCCTGCCGATTCTCAAGGTCAACGCCCTGGGGGACGTCGCCGACGCCGAACGGATGGTGACCTACTGGGCCGCCGAGGGAGTCACCTCCTACAAGGCCTATATGCAGATCAGCCGGGACGAACTGACCCGCATTATCGAGCTGGCCCATGCGCGCGACCAGAAGGTCACGGCCCATCTGTGCTCGGTCACCTATCGCGAGGCGGCCGAGGCGGGCATCGACAATCTGGAGCACGGCTTCTTCGCCGCGACCGATTTCGTGGCCGACAAACAGCCCGACGTCTGTCCCTCGCGCGCGGCGGTCAGTGCGTCCTTCGCGGCGCTGGATCCGGACGGCCCCGAGGCCGGGGCGCTGATCCGGCTGTTGATCGATCACGGCGTCACCCTGACCTCGACCCTGACGGTGTTTGAGACCCAGACCCCGGGCCGGCCCGAAGCCCCCGCGGCAGCGCGCGACCTGCTGATCCCGCAGGTCAGGGCCCAGTACGAGACCACCTGGGCCGCGATCCAGACTCGCAACGACCCGGGTACCCGCGCCCTGCTGCCGAAGATGATGCAACTGGAACGGCGCTTCGTCGCCGAGGGCGGCCATCTCGTCGCCGGCACGGACCCGACCGGCTTCGGCGGGGTCATCCCGGGCTGGTCGTCAAAGCGCCAGCTGCAGCTGATGGTCGAGGCGGGCTTCGGCTTCGAACAGGCGCTGAACATGGCGACGCTGGAAGGGGCACGCTTCCTCGATCGCGACACCGAGGTCGGCTCTATCGAGGTGGGCAAGCGGGCTGATCTGATCCTGATCGACGGCGATCCCGTCGCTGATCCCGGCGCACTGGACCGGATGCCCCTCGTGTTCAAGGCGGGCGTCGGCTACGACACCGCGGCCATCTTCACCAGCCTGCAACAGACCGTCGGCCTCCACTGAGGTCGGCCCCGAGGACCCCGCGATGACCGACTCCCCGACCAAGGACTCCAACGGCAACATCCTCGCCGACGGCGACAGCGTCACCCTGATCAAGGACCTCAAGGTCAAGGGTTCGGGCGGCGTCACCCTCAAGCGCGGCACTCTGGTCAAGAACATCCGCCTGACCGGCGACGAGGACGAGATCGAGGCCAATGTCGACAAGGTTCGCGGCCTCGTGCTGCGCACCGAGTTCGTCAAGAAGGCCTGACGTCCCGCCGACGCCGGGGTCGAGTCAGTCGATTTCGTCCAAAAACCCAAGGACCGCCGCCCGGGCGGCGGGCTCATCCAGCATCGGGGCATGGCCGACGCCGGGGACCTGGACATAGGCCATCCTGGGGGCCGCCTTGCGCATGCGGGCCGCAATGCCGGGACTGAGCAGGTCCGAGGTCTCGCCATGAACCAGCAGCACCGGACGACCGCGGCTCAGGCGTTTGAACAGGGGCCACAGATTGGGCACCAGCGCCCTGGCCCCCGCGGCCCGGATCGGCACCGCGATATCAGGGTCATAGTCCGGCACGGGCACACCCCCGGCCCCTTCGCGGAAGGTGCGGCGGGCAAAGGCGTCCCAGTCCGCATCCGTATAGTGCGGCAGGGCGACGGCGTTCAGCCCCTTCACATGCGCCGCAGCCCCGGCCCAGTCGCGGATATCGACCGGCTGGCCGGTATAGGCGGCGATCCGCGCCAGCCCCACCGGCGACACCTCGGGCCCAACGTCGTTGATGATGGCGGCGGCGATCGCTTTCCGGCGGAGCGCCGCAATGGCCATGGTGATCAGCCCGCCCATAGAGGTGCCGAGGAACACCGCCCGGTCGATGCCCGCCTGGTCCAGCAGGGTCAGTACGTCGCGGGCGTAGATCGCGGGTGAATAGGTCATGGGGTCGACGGCCCTGTCCGACCGGCCGCGGCCGCGAACATCGATCGCCAGCACGCGCCGCCCGCCCTGGGCGATCAGCGGGGCGATGGCGTCGAAATCGGCGCTGTTGCGGGTCAGGCCGTGGATGGCGATGACCGGCAGCCGGGCCGGACCGTCGGCCCCGCCATAGTCCCGCGCAAACAGGCTCAGTCCGTCAGCGGACGTCCAGCGGCGTTCGGCATAGGCGGTCATGTCGAGCTCTCCGAAACAGGCCCCGACCCTATTTCATCGCTCAGGGAATTGCGATCAGCCGCCCAGCAGTTCGTGCAGGAAGTCATCGAGATTGCCGCCCTCGAACGCGAAGCCCGGAATCCCGGCACGACGCGCCGCCTCAAGATCCGACGGCCGGTCCCCGATCAGGAACGAGCGGGCCGGGTCGATGCCATGCGCCTCGATCGCCTTCAGGATCATCCCCGGATTGGGTTTGCGATCGGGATGATCGGGGTGGAAATAGCGCTCGTCACGGGCCTCCTTGTGGAACGGGCAGGCATAGACGGCCCCGATGCGCGCGCCCTTGGACGCCAGCCGTCGCACGATCAGCGCGTTGAAGGCGTGCATGGTCTCCTCGCTGAACATACCGCGCGCCACGCCCGACTGGTTGGTGACGACGACCACCAGATAGCCAAGCGCATTCAGCCGTCGCACCGCCTCGGCCGCACCGGGGATCAGCGTCAGATGAGCCTCCAGATGCGGATAGCCCGTGTCCTCGATCAGCACGCCGTCGCGATCAAGAAACACCGCCGGGACACCGCTGCCTGTCTGGTAACCGGTTGCGCTGGTCGATCTGGTCGTCACTATGCACTCCACCCTGGGCACCGTCGCTTAGGGCACCCGGCGGTGACGTTGCAACCCGCAACGTGAAGTGACCCTCAGACGTTTGTCCGGACCGGTTGCGATTTGCTAGGAGGCGGCGCAATCCGGAGCGTGGCTCCCGCCTGACGAAAGAACCGGCCCCTCATGACCATTGCCTTCATCGACCTCCAGGCCCAGCGCCTCCGCCTCGACGGCCGGATCGAGGCCGCCGTCCAGGCTGCCGTCACCGGCGGGGCCTGGGTCATGGGGCCGCAGGTGCGTGAATTCGAAGCCGGCCTCGCCGCCTTCGGCGGGGCGAAACACGCCCTGGGTTGCGGCAACGGCACCGACGCCCTGGCCCTGCCGCTGATGGCCTGGGGCATAGGTCGCGGCGACGCCGTCTTCGTGCCCAGCTTCACCTTCGCCGCCACCGCCGAGGTCGTGCCGTGGTTCGACGCCGAGCCGGTGTTCGTCGACGTCGATGCGCAGACCTACAACATGGATCCCGGTCATCTCGAGGCCGCCATCGAGGCGACGATCAAGGAGGGCCGGCTGAAGCCCCGCGCCGTCATCGCCGTCGACCTGTTCGGCCAGCCCGCCGACTATCCGGCCATCAAGGCGGTCTGTGACAAACACGGGCTGAAGCTGATCGCCGATTCGGCCCAGGGCTTCGGTTGCACGATCAACGGCGACCATCCGCTGAAATGGGCCGACATCACCACCACCAGCTTCTTCCCGGCCAAGCCGCTGGGCTGCTACGGCGACGGCGGGGCGGTGCTGACCAATGACGATGATCTGGCCCAGCTGATCGACTCCCTGCGCGTGCACGGCAAGGCCGTCGCCCGTGACCTCGAGGGTCGGACCTTCGAGCACGACACCAAATATCTGAACATGCGCGTCGGCCTGAACTCGCGCCTCGACACCATCCAGGCCGCCGTCCTGATCGAGAAGCTCAGGGTGTTCGGCGAAGAGATCGAGATGCGCAATCAGGTCGCCGCCCGCTACAATGATCTGCTGCGCCCCCATGTCGCCGCCGTGCCCGACGTGCCCGCCGGCAATGTCTCCAACTGGGCCCAGTACACGATCGAACACGCCGACCGCGACGGACTGGCCGTGCATCTGAAGGCCCAGGGCGTGCCCACCGCTGTCTACTATCCGATCCCGCTGCACCTGCAGCCGGCCTATGACATGTATCCGCGCGGCCCCCAGGGTCTGCCTGTCACCGAGCGGCTCAAGGAGCGGGTCATCAGCCTGCCGATGCACGCCGATCTCGACGAAGCCACCCAGGACCGCATCATCGCCGCCGTCGCATCCTTCAAGGCCTGAACCGCATGACCCAGCATCTTCCCCCGCTCAAGGCCGGCGTCGCCGGGGCCGGCGTCATGGGCCGCAACCACGCCCGCGTGCTGTGCGACATCCGTGACTTCGACCTGACCGCCGTGTTCGATCCGGACGCCGCCACGGCCGAAGGGGTCGCGGGTCTGTATGAGGCCCGGGCCTTCACCACCGCCGAGGATTTCGTCACCGCCGGCCTCGACGCCGCGGTGGTCGCCACGCCGAACCGGCACCATGCCGACCTCAGCGTCGCCCTGCTGGAAAAGGGCGTCCATGTGCTGGTCGAAAAACCGATCGCCGCCACCGTGGCCGACGCCCAGCGCATGATCGACGCCGCAAAGGCCAATGACCGGGTGCTGATGGTCGGTCAGGTCGAACGCTTCAATCCGGCCGTCGATGCGGTCAAGCGCGCCATCGACGGTGACGACGTCATCTCGATCCAGATCACCCGCGTCGGTCCCTTCCCGCCGCGCATGGGCGAGGTCGGCGTGGTCATCGACCTGGCGGTGCACGACATCGACATCATCCGTCACCTGACGGACTCCGAAATCACCGAGGTCCAGCCGCAACTGGCCCGCACCCGTGCCGAACGCGAAGACACGGCCCTGCTGCAGTTCCGCCTCGCCAACGGCACCATCGCCCACATCACCACCAACTGGGTCACCCCCTACAAGGTCCGCACCCTGCAGGTGGCCACTCGCAACAAGTTCGTCGTCGCCGACCTGATCACCCGTCAGGTCACCGAATATTTCGGTCAGGCCGCCGATGGCTCCTACCAGACCCGCGCGGTCAACAGCTGGCCGGCCGAGCCGCTGAAAAAGGAGCTCGAAGCCTTCGCCCACGCCATCCGCACCGGCGAGACCCCGGCCGTGACCGGCGAGGACGGGCTGCGCAATCTCGAGGTGGCGCTGAGGTGTTTGGGGGAGGGGTAACTTCGCTGTAGGTCGCTCAGTCAGACGTACTGCCTAGAGCTTGCTGATTGACCACCACGGCCCCATCGGCCTGAGAGGCGATGAAGCGAAAGCGATTCGTCGTGATATGATGCTCATCGAAGGCATCATCATATTCAATTCGAGTTGAGATGTAGAGGTGACGACTACCAGTGATCCAGCTCGACGTTTCACCCTGCGGCATCGGAATGGATGGATCACTTGTTTCCAAGACAGAGTTGGGGCCCAAGTCTGTATAGCCGACCGTTTGCTCCCAACCGGGCACCTGTAGTGCGCCTTGAAGGTCGGGACTTTCGAACATGTAAGTGACGCCTATTCGGAATTTGTATGCGGGTGTCGCGCCAGTGTTTTTGTAGTTGATCGACAGCGTCGCCGTAGGGGCACCTTGCTCCCAATTCAATTTGCCCCCGTCCATAAACACATAGGCGCGCAACTGACGCTTTGCGACGTCACGGGAGATGCTCCCCTGCCAGAAAGCGGCAGCAACCGCTCCTAAGGTGAATGTCACGAGCAACAGGTTGATGATGTTGGTGGCGCTATGAAACCAGCCGAACCTCTTTGCTGGAGGGGCCGTTTCAGGGTCCTTTGGCTCGGATGTACTATCTACGGTCATATGTCCTTGCCCCCAAGCAACCGATTATCAGTTGATTTCGTTAAGTTTTTTATCAGTCTTAAGTGATCTCGTTAGCCGCCCACCACCTGCATCCCCAGCCATTCAGCCACCAGGGCCGGCTTGTCGCTGCCCTCGATCTCGACCGTGACCTCGTGCTTCAGCAGCCAGCGGCCGCCGCCCTTGTCCTCGGCGGACAGAAGCTTGAACCGGCCCCGCACCTTCGAGCCGGCCGGCACCGGGGCGAGGAAGCGTAATTTGTCGAAGCCGTAGTTGATGCCCATGACCACGCCCTCCAGCGGGGGCACGGCGTCAAAGGTCATCGCTGACAGCAGGCTCAGGGTCAGGAAGCCGTGGGCGATGGTGCCGCCGAACGGGGTTTCTGCGGCCGCCACCGGGTCGATATGGATGAATTGCCGGTCCTCGGTGATCTCGGCGAAGGCGTCGATCCGGGCCTGATCGACGGTGATCCAGCGGCTGACCCCGACCTCGGTCCCGACCTGACCGGCCAGGGCGGCGGGCGGTGTCGGCACCCCCTTGCGTTCGGTGCGGCTCATACAGTGACTCCCCAGGTTTCCGGCGTGTAACGATTTTCGATGATGGCAGAGAACAGGGCCGGATCGACATTCCCCCCCGACAGGATGAGGACGGTGGTGCGGTCCTTGACCGGCACCTTGCCGGCCAGCAGCGCCGCCAGCGACACGGCCCCGCCCGGTTCGACCACCAGTTTCAGCACCCGAAAGGCATAGGCCACGGCCGCCGCCGCCTCGGCATCCGACACCGTGACGACCCCGCTCAGCCGGCGATTGATCGGAAAGGTCAGCTCACCGGGCTGGGCCGACATCAGGGCGTCGCAGATCGACGGCCGGGTGACCGGCGGATGAGTGCGCCGCGCCCCGGCCGCCAGCGACAGCTGGGTGTCATTATAGGCGTCCGGCTCGACGGCGAAGACATGGGTGTGCGGCGACAGGGCCGTCAGGGCGACATTGATCCCGGCGACCAGCCCGCCGCCCGAGGCCCCGCACAGCAGTTGATGGACCGGCACCGCCCCCATGGCCTTGGCCTGCTCCATGATCTCCAGCGCCGTCGTGCCCTGGCCCTCGATGATCAGGGGGTCATCGAACGGCCTGACCAGTACACTGCCGTGCTCGGCGGCGATCGCCGCGCCGATGGCCTCGCGACTTTCATTGTAGCGATCATAGGTGCGCACCTCGCCGCCGAGGGCGATCACCCCCTCGATCTTCACCTTCGGACTGTCCGCGGGCATAACGATAATGGCGTGGGCGCCCATCATCCGCGCCGCCGCCGCCACCGCCTGGGCATGGTTGCCGGACGAATAGGCCACCACCCCGTGGCTTTTCTCCTCGGGGGTCAGGCGGCTGATACGATTATAGGCCCCGCGGAATTTGAACGCCCCCGTCACCTGCAGGGTCTCGGCCTTGATCAGCACCCGCCCGCCCAGCCGGGCGTTCAGCGCCGGACTCTCGATCAGCGGCGTGCGCACGGCGGCGCGGGCGATCTGGCGGGCGGCGTCCTGAACGCCGGCATAGGAGGCGATACGCATCTACCCACTTAACCCCAGTCGTCGGCTCTGCGTAAGATGGCATCATGAAACGCCTGATCCTCGCCATCGACCAGGGCACGACCTCGACCCGGGCCATCGCCTTCGAGGTGTCGCCACAGGGTGGCTTCAGCGCCCTGGCCGTCAGCCAGATCGAACTGGCCCAGCATTTTCCGCAATCCGGCTGGGTCGAGCATGACGCCGCCGAAATCTGGAACGCGACCCTGCAGACCTGTCGCGAGGTGGTGCGCGAGGCGGGTGGCATCGACCGCTTCGCCGCCATCGGCATCACCAACCAGCGCGAGACCTCGGTATTGTGGGACGCCGCCACCGGCGAACCGCTGCACCGGGCCATCGTCTGGCAGGACCGTCGCACCGCCGACGTCACCGCCCGCCTGACCGCTGAAGGGCACGAGCCCATGGTCCAGAACGCCACCGGCCTGATCCTCGACCCCTATTTCTCGGCCACCAAATTCGCCTGGTTGCTCGACGCTGTGCCGGGGGCCCGCGACCGGGCGGCGCGCGGCGAGGTGCGGCTGGGCACGATCGACAGCTGGCTGACCTGGAAACTGACCGGTGGGCGCAGCCACGTCACCGACGCGACCAATGCCAGCCGCACCGCGCTGATGGACCTCAAGACCCGGGTCTGGCGCGACGACCTGTGCGCCCTGTTCGACGTCCCGCGTCAGGCCCTGCCGGAGATTCGCGGCTGCAGCGACCACCTCGGCGACTGCGACCCAGCCCTGTTCGGCGCGGCCCTGCCGGTGCACGGCGCGGCCGGGGACCAGCAGGCGGCCCTGGTCGGGCACGGGGCCATGCGGCCAGGCGACGCCAAGATCACCTATGGCACAGGGGCCTTTCTGGTCGCCAATGTCGGGGCCGAACCGGTCATCTCGACCCGTCGCCTGCTGGGTACCCTCGGCTATCAGATCGGCGAGGATGCCGCCTGGGCGCTCGAGGGGTCGATCTTCTCGGCCGGATCCGCCATCCAGTGGTTGCGCGACGGAGTCGGGATGATTTCCGACTCGCGCCAGTCCGAGGCCCTGGCCCGAACCCTGCCCGACAACGGCGGCGTCTATCTGGTGCCCGGCTTCACCGGTCTGGGCGCGCCATGGTGGCAGCCCGACGCGCGCGGCACCGTCACCGGCCTGACCCGCGATTCCGGCCCGGCCCATTTCGTCCGGGCGGCGCTGGAGGCCCTGGCCTACCAGACCCGCGACCTGCTCGAGGCCCTGACCGCCGACGGGGCCCCGCCGCTGGCGGTGCTCAGGGTCGACGGCGGGGTCACGGCCAATGATTTCGCCATGCAGTTCGTCGCCGACATCTGCGAGGTCACCGTCGAACGCCCCGCCTTCCAGGAAATGACCGCCCTGGGCGCGGCCCGACTGGCGGCGCTGGGCGTCGGCCTGATCGACGACCTCGCCACCGCCCCGAGCGAAACCCCGGCCGTCTGGACCCCGCGCATGACGGCCCCGGAACGCGACACCCTGCTCAGGGGCTGGCGCGGCGCGGTCAAGGCGGCCATCATCGCCGCACAATGACCGATACCCCCCTGACCGACGTCCAGACCGCCTTTTCCGGCACCCGCGAGGTCGACCCCCGCTACACCCTCGACGAGGCGGCGCTGGACCGCTGGCTGAACGATCATGTCGCGGGCTATGCCGGGCCCCTGACCGTCCGCCAGTTCAAGGGCGGCCAGTCCAATCCGACCTATGAGCTGGCCACGCCCTCGGCCACCTATGTGCTGCGCCGCAAACCACCCGGCGTGCTGCTGCAGTCGGCCCATGCCGTTGATCGTGAGTTCACCGTCATCTCGGCCCTGCACAAACAGGGCTATCCGGTCGCCCGGCCCCACGCCCTGTGCAGCGACGACGCGGTGATCGGCTCGATGTTCTATGTGATGGACAAGGTCGAGGGCCGGATCTTCTGGGATCTAAAGCTGCCGGGCCTGCAGCCGGTCGAGCGCCGCGCCATCTATGAGGCCCAGACCGACACCCTGGCGGCCCTGCACCGGTTCGATCCGACGACCATCGGCCTCGGCGACTATGGTCGGCCGGGCAACTATTTCATGCGTCAGGTCGGGCGCTGGACCAAACAGTACCGCGCCTCCGAGACCGGGCCCAACCCGGCCATGGACCGGCTGATCGCCTTCCTGCCCGACAGCCTGCCCGCCGACGGCCCGACCCGTATCGTCCACGGCGACTTCCGTCTCGACAACCTGATCCTCGACCCGACGAAGGCCGAGGTCCGGGCCGTGCTGGACTGGGAGCTGTCGACCCTCGGCGACCCGATGGCTGACTTCTCCTATCTGCTGATCGGCTGGGTCATTCCCTCCAGCCTGCGTAACGGCCTGGGTGGCAGTGATCTGAAAGCCCTGGGCATTCCCTCGATCGAGGAGACGGTCGAGCGCTACGCGGCCGCAGCCGGGGTCCCGGGGCCGCAAAACCTGGACTGGCTGTTCGCCTACAATCTGTTCCGGCTGGCGGCCATCTGCCAGGGCATCGCCGGGCGGGTGCGTGACGGTACCGCCGCCAGCAGCCACGCCCGCACCATGGCCGCCCAGGTCGAACCCCTGGCCAGTGCCGCATGGGGATTTGCGAAAAAGGCCGGGGCCTGATCAGCGCGTCGCGGCGCTCAGGATTCGCCGGTCGGCGCGGGCCTGAAGCAGCACCACCACAGCATCCCCTTCATTCACCGTCGGCGGCAGGTCGAACAGGGTCGAGCGACCGCTCCACGTACCGAGACGGGTCACACCGCGCACGACGTTGAGCTGACGCACGGTGCGGCCGCGATTGTCGCCGCGGTCGATCTCGACGCTCTGCAGGCCCGGCGTATAGGTCACCGCCACCACCTCGGCCCCGCCCTGCGGGGCCCGGCCCGAGCCGACACCGACCCGTTGCCCTCCGGCGCGGAATTCGATTTCAGGCGGAAACACCCGGCGCGCGGCCTCCTCGTCAATGGCCAGCTGCAGTTCCGGCGGGCGCGTGCCCGAGACCTGACGGCGGCCGTCGATAACCACCTGTGGCGTCGAGATCGACCGTAACCGCAGCGCCTGACGATAGGCGTTCTGACGTTCGGCGAACTCGGGCCGGGCGAAGGTGTCGGGCCAGCCGAGATAGTCCCAGTAGTCGACGCCATAGGTCAGGACGATGATGCCCGGCGTTCCCGCCGCGGTCTCGACCAGCTGATTGGCTTCCGGACAGCCGGCACAGCCCTGGGCGGTGAACAGCTCCAGCACCACCGGCTCGCTGATCACCGCGCGACTGGCCGGGCGTGCGCGGCTCGGCTGGCCGCCGAACGACAGGGCGCTGCCCGCCGCGACGAGACCGACGGCCACCGCCGCCACACCGAATATCCAGCCCCTGACTTTCATCGGCGGCAGCTTAACCACCCCCCGGCCATCACCGCCGCTCATTTTAACGTGAGGAGACGTGAGCTCAGTCCATCAACTGCTGGGCCAGATAGACATAGTGGCGGGCCCAGCGCCGGGCATTGGCCACCGGATCGGCGTCGTTGGAGTGCCCGCCCGAGGTTTCCTCATAATAGAGGTGGTCATGGCCCTGATCGCCCAGCCGTGCCGCGAATTTGCGTGCATGGCCCGGGTGGACCCGGTCATCGCGGGTATTGGTGGTGATGTAGACCCTCGGATAGGCGACCTCGGAGCGCAGCTGCTGATAGGCCGAATAGCGGGCGATCCAGGCGGCCTCCTCGGGAATGCGGGGATCGCCATACTCCCCGATCCACGAGGCCCCGGCCGGCAGCTCGTGATAGCGCAGCATGTCGATCAGTGGGCTCTCGATCACCGCCGCATTGATCAGCTCCGGATGCTGGGTGACCGTCACCGAGGTCAGGACCCCGCCGTTCGAGCGGCCATAGATGCCCAGACGCCGCGGCGAGGTGATGCCGCGTGTTTCCAGGTCGCGGGCCACGGCGGCGAAATCATCAAAGGCCAGCTGGCGGTTCTCGTTCAGCACCGCCTGGTGCCAGTCGGGCCCGAACTCGCCACCCCCCCGAATGTTGGCGTTGACATAGACCCCGCCCTTCTCGAGCCACAGCTTGCCCATTTCCGGGATGTAGGCCGGCGGCTTGGACACCTGGAACCCGCCATAGCCGTACATGATCGTCGGCGCGTGGCCGTCCATAACCAGATCCTTCGGCCGGACGACGAAATAGGGGATCTTCGTGCCATCCGAAGAGGTGGCCTCGAACTGTTCGACGACATGGGTCGAGGCGTCGAAGCGAGCGGGGGCGGTGGCGACCGGCTCGGCGCGACCGGCGGTTCCGACGCGCAGGTCCAGAAGGTTCAGGGTCGCCGGTGTCAGGAAACCCTCATAGCTGTAGAATTGGCGATCCGACCCCCGACCGGCATCGCCCAGATGCACCGCGACATTGTCCGGAACCTCCAGGTCGGCTTTCAGCCAGCCCCGGCCCCGTGTGTCGAGAAAGCGCATCATCCGTCCACGGACGTTGTCATAAACGGTGGCGACGATCCGGTTATCGAAAACCGATACCTCCTCGACCGACTGGCGATTGCCGGGGACAAAGACGGCATCTGCGCGGCCCTGACCGTCACGTAACCCCGCCAGGGATGCGGCCAGCAGGCTGCCGGCGCTGAACGTTTCACCCGCCTGGGTCCACGGCTGTTCGACGCTGAAGATCAACTGGTCGCGAACTGCGCCATGCACGCTGACTTTCGAAGGCAGGCTCAATTTGACCGCGCGGCCGTCCAGCCACTGAAGGGTTTCGCTGCTGAAGGTGTCGAGCGGCCGGTTGAACAGCACCGCCAGGATCGCACCCCGGCCGTCGCGCAGGACGCTGGCACTGACGCCATAGCCGCCGTCGCCGATGTCGCCGCGATAGACCTCGGTGGCCTGGGCCAGGGTCTGGCCGCGCTTCAGGGTCTTGATGATGAAGGGGTAGCCGCTCTCGGTCAGGGTGCCGGGTCCGAAATCAGTGGCGACCAGAAGGGTGTCCCGGTCCAGCCAGCTGAGGCGGTGCTTGCCCTCGGGCAGGACGAAACCATTGTCGACGAAGCGTTTGGTCGTCAGGTCGAATTCCCGCACCACAACGGCGTCCTTGCCGCCATCGGACAGATTGACCAGGCAGCGGGTCTCGTCAGGGGCCAGACAGTTGGCCCCCTTGAACACCCAGTCCTTGCCCTCGGCCGTCGACAGGGCCCCGATGTCGAGCAGGATCTCCCACTGCGTGTCGGCAGAGCGGTAGGACTCAAGCGACGTGCGCCGCCACACCCCCTTGGGATTGGCCGCGTCCTGCCAGAAGTTTCCGATGCCGTCGCCGAGGAAGCTGGGCCCCGGAATCCGGTCGGTGGCCGACAGGATGGCAAAGGCCTCCTGACGGTAGGTCTCATAGCGCCGGTCCCCGGTCAGGGCCGCCAGCGACGCCGCATTCTCACGGGCGACAAAGGCCATGGCCGCGTCGCCATGCACCTGTTCCAGATCCAGATGATCGTCGGCCGCGGCCACCCCGGCCGGGCTGAGGTCGGCGGGGAAATGCGGCGGCGGCGCGCGCTCGGCCATGACCGTCGGCGGTGCGACACCGTCGCCCGGCATCGTGGCGCAGGCCCCCAGCAGCAGAGCCGGAATCGCGGCGGACAGGATCAGTCGTTTCATCTCAAACTCCATTCATTCCGGCGCAGGGATCTGCGTATCCATCAGCCGCCGCGTCAGATAGGTGTATTCCAGCGCGATGCGCCGGGCCGTCTCGCGCAGGTTGGCCCCGGCCGCGTGACCGCCGTCGGTGTTCTCGTAGAACAGCACCGGATAGCCCAATTCCTCAAGCCGCGCCGCCGCCTTGCGGGCGTGGCCGGGATGGACCCGGTCATCCTTGGTCGAGGTATGGATAAAGACCTCTGGATAGGGCTGACCCGCGCGCAGGTTCTGATAGGGCGAATAGGCCTGGATCCAGGCCCGCTCCGCCGGAATGTCGGGATTGCCGTATTCGCCCTGCCACGAGGCCCCGGCCAGCAGCTTGTTGAAGCGCAGCATGTCGAACAGGGGCACCTGGATGACGGCGGCGTTGATCAGATCGGGCCGCTGGGTCAGCATTGCCCCCATGAACAGCCCACCCTGGGACCCGCCCATGATGCCCAGTTTCGGCTGACTGGTGATGTCGCGCGCGATCAGGTCCAGGGCCACGGCCTGAAAGTCCTCATGCGCCCGCTGGCGGTTCTCCTGCAGGGCTGCGTCGTGCCAGTTCGGCCCGAACTCGCCGCCACCGCGGGTGTTGGCGATGACATAGACGCCGCCGCGCTCCAGCCACAGCTTGCCGACCGTGGCCGAATAGCCGGGCAGCAGTGAATTCTGGAACCCGCCGTAGCCGTACAGCAGGGTCGGGTTGGAGCCGTCGGTGGCCATGGCGTCACGATGAACCACGAAATAGGGGATCATGGTCCCATCGGCCGAGCGCGCCTCGAACTGGTCGACGGTCATACCGGTGGCGTCGAATTTGGCCGGCAGGGTCTTGACCTGATCGACCGCGCCCGTGGCCGCGTCGGCCAGCCACAGGCTGGACGGGTTCAGATAGCCGGCGACGCTGACGAACAGCCGGTCGTCGATCTCCGAGGCCGAGCCGACCCCGACGGTGACGTTCTGCGGCAGGTCCAGACGGGTGCGGGCCCAGTCGCCGTTCGCATTGGGTTCATAGACATAGACCCCGCCGCGCACGTTTTCGAACAGGGCCACGACCAGCCGGTTTCGGGTAGCGGTCATGCCCTCAATGGCCTCGCGCGGTCCCGGGCGGATGATCAGCCGCGCCGGCGTCGCCGGATCGGCCAGCCAGGCGTCGAGGGTCCAGGCCAGAACGTCACCGCTCTTGAACGTCTGGCCCGAGGGGGCGGTCCAGTCCTGTTTGGTGGTGATGACCAGCTGGCCCTGCACCAGGGCCTCGATGTCCGACTTGGCCGGAAGCTCCAGCTTCGTCGTGGTGCCGTCGGCATTCAGCCGCCAGGTCTCGCCCTCATAGAAGCTGATTCCGCGGTTGATCAGGGTCGCCTGTGCCACCCCGTCGGCGTCACGCAGCGTATAGCCGGACACCGAGACATCGTCCGGCTGGCCGGTGAAGACGGTCTCGGCCCGATCCAGCGTCTGGCCGCGCCGCAGCCGTTTGACGATCATCGGATAGCCCGAACTGGTCAGGCTGCCCGGACCGAAGTCGCGCGACACCAGCAGGGTGTCGGCGTCGATCCAGCTGGCCCCGCCCTTGGACTCCGGCAGAACAAAGCCGTCGGTCACAAAGGTCCGGCTGGTCCGGTCGAACTCACGGATGGTGACCGCGTCCTTGCCGCCGTCGGACAGGGACACCAGACAGCGGGTCTCCCCGGGCGGCAGGCAGGTCGCCCCCTTGTAGACCCAGTTCTTGCCCTCGGCCGCTGACAGGGTATCGAAATCGAGGATGGTCTCCCACACCGGCGCGGCACTGCGATAGCTGTCCAGACTGGTGGTGCGCCACAGGCCGCGCACATGCTCAGCGTCCTGCCAGAAATTATCGATCGAGCCGGCGTGATTGAACCCGGGGTTGGGGATGCGGTCGCGCGACTGGACGATCTCCAGTGCCTGCTGATGCAGGGGCTCATAGCGCGGGTCGCCCTGCAGCACACCGAGGGACCGGGTGTTGTGTTCATTGACCCAGGCCATGGCCCGGTCGCCGTCGACCTCTTCCAGCCACAGATAGGGATCGGTGGCATCCGAGGTGGCGAAGGCTCCCTCGGCGAGGGGCGGATTGGGCGGGGAAGCAGGGGTCTGGGCCATGGCACCTGTCGCGAGGGCAGTGGAAGCAAGAAGGATGGCGAGCGAGGCGGATGGACGGATCATGCTGGCGTTCCCGACGATGAGATGGCGGCACCTTAACCGTCGGTCACCGCCCGGCAAGGCGAGTGGCCGCTTCCTTACGGTTTTGTCACCTGCGCCTCAGTGGCCCGGATCGGGAATACAGATCGCCTCGCCACAGGCCTTACAATGAACGGCATCGGGATCGTGCCGCTGCAGTCCGCAGGTCGGACAGGGAAAATGGACCTTGTGTGGCATCAGCAGGGTCTGGCCCAGCCGCACGAACAGGGTGACCCCGACCAGCATGATGACGATCGACACCAGCCGTCCCCAATTGCCCGGCAGCAGGATGTCGCCATAGCCGGTCGTGGTCAGGCTGGTGACGGTGAAATACAGGGCGTCGACATAGCCGGTGATGCCCTCATAGCGGCCCATGAAACTGGTGTAGACGAAGCCGGTGGCCACAAACACGAAGGTGATCAGGGCGACCACCGCCTTGGTTGAATCCTCGACCCGGGTGTCGTCATAGCGACGGCCGACCGTGCGCCAGAAGAAGTCCGAATTGATCAGGGTCCACAGCCGCAGCACCCGCAGGAAGCCGAGATTGAACAGCCAGGCCGGAAACAACAGGGTCGCCAGCACGAACAGGTCGACCCAGACGATCGGTTTCTTCAGCCAGGCCCGGATATCCGAAAAGGCCCAGGCCCGCGCCGCCAGATCGGCGGCCAGCACGGCGGCGATGACATAGTCGATGATGTAGAAAACCCGTGCGTCGCTCTTCAGCACCGGGGCCGCGACGAAGAAGCCGACGATCAGCACATCGAGCACCAGCACCGCCAGCCGGAACCGCACCGCCGTCTCGGACGAGCCATGATACAGGGCCCGGACCCGTGCGCGCAGGCGCAGGCCTTCGGGTTTGTCGACGTCGTCGGAGCGGCTCATGGGGCAGCGATACCGTGCTTTGTCCGATCCGGAAACCGCGACGGCTTCGCCGCGGGATGTTCAGGGTCTATAGGCTCGGGTTGATGACTCACCCCTTCGTCAAGATGAATGGTGCCGGCAACGACTTCATCGTGGTCAATGCGCTCGAGTCCCCGTTCGCCCCGACGGCCGATCAGGTCCGCGCCATCGCCGATCGCGACGCCGGTCAGGGCTGCGATCAGCTGATCGTCATCGAGCCCCCAGGACCGGAGGTGCCCACGGCCGACGCCTTCATGCGAGTGTGGAACGCCGACGGCGGTGCGGTCGAGACCTGCGGCAACGCCCTGCGCTGCGTCGGCTGGCTGCTGATGCAGTCGACGGGCCGGGACCGGATCGCCATCGACACCCTCGGCGGCCCGACCACAGCGACCCGGGCCGGGGACCTTCAGGTGACGGTCGATATGGGTGCGCCAAGGCTGGACTGGCGCGAAATTCCGCTGGAGGAGGAGATGGACACTCGCGGCATCGAGCTGCAGGTCGGCCCCATCGACGCCCCCCTGCTGCACACCCCCGGGGCGGTCTCGATGGGCAATCCGCATGTGGTTTTTTTCACGGATCGTCATGACGACACCTTCGTCCGCGGCTCCGGCTCGATGATCGAACATCATCCGCTGTTCCCCGAAGGGGTCAATGTCGGCTTCGCCAATGTCCTGGCTCCCGATCGCATCCGCCTGCGGGTGTGGGAGCGCGGGGCCGGCCTGACCCGGGCCTGCGGCACCGGAGCCTGCGCCGCCCTCGTCGCCAGCGCCCGTCGCGGCCTGACCGGCCGCAGGGCGGTGATCGAGGTCGACGGCGGCGAGCTGCTCGTCGACTGGGACGAGACCACCGGCCATGTGCTGATGACCGGACCCGTCGAGATCGAACGCACCGGCACCCTGACCCTCCAGGGTGCCCCTGGGTAAGGAATGGTGCCGAACCGCGGTTGTGGCCCTCCGCCGCGCGCTCTAGGAACAGATGAAGTCCCCCAAGACTGCGAAAGACGCCGATGCCCGACCTGACCGACAAACAGACCTTCTCCGATGAAGACGCGCTGGAATTCCACCGCGCGCCGACCCCGGGCAAGATCTCCATGGCCCCGACCAAGCCAATGGCGACCCAGCGCGACCTGTCGCTGGCCTATTCGCCCGGCGTGGCCGTGCCGGTCCTGGCCATCGCCGAGGATCCCGACAAGGCCTATGACTATACGTCCAAGGGCAATCTGGTCGCCGTCATCTCCAACGGCACCGCCATCCTCGGCCTCGGCAACCTCGGCCATATGGCCTCCAAGCCGGTGATGGAGGGCAAGGCGGTCCTGTTCAAACGCTTCGCCGACGTCGACAGCTTCGACGTCGAGGTCAAGACCACTGACCCGGACGAATTCATCACCGTGGTCAAGAACATCGGTGACACCTGGGGCGGCATCAATCTCGAGGATATCAAGTCCCCCGAATGCTTCGTGATCGAGAGCCAGCTGCAGGACCTGCTCGACATTCCGGTCTTTCACGACGACCAGCACGGCACCGCCATCATCTCGACCGCCGGCCTGATCAACGCCTGTCATATCACCGGCAAGAAGCTGGAGGACATCAAGGTGGTCCTGGCCGGTGCCGGTGCCGCGGGCCTGAGCTCGATCGGCCTGATGAAGGCCGTTGGCGTCCGGGCCGAGAACACGACCATCGTCGACCGCGACGGCGTCGTCTACAAGGGCCGCGCCAACGTCGACCAGTGGAAGGCCGCCCACGCCACCGACACGCCGCACCGTACCCTGGCTGAGGCCATGGTCGGGGCCGATGTCGTGCTCGGCCTGTCGGCCAAGGGTGCGATCACCAAGGAAATGGTGGCCTCGATGGCCCCCAATCCGATCATCTTCGCCATGGCCAACCCGGACCCCGAGATCACCCCCGAAGACGTGGCCTCGGTGCGCTCCGACGCCATCATGGCCACCGGCCGGTCGGACTATGTCAACCAGGTCAACAACGTCCTCGGCTTCCCCTACATCTTCCGCGGGGCCCTCGACGTGCGCGCCCGCCGGGTCAATCACGAGATGAAGGTCGCCTGCGCCCAGGCCCTGGCCCAGCTGGCGCGCGAGGACGTGCCCGACGAGGTCGCCGTCGCCTATCGCGGCCGCAAGCTCAAATTCGGCCCCGACTACATCATCCCCTCGCCGTTCGACCCGCGCCTGATCTGGTACATCCCGCCCTTCGTCGCCCAGGCGGCGATGGACACGGGCGTGGCGCGCAAGCCGATCGAGGATATGGACGCCTATCGCATCCAGCTGCGCCAACGCGTCGATCCGTCGGCAGCCCTGATGCAGAAAATCGCCTCGGCGGTGCGCGCGGCCCCGAACAAGCGGATCGTCTTCGCCGAGGGCGAGGAAACTACGGTCATCCGTGCCGCCTGGGCCTTCAAACAGGCCGAGCTGGGCACCCCCATCCTGTTGGGTCGCGAGGACCTGATCCGTCAGAACGCCACCGAGGCCGGACTCAATTTCGACGACCTGGGCATCGAGATCGTCAACGCCCGCATCTCCGACAGGAACATCGACTACACTGACTTCCTCTATGGCAAGCTGCAGCGTCGCGGCTATCTGCGGCGCGACGTGCAGCGGATGATCAACCAGGACCGCAACTATTTCGCTGCCGCCATGCTGGCGCGCGGTGACGCCGATGCGGTGATCACCGGCACGACCCGCAATTTCAACATGGTGCTGAAGGAGGTCCGGCGCGTCCTCGACGTCACCTCAAGCCTGATCGGCCTGTCGGTTGTGCTGGCCAAGGGGCGGACCCTGTTCGTCGCTGACACCTCGATCCACGAGTTACCGGACGCGGCCGAACTGGCCGAGATCGCCATCCAGGCCGCAGCTACCGTGCGCCGCATGGGACGCAGTCCGCGCGTCGCCTTCCTGTCCTACTCCACCTTCGGTGACCCTCCGGGCGACCGCGGCGAGATGATCCGCGAGGCCATCCGCATCCTCGACCAGCGCGGCGTCGACTTCGAATATGAGGGCGAGATGCCGGCGGAACTGGCGCTCGATCCCGAAGCCCGCTCGTCCTATCCTTTCATGCGCCTGTCGCGCGACGCCAACATTCTGGTCATGCCCGGCATCCACTCGGCCTCGATTTCCACCCGGCTGGTCCAGGCGCTGGGCGGGGCGACCGTGATCGGCCCGTTGCTGGTCGGGCTCGAGAAGTCGGTACAGATCGTCTCACTCGGGGCCTCGGTCAGCGAAATGATCAACGCCGCCACCTTCGCCGCCTATGAGGAAGGCCTGCCCCACGAGGGGTGACGGGTCAGGACGGGCGGGGTTCGCCGGCTTCGACCCCCGCCTGTTCCGCCTGACGGGCCTGAAGCTCGGTCTGCTTTCGGGCCACGATGAAGGCCAGTACCACTGCGAAGATCCCGATGAAGGTCGAATACAGGAAGAAGACCATATAGCCCGCGCCCAGGGCCGCGGGCGTGACGCCGCTCGTCGCCGCGCCCTCGACGAGGGAGCCGGCAGGAAGGTTGGCGAACATACCCTTCAACGGCGCGAAGAGCCCCCCGGTCTCGGCCGCCCGCGCCGACCCCTCGACGACCCGGCCGGACTGGGAAGCGATCAGTTTTCCGGGCAGGCCATACAGCGAACTGAACAGGGCATACTGGGTCGCGGTAAAGCCCAGGGACGTCAGGCTGGACATGTAGGCGATCAGGGCCGTCCCGGCGAAGCCCGTCGCGGCATTATCGATGCCGATGGCGATGAACAGCGCGCCCAGATCCGGTCCCTGCACGGCCAGCCAGGCAAAGACGAGATTCGACACCGGACTCATGAAGGCCCCGATGACCATGGTCCGGATCAACCCCAGCTTGGCGACCGCCCAGCCGGCGATGAACACGCCGAAGGTGGTGGCGAAGACGCCGAAGACCTTACGCACCTCGGCGACCTCGACCTTCTCGAACCCCAGATCGAGATAGAAGGGGTTCATGATGTTGAGCACGAAGTCAGACAGGCGATAGACGCAGATCAGCGCCAGGATCAGCGTCGCGACCCCCGCGAACCGGCCATAGAAGTCCTTCAGCGGGTCCCCGAAAGACCCGGCGAGATAGGCCCCGGGCCGGGTCGGGACACGCGGGATCGGCCAACAGGCGAAGACCAGCAGTGCCAGACCGCCGAAGGTCGCGGCCACCTGGATGTAGACGCCCTCGGGTTTGGCGACCCAGACAGCCTTCAAGGTGTCCCCGTCCGCAGGCGACAGGCCGACCAGCTGCAGGCCACTGGCCAGCATGTCGGCTCCGCCGGTCAGACCGGAGCCGATGATCAGGGCCGCGATCACGATGATCAACAGGCGCACGACCCATTCCAGAATTTCGAGCGGTGGCCGGGACGGAATGTCTCCGACCGGGATGGGCCGGATCGCGTGGGCTTTTTCGCGCGGGGCGAATACGGCAGCGGCGATACCGATGCCCATCAAGGCCGCCATCACCGCATAGGAGACATTCCAATTGTAGACCTCGGCCAGGACCAGGGGCAGGGCCCCGGCCAGAATCTGGGCGAACCGGTAGCCCAGCTGGTACGCGGCGGCCATGGCCCCGTGGCGTGTGTCGTCAGCGACCTCAATCCGCCAGGCGTCGATAACGATGTCCTGGGTCGCCCCGAACACGCCAGTCAACACGGCGAACAGGGCCACAGTAGCCAGCGAACCGGACGGGTTCTGGCCCGAGATCGACCACAGGCCGAACATGACCATCACCTGGGTCACCACCATCCAGGACCGACGATGTCCCAGCCATTTGGTCAGGATCGGAATCGTCGTCCGGTCGATCAGCGGGGCCCAGATGAATTTCAGGGTGTAACTGAGGGTCGCCAGGCCGAAGAAGCCGATGATGGACAACGACAGTCCGTCCTCGCGCAACCAGGCGGACAGAGTGTCGAAAATCAGCAGATAGGGCAGCCCAGCCGAAAAGCCGAGCAACAGCATGATGAAGACGCGACGCTCGGCGTAGACCGCAAGGCCTCCGAGGCGGCCTGCAGGTTTGTCAGGCGTGGCGTTGTCGGTCATCGGCGCTGGCGTCTCTCGCTTCGGACGCCCGCGGCGTCTATTCGCCGGCGACCTTGGCGTGGACCGGGCGGTTCGTCCAGCGGGCGAGTGAGCGACGCAGGGCGTCCGGCTCCAGCGGCTTGGTCAGATGATCGTTCATCCCGGCCTCGAGGCAGGCCCGGCGATCCTCGGCGAAGACGTTGGCGGTCAGGGCCACGATCGGGGTCGTATCCCCCCGGGCCCGGATGGCGCGCGCCGCCGTGGGACCGTCCATGCCCGGCATGCGCATATCCATAAAGACGATGTCGTAGCGCGCCCGGGTCAGGGCCGCGACGGCCTCGTCACCGCTCGCCGCTGTCTCGACCGTACATCCCTCGCGTCGCAACAGGGTCGCCGCCAGCAGGGCTCCGACCGGATTGTCCTCGACCAGCAGCACGCGCATGCCGGCGAAGCGGATGGTCGCCACCCGATCGTCATCGGCAGACGGGGGGGGCGGCAGGCCCGGCTTCGGCGCGGTCCCGGCAGCGGCCACGGCCAGCACCCGTTCGGCCAGCGAGGCCCGCCGGAGAGGCTTGATCAGATAGCCGTGGAATCCGGCCGACCGGTAGCGGGCGATCAGATCCCGCTCCGACGGCTTCAGCAGCACGATGCCACGGCCCTTGGTGGGCCGCGCGACCAGACCGCCGCTGCCGGCGGCCATGGCGTGATCGACCAGGGTGACCGGCGCGGTGGTCTTGACCTTGCCGCCCGAGGCCTCGATCTGCTCTGTCGCCGCGGCCCGGACCAGGGCGTCGGGAGACTGCACGGCCACGGTATGGCGAGCCAGCGGCTGACCCCGCTCGACCGATACGGCGACCGGGTCAAAACTGGCCTCAAAACGGAAGCGCGAACCGGGACCGGCCGGGCGGTCGGACACGGTCACCTTGCCGTTCATGGCGTCGGCGAGACGTTTGACCACGGCCAGCCCCAGACCCGCCCCGCCGAAGCGGGTCGCGTCCGAAGCGTCGACATGGCCGAACTCCTCAAAGATACGGGCCCGCGCCTCGTCGGGAATGCCCGGCCCGGTGTCGTCGACGATGAAGGCCAGGCGCGGCCGGTTGCCGGCGCGGGCTACCCGTTCGACGGCGATGCGAACACCGCCGGTCTCGGTGAATTTCACGGCATTGCCGGCCAGGTTGAACAGCACCTGCCGCAACCGACCCTCGTCGCCCAGAACATCCGGCACGTCGGCGGCGACAGACCAGACCAGCTCCAGACCCTTTTCATGAGCGCGCGGGCTCAGCAGTTCGGCGACGCTGCGCACCAGGGATTCAATGTCGACCGAAGCGGAATCGAACTCCAGCCTGCCGGCCTCCAGCCGGGCGTAGTCGAGCAGGTCGTTGACCAGTCCCAGCAGGTGTTCGGCCGACTGTCGCGCCGCGTCGGCATAGGCGCGCTGGGCTCCGTCCAGCCGCGTCCGGGTCAGCAGACCCAGCATTCCGATGACCCCGTTCAACGGGGTCCGCATCTCATGGCTCATCAATCGCAGGAACTGATGCTCCGCGCCGTCCGCCTGGGACAGCGACGCCCCGATTCCCGCTGCGATGTTCTTCGCCCGTCGTGTCATGTCTGATCCGGTCTCCCGGGAGCACCATAGGCCCCCAAGGGTTAAAGACGGCTCAAGGCGAAAGCGCCGTCATGCCGACCCCGGGCCGGGTCGGGACCGGGCCGTCGAAACGGGTCCCCACAGTCGCGCGACGGTGCACCAGGGCCTCGGCCACATGACGGCGCACCACCCCGTCTGCCCCCTCCAGATCGGCAATGGTCCGCGCCAGCCGCAGCGTCCGCACCCAGCCGCGCGCCGTCAGCCCCCCGGCCTCGCCGACCCGCATCAGCAGGGCCCGGCCCGGGGCGTCGGGGGTCGCGAACCGGTCGAGGGTCTCGCCCGAGGCCCGGGCGTTCTGACCCTGATCGGGGGACAGGTCCGCCGCGCGCGCCCGTTCCGCCTGCAGCGCCCGCGCCACCGCCACCCGCGCCGCCGCCTCGGCCGTGCCCTCGGCCGGAGGCGGCAAGGCCATGTCGGCGGCGGTCACCGGCGGGGTCTCGACCGTCAGGTCGATGCGGTCGAACATCGGGCCGGAGATACGGTTCTGGTAGTCGCGCTGGCAGCGCGGGGCCTTGCCGCAGGCCCCGCGCCCACCACCATCAAGGCCACAGCGGCACGGGTTCATCGCCGCGATCAGCTGGAACCGGGCCGGATAGCGGATATGGGCATTGGCCCGGGCCACGACGATCTCGCCGGTCTCCAGCGGCGCGCGCAGGGAATCGAGGGCCTGGGCGCTGTATTCCGCCATTATGGAGCAAACACACCTAGGGGCGAGCTACCTGCGCGGCCGGCGGGCTTGAAGCGGAGGAGTCAGTGGCGTTCGACGTGGCCGAGCTCGCATCAAAAGGTAGGTCACCAAGGCAGTTACAAGCGCAGTTAAAAGACTGACGACCGCCCCGCCGAAAAACAGGAGCCAAGTTTGCCGACGATCCTCCTGTTTAGAACGTTTTTCGGAGAGCGCCCTCACGGAAATCTTGGCAGCGGCAAGGCGAGGGGAGCAACTGACTTCGCAGACACCCTCGATTGCCGCCACCACGGTGATTAGTTGAGTTGAATCTGCGTCAATCAGTCGATTTGTTATCACCCATCTGCTGAATTCTTCTAGAGATTCAGAAGCAGGCCTCATCGCAACGTCGTCAAGAAAATGGCCTCCGTATGTGCGCTGACAGCATGGAGGCATGACTATTGGGGGGGCTGGTGCGGAGCCTGAAACTGCAATCACACTCGAAAGCGTTAGGATCAGTATCTTGCTCCGCAAAAGGGTTGAGGCGCTAGGACACGGTGCTTTGCATTTATGGATATCAAGACGCCTATGCATCGCGAAACCTGTTTCATCCGTTGCGCTTCATGGAGTGAAGCCTACCGACAGCGCTATTCACGTATTTAGAAGCTGCGTCATACTTCCTTCGGGGGCTCGCCCATTTCAGGTTTAAAGGCCTTGGGATTCTCATCGTGTCTGATCTTCTCATTGATGTAAAAACCGTCATCTTTAAGAAGTTTTTTGACATATGCCTCCCATAGGCCGCCAACAATTATTGCGCCGATGAGACCGACAAAAAGTAAAACAAACAATATAACGGGCAACCACCCATCTATAAACTCAAAAGATGCTGATTCGTGTGAATATATCGAGTAACGATCTCGATCTCGAATGTATTTTATTAGAAAAACGCCGTCTTCATTAAATATGCGAAGATTAGATAGAAGATGAAGAGAGTCCATGTCGTGGAAGCTCCACATGTAGATGTCCAGCGAGCCACCAGCAGGAATATTGGGTAGGCGGACCTCTTCGACATCATTGAAAAATGATCTATCATCACCATCCCCTTCACCATTAACTATCAGTATATCGGATTGGCGATTTCCGGTTTGAAGCCGTGCATCGGCAATATCCGAGACGCCCCTGTTCCGAATATTTATCCGTGCGAAATGGCGTTCGCCGGGCTTGACCACGTATTCGACCTGATGGGGTTCGATTGCTCTTAGCGCGAGCAGTCTGTGAGGATCGCTTTCCCGACTTGAAGGGTATGGCTGCCAAAACCCGATGTAGACGTCAGCAATAACGCTCTGAGGTGCGAAGGCCTCTTTGATGCGGTCTTCATTCGCGACGATCAAGGCACCCGAGAGGGCTGCCAATAGCGCGGTCCAGATGCTTCCCCAAAACCACTTCATATCATCGCCATGCGTTCTGCTGAGATTCAGCGAGGGACATCGTAAGGGGAAATCGGAAACCATGACAACGAACGCCGTTCGTCGTTATGGCTCCAAATGGCTCAGCAATCGGGAAGGTCGTCCAGGTTGTTCTTGGTCGTCTGGTCACGATCCGTCCGGAGATATTTCCCCTTCGTGGAGTCGTTGACGACCCTGATCTCAGTCCGTCCGTCCGTCCAAGGAACGTGGTAGGTGTGGACGCCGTTCTCGATGTCGTGGATCGCATCCGCTTTGGAACGCGGCGACCAAGCATCGCCTTCGTTGCAGAGGCGGGTAATATCCCCCTGCGAGTTCTTGCCCGTTTTACGCACAGCACGATCAGCCATAGTCATATTCCATCTGTTGGAGATGACCCGGTCGCGGAGCGACCGGGTCGGAAAAGTTCAGCTACCAGCGACCCGGTCGAGGACCGGGAGAGCCCGGCGGCCCGCTCGGAAAGGACGGTCGTTGGGGCGGCTGAGGAACTGAGGGACGGCCTGGCGGCGGTCCGCTCGGACGGGATGGACGTTGGGGAGTCATGTGAGTTTCTTTCGAACGAACGGCGTTCGCAACTCTGACCTGTCGTGCAGGTTGATTCGGTAAGGCTTCTGATTCTACCTTGTCCGAATCATTGAGAGCGCAAGCCTTGATGGTGAAAAGAGGGGAGGGTCGGGTTTCCTCGGCGACCAACTTTGGAACCGACCTCTCCTCTCAGTCTCCCTACCCTCAGCCGCATCACGCCAGCTTAGGCAGGCCGTCTTTGCGCGCTACTTCTTGCGCGGTTCCGACACCGTGCCCTTCGGGTTACGGACGGCTGTTCTCGTCGTCACGTATTTGCCCGAGGAGGCAGAACGGTGCGGACCCTTGGGCGGCGATTTGCCGGTCATCCCAATCTCCTACAGTTCGGTTACGTGGCCCTGCCCCACGCTGGCACTCATCATCGTGGTCTGCCAAAACCGATTCCACAAGCCCATGTTGTGGGTAACTCCACAAAAAACGCATCATGTGGTGGACAGCGCGACCGAACGGTCCGATTCTAAACCTGAATGGGCCGATTTGGGCACCCTTAACAAGTGTGATGTTCGAGCTTTGTTCGCGGCGAACGCAACTTATCAGCGTTCTGTTAGGGCTATCGGCTGACGGGTGGTTAGTCGCTCGTTGCATAGATTGGAGGCATGAAAGCCACTCCAATCACCCCCCGCGACCGCACCGGCCGCCACACCGACCAATCCTTCATCAACGCCCTCAACCGGCGCTACGCCCTGATCAAGGGTCGCTATGAGACGATCGAACAAGAATGCGAAACGGTCACCGGTGGTGCCGCCGCATTGATCGAGGCGCAAGATCGAGTTGAGAGCGAGAAGGTCTTGATGAAGCGGACGCTGGACGCCATCGAGACGCTGGCTCGATCCATCGATCCTGACTGGCGGGCCGGTCGCATTAGCGCCATTGCACCCAGGCGGCGGGACGGTAGCACCGGCAAGATCACCCGTTCCGCAGCCAATATTCTACGGAAAGCCAATCGGCCTATGACCGTCCGTGAACTGGCGCGCGCCGCGTGTGAGGCTCACGGTTTTGACCTCGAAGAACGGAACGTCGCCCGCTTCGACAACGCTATCCACACATCGTTCTCGCGTAAGGTCGGAAGGCAGCTTGGCGTAATCCAGGGGCCTCCGAAGCGCTATTTCATCCTGGAAGCAACATCCGAGGCCGCGCGCCAAGATCGTCGCCTGCGCGGCGCTGCCAGTAGCCCTTCATAGACCTGGAGACCGGGGCATTCGCGGTAGCCCGCAGGACGGCCGCAAACTGCTGACCGTTGCTCACCCGGCGGAAATCCTCCCGCCAACCAATCTCGTCGGCGTACCCTTGGAGATACCGGCCAGACATACGGTGATAGACACCGCGCTCTGCTCGTCGGACGCGGCTGTTGAAGCTCTCGCACCAGTTCGTATGGACCGTGTGACCATCCTTGACCTCGACGTAGCGCTTCTTGTGCGTGACCTGCTTGACCAGGCGATGGAAGTGGAGTGACGCCCAACCTGATCCTTCGTCCGCATGGATGGTCGCGTGCTCATCCGTGACGGCCAAGATGAATGCGACGGCGTCCTTTTCCTGATCGCAAACCATGCTCAGCGTTCGACCGCCACGGCGACGCTCGCGGACGGAGACAAGGACCTTCCGTTTGGCCCGTGCCGTCAGGACATCCTGCCACTCTTCGGGAGAGTAGTCCTTAGGATTGAGCTTCCGTCGGTCCTTACGGGCCTCCGTTGGGTTTCGGGGCTTGATGTGACCACCGACCCAGACGCCGTCGATCTCCACAATGCCCGTCAACTTGTCGGCGGTGCGCATCGAGCCCATCGCCTCTCGCAGCTTATGGGCCATCGCGAAGGCCGTCTTGTAGGAGACGTTGAGATCGCGCCCGATCCGCAGCGCTGCGCAGCCATCGACCCCGTCTACAAAGATCATGATGGCCGCGAGGATGTCGCGAAACGACAGCTTCCGGCTGGCGAACAGCGTGCCCGAGGTCAGCGAAAACTGGCGCTCACAGCCTTTGCACTTGAACAGCCGGCGGCTGGAGATTTCGTAGATCGCGTCGACGCCGCAGTGGGGGCAGAACGGCTCTCCTCCGTTTTCCGCAAAGCGGACCGCCCGGAACGCGGCACGCGCCTCGTCCTCGCTCATACGAGCGACCTGGACGACGCTTAGCGTCCGCGCTTTGGCGCTGAGGAGAAAGTGCTGCTTCAATCGGCCTTCCGTGCAAACGTATCGAATACGATGACATATGCAGCGCGATGGGCGACGTTGTCAATGGCAAATGCATCACATATGATGATGTTTGCAGCGGAGGTGATGCTTGAGACGGTTGGCGCATGTGCATGTGACGGACCCGGTTGTGGTCGAGGGTGTGGACTGGTCGCGCTACGCCAGCGGCCTCATCAAGTCGTCATTGAAGCGGCGAGACTTGACCTATGCCGATCTTGTCGAGGCATTGGCCCGCCAGGGTGTGAAAGAGTCCGAGCCGAACCTGCGGAACAAACTGAGTCGGGGATCCTTCACAGCGGCATTTCTTCTCCAATGTCTTGCTGCCATTGGGATTAGCTACATCGACATTTCGGACGTGTTTGTGCCGGCCGAGGTGGTGGGCAACTTCCCGAAGGTTCCTCGGCTGGACGAAGCAGAGGAGTGACGGAAGGTGAAACTCAGTCCTCGGCCACGGCGGCAGGTTCACCCGCTGATGGCACCGTCAATGGAACGGTGTCGAGCCCTCGGCTCGCCAGCAGTTTCGCTTCATCAAACTGTCGGCGCACAATCAGAGGCCGCTCGCTTCGAACCGCCTTGCCATAAGCGATAAATTCCAAGAAGCGGAGGTTTGGGATCACCTTCACGTGGTCCTGACTGTAGACATTCGCGAGATAGCCGAGGCTCGTCTGATCAACGAGCGAATGGGTGAAATAGGTGTTGCACTGGCTCAGGATAGTTTTGCTGACTAGGGCCGTGCGCTGGGAGACGATCAGCAAGCCGACGCCGTATTTTCGGCCTTGTAGGGCGATCTGGCCTATACGCCCCACCACCCACTGAGTGTCGTTGTCGAACCCTGAGCCTGCGGTCTCGGGAATGATGGTGTGCGCTTCCTCCAAAACGATCAGGGTTCGCCGCTTCTTTCGATTCGCTCTCGCCCAACCCATGATTTCGGACAGGAATAGTTCCGTCGTCCGCAGGGTCGCACGCGTGTTCGTTACTTCGGCCAATTCGAACAGACCAAGCCACTCGGTGTCGCTCTCCAAGAACTCGGCAACGTGGGTCGTCACACGGGTTCTGACGCCGTCGATGAAGGTCTTCAACGCCTTCTTTTCTGCCTTTGCGCCGAACTCGCCGGTCTCGACATCGAACAGGAGTTTGTCGAGATCGACGGTTTCCTTTCGGGTGAGTCCCATCGCCTTTGGGGCCAGGTCGCCCAATCGCTTGCGATATTCGCCCGTCAGATCGACACAGAAGACTTTCGTCTTCTGGGCAACGGCCACGCGGATGACGTCGAGTGCGAGTTCCGTCTTACCGGTGCCGGTGACCCCTAAGATTGCGGAGTGATACTCCACGAGGTCGGGCAGGTGGGCCTTCAGCGCGATGTTGGTGGAGGGGATCGTGCCGATGACGAATTCTCCAGTCTTGAGTTGGGCGGAGACATCCAAATCTCCGGCCAACTTAAAGACCGGGTTGTTCATCGGCGGAAGCCAGGGGAATTTCTTGAAGCCCTCCAACGGATCGACCGTTCCCAATTGTGCGGCGTGGACAATATGAGTCCCGCGAGGGTTCTGCTTGAAGCTTTCCTCCGCTGTCTGGGCGTCCAGAATCTGGTAGAAGACTCGGCCGTTCGGCAGGTTGCAGAAGACCACCATGCCTTCCTCTAGCCCGCGCTCGCGTGCCACTTCGAAGCGGATCGACGAGATGTTCGAGCCCTCCACTACGAATCCGACCATCTCGACAGCTTCATCTCCTCCGACCAGTTCTCCGATCAAACGCGGAAGGGTTTCCTCGTCCGTGCACTCATACACTTCCCCGGTCTCGGTCTGATCAACCTCAAGCGAGGCATCGCCGAAGCAGATGCCAGTGGCGACAAGTTCGTTCTCCTGCACTTGGGTGAACAACGGCAGCACGTAGGTGATGCGTCCGCCCGGTAGCGTCGCAATATGAGCGCGATCCTCTTCCCATGGCGTCTGGCTGGTGAGCGTCACCCTGACGATATTGGGGTGGTCGACACGTTGAACGAGACCGACGAGCGGCAGAACCGATTTATTCTGGACGAAGCCGGTCAGCTTCAACACGACCTGCAACAGCACTTCGATCGGTTTCAGGAGCGCGAACCCAAACCACAGGGCAAGCAACAGCGCGATCTTGGTAGGGTCCGAGTAGAAGCCAAAAATGCTGATGAACGCCGTGGCACCAAACAGCAGTTCGCCTCGGGCCAGTAAACTCGCGATGCTGAAGAACAGCGCCCTCCATCGCTCTAAGCGACCGCCCTTTTCGAGAGCGCCCGCCAGCCCAGCTACCACGGCAACCAGAATGCCATAGGCGACGATGATTGATGTCGCCGGCACGACAACGTGCTGGAGGTTCGTCGCGGTCGAGAGGTCGAGTGTGAACAGGGCAAGCAGCACCCCTAACGCCGCGCCTAGCGCATCGCGGGGAGGGCGATACCAGGGCGCAGAGATCAGCCCCAAGCCCCAAAGGCCTAGGGCCGAAAGAAGCCAGAGCGTTTCTCCGCCTCCGGTCAGATACCAGTGGCCGGTAACCCACACATAGGCTCCGTAGAAGATAGCGCTGTTGAGCGCGAACGCTGCGAAGCGCCACTTCTGCCTCAGAAATCCTGATGTCGTAGACACGGCCACCCTCCCCGGGGAACGGCATCGTGCACCAGACTCGAGGATGGATGCCAGAACAACCTCTTGTAGATCAGCCGTCCTTGCCCAACGAGCGCTGGCAACGGGCGTTTCCGCAAGTCGGGCAGCTACCTGACGGTGTCATGGGGCCACATCGCGTTAGTAACCGAAGGGTAGGGAGTCGGCGGTCAAGGTGCGCCCAAAGGAGCCGCGTAGATGAAGCCGATCCCCAGCAGCTACCACAATGAGTGGCACCCTGTTGACGCTCCGGACGATTGGTTTTCCGACGGGAAGGAATACCGCTTTGGTCCCGCTATCCGGGATTTGGCGGAGGTTGAGTTTGTGAAGCAGTCAGATGGCGTCCTAACCGTTCATTTGAAGGTGCCACGAGCCGATCGAGTGACGTTTGATATGCCGATCAACCCAAAGGGGCGTCAGGCACTTTCCATTATGCTTTCTTGGGACGAAGAGACCGCGTCTTGTTCCGTGAACGGTGAGAGGGAAAGGCGACCCTTCTCCAACGCCTCGGCAACTTCTTCATAGGTCAGAAGCCGCCCATTTTCCCAGATTTTTACGTCACTAGGGCCGCAGATTACGACCTCCGGCGGAGTCTCGTTCGACATCGCTTCTCGCTTGTGGGGCCGAGAAATCCGTCTCGTATCGGCGACCAGATATGGGTCGAAAACTGGTAGCTTGAGCGATTTACGGCCAAGCCGTGAGGCTAACTTATACCCTATCACAGAACGGTGAATTGTCAAGATCGACACTTCTCGAAGCTCGCTAAGTCACCACCGAACTTTCCCCGGCACCGGTAGAGAGGTTCGAGCCCCTCGTCTCGTATACGTTGCATTGCGGCTTCGGCTGAGCCACGTTGATGGTTCTATGGGTTGGAGAGGTCTGATGGCCAAAAAGCCTTTGAACGAACACACGAGCAAGAAGGTCGCTTCAAAGGCGTCCAAGCTGCTTCGAACCTCAAAGTCTAAAGCGGTTAAAAGCGTTGCCGCATCGGCGCTCACACAGGCGCGGGGGCGCAAGAAGAAGTAGCGTCTGGATATAGACCGAAACCACCCACCGTTAGAAAATTCGAGGGGAAGACGGTCTTGGAGGGGGCATGGCAAAGAACGAAGGGGCAGGTTGCGGCGGACTAATCCTCCTTGGATTCATAATCTTCGCCATCGGCCGCTGCTCTGGTGGCGCGGAAGACAAGGCAACCGCGTCGCTAATTGACGGCTACGCCCCTGCTGCGTCCGACCGTCAGCGCACCCTCTATCATCGCTACGTCCAGCCTTCGTCGCTCAACTGCCGAGTCTCCCCTTCAACTAGGGCAGAGCGAGTGGAGTCGATCGGCCGCGCCTCCTACGTCGGGATCATCGAAACGCGCGATGGGTGGTCGTTCCTAGATCGTCCGACAGACTGCTGGGTGTCCAACTCCCATTTAGCGTCGAGCCCACCACCAGCGGAGATTAGGCCATTGTATAGCGGTGGAGGCTCAGGCGGCGGGCAGCGCAGCAATGCCTCCTCTACGCGACGGCGCGGAGGAGCGTTCGCAAACTGCTCTGCGGCCAGGGCCGCTGGCGCTGCGCCTGTATACGCTGGCGACCCCGGATACGGCCGGCACCTAGATCGTGACGGGGATGGAATCGGCTGCGAATGACTCAGGCTGACGCCTTCAGCAGATCAAGCGCATTCACCTTCAACACGATCGCAATCCGCTCGACCACATCCAGCGTCGGGTTTCGCTGACCCCGCTCGATCTGCCCGACGTAGGTGTATGCCAGCCCGACATCATGAGCCAACGCCTCCAGGGTCACCCCCTGCTCGCGTCGCACCCGTCTGACGTTCTGACCGAAAACCTGCGCCAACTGCATGGGCGCACGGGCAAGGGAATCTTCACTTCCGACCAGTCACTATAGTGATCAATCAATCTGGAGGTCCCGCCGTGACGAACCAAATGAACGCCGTCGCCATCATCATCACGCTCGCCATTGCATCACCCGTTGCGGCCCAAACGCCGTCGATGTCTGCACAGGCAAAGGCTGCGGTGGTGGAATCTCTCCGTGATCCCGACTCCGCGCGATTCCGCAGCGTCCGATACAGCCGTCGACCGAATGGTCAGACGATCTACTGCGGCGAGGTGAATGCCCGCAACGCGATGGGCGGCTACACCGGCTATGTCCGCTTCATTTCGTCGATCGCGCCTAATGGCACCGTGACGGCCGAGATCGCGAGCGAGCGGAACGTGGCGGGTTCCATGATCGTCAACTCGGTGTGGGGGCAGGTATGCGACGCGCCGGGCGTTACGCCGGTGACCTTCTAGGTCATTGGAGGATCGTCAGCCCTAGAAGGCCGATCAGGATCAGGCCGACGACGACGCACAAGGCACGCAGCAGAAGGTCCTTTAGGTCAGGACCCGGCCCCCATTCCTCCCAGGGCCGGCCGTCGTTCTTGATCCATTCGTGCCGTAACCGCCGCAGCCACTTCATCCTCTCGCCCCCGTCGGCGCCAATGGTCAGTCATGATCAACGTCCTCATGACCGAACTGGCTTCCGGTGCCTGGGCGACGATACTGCCATCGCAGAGCCCGATAAAGCCGGGACCCTCTCTGGCCTCGGTGACATGGTAGAGGCGCGGCCCGCGCCAGAACTGAAGCGTTCTCATCGGGCCAACTCCCACCCCTGATAGAGGCCGGGCAAAGGGACGACTCGAACCGTGCCGTCCGCCTTCAGCTTGGTCAGACAAGCACCGACTCGTTTGCGCATCGTGACGAGCGTGGCGTCGTTGGGCTTCAGCCCACGAAGGCGCACTTGTTCATAGACGATGTCCAATGAGGTGATCGGCCGTTCGGCTTCGCGCAGCATACGAGCGACAAGACGGACAACCTCGCCCTTTTTGGCGCGGTGTTGGGTGGGATAGCGGACGACACGGTCGGCACGAACTTCCGGCTCAAAAAGCCGAATAGCGCCGTCGATATGATCCAGATCACTGATGATCAGGCGCTCGTCAGCGCGGACACGCTTAAGGAGCTTCGCGAGTTCGGCCCGCTTCGAAAGCAGGCCTGCGACGGTGTTAGGGCGTTCGTTTTCCATGCGGAAGAACGTAATGGGAACAACCAATTAGTCACTATAGTGCTTGGTGTGTTTGCTCCATAATGGCGCTGTATTCCGGCAGCTCGTCGAGGAACAGGACGCCATTGTGGGCCAGCGAGGCCTCGCCCGGCCGGGCCTTGAGCCCGCCGCCGGTCAGGGCCGCCATACTGGCCGAATGGTGCGGACTGCGGAACGGCCGGTCGCGGGTCAGGGCCCCGCGTTCGATCAGGCCGGCCACCGACCAGACCATCGAGGTCTCGAGAAGTTCGGCCGGCGTCAGCGGCGGCAGCAGGCCCGGCAACCTCTGGGCCAGCATCGACTTGCCCGAGCCCGGCGGGCCGATGAACAGCAGATTGTGCCCCCCGGCGGCGGCGATCTCCAGCGAGCGTTTGGCGCTCTCCTGACCCTTGACCTCGCGCAGGTCGGGCACGACCCCGCCGGCGCGCACCGGGCCCGGCTCGGGCGGGCGCAGCACCTGGCTGCCCTTGAAGTGGTTGATCAGTCCGATCAGCGAACGGGGGGCCAGGATGGCGACGTCCCCGGCCCAGGCGGCCTCGGGTCCATTGGCCTCGGGACAGATCAGCCCAAGCCCCATGGCCGAGGCCGCCACCGCCGCCGGCAGGGCCCCGCCGACCGGGGCAATCTGCCCGTCCAGGCCCAGTTCGCCGATGGCGGCCCAGCCGTCGAGCGCGTCGGGGATGATCACCCCCATGGCGGCCATCAGCACCAGGCCGATGGCCAGATCGAAATGACTGCCTTCCTTGGGCAGGTCGGCCGGAGCCAGGTTGGCGATGATCCGCATGGGCGGCAGGCCCAGGCCGATGCCGGCAAAGGCCCCGCGCACCCGCTCGCGGCTTTCGGCCACCGCCTTGTCCGGCAGGCCGACGATGGTGAAGCTGGGCTGGGCCGCGCCGACCAGCTGCACCTGCACATCCACCCGGCGCGCCTCGACCCCGTCGAAGGCCACCGTCACCACGCGAGCGACCATCGCTCCCTCCCGTTATGCGGGAAAGAACAAATCACGAACTCAAAAGATGTTCAAGTCCCACCCGGTCCGGAATGACGTCGAATGATTTCCCGGGCCTGCAAAAAATCCGCCGTCGCCAGAAGCATCAGGGCGCAGACAACTGTTATCGGAATCAACAGCGACACCCCGGAAAAGACCGGCACAATCGCAGACAGCACCAGTCCCCCCGCCGAAATGACAACCCTACGCCTGTTCCAGATATTAAATTCTTCAAATACCCGGGCCATCCCGGCCCCATAGAACATGGACGCCCTCCAGATATTTTGGCTCGGAACGAAAAAGAATACTGCGTAAATCGCTGTAATAAGCGCCAGATACTTGAACCAATCCACGGATCACCTTTCAGTATAACCCCGCCCTGCGCCGCCGCGGATGTCACCCCGCCCGCTTCGCCTCGATCGCGTCCCACATCAGGGCGGCGGCGTCGACGCCGCTGAAGGCCTTGAGCTGCTGGGCCCCGGTCGGGGAGGTGACGTTGATCTCGGTCAGCCAGTCGCCGATCACATCGATGCCGACGAAGATCAGGCCGCGCGCCTTCAGCGTCGGGCCGATGGCGGCGCAGATCTCGCGGTCGCGCGCGGTCAGTTCGACCGGGGCCGCGGTGCCGCCGACGTGCAGGTTCGAGCGCACCTGACCGGCCGCCGGGATGCGGTTGATCGCTCCGACCGGCGCGCCGTCGACCAGCAGGATACGCTTGTCGCCCTGCGACACCGCCGGCAGGAATTTCTGGATCACCAACGGGTCGCGGCTGCCGACGGCGTGGATCTCGATCAGGGCTTCCAGATTGGGATCGTCCGCCTTCAGCCGGATCACGCCCGAGCCCCCGGCCCCGTGCAGCGGCTTCAGCACCACATCGCCGTGCTTCTTGTGGAAGGCGACAAGGGCGACCGGGTCCGAACTGATCAGGGTCGGCGGGGTCAGGCCGGGGAATTGCGTGACCAGCAGCTTCTCGGGCGCCGAGCGCACCTCGGCCGGGTCGTTGACCACCAGGGTCTTCGGATGAACCGTCTCGAGCAGATAGGTGGCGGTGACATAGGCCATGTCGAACGGCGGGTCCTGGCGCATCAGGATCACGTCAACGTCTTCACCGAGGTCCAGCCGCACCTCCGCACCGAAGGTCACATGGTCACCGGCCACGGCCCGCAGGGTCACGGGTCGGGCCCGGCAGAACAGTCGGCCCTCCTCCAGCGCCAGGGTGCGGAAATCATAGACCCACAGCGGATAGCCCCGGTCCTGGGCTGTCATCGCCATCATGAAGGTGGTGTCCGCCAGGATGTCGACCGCCTCCATGGGGTCCATCTGGATCGCGACCTTGAGCATGGAGTCTTCCTTTATGGCGCGGCCATCGTGGCGGGGAGTTTGGATGATCCGGGTGTCGGACCGTCCCTATGTGACCGGCGGCCGCCCCGGTCTCAAGGGGGAGGGGGTGTGACGACCCAACATTGTTTGCGCCGCCAGACCGTCAGGCCCGTCGCTGTCGATGTCGATGTCGCGAACATGGCGAGGAAGCCGCCCGGGGGCCAGCGCCACCAGATCCAGCCGCAGGGTCAGGCCCGCCAGACCCGGCCGTCCGCGCGCCACCGCCTGACCCGAGGCGCGCAGCCGCGCCAGCTGTTGCGGGCCCAGGGCGGTCAGGGCGGCGTCCAGCGTGGCGCGGCGTTTGACCTCAACCACGGCCAACACCCGCCCGCGCCGCGCCAGAATGTCGATCTCTCCGGCCCGGCTCTTCAGACGAAAGCCCAGGATTTGATAGCCCCGGCTCATCAGCCACAGGGCGGCCAGCCATTCGCCGGCGTGACCGCTCCGGTGCGCCGCCTGCCCCGACGCCCGCCGCCGACCCGAAACGGGCCGCACCGGAGCCGGAACGGGGCGCAGTCGTTTCATCCCCGCCCCTGCAGCTCCAGCGCCCGCTTGTAGAGCGGCTTGCGCGGCAGGTTCAGCGCCTTCGACACTTCCGCCGCCGCCTCGCCGGGGGCCAGCCGGGTCATGGCCTCGGCCAGGGCCGCGTCGACGTCGGCCTCACTGGCCACCTCCATCTCGCCGGGGCCGATGACGACGACGATCTCGCCCTTGGGGCCCTGACAGCGTGGATCGACAGCCAGCTCGGCCAGGGTGCCGCGCACACATTCCTCATAGAGTTTGGTCAGTTCGCGGGCCACGGCGGCCGGGCGCGGGCCCAGCACCGCCGCCATATCAGCCAGGCTGCCCGCCAGTCGCGGCCCGCTCTCGAAGAAGACCAGCGTCTGGCGCGCCGTGCGCAGCTCTTCCAGCATGGTCCTGCGCGCCCCCGACCTGGGCGGCAGGAAACCGGCGAACAGCACCCGGTCGGCCGGTAGTCCGGCGATGCACAGCGCCGCCAGCAGGCTGGAGGCCCCGGGGATCGGATGCACCGGCAGGCCCGCCGCGATCACCGCCCGGGCGACAACGAAGCCGGGGTCATTGACCATCGGCGTGCCGGCGTCCGAGACCAGCGCCACCACCTCGCCCGCCTGCAGCCGTTCGATCGCCCCCTCGGCCGCCCGGGCCGAAGCATGGTCGTCGCACCGCTCCAGCTTCGCCTTGATGCCGTAGGTCGACAGCAGCTTGCCCGTGACCCGCGTGTCCTCGGCCAGCACCAGATCCGCCGCCGCCAGCACATCCAGCGCCCGCAGCGTCATGTCACGCAGATTGCCGATCGGCGTCGCCACCAGATACAGGCCGGACGCGACAGGACGCGGCGGCGGGGCGGTCGGCGGAAATGGCGCGGGATCTTGGCTGGAATCTGGCATCGCCGGGACCGTGCCAGTGGCGGGGTGCGGGCTCAAGGGCAGAGCAAGAAAGGTTCAACACCACTCCCTCTCCCGCCGGGAGAGGGTCGCGGCTCACACCAGCAGCGCCCGCAGCACCCCGTCCAGCACCGGCCGCCCTGCTGCGGTGGCTACCACCCGACCTGCCGCCATCGTCAGAAACCCGTCGGCGATCAGTCCGGCCAGCGGGCCCGCCGTCACGCTCCGGTCCAGCACCGCCAGATATTCCAGCGCCACCCCCTCGACCGTGCGCAGGCCCAGCAACACCCGCTCCTCGGCGGCGGCGCGCGGGTTCAGGGTTTCGTGGTCGCGCCATGGTGTGCCCGCCGCAACGCCGGCGACATAGTCGGCGATGCCGCGATGGGCGACGGTGGCGGTGCGCGCGCCCTTGAGAGTCAGCCGCCCATGCGCCCCGGGGCCGAGGCCCAGATAGTCGCCGCCGCGCCAGACATGCAGATTATGGGCCGAGCGGGCCGCGACGCCACGCCCGTGGTTGGACACCTCATAGGCGTCGAAGCCCGCGCCCTCGAGCACCGTCTGGGTCACCTCATACAGGGCCGCCGCCAGGTCTTCGCCCGGCGGGGTCCAGCTGCCGCGCGCCACGGCCCGGCCGAAGGCTGTCGTCGGCTCTATGGTCAGCTGATAGGGCGAGACATGTTCGAACCCCATGTCGAGCGCCTCGGTCAGCTCGGCAGTCCAGCCCTCGACGGTCTGGTCGGGACGGGCATAGATCAGATCGATCGACAGCCGGTCGAAGGCCCGGGCGGCCACAGCGACGGCACGGCGCGCCTCGTCGGCCGAATGGTTGCGTCCCAGGAATTTCAGCGCCGCATCGTCCAGCGCCTGCACCCCCATCGACAGCCGGTTGACCCCGGCGGCGGCCAGGGTGTCAAACCGCCCCGCCTCGGCGTCGGTCGGATTGGCCTCCAGACTGATCTCGATCTCGCCGCGCGGCGGGAACAGGGCCTTCGCCCGGGCGATCACCGCCGCCACCGCCACCGGGTCCATCAGCGACGGTGTGCCGCCACCGAAGAAGATCGAGGCGAGGCGGCGCGGTCCGGTCAGGACCGCCTGGGCCTCAAGGTCAGACAGGATGGCCGCCGCCAGTCCGGTCTGCTCCTCGGCCCGGCCCCGCTCGCGCACGACGTTGAAGTCGCAATACGGGCAGATCCGCGCGCAGTACGGCCAGTGAATATAGAGGGCGACGTCATCTCCAGGGTCGCTATCGCGATGCGCGCGGCGCATCGCTGCCTGAGCGACGTCAGAGCCGGGGTGGAGCGGGACGTCAGTCAATCAGCGCCGCCTTCAGCTTCTCGAACGCCCGGGCCCGGTGGCTCATGGCATCCTTGGCCGTCGGCTCCATCTCGCCGAAGGTCTGGTCATGGCCGTCGGGAATGAAGATCGGATCATAGCCGAAGCCCCGGTCGCCGCGCGGCGGGAAGGTCAGCTGGCCGTCGACCCGGCCCTCGACCACAACGCACGGCCCGTCCGGCCAGGCCACAGCCAGGGCCGAGGTGAACCAGGCGCTGCGGTCCGGGGACCCGACCTCTTCCAGCCGTTCCTCGACCTTGGCCATGGCCAGGGCGAAATCCTTGTCCGGCCCGGCCCAGCGCGCCGAAAAGATGCCCGGGGCCCCATCCAGCGCCGCCACAGACAGGCCCGAGTCGTCGGCCAGGCTGACCTGACCGGAAACCGCCGCCGCATGGCGTGCCTTCAGCATGGCATTGCCGGTGAAACTGCTCTCGGTCTCGTCGGGTTCAGGCACATTCAGGGCCGCCGCCGTGACGATCTCGTAATTTCCATCAAGCAGCGCCGCGATCTCGCGCGCCTTGCCGGGATTATGGGTCGCCGCGACCAGTCGCATTCCCTTGATTAATTTCAGATTCATTCCGATCACGCCCTCGCAACAATTCCTTGCCAAAGTTTAATATCGTTAAACGATATGTAACATGACTTCCAGCACGGCACGACCTATCTATTTGATCAAGAACGGAGGCCGCAACGTTCTCCCGGTTGCCACCAAGAGCAACAAACCTGCTGCGGTTAACTGAATCGAGGGCATAAATTGTCCCGGTTATTTCGATGGAGACAGACAATGAACACCATGAGCGCATCCTTATGGATGGAAAAGGTCGGACACGGCATCATCAACGCCGCCCTGCTGGCCGCCTTCCCGACCGCCCTGGTCGCCTGCCTTGTTCAGGCGTTTTGATTGCCGACCACTTTGACGCCACCCTCAAAGCCCGCGATGTATAGATCCGCGTGTGGGTCAGCCGGACCCCACGCGGCAATCACCGCCCCTCTCCCGGCCTGAGGTTCGACCGTATGCGCCGCCCGACGATGGCATCTCTCGGGTCCCGCCTGCCGGGTCACGGATTCCGCGCCCCGAACCTGAAGGCCCTCGGACCAGGCTCGGTCGCCAGCCTGCTCAAGATCGCCCTCGACGTCGCCTATGTGCTGCTGGGTCTGATCACCAGCGCCCTGATCGTCGGCTTGATCGCCGCCATCTTCGTTCCCCTGGCCAACCTCAACATCACCGTGACAGACGATTCCGGCGGGCTGCAACAGCCCCTGACCCGCCCCCTGCTGCTGTTCGCCCTCGGCTCGGCCGCCGCCTTCTTCGGCAGTTTCATGCTGATCCTGCGCAGCCTACGGATGATCTTCCGCACCCTGACGGTCGGTGACCCGTTCCAGCCCGCCAATGTGCGCCGCCTGCGCCAGATCGGCCTGATCCTGGCCGTGGTCACCGGCGGTAAATGGCTGGCCCAAAGCCTGATCGCCGAGCGTCTGGCCCCCGGCATCATGACCCCCCAGGGCTTCACCGACCTGCTGACGCCGATTTTCTCCGTCCTCGTCGTCTTCGTGCTGGCCGAGGTGTTCCGCGAAGGTGCCCGCCTGCGTCGCGAATCCGAACTGACTATTTGAGCGTGATTGGATAGATTCCCGCCATGGCCATCCGCATCCAGCTCGATCGCATCCTGCTCGAACGGCGCATGTCGCTGACCGAGCTGGCCGACCGCGTGGGCGTCACCCTGGCCAACCTGTCGATCCTCAAGACCGGCAAGGCTCGCGCCATCCGTTTCACCACCCTCGACGCCCTGTGCCGCGAGCTGAACTGCCAGCCGGGCGATCTGATTGTGCATGAACCGGGGCCCGCCACCGTCAGCTTCGACGACGACGAGTCCTGATGGTCGCCCGGCGCGGTGGAGATCTGACCGGCGAGGACCGGCGCATCTGGGCCCGGGTCACCGGCTCGGTCGCCCCGGCCCGTCCGCTCAAGGCCCCGCGCATCGCTGTCGCGGGTCCGCCTCCGGTCGACCCGACCGCGTCGGGCCTGGCGCGACCAGCTCCCAAACCGGCGTTAAAGCCCGCCACCGGATCCGCCCCGCTCTCCCGCCCGGCCCTTCAGACCGCGACCCCGCGGGGTGTGCCCGAGGTGCTGGAGCCACGGCGTCAGCGCCGCCTGTCGCGCGAACGCGATCCGATCGAGGCCCGAATCGATCTGCATGGCTATGGTCGTTTCCAGGCGCAGGATGCGCTGACCGCCTTCCTCACCGGGGCCCAGGCGCGCGGCTATCGTGCGGTGCTGGTCATCACCGGCCAGGGTCGGCGCGGCGGCACCGGGGTGATCCGCGGTTCGGTCCATGAATGGCTGACCGGCCCGACCTTACGCGGGGTGGTGTCGGGCTTCGCCGCCGCGGCCCGTCACCACGGCGGGGACGGGGCGCTGTATGTGACGCTGAAGCGGCCGGGCTAGGCCGCGAGCTTCAGCCCGGCCGCTACGGCCAGCCGCTCGAGAGAGGTCATGGGCCGGGGGCCCCAGTGGGCGATGACCTCGGCGGCCGCCAGCGAACCGAGGGCCCCGGCCTCGGCCAGGGACAGACCACGGGCCAGACCTAGCAGGAAGCCCGCCGCATACTGGTCACCGGCCCCGGTGGTGTCGACGACCTTGCCGACCGGGGCGGCCGTTACCGCGACCCGCTCGGACCCACGCACGATAACCGAACCGTCCGCGCTGCGGGTGATGGCGGCGGTTTCGACGATCGCCGCCAGCTGTCCGGCGGCAGCCTCAAAATCCTCGGTCTCGAACAGGGCGAGGAGTTCGCTCTCATTGGCCAGAACGATGTCGGCCGAGGCCGCAATGAAGGCCAGCAGTTCAACGCGCCAGCGCCCGACGACGAAAGAATCCGACAGGGTGATGGCCACCTTGCGACCGGCGGCGTGAGCGGCTTCGGCGGCGGCCACGAAGGCGGCGCGGGCCGGGACCGGGTCGAACAGATAGCCTTCCAGATACAGAATGGCGCTGTCGGCGATCACGGCCGGATCGATGTCGGCCACGGTCAGCTGGTTGGCCGCGCCGAGGAAGGTCGACATGGTGCGCTGGGCGTCGGGGGTGACGTTGATCAGGCAGCGGCCGGTGCCGGCCCCGCCGCTCAGGGCCGGAGTGTCAAAAGTCACACCGGCGGCGCGAATGTCATGGGTGAAGACCTGGCCCAGGGTGTCGTCGGCGACCTTGCCCAGATAGGCGGCGCGCCCGCCGAACGAGCCGACGCCCGCCACCGTATTGCCGGCCGATCCGCCCGAGGCCTCGACCCCGGCGGCCATCGCGTCATACAGGGCCGCACTCTGGGCCTCATCGACCAGCGACATCGAACCCGGGGTCAGGCCCTGGGCGGTCAGGAAGGCGGGGTCACACGGAGCGAGAACGTCGACGATGGCATTACCGACAGCACAGACGTCATGGCGGGCAGGGGTGTTTGTTTGGGTCATGGCGCGCCCCTTAGCGGGCGCGGACGCAAATGGCCAGACAGGGACAGGCCGACGCACGGTTGCGGGCACCCCCGGTTTCGGGTCAGGAGACGATCATGACCCGTATCGCCCTGCTGACTCCCGACCCCACCGATCCCTCCTATGCGAGCAAATGGCCCGGCGTGCGCGACCGTCTGTCGGCGGCCCTGGCGGGGGCCGGGATCGAGGCCGTGGCCACACCCTGGACCGATCACGTGACCGGTGCTGCTGGCCTGACCGGGTTTTCACTGGTCCTGCCGATGATCGTCTGGGGTTATCACCGCGACCATCCGCGTTGGCTCCAGGCCTGTGCGACCTGGACCGCAGCGGGGCTGCCGCTGGCCAACCCGACGTCGGTTCTGGCGTGGAATTCGGACAAGGCCTATCTGGGTCGCCTCGCCGGGCGTGGCGTGCCGATGCCGGAAACGATCTGGAGTGACGCCGTCACCACTGCCACGGTCGTCGCCGCCTTCGACACCACCGGGGCCGAACGGCTGATCGTCAAGCCGACCGTCTCGGCCGGAGCGTGGCAGACCCAGCTCGTGTCGCGCGGCCAGATCCCGACCGACCTGCCGACGGAAGCGGCGATGATCCAGCCCTATCTGCCGACCATCGAAACAGCCGGCGAGACCTCGCTGATCTTCTTCGGCGACCGCTTCAGCCATGCGATCAACAAACGCCCGGCCACCGGCGATTTCCGCATCCAGGACCAGTACGGCGGTCTCTACACCCCCCTGGTCCAACCCCCGGCCGCAGCCCTGGCCCTGGCGCAACAGGTGCTGGCCGCCATCGACGAGCCCCTGCTCTATGCCCGCATCGACATGGTGCCGGACGGCGACGGGCGCTGGCTGCTGATGGAGGCCGAACTGATCGAGCCCGACATCTATCTGGACCATGCGCCCGACGGCGGAGCCGCCTTCGCCCGCGCGGTGCGGGCCCGGCTCTAGCGCGGGTCGTCGAGGCTGAGCCGCGACACCAGCACCGCCGCGCGCAGGGCCTGACGGGCCAGACTGTCCAGATCGACCCATTCGCCGTCGGCATGGGCTCCGCCCCCGGCCACACCCAGACCGCCCAGGGTATCGACGTCCTGGGCCACAAAGCCGCTGTCGGCGGCCCCGCGTCGACCGGGGTCGAACTCGGCCATCAGCGGCAGGTCGAGGTCGCGATTGACGGCGTTGAGCCGCACCAGCAGGGCACGGTTGCCGTCGGTCGGGGCCATCGGCGGATAGCCGCCCTCGCCGAACTCCAGCGTCGCGTCGGTCTGTGGCAGATGAGCGGCGACAATGGCCTGCATCCCGGCCCGGACGCGCTCGTCCTGATCACGGGTCAGGGTGCGCAGGTCGCCGCGGGCGATGGCGGTTTCGGCGACGATATTGGTCTTGCCCGAGGCGGTGACACTGAAGCCCTCGGCGTCGATCGCCGCGGGCGTGCCGCCGGCGATCACGCCGACATTGAAGGTCGCATTGGGCTCCTGCAGCTCACGCTGAAAGGCGTCGAGAATGCGGGTCATCTCATAAATCGCGCCATAGCCCAGCGTCGCATTGAACACGCCGCTGGAATGGCCAGTCACGCCGGTCGTGGTCAGGGTCCAGTTGGATGAACTGCGCCGCGCGACCGTACCGAACTCCTGTCCGTCATCCACGGCCAGGTTCTCGAACTCCAGTGCATAGTCGGCCGCCTGCCCGGCCGCGATCAGGTCGCGTCTGGCGATCGTCGCCGGCGCGCCGATCCGCTCCTCGTCTCCGGTCAGGACGATGGTGACATTGGCCCGATCCAGCTGCCCGGCCGCCTGCATCGCCCGCATCGCCGCAATGATGACCACGACCCCGCCCTTGTCGTCACCGATGCCGGGTCCGACCGCGCGGTTTCCCTCCCGAACGAAGGCCTGAAACGGCCCGTCTGCCTCAAACACGGTGTCGAGATGTCCGATCAGCAGCACATTGCGCCCGGGCCCCGGGTGGGTGGCGATCAGATGACCGGCCCGCCCGGTCTCGGCCATATCGACCCAGCGTACGGCAAAGCCCAGCGGCACCAGCTCGGCCTCAACCATCTCCCCGACGGCGCGCACACCGGCCAGGTTCAGTGTGCCGCTGTTCTGGTTCACCAACCGTTCCAGCAGGGCGATGGAGCGCTCCCGCTCCTGGGCCACCGTCTGCGCCATGGCGCGTTCGGCGTCACGGACCTGAGCATGAGCCCCGACGGGCAGGACCAGCAGACACAGGACGACGAGGATCAGGCGCATTGGAGACTCCCCCGGAAAACCGACCCCAGACCTCCCCCATGCGACGCGTAGAGTAAAGGTCCGGGACCAGATCCGGCCGGACCGTCGTCAGCCCCGTCGAGGGGCGGGGCCGATGGCCGCCCTCACCGTTTGCGCGCCCCCATCACGGCCTGAACCAGGAAGACGGCGAAGGCAAAGACGCCGACGCTGAAAACGATGTCGCCAGGAACGCGAACCCAGACCAGAGTCTCCATCAGCGGGCTGTGAATGAACTCGGCACTGCGGGCAAAGGCATAGTCGCGAGTGAAGCTGGCATGTGCCTGCAGCAGGCCCTGGGGCAGCAGCGACAGGAACACCATCATCGCCAGGCCGATATTGAGGCACCAGAAGCTGATCGCCAGCAGCCGGTTGTTCCAGCGCGTCGGGTCGGTCAGGCCGCGCAGGCAGAACAGCATCAGGCCGAGGCCGAGCATACCATAGACCCCGAACAGGGCCGCGTGGGCATGGGTCGCGGTCGTGTTCAGCCCCTGCATGTAATACAGGGCCAGCGGCGGATTGATCAGGAAGCCGAACAGGCCGGCCCCGATCAGATTCCACACCAGCACGGCGGCAAAGAACATGAACGGCCAGTGGTAGACCTTCTGCCAGTCGGCCACCGCCGAGTGCTGCGCCCGGCTGTAGGCCTCGAACCCCACCACCATCAGCGGCACCACCTCCAGGGCGGAGAAGACGCTGCCCAGGGCGATCACGGCGACCGGGGTGCCACTGAAATACAGGTGGTGAAAGGTACCGAGAACGCCCCCGGCCAGAAAGATCAGGGTGGCGAACAGGACCGAAGTTGTCGCGACCGAAACCCGGACCAGTCCCATGCGGACGAACAGGGCGGCGACAATGGCGGTGGCGAACACCTCAAACACCCCCTCGACCCACAGATGCACCACCCACCAGCGCCAGTACTCCATGATCGAAATGTGAGTGTGCTGGCCATAGACCAGCCCCGCGCCGAACAGCAGGCCGATGGAGACGGTCGCCAGCACCACGAGGTACAGCAGTGAGCGGCTCTGTTTTTCCCGAAAGCTGGGCCACATCCCGCGCAGGACCAGGGCGACCCAGAGTAGCAGGCCGATGAACAGCCAGGCCTGCCAGAACCGGCCCAGGTCGAGATATTCATAGCCCTGGTGACCGAACCAGAAATTGATCTTCAGATCCGGAATCATCCGGTTGATCGCCAGCCACTCACCGGCGAACGACCCGACGACGATGGCCAGCAGGCTGACCCAGAGGAAATTGACCCCGGCCACCTGCCATTTGGGATCGCGCCCACCCAGCAAGGGGGCCACATACAGGCCTGTGGCCAGCCAGGCCGTGGCGATCCACAGCACCGAAAGCTGGGTGTGCCAGGTGCGGGTCAGGGCATAGGGGAAATAGTCCGCCAGCGGCAGACCGTAGAGACCCTGGCCCTCGACCGCATAGTGGGCGGTGACGATGCCCAGACCGATCTGGGTCACAAACAGTGCCACGACCACCACGAAATATTTGAGGGTGGCCCGCATCGACGGGGTGATTACGACCCCCGCCATAAAGTCCGTCGTGGCAAAGCCCGTTTCCGGCTCGCCGTCGCGACGCCAGATGTCGAACTCCCTGGCATAATACCAGACCAGAGCACCGATCCCGGCCAGCAGCACGAAGATCGAGATGAAGGTCCACATGAATATCTCGCCCCCGGGCGTATTGCCGACCAGGGGCTCGTGCGGCCAGTTGCTGGTGTAGGTGATCTCCTGGCCGGGTCGCTGGGTGGTCGCGGCCCAGGCGGTCCAGAAAAAGAAGGCGTCCACGGTCCGGGCCTCCTCGGCCGACAGGGTCGCGTGCACCGGCATGGCGTACTGCACGCGCAGGGCCTGCCCCTGAGGCGAGCCGGCCTCAAACAGATCCGAAAAATGGGTGCCGACGGCAGTGATCGCCTCGCTGCGGGCCTCGCTAACGGTGACAACCCCTGTCTGCGGGTCATAGGTGTTGGTGCGCATCTCCTGACGCAGCAGGGCCTGCAGCCGCGCCTGCTGAGGAGCCGCCAGGGTAGCGTAGGCGTCACGGCCTTCATCGCGCGCCAGAATGTCCAGCAGGGCCAGCGCCTCGCGGTGCAGCCAGTCGGCGCTCCAGTCGGGCGCGACATAGCTGCCGTGACCCCAGATCGAGCCCTGCTGCATGCCCCCCATGGACTGCCAGACGTTCTGGCCGCGCTCGATTTCAGCCCGACTGTAGACCGTCTCGCCAGACGTGGACACGACGGCCGCGGGAATCGGTGGCTTCAGCTGATAGATCTGATGGCCGAAATAAATCAGCGTGCCGAACATCAGGATCATCGTTCCGGCGAAGATCAGCCACAGACGGCGGACCGGAAACTGCGCGCTGTAGTGAGCCATGTCTTTCTCCTGAACGGAACGACACTAGGCGATCGGCGTTCGCCGGATTTGATCTGGGTCAACAAGCGGGACTTTAATTCACGACCCCGGTCATCCCGCCGCCGATAGGCCCGACCGTGACGGACACAGATCAGCAATCGGACACCCTGCACAGTTGGGTTTTCGCGCCGTGCAGGTGTAGCGGCCGTGCAGGATCAGCCAGTGATGGGCCTTGGCCAGCCAGGCCTCGGGCACGATCCGGTGCAGCTGGGCCTCGACCTTGTCGGGCGTCGCGGCATTGGCCAGCCCCAGCCGGTGCGAGACGCGGAACACATGGGTGTCGACGGCGATAGCCGGTTCGATGCCCAGTTCGTTCAGCACCACGCTGGCGGTCTTGCGCCCCACACCCGGCAGGGCCTGCAGGTCGGCCCGGTTCAGCGGCACCACGCCGCCATGCTGCTCCAGAACGATCCGGCTCAGGGCGATGACGTTTTTCGCCTTGTTCCGGTACAGGCCGATGGAGGCGATGAAGGGGGTCAGTCCCGCCTCACCCAGGGCCAGCATCTTCGCCGGCGTGTCGGCCACGGCGAACAGCCTGTCGGTGGCCTTGTTGACCGCGACGTCGGTGGCCTGGGCCGACAGGGCCACAGCCACCGTCAGCGTATAGGCGTCGTGAAAACGCAGCTCGGTCTTCGGCTCGGGCATGATCGCTGCCAGCCGCGCGAAGATCATTTCAACCCGGTCGGGATCCGGCGGAAAGACCACGGCCCCCGTCAGTGGTGCGGAGGGTCCGGGTTTGCGGGAACGGGGTTTTGCCTCGGCCATGGTCAAGGCCTTCGCCGCCCCGGCCGCCGCGGTCAAGTCACCCGCCGCGCAGAGTCTGAAACAGGATGTGTTTGCCGACCGGACTACAGCGTTATTGATTTTTGGACGACATAGTCCATTTTAACGTCGATCCTCCCCGATCCTGATATTCCATCGAGTCCGTCATGACTGTTTCGCCCGTACTCAAAAAGCGCCTGCCGCTGATCATCAGCGTCGTCGTCGGCCTCGCCCTGATCCTTGGCGGCACGGTCTGGTGGCTGGGCAAGCAGCGCTGGGAAACCACCGACAATGCCTTTGTCCAGGCCGACACCACCCTCGTCAGCCCCCAGATCGACGGCTATGTGGTCGAGGTGCTGGTGGCCGACAACCAGCGCGTCGAGGCCGGTCAGGTGCTCGTTCGACTGGACGACGCCGATGCCCGGGCACGGCTGTCCGAAGCCGAAGCCAGTCTTCAGGCCCTGATCGCCGCCGTCGGCAATGTCGACGCCCGCGCCGCGCAGGAGCAGGCCCTGATCGCCTCACGTGCCGCCGGGGTGGCCCAGGCCCGGGCCCAGGCCGGACTGGCCAGTGCCCAGGTCGACCGTTACGGCAAATTGGCCGAACAAGGCTGGGTCTCACAGCAACGCATCCAGACGGAACAGGCCGGGGCCGAGACCGCCCGGGCCGGCGTGGCCCAGGCCCAGGCTGCTCTCGTCGCCGAACAGCGCGCCGCCGCCGTGCTCGGTTCGACCCGTGACCAGAGCCTCGCCGCCGTCGAACAGGCCCGCGCCGCCGTCGACCGGGCCCGTACCGCTCTGGACCGCACCATCGTCCGCGCCCCGGTCGCCGGCGTGGTCGGCGCGCGCGGTGTTCGGCCCGGCCAATACGTCCGCCCCGGGGCCCAATTGCTGTCGATCGTGCCGCTGGGCAACGCCTATGTAGTGGCCAATTTCAAGGAAACCCAACTGGGTCGCCTGCGTCTGGGCCAGAGCGTCGAGATCACCGCCGACGCCTTCCCCAATCAGCCCATCCACGGCCGGATCGACAGTTTCGCCCCGGCCACCGGCTCGGAATTCGCCCTGATCCCGGTCGAGAACGCCACCGGCAACTTCACCAAGATCACCCAGCGTGTCCCGGTCCGGATCGTCGTCGACAGCGCCGCCGGCGCAACCGTGCTGCGCCCCGGCCTGTCGGTCGAGGTCAGGGTTGATCTGAAGAGCGCGGGCGGGGCCAGCTTCGCCGAGGCCGGCACCGGCGACACCCGCCTGGCTGACGCGACGACCATATCGGTCGCCCGGGAATGAGCGCGGCCGTCACCGACGGCTCCGGCACGGCCCCCGCCCAGGCAACCGCGCCGCCGGCCGCAACGCCTGAAATCAACTGGACCTTCCTGCTTCTCGGCTTCGCCGGGATGGTGATCGGCCAGTTCATGGCCATTCTCGACATCCAGATCGTCGCCGCCTCCCTGCCGCAGATCCAGGCCGGCATCGGGGCCAGCGCCGACGAAATCAGCTGGATCCAGACCGCCTACCTGATCCCCGAGGTCGTGATGATCCCCCTGTCGGGCTATCTGTCGCGGCTGTGGGGCACCCAGAAGGTCTTCCTGGCCTCCTGTGCCGGATTCCTGCTGATGAGCGTGGCCACCGGCCTGTCGAACTCGATCGACATGATGATCTTCTTCCGGGCCCTGCAAGGCTTTGTCGGCGGGGCCATGATCCCGACCGTCTTCGCCGTCGCCTTCACCGCCTTCCCGCCCGACAAACGGGTCACTGCCAGTGTGGTCATGGGCCTGATCGTCACCCTTGCCCCGACCGTCGGTCCGACGCTGGGTGGCCACCTGACCGAATGGCTCAGCTGGCGCTGGCTGTTCTTCATCAATGTCGTCCCCGGCATGCTGGTCTTGTTCCTGGTCGGTCGCTACGCCGACTTCGACAAGGGCGACCGGTCGCTGGCCAAGGGATTCGACTGGTTCGGCCTGGGGCTGATGGCCGTCTTCCTGATGAGCATGCAGTTCGTGCTAGAGGAAGGGTCGAAGAACGACTGGTTCGCCGACACCGCCATCCTCGGTCTCGCCGTGGTCGCGGCCATCACCGGCCCTGCCTTCATCTGGCGTTCGCTGACCTATTACAATCCGATCGTCGAGCTGCGCGCCTTCGCCAACCGCAACTTCACCGTCGGCGTCATCATGACCTTCATCGTCGGCGCGGCCCTGTTCGGCGGTACCTTCCTGCTGCCACTGTTCCTGGCGCGGGTGCTCGACTATTCCCCGTCCGAGGTGGGTACCACGATGGTGGTCTCCGGCCTGGCCATGTTCGCCACCGCGCCCTTCGCCGGGCGGCTTGTGCGCAAGCTGGACCTGCGCATCCTGATGTTCTTCGGCTTCATCCTGTGCGCCTGGGGTATGTGGGACGCCCGCATCGTGACCGAGGAGTGGGGTTTCTGGCAGTTCGCCGGCATCCAGGCCATGCGCGGGGCCGGGGTCATGCTGGCGATGATCGCCGCCCAGCAGGTGACGATGTCGACCCTGCCGCCGCACATGGTCAAGAACGCCTCAGGGCTGGTGAACCTGAGTCGCAACGTCGGCGGAGCCTTCGGCCTGGCCTTTCTCAACACCTCCCTGATCACCAACACCGCCGTCCATATGGGCGAGCTGACCGACCGCATCGATCAGTCGAATTTGCAGATGCAGGGCATGCTGGCCGGCATGAGCGAGCGTTTCTCCGGCTCGATCGATCCGGACGGGGCCGCCCTGAAGGCCGTCTGGGGCATGCTGCAGCGACAGGCGACCACCCTGGCCTTCGGCGACGCCTTCGCCATGCTGGCCATCGCCTGCGCCGTTGCCGCCGTGGTTACCCTGTTCGCCCGGCCGGTGAAGACGACGCCCGGCGCCCCCCCACTGGAGGCCCACTGATGTCCCGCGCCGCCGGCCAGATCGACCTGAAGAAGAGCGAGGCCATTCTCGACGCCGCCGCCGAACTGTTCGGCGAAAAGGGCGCGGCCGCGACCATGGACGAGATCGCCCGGCGTGCCGGGGTATCGAAACAGACCCTCTACAATCGCTACGCGTCCAAGCTGGACGTCGGCCGGGCCCTGGCCGGACGGCGCTCGGATGCCGTCACCGCCCCGCTTCGCACCGAAGGCGACCCGCAAACCGTTCTGACGGCCTTCGCCGCCGCCCTGCTGACCAAGGTCTGCGACATCAACAACGGGGCCTCGCTCCGGGCTGTCGCCCTGATCTCGCCCGAAGCGCCCGACATCGCCCGGGCCATCTATGACGGCGGCCCCGGCGAGAGTCTGCGTCGCCTGTCGGCCTGGCTGGCCGACCAGCATAACCGCGGCCTGCTGTGCGTACCCGACCCCGACCATGCTGCGGAAATGTTCTCGGGCATGGCGCTCGGCCACAGCCATCTGCGCACCCTGCTCGGCGTCGACCAGCCCGGGATCGACCATATTCCGCAGCGGGCCCGGGAGACCGCCCGCCGTTTCGTCCGCGCCTTCGCCCCGGACTGAACCTCGTTATCCGGCCTCGGGGTTTGGCCTGAACGCACGAAGGCGGTAGGAGGCCTGAATCCTGCCCGTACCGGAGTACCGCGTCCCATGCTGATCCATCTGTCGTCCTGGCCCGAAATCGACGCTCGTCTGAAAGAAGCCCGAACCGTTGTCGTCCCGATCGGCTCCAATGAGCAGCACGGCCCCACAGGCCTGCTCGGTACCGACTGGATGTGCCCTGAAATCATCGCCCACGCCGCGCACCGGGCCGACGACAGCCTGATCGTCGCCCCGACCTTCAACATCGGCATGGCCCAGCATCACCTGGCCTTCGCCGGCACCATCAGCCTGCGGCCCTCGACCTTCATGGCCGCCATCACCGACTGGATTTCGTCGCTGAGCCGCCATGGCTTCGAACGGATCTATTTCCTCAACGGTCACGGCGGCAACTGCGCCACCATCGACGCCACCTTCGCCGAGATCCATGCGGAATGGAGCTTCGTCGAGGAACAGCCGCCGTTCGTGCTGAAAATGAGCAACTGGTGGGACCTGCCCGGCATCCACAGCCTGTGCAGCTCGATCTTCCCGGTCGGGCATGGCATGCACGCCACCCCGTCCGAGATCGCGGTCACCCAGGCGGCCTATCCCGACCATATCAAGACCGCCGACTATTCACCGAAGATCGCCCCGGTCGGTCCGATCCGCGACGCCCTCGACTATCGTGCCCGCTTCCCCGACGGTCGCATCGGCTCGGACCCGGCCCAGGCCAGTCCGGAAAAGGGTCAAAAGATCATCGACGCCTCGGTCAAGGCCCTGCTCGAGGATGTCGCCGCCTTTTCGGCCGAAGTGCGACCCGGGGTCTAGTCAGCCCTTGCCCGGAACACGAATGCGGCCCAAGGCTCGAACATGACACAGATCGACAAGGCGGCCCGCAACGGCCGACGTATGGCCCGCAACAACCAGTCCGCCGCCGACACGGCCATCGTCGGGGGCGAGATGCTGCACGCCGCCGGCGAGGTCATCGCGGCCCGACTGGAGATCATGGCCGCCGGTCTGGCCGATCCAGGCAAGACCGACCTGAAGGAAATTTCGCTGATGAGTTCGGAAAAGGTCGAGGCTCTGTCAGCCTCGGCCTCGTCCATGACCCGCAATTTCGGCGACCTGTCCGACCGCCTGACCCGGTCGGCGGCCAATGAGGCGCATCTGGCCAGCCGCGCCGCCACGGCCATGGTCACCGCCACCGACCCGGCCACCCTGGCCACCTTGCAGTACAATTATGCACTCGACTGGTGGGGTCGTGCCGCCGGTCAGATGCTGACCCTCAACACCGAGCTACTCAAGGCCCAGGCTGAAGCCCTGCGGCCGATCCACGAGACCGCCGTGGCCAACGCCAAACGACTGAAGTGCTAGGGAACCGACACAGTGGCGCACTCGTTTGAGAGGGGCAACCTCTCAAGGATCACAATCATGGGTCATCCCAACATCGACAAGCCCGCCGACAAACATCCCGGCATGATGGGCGATGGTACCGAAGAACAAAATCTCGGCCAGAAGGGCGATCCGTCCAAGCGGATCTCCGAGGACGAGGTCAAGGACGCCTTCGGCGAGAAACACACCGATAAAAAGCCCTGATCTTTAGGCCGTGCGTATGACGCCGCCGTCGGCGACCACCGGCCACGGCGTCAATTTCGCGCCCGCACAAGGGCCGCCGACACAGGCCCCGGTCAGGGGTGTGAACACGGCCCCGTGCCAGCCACACAGGATCAGATCGCTGCTCGGCGTCAGATAGCGGTCCAGTTCGAGCGCCAGTGGAAAGCCCTGGTGCGGACAGCGGTCGACATAACCGGCCACCTGTCCCTGTTTGCGCACAACGAAACCATGGAAGAAGGCCTCGCCGATCTGCAGCACGAAGCCGCGCGATCCAGGGTCGGCGATATCGGACTCGGCACACAGGGCCACGCCGGGCGGTGTGATCCACACCCGCTTGCGCTCGGCGGGAACGGGTTCACCCATCAGTGACGCTCGACCTTCAGTGGCCGCGACAGCAGATTGCCGATCATCGCCTCCACCGTAGTCTCGCCGTTCAACAGGGCCGCCACCGCTTCCGAGATCGGCATCTCCACCTGCATCCGCGCCGCCAGTTCGCGCACCGCCGGGGCACTCTCATAGCCTTCGGCCACAGACCGCTTGCCGGCCAGCGCCTGCTCCACCGTCTGGCCCTGACCCAGCGCCAGACCCAGGCTCATGTTGCGCGACTGCGGGCTGGAACAGGTCAACACCAGATCGCCCAGACCGCACAGGCCCGCCACCGTCTCCGGCCGGCCACCCATGGCCACGCCCAGGCGTGTCATCTCGGCGAAGCCGCGGGTGATCAAGGCTGCATGAGCACTGCGACCCAGACCGCGGCCTTCACTGATGCCGCAGGCGATGGCCAGCACATTCTTGATCGCCCCGCCGACCTCGGCCCCGATCAGGTCGTCGGCCAGATAGGGTCGGAAGGTCGGGGCCGACAGGGCCTGCATCAGTTTCTGACCCAGAGCCTCATCGGCACAGGCCAGGGTCACGGCGCACGGCAGGCCGCGGGCCACCTCGCCGGCGAAGCTGGGGCCCGACAACACCGCTGCCGGAGCCTGCGGCAGGGTCTCGGCCAGCACCTCGGTCATCAGTTTCAGCGAGCCGCGCTCGATGCCCTTGGCACACAGCACGACCGGCACCCCGGACCGGTGAAACGGCGCGAAGGCGGCCAGGGTGGCGCGCATATATTGCGCCGGCGGCACCGCCAGGATCACATCACAACCGCCCAGATCAGCCAGATCTCCGGTGACCTTCACATGGTCGTCGAGGGTAATCCCCGGCAGGAAGGCCTCATTGATCCGGTGATCGCGGATACTGTCGACGACCTCGGACTCACGCGCGTGCAACAGGGTGTCCAGACCGGCCCAGCCCGTCACCTGGGCCAGGGCCGTGCCCCAGGCACCCGCGCCGATCACCCCTACGGTACGAAATTCCATCCGTGTCTTCCCTAGGCCTTGGCACCCTTGCGGCCCGGCTTGTGCATCGGGTCGCTGAGCGCCTTGTCTTCATCCAGTGGCCAGCGCGGACGCGCCGCCACATCGATATCCGAAACCAGCCCCAGCTGCAGACGTTCCGCCCCGGCCAGGGCGATCATCGCCGCATTATCGGTGCAATAGGCCATGGGCGGAGCCAGAAAATCAAAGCCGTTCTTCGCCGCCGTCGCTTCCAGCACCGCCCGCACGGTCCGGTTGGCCGCCACCCCGCCGGCGACGACCAGCAGCGGCCGGGCCGCAACCGTCCCCCGGACCTCACGCCAGTCCTGCATGGCCCGGTGCGCGCGTTCGGACAGCTGGCGGGCAATGGCCTTCTGGACCCCGGCGGCCAGATCGGCCCGATCCTGCTCGGTCTCGCAGGCCTGGGCCAGACGCGAAGCCGCCGTCTTCAGGCCGGAAAAGGAAAAGTCACAGTCCTTGCGGCCCAGCAGGGCCCGCGGCAGGGCGAACCGTGTGTCGTCGCCCCCCTCGGCCAGCCGTTCCAGCGCCGGTCCACCCGGATAGCCCTGCCCCAGGGCCTTGGCGATCTTGTCGAACGCCTCGCCCGCGGCGTCGTCGATGGTCGAACCCAGCCGGCTCATGTCGCCGATGCCGCGCACCTCCAGCAACTGGCAGTGACCGCCGGACACCAGTAGCAGCAGGAACGGATAGGCGACCTTCTGCCCCAGCCGGGCCGACACCGCATGGCCTTCCAGATGATTGACCGCCACCAGCGGCAGGCCGCGGGCCAGGGCCACAGCCTTGCCGTAGCTCAGCCCGACCATGACTCCGCCGACCAGGCCGGGCCCGGCTGTGGCCGCCACCCCGTCCAGCGCGGCAAAGTCGAGGCCCGCCTCATCCATGGCACGCCGGACCACCCCGTCGATCATCTCGACATGGCTGCGGGCGGCGATTTCCGGCACCACGCCACCGAAGGCCGCATGCTCGTCGATCTGGCTGTACACCACCGAGGACAGCACCGTGGCCCCACCGTCGGTCGACAGCCGCACCACGGCAGCGGCGGTCTCATCGCAGCTGGTCTCGAGTCCCAGCACGGTGAGCGGATGCGCCGGTCCGGTTGCCCGTCCTGCCTCGCTGCTATAGTCCGCGACCATGTTCATCGGGTCCAGCTAACGACCCCTTCCCCGGCACGCAACGCCTCATGACCTTTCCGATCCGCATCGGCACACGCCGCTCCAGACTGGCCCTGACCCAGTCGGGCATGATGCAGCGCGCCGTCGCCACCGCCATGGGCGTGCCCGAAAGCGAGATCGACGCCGCCGTGCCCCTGGTCGAGATCGTCACCACCGGCGACCGGATCCAGGACCGGCGTCTGCTCGAGGTCGGCGGCAAGGCCCTGTTCACCAAGGAGATCGAGGAGGCCCTGCTCGACGGCCGCGTCGACATCGCCGTCCATTCGATGAAAGACGTGCCGGCCGAACAGCCGCCCGGTCTGGCCATCGCCGCCGTGCCCGAGCGCGAGGATGCCCGCGACGCCTTCATCAGTGAGCGTTTCGCCTGTTTCGCCGACCTGCCACAGGGGGCCCGGCTCGGCACTGCCAGCCTGCGGCGTCAGGCCCAGGCCCTGGCCCTGCGGCCGGACCTGCGCATCGAGATGCTGCGCGGCAATGTCGATACCCGGCTGAAACGTCTGACCGACGGCGATTTCGACGCCATCCTGCTGGCCACAGCCGGCCTCAACCGCCTCGGCCGCGCCGAGGTTATTCGCGAACGGCTGTCGCCCGACCAGTTCCTGCCCGCACCGGGTCAGGGGGCGCTGGCCCTGCAGACCCGCGCCGGCGAGATGGGGGCCGCCTGGGTCGCGGCCCTGAACCATCCGCTGACGGCCCTGGCCGTGGCCGCCGAACGGGGAGCCATGACGGCGCTGGAAGGCTCGTGCCGCTCCGCCATCGGGGCCCATGCCACCGTCGACGGCGACCGACTGAAACTGGCGGCCGAAATGCTCAGCCCTGACGGCACGGGCCGTTGGCGGCGGACGGGCGAGATCGACGACATCCATGCCGCCGATGCGGCGAACTGGGCCCGCGCCCTCGGCCTTTCGGTCGGGGCCCAGATCCACGACGCCGCCGGTGACCAGCAGATCGCGCTCTGACCATGACCGGTCCGCGCGCATCCGGTAACCGGGTCTGGATCACCCGCGCCCAACCGGGGGCGGACCGCACCGCCACCAACCTGACCATCCTGGGCTTCCAGCCGATTGTCGCCCCTCTGCTGCGGATCGAGCCCCTCGCCATCGATCCCGATCTGAGCGGAATCACCGCCCTGGCCTTCACCAGTGGCAACGCCGTCACCGCCTTCGCCGCCCTGACGTCCCGGCGCGACTGGCCGGCCTTCACCGTCGGTGACGCCACCGCCGATATCGCCCGCGCGGCCGGGTTTGCCGACGTCCGTTCGGCCAACGGGGCCGTTGCCGATCTGGTCAATCTGATCGCTGCATCCCGGTCTCCCGACGACGGACCGGTCCTGGCCCCCGGCGCGCGCGAACCGGCCGCGGACCTGGCCGCCGCCCTGGCCGGTCGCGTCGCGGTCCGGACCCTGCCTGTCTATCAGGCGACGGAAACCGGCACGGCCCCGCCCGCCGCCTTCGACATCGTCCTGACCCAGTCCCCGCGCGCGGCCCGGGCCCTGGCCGGATGTCTGTCGCCGGAGACGGCCCGCTCCTGTGTGCTGGTGGCCATCTCACCGGCCGCTGCGGCTCCCCTGTCGGCGCTGGATTTCGCCGAAATCCGTATCGCGACCGTCCCGACCGGGGCCGCGCTCATCGCGGCGCTTGGCAACCCCGTCCGGCCCGTATAAACAGCGCTCCTCGCGCCGGACCCTGCCGTCCGGACGCCGAAGCCGCTTTAGCTCAGCTGGTAGAGCATCGCATTCGTAATGCGGGGGTCAGGTGTTCGAGTCACCTAAGCGGCACCATTTTTCTAACCAGGAAATCGTCTTCGCTCTCGGACTGTCCGGGACGGCGGTGAAAAAACAGGTCCACGCGGCCTGTCAGCGCCTCGGCGTCAACCGGCGCAGGCGGCGCAGTCCCTCCGCCGTTTGGCGCTCCCGCAGGCCGGGACGCGCAAAAAACCCTGATGGTCGACGCCTCTCTTGATCATATAAACATATCTTTATATGTTTTGCGGGATACCTGTGCGTTCCCCAAGTCAGGAGCCTTCGCTTGTCCCGTTCTACCTTCCTGTTCACCTCGGAAAGCGTTTCCGAGGGTCATCCCGACAAGGTCGCGGACCGGATCTCCGACACCGTCGTTGACCTGTTCCTGACCAAGGACCCCGAGGCGCGCGTGGCCTGCGAGACCCTGACCACGACCAATCTGGTGGTCCTGGCCGGCGAGATCCGCGGCAACGGCATCATGGGTCGGGACGGCCAGTGGGCTCCGGGCGTGGAACAGGAGATCGAGGCCGCCGTCCGGGCCGCCGTCCGCGACATCGGCTATGAGCAGGACGGTTTCCACTGGGAGACCTTCGAGTTCATCAACCGCCTGCACGGCCAGTCGGCCGACATCGCCGTCGGCGTCGACGCCGCCGGCAACAAGGACGAGGGGGCCGGCGACCAGGGCATCATGTTCGGCTACGCCTCAAACGAGACGCCCGAGCTGATGCCGGCGACGCTGCAGTACAGCCACAACATCCTCAAACGCCTTGCCGAGGTGCGCCACGCCGGCGGTTCCGGCCTCGAACCGGACGCCAAGAGCCAGGTCACCATCCGCTACGAGAACGGCGTGCCCGTGCGCGCCACCTCGATCGTGTTGTCGACCCAGCACGCCAAGGGCCTGAGCGCGGCCGAGGTCGCCGCCATCGTCAAACCCCATATCCTCGCGGTGCTGCCGGAAGGCTTCACCGACGCTGACACCGAATGGCACATCAACCCGACCGGCATCTTCGAGATCGGCGGGCCTGACGGCGACGCCGGCGTCACCGGTCGCAAGATCATCGTCGACACCTACGGCGGAGCCGCCCCCCACGGTGGCGGGGCCTTCTCGGGCAAGGATCCGACCAAGGTCGACCGCTCGGCCGCCTATGCCTGCCGCTACCTGGCCAAGAACGTCGTCGCCGCCGGCCTGGCCGACCGCTGCACCATCCAGATCAGCTATGCCATCGGCGTGTCCAAACCCCTGTCGGTCCACGTCGACCTGCACGGTACCGGCACGGTCTCGGAATCGGTGCTGGAGACGGCCCTGCCGGAGATGATCGGCGGGGCCACCCCGCGCGCCATCCGCGAACATCTGGGCCTGAACCGGCCCGTCTATGCCCGCACCGCCGCCTACGGTCATTTCGGCCGCACGCCGGACGCCGACGGTGGCTTCAGCTGGGAAAAGACCGATCTGGTCGACCGGCTCAAGGCGCTGGTCTAGTCGTCGATTTCGGGCTCGCCGGTCTCCGGTGAGCCTTTCGGCGGCTCCTTGGCCTCGGCCACATGGCGTTGTGGCGGATCCAGCGCCGCACCAAAACCGAACAATGCGGCGGCCATCAAACCCAGGCCTCCCTTGCCCTTCGGCCGCGACCCGGCCACGGACACCGTCGCCCAGATGACCAGGGCGATCAGTCCCGCCCCTGCAGCCCAGCCAATAAGTTCACCCATTTCACCCCTCCGCCGACAGACCTGATCTGGGGCGTCGAACCGATGGATTAAAGGGTGCCGTCGCCGGCCGGACCTTTCTATAAGCGCCCCATGTCCTCCGATCCCGACAATCAATTCATCGACCGGCCGCTGCGCTCGTTCGGCCGCATCAAGTCACGTGCCATCAAGCCGAAGCAGGCGGCGCTGTTCGACACTCTGTTACCGACCATCGCCCTGCCCGACCCCAAAACCGGCCCGGTCGATCCCGCCGCCCTGATGCCCGGGGCCACCGAGGTCTGGCTCGAGATCGGCTTCGGCGGCGGCGAACATCTGGCCGAACAGGCTGCCCGCCACCCGGACACCCTGATGATCGGCTGCGAGCCCTTTCTGAACGGCGTGGCCTCGGCCCTGCGCCATATCGACGACCGCGACCTAACCAATGTACGGCTGCACGCCGACGACGCCCGCGACGTGCTCGACGCCCTGCCCGACGGGTCGCTGGACCGGGTCATGATCCTGTTCCCCGACCCCTGGCACAAGGTCCGTCACAACAAGCGCCGGCTGCTCAATGACGAGACCGCCGCCGTCATCGCCCGGGTGCTGAAGCCCGGTGGTCGGGTGCGGTTCGTCACCGACTGGCTGGACTATGCCGACTGGGCCCTGGAACGGCTGCAGCGAACCCCCGGCCTGGTCGATATGGATCCGGGCGAGGGCGACTGGCCTCAGCGGGCCATGACCCCGCCCGCCGATCACGTCGTGACCCGCTATGAGGAAAAGAAGCTGGGCGACACCGCACCGATCTTCCTGGAGTTCCGCAAACAATGACCCTGATCGACCTGAGTCATGTGATCGAGGCCGGCATGGTGACCTACAAGGGCCTGCCGGCCCCCCATGTCTGTGATTACCTGTCCCGTGACGCCTCTCGCGCCGCCTATGAGCCCGGCACCGAATTCCAGATCGGCCGGATCGACATGGTCGGCAATACCGGCACCTATCTGGACACCCCGTTTCATCGGTTCGCCGACGGCGAGGACCTGGCCGATGTCGGTCTCGACCGTATCGCCGACCTGCCGGGAATCGTGGTCCACTGTCCGGATCGCATGGCCATCGACGTCGAAGTCTTCGAGGGCCTCGACGTGACCGGTTGCGCGGTGCTGGTGCACTGCGGCTGGGACCGGCACTGGCGTACCGAAACCTATTATGAGGATCACCCGTTTCTGACCGCCGCCGCGGCCGAACGCCTGATCGCCGGCGGGGCCCGGCTGGTCGGGATCGATTCCCACAATATCGACGACACCCGCACCCGCAGCCGGCCGGTCCACACCGCCCTGCTCGGGGCCGGCCTGACCATCGTCGAACATATGTGCAACCTGTCGGCCCTGCCGGACGGCCCCTTCAGATTCACCGCCACCCCGCCCCGGGTGACCGGATTCGGCACCTTTCCGGTACGGGCCTTCGCCCGGGTCTGAAGTCCCCCCGTCGCGCCCGGACTCACGGGGGGCTGACAAAGCCGTTCGCGGGGGCTATACGGCGTCCCACATCGTTAGACCGGCGTCCAACGGCGTCGTTCACAGCGGCGGCCCGCGGACGGCCAGCCGCTTTTTTATTGAGTTACGCCCCCCTTGCGCGCCAAGACCCCCGAAGACCGCAGACTGCTCGAGATGCTCGACCCGATCGCTGAAAGCCTCGGGCTGGAGATCGTGCGTGTGCGTCTGATGGGCGGCACCCTGCGCCGGCGGCTGCAGATCATGGCCGAGCGCGCCGTCGACAATGACATCGCCGTCGAGGAATGCGCCCGTCTCAGTCGCGCCGTGTCCGAAGTGCTCGACGCCGCGGACCCGATCGCCGGCGAATATTTGCTGGAAGTCTCCTCGCCCGGCGTCGACCGCCCCCTGACCCGTCTCAAGGATTTCGACCTGTTCGCGGGCTTCGAGGCCCGGATCGAGACCGACCGGATGGTCGAGGGCCGCAAACGCTTCAAGGGCGTGCTGGCCGGAACCGAAGGTGAGACCGTGGCCATCGACCTCGACGGCGAGGACGACACAGCCCTGCTGCCGTTCGAATGGCTGCATGACGCCAAGCTGGTCCTGTCCGACGCCCTGCTCAACCGTGGGGCCGCCCTGCGCGCCGCCCGTGGCGAATCCGACGAGCCCGGCGGTGGCCCGGCCGACGATCCGGACCAGCCGCAGCGCGGCGTGGCCCAGCCGAAGAAGACCTTTCTCAAGACCCCCTCTCCCAAGACAACCAAGACCAAAAGGGACAAAGCCTGATGGCCGTCACCGGTATTTCCGCCAATCGCCTCGAACTTCTGCAGATCGCCGAAGCCGTCGCGCGTGAGAAAAACATCGACAAGGAGATCGTCGTCGAGGCGATCGAGGAGGCCATCCAGAAGGGGGCCAAGTCGCGCTACGGGGCCCACCACGACATCCGCGCCAAGATCGACGTCAAGACCGGCGAGATGCTGCTGACCCGTCACGTCACCATCGTCGAGGACGACTGGCAGCCGGAAGACGAGCTGGAAGAGTTCAACGACAGCGCCATGGTGCGCCTGACCGACGCCTCCAAGCGCGACCCTGAGGCCGAGGTCGGCAAGGAATATGTCGAGGTTCTGCCGCCGTTCGAATTCGGCCGGGTCCAGACCCAGATGGCCCGCCAGGTCGTGACCGGTAAGGTCCGTGAGGCCGAACGCGCCAACCAGTACGAAGAGTTCAAGGATCGCGTCGGCGAGATCGTCAACGGCACGGTCAAGCGCGTCGAATACGGCAACACCATCGTCGATCTGGGCCGGGGCGAGGGCATCATGCGCCGCAACGACTCGATCCCGCGCGAAGTGTTCAACATCGGCGACCGCATCCGCACCTACATCTATGACGTCCGTGCCGAGGCCAAGGGCCCGCAGGTCATGCTGTCGCGGGCCCATCCAGGCTTCATGGCCAAGCTGTTCGCCCAGGAAGTGCCCGAGGTCTACGACGGCGTCATCGAGATTCGCGCCGCTGCCCGCGACGCCGGCTCGCGCGCCAAGATGGCCGTCCTGTCCAATGACTCCTCGATCGATCCCGTCGGGGCCTGCGTCGGTATGCGTGGTTCGCGCGTCCAGGCCGTGGTCGCCGAGCTGCAGGGCGAGAAAATCGACATTATCCAGTGGAACCCGGACGAGCCGACCTTCATCGTCAACGCCCTGGCTCCGGCCGAGGTCTCCAAGGTCGTGCTCGACGAAGAGGCTGACCGCGTCGAGGTGGTCGTGCCCGACGAGCAGCTGTCGCTGGCCATCGGTCGTCGTGGCCAGAACGTCCGCCTCGCCTCCCAGCTGACCGGCTGGCAGATCGACATCATCACCGAGAGCCAGGACTCCGAGCGTCGCCAGCGCGAGTTCAGCGAACGCACCCTGCTGTTCCAGGAAGCCCTGGACGTCGACGAGGTCATCGCCCAGCTGCTGGTCACCGAAGGCTATGCCACGGTCGAGGATCTGGCCTTTGTCGAACCCTATGAGATTTCCGAGATCGAGGGCTTCGACGAGGACACGGCCGAGGAACTCCAGGCCCGCGCCAACGACTTCCTCGCCAAACAGGCCGCTGTGCTGGACGCCAAACGCGTCGAGCTGGGCGTCGAGGACGGTGTGCTGCAGATTCCGGGCGTGACCTTGCCGATCGCCGTCGCCCTCGGCGAGGGTGGCGTCAAAACAATCGAGGATCTGGCTGACCTGGCCACTGACGAAATTCGCGGCGGCTTCGAGATCAAGGACGGCGAACGGGTCAAGGTCCCGGGCGTGCTGGAAAGCTTCAGCCTGGCCCAGGCGGACGCCGAGATGCTGATCCTCCAGGCCCGTGTGGCCGCCGGCTGGATCGACGCCTCGGAACTGCCCCAGCCCGAGCCCGAATATGAGGAAGAGGCCGCGGTCGACGACGACTATGTCGATGCGGAAGCCGTGTTCGACACCCCATCGGGTGAAGAGGCGGCCGCCACCGAAGACGACGCCGAAACGGAGGTCCCCGCCGGGGACTCCGAAACCCTCAGCGACGCGTGATGGAAAGCCGGGCCGTTCATGGGATTGCGCGACGCAACGATCGATAGGGAACGCCGCGACCTGGTCACGCACCAGGTCATGGAGGAATCTCGTCTGATCCGTTTCGTCGCCGCCCCGGACGGCTCGGTCGCCCCCGACCTGGGACGCAAGCTCCCCGGGCGCGGCCTGTGGGTCGCCGCCGACCGCGCCTCGATTGCGGCCGCAGTGAAGAAGAACCTGTTTTCGCGCGCCGCCAAGGCCCCACTCAAGCCTGCGGCGGACCTCGCTGACACGGTCGAGACCCTGCTGGTCCGGCGCGTTCTCGACCAGCTGGGTCTGGCCCGGCGTGAAGGGGCACTTGTGTCCGGCTTCGAGAAATCCGCAGCGGCGATCCGCAGCGGCAAGGCGGCCTGGCTGATCGAGGCCAGCGACAGTTCCCAGGACGGGCGGGGCAAGCTTCTGGGCCTGGCCCGGCACCAGCAACCGCCCCCCAAAGTCTGCGGGGCTTTCAGCGCCGACGATTTGAGTTTGGCCCTCGGGCTGGAAAATGCGATACATACCGTCCTGCTTGCGGGTGGGCGTGCCGATCGCTGGACCATTGAGGTTGAACGGCTGGCGGGATTTCGAGCGCTCCACCCTCGGGATTGGTTTCAGGAAGCTCCTGAAAACAATGTCGAAAGTGGGTCGAATGAAACCCCTGGAATGGGTTTTGACGGGCGGGGTTCCGCCTCCTGAACGGGGGGAGGGGCTACGCGCGGCTTTTTGTGTTTGAACGAGACGACGGCGGACTTCTCCGCCCCGAGTAAAGCGACCGGATGAGCGACGAGAACGACAAGACCAACGAAGGCCAGGGAACTGGAGCTCCGCCGGCGGCAACGCCGTCGACGACGGGGCCGCGCGCCCCGCTGAGTCTGAAACCGCGCCCGACGGGCTCGGTATCGACCGGCACTGTGCGGCAGAGTTTCAGCCACGGCCGGACCAAGACCGTCGTGGTCGAGACCAAGCGTCGCCCCGGGGCCACGCCTGGTCATCAGCGACCGCAAGGCTTTGACGTCGCCCGTCCGCGCACCGAGGCTCCCGCGCCCCAGGCTCCGCGCCCGACGGCTTCCCAGCCCGCCGGCGGCAGCCTGTCGAACGAGGAGCAGGAGGCCCGCCGCCGCGCCATCGAACTGGCTACCAAGGCCCAGGCCGAACGGGCCGCCGCAGCTGCCGCCGAACAGGCACGACGCGACGCCGCCGCCCGCGAACAGGCCTCCGCCACCGAAAAGGCCGCCGCTACCGCCAGGGCCGAGGCTGATGCTGCCCGCGCCACGGCTGAAGCCGCCCGTGCCGAAGCCTCCAAGCTCGCGCCGGCCGCCAAGGCCCCGGCCCGGGCTCCAAAAGCTCCGGCCCCGACCAAGGCCGAAGCCAAGGTCGAGGCCAAGGTCGAGGCTCCGCCTGCTCCGGTCGCCGAAGCCCCGGTCGTCGAAACGCCCGCTGCTCCGGTTGCCCCGGCGCGGCCCGCGCCGCCCGCGCGTCCGGTGGTCAATTTCGGCAAGCGTGTGCCCAAGGCCCCGACCCGGGCTCCGGCTGCCGCCGCCGATCGCCCGGCCTTCGGCGGGCGTTCCGCTCGCGAAGAGGCCATGGGCGGCGGTGAACGCGCCTATTCCGACCGTCCGCAAGGTGCGACCGGTCGCCCGGCCGAACCTGTCCGCTATTCCGCCCTGACGCCACGCCCGGCTCCCGGTGCCGCCCGTCCGGGAGGAGCCCGCACCGGTGCCGCCGGTCCGCGCGGGGCCAACCAGCCGCCGTCGACACCCGAGGTCGCCCGGCCCAGCCGCGCCCCTGGCGGCGGCTTCGGTCGCCCGATCCGGCCCGAGGATGACCGCGACAAGCGTTTCTCCGACGCCGGCAAGGCCGTTTCCCGCACCCGTGGCGAACCCAAGCGCCGCGAAGGCCGCCTGACCATCCAGGCCCTGGCCGGTGACGGTGACACGGCCGAGCGCATGCGTTCGCTGGCTTCGGTCCGCCGCGCGCGGGAACGCGAGAAGGAAAAGCGCAAGGGTGGCTCCACCGATGCGCCGAACCGCCCGCGTGAAGTCGTCATTCCTGACATCATCACCGTTGGCGATCTGGCCAACCGGATGGCCGTGCGCGGCGTCGATATCGTCAAATTCCTGATGCGTCAGGGATTGATGGTGAAAATCACCGACGTCATCGACACCGACACCGCCGAACTGGTGGCCGACGAATTCGGCATGACGGTGCGTCGCGTTTCCGAAAGCGATGTCGAGACCGGCTTCCTTGCCGCCGACGACGACAGCGGGGCCACCACGCCACGCGCGCCGGTCGTGGCCATCATGGGCCACGTCGACCACGGCAAGACCTCGCTGCTGGACGCCCTGCGCACCACCGACGTCGCTTCGGGTGAGGCCGGTGGCATCACCCAGCACATCGGGGCCTACCAGGTTCGCCTGCCCAATGACGCCCGCGTCACCTTCCTCGACACCCCGGGTCACGCAGCCTTCAGCGCCATGCGGGCGCGCGGGGCCAATGTCACTGATATCGTGGTCCTGGTGGTCGCCGCCGACGACGGCGTCATGCCCCAGACCATCGAGGCCATCCAGCACGCCAAGGCGGCCGGGGCTCCGATGATCGTGGCCGTCAACAAGATCGACAAGCCGGACGCCAATTCGCAGAAGGTCATCAACGAGCTGCTGCAGCACGAAGTCATCTCCGAAAGCCTCGGGGGCGAGACCCAGATCATCGAGGTCTCGGCCAAGAATCGCACCAATCTCGACGGTCTGATCGAGGCGATCCTGGTCCAGGCCGAAATGATGGACCTGCGCGCCAATCCCGACCGTTCGGCAGAAGGCGTGGTCATCGAATCCAAGCTCGACAAGGGTCGTGGCCCGGTCGGCACCGTGCTGGTCAAGCGCGGTACGCTGAAACGCGGCGACATCGTCGTGGCCGGCTCCGCCTGGGGCAAGGTCCGCGCCCTGCTCAACGAGCGTGGCGAACAGCTGGACGCGGCCGGTCCCGCCATCCCGGTCGAGATCCTCGGCCTTGACGAGGCCCCCGGCCCCGGTGAGCCCTTCGCCGTGGTCGAATCCGAGGCCCGCGCCCGCGAACTGACCGACTATCGCGACCGTCTGCGCCGCGAGAAGGCCACCGGCGGCATCAACCAGGTCTCCCTGGTCGACATGATGTCCAAGCTCCAGTCCAAGAAAGTCTCGGAACTGCCGGTCCTGATCAAGGCCGACGTCCAGGGCTCGGCCGAAGCCATCGTCGGTTCGCTCGACAAGATGGGCAACGACGAGGTTCGCGCCCGTACCATCATGTCCGGAGCCGGCGGCATCACCGAGAGCGACGTCCAGCTGGCCAAATCGGCCAGCGCGCCCATCCTCGGCTTCAACGTCCGTGCCTCAAAACAGGCGCGCGACCTGGCCGAACGTGAAGGCGTCGAGATCCGCTACTATTCGATCATCTACGACCTGCTGGACGACATCAAAGGCGTGCTCTCGGGCATGCTGCCCCCGCTCCAGCGCGAAACCTTCCTCGGCAACGCCGCCGTGCTGCAGGTGTTCGACATCTCCAAGACCGGCAAGATCGCCGGTTGCCGGGTGGCCGAGGGCGTCGTCCGCAAGGGTGCCAAGGTCCGTATCATCCGCGACGACATCGTGGTGCTGGAACTGGGTACCCTGGCCACGCTCAAACGCTTCAAGGACGAGGTCAACGAGGTGCCGTCGGGCCAGGAGTGCGGTATGCATTTCCAGGGCTTCCACGACATCAAGGTCGGCGACTTCATCGAGTGTTTCACCGTCGAAGAGATCCAGCGCACGCTGTAATCCGGCCCCCCTCTCCGCCTCGGCGGGGAGGGGGTGCCCGACTTCCGCCGCATCCGACCGGGATGATCGTCTCATGCTCCGTTCGCTGACGTTGTCCCTGCTGATCCTGACGCTCGCCGGCCCCGCCGCCGCCGAGACCCGCTATCTCGCCTATGACGCCGCCGACCGCATTACCCAGGCCCTGACCCGGGGCGTGACGCTGGAGGTCGAGCGCGGTCTGTTCGGTGCCATCAGCGTTCGTCGCGTCATCTCGACCAGCCGCCGCGGCTCGGCCGGGATCCATCGCGGCGGCCCGGACGCCGTTCGTCAGGCCCTGCCCGACAACGCCACCGAGACCAATGTCTACAGTATTGCCACCGAGGGCGACGGTCGCGGTCTGGCCCGAGCCCTGTGCCCCGGCGCGGACGAGGCCTGGCTGGTCACCGGCCGGGTACGTCTCGTCCGCCCCCTGATTGTCCAGGCCGTCGGCCGCTGGCCGGACGGAACCCTGCGCCACTGCGTCCAACTGTCCTATGTCTGGCGCGGCGAATGGGCCGCGCCGCCGCCGCAGTCGACCGTCGATGAGGCCGCCCCACCCGCCGGCCCACGCTAGGTCCCGGCCGGTCTGCCGGTGCGGCCGCTGCGGTCGGTGACCTCCGGCGAGGTCATGCGCACGGTCGAGCGGACCACCCCGCCGCCATGGAACTGGACAGCCGGGCCCCACCGGCCTAGACCCCGCCCCTTCGCTTTTCCGGCCGGGTCCGATCCCCGGCGAGCGTGGAGGACACGACCATGAGCAACCGTAAACCCAAGGGCTCCAAGCCCGCCGCCAAGGCCGGCACCGTCAGCCAGCGCCAGCTGCGCGCCTCGGAAATGATCCGCCACGCCCTCGTCGAGGTGATGCGCGAGAACGAGATCCGCGACCCGGCCCTGACCGGCGTCTCGGTCACCGTCACCGAGGTGCGGCTGTCGCCCGACCTGAAACACGCCACCTGCTTCGTCGAACCGCTTGGGGCCGGCATCGACACCGCCTCCACCGCCGGCCATGTCGACGAGATCGTCAAGGCCCTGAACGTTCATGCCAAATTCCTGCGCGGCGCACTGGGTCGTCACATCGACATGCGCTTCACCCCCGACCTGCGCTTTCGTCATGACGAGAGTTTCGCCGCCGCCGAACGGCTGAACCGCATCCTCGACAACCCCCGCGTCCAGGCCGACGTCTTCCGCGTCCCTGCCGAAGACGACGAGACGGACAACAGCCAACAAGTAGAGCGAAGCGCGGCAGGGTCAAAGGAAGACGGCCCTCAAGTAGCGCGCAGCGCGATAGGGCCAAAGGCAGACTCCTGATGGGTCGCCAGAGGAAGGGCGACATCGTCAACGGCTGGGTCTGTCTCGACAAGCCGTTCGAAATGGGCTCGACCGAGGCCGTCACCCGTGTCCGACGTCTGTTCAACGCCCAGAAGGCCGGTCACGCCGGCACCCTTGATCCCCTGGCCAGCGGCATCCTGCCCATCGCCCTCGGCGAGGCAACCAAGACCGTGTCGCAGATGATGGAGGCGCAGAAGGTCTATCGCTTCACCATCAACTGGGGCGTCTCGACCGCCAGCGTCGACCGCGAGGGCGAGATCATCGGCCGTTCGGACGTACGGCCATCGGTCGAGGCCGTGCGCGCCGCCCTGCCCGTTTTCGTCGGCGAGATCGACCAGACCCCGCCGCGCTTCTCGGCCATCAAGGTCGACGGCCAGCGCGCCTATGATCTGGCCCGCGACGGGGCCGAGTTCGAACTGGCCAGCCGTCGCGTCACCATCCATGAGGCGGCCGTCTCAGCCAGTCCCGACGCCGACCATGTCGAGATCACCATCCGCACCGGCAAGGGCGTCTATGTCCGCTCCCTCGCCCGCGATCTGGCCCTGATGCTGGGGGCCGAAGGGCACGTTTCGGCCCTGCGCCGCGAGCGGGTCGGGCCGTTCTCGACCGATAACGCCGTGACACTGGATATTCTCGCCGATCTGGTGCATAGGGACGCCGCCTTGGAAGGTCTTCTTCCCGTGGCGACCGCCCTGGACGACATCCCGGAGCTGGCCGTTACGGATCAAGATGCCTTCTCGCTTCGGCAGGGACGACCGATCGTACTGCTCCCCAGACAGGTCGAAACGCTCAAGAGCCGCCTTCGGGAGGGCTCAAGAACTGTTTCCGCCTTTCAGGGCCAGACGCTCGTGGCGCTCTGCGAGATGCGGGCCGGTCGACTCGAACCCGACCGCGTATTCAACCTCTAGCCTGCCCGCCCGCCTCAAGTAGCGCGGCGCGCGACAGGCCCAAAAATGGAGCCACCCGATGTCGATTACTGCTGAACGCAAGGGCGAAGTTATCGCCGACAATGCCCGCTCCTCGGGCGACACCGGCTCCGCCGAAGTCCAGGTCGCGATCCTCACCGAGCGCATCGCCAACCTGACCGAGCATTTCAAGACCCACAAGAAGGACAACCACTCGCGCCGCGGCCTGCTCAAGATGGTCTCGCAGCGTCGTCGCCTTCTTGACCACCTGACCAAGGTCGATCGCGAGCGTTACACCGCCCTGATCGGCAAGCTGAACCTGCGCCGCTAGGTCCCGGTTCTCCGCGGAAACAGTCTTCGAGGCGCGCGACGGTCACGTCCGCGCCTCGTTCCGCACCTAGAGCGAAATCGGTTGAGTTGGACGCAGTCCAACTCGGCTCAGATTTCGCTCCAGTTTGAATCTGGACCATTTTTTGGATTCAGGTCGATTCGACCTGAAACAAAAATGGTCTAAGACCCACCTGCGCGCCGCAGGCTCTACTCCGGCGCATGACGCGAGGGCCAGACCGGTCCTCTTTTACTCCCGGGTCTTCCGCGATGGCGCGGCGACCTCCGGATCGAAGGACTGAACGCCCGACGCTCCACCCGCTTATGGGACCCCGTGCGGAATCCGCCCACGGGACGACGAAAGACAGAATATGTTCGACATTAAACGCAAGACGATCGACTGGGCCGGCCGGCCGCTGACGCTGGAGACGGGCCGTATCGCCCGCCAGGCCGACGGCGCCGTTCTGGCCACCTACGGCGAGACCATCGTGCTGGCCACGGTCGTCTACGGCCGCGCCCCCAAGCCGGGCCTCGACTTTTTCCCCCTGACCGTCAACTACCAGGAAAAGACCTTCGCCGCTGGCAAGATTCCGGGTGGCTATTTCAAGCGTGAGGGCCGACCAACCGAAAAAGAGACCCTGGTCTCGCGCCTGATCGACCGTCCGATCCGCCCGCTGTTCGTCAAGGGCTTCAAGAACGAGACCCAGGTCGTCATCACCGTGCTGCAGCACGACATGGAAAACGATCCCGACGTCATCGGCATGGTCGCCGCCTCGGCCGCCCTGACCATCTCGGGCGTCCCCTTCATGGGCCCGATCGGTGCCGCGCGCGTCGGCTATATCGACGGTGAATACGTCCTCAACCCGACCCTCGACCAGCTCCCGGACAGCAGCCTCGACCTCGTCGTCGCCGGCACCCAGGACGCCCTGATGATGGTTGAGTCCGAGGCCAAGGAGCTGTCGGAAGACATCATGCTCAACGCCCTGATGTTTGCACATCGCGGCATGCAGCCGGTGATCGACGCGATCATCGAACTGGCCGAGCACGCCGCCAAGGAGCCCTTCGACTTCCAGGCCGACGACGTCTCCGCCATCGTCACCGACATCAAGAAGCTGGTCGGCAACGACATCAAGGCCGCCTATACCCACGTCGCCAAACACGCCCGCCACGAAGCGGTCGGTGCGGCCAAGAAGAAGGCCTCCGCCGCCCTGGTGAAGACCGACGAGAACCCCGACGGCGTCGATGCCTCGCGGTTCGGCGTGGCCTTCAAGGAATGCGAAGCCAACGTCCTGCGTCGCGACATCATCGACAACAGCCACCGCGTCGACGGCCGTGCCCTCGACAAGGTGCGTGCGATCGTCTCGGAAGTCGGCGTCTTCCCGCGCACCCACGGTTCGGCCCTGTTCACCCGCGGTGAGACCCAGGCCATCGTCGTCGCCACCCTCGGCACCGGCGAGGACGAGCAATACGTCGACGCCCTGGCCGGGACCTACAAAGAGAAATTCCTGCTGCACTACAACTTCCCTCCCTATTCGGTCGGCGAGACCGGTCGGATGGGCGGCGCGGGCCGTCGGGAAATCGGCCACGGCAAGCTGGCCTGGCGGGCTATCCGCCCGATGCTGCCGTCGGCGGAAGACTTCCCCTACACCATCCGTCTGGTATCCGAGATCACCGAGTCCAACGGTTCGTCCTCAATGGCCACGGTCTGCGGTTCGTCGCTGGCGCTGATGGATGCGGGCGTGCCCCTGATCCGTCCGGTCTCCGGCATCGCCATGGGCCTGATCCTCGAGCCGACCGGCGAATTCGCCATCCTGTCCGACATCCTGGGTGATGAAGATCACCTCGGCGACATGGACTTCAAGGTGGCCGGTACCCGCGAGGGCATCACCAGCCTGCAGATGGACATCAAGGTCGCCGGCATCACCGAAGAGATCATGCGCAAGGCGATCGCCCAGGCTTCGGCCGGCCGTCTGCACATCCTCGACGAGATGGACAAGGCCATCGACGGTGCCCGCACCGAGCTCGGCGAATACGCGCCCAAGATCGAGTCGATCAAGGTTCCGGTCGACAAGATCCGCGACATCATCGGCACCGGCGGCAAGATCATCCGCGAGATCGTCGAAAAGACCGGTGCCAAGGTCAACATCGAGGACGACGGCACCGTCAAGATCGCCGCCTCGGACCAGGAAAAGATCGACGCCGCCAAGGCCTGGATCTCGTCCATCGTCTCCGAGCCCGAGCCCGGCACCATCTACAACGGCAAGGTCGTCAAGGTCGTCGACTTCGGGGCCTTCGTGAACTTCTTCGGGGCCAAGGACGGCCTGGTCCACGTGTCCCAGATCGCCCTGGAACGCGTCGCCAACCCGGCCGACGTCCTGTCGGAAGGCCAGGAGGTCAAGGTCAAATTCCTCGGCTTCGACGATCGCGGCAAGACCAAGCTGTCGATGAAGGTCGTCGACCAGACCACCGGTGAGGACCTGACCGACAAGATCAACGCTGAACGCGCCGAACGCGGTGAGCCGGCCCTGACCGAGGACACCGGCGGCGGTGGCCGCAAGCGTGAAGGCGGTGGCGGTGACCGCGGTCGCAGCCGTCCGCGTCGCGACTAGAATACCACCGGACCGGTTTCCGGTCTGAATTGATGAAGGCCCCGCCGGTGACGGCGGGGCCTTTTTCATGTCCGGTCGCCAGTCGGCCGGACCGGCTCAGGTGGTGCACTCGGCCGGTTTCTCTTCATCCGGCCCGAACATGGCGCAGCCGCGGTCGATCTCGTTCTGGATCAGGGCGCAGCTGTTCTCGACATTACAGGGCGGATGGGTGGCCGGGCTGACCTGGAGACAGCGTTCAACCAGTCGTGCCGCCGCCGCCGCGCCGACCTTCGACCGGCAGGACCCGGACGCTTCGGCCGGCGTGGTAAAGACCGGGGCAGGTACAGGGGCCGGAGCGGGGGCCAGGGCCGGGTCGACCTCTTCCTGCGGCGGCGCATCCGCCGGCATCACCGGCAGGGCCGGTTCCACCGCCTCGACGGCATCGACGGGGGTCTCGGCCGCAGGCTTGCAGGCAGCCAGGACGGCCACAACGGCCAGAGCGGCAAAGGTGGACACGGGACGCATGACGGACTCTCCGGTTCGGACACGGTTCCACACGATGCCCCGGTTCGCCGCACGGCGAAACCCCGACGCAAAAAAGCGGGACATCGTGGCCCCGGGCGGGCCGCTCTAGCGCTTCAGCGCCGCCCGCTGCAGGACGAACAGCTCGGCACAGCCACCCTCGGCCAGTTCAAACAGCCGGTCGAACTCAGCCCGCGACAGGCCGCGCTTCTCGCCCGTGGCCTGAATCTCGACGATCTGGCCGGCCCCGGTCAGGACGAAGTTGGAATCGGCCTCGGCGTTGGAATCCTCCTCATAGTCGAGGTCCAGCACCGGCAGGTCGTTGAACACGCCGCATGACACGGCCGCGACCTGATCGAGGATCGGATCGGTCTTCATCACGCCCTCGGCGCGCAAATAGTCAAAGGCGCTGGCCATGGCCACCCAGGCCCCGGTAATGGCCGCCGTGCGCGTGCCGCCGTCAGCCTGGATCACATCGCAGTCCAGCACCACCTGACGCTCGCCCAGGACCTTCATGTCGACCACGGCCCGCATCGAGCGACCGATCAGTCGCTGGATCTCCTGGGTCCGGCCCGTCTGCTTGCCACTGGCGGCCTCGCGCCGGCCCCGCGTATGGGTCGCGCGCGGCAGCATGCCGTACTCGGCCGTAACCCAGCCCTGGCCCTTGCCGCGCATCCAGCCGGGCACATTGTCCTCGACCGAGGCCGTGACCAGCACCTTTGTGTGCCCGAACGTGACCAGGCACGAGCCTTCGGCATAGCGGTTGACGCCGGTTTCCAGGGTCACGGTGCGAAGCTGATCGGGTTTACGTTCGGAGGGGCGCATACGGTTATCCTAGCAAGAGGCGGCGGCGCTGCTTATCCTGAAACCGTGAGCCTGTATGCCCCCAACCGTTCACCGTTCGGCCCATCCTCCCTGACAACAGGGGGCGGACTGACCGCGCTCGACGGTCGGGCCCGCGATATTTTCCGCCGGATCGTCGAATCCTATCTCGAGACCGGCGACCCGGTCGGCTCGCGCACCCTGTCGCGTGGCGGGGTGCATCTGTCGCCCGCCTCGATCCGCAACACCATGCAGGACCTGACCCTGGCCGGCCTGCTGGCTGCGTCACACAGCTCTGCCGGTCGCATCCCCACCCACGCCGGCCTGCGCCTGTTCGTCGACGGTCTGCTCGAGATCGGAGACCTCGGCCAGGAAGAGCGCCGCGAGATCGACGGTCGCCTTGCCGGACGCGGTCGCAATTTCGAGGAGGCGCTCGATGAGGCCTCCAACCTGCTGTCCGGCCTTGCCGGCGGGGCCGGGATCGTCGCCTCGCCGGTGCGCGACGCCGGCGTCAAACACGTCGAATTCGTCGCTCTTGGGCGCGATCAGGCCCTGGCGGTGCTGGTCGGCGACGACGGTTCGGTCGAAAACCGCATCATGCCCCTGGCGGCCGGGGTCACCCCCTCGACCCTGCAGGAAGCTTCCAACTTCCTCAACGCCCGCCTCAAGGGCCGCCCGCTGGCCGAAGCCCGCACCGAAATGCGCGCCGAGCTCGACGTAGCCCGCCGCGAGCTCGACGCCGCCGCTGCCCGTCTGGTCGAGGACGGCATGGCCGCCTGGTCCGGCGGAGCCGAGCGCGACCGGTCGCTGATCGTGCGCGGCCGGGCCAATCTGCTGCAGGACCGCGAAACCGCCGAGGACCTGGAGCGGGTCCGGGTCCTGTTCGACGATCTCGAGCAGAAAGAACAGCTGATCGGCCTGCTCGACGGCGTCTCCGAAGCCCAGGGCGTGCGCATTTTCATTGGTGCCGAAACACGGTTGTTTTCATTATCGGGTTCCGCACTGATCGCGGCACCCTATATGACGGGCCGACAGAGGGTCGTCGGCGCCATCGGCGTCATCGGCCCCGCGCGATTGAACTACGCCCGAGTCATCCCGCTGGTGGACTACACCGCCCGGGTGCTGGGAAGAATGCTGGACGGACAAGACACGTGAACGACATTAACGACACCGACTTCGATCCCGAGACCGAGGCCAACGCCGAGGCCGGACTGGACGCGCACCCGGCCGAGCACGACGACGACGGCCTCGGCCCGATCGACGCCCTGATCGCCGAACGCGATGAATGGAAGGATCGCGCCCTGCGCGCCGCTGCCGAGGCCGACAACACCCGTCGCCGCGCCGAGGGCCAGATGAACGACGCCCGGGCCTATGCCATCCAGCGGTTCTCCAAGGATCTGCTGGGCGTGGCCGACAGCCTGCAGCGGGCCTTGACCGCCGCGCCGCGCGACGCCGATCCGGCGGCCACCAACCTGGTCACCGGCCTCGAACTGATCGAGAAGGCCCTGCTGTCCGCCTTTGATTCCAACGGGCTCAAACGTGTCGCCCCCGAAGCCGGCGAAGCCTTCGATCCCCACCAGCACCAGGCGGTAATGGAACAGCCGTCCGACACCGTGCCCGGCGGGACCGTGATCCAGACCCTGCAGCCCGGCTACGCCCTGTTCGGCCGCACCGTGCGCCCGGCCATGGTCGCGGTTGCGGCCAAGGGGTCTGGCGCGGCCACGCCGCCCTCCAGCGGGACCGGTCCGTATGATCCGCCCCCGGAAACCGGCGGTCAGTTCGACGAAACCGCCTGAGGCCTAGCGCTTCAACCGGGTCTCAAACAGGGCCAGCAGCCGGTTCCAGCCGTCCGCAGCGGCCTCGGGCCTGTAGCTGGCCCTGTAGTCGGCGTGGAATCCATGCGGCGCACCCGGATAGACCACGACCTCTTCGCCCGTGCCCCCCGCGCGGGCGAGTGCGGCCCTCATGGCGCTGACACTCGACAGGGGAATGCCCTGATCCATCTCGCCGTACAGGCCCAGCACCGGGGCCTTCAGGTCGTCGGCCAGCTCAACCGGCCAGGGCGCGCCGCTCGCCCGCTGTTCGGGGGTCGCCCCCTCCGGCGGGGCCAGACGCCCGTACCAGGCGACGCCGGCGTCGATGGCGGCAAACCGGGCCGCCGCCTGCCACACGACCTTGCCGCCCCAGCAGAAGCCGGTGATGCCGACCTTGCCGGTATCGGCCCACAGCTGCTGACTGGCCCAGTCGAGCGTGCCGGCGATATCACCCATCACCTGCTCGTAACCGGCCGCCGCGACAATCGCCTGGATCCGCTGCATGTCCGCCAGCGGTGCCGGATCCTCGACCCGCACGAAAAACGCCGGCGCAATGGCCGCATAGCCCGCCCCGGCCAGACGACGGCAGATGTCGCGAATATATTCATGGACGCCGAAGATCTCGGACACGACCACAACGACCGGAAAGGGCCCCTCGCCGGCCGGACGGGCGATATAGGCCGGAAGCTCGAACCCGTCAGACGCCGGATAGGTCACGTCGGCGACGCTCAGGCCTGCAACACCGGTTGTGACCGGTCGGGCATCCTGGGCCAGGGCCGCAACCGCGTATCCGGAAAAGAACAACCCGCCCAGAGCCCTGCGGCTGAACCTGAAATCGTCGGGAGTCTGGCCTTCAGGACGGATCAATATGGGCATCAGTGATTACCTCCGGAGCTCGAACCTGATCCGCAACAGTGACGTCATCGCCAATGGCCGTCGAGTCACGATAGCCGGAAGCTAGCGGGCGCGACGCAGGGTCAGGTTTATGCGGCCACCGCCGGGCACCAGTCGCGACGAGCCGGCGATCACCCGGTCGACCCCGTGGCGGGCCAGCCGCGCCGGGCCGGTCAGGGCACAGACGTCCCCCGACCCCAGTCGTAGCGTTGCCGTCTTCCCGCCCCCTGCCGGGCCGAACCGGAACACGGCCGTATCGCCCAGCGAAACCGACAGCACCGGGGCCGCCATGTCGGTCTCGTCCCGATCCTGATGCAGCCCCATACGGGCCTGACCCCGATACAGATTGACCAGACAGGCATCGGGTCGTCCCGGATCGCCGGTCAGGTCGCGCCACAGCTCCAGCAAGGCCCCCGGCAACGGCGGCCAGGGCTCGCCGGTTTCGGGATGGGTCGACTGATAGCGATAGCCCCTGTGATCGGACACCCAGCCCAGCGGGCCGAGATTGGTCATCATTACCGAAAGGGGCCGCCCGCCGGGTGTCACGGGTCGATAAAAGGGGGCCCGCTCGACCGCCGCCAGAACCTCGTCCAGCAGCCGGATCTGGGCCGGTTCCGCCAGGGCCGTCGGCCAATAATGCAGCCCCTCAAGAGTCGTACGGACCGGCTCCAAAGCCCTCACCCTCCACTTTTGAGCTGCACAATCTACGCGCCTGCGCCCGATCCCGGGTCAATTTCACCGGAAAATTGCCTGTAAGGCCGCGGAATTCGCCTCAGAAGGCCAGAAGCCCTTGCAGGGGCTGCGGTCTTTCCCATATCGGCATCAACCGGAGAAAACCCTGCCTGTCGTGGGGCTTTCCAACCGGATACATCGAGTAATCCCCTGAACCTTTTGGGGGCGGTCACGCGCAGCGCTTCATTGAAGGCCGCCGCATCGCCCGCCGCTGGAGTGAAAAGAAAGAGCCCATGGCCAAGATCATCGGCATCGACCTCGGCACGACCAACTCGTGCGTCGCCGTCATGGACGGCAAGAATCCCAAGGTCATTGAAAACGCGGAAGGCAACCGCACGACCCCGTCGGTCGTGGCCATCCAGGACGGCGGCGAGACCCTCGTCGGCCAACCCGCCCGTCGTCAGGCAGTGACCAATCCCACCAACACCCTGTTCGCCATCAAGCGACTGATCGGGCGGAATTTCGACGATCCGGTGGTGGCCAAGGACAAGAAGATGGTCCCGTACGAGATCGTCAAGGGTCCGACCGGCGACGCCTGGGTGCGCGCCAACGGCAAGGACTATTCGCCGCAACAGATCTCGGCCTTCACCCTCGGCAAGATGAAGGAGGCCGCAGAGGCCTACCTCGGCGAGACGGTGACCCAGGCGGTCATCACCGTGCCGGCCTATTTCAACGACGCCCAGCGTCAGGCCACCAAGGACGCCGGCAAGATCGCCGGGCTCGAGGTGCTGCGCATCATCAACGAGCCGACTGCGGCCGCCCTGGCCTACGGTCTCGAAAAGAACGAGGGCCAGAAGATCGCCGTCTATGACCTCGGCGGCGGCACCTTCGACGTCTCGATCCTCGAGATCGGTGACGGCGTGTTCGAGGTGAAGTCGACCAATGGCGACACCTTCCTCGGCGGTGAGGATTTCGACCTGCGTCTGGTCGACTACCTGGCCGACGAGTTCAAGAAGGAACAGGGCGTCGACCTGCGCTCGGACAAGCTGGCCCTGCAACGCCTCAAGGAAGAGGCCGAAAAGGCCAAGAAGGAGCTCAGCTCCACGACCCAGTACGAGGTCAATCTGCCGTTCATCACCATGAACGCTTCGGGCCCGCTGCACCTGAGCATCAAGCTCTCGCGCGCCAAGCTCGAGGCCCTGGTCGATGACCTGGTCCAGCGCACCATCGAGCCCTGCGCCAAGGCGCTGAAGGACGCGGGCCTCAAGGCCTCGGACATCGATGAGGTGGTTCTGGTCGGCGGCATGACCCGTATGCCCATGGTTCAGGAGGCCGTGAAGAAATTCTTCGGCAAGGAGCCGCACAAGGGTGTGAACCCGGACGAGGTCGTGGCGCTCGGGGCCGCGGTCCAGGCCGGCGTGCTGCAGGGTGACGTCAAGGACGTGCTGCTGCTGGACGTGACCCCCCTGACCCTGGGCATCGAGACCCTGGGCGGCGTGTTCACCCCGCTGATCGAACGCAACACCACCATCCCGACCAAGAAGAGCCAGGTGTTCTCCACCGCCGACGATAATCAGTCAGCTGTGACCATCCGGGTCTTCCAGGGTGAGCGGCCGATGGCGTCGGACAACAAGGTGCTGGGTCAGTTCGACCTGATGGGCATTCCCCCCGCACCGCGCGGCATGCCGCAGATCGAGGTCGCCTTCGACATCGACGCCAACGGCATCGTTCATGTGACCGCCAAGGACAAGGCGACCAACAAGGAACAGTCGATCCGCATCCAGGCCAACGGCGGCCTGTCGGACGCCGACATCGAGAAGATGGTCAAGGAAGCCGAGTCCAATGCGGCCGCCGACAAGACCCGCAAGGATCTGGTCGAGGCCCAGAACGGAGCCGACAGCCTGATCCATTCGACCGAAAAGGCCATGGCCGAGCACGGCGACAAGATCGCCGGCGAGGAAAAGGCCGCGATCGAGACTGCGCTTGCCGAGCTCAAGGCGGCCAAGGACAGCACCGACCCGGAAGACATCCGCACCAAGACCAACACCCTGGCCCAGGCCTCGATGAAACTGGGTGAGGCCATGTACGCCAACCAGCAGGGCGAGGGCGCTTCGGATGAGGCTCCCGCCGATGACGGTGTGGTCGACGCCGAATTCGAGGAAGTCTCGGGCGACGGTGAAGCCGGCGACGACGAGAAGAAGAGCGCCTGATCCGGCGTCTGAAACCAGACAGACCCCGCTTGTCGTCCGGCAGGCGGGGTCTTTTCATGAAGCTTGCATCATTCGACCCGGCCCCCATGTCAGTCGGGTCAATCGTTCCGGAACCATACTCGCCGTAACGTGCGACCGGACGGCAAGGGGCAAGAGGACAAACGCCTGATGGCGCGTGATTATTACGAAATTCTGGGTGTGGAGCGCACGATCGACGCGCCCGGACTCAAATCCGCCTATCGCAAGCTGGCGATGCAGCACCACCCTGACCGGAACGGCGGGTGTGAAGACTCCATGGCGCGTTTCAAGGAAATTTCCGAAGCCTATACAGTGCTGTCGGACGATCAGAAGCGGGCCGCCTATGACCGTTTCGGCCACGCCGGAGTCAATGGCGGCGGCGGTGGCGGCGGCCAGCAGGGCTTCCACGACGTCAACGACATCTTCTCCCAGGTCTTCGGCGACGCCTTCGGCGACGTCTTCGGCGGCCGCGGCGGTCGCCAGCAGCAGAACGGGCCGCGCCGCGGCTCGGACCTGCGCTACGACCTCGAAATCACCCTAGAACAGGCCTATCGCGGCGCGGACGTCGGGATCGGCGTGCCCTCGACCGCCACCTGCGACAGCTGCGAGGGCTCGGGTGCCAAAAAGGGCACAAAACCCGTCACCTGCACCACCTGCCAGGGTGCCGGCCGCGTGCGTCAGGCCAACGGCTTCTTCCAGGTCGAACGCACCTGTCCGCGCTGCGGGGGCGGCGGCCAGATGATCGCCGAGCCCTGCACGGCCTGTCACGGGCACGGTCAGGTCCGCAAGACCCGCCAACTGTCGCTCAAGATTCCGGCCGGAGTCGATGATGGCTCGCGCATTCGCCTGTCCGGTGAGGGGGATTCCGGTCTCCGGGGTGGGCCGCGCGGCGACCTCTATGTCTTTTTGTCAGTCACGCCGCATGAGCTGTTCGAACGCGACAACCTCGACCTTCTGGTGACCGTACCGGTGCCGATGACCACGGCCGTACTGGGCGGCGAGATCGACGCCCCCTGCCTGGTTTCGGAAGCCTGCGATGGCCAGTGCAAGGCCCGTGTTCAGGTTCCGGCCGGGGCCCAGACCGGCAAGACGGTCCGGATCAAGGGCAAGGGCATGCCTCACCTGAACGGACGCCAGCGTGGCGATCTGCTGGTCGAGTTGTTCGTGGAGACCCCGACCGACCTGACCAGTCGCCAGCGCGAATTAGTCGAGGAGCTGGCCGCGACCTTCGGTGAGAACCAGAGCCCGCGGAATTCCAATTTCGCCGGCAAGGCCAAACGCTTCTGGGCCGACATCCTCGGCAGTGACCCGCCAGGACCCGGCGCGACTCCGGATTCGAAAGAAACGACCGCGTGAGCGCGCTGTTTCACGCCGGTATTTCCGGCGCGCGCGGCCGGATGGGTCGGGCTGTATCGCAGGTTCTGGACGCCCGCGATGACGTCGTCGTCGCGGCCCGGTTCGACCGCGGCGAGACCGCGGATCTCGCTCTGTGCGACGTGGTGATCGACTTCTCCACGCCGGATGCGTCGATCGCCTTGGCCCGGGCCTGTGCCGAACGCGGCGGACCGGCCATGGTCATCGGATCGACTGGTTTCACCGAGGCCCAGGAAGCCGAACTGGCCGGGATTTCAGAGAAGATCGCCATTGTCCGCAGCGGCAATTTCTCGCTGGGTGTGAACATTCTGATCGGACTGGTCGAGCACGCCGCCCAGCGGCTGGATGCCGCAGACTGGGACATCGAGGTCCTTGAGGCCCATCACCGGCGCAAGGTGGACGCCCCTTCGGGCACGGCCCTGATGCTGGGCGCGGCGGCGGCTTCGGGTCGGGGTCATGATCTCGCGACCCTGAGGACCGCCCCCAATGACGGCCTCACCGGTGAGCGTGAGGTCGGGAAGATCGGCTTCGCGTCGCTGCGCGCGGGGGGAATTGTCGGCGACCACACGGTGATGTTCGCGTCCGAGGACGAGGTCCTGACCCTCAACCATTCGGCCATCGACCGGTCCCTGTTCGCCAAGGGGGCGGTCGCGGCGGCGGCCTGGGTGCGCAGCCGCGGACCCGGCCTCTATGACATGCAGGACGTTCTGGGCTTCAGACAGGCCTGAGGCCCCCTCGCCTGTCCCGACGACGCTAGCGTCCGGTCGAGCCGAACCCGCCGGCCCCGCGCGAGGTCGCGTCCAGAGCCTCGACCTCGACCATCGTCACCTGTTCGTGGCGGGCGATGACCAGCTGGGCGATCCGGTCACCCCGCTGGATGACAAAGGCCTCGGCCCCGAGGTTGGCCAGGATCACACCGACCTCTCCCCGGTAGTCGCTGTCGATGGTGCCGGGCGAGTTCAGGCAGGTAATCCCGTGCTTGAGCGCCAGACCGGACCGGGGCCGGACTTGGGCCTCATAGCCACGCTCCAGTGCAATCTTCAGGCCGGTGGGCACCAGGGCCCGCGTACCGGGCGCGAGGACCATGGGCTGGTCCCCGGCGACAGCGGCCCGCAGGTCCATACCGGCTGAGCCCGCCGTCTCATAGGCCGGCAGCGGCAAACCCTCGGAATGGGGCAGGCGTTCGATGCGTACGTCTGTCATCTGGGCTTTCCTGTCGGATTCAGGCGAAATGGGCGGCGATACGGGCAGACAGTTTTCGCGCCACATCGACCTTGGACTGACGGTCCCAGTCTTCGCTGGTGCCGTCACGCCTGAACAGGGTCACCGCATTGCTGTCGGCCCCGAACACGTCACCGGATACGTCATTGGCGAGGATCCAGTCACAGCCCTTGCGAGACAATTTGGCCCGCGCATTCTGCTCCACCTCTGTGGTTTCGGCGGCAAATCCGATGACCAGGGCGGGCCGACGCGGCCCGGCCGCCGCAACACCGGCAAGAATGTCGGGGTTTTCGATCAGGGCCAGGGACGGGGGGCCGCCCGGGGCCTTCTTGATCTTGCCGCCGGCAACGCCATCGACGCGCCAGTCCGCCACGGCGGCGCTCATCACGGCGATATCGACAGGCAGGGCGGCGTCGACGGCCGCCTTCATCTCGACCGCCGTTTCGATCCAGACGCGGTGAACCCCTTCAGGTACCGGCAGGGCCACCGGCCCCGACACCAGCGTCACCTCGGCCCCGAGCTCGGCCAGGGCCCGGGCGATCGCATAGCCCTGCTTGCCACTGGAGCGATTGGTCAGGCCACGCACCGGGTCGATCGGCTCAAACGTCGGGCCGGCGGTCACCACGGCGCGACGTCCCGCCAGACTCTGGCCGGAGCCGTCGCTCAACAGGTGCCGGATCGACGCCAGGATTGCCTCGGGCTCGGCCATGCGCCCGGGCCCGAATTCGCCACAGGCCATCTCGCCGTCGTCAGGACCGACGAGACTGACCTGATGCAGACCGTTGAACCCCGTCAGTCGGGCGACATTGGCCTGGACCGCCGGGTGCTGCCACATCCGCACATTCATCGCCGGGGCCATCAGAACCCGCTTGTCCGTGGCCAGAAGGGTCGTCGAGGCCAGGTCGTCGGCCATGCCGTTGGCCGCCTTGGCCATCAGGCCGGCCGTCGCTGGGGCCACGACCACCAGATCGGCCCAGCGGGACAGCTCGATATGTCCCATCGTCGTTTCGTCATCCGGCGAGAACAGGGCCTGATGAACCGGATGGCCACTCAGGGACGCCAGCGACAGCGGGGTCACGAACTCGGCCCCACCCGACGTCAGCACCGTGCGCACGCTCGCGCCGGCCCGACGCAGCAGCCGTATGAGCTCCAGCGACTTGTAGGCGGCGATACCGCCTCCGATGATCAGCAGGATCCTGCGCGTATTGAGCGAAGCTTCGGACATCCGTCTCATCTAGCGACGCGCCACGCCTGCGTCGAGCCGGACCCGGGACGACGGGATTTGCGGCCACGTCGAATTTCAACTATAGGAAGTTCGCGTTTCCCGCATGGAGGGAGTTATGCCCGCTCGATCCCTGACCAGGATGGCTCTGGTCTCTGTCACCGCGTTCAGCCTCGCAATGATCTGGGGCTGCGATAATGGCGGGTCCGCCGTCGAATCCCGTGACCGGACGATAGAGGCTGCCTTGCCGGTTGCCGCAGATCCGGCGGGACCTGGCCCTGCCGCTGCCACCCGGACCCGGCCGCCGATAACGGCAAACCGGCGGGAAACCGTCGAGGACAAGATCACCCGACTGTATCAACGCAACGGTGCGGCATTCGGCGCGCGTTCGGCCGAGGACTATCTGGCGCGAATGAAGGCCTTCGTCGAAAACCCGCCGCGGGATGTCGAAACCGCCCGTCGTCCGAACGGTGACACCCTCTACTATCAGGCCGCGACCAACACCTTTGCCGTCGCCGCCCGCGACGGTACGCCAAGAACGATGTTCAAGCCCGACAACGGGTCGGCCTACTGGATCATCCAGAAGGAGCGGGCACCGGATTTCGGACGGCAAGGTGCCAGCCCGACGTCCGCTCCAGACTAGGCCTGTTTGGCTTCTGAATCCTGCTGATGGTCAACCATCTCGCGAACCAGTTCCAGCGCCAGCTTCTGCTGTCGCGTCGACAGCTGCGGGGCAAGCCGGGCAACCTCTATCGTATAGCGGGTTGAGGGGAAGTCGTGATCATATGACTGTGCTCCGCCCTCACCCACACCTGCACCGGTCTGGTTGAGCCCCTCAAAGAAATAGCCGATGTCGACCTTGAAAAAGCGGGCGATGTCCCAGAGCTTGGATGCTGAAATCCGGTTCGCACCCTTCTCATATTTTTGAATCTGCTGGAATGTGAGTCCGAGCGCCCGCCCCAGATCGCTCTGATTATAGCCCAGGCTGATCCGTTTTTCACAAACACGCCGACCGACATGCCGGTCTACCGGATGAGGTCCATCTTCGCCGCCGCCTCTCGCCATGGTTTTTCTCAAGGTCCCTGTTATCCCCAACACATCCTGCAATGCGCCCACAGGCGCGAGCTGTCACCCAAAATCAGGAAAATGACGGTTCCTGATTCAACCCCCACGCGCCCGCCACGCCTGCACTCTGGGGGCCGTCAGGACTAATCCGCCGATTATCGCCAGCCAAAACAACAGGTCGCCGAAGCGACCAAATATGGTCACAGGCGCGGGTTGCGGAAGCGCTGCGTCAATCACGCCACTTTCGCCGGAATTCAATCTCTGGCCATCGACGACACGGCCCCATGGATCAATCATCGCCGACACGCCGGTTGGCGTGGCCCGAACCACCGGAAGCCCGGTTTCGATAGCCCGGTAGCTGGCCAGATTCAGGTGCTGCAGGGGCCCCGAACTCTGACCGAACCAGGCATCATTGGAAACGTTCACGATCCAGTCGGGCCGTCCGGCACCCCCCGACGTAAACCCCGGGAACAGACTTTCATAACAGATCAACGGTTGGGCCCGGCTCCCGTCCGGCAGGCCGATCGGGGCGGGCGTCGGCCCGGCGCTGAAGTCGGCCGGAACATGAACCAGACTGCGGACGCCGAGACGGCTCATCAACCGGCCCAGCGGCAGGTATTCACCGAACGGTACCAACCGGTGCTTGTCGTAAATCGCGGTGACGCGAAGACCCGCCTCTCCCACATCCTGCAGCACGAACAGGCTGTTGAAATAGCGCGCGCCGCTCTCGGCTGTCGCATCGGCCTCCCCCCGCCCGAGACCGACCATCAGAACCTGACCCGGCTGCAGCGCACGGGCGATGGCAACGGCATCCGGCGATCCGGCTCCAAAAACCTCATTGGCTGTCGCCGGCAGAGCCCCTTCGGGCCAGACGACAATATCCGGAACCGACCGGCCGGGCGCGGAGGTCAGGCTCACATAGCGGTCGACAATGCCGCGATAGGCTTCAGCCGTCCATTTGGACTCCTGGGGGACGTCGGCCTGAACGATCCGAACCAGGGTGTCCGTAAATTGCAGCCGGGCCTGGCCGAGATGGATGGTGCCACCGATCCAGAGGGCGGCCAGGACCAGAAGGCCAGCCGCAACGCCGCCGATCCGGGCCCGGCGAAGTTCGGGCCCCCGCAACAGGCCAAGGGTCGAAACCGCCGCGACCGTGACGAAGCCAAGGCCGTAGACTCCGGCAACGGCGGCGAACTGGGACATCGCCGAACCGGCCTTCCAGCTGGCTCCCGCCGGGTTCCAGGGGAAGCCCGTCAGAACATGTCCGCGCAGCCATTCCAGCAGGGCGAAACAGGCGGCGAACACCAACACCCGGCGGATACCGGCCGGAGCGAAACGACGGTACAGGGCCGTCGCGCCGCCCCAGAACAGACCCAGCCCCATGGGCAGGAAACTGGCGGCGAACGGAGCCATCCAGGCCTGGTCCGGGTTGACCAGAAAGGCCTCGGCCACCCACCAGCAGCCGACGAAGAAATAGGCGAACCCGGCCAGCCAACCCATCCAGAACGCCCCCCGCACCGAGGTCGAGCGTTCCGCCAGCAGCATCAACAGCGGATAGCCGAGCAGGCCGGGCAGGACGCCGAACGGCGGGTGAGCCAGCGCCGTCCCCGCACCGGCCAGCAGGGCCAGACCGATCCGGATCCAGCGGAGGATCAGGGCGTGGCGCGGGTGGGTCGGGTCAAGCTTGAGCATCGGACCTGTATGGGTCGGCGACACCGAGGCTGGCAAGGATCGACCGCTCCTCGGCCTCCATCGCCTCGGCCTCGACATCGTCTTCATGGTCCCGACCCAGCAGATGCAGCACCCCGTGCACCACAAGGTGGCTGAGATGATCCGCCAGGGTCTTGCCCTGGGCCCCGGCCTCGGCGCGGCAAACACCCGAGGCGAGGGCGATGTCGCCGAGCAGGTCTCCCGCTCCCTCGGCCGCCGGAAAGGACAGGACGTTGGTCGGCTTGTCCTTGCCCCGGAACCGCGCATTCAGGTCACGCACGCCGGCGTCATCGGTCAGCAGCACCACGACCTCGCCCTCGATCCGCCCGAGGGCGGCCGTGGCGGCGCGCTCGACCACGCCGGTCAGGTCCGGACCGACAGGGGACCAGCCGTCAGCGTCGTCCTCAACAATCTCGATCATCGGCTTGCCGTGTCCTCAAGATCGGGTCGCGGCCGGTCGCGCCCTGCATCGGCGTCATAGGCGCGCACGATCCGCTCGACCATGGCATGACGGACCACGTCCTGGGCCTCGAATTCCAGCACCCCGACCCCTTTCACATCCCGCAGGATGCGCAGGGCGTGGGCCAGTCCGGAATCGCGGGGATTCAACAGGTCAACCTGACTGGGGTCGCCGGTGACCACCATCCGGGCCCCCTCGCCCAGACGGGTCAGGACCATCTTCATCTGCAGGCGTGAGGTGTTCTGGGCCTCGTCGACGATGACGAAGGCATGGCTGAGCGTGCGACCGCGCATGAAGGCGATCGGGGCCGCCTCGATCTCGCCCTTGTCGCGGCGGCGCTGCACGTCCTCGGGGCCGAGGATGTCGTTCAGCGCCTCCCAGATCGGGGCCAGATAGGGGTCGACCTTTTCGTTCAGGTCGCCGGGCAGGAAGCCCAGCTTCTCACCCGCCTCGACCGCCGGCCGGGTGATGACCAGACGATCGACCTGGCCCCGGCGCAGCAGGGAGGCCCCGTAGGCGGCCGCCAGGAAGGTCTTGCCTGTGCCCGCCGGGCCGACCCCGAAACTGAGCTCACAGCGGGCCAGGATTTCGAGATAGCGGGCCTGGGCATTGGTCTTGGGCACAATGGCCCCGCGCTTGCCGACCGGCAGGGCCATAGGGTCTGTGCTGACGCCACCGCCACGGATCGTGCCCATGATGGTGCGTACATCGGCCTCGGTCACCTCGGCCCCCTTGTCGGCCCGTTTGACCAGCGATTCGATCACCTGCCGGGCATGGGCGCGGTCTCGGGCCGAGCCGTTGATCGAGACCCCACCACCGGGGGCCTCGACCAGAACCTTGAAGGCATCCTCGATCAGGGCGACGTGGCGGCTGTTGGGACCGATGACGGCCCGCAGGGCCCGGTCATCAAGGGTCAGGAACTCGGACTCACGCGCCATCAGGCCGCCTTCTGCTCAACAAGACGACCCGCCAGACTGTTCTGCGTGCCGCTTTCAATCTCCACAGCAACGATCCGGCCGAGAAGATGCTCCCCGTTCTCGACGTGAACCGACTGGAGATAGGGTGAGCGACCAATGGCCTGACCCGGATTGCGTCCCTTGCGCTCGAACAGGACGGGCAGGGTCTTGCCGGTCTGGGACGTATTGAAGGCCGTCTGCTGTTCGAACAGCAGGGCCTGCAGCGCGTGCAGCCGTTCGCGGGCCACGGCCTCCGGCACCTGACCGGCCATAGCGGCGGCGGGCGTGCCCGGACGCGGCGAATACATGAAGGAGAAGGCCGAAGCATAGTTGACCTGCCGCACCAGGTTCAGGGTGTCCGCAAAATCACGATCGGTCTCGCCCGGGAATCCGACGATGAAATCGCCCGAGATCGCCATGTCCGGCCGGACCCGGCGCATCCGGTCGATCACGTCGAGATAGGTCTTCTGGCCGTGCTTGCGGTTCATCAGCCGCAGGATGCGGTCCGAGCCGGACTGCACCGGCAGATGCAGATAGGGCATCAGGACGTCCAGCTCGCCATGGGCGGCGATCAGGTCCTCACTCATGTCATTGGGATGACTGGTCGTATAGCGCAGCCGGTCCAGCCCCGGGATCTCGGCCAGGGCATGCGCCAGCCGCGCCAGGGTCGAGGGCGCGCCGTCCGGGCCCGCGCCGTTGTACGCATTGACGTTCTGGCCCAGCAGCGTGATCTCGCGCACGCCCCGCTCCGCCAGGGCCCGGGCCTCGATCAGGATGTCCGCTACGGGTCGCGACCACTCCGCGCCGCGCGTATAGGGCACGACACAGAAGGTGCAGAATTTGTCGCAACCTTCCTGCACAGTCAGGAAGGCCGTCGGTCCCTTGACGCCGCGCGGTCCGATCCGTTCGGACGACATGGCGTCAAATTTGGCATTGGGCGCGAAATCGGCCCCGATCCGCTCGCCGCGGGCCCGGGCGGTGCGGGTCAGCAGCTCCGGCAGCTGGTGATAGGCCTGCGGCCCGACCACCAGGTCGACCGCCGGCTGACGGCGCATGATCTCCTCGCCCTCGGCCTGGGCGACGCAGCCGGCCACGGCGATAATCATCGGAGTCTTCGAATTCCCTGTCGCAGTCGTCGAATTCCTCGCCCGGGCGTCTTTCAATTCTCTCAGCTTGCCGAGTTCGGAATAAACCTTCTCGGCCGCCTTTTCGCGGATGTGGCAGGTGTTGAGGATGACAAAGTCGGCGTCCTCGGGGCTGTCGGTGGTGGCATAGCCCAGCGGGCGCAAGACATCGGCCATGCGCTCGGAATCATAGACGTTCATCTGGCAGCCGTAGGTCTTGATGAACAGGTGCCGGGTTCCCGTCTCGGGAGGCGCGACACCGTCTCCATCGATCGCGGGCGGAACGAGGGTCTCGGTCATGACCGGCTTATGATCGTCGAACCCGGCCTCCGCAAGGCGGAGGGGGGCCTCAGTCCTCGTGCCGATGGGACTGACGGGTAAAGATGAGGCCTTCCCGCTTGGACGGCTCGGCCCCCTCGATCGGCGTGCCGTACAGTTCCAGCTTGTGACCGATCAGCTTGAAGCCGAGGCGTTCCGCGATCTCGGTCTTGAGGCGTTCAATCTCGGCATCGAAAAACTCGATGACCTCACCCGACTTGGCGTCGATCAGGTGGTCGTGATGATCATCACCCGCCTCCTCATAACGCGAGCGGCCGTCCCCGAAATCATGCTTCTCCACGACCCCGGCCTCCTCGAACAACCGCACGGTCCGATAGACCGTGGCGATCGAGATATGGGGGTCGATGGCCGAAGCCCGTCGATACAGTTCCTCAACATCGGGGTGATCGTCGGCGTCCGACAACACACGCGCAATAACGCGCCGCTGTTCGGTCATGCGCATGCCGCGATCGGCGCAAAGTTTCTCAATCCGGTCCATGGAGAGGCAGGATAGGCAGGCAATCAGGGTATGGGAAGCGACCTTGGTATGTTCAGGCTCAGAAGCAGGGCGTCCACTGCCGGTGACTCCTTCCGCGCGTAATAGCCTGGTCGCTGCCCGGCGACCGCAAACCCGGCACGCGCATACAGGGTTCGCGCGGCGACATTATCCGCAGCGACCTCGAGAAACAGACGGCGAGCACCGGCCGCCGCAGCCATCTGCGCCCCCTGTTCGGTCAACCAAAGACCCAGACCAGCGCGCCGCGAACCGGGCGCGACAGCCAGCGTCAGTATTTCCGCCTCGTCTGCGACGACCCGAACCAGAATGAACCCCCCCGGACGGGACACGGCGATCACCCCTGCCTGATCCAGCAGATCGGCAATAGCCGCTTCTGACCAGGCCGACTCGAAGGCCTCGGCATGAATCGCCGCCAGAGACGCCGGATCCTGCCGCGCCGCGGTCACTTGTCCTTCACCGGACTTCTGGGTCGGCCCGGCAGTCGGGTCGGCGGCGTGGCGTCCGGCGCACGCAAATACTCGGGCCGGGCCGGAGCCGCGGCAGGATCCGCCGCCGCAACCAGCCGCGCGAGTCCGGCCGGCGTCGGGCCCGACAGGTCGGCGATCACGGCGTCGGTCGCCCCCTCTGCCATCAGGATCGCGCCCGAACCGACCAGGGTCGCCCCCGGAGCCAAAGTAGCCAACCGCCCGCCGGCCGCTTCCAGCGACAGGGCTTGTGCCGGGCCTGTGGCCGTCCCGGCACACCAGAATCGCGCATAAACCTGACCCCGGCGAGCGTCGATCAGGGCCACGACGTCAGCGTCATCCGACGTCGCATCAACCGATGCAGCCAGGGCATCGAGCGTGGAAATCCCCACGACCGGTCGGTTCAGGGCCGTACCAAGCCCTTGGGCAAAAGCCAGTCCAACCCTGAGGCCGGTAAAGGACCCCGGACCGGTGGTGACGCCGATCCGGTCCACGGCTTCAAATCCGCCGCCGGCTTCAGCTACCACCCCAGCCACAAGACCGGCCAGACGCTCCTGATGGCCCTTGAGCATCACCTCCGAGCGCACGGCCAGGGGGCGACCGCCCTCAAAGACAGCGGCGGTACACAGCGACAGGGCTGTATCGACAACCAGAACCCTCACGGCTGACACCGGCTGTCAGGCCTCAGCCGGCCCGCGCCAGACTCTCGACGATCCGCGCCACCGCTCGCCGGACCTGAAGGTCGGCGATCAACGGGAAAGCCGTCGCCACCGTGCGCCCCTCGGCGGAAGCCTGCAGGTGGCGAACCTTTCCCAGCCAGTCCGGCCTCTCTGATCCGCCACCGGCGGTCTCGACCGGCGGAAACAGGGCCTCCACGGACGTACCGAGAATGGTGGCGATACGATGCAGGCGCGAGGCTGAAACACGATTGGCCCCGGTCTCGTATTTCTGGACCTGCTGAAAACTGATCCCCAGCTCGCCCGCCAGCGCCGACTGCGACATACCCAGGGCTGACCGCCTGAGGCTGATGCGCGCACCGACATAGACGTCCACACTGTCGCCGGACCGCACACCCATGGTCAGCTTCCGTCCGTTGAACCTGACGAAACTGTTTCATGGGCCGCAAGAAAATACAACGCTTTTGTTTCATTCAGAACTCCAGGCGCGCCATGACGGCCGAAACCATGGAAATGTCGGAACGCGGAATCTGCACCGTTACCGCAAGGCCGCCCGGACCTCCCCGAACACTCACGACTCCATCATCGGCCCACTCATACAGGCGAACACGCACGCTCCCGTCCTGCATCTGGATAACACAGCCCTGATCGCGCCGCGGCCAGCGTCCGGATTGGTATTCCAGCACCACGCCCGACGCGGCCCATGGACTGAGGTCATCGTTGGACAGCTGTAGACGACGAACCTCCGGCTTTGACGCCGCCTCGCCGGCGTCAAACGCCCTGCCCCGCTCCTCAACGCCCGCAACAACCGGCGCAGCTTCAGCCGCGTACGCTGAGACCGGGCCCGGCATCAGGGCGTCAGGAGTGAAATCGAGAGCCCCGGTCAAACGCCGCTGAACATCGGGCCGGAACAGCCCCGGTCGCCGTCCCGCCTCGTACAGCCCCCAGCCCTGGCCCGTCATGCCGACACGGGCCCCGGCTTCTGCCTGGCTCAGGTCGCGTTCGTGTCGCAGCGCCGCAAGGGACTCGCCCAGGCGCCGCGCAGCAGGATCGTATTGAAAACGGGACATGGCCACAAGAATGGCACCGACCCCGCCCGATGACGAGGACGAAATCGTTTCAAAGCGGATGAATGGCCCTAGAGAACCTGCTCGACGCGGGTGACCTCGGGTATGTAGTGTTTCATCATCTGCTCGACCCCGGCCTTGAGCGTCGCGGACGAGGATGGACAACCGGCACAGGCACCGCGCATCCGCAGCGACAGCACGCCACTTTCCACGTCAAACGAGTCGAACAGGATGTCACCGCCGTCCTGGGCCACAGCCGGGCGCACCCGGCTGTCAAGCAACGCCTTGATCTCGAGGACGACCTCACTGTCGTCCTCGGCGTGCTGGTCAGAGGTCCCGACCTCGCCCGACAGTAGCGGCGCGCCGGAAACGAAATGGTCCATGATCGCCGCCAGAACCGGTGCCTTGATCCCGGTCCAGTCAACAGCGGGGTCACGGGTCACCGACACATAGTCCGCGCCGAAAAACACACCGGTGACGCCTTCGACCTGGAACAACGCCCCGGCCAGGGGGGAACCGGTGGCAGCCTCTGTGTCGAGAAACTCATGAACACCGGCAGGGGACACATCACGCCCGGGCAGGAATTTCAGGACGTTCGGATTCGGCGTCGCTTCGGTCTGGATAAACATGATGTGCAGATGCGCGCAGCAGTGCCGTCTTTCAAGCCCGCTCGGCGACGCAGACCTCTTCAGGCCAGATCTTCGATGTCCTGTTCCGTCAACTCACCGGGCACGATGGTCACCGGCAATTTCCGCCCCCCGAAGGCCGCGCCCTGTTTGAGCACAGCGGTGACCAGCGGACCGGGACCGCGCGCACCCGAGCCGGCAGCAAGGACCAGGATCTTGATCTCGGGATCTTCGCCCACGACCTTGTGAATGGCCGCCTGCGGCTCACCCTCCTCAATCAGGAACAGCGGTTGCGCCCCCGACCGTTCCGCCGCTGTCTCTCCGAGCCGGGTCAACAGGCCTTCGGCCTCGGCCCGCAGTTCCCGCTGGATTTCATCGCGGGCCCCCGACCAGTGGGCATCAGACCCAGGAGGAATGACCCGCAACAGGGCGACACGCCCCCCCGTTGAGCGGGCCCTCCGTGCCGCATAGCGCAGGGCGGCGTCGAACTCCGGACTGTCGTCGACGACGACCAGGAATTTACGTGGCACGGGCATTCCTTTCGATCATCGTCAGCATCAGGTCGCCGATGCCGCCACTTCGCGAATTACCCCGTTGGCGATGGTCAATTTGGCGAAGCTCCAGCCGGACCCCGAGGCCTCGATCTCATCCACGGAAGCGCGAACCCCCTCGACAATCTTCAGGCGCGGTCCGATCCAGTCATCCACAGCCCGTTCGGCAGCGGCTTCGCTCTCCCCGACCGAAGCATCGACAGACCGGGCCACGGCACGGGTCAGCACCATCTGCTCGGACATCAGGTCCTCGATCATCCGGCGTACAGCCAGGCGGTCGAAATGATCCGCCGAAGGGACTGCGCCCGCCGCCGCGCGCAGCCGATCAAAGTCGAACGCCGCACCGACCTGATGATACAGGCGCGCCATCAGAGGCTCCGGCCATTTGGCCTCACGCGCCAGGTCGCCGATATCGGACGTCGCCACCAGCGGCCGAAGCAGGGCAATGGTGCGCGCCATCTCAACCGGAGTGCCCAGGCCGATAAAGGTCTGCACCCGATGTTCCAGACGGTCCTGTTCGAAATGGGACAGGACCGCGCCGCCATTGGCGCGCAACACGTCGGCAGCCGGACGGTAGGCGGCGATCAACCCCCCGACGGTCGCGCCGGCCCGCGCGGCCCGGCGGGCCAGCCAGAAAGTCTGGCGGCGCAGAACCGTGCCGATCTCGGCATAGAGTCGGGTCTGGGCCTCGGCCGATATCTTCAGATCCAGCGCCGAGACCGCATCCCAGGCCTCGTCGAGCCGGAACACGCGTCGGGCCGCTTCGAAGGCAATGACCATGGCGGTGGTGTCGCACTCGGCGCTGAGTCGCAGCCGCTCGGGAAAGGTCGGGCCGGCCATGTTGACGATCTCGTTGGCCAGGATCGTCGCCACGATCTCGCGCCGCAGCCGGTGACGCTTCATATCGGCCTCAAACTTCGCCAGCGGACCGGGGAAGTAGCGCACCAGGGTTTCCTCGAAGAACGGGTCTTCGGGAGCCGCCGATGCGACGATTTCATCAAACAATTCGATCTTCGAATAGGCAGTGAGGACGGCCAGCTCCGGGCGGCTCAGGGCCTGCCCGGACAATTTCATCTCGGCCAGTCGAAGATCGTCGGGCAAACCCTCGACCTTGCGGTCCAGCTTACCCCGGGCCGCGAGCTCGATCATGAAACCCTGCTGGGCCTCAAGGCCACGGGCCCCCTCGGCTTCCTGCAGGGTCAGGGCCAGGGTCTGGTCATAGTTGTGCGCCAGGACCTTGAGACCGACCTCGTCCGTCATTGAGGCCAGAAGCGCGTTGCGATCAGAAGCCTGCAACGCCCCCGAGGCGATCGCCGCCCTGGTCAGGATCTTGATGTTGACCTCATGGTCAGAGGAATCGACCCCGGCGGAGTTGTCGATGGCGTCGGTATTGATACGACCGCCGGCAAGACGCGCAAACTCGATCCGGCCCGCCTGGGTCAGGCCCAGATTGGCCCCCTCACCAACGACCCTGACCCGTAACTCGGCCCCGTCGACGCGAATGGCGTCATTGGTCTTGTCCCCGACCTGGGCGTCGGTCTCGTTTCCGGCCTTCACATAGGTGCCTATGCCGCCGAAATAGAGCAGTTCGGCCGGGGCCTTGAGAATGGCCTTCATCAGGGCCGCGGGATCGAGCTCCTCATCGGTGATGTCCAGCGCTTCCCGAATTTGCGGGGTTAGCGCGATCGATTTTGCCGATCGGGAAAAGACGCCGCCACCCTCGGAAATCAATGACTTGTCATAGTCCTGCCAGGACGAACGCGGCAATTCGAACATGCGCTTGCGTTCGACCCAGGAGGTGGCGGGATCCGGATTGGGGTCGATAAAGATATCCCGGTGATCGAAGGCGGCAACGATCCGGGTGGCCTTCGACAGCAGCATGCCGTTGCCGAACACATCACCCGACATGTCGCCGACCCCGACGACGGTAAAGGGTTCGGTCTGGATGTCCTTGCCCATCTCCCGGAAGTGGCGCTTGACCGCCTCCCAGGTACCGCGCGCGGTAATGCCCATGACCTTGTGGTCGTAACCGACCGAACCGCCACTGGCGAAGGCGTCGTCCAGCCAGAAGCCATAGGAGGCGGAAATGCCGTTGGCGATGTCGGAAAAGGTCGCCGTACCCTTGTCGGCGGCAACCACCAGATAGGGATCATCACCCTCCCAGATGATCGTGTCATGAGGATGCACCACCGAGCCGTCAGCGGCGATATTGTCCGTAATGTCCAGAAGGCCGGACAGGAAGGTCTTGTAGGCTCGGATGGCTTCGGCCTGAACGAGATCGCGGTCGCCGCCCTTGGGCAGGCATTTCGGATAGAACCCCCCCTTTGAGCCGACCGGCACGATCACCGCGTTCTTGACCTGCTGCGCCTTGACCAGACCCAGAACCTCGGTGCGGAAATCGTCCCGGCGATCCGACCACCTCAATCCGCCCCGCGCCACCGGGCCGAAGCGCAGATGCACGCCCTCCACATGAGGGGCCCAAACGAAAATCTCGCGGTACGGGCAGGGTTTGGGCAGGTATTCGAGTTCGCGCGAAGCGATCTTGATCGAAATATAGGGCTTGGGAGCCCCGTCCGGACCCGACTGATAATAGTTGGTTCTCTTGATCGCCTGAACCAGCAGGGCAATGCGGCGAAGGGCGCGATCATCGTCGAGACTTTTCACGTCCTGCAGGAGCCGGGTTATCCGCCCGGTCAGCTCCGTAACCCGCGTCTTGCGGGCTGCAGTGTCACCGCCCTCCAGATCGAATTTGGCCTGAAACAGAAGCAGAATAGCCCGCGCTACCTCGGGATATTGGCGCAGGGCCTCTTCCTGCACCACCTGGCTGGGGTCGAGGCCGGTTTGCTGCCGGTACCGGGCCAGGGTGCGAATCAGTGCGGCCTCACGCCAGCTGACGCCCAGTTCAAGCACCAGTCTGTTGAACCCGTCACTTTCGGTTCGCCCGGACCAGACCGCTGAAAAGGCCTCCTCAAACGGCCCCTTGATGTCGCCAAACGTCAGGGCCTCGCCGTGTGGGTCCTCAAGCAGGAATTCATGAACATGAATGGGGTGATCGCCAATCGGACGGATCGGATGGCCCCACTCCTCCAGCGCCTTCAGGCCCATGTCGGCCAGGATCGGCAAGACATCGGACAGCGGCACCGCCGCCCCTCGCCGATAGAGCTTGAACCGGAAATGCAGGACTCCGTCGGTCGGGGTTCTGAAGGCCCGAACCGAAACCGGCTCTCCGCCATCAAGACGTCCGGAGTTGTTCAGGCGGTCAATCGCCTGAAGGTCCTCAACAGCCTCGGTCGCATCATAGCGATCGCGATAGCCGGCACCGAAAGCCTCGGCCCATTTGGCACTGACCGGTCCGACGGCGACCTCATCGAAATTGGCCGCCCGAACGGCGCTTTCGAAACGGTCGATCCAGCTTCGGCCGGCCTCCACCACAGCCGCTTCCAGCACGGCCTGGTCCGGACACGGATGATCACCCGGAGTCACCCCGATGATATAGTGGATCCGCACCAGGGGCTGATCTGACAGCTGCGGATACCAGGCTGAAAGACGCCCCCCCCAGGCCTGGGCCAGGATCCTGCCGATCCGCTCACGTACGCCGGCGTCAAAGCGTTCACGGGGGATGAAGGTCAGTACAGAAACGAACCGGTCGAACGGGTCGGGTCGGGTGAAGGTCTTGATCCGTGGCCGATCATAGAGATGGAGAATGCCGTTGGCGATCTCCAGCAGCTCATCCTCGCGGATCTGGAACAGCTCGTCGCGGGGATAGTTCTCGAGAATGTTGCGGAGCCGCTTTTCATTATGGCTTCCCGGCACCTTGCCGGCGCGGGCCAGGGCATTGGTCACCTTGCGACGCACCAGGGGGACCTGGGATGCCGTGCGATCGTAGGCCTCGGCCGTAAAAAGGCCGACGAAGCGGGTTTCGCCGGACGGCCGTCCGTCCGCGCCATACCGTTTGACCCCGATGTAATCCATATAGGCCCGACGATGGACGCGCGAACGGAGGTTGGCCTTCGCCACCGTCACCGGCTCCGACATATCCAGCTGCCGCTTCATCTGCCGGGTCAGGACCGCCGGCTCATTGGCGCGACGCAGGACGGTTCGCTCGGGATCGCTGAGCACCCCGAGGCCCTCACCGGACTGGCTGAGCGGGGCCTCCGCCTCATACCCCCCGTCGGCGCTGCGCGGATATTCATAGTCGCGGGCACCGAGGAATACGAAATGGTCGTCGTTAAGCCAGCTCAGAAAGGCCAGATTTTCCTCGAGCACGGCGGGATCGACACCCGGAGGACAGGCTTCCAGATGGGCGATCGATCGCGCCATCAGTCCGTTCATGGCGGCATGATCGACCACCGCCGCCCGCACATCGCTCAACGACCGGGCCAGGCCTTCACCCAGGGCGTCGCGTCGCTCCTGGGGCAGGGGGTCGATAATCACGATGATCATGGAGGTGCGCGCGAGATCGCCGCCGGGCCCGGCCACCTCGACCACCGGATGGAACAGGGCCCGCACGGTTACGCCGGCCTCAGCCAGCTCGCCCATGACACTGTCGACCAGGAAGGGCCGGTCGTCCTGAATGATCTGGACACTGTCGCAACCGGTCAGACGTCCGTCGGCTCCGGTCAGGGGACCGATAGTGATCCGGGCCGCCCCCCCGGCCTTGCGGCCCACCATGGAGCGCCAGAATGCGGCCAGCACGACAGCAAGGTCGTCACCCGCGATCTCGGGGGTTTCTTCAGCGGCATAATCATCAAACGCCTGCCGGAGATAGGACTGCTCAAGCGCATCCGGCTCCGGCTTGCTCAGGATCTTCGCAAAGCTCTTACCCAGAGCCTCCAGCGTTATCGGCTGCGAGGACTCGCTACGGGCTTCGCCAGACATGGGCAGGGTCTCTTAAAGCGCGGCCGCAAGCCGCTCATGGAACGTTCGGATCAGACACTAGAGTGGTTTGGAGCCCGGAGGAAACCGCTCCGTTACGGGCTTTCGACACTGTCGCTGACTAGGCCAGCGCCGCGGCCCGTGGAAGCCCCAAAACGCCCTCGCACCCGCCGCCCCGTCCCGGGCCGTCGCGACCGGCATCGTTGCTGCCTGAATGTTGTTTTTCTGCCTCAGACGACAAGGCCGCCGGACTCGCATCCGACGGCCTCTTTGGGGTCGACTCCGCAGGGGAGGGAAAGGTGTCGACCGCCCGGCTCCGCGGTCGGGGGGGAGGGATGACCGCGGCGTCAGCAAGAAGATGGGATCCGTTTCTCGCCCCGCAAGGGACGAGGTCGGGGATCAGGACCGTGGGGGGCGCGACCTCTTGACGCGGCCTGGAGTCGGACGCGGCGGCGGTGTCGGCCTGGTTTCGTTGGCATAGGGCTGGCCGTCTCCCGACAGCAGGACCGCCATCCAGCGGGAGCCCTTGAACTCGGCGAGAATGGCCATGGCCATCACCGCCAGTGGCGTCGACAGGAACATACCGACGACACCCCAGAGGTGGCCCCACAACGCCAGGGACAACAGCACCACGACGGGATCAATGTTCTGGTTGTCGCCCTGCATTCGCGGCTGAATCATATTGCCGACCACGAACAGGATCGCCTGCAGACCCACCAGCAGGACCAGGGCCGGCCAGTAGGCCGGAAACTGGACCAGGGCGAAAACCGGCGGAGCCAGGCCGGCGATGGCCCCACCCAGCACAGGGATAAAGCCGACGATGAAGATGACGAAGGTCCAGAATTCGGCATTGTGCAGACCCACGGCCCGCATCAGCAGCCAGGCGGCGGCGCAGATCATCACGCCGGTCACGGTCTGGACCCACAGATAGCCCTCGACCCCGGAACGGACCCGCTGGAAGACGGCGACCGCCTCGGACCGGGCCTCAGGACCGGGGAACATGGACACCAGCTTGGTCCGGAAGCCCGCCTGGGAGGCCAGCAGGAAGCCCAGATAGACCAGGACGAAGAAGGCCCCGGAGGCGATACCCTGCACCTGCAGGGCCAGCATCGTCACATAGGAGCGGATATCGAGCCCGGCGATCAGGTCATTGGCCGTCGGGGCCGTTCGTACGCCCAGCAGTCGCGAACCGTCGGTCAGAATTTGGTCGAGCCGGGGGCCGATGCCGGAAGACACACCCGTCGCATCGCTGAAGAAGCCGGCGGCACCGTTCACGATGATAGCGATGGAGGCGAAGAAGCCGAGAATAACGACTACCAGGGCGGCGATGCCGGCCCAGCGGGCGTTCAGGGGTGTGCGTTCCTCGATCACCCGCTTCACGCCGTCGATCATGATCATCAGGAAGATGGCCAGTGCCAGCGGCGTAAGAATGTCCCGCAGCCAGTACAGGCCCGCACCGGCAGCGACCGCCGCCAGCAGGACCAGGGCGTTGCGCGAGACCGCAGAGGCAGGGACAGCGTGGGCGGGTTTCATAACCTTACTTGTCGAAGTGTGGGCCCCCGGCGTCAATCGGGATTGTCCGGATCGTGCGGATCACTAAGCTGGACCGACCCCAGATATGGAGATCCCCATGGCCGACTCCGGCACCGCTGGCCTGTTCCTCGGCCAATCAACCGAACGCGAGGAGCTGTTGTTCAACCGCGTCAACCGGCACGGTGTGGTCGCGGGGGCCACGGGCACCGGCAAGACCGTGACCCTGCAGATCATGGCCCAGGGCTTTTCCGACGCCGGGATTCCGGTGTTCTGCGCCGATGTGAAGGGCGACCTGTCCGGAATCTGTCAGCCGGGCACGCCGAACGACAAGCTGCTGGCCCGGGCCGCGGGCATGGACCTGACGCTGAAACCGGCGGCCGCCCCGACCGTGTTCTGGGACCTGTATGGCGAGAAGGGCCATCCGGTCCGGGCCACGGTCAGTGAAATCGGACCGCTGCTGCTGGCCCGAATGCTGGACCTGAACGACGTCCAGGAGGGCGTGCTGGCGGTGGTCTTCCATGTCGCCGACAAGGAAGGCCTGCTGCTGCTGGACCTCGACGACCTGCGCAGCCTGCTGACCTATGTGGCCGAAAACGCCCAGACCATCGGTCGCGAGGTCGGCAATGTGGCCCCGGCCTCGATCGCCGCGATCCAGCGCAGCCTGCTGCAGCTGGAGCAACAGGGCGGCAAAGCCTTCTTCGGCGAACCGGCCCTGCGACTGGAGGACATGATCCGCACCGGCCTGGACGGCCGCGGCCAGGTCAATGTGCTGGCGGCCGACCGGCTGATGTCCAGCCCGCGCCTGTATGCCGCCTTCCTGCTGTGGCTGATGTCGGAGCTGTTCGAACAGCTTCCCGAGATCGGTGACCCGGACAAGCCGCGCCTCGTCTTCTTCTTCGACGAGGCCCACCTGCTGTTCAACGACGCCCCTCGGGCCCTGCAGGAAAAGGTCGAGCAGGTGGTGCGGCTGATCCGCTCCAAGGGCGTCGGGGTCTATTTCGTCACCCAGAACCCGGCCGACATCCCCGACAGCGTGCTGGGCCAGCTGGGCAACCGTATCCAGCACGCGCTGCGGGCCTATACGCCCGCCGACCAGCGCGGGCTGAAGGCGGCCTCGGAGAGTTTCCGGCCCAATCCGGCGTTTGACACGGCCGAGGCCATCCAGAGCCTGGGGGTCGGCGAGGCCCTGGTCTCGACCCTGAACGAGAAGGGGGCCCCGAAGGTGGTGGCCCGCACCCTGATCCGGCCGCCGGACTCGCGCCTGGGCCCGGCGACCGAGGCCGAGCGGGCCGCGGTTATGACCCGGAGCCCGGTGCGCGGCGTCTATGACCAGCTGGTCGACCGCGAGTCGGCCGAGGAGATCCTGGCCGCCCGGCACGCCGCCACCGACGAGGCCGCCGCTGAGGCGGCTGCCCTGGAGGCCAAAGCCAAGGCCGAGGCTGCCGCCGCAAAGACCGCGGACAAGACCGAAGCCGCCGCCGAGAAGGCGGACCGGGCCCGGGCCCGCGCCGCTCCCAAGGCCCGGCGCTCGACCCGACAGTCGCCGATGGAGGCGCTGACCAAATCGATGCTGCGCACGGCCGGCTCGACCCTGACCCGCGAACTGCTGCGTGGGGTGCTGGGCGGCTTGAAGCGACGCTAGGTTCTGTGACGACGGAGCCAATGCCCTCCCCGGGCTCAGTTTACCTGTCCCCGGAGTCCCCACGCTTGCGCGGGACCAGACGCCACATGCGCAGCGGATGGCGCACGGCCCCCGCCTCGGCCCCGGCGGACTCACCACGGCCCATATAGAGGTCGGCGCGGACCGGGCCGCGAATGGCCGAGCCGGTGTCCAGTGCCACCACCGCCCCCTGATAGCTGCCGCGGGCCCCCCGCAGATTACCGCCGTCAGCGCTGAGCCAGACGAGGTCGCCGTAGCGCCAGTGGGCCGGGTCGACGGCGATAGCGCGGCGGGCGGGCAGGGCAATGCCGGCGGCCCCGGCCGGGTCACCGCCATCATCAGGGTCGAGCCGGAAAAAGATGTACCGGGGATTCAGGGCCATGACCGCGCGGGCCTCGGCCCCGCGGTGGGCAGCCAGCCAGGCCCGGATGGCGTCGCCCGAGGTGCCGTTGGGCGGCAACAGGCCGTCACGGGCCATCGGCCGGGCGATGCCGACGAACGGAGCCCCGTTATCACCGGCATAGGCCAGCCGGGCCTGACTGCCGTCAGCAAAGGTCAGATAGCCAGACCCCTGAATCTGCAGAAAAAACAGGTCCTCGGCCCGCATCCAGGCGAGCGGGGCAACCGGCATAGCTGCCTCGATCACCGCGCGCTCGGGATAGGGGCCGGTGGAGCCATCGGCCTGCCGCTGCATAGCCTGGCCGTCCCGGCGCACCAGATCGGCGGGCACGCCCAGCACCGGGGCGTCAAATTCGGCATCAGGCTGACGCCGGGCCTCATATTCCGGTGCGAAATAGGCGGTCAGCAGGCCGGGAGACCCGTCATCGGCCCGGGCTGGAATGGCGACAAAGCCGGTCTCGAGAAAGGCGCGGGCGTCGGACGGGGAGACGGGGCCATGGGCAAGGGTTCGGGCCTGAGCGCACAGGGTCCGGGCAGCCGGGTCACGGGCGACGCCGCAGCCGGTACGCCAGGCGTTGAAGGCCGCCAGATGATCCTCATGATCCCAACCGGGCAGGGCCGTAAGGGCCAGACCGGTCGCGGTTGCGCCCCCGGTCGCGACCTCGGGTGCCGGACCGACGGGGACGGCCGGAACGGACACGGGGGCGGCGGGCCCGCTCACCGGCGTGGTGGCGCAGGCCGAAAGCGCCAGAACCGCGATCAGAACCGCGGCGGCGGCCCCCCGGCGCGACGCAGACACGGGCCGTCCACTCACGCGCTGGCGGGTTCGACCCGGGCCAGCACCCAGTTCGGATCATTGGCCCCGAGCAAACGCTCGAAAGTCCATTGTTCGGCGGTACGCCGTTCCTCGACCCGTTCCTCGCCACCGGCCGGCGTCAGCCGGTTACGCAATTCAGCGAGAAAGCGAACCCGGGCCACAGCACGGTCACCCTCGACCGTCGCCAATTCCAGGTCCGCGCGGGGTGGATGAATGAATTCCGATTGTTCGACATCACCGCGCGCCTCGCGCGCCGAAATACCGGCCTCGAACGACTCCATCACGCGAGACGTCAGCAGAGGTTTCAGCGTTTCCCGCTCGCCGGCAGCATAGGCGCGCACGATCGATTCATGCGCTTGCCGCGCGCCCTCCAGAAAGCGCGACGGGTCGAAGGCGGGGTCGCGGGCCTTAAGACCCGAAATCGCGGCGGCTGTGACCGCGTCCAGCGCCGGCGTACGCGACGCGGTTTCGGGCGGAGTCGCCGCCACAGGAGTCGCAGCGGCGGCCCGGGCATTGTCCTCGGGCTGCCGACCGACCTTCTTGCCCAGGACGTTATAGAGCTGGAACAGCACAAACAGTGCGATCACGGCGAAGATGACGAGCGGAAGATTCACCGGACGGGGCATCCTTAAACTGGCACCCGAAAATTCGGACAGGGCGCTGAAACTGACGATTACGGACTGATATGGGGTGTTGCAAGGCACACTGCACCCCTTGGCGACATTGACCCGGCCACTCGAGGCCGCCCCGGTCAGATATCAGTGTCAGGTGTCCATCGTTGCCGCAGGGGGTCTGACCGTGCTAGTCGCCGCGCCTTCACCGCAGGCCTGATCGCCTGTTCCGGCTTTCTTTCTCGAAACCACGGCACCCCGTTCATGACCGATTCCCCTCCTACCGCCGACACTCCCGATGCCGACACCACGAACCCCGAGACGAATGGCTCCCTGGCCGCCCCGACCGGCCCGACCGGCCCCGGCTTCCGCATCCTGGCCCAGTATGTTCGCGACATGTCATTCGAGAACCCCAAAGCCCCCGACAGCCTGCGCGTCGAAGGCAAGCCGGCCATCGATCTGGGCGTCGAGATGAATGCCCAGGGCCGTCAGGACGGCCTGTTCGAGGTCGAGCTGAAACTGTCGATCAAGGCCTCGACCGACGCCATGACCATGTTCCAGATCGAACTGCAGTACGGCGGTCTGTTCGCCCTGCACGGTGTTGAGGAAAAGGACATCGAGCCGATGCTGCTGATCGAATGCCCGCGCTATCTGTTCCCCTTCGCCCGCGAGATTATCGCCGGAGCCACGGCCGATGGCGGCTTCTATCCGCCGTTCATGATGGACCCGATCGATTTTGCGACCATCTATGCATCCCGGAAACAGGACGTCGCCCGCGGCGCTCCCGTCGGCCAGGCCTGAATCTCTTTCAGAGCCGATCCGGAAAGGGCGTTCGTCAGTCGACGGACGCCTTTTCCATGTCCAGACCATAGCCGGCCCAGAGGGACTGATCCTTCAGCACGGCCCCGAGAAAGGCCCGGTGCGCGGCCCGCTCGTCAGCGGTTGACCGGGGAGTCAACGGCCGGGGCCGGGCCGCATGCCCGCCGGACGCCATAAAGGCTGCGGTCGCCGCCACCGCCGTGGTGCGGCCGCTGCTGAGATCCAGCACCCGCTCCTTGCCGCCCTTCAACTCCAGATACACTTCGGCCAGCAGCCGGGCGTCGATCAGGGCTCCGTGCAGACTGCGTTCGGCCAGCGATATCTTGAACCGGCGGCACAGGGCATCGAGCGAATTGCCCATGCCGGGAAAGCGTTTCTGGGCCAGCTTCAGGGTGTCGACCCAGCGCGCTTCTTCGAGCACCGGCTGACCGCACAGGGTCATTTCGTGGTTGATGAACCCCCGGTCGAAGGCGGCGTTATGGGCCACGACCGGCGCATCGCCGATGAAGGCCATCAGGTCGGCGGTGATGTCGCGGAATTTGGGAGCATTGCGAACCTGTTCGTCCGTAATGCCGTGCACCCGGATCGCATCGGGATCGATCAACCGTTCCGGATGGACCAGACGGTGAAAGGTGCGGCCGGTCGGCAGCAGGTCCTCGATCTCGATACAACCGACCTCGATGAGCCGGTGGCCCTGACGCGGATCCAGTCCGGTGGTTTCGGTGTCGAGGACGATTTCGCGGGCCATGCTCCTTAATGGGGCGGTTTGGTCGTGTCCGGAAGACCCCGACGCGGCGCAGACCAGCCCGGGGCCAGGACTGTCCCCACGATTTCCCCCACCCGGACCCGGGCCGGGTCCAGCCCATGACCGGTATCGATGACGAAATCGGCCCGATGGCGCTTGTCCGCGTCCAGCATCTGGCGAGCGAGAATGGCGTCCAGTCGGGCAGGAGTCATGCCGGGCCGGGCCAGCACCCTTTGTCTCTGAATGTCGGCATCAGCGGTGACCACGACCACGGCGTCGACCGCCGCATTCCCGCCGGTTTCATACAGAAGGGGGATGTCGAGCACGGCCAGCTTCACACCCTGCGCCGCTGCCGCGGCCAGGGTCTCCAGCCGGCCGGCCAGAACCAGGGGATGGACGATGGCTTCCAGTCGGGCGAAGGCAGCGGGATCATCGCCCAGCGCCGCCGCCAGCCGGGCCCGGTCCACGGCCCCGTCGATCACCACCCCGGGAAAGGCCGCGCCGACCGGGCCGACGGCGACCCCGCCGGATGCATAGAGATCATGCACGGCGTCATCGGCGCTCCACACCAGGGCTCCTTCATCGGCGAACATGGCCGCCGTGGTCGACTTGCCCATGCCAATCGATCCGGTCAGGCCGAGAACGATCATCATGCGACCTCATCGAGGGCTGCAAGCGCCAGACAGCGCACATCGACCGCAGGCGGCTCCATATCGAACAGGGCCCGAAACGACGGCCGGGCCTGACCGATCAACATGGCCAGACCGTCGACCACCGTCAGACCCCGGGCGCGTCCGGCAACGAGGAAAGGGGTCGTCAGCGGGCGATAGGTCATATCCATCAGTACCGCGTCATCGCGCAGAACGGACAGGTCAATGTCCGGCGCGACACTCAGGGCATTGACCACCAGAATCGCCTGCTCCAGCGCGGCCGGACCGGCGACCGTGGCTCCGAGCTCAGCCACCAGCCCCTCGGCCCGGGCCCGGGTCCGGTTCAGCACCGAGACTCCGGCTCCTGCCGCCATCAGGGCCGCGACCGCCGCCCGCGCGGCCCCGCCGGCCCCAAGGACCACAACAGTCTGGTTGCGCACATCAAGATCCGGAGCCTGTTCAGCCAAAGCCGCCATCAGACCGGTGCCGTCGGTGCTGTCGGCCGTTATCCGGCCGTCGACGAACAGCAACAGATTGGCCGAACCACAGATCCGGGCCGTCGCCGTGGCGGTGTCAGCCATAGCCAGGGCCTCGGCCTTGAACGGCGCGGTGACATTGAGGCCGCGCAGCTCTCCCCGTCGTCCTCGCTCGATCAGGGCCCGAAAGCCCTCAACGTCAGGAGGATCGTATCGGTCATAAACGGCATCAAGACCGGTCGCCCGGATCCAGGCTCCATGGATCAGGGGACTGAGCGAATGAGCGACTGGCTGGCCGGCGACCCCGGTCGCGACGGTCACGTCACCAGCACCCCGGCCCGGCGCAATTCGGTCAGAACCGGCCACAGCGGCAGGCCCAGAACGGTGAAATAGTCACCGTCGACAACCTCGAACAACTGCGCACCCATGCCCTCGAGTCGGTAGGATCCGACGCAACCCAGTAAGGCCTCGCCCTCGGTTGCCAGATAGGCGTCAAGAAAGGCGTCGGAAAAATCACGCATGGTCAGGGTCACCGTATCAACCCCGGACCAGACCAGCTGGCCGCCACGGGCCAAGGCGGCCCCGGAATGGAGTCGATGGGAACGACCACGCATGGCCGTCAGCCGCTCACGCGCCGCAGACAGGGACGGAGCCTTGGACACCAGACCGCCGTCGAATTCCAGGGTCTGGTCACCGCCCAAAACCCAGGCGTCGGGATCATGGCGCGACACGGCCAATGCCTTGGCCCGGGCCAGTTCCGTGGCCAGTTCAGCCGGGTCGACATGGGGCAGGGAGGCCTTGATCGCCGGTTCGTCGACGTCGGCGGCCTGGACGACAAAGGTCACCCCGGCCCCGGCCAGCATGGTCCGGCGCGCCGCACTGGCCGAGGCCAGGATCAGTCGCTCACCCCGCCCGGCCGTCACCAGCTGGCTCCGGCGCGCCGGGTGCGACGTTCGCTGACCATATTGATGATGGCAGCAGCAGTTTCCTCGACCGAGCGTCGGGTCACGTCGATGACCGGCCAGCCACGGCGTTCAAAGGCGCGCCGGGCCTTAACGGTCTCGTCGCGGACAGCCTCACGATCGACATAGGCGGACGTCCGGCCAGCGTTCAGCCCGTCCATCCGGTTCTTGCGGATCTGCACCAGCCGGTCCGGCGAGACAGTCAGACCGATGATCAGGGGATTCTTCAGCCCGGCCAGACGTTCACCGTCCTCCTGACCCGGCACCAACGGGACATTGGCGGCACGAATGCCGCGATGAGCCAGATAGATACAGGTCGGGGTCTTGGAGGTGCGACTGACGCCACACAGGACCACATCGGCTCCTTCCAGCTGTTCAGCCGTGCCCTGGCCATCATCATGGGCCATCGCGAAATCAAGGGCCGAAATCCGGTTGAAATATTCATAGTCCAGCGTGTGCTGGGCTCCGACCCGGGTCGACAGGGCCGCACCGAGATAGCGCGAGAGGGCCCCAACCAGCGGATCCAGCGCCCCGATCTGAGGCATGTCGAGTCGACGGCAGCCGTCTTCAAGCTGTTGTCGCAACTCACGATCAACCAGAGTGTGCAGCACGACTCCGGGGGCGTCAGCGATCTCTTCCAACACCCGATCCATCTGACGGGGTGAGCGCACCAGGGCATAAATGTGCTCAATCGGAATGACGCCGTCGAAACGGGCTGTCACCGCCTTGGCCATGGCATTCAGCGTCTCGCCGGTAGAGTCCGAGACCAGATGCACATGAAAATAGGTGGCCAGTCGCGAGGATCCAGGAATGCGGGCGGGGTTCATCGGCGATCTCGCGTCATTCCGGGTTCATCAGGCAAAGACTCCTGGGGGCGAAAGCGTGTGCGACTGTGTGTGCGCGACCACAGCCAGGGCAGGAAAACCTATAGCCGGACCAGACCCGGGCGGCGAGCGGGGATGACACGGGACGACGACAGCACTGTCCCTTCCGATCATCCCCCGGACAAAAGGTGGGACCACGAGACATGTGGACAGGCTTAACAAAACCTTAACGTCCCACGCCGTCATCCCGGGGCCGGAACTGCTGGAGGACCCGCTCCGTTAAGGTTTTGTTAAGCTTATCCCCGCTCTCAACAGGCCCGAATGCGGTCGATCCCTGCCCGCTTCCGGTCCGGGGAAAAGCCTGAAAAAGAGACGAGACTCTCGGGTCTTATCCCCGTCGTCCCCGGTCCAACCTCCTACCTCCATTCCTTTTCAATTCTTTTATTAAAAGGGTTGGGAAGGCCGAGGCTTGAGCGAAACCGGCCCGGCCCGTAAAGCCCGATGCATGACGAGCCCCATGCTTCTTCGTGTCCTCGACGGTGAGACGACCGCCCGGCCTCCGGTCTGGTTTATGCGCCAGGCCGGTCGGTATTTGCCGGAATACCGGGCGCTGCGGGCAACGACGCCGGATTTCATCTCCTTTTGCCTGACGCCCGAAAAGGCGGCCGAGGCGACCCTGCAACCGATGCGGCGGTTCGGCTTTGATGCAGCCATCGTCTTCGCGGACATATTGCTGATCCCCCGGGCCCTTGGCCAGGAGGTCTGGTTTGAGGCCGGCGAAGGCCCGCGGCTGGGAGCGATGCCGTCGATTGAATCCATGCGTGACCGGGCTGAAGGAGCCGGAGAGGCGCTGAAGGAGGTGGGCCAGACCCTGTCTCTGGTGCGCGCGACGCTGGATGCGGACAAGGCGCTGATCGGCTTTGCTGGAGCCCCGTGGACGGTGGCCACCTATATGCTGGACGGGGTGGCGCGCAGCATCGGCAAGGGTGAGCGGGCCACAGCCCGAACCTATGCCTATGCCGAACCGGACAAGGTTGATGCCTTGCTGGCGGTACTGGTCGAGGCTACGGCCCATTATCTGAAGATGCAGGCCGACGCCGGGGCCCAGGTGTTGAAGATCTTCGAGAGTTGGGCGGAGGGCCTGCCGGAAGACCTGTTCGAGCGGCTGGTGCTGGGACCGCATCAGGCCCTGGTACGGCGAGTGCGTGAGCTGGGGGTGACCGTGCCCCTGATCGGCTTCCCACGTGGCTCGGCGGCGCTGGCTGAGCGCTATGCGCGCGAGACTGATTTCCAGGCGGTGGCGCTGGATACAGCCTGTCCACTCGAGGTCGGATGTCGGGTCCAGGTCATTCGGCCGATCCAGGGCGCGCTGGATCCCTTGTTGCTGCGGGTTGGGGGTGAGGCCCTGGACCGGCGGGTCGATCAGCTACTGGAGGTCTGGGGCCAGGGACCATGGATTTTCAATCTCGGCCACGGCATTCTGCCGGATGTGCCGATCGCGCATGTCGAACAGGTGCTGAGGCGGATCGGGGCCCAATGACCAGCGAGAGCGGACGGCGTATTGCGGTGGTGGTGTTCAACCTCGGCGGACCGGATCGCCGGGCCACGGTAAAGCCGTTCCTGTTCAACCTGTTCAACGACAAGGCCATCATCGGCCTGCCGGCCCCGCTACGGACCTTTCTGGCCTGGCTGATTTCATCGCGGCGGGAAAAGCCGGCCCAGGCCAATTATGCGCTGATGGGTGAAAAGTGGAACGGGGGATCGCCGCTGTTGCCGCAGACACTGGAACAGACGGCGGCGCTCGAGACGACCCTGACCGAACGGCTGCCGGGCGATACGGTGCGGGTATTTACCGCCATGCGCTACTGGCATCCGATGACGGCCGAGACCGCGACCCGGGTCGCGGCCTGGGACCCGGATGAGCTGGTGTTGCTACCGCTGTATCCGCAGTTTTCGACCACGACGACCGGATCATCGCTGAAGGCCTGGAGCGATACCTATCGCGGACCAGGGGTGGCGCACACTGTCTGTTGCTATCCGCAGGCCCCGGGCTGGGTCGAGACCCAGGCGGCGAGTGTGCGCACCCTGCTGGACCAGGCCGGTGACCGGCCGATGCGGGTGCTGTTTTCGGCCCACGGCATTCCCGCGCGTCTGGTGACGAAGAAGGGTGATCCCTATCAGGCCCAGATTGAGGCCGGTTGTGCCGCCATTGCGGCGCATGCGGGACTGGAAGACTGGGCCATCTGCTACCAGAGCCGGGTCGGGCCGATGAAATGGCTGGGGCCGTCAACGCCTGAGGCCATCTGTCAGGCGGCTGTGGACGGGGTCGGGGTGGTGGTGACGCCGGTTGCCTTTGTCTCCGAACATATCGAGACCCTGGTCGAGCTGGACATCGAATACGCCGAACTGGCCGAACAGCTGGGGGTTCGTCCCTATCTGCGAGTGGCGACAGTCGGGGTGGCACCGGCCTTCATCGACAGTCTGGCCGATGCGGCGGTCGAGGCCCTGGACCGGACCGGACCGGCCTCGTTCGGACCCGGCTGCCGGGGCGACTGGACGGCCTGTCCCTGTCAAACAAGCCGGAGAGCGGCATGAACGCCTATGATCTGGCCCGGGGCCTGCACATTCTGGCGGTGATCGCCTGGATGGCGGGGATGCTGTTCCTGCCGCGTCTGTACGCCTATGACGCCGAACAGGCCGACAAGGCCGAACCGCTGCGTTCGGAGATGCAAGGCCTGCTGCGTCAGTGGCAGACGCGGTTGCTGCGCATCATTGTCAACCCGGCCATGATTATGGCCTTCGTCTTCGGCGGCTGGTTGATCTGGCTGGACGGGGTGGCCCGGGGCTGGGGCTTTCTGCTGGAGCCGTGGATGATGACGAAATTGGCCGGGGTCGTGGCCCTGTCGGCCTGGCATGGCTTTCTGGCGAGTGAGCGTAAACGGATTGCGGCCGGAATTTCGACCCGCAGCAGCCGTTTCTGGCGCATGACTAATGAAATCCCCTTTATCATCGCCGTGATCATGGTGCTGTCGGTGACGACTGAATGGCGACTGTAGGCCGTCCCGCTTGACCTGACCGGGCCGGCGTGGTTTCGCTGGCGACGAGCCGTTCCACAATTGTCCGGAACGGTCCCTCTCTTCAGTGACGCCCGCGGCCCTGCCTCGGGGAAGACCCGTCGCTCCTCCTTCCGGCCGCGAGGCCAGACATCGCCAAGCCCGCCCCGATCTCGCTTCCGGCGGGAAATCGCGGTCGCGCGCAGACCTGTAAGATCATGACCGACCAGACCGATACGCCCGAGACCGAAACGCTTGTCGAGACTCCGGAGGTCGAGGCCCCGGATGTCGACAACCACGGCGTCCGCGAGGTTTCGGCCGCCGACCTACCCATGGTCGATCAGGAGTCGGACGACGACGATGACGATGACGACGGTGAGTCGATCGTGCCCAACGGCCGCATCACCCTGCAGGAGCTGAACGACAAGACCCCGGCCGACCTGGTCGCCTTTGCCGAACAGCTGGAGATCGAGAACGCCTCCAACCTGCGCAAACAGGACCTGCTGTTCGCCATCCTGAAGACGCTAGCTGACGAAGAGGTCGAGATCATCGCCTCGGGCGTGCTGGAGATCCTGCCGGACGGGTTCGGCTTCCTGCGTAGTCCGGACGCCAATTATCTTCCGGGTCCGGACGATATCTATGTGTCGCCGTCGCAGATTCGCCGTTTCGGCCTGCGCTCGGGCGATACGGTGCACGGGGCCGTGCGTGGCCCGCGCGAGGGCGAGCGCTATTTTGCCCTGCTCAAGGTCGACACCATCAATCTCGAGGACCCGGAGACGGTCCGCACCAAGGTCCTGTTCGACAATCTGACGCCGCTCTATCCCGACGAGCGCTTCAACATGGAGATCCAGGACCCGACGCTGAAGGATCGCTCGGGTCGGGTGATTGATATCGTCGCGCCGCTGGGCAAGGGTCAGCGGTGTCTGATCGTGGCTCCGCCGCGGGTCGGCAAGACGGTGATGCTGCAAAACATCGCCAAGTCGATCGAAAAGAACCATCCGGAAGTCTTCCTGATCGTGCTGCTGATCGACGAGCGTCCGGAAGAGGTCACCGACATGCAGCGCACGGTGAAGGGTGAGGTCATCGCCTCGACCTTCGACGAGCCGGCGACCCGGCACGTGGCTGTGGCCGAGATGGTCATCGAAAAAGCCAAACGTCTGGTCGAGCACAAGCGTGATGTGGTCATACTTCTCGATTCGATCACCCGCCTGGGTCGGGCCTACAACGCGACCGTGCCGTCGTCGGGCAAGGTCCTGACCGGGGGTGTCGACGCCAATGCCCTGCAGCGGCCGAAACGCTTCTTCGGTGCGGCGCGTAACGTCGAACAGGGCGGCAGCCTGACCATCATCGCGACGGCCCTGATCGATACCGGCAGCCGGATGGACGAGGTCATCTTCGAAGAGTTCAAGGGCACCGGCAACTCCGAGATCGTGCTGGACCGCAAGGTCGCCGACAAGCGGATCTTCCCGGCCATCGATGTGCTGAAGTCCGGCACTCGCAAGGAAGAGCTGATCACGCCGAAGGATCAGCTGGCCAAGACCTATGTGCTGCGCCGTATCCTCAATCCGATGGGGCCGCAGGACGCGATCGAATTCCTGCTCGACAAGATGCGTCAGTCCAAGAACAACAGCGACTTCTTCCAGTCGATGAACACCTGATCCGGACCCGGACGGATCCTTGTTTCACGTGAAACGGAGCCAGAGGCGATGAAGGTCACAATCGAGGTCGACTGCGAACCGGCCGAGGCCCGGGCCTTTCTGGGCTTGCCCGACGTCGAGCCACTGAACGCTCATATGGTCGCGGAGATGCAGCGGCGCATGGACGAGAACATGGCGGCGATGAAGCCCGAAGAACTGATGAAAAACTGGACCAGTTTCGGCATGCAGGCCCAGGACCAGTTCCGCAAGCTGATGGAAACGGCGGCGGGCGGCGCGACGAAATAAACCGTCTCCTCCCCACGTCGTAGGGAGGTGGCGCGGCGCGTCAGCGACGTGACGGAGGGGTTTGTCGATCGCGGACGGGGTCGCCCTGACCCCTCCACCGCTTCGCGGTCCCCCTCCCCATCGCTGCGAGATAGGGAGGAGACCCCTTTGACAATCGACACCATCTTTGCCCTGGCGACTGCGCCGGGACGCGGGGCCATCGCCATCCTGCGGCTGTCCGGCCCCGGCGTAGATGCGGCCTTGACGGCTCTCGGGGCCGGGGGGTTGACGCCCCGGATGGCCAGTCTGCGGACCCTTGTCCATGACGGCGAGGCTCTGGATCAGGCGCTGGTGCTACGATTTCCAGGACCGGCCAGCTATACGGGCGAGGATTGCGCTGAACTGCATCTGCACGGGGGGCGCGCCGTGGTCGAGGCCGTGTCCCTGGCCTTGTTGGCCCTGGGGTTGCGTCCGGCCGAACCGGGTGAATTTACTCGTCGGGCCTTCGAGCACGGCCGGATGGATCTGGCCCAGGCCGAGGCCGTGGCCGATCTGATCGATGCCGAGACCGGTCGCCAGCGGGCCCAGGCCCTGGGCCAGCTGGACGGTGCCCTGTCCCGAACCTATGCCGGGTTCCGACGCGACCTGCTTGAGGCGCTGGCGCTGGTCGAGGCCGAGATCGACTTTCCCGACGAAGAGATCCCCGACAACCTGTCGCACCAGGCCGGACCGGTACTGGACCGGCTGATTGGCGAACTGAAGACGGCTCTGTCCGACGCTGACCGGGGGCAGAGGGTGCGCGACGGCTATCGCATCGTGCTGATCGGGGAGACCAATGCCGGCAAGAGCTCGCTGTTCAATGCCCTGGTGGCGCGTGAGGCGGCCATCGTCACCGCGATCGCCGGCACGACGCGCGATGTGCTGGATGCCGAACTGGTCATCAACGGCTATGCCGTGACCTTGTCGGACACGGCCGGCCTGCGCGACAGTCTCGATGTTGTCGAGATCGAGGGTGTGCGGCGGGCCCGGGCCCGGGCCGAGACCGCTGACCTGCGCCTGTGGGTGCGGGCTCCCGGAGACGCACCGGGGTCCGCCGCCGAGGTCTTCCGGCCGGGAGACTTGAAGGTGCTGACCAAGGCGGATCTGGGCCCGCTAGCCGTGACCGGTGCGGACGAGGTGGTGGTCAGTACGGTGAGCGGTGAGGGACTGGCCAGCCTGCATGACCGGATCGCCGCGCGGCTGGAAGCGGACCTGGCCGGATCGGACTTCCCGGCGGTGACCCGAGAGCGCCATCGGCGACGACTCGATGAGGCGTTGGCGGCGGTCGAGGCGGCCCGGACGGCCCTGGATCGGGGGCCGGAACAGACGGCCGACGACCTGCGCCGGGCGGCCCGGGGGCTAGGTCGGGTGACCGGGGCGATCGGGGTCGAGGACATCCTCGGCGAGGTCTTCGCCAGTTTCTGTATCGGCAAATAGGGTTTCACGTGAAACACCGCGATGGTGGCGTCGGGCGGGCTTTTCCCCTATGTCCCGGGCATGAGCCTGAACTACGACGTCATTGTTATCGGAGGCGGTCACGCCGGCTGTGAAGCTGCGGCGGCGTCTGCGCGCGCCGGGGCCACGACCCTTCTGCTGACCCAGAAGCTGGAGACGGTCGGCGAGATGTCGTGCAACCCGGCCATCGGTGGTCTGGGCAAGGGCCATCTGGTGCGTGAGATCGACGCCATGGACGGGATCATGGGCCGACTGGCTGATGTCTCGGGGATCCAGTTCCGCCTGTTGAACCGCTCGCGCGGCGCGGCGGTGCGCGGGCCGCGTAGCCAGATCGATCGCCGGCTTTATCGCGAGGCCATGCAGATCGAACTGGCCGGAACGACCAACCTGACCCTGATGGCCGGAACGGCCGAGACGCTGATCCTCGACGGGAAACGGGTCGTGGGCGTGGTGACCGGTGACGGCCGCACACTGCGGGCCGGGGCCGTGGTGCTGACCACAGGGACCTTCCTCAACGGGGTCATCCATCGTGGCGACGAGCGGATTCCGGCCGGGCGTGACGGGGAGGCTCCCTCGACCGGACTGGCCGCCGACCTGTACGGGGCCGGACTGCAGATGGGGCGGTTGAAGACCGGGACGCCGCCGCGGCTGGACGGACGTACCATCGCCTGGGACCAGCTGGAGATGCAGGCAGCCGACGCGACGCCGGTGCCCTTTTCCTTCCTGACCGAGCAAATCACCGTGCCGCAGATCGCCTGCGGCATCACACACACCACGGAAGAGACCCATCGGATCATCACTGAAAACCTCGGCGAGAGCGCCGTCTATGGCGGGCACCTGACCGGAAGGGGTCCGCGCTATTGTCCGTCGATTGAGGACAAGGTGGTGCGGTTTGCCGACAAGACCAGCCATCAGGTGTTTCTTGAGCCCGAGGGCCTCGATGATCCGGCCGTCTATCCCAACGGCATCTCGACCTCGGTGTCGCCGGCGACCCAGTCGGCCTTCCTGCGCACGATGCCGGGGCTGGAGGCGGTCGAGGTGTTCCGCTTCGGCTATGCGATCGAATACGACTATGTCGATCCGCGGGAACTGACGCCTGCTCTCGAGGTCAAGCGCCGGCCGGGTCTGTATCTGGCCGGTCAGATCAACGGCACCACGGGCTATGAGGAGGCCGGGGCCCAGGGTCTGATCGCCGGGCTCAACGCCGCCCGCGCCGCGGCCGGATCCGAACCAGTCATGCTGGGGCGGGACCAGGCCTATATCGGGGTGATGATCGACGATCTGGTGACGCGCGGGGTGACCGAGCCCTATCGGATGTTCACCAGTCGCGCCGAATACCGGCTGACCTTGCGGGCCGACAACGCTGATCAGCGGTTGACGCCACTGGCCATCGCCGCCGGTATCGTATCGCTGGAACGTCAGCGGCAGTTTACGATCAAGGCGACCCAGCTGGCGGCCGCGACGACCCTGGCCCGGGATACCCGCTTCACCCCGAAAGAGGCCGGAGCGCTGGGTTTGAGCGTCAATGCCGACGGCCAGCGCCGCTCGATGCGCGATCTGCTCGGCTATCCCGATGTCGACCTGAGCCATTTCGAAACCGCCTTTCCGGCTATTTCCAGCTGGAGTCCGGCGGTGCGCGAACAGATCGAGATCGACGCCGGCTATGCCGGCTATCTCGACCGCCAGGCGGCCGAGGCCGTGGCCCTGCGTCGCGAGGAAGATCTGCAGGTGCCGTCGGATCTGGATTATGCGGCGATCGGCGGCCTGTCGCATGAGGTGCGCGAGAAGCTGTCGCTGGTGCGGCCTCAGACGCTTGGTCAGGCCGGCCGGATCGAGGGTGTGACCCCCGGGGCGCTGACGGCCTTGCTGTCGCATGTGAAGAAGCGCCGGTCGGATTCCGTTGCGACGGTCGACACCTGATGACTCTGGCCATGCAGGAAACGACCGCAGCCAGCTTTCAGGCGGACAGCGGAGCCACGGCAGCACAGATGGCGGACCTCGACCGGTTCCGTGACTTGCTGACCGAGGCCAATGCGGTGATGAACCTGGTCGGCCCCGGCAGCTTGCCGGAGTTCTGGAGTCGGCATGTGCTGGACTCGGCGCAATTGTTGGCGCTGGCCCCTGAGGCCCTGACCTGGGCCGACCTCGGGGCCGGGGCCGGATTTCCCGGGGTGGTGCTGGCCATTCTGCTGAAGGGTCAGCCCGGGGCCCATGTCTGGCTGATCGATAGTCTCGGCAAACGCTGTCGCTTTCTGGAGACCGTGGTCACGTCGCTGGACCTGCCGGCGACGGTGATCAACGGCCGGGCCGAGACCCAGGCCCTGAACGTCGATGTGGTCACGGCCCGGGCCTTGGCACCGCTGGATAGCTTGCTGGGTTATGCACAACCCTACTTCAAGCGTGGCGCGAAAGGCCTGTTCCTCAAGGGAGAGAAGGCCGAAGCTGAAATCGCCGCCGCCCGGGCCAACTGGCGTTTCGATGCCGAGCTGTCGCAGTCGCGCAGCGATACCCGCGGTCGTATTGTTCAAGTCCGGAGTCTTCGCCGTGTCCCCTGAAGCCGTGATTGACCGCAAGACCCGGGTTCTGGCCGTGTCCAACCAGAAGGGCGGGGTCGGCAAGACCACGACTGCCATCAATCTGGGCACGGCCCTGGCCGCGATCGGCGAGAGGGTGCTGATCGTCGACCTCGACCCGCAGGGCAATGCCTCGACGGGCCTCGGCGTTTCACGTGAAACGCGCCGGGTCACCATCTATGACGTGATCGTCGACGGGCGTGCCGTCGACGAGGCTGCGGTCCAGACCTCGGTGCCGGGCCTGTTTATCGTTCCCGCCGACAGCGACATGTCGGGGGTGGAGATTGAACTCAGCCAGGCCGACCGCCGCTCCTATCGTCTGCGCGATGCGCTGGAGGCCCAGGGGGGCGGGGGCCATACCCGGTATGACTATGTGCTGATCGACTGCCCGCCGTCGCTGAACCTGCTGACGCTGAACGCGATGGCCGCGGCCGATGCGGTGCTGGTGCCGTTGCAGTGCGAGTTCTTCGCCCTCGAGGGCCTGACCCAGCTGATGAAGACCGTCGACATGGTGCGTCAGAGTCTGAACCCGACACTGGAGATCCAGGGGCTGGTCCTGACCATGTACGATCGCCGCAGTTCACTGTCGGGGCAGGTCGCCAGCGATGTGCGGGCCCATTTCGGCGACAAGGTCTATGAGGCGGTGATCCCGCGCAACGTCCGGGTGGCCGAGGCCCCGTCGTTCGGCAAGCCCGCCCTGATCTATGATCTGCACTGCGCCGGCAGCCAGGCCTATCTGCGGCTGGCGCGCGAGGTTGTGATGCGTGAACGCCAGCGTCGGCTCCAGGCCGCCTGAGCCCCCTGAACAGAACGGAACAGCTGAAGTGTCAGAACGTCAAAGAGGATTGGGTCGCGGCCTGTCGGCCCTGCTGGGTGAACAGATCGTCGATACGGTGTCGGTCGTCGGTGGATCGATGCCGGGTGGCGTGGCCATGGCCCCGATCGAGAGCCTGCGGCCCAACCCGGACCAGCCACGCAAGATGTTCGATCTGAACGAGCTGGAGGAGCTGGCCACGTCGATCCGTGACAAGGGTGTGCTGCAGCCGATTCTGGTGCGGACCCAGCCCGGGGTGGACGGTGTATGGCAGATCATCGCCGGCGAGCGCCGCTGGCGTGCGGCCCAACTGGCGCGTCTGGTCGAGGTGCCGGTGATCGAGCGCCAGATGGACGATCTGGAGGTGATGGAGGTGGCCATCATCGAGAATGTGCAGCGCACCGACCTCAATCCGCTGGAAGAGGCCAATGCCTATTCGCTGCTGATGGAGCGGTTCGGCCGCACCCAGGACGCTGTGGCCGGGATCGTGGGCAAGAGCCGCAGTCATGTGGCCAATACCCTGCGTCTGCTGCAGCTGCCGCTGGGCGTGCTCGAACATGTGATGGCGGGGCGTTTGTCGGCCGGTCATGCCCGGGCCCTGATCACCGCCCCGGACCCGGCCGTTCTGGCCGAACAGGTGCTGGAGCAGGGTCTCAATGTGCGCCAGACCGAGGCCCTGGCCCGCCGCGCGGCCGAGGGCCCCAAATCCGCGCCGGTGCGCCAGCCGCGTGTCGAGAGTGGATCCGCCGACGTTGCGGCCCTGGAACAGGACCTGGCCGACGCCCTGGGTTTGAAGGTGCAGCTGGTCGATCGTGGCGGCAAGGGCGAGCTGACCATCCGCTACGCCTCGCTGGAGCAGCTCGACGATCTGTGCCGACGGCTGATGCGGGGTTGATCCCGGCTGTGCTATGAAGGGTCCATGACCGACAAACCCGAGACGTCCGAAACCGCCGCCGAAGCCCTGAAGCGCGTGCTTGCCGCCAAGCGCGGGGCCGCGCCGGCGCACGCCGGACTGGACGGGGGCAAGACGGGGGAGCGTGTGATTGCGGCCAGGAACGCCGCCCTGGCCAAGCCGGCCTTCCGCAAGGCCTCGAAGCGGGGCTAGGTCATTTTTGTTTCAGGTCGATTCGACCTGAAACAGAAAAATGCCCCAACTTCAAACGGGAGCGAAATTTGAGCCGGGCCGGACCCTCGTCCAGCTCAACCGATTTCGCTTTAGAGCCCCAGCCGTCGCGCGCGGGCGGCGATTTCCAGCAACAGACGTTCGGCGATCAGACTGTCGGGGGATCCCGTGGTCTTGGTCGCCACATCGGCGACATTGATGCTGTCGAGCACCTTTTCGATGTCTTCCAGTCGCCAGTTGCGGGCCTGGCGCAGCAGTTCGCCTTCCTGTTTCCAGAACACCCCGGCGGCCTTGGCGGCCTCCCGGGCATTGGCCCCTCCAGCCTGAAGAACATTGATTCGACGCAGTTTTCCAAGGTGGATCGAAGCCTGACGTACGGCCATGACCGGGCTTTCACCTTCGGCCAGGGCGCGTCTGAGACCGGCCTGGGCCGGGCCGGGCCGGCCACCGAAGGCCTGGAGGGCGGCGTCCTGCAGCGAGGCGTCCGGTTCGACCCCGAGGTGGGCCTCCAGCTCCTCGACATCGATGGTGCGTCCGGATCCCGGGCCGATATAGAGAGCCAGGCGTTCGATTTCCTGACGCATCAGACCCCGTTCGCGCGGCAGGCTGCCGACGAAGCGGTCCAGCGCGTCTGATGTGAGGCCCACCTTGTCGGCGGCCAGGGCCTCGCGGGTCATGCGGGCGACGTCGCCGGTCTCGTCCTCGTAGCAGACGATCGCGGCGGCCCCCTTCGACGCCTCGGCGGCCTTGCGCAGGGCCGAGTCGCGCCCGAGGGCCCCGGCCTCGATCACCAGCATGGCATCGGGATTGTAGCCGTCGTCGGCGTGAATCTTGAGGGCCGCCGCCAGCATCTTGTCGATCGCGGCCTTTTCGGTGGACAGGCGAACCCGCACCAGACGGCGGCCGCCGATCATCGACAGGGCTGTCAGGGCCTCTTCCAGCCGGATCCCGTCTCCGTCGATGTCGCTGTCGGTCAGCAGGGTGACGTTGAAGGGGTCGTTCAGGTCCGGAGTCACGGTCCGGCACAGGGTCGTGGCCCGCTCACCGACGCCGGACCGGTCCTTGCCGTGGATCAGCACCGCCCGGATGGCCGGATCGGGTCGGCTCAGGAAGCGGTCGATCTCGGGTCGTTTGGACAGGATCACGGCTGCGGGGGCGTCCTCGACAGCGCGCGCAGCAGGTCGAGCCGGATCTGGCGCGCCAGGGCCGCGGCGGCACGGTCCTCGCCGTCCTGCTGGGCGGCGATGGCCGCATAGGGCTGGTCCGCGGCGGCATAGGTGGTGGTGACGGTTTCGGTTCCGCCCAGCGGCGTACCGCCGGACACCGGAGTCAGGGTCCAGGCCCCGCGCACGGTCAATTCATAGCGGGTGGCCGTATCGTCGACACGGCGGCCCAAGGGTCGGCGCGACTGCTCGACTGTGGTCTGCAGCCGCCACAGGGGCGGTCGGGCGGCGTCCCGGGCCAGGGCATCCTCGAGGTGTTCGCGCAGGCGGTAGCCGAGACGGGTGTCTTCGGTGGAGACGGCAATCCGTGACAGGCTGGACCCGGCACCGGCCTCGCCATACAGGGGCGTGAATCCGCATGCCGACAGGCTGGCGGCCAGCACGGTGAGGGCGAGCAGTCGCCGCATCAGCCGACGACCAGATTGACGATGCGATCCTGGACCACAATGACCTTCCTTACCGAGACGTTGTTGGCCGAAAGATAGGCCTGAACGGCGGTATTGGCGAGGGCCGCAGCCTCGACCGCGGCGCTGTCGGCCCCGCGCGGCATGGTGATCTCGCTGCGGCGCTTGCCGCTGATCTGGATTGGCAGGGCCAGTTCGTCATCGGCGGCCAGCGCCGGGTCCCACAGTGGCCAGGGGGCGTCGAGCACCAGGCCGGTCTCACCCAGCCGGGCCCAGCATTCTTCGGCCAGATGTGGGGTGAAGGGGGCGACCAGTCGGGTCAGGGCCGACAGGGCCTCGCGCCGCGCCGCGCCACCGGCCTTGTCGTGGGTCCGGACCGTGGCGACGAAGGCATAGAGCTTGGCGATGGCCGAGTTGAAACGGAAGCTCTGAACCCCCTCGGTGACGGCGCGGATCACTTTGTGGGTTTCCCGGCGCAACGCGGTGTCGGCGGTGTCCTCACCTGGCTTTTCGGGGTCAAACGCGTCGAATTCGGCCCAGACGCGCTGGACGAAGCGGGACGCGCCCTCGACCCCGCCGGTGGTCCACTGCACGTCCCGTTCGGGCGGGCTGTCGGACAGGACGAACAGGCGGCCGGCGTCGACGCCCCAGGTTTCGACGATCTGCTGCGGCGCGACGACATTCTTCTTTGATTTCGACATTTTCTCGATGTCGCCGATGGTCAGGGCCTCGCCGGTCGAGATCTGGCGGGCCGATCGCTTGCCCCCGTCATTGGTCAGGTCGACGTCGGTCGGCTCGACCCACTGGCCGTCGGCGCGACGGTAGGTTTCGTGCACCACCATGCCCTGGGTGAACAGGCCGGCGAAGGGTTCGCGGACATTCATCAGACCGGCGTCGCTGAGGGCGCGGCTGATGAAGCGGGCATACAGCAGGTGCAGGACCGCGTGCTCGACCCCGCCGATATATTGATCGACTGGCAGCCAGTGGTCGGCGGCGGCGCGGCTGATCGGTTCGGCCGCCGTCGGGTCGGTGAAGCGGGCGAAATACCAGCTGGAGTCGACAAAGGTGTCGAGGGTGTCGGTTTCGCGCGTCGCCGCCTCGCCGCAGGTCGGGCAGGCCACGTGTTTCCACGTCGGGTGCCGGGCCAGGGGGTTGCCGGGAACGTCGAAGGTGACGTCATGGGGCAGGACCACCGGCAGCTGGTCGGCCGGGACAGCGACCGCGCCGCACGACGGGCAGTGAATGATCGGAATCGGGCAGCCCCAGTAGCGCTGGCGACTGACGCCCCAGTCACGCAGGCGATAGATGGTCGCACCCTCGCCAGAGCCGGCGACTTCGATACGGCCGATGGCCTCGGCCTTGGCGGTTTCGATATCGAGACCGTCGAGAAAGTCCGAATTGAAGATCGTTCCGGGACCGACATAGGCCTCATCGGCGACCGAGAAATCGTCGCCCGCACCCTCGGGCCGGACCACGGGCAGGATCGGCAGGTCGTATTTGCGGGCGAAATCCAGATCGCGCTGGTCATGGGCCGGGCAGCCGAAGATGGCTCCGGTGCCGTATTCGGACAGGATGAAATTGGCGATCCAGACGCTGATCTCGCGACCGTTGAACGGGTGCAAGACCTTGAGGCCGGTGTCCCAGCCGATCTTTTCGGCCTGTTCGATGTCGGCCTGGGAGGTACCGCCGGCCCGACAGCGGGCGGTAAATTCGGCCACCCTGGGGTCGGCGTCAGCCAGGGCCCTGGCGATCGGATGATCCGGGGCGATGCCCATGAAGGAGGCCCCGAACAGGGTGTCAGGCCGGGTGGTGTAGATTTCCAGCCCGTCCGGCGCGGCGGCCGGGGCGGCACCGGCCCAGGCGAAGGTCATCTGCAGACCCCTGGAGCGGCCGATCCAGTTCTCCTGCATCAACCGGACCTTGTCCGGCCAGCGATCGAGGGTCTCGAGACCGTCTATCAAATCGTCCGCATACTGGGTAATGCGAAGAAACCATTGGTTTAGCTTGCGTTTTTCAACAATCGCCCCGGAGCGCCAGCCCTTGCCGTCGATGACCTGTTCATTGGCCAGCACGGTATTGTCGACCGGATCCCAATTGACCACGCCGTCCTTGCGATAGACGAGGCCGCGTTTGTAGAGCTCAAGGAACCAGGCCTGCTGCTGGCCGTAATAGACCGGGTCGCACGTGGCGAATTCACGCGACCAGTCCAGCGACAGGCCCAGCAGCTTCAGCTGTTCGCGCATCGCCGCGATATTGGACCAGGTCCAGTCCCCGGGATGGACGCCGCGCTCCATGGCGGCGTTCTCGGCCGGCATGCCGAAGGCGTCCCAGCCCATTGGGTGCAGGACGTCGAAACCCTGGGCCCGTTTGGACCGGGCCACCACATCGCCCATCACATAGTTGCGGGCGTGTCCCATGTGGATGTTGCCCGACGGATAGGGAAACATCTCCAGCACATAGTATTTGGGCCGGCCGGTGCCGGTCGTGGGCATGGAAAAGGCGTCGGCGGCCTGCCAGCGCGCCTGCTGGCGGGGTTCGGTGATCTTGGGCTCGTAGCGGGCCACGGACTATCCTGAAGAGAGCTCCCCAGGAATGCGGCCTGAGAGAGGCTTGGGAAGGGAGCTGGGGCCTTAGCCCGCGCGGGACAGGTTCAGCTGGCGGGCCTTGGTGAGGATGGCGTTTTCCAGATCGGTTTCGGTCTGGGCGGCGACCGGGGCGGCGACCCATTCACCGGCCTCGTTGCGAACCTGTTTGGTCACGGTGACGTTCAGCGCATCGGCACGCAGGCGCGTGTCGAGGATGAAGACCGTGGCCTTGAAACGCTCGCCGGGGGCCTGGGGGTCTGAATACCAGTCATAATTGACCACGCCACCCCACGGGTCGGCGTTCAGCAGCGGCATGAAGCTGAGAGTGTCGAGGGTGGCGCGCCACAGATAGGCGTTCACCCCGATGCCCTGCTGGGCACTGGCGGCCGGCTTGCGGCCTTCTCCGAGGTGGAACACCTTGCCCACCGTTGGGGCAAGGCAGCCCGAGAGCATCAGACCGGATGCGATCAGGGCGACCGAAGCGCCACGAACCAGGACCATAGAGACTCTCCGTTCAGAAATGGACGTCGTACACGCCGCAGAAGGGACCGGGTAACCGGCGTTGACCCGGGGATGGGGCGTGTACCGTAACAAGGCTCTATAACACGGTGAAAAGGGGCGATGACAAGGCGAAGTCGCGGTCGCGGTCTTCGAGGGGTTGGTGGTGGTCGCAGAGATGCGGCCCCTCGCCCGTCAGGCGAGTCATTCGGGCCCGATTCCCGTGACGCATGCGCCACAGGACTCGGCTAGAGTCGGGTTGAATGGCGATTCATCCTCGACCTTTCGTTGACCCGGCCGGTCCCGGGTGTCTTATCATTGACAACCCGGTGCTGAAATCGGGAACAAAATGAAGCCTTCGCCGGTTGTTCGGGGAAGATACAAAGGTTGGACATGCGTCGGGATCTGGTCATTGCAGCCGTAGTCGGAGGTCTGGCGGTCGTCGCCGCGACCCACGACGCCTCGGCCCAGACCGCCCGCAGCCGCGCGCCCGCCGTGTCCCTCAGCGAGGCGAACGCCAGCCGCACCACGACCACGGTGCGTCGGGGCCTGCAGTTCAGCGAAAACGGCCGCTGGGGTCTCAATTTCAACCTCAGCCAGCCTGTCGGCCGTGAAGCCGACTGGGGCGACGTTGAGGCCGGAGCCTATTATCGCATCAATCCGCGCTTGCGCGTCGGCGCGGCCGCCGGTCTGGCGGTCCCCGAGACCGACCCGGCCCGCCCCCCCGAGACGGACAGCCGCACCGCGCCGCGCTTCCGGCTGGAATCCATCTTCAAATTCTGACCCCGCTCAGCCGTTGAAGGCTGACTGGATCGCGGCGACTCCGGCCAGGCCACAGGCCCCGGAGCCCTTCAGCGTGTCGGCATTGGCCGCGCCGATCCCGCCCAGGGCATAGACCGGGACCAGAGCGGCGCGCACGGCAGCGGTGAAGGCCACGAGACCCAGGGCCGGGCGCGACCCTGAGGCCCCTCCGGCGGCGAACACCGGTGACAGCACCGCCGCCGACAGGACTCCGGCTCCGGCCAGGGCGGCGGCCGAATGGACCGCTCCGGTGACCTGCCAGTGCGGATGACGCCGTCTCAGCGCGGCGGCCCGCTCGAGGGCTCGCTCGGGCAGGTGCACACCGTCGGCTCCGACCGCCTCGGCCAGGTCCGCGTCGAGGCCGATCAGCAGTCGCACCCCGCGTTCCGCCGTCACCCGGCGCAGCCGCTCGGCCACAGTCCGGGCGTCGGCGGCCCCAAAGGCGCGATAGACGACCCCGGCCCCTGGCGGCAGGCCCGCCGCCGTCAGCCACGGCTGTGGCGTGCGCACGGGGTCGGTGAAGAACAACAGGGCCGGCCGGCCCGGGTCACGGCTGACACCGGCGGCGGCGCGGGCTAGACCTGTGGCGGCCCCCCACAGGGTTTCAGCGTCTGCGGACAGGATCATGACCTCTTCTTTGCCTGCTTCCCCGCTCCCGTCCATCTCCCCGCCCGCCGACAGCGTCGCCGCGCGTCTGGCCGGGGTGCGGGCCCGGATGTCGGTGGCGTGCCGCGCGGCCGGGCGGGCTCCGGGGTCGGTGACCCTGACCGCCGTGTCCAAGACCCAGTCGCCCGAAGCTATCGACGCGGCCCTCACTGCCGGACAGCGGGTATTCGGCGAGAACCGGGTGCAGGAGGCCCAGGGACGCTGGCGACCGCGTCGGGCCGGGTTGCCGGACCTTGAATTGCGCCTGATCGGGCCGCTGCAGACCAACAAGGTCGCTGACGCCCTGGCCCTGTTCGATGTGATCGAGACCCTGGACCGCGAGAAGCTGGCCCGGGCCCTGGCCGACCGGGCCCTGATCACCGGCGTGGCCCCGCGGGTGCTGGTTCAGGTCAATACCGGAGCCGAGTCGCAGAAGGCCGGGGTGTTGCCGGATGCTGCCGACGCCCTGATCGCCACGGCGCGGGGCCTGGGGCTGACGGTCGACGGGGTGATGTGTATTCCGCCGGTCGCGGTCGATCCGATTCCGCATTTCGATCTGCTGGCCGGACTTGCCCGGCGCAACGGGCTGGCGGTGCTGTCGATGGGGATGAGCGCCGACTATGAGGCGGCCATCGGTTGCGGCGCGACCCATGTTCGGGTCGGATCGGCGCTGTTCGGGGAACGAAACACCGTCTAATTCGCCTCTAAAGGACGAGTTTCCCCGAAATCGACCTTCCAAGCCTTGGCGCGGGGGGCAAGCCTCGCCATTCTTGCATCATGCCCACGCCCAAAACGCTGCTGATCATCGACGACGACAATGACCTGCGCGAGGCGTTGGCCGAACAGCTGGCGCTGCATGAGGAATTCCGTCCGGTCCAGGCGGCGACGGCGACCGAGGGCATCCGGCTGGGCCGCGAGATTCGCGCCGACCTGATCCTGCTGGACGTCGACCTGCCCGACATGGACGGGCGCGAGGCCTGCCGCCTGTTGCGCAAGAACGGGGTCTCGACCCCGATCATCATGCTGACCGGCCAGTCGTCGGAGTCCGATACGGTGCTGGGGCTGGACGCCGGGGCCAATGACTATGTCACCAAGCCGTTCCGCTTCGCCGTGCTGCTGGCCCGGATCCGGGCCCATCTGCGCAGCCACGAACAGTCCGAGGATGCGGTGTTCCGCATCGGCCCCTATGAGTTCCGCCCGGCGGGCAAGATGCTGCTGGACAGCCAAGGCAAGAAGGTGCGGCTGACCGAGAAGGAAACCAACATCCTCAAATACCTGTACCGCGCCGGGGCCAAGGCCGTGTCGCGCGAGGAACTGCTGGCCGAGGTCTGGGGCTACAACGCCGGGGTCACCACCCACACGCTGGAAACCCACATCTATCGCCTACGCCAGAAGATCGAACCCGAGCCCGGTCAGGCCCGGCTGCTGCTGACCGACACGGGTGGCTACCGGCTGCAGCCGTAGGTTCCTAGACGTCGATATCCATCGTGATCGGGCAGTGGTCGCTGGGCTGGGTCCAGGCGCGGACCGGCTCGTGGATCACGGTGCTGCCGGCCACCACGGCCGGGGTCAGGCCCGGCGAGGTCCACAGATGGTCGAGGCGCAGGCCGCGGTTGGACTTGCGGAAATCGGCGGCGCGATAGCTCCACCAGCTGGCCAATTTGGCCGGTTCGGGGTTCTGGTCGCGGATCACGTCGGCGAAGCCGCCGGCGGCCTGCAGGCGGCGCAGGGTCTCGACCTCCAGCGGGGTGTGGCTGACGATCTTCGACATATAGCGGTGGTTCCAGACGTCGTTCTCGCCGGGCGCGATGTTGAAATCTCCGGCCAGCACCAGCGGCCGCTGCTGGTCGCGCCCGGCCATTTCGGCGGTCAGCCGTTCGTAGAAATCCATCTTGTGATCGAATTTCGGGTTCTCGACCCGATCCGGCACGTCGCCGCCGGCGGGGATGTAGAAATTCTGCACCTCGACGTCATCGACCATGACGCCGACGCAGCGGGCGTGGCCCTCACGGCAGACGTCGAGGACCGGGGCCTCGGTGATCGGCTTGCGACTGGCGATGGCTACGCCGTGCCAGCCCTTCTGGCCACCGATCTTCAGGTGCGGCAGGCCCATGGCCTCGAAGGCGGTACGGGGAAACTGGTCCTCAAGACATTTGATCTCCTGCAGGCACAGGACGTCAGTTTCGGACTCGGTCACGAAGCGCGCGACCTGGTCAATGCGCAGACGGACGGAGTTGATGTTCCAGGTGGCGATACGAAGCATGGGTGTCTTCTAGTCGGACCGCGCTCAAAAGGCTTCGCCTTTTCGACCCGACGCGGTCGACGCTTCGCGCCCTCGCCGCGAGCCGTTGCGCGGGGAGTCGTGGTGCCCGACGTGCCAGCCCAATAAAAAAGCGCCCGGCGGGGGGCCGGGCGCTTTGAGGTCGTTTCGCTCTCGCTGCGGGTAAAGGGGATGATACCTGCAACGGTCAGGGCGGCCGTCGCCACCTTGCGGCCAATTTGTCACGCGGCGGAAGAAAAGTAAAGAACAATTTCGCCTATCGGTTGAAACGGTTTCCCGTCGCGCCGGATAGCCGGCGCAACTTAGTTGCGTCGGGGGCGACGGGTCGGGTCGCGCAGCCGGAACAGGCTGGCCGCCAGGTTCGGGGCCGCGCTCAGACTGGTCAGTTGGGTGCGGGTACGGCCCCCCTGGGCGTCGGTGATGGTCCACTCCTGCAGCCGCGCCGGATTGCCGGCGAAGGCGAGGATGACGGACCCCTCGTTCGGCTTGGCGGCGTCACGGGCCGTGATAGCGAAGGCTCCCGACGCCATCCGGGTGACCCGGTCGATACTCACCCCCTGGTCGAGGCGCACATTGCGGGCAAGGAAGGTCGACAGCGGCGTGGCGCTCAGCGGCACCTGGCGGAAGACGTTCAGGCGCGGATCATAGCGTTTGACGTTGGACCCGTCCGACACCACCAGCAGCCCGGCCGGATCCGTATATTCGAACCGCATCCTGCCCGGGCGCTGCAGCCAGAAATGGCCGGTGCGGCGCTGGCCGCCGGGTCCGGTCTCGACAAACTCACCCTGGGCCGAAGTCAGGTTCTGCAGATAGGTCTGGGCCTGGGCCAGGGTGGCGCGGTCCTCGGCCGACAGGCCGGCCTGGGCAGCGACGGGCAGGCCCGCCAAGGCGGCGATGGCAAAGGCTCCGGTGGCGAGACCGAAAGCGCGGCGTGAAACAGTCATTCAGGGTTCCTCCCGTTCGGGATGGGGATATTGATGCGGCCAGAATGGCGGTCCGTCACGGCGGCGGCATGACGGGACCCTGACCATATTCGGACCTTGCGATGAAGTCCTGTTCAGGTGCGGGCCCTCCAGAACGCCCGGGAAGGCCGCCGGTTCAGTGGTTCGGGCTTCAGGCCATCGGTGGCGGACCGGCCAGCACGTCGCGCTTGCCGGCGTGGTTGGCGGGGCTGACCACGCCTTCCTGTTCCATCCGCTCGATCAGGGTGGCGGCGCGGTTGTAGCCGATCTGCAGCCGGCGCTGGATATAGGAGGTCGAGGCCTTGCGGTCGCGGGTGACCACGGCCACGGCCCGGTCGTAGAGGTCGTCGCCGGTGGAGACGCCCTCGTCGCCGAAGACATTGTCGCCGTCGCCGTCGGGGTCGTCGGTGACCAGGTCCAGATAGTCGGGTTCGCCCTGGGCCCGCAGATGGGCGCAGACCTCCTCGACTTCCTTGTCGTCGACGAACGGGCCGTGCAGGCGGGTGATACGGCCGCCGCCGGCCATGTAGAGCATGTCGCCCTGACCCAGCAGCTGTTCGCCGCCCTGCTCACCGAGGATGGTGCGGCTGTCGATCTTGGAGGTGACCTGGAAGGAAATTCGGGTCGGGAAATTGGCCTTGATGGTGCCGGTGATGACATCGACCGACGGGCGCTGGGTGGCCATGATCAGGTGAATACCGGCGGCCCGGGCCATCTGGGCCAGACGCTGCACCGCGCCTTCGACGTCCTTGCCGGCGACCAGCATCAGATCGGCCATCTCGTCCATGACCACGACCAGATAGGGCAGGGGCTCGGGGCGGATCTTCTCGGATTCGTAGACGGGTCGGCCCTGGTCGTCGAAGCCGGTCTGGACCGTGCGTTCGAAATGCTCACCGCTGGCCTGGGCCGCACGGGCCCGGTCATTGTAGGAGGCGATGTTGCGCACGCCGAGCTTGGACATCCGCCGGTAGCGGTCCTCCATCTCGCGCACGGTCCATTTCAGCGCGACGACGGCCTTCTTGGGATCGGTGACGACCGGGGCCAGCAGGTGTGGGATGCCGTCATAGACCGACAGCTCCAGCATTTTGGGGTCGATCATGATGAAGCGGCATTCGGCGGGGCTTAGCCGGTACAGGATCGACAGGATCATGGCGTTGACCCCGACCGACTTGCCCGAACCGGTGGTGCCGGCGATCAGCAGGTGCGGCATGCGCGCCAGATCGGCGACATAGGGCTCGCCGCCGATGGTTTCGCCCAGGGCCAGGGGCAGCAGGTGGGTCGGCTTGTCGTATTCGGCACTGGCCAGCAGGTCGCGCAGATAGACGGTCTCGCGTTTGGCGTTGGGCAGCTCGATGCCGATGGCGTTGCGGTTGGGCACGACCGAGATGCGGCAGGCGCGGGCCGACATGCTGCGGGCGATGTCGTCGCTGAGGGCCACGACGCGGCCGTGTTTGACGCCGGGCGCGGGGACCAGTTCGTACAGGGTCACCACCGGACCGGGCCGGATCTGGTCGATCGAGCCGCGCACGCCGAATTCGGCCAGCACGCCTTCCAGCATCTTGGCATTGGCCTTGAGAGCTTCCTCGTCGACCGCGGCGACCCGTTTGGCCGGCTTGGCCAGCATGCCCAGCGGTGGCAGGTCGAACGCGCCCTCGGGACGCACGAAGTCGAAAGCGGCCTGACCGTCCTCGACGGCGCGGCGTGAGGGTTTGGGAGCCTTGGTGGTGGCGACCTTCGGCTCGGGAGCCGCGCGGGCCGGGGCCGGCCTGGGCGCGCGATCCTCCCACGGCGGCGCGTCCTCGTCGGGACCGATGTCGGCTTCCGGCTCGGGCCGGGGGCGCGGCCGACGGGCGGTCCGCCGGGCCGGGACGTCCGGAATCCCGGGCGCGGGCCGGCGCAGACCCCGCGCCCAGGCCAGGCCGTCACCCAGATCGGAGACGCGCAGGCCGATGGCGTAGCCTATGCTCCACAGGCCGAGCGGCAGGAACAACAGGCCGGCGATGATCGCGCCGCCCGGGACGCCCAGCGCCGTCAGACCTGAAATCACCAGACCGGTCAGGCCGTCGCCCCACAGGCCGCCGAGCCCGGTGGCCAGCGGCCAGGCGGCGGGGGCGGCCAGGGCCGAGAGGCCGGCGGACAGGCTGAGCGCCCCCGCCGTGGCCGCCAGGGCCTTGCCCGGGGAAGGCTTGAGTCTTTGCTGAATAGAATCGCCGATGGCACCGGCCAGACCGAAAGCGATCAGCAGCAGGGCCGCCGGCCAGGCGGCCAGACCCAGTGACTGCATGGCCAGGTCGGCGAACAGGGCCCCGTTGGCTCCCAGCCAGTTGGACGGGATCTGGCTGGAGGCGGCGTTGAGGCTGGGGTCGGCCGGATTCCACGACAGCAGGGCCACCGCCAGCAGCACGGCCAGCAGGGCCTGCAGCACGCCACGGAACCGCGCCACAAACGGTGCATCCCAGAGGGTGCGGGCGCTGTCGAAGGCGCGTTGGCCGATGACGAGGGCGGCAGACATGCGGCGGAAAGCTCCGGACGGTCGAACAGACCCGCCCTTGTCACCCGCCCAGGGTTAAGAGGCTGTTTACCAGACCGCGTGGGCGCGCTTTTTGATGATCCCGGCCAGACTGCGACCTCGCGCCTCTGGACGCCGCGGTGCGGCGGCGCGACAACCAGATCATGACCCAGACCGACCGTTATGACGTCATCATCGCCGGGGCCGGCCTGGCCGGGGCCAGTTTCGCCCTGGCCGCGGCCCAGGCGGGGCTGAAGGTGGTGCTGGTCGACCCCCAGCCGTTCACGGCCCAGCTGGCCCCGACCTTCGACGGGCGTTCGACGGCCATCGCCTTCGCGACCTTCCGCATGCTGGATGTGCTGGGGGTCGGCGCGACCCTGAGACCGCAGGCCTGTCGCATGGACCGGATCCTGGTCACCGACGGGCGGCGGCCCGGCGCGGCGGCGCGGCCCGCCTCGCCTGCCTTCCTGCGTTTCGACGCCGGCGAGATCGGCGCGCGGACCGGCGGCGAGCCGCTGGGCTATATGGTCGAGAACCGCCACATCCGCGGGGCCCTGGCCGGGGCCGTCACGGCCGCCGGGATCGAGGTCCTGGCCCCGGCTTCGGTGGCCGCGGCGGTGGTCCGGCCCGGTTGCGTGCGGGTGACCCTCGACGACGGTCGCGAACTGGACGCCGCCCTGGTGGTCGGGGCCGAGGGGCGAAACTCGAAAGTGCGCAAGGCCGCCGGCATCGACACGGTCGGCTGGGGCTACGGCCAGAGCGGGGTTGTGGCCACGGTGCGGCTGGGCCGTGACCACGGCAATGTCGCGCATGAATATTTCCTGCCCGCGGGACCGTTCGCCATCCTGCCGCTGACGGACCAGCGCGCCAGCCTGGTGTGGACCGAGACGACACGCCGGGCCGAGGCCCTGAGGGGGGCGTCGGACGCGGCCTTTTCGGCCCATCTGATGCGACGCTTCGGCGAATTCCTCGACGGAGCCACGGTCGAGGGGCCGCGCTTCGTCTACCCGCTGTCCCTGTCACTGGCCGAACAGATGACGGCCCCGCGCATGGCCCTGATCGGGGACGCGGCCCACGGGGTGCATCCGGTGGCGGGTCAGGGGCTGAACATGGGGTTGAAGGACGCCGCCGCCCTGGCCGAGGTGCTGGCCGAGGCGATGCGGCTGGGCGAGGACATCGGGGCCGAGACGGTGCTGGACCGCTACGCCCGCTGGCGGCGCTTTGACAATACGGTGCTGACGGTCGGGTTCGACGCCTTCGTGCGGCTGTTCTCCAACGATCTGCCACCGGTGCGGCTGGCGCGTGACCTGGGCATGGCCGCGGTCAACCGGATCGCGCCGCTGCGCCGGGCCTTTATGCAGGAGGCGGGGGGTGCCACCGGGGACCTGCCGAGACTGCTGAAGGGTGAACCGGTCTGAGCGGGTTGCCTAGTCGAGCTTGCGGGCCTCGTCGGGCAGCATGATCGGCACGCCGTCGCGGATCGGATAGGCCAGTTTGGCCCCCTTCGAGACCAGCTCCTGACGGGTGCGATCATAGGTCAGCCGGCCGCGGGTGACCGGGCAGATCAAGGTCTCCAGCAGGCGCGGATCGACCGAGACGGGGGTGTGGAAATTGTCGCTCATGGCTCACTCATACGCCCCGATCGTTCCGCACGGTAGCGCGGATCATGGCTCGGCCGCGCTCAAGCAGGCCAAGGGCCGGTAGCGCAAGCTACTGTATGGAGGGCGGGGTCTCGCCATCGCCGGTGTCGGCGGCGTCGATCCGCATCAGGGCGGTCAGGACCGCGCACCGGTCCATCAAGCTTATGGCCTCGATCAGGGCCTGTTTCTCGGGCGGGTCGAACGGCAGGGCCATCGACAGGCTGTTGACCAGAGCCTCGGGCGGGGCTCCGGCGGCGGTGTCCCAGTCGACCTCAAGTCCCCGGCTCTCCAGATAGGCGCGCAAGGCCTCGAGCAGGGTTTCGCGATCGATGTCCAGATCCTCCCGGGGTGAGGCCAGGTCAGACTCGAAGGCAGAGAAATCGGCGCGGACGTGACGATAGGGGGTCTGGGTGGACAGTTCGCCGGTTACGCGGAAGCGGGCGCATCCGGTCAGGGTGATCAGGTAGCGACCGTCGGAGGTTTCGGCGAAATTGGTGATGCGCCCGGCACAGCCGACCGGCGACAGGACCGGCAGGTCGACCGGGCCGCCGAGCGGCTGAATCATGCCGATCATGCGGTCCGCGGCCATGGCATCGTCGATCATGTTCAGGTAGCGCGGCTCGAAGATGTTCAGCGGCAATTGTCCGCGCGGCAACAGGATGGTTCCCGACAGCGGCAGCACCGGGATGACCTGCGGCAGATCGGCGGCCTTGATATATCCCTGGGCCATCACCGGCCCCTAGGCGAACAGGATCGAGGACAGGCGGCGGCGACCGTCGCGGGCCACTTCGGACGAGGCTCCGGCGGCTTCGAACACCGTCAGCAGCTGTTTGCGGGCGGCCTGGTCGTTCCAGTCGCGGTCGGCCCCGACGATGTGCAGCAGGTGGTCAACGGCCCCCTTGAAGTCCCCCGCGGCGGCGCAGGTTCCGGCCAGATCGAAACGGGCCTGATGGTCGCCGGGATCGGCGGTCAGCCGGGCCTCGAGCGCCGCAGTTTCACCGGACGGAGCCTCGGCGGCCAGGGCCAGCTGGGCCCGCACGGCGAGGACGGCCGGTTCGGTCGAGTCCTGCGGGGCCATGGCGATGGTCTGGCGCGCCTGATCGGCGTCGCCGTCGGCCAGATAGACCCGGGCCATGCCGGCGATGGCTTTCTGGTTGTCGGGCTCCAGAACCAGCACGTCGGCGAAGGCCTGCGCGGCCCCGCCCATATCGTCCACCGCCAGGGATTCGTCGCCCAGCGACAGCAGATGGTCGATGTCGGCATTGGCGCTCTCGCCGCCGGTCAGCTTGTCGATAAAGGCGCGGATCTGGCTTTCGGGAACGCCGCCCTGGAAGCCGTCGACCGGTTGGCCGTTGACGAAGGCATAGACGGTCGGGATCGACTGGACCTTGAGTTGGCCGGCGTAGGCGGGGTTCTTGTCGACGTCGATCTTGACTAGGGCTACGGCTCCGCCGGCGGCACGCACGGCCTTTTCCAGGGCCGGGGTCAGCTGGCGGCACGGTCCGCACCATGGGGCCCAGAAATCAACGATAACCGGCCGGGTCTTTGAGGCCTCGACGACGTCGGTCATGAAGCCGGCGTCCGAGCCGTCCTTGATCAGGTCGTCGTCTTTCCGGGTCGGGTCGATGAGAGTCATGGGCACTCCATGGGCGTACAGGGAACAGGTCTGGAGCTTCAGATGGTCGCGATCGGACCGCGCATCAAGCGAGAGTGTTGAAATCGACCACCATTGGCTCACGTTCCAGCCGCGCGAGGAAGGTCTGGAAGTCGTCCCGGGTCAGGGTCGTGGTGGCTGTATTGACCAGCGGATGGAAATTGACAGCGTCGGCCGCCCACAGACGCTGGTCCAGCACGAAGGTGACCCGGCGCTCGACATCATTGATCAGGCCGAGGGCTGTGACCGCGCCGGGCCGCACGCCGAGGGTTGACCACATCAGGGCCTCGGGGCCGAACGACAACCGGTCCGAACCGATCGCAGCCGGAGTGCGTTTGAGGTCGATGACTGTGTCCTGATGGGCCGAGATCAGCCACAGCCGGCCTTTTTTATCCTTAAGGAACAGGTTCTTGGTATGGGCCCCGGGCAGGGTGTCCTTGATCTCCGCCCCCTCGCCGACGCGGAACACGGCCGGGTGGTCGAGGGTGGCCGGGTGCAGCCCGGCCGTGGTCATCCAGGCCAGCAGACTGTAGCGATCGAACGCGGGTGGCTTGTCTTCGGTCATCGGCGCTGTCTAGGAAAAGGCATCACCTTCGATACCCGCCGGAGCCTGACTGTGGAACTGGAATGCTATCCGATGACGGCGCGGCCGCCCGATCTGGTGCCGGGCCGGCAATCCCGCAACTGGATGGACGCCTTCGCCAGCCGGCACCCCTATCGTTGCCTGCCGCTGACCATGGCCAATACCACCGGCTGGGAAATCCTGTGCCCGTTCGGCTTTACCGCCGAGTGGAACGGCGGCCCGCGCCAGGAAGACATCACCATCACGCCAGAGCGGCCGACTCGCGAGCTGGATCATTTCGTCACCTCGCATTTCTCGCGCGGCGTGCTGACCATGCATCCGCAGTATCTGTTCCGGACGCCGCCGGGCTGGGGCATGACCTGTTCGGGTTCACCCAATCATGTGAAGGACGGGATCCAGGCCCTGGTCGGGCTGATCGAAACCGACTGGCTGCCGTTTCCCTTCACGATGAACTGGATCTTCACCCGGCCGGGGCGGATCAAATTCGAGCGCGGCGAGCCGTTCTGCTTCATCAATCTGATCGAGCACCGCAAGGTCGAGGAATTCCAGCCGGTGATCCGTTCGCTGGAGTCCAACCCCAATATGAAGGGCCAGTTCGAGGCGTGGAACCGTCAGCGCACGGACTTCAACACCCGGCTGGCCTCGGGCGACCCGGAGGCGGCCAAGGAAGCGTGGCAGCGGTTTTACTTCAAGGGCGAACTGCCGGAAGCCCTGGGTGAGGCGCCCGACAGCCACGTCAACAAACGCCGGCTGAAGACGCCGCGGATCGGTTGAGGTCCCTGCCACGGCACCATGCCGGGGCAGGGGTCCATTACGGACGCGACAGGCGGGGACCGATGTTCTGGATCACGTCGCGGGCGTCGAAGGCATTGGGGTCGTCGGCCGGCTTGGTGCCGTGGCTCATGACGATTTCGGTTGAGGCCTCATAGCGATCGATCTCGCGCATGTCGAAATCACGGCCGAAGGGGTCGCTCCATGGGCTCCACAGGCCGCCGTGATAGAACTGCCAGTAGGGGCTCCAGTAGCGGTACCGTTCATAATAGAAGGGGTCGGGGGTGGCCCCGTAACGCACGTCCCGATCGGTGGCGCGATTGACGGTGGCGAACCAGTCATAGCCGTCCTGGACGGTCAGTTCGGCGGCGCGCAGTAACAGGGCCATCTCCACCTGCTCGCGCGTGGTTACCGAATTGCCGGCGAAGGACACGCGATAGCGGTTGGTCTCCAGTTTCTGCTCGGCATAGCCGCCGCGCTGGCCCTGGTAGCCGGCGGGTTGATAGGGGGTGGCGGTGGCGCAGGCAGACAGGGCAAGGGCCGCGGCGGCGGCGATGACCACCGGTTTGTTCAGCAGATGTCTCATGCAACTTCTCCTCTGGAGTCCACGGGCAGGCCCCTGATTTCAACGATGGTTGAACGCACCGGTTCCAATGTCAGCAGGCCCTCATAAACGCGATACAATCAACAGCGCGGCCAGCAGCAGAAGGAGTCCGGTCAGGAGCCCGAAGCCGCGCCGGAAGCGAGGCTCGGCCATCCGTCGGGCCAGCGCCGCTCCACCCAGACCGTAGGCGGACATGGTGATCACGTCCATGCCGATGGTGGCCAGGGCGAACAGGGCCAGCTGTGGCGCGGCGGGACGGTTGACGTCGAGAAAGGGCGGTAGAACGGCGGTGAAAAACAGCACCGCCTTGGGGTTGGAAATCTGGACCATGAACCCGTCCAGCAGCGCGCTGCGACCGAGACGGATGTCGACCGACTGCGGGTCCGCGGCGGTGGCGAAAACGCCGCGCAGGGCGCGCACACCCAGCCAGGCGACATAGAGGGCTCCGCCGATCGAAACGATCCGGAAGGCAGCCGGAAAGGCGGTGACCAGGGCTCCCAGACCGAGCGCCGCCGCCGCGAACCAGACCAGGGTGGCCGCGTTCATGCCCAGCACCCCGGCCAGGGCCCCGGCCGGGCCGCGCTTCACCCCGTTGGCGACCGAGAACAGATTGGCCGGGCCCGGCGTGACCGCCATGACGGCCATCACGCCGAGAAAGGTAGCGTAGAGGTGGGGGTCGACCGGCAGGATCATGCCGCCCTGTCGGACGCGGAGCGGATCAGGTCAAGGGGGCTCAGCGGGCGTCCGGAGCCGCGGGCGTGGCGGGCGCGACCTGTTCGGTCTCGATCGCGTCCATGGCCTGGCCGAGAACATAGTCGGCCATCAGGCCGTATGTGACCATATGTTCGGGGTCGTTGGAGGCCCAGGCCCCGTTGCGGGCCACACCGCCGGCGACGGCGAGGACCCCGTTCAGGTCAACACCGGCGAGAGCCTCGGCGGCGACTTTCTGAAGGTCGATATCGGCCAGGGCATCGGCGGCAATGACCGAGGCGTGCTGTGCTGCCGTAGCGGCAAAGGCGGCGACGTCGGGCTGATATTCGGCCCACAGGGCGGCCATGCGGCGTTCGCGTTCGGCTTCCGGCAGGTCGGTATTCAGCGACAGGGCCGCAGCGTGTTGGCCGAACGTCTCCATGCGGGCCTCAAAGGCCGTGGCGGCGGTCTCGAGGGCCGCTTCGGAGGGGTTTGTGGCCTGCTGGGCCATGGCGGCAGACAGCGGCAGGAGGGCGAGGGCGGCGGCGAGTGACAGGGCCTTGATCATGGCGCGGTTCCTTCGAGCGATGATCAAGGGTCCGCCGAACGCCGGTCGCGCTCAAGTGAAATCGCGGTAAGGCGGAAACCAGGTTCGGGCCTTCGCCTTACCGGCGGTCGCCAGCTACTGCGGAGCCGTTCCCGGAGCGGGGTCGGGACTGAGCGCCTCCCGGGCACCGTTGCGCAGATCATCGGCCATGCCGCGCAGGCTGGGGCCGACGGCGTCCTTGACCGACATCAGTTCCTGACGCGCCGCGTCGTCGGGGGCCGCTGTGGCCCGGGCGTCGATATAGGCGTTAAAATCCGCAATGAACCGGTCGATGTCGGGCTGGTAGCGGGTGAGCACGACCTCGACGTCGGCCATGCCGCGGGTCTGGTCCCCGCCGGCACCGGTGATGGCGGCCTGATAGTCGACCTGCATCTGGCTCATCCGGGACTGGAAGGCCTGGGCCCGGGACTCGAAGGCGATGTCCGCCGCAGATTTGGCGGCGGGGGCCGACGGGGCCGGACTCTGTGCCAGGACGGGCGACGAGAGGCCGAGCAGGATCGCCGCTGCGATCGGGGTCATCATACGCATGAGAGAAAGGCTCCGTTTGGGGTCTGGTGGCAACCATTGCGCCGGCTCATGGCGAGAGCAAGTCCGGCCCTGATCGATGTCGTCAATCAGAGGGCGAAAAAGACCCTAGCTTCCGCTGCGCTTGTCGCGTTTCGCCAGCACGCGCAGGCGCAGGGCATTGAGCTTGATGAAGCCGGCGGCGTCGAGGTGATCATAGGCCTGGACGCCTTCCTCGAAGGTGACGAGGTCCTGATCATACAGGCTGTCGGGGCTTTCGCGGCCGATGATGGTGACGTTGCCCTTGTAGAGCTTGACCCGGACCGTGCCGTTGACGCGGGTCTGGCTGTGGTCGATGGCCGCCTGCAGCATCTCGCGCTCGGGTGCAAACCAGAAGCCGTTGTAGACCAGATGGGCGTATTTGACCGCCAGCTCGTCCTTCAGATGCATGGCTCCGCCGTCCAGCGTGATCGACTCGATGCCGCGGTGGGCGGCCAGCAGGATAGTGCCGCCGGGAGTCTCATAGACGCCGCGTGACTTCATGCCGACGAAGCGGTTCTCGACCAGGTCGAGGCGACCGACACCGTTGTCGTGGCCGTATTCATTGAGTTTGGTCAGCAGGGTCGCCGGCGACATGGCCACGCCGTCGATGGCGACCGGATCGCCCTTTTCGAAGGCGATGGTGATGACGGTGGCCCGGTCCGGCGCGTCTTCGGGGCTGATAGTGCGCTGATGCACGAATTCCGGGGCCTCGACCGCCGGGTCCTCCAGCACCTTGCCCTCCGAGGAGGAGTGCAGAAGGTTGGCGTCGACACTGAACGGAGCCTCGCCGCGCTTGTCCTTGGAAATCGGGATCTGGTGGGCCTCGGCGAAGGCCAGCAGGGCCTCGCGCGACTTGAATTCCCATTCACGCCACGGGGCGATGACGTGGATGTCGGGCTCCAGCGCATAGTAGCCGAGCTCGAACCGGACCTGGTCATTGCCCTTGCCGGTGGCTCCGTGACAGACGGCGTCGGCCCCCAGCTGGCGGGCGATCTCGATCTGGCGCTTGGCGATCAGCGGCCGGGCGATCGAGGTGCCGAGCAGATACTGGCCCTCATAGACGGCGTTGGCGCGGAACATCGGGAAGACGAAGTCGCGCACGAACTCCTCGCGCAGATCGTCGACGAAGATGTTTTCGGGCTTGATGCCCATCTTCAGCGCCTTCTCGCGCGCCGGGGCCAGCTCTTCACCCTGGCCGAGATCGGCGGTGAAGGTGATGACCTCCGCATTGTACTCGGTCTGCAGCCATTTCAGGATGATCGAGGTGTCGAGCCCGCCGGAATAGGCGAGGACGACTTTCTTGACGGGTTTTTCGGCGGGGCTGGACATGGCTGGACCTTCAGGAGCGCGCGGGTCAGATCGGGGTCGGGCGGTGGTCCGCGCTTAAACGGCGAGATGGACCGTGATGCAAGGGCAGGAATAGGGCAGCTCCGGTGACGGGACCCGAACCGGAGCGGTGGGGATGACGAAACGCCCGTCCGCACCTATGTCCCGGTCATGACCGAACAAACCCCACATGCCGCCGCGCCGGCCTTTAATGCCGATGTACCCGATGCGACGCCGGACCGGCCCCTGGATGAGACCGCGCGCCGGGCCCTGCTCGAGGCAGCGGAACGACGTGCGCAGGCCGCAACGGTCGAGGCTGAGGTCGAACATGGCGGCCCCGCCGGGCCCGAACCGACCCGCTACGGTGACTGGGAGAAAAAGGGTCTGGCTGTCGATTTCTGAAGCCGGGGCCCGGCTTCGGGGTCGATGCGAACGAAGCGGCGCGTCCGGCGTTAACCTTTCTCAACCGGAGAGGAAGACGCCGTGATCACCCATCGTGCCCTGTTCGCAGGAGCGTTCGTTATTCTGGCGTCGCTGGCCACTGGCGGGGTCGCTGCGGCGCAGGCTCCCTATGGCCACATCTGGTCTGGCTCGCCGCGGTCCGAGGTGAACACGCGGGCCTATGTCCGAACCGGTCACGCCGCTGACGGCTACAGTTTCCGCTATTATCCGTCGTCCCGCGATCACCGGTATCATGTCCGGCCCCTGTGGCGGTCCGGCCCGGAGACCCGGGCCTGGCGGGACCGCGGTGGTCGTTACGGCTACAGCGCCGCCTATGGCCACAACAGGTCCGGGGCGCGACCCGCGCCGGGTTATCGTGACCGGTGGGGTTATGACGACGACCGGCCCCCGGTTGGCCGATCGGGTCGCGGCGACCGTCATCGCGCGCGACATGACGGGTGGCACGCGTGCGGCTGTGCGGACGTCTATCTCTATGATCGCTGACCTGGGCCGAGCGGGCCCGGGTTAACGCCAACGGGGGAAATCCGCGGAGCTGTTTCCCCGTTCCGGTGCATCCGGCCCCGCCTGACGGCAGGACGTCTAGAATGGCCGGCCTGTTTGGTGTGTGGAGGACAGGTTCATGCGGAATGTCATCATGGTGGTGGGGATTGCCCTGCTGATCGCGGCTCCGGCGCTGGCGGGTGAACGCGGCGGTGGCCCACGGGGCGGCCACCATCCCGCCCCGCGGCCCTGTTGCGCCCATGCGGGCGGCGGCAACGTCAACGTCAATATCAATGCCGGAGCCACGGCCAGCGCCCGCGCGGCCACCTATGGCTCGGCCCGGAGCTGGAGCCACGGCGGCGGGCAGGTGACACGGGTCTATGGCGGTGGTTACCGGAGCGGAGGGTATGGAGGCGGCTATTGGGGTGGCGGCGGTCCCGTGATCGGGGTGCCGGTCTATGGCTATATCGACCAGGGTCTTGATGTCCGGAGCACCGCCGGCCCCAGCGCGCCGTTCGGCTATGCGGTTCACGGTTTCGGTCGGGACTATCGTGACGCGCCCTATGTGCCCACGCCCGTTCGCGAGTCCCGCTACGGACACGGTCACCATGAGGCCCCGGCCTATGGGGAGTCCTATTACAGCGAGTCCGCCTACGGGATGTCGTCCCGTGAGTCGCGGTCGTACGAGGAGTCGACCTACAGCTGGAGCGACCGGCGCGAGGACCGGGGCGACGATGACCGGGGCCGGACCTGTGACTGTTACGATACCGGGCCGGTACCCTATACGTCTTCAGCGGTTCCCTATGAGTCATCGACCGCGCGGGACTATTACGGCGACCTGCCGCCGCCGGATTATGTCGCGCCGGAGGCCCCGCCGCCGCATCACAATTATCGCCAGGAACCCGGCGAGCGCGGCTAGGCCCGGCCTGTTCCGACGCCGTCCATTTCAGCGGCGATACGGGCGGCGGCCATGACCGGATCGGCATCGGCGATGACCGGGCGGGCCACGACCAGATGGCTGGCTCCGGCGCGCAGGGCCTCGGCCGGGGTGGCGACGCGCTGCTGGTCGCCGACATCGGCCCCGGCGGGCCGGACCCCCGGGGTGACGATCAGGAAGTCGGGCCGGCCGGCGGCCTCGGCCAGGGCCCGGGCCTGGGCGGCTTCCAGCGGACTGGAGACCACCCCGTCGACGCCGCAGTCCAGCGCCTGGCGTACCCGACGCGCGACCAGATCGGCGGGGCTGTAGCCGTAACCGATATCGGTCAGGTCGGCCTGGGACAGGCTGGTCAGGACGGTGACGGCGAGGATTTTCGTGTCCAGATCCCCGCGACCGCGCACGGCCCCCTGCATGACCTGGGGCTCGGCATGGACGGTCAGCAGATCGCAGCCGCCTTCGGCCACGGCGCGGGCCGCGCCTTCGACCTGGGCTCCGATGTCGTGCAGTTTCCAATCCTGGAACACAGCCTTGCCCCGGGCGCGAAGCTCGTGGGCGAAGGCGACGCCGCCGGGCCGCGCCAGCAGGCTGAGGCCGACCTTGTAATGGGTGACGACGTCGCCGAGACGATCGACCATGGCCCGGGCGGCGTCGATCGAGGGCAGGTCGAGGCCGACGATCAGGCGCGGATCGTTGAGCAGCGGAGAGGTCATCGACGGGCTCCGGATGACCGGCTAAGGGTGGACGTGAAACACGTCGCGCCCGACCGGGGTGACACCAAGGATGGGAGAAGCAGGCAATGGACGCGGTCGATCTGGGGGTCAACCTGTTCGTGGCGCTGTTCGCCCTCGTCGATCCGATCGGCAACATCCCGATTTTCGCCGCCGCCACGGCCGGGGCCAGCGTACGCCAGCGGATGCAGGTCACCGGCCTGCTGTGTCTGTTCATCGTTGGCTTTCTTGTGGTGTTTTTCTTCACCGGCCTGACGCTGCTGCAGTTCTTCGGCATCTCGCTGGCGGCCTTCCGCATCGCCGGCGGTATCCTGCTGCTGCTGCTGGGTCTCGACATGACCCGCGGTGACTTCCTCAAGATGTTCGCTGACGCCGACGCGGTGGCCGATGCCGCTGATGTGCGCGGCTATGCCAAGCGTCGCTTCCAGCGCCTGGTGGTACCGTTCGCCATGCCGCTGCTGATCGGGCCCGGCGCGATCTCGACCATCATCATTCAGGCCGGAGAGGCCCAAAAGCTGGGCGCGGCCGGGACTGTCGCCGGTCTGGTGGCCATCGGCGCGGCCGGGGTGGCCACCTTCGTCTGTTTCACCATGACCGGCCCGATCAGCCGGGTGCTGGGCGACGTCGGCATGACCATCGTCGTGCGGGTGCTGGGCCTGATCCTGTGCGCCCTGGCCATTCAATTCATGCTGGCCGGTCTCGGCGAAGCCCTGCCGGGCATGTTCAGCGGCGATGTCACGGCCCCCTATCCGGCCGGCGGTCACTGAGACGACGACGGCCGGATCGCCTCAGATCCGCTTCAGCCGTTTCGCATGTCCGCCGATGATTCCCAGGGCGACGCCGTCGGGCAGGAGTCTGGGAATGAGGGCCAGCAGATTGTTCATCGCGCCCGGGATGACCTTCGGCCGGTTGGCCTCGCAGGCCTGATAACCGACCTTCGCCACATGGTCGGCGGTCTGCCACATCCAGGCCGGATAGGCTGAGGACACCTGGTCGCGGCTGCCGTTGACGTCATGGAATTCGGTATAGGTGTAGCCGGGGCACAGGGCGGTGACGTGGACCCCGCTGCCGCGCAGTTCCAGATGCAGACCGGCCGAGGCCTTGGTCAGGAAGCTCTTGATCGGGCCATACAGGGTGTCGCCCCCGGTGGCCGGCATCTGGCCGGCGAGCGAGGCGACGTTGAGGATGCGGCCGTAACCGCGCGCGACCATGGCCGGGGCGAACAGCCGGGCCAGTTCGATCGGGGCGGTCAGCATGACCTGAAGCATGGCCGCGTGATCGGCCGGATCGGTGTTGAGAAAGCCGGCTGTGCGGCTGAATCCGGCATTATTGACCAGACCGTCGACGCTCAGCCCTTCGGCGCTGACGGCAGCGGCCAGCCGGGCCGGGGCTTTGGGGTCGGCGAGGTCCTCCATCAGGACGGTGGCGTTGATTCCGTGGCGAGTCCGCAGCTCATCGGCCAGGGCCTGAAGCGGCGCGGCGCGACGGGCGGTCAGGATCAGGTCCCGGCCGTGGGCGGCATAGGTCCGGGCCAGGGCGGCCCCGATACCGGCCGAGGCTCCGGTGACCAGAACGGTGCGGCGCGCGACGCTCACGCGGGGATCTTGACCGGCAATGTGATCCCGGCCAGCGACGGGGGGTCATCGGCCAGCAGGTCGGCGATGGTGATGCGCGACAGGGCCTCGGCTGCGGCGGCGTCGGCGGCGACCAGCGCCTTGCCGACCTGGCGCGGAATATGTTCACCGACCGGGCAGCCCCGGGCTCCCGGCGGCGGTGAACCGAGGTGGGCACAACCGTGAACCGCGTTTAGCACGGCATCGAGGCGGATGTTCTCGGGCCGCTGCAACAGCCAGGCCCCCCCGCTGGCCCCCGGACGGGTGGCGATCAGCCCGGCCTTGGCCAACAGAGCGGTGACGCGGCGGACCACGACGGGATTGGTCGGCACTGAACAGGCCAGAACGGCACTGGCGATGGCCTGGCCGGGCGCAAAAGCGCTCTTGTGGGCCAGATAGGCCAGCACATGGGCGGCGACGGGAAAGCGTTGGCTGTCTGACATGATGTGACCTGGAAGGTAGGGCGTTGGCGCGGGATGCACAATCAGTACCCCACTGTCCCCCGCCCACGATTGAACCCGCACGGGAAAGGGACTAAAGGCTCGCCGCTCTTGATGGGACCGTCTCCTGCGGCACCCGGAGGATGTTCATGGTCGGGGCCCCTCCCCACGGCGAAGGCGAACCGCCAATCGCCGCTTCAGACACGCCCGCATCCGACGCGACGGTCGCCCCCCGCCATCCGCACCCTGCGGCAGCGGGCGAGGGCGGGCACGTCAAGGCGGGCAAATGGGGCCTGATCATCGGCGCGATCGGCGTCGTGTTCGGCGATATCGGCACTAGCCCGCTGTATGCGATGCGCGAGGCCCTGCACCATTCCAAGAGCGGCGGCACGGCCGACCTGGCCATTCTGGGTGTGGTTTCGCTGGTGTTCTGGGCCCTGATCCTGGTGGTGACGCTGAAATATGTCGTCTTCCTGATGAAGGCCGACAACAAGGGCGAGGGCGGGACCCTGGCCCTGATGGCCCTGGCCCAGCACGCCGTGGGACGGCGCTCCGGTCTGATCTTCATCCTCGGCGTCTGCGGCGCGGCGCTGTTCTACGGTGACGGCGTCATCACCCCGGCGGTGTCAGTGTTGTCGGCGATCGAGGGCCTGCGTGACGCGCCGGGCGTCTCGGGTCAGCTCGACAGTTTCGTCGTGCCGATCGCAGCCGGGATCCTGATCGCCCTGTTCATGATCCAGTCGCGCGGCACAGCCAGCATGGCCCGGTATTTTGGGCCCCTGACCCTGGTCTGGTTCCTCATTCTGGCCGGTCTGGGCATCTGGCACATCTTCGACGACCCCTCGATCTTCCGCGCCTTGTCGCCGCACTATGGCGTGTGGTTCCTGTTCGACAACGGCTTCCTTGGCTTCGTCATCCTCGGCAGTGTCTTTCTGGCCGTGACCGGAGCCGAGGCCCTGTATGCTGATATGGGCCATTTCGGAAAATCGCCGATCCGCACCGGCTGGCTTTGGGTGGTTCTGCCCTGTCTGACGCTGAACTATCTGGGTCAGGGCGCGCTGGTGCTGGACAACCGCGCCGCGGCCGCCAATCCCTTCTGGATGATGGTGCCGGAAGTGGCCTACTGGCCGGTGCTGATCATGGCCACCATCGCCACCGTCATCGCCAGCCAGGCGGTGATCACCGGGGCCTTCTCCGTGACCCAGCAGGCCGTTCAGCTGGGCCTGCTGCCGCGCATCGACATCCGCAATACATCGGAAAGCCAGGCCGGGCAGATCTTCGTGCCCTCGGTCAACATGCTGCTGATGGTCGGGGTGCTGGCCCTGCTGGTGACCTTCCAGACCTCGACCAACCTGGCCGCGGCCTACGGCATCGCGGTGACCGGTTCGATGTTCGTCGACAGCCTGCTGGCCTGGTTCATCGTCCGCAAGCTGTGGAAATGGAGCCTGCCGCTCAGCCTGCTGGTGATCAGTCCGCTGGTGGCGCTGGATCTGGTGTTCCTGACCTCGAACATGCTCAAGATTCCGCAGGGGGCCTGGTTCCCGCTGGCCCTGGGTGCCGGTCTGGTGGTGCTGATGTGGACCTGGGTGCGCGGCACCCGGATCCTGACCACCAAGACCCGCAAGGACAGCCTGCCGCTGACCGACCTGATCGACATGTTGCGGGCCCGACCGCCGCATCGGGCCCCGGGGACGGCCATCTTCCTGACGTCGGACCCGGATATTGCTCCGGTCGCCCTGATGCACAACCTCAAGCACAACAAGGTCTTGCACGAAAAGAACATCGTCCTGACCGTGCGCACCACCGACCGGCCCCGTGTCGATGCCGCCAGCCGCATCACGATCGAGCCGATCAACGACGACTTCAAGAAGCTGACCATCAGCTACGGATTCATGGAGCGACCGAACGTGCCCAAGGCGCTTGGACTTTGCCGCAAGCAGGGGCTTAAGTTCGACATCATGTCGACCAGCTTCTTCCTCGGCCGTCGCTCGGTGGTGGCCTCGGCCAGCCAGGGCATGCCCCTGTGGCAGGACCGGCTGTTCATCTTCCTGATGCGCAATGCTGCCAATCCGACCGACTTCTTCCATATCCCGCCCGGTCGGGTGGTCGAGCTGGGCACCCAGGTGTCTGTGTGAGCGGGGGAACCCCGAAAGGGCGCAGCAAGGGCGGGGATTCCGCCGCGCGCGGCCGGCGCATGGCCGACAAGGCCCGGGGACCGCGTCCGGAGCGCCCGCAACCCGTCCGTAGCGAGCCTGACGACTCCGCCGACATCGGGGTCGAGGCGCGTATCGCCGCCGGCCTGCTGCTGAACGGAGCCCTGATCCGCCGCGGCGGTCTGGACGAGGCCCTGGCCCTGCCGGCGGTCACCGCCCTGCCCGGTCCCGACCGGGCCTTCGCCAGGGCCGTGGCCATGGCCACGCTGCGGCGACTGGGCGAGATCGACCAGATCCTTGACCGCCGCCTGCAGAAATCTCCGCCTGAGGCCGTGCGCACCATCCTGCGCATTGCCCTGGCCCAGACCCTGGTGCTGGAAACGCCGGCCTTCGCCGCCGTATCGACGGCGGTCAAGCTGGCCGAGCGGGACCCCAAGACCCGGCCCTACAAAAATCTGGTCAATGCCGTGCTGCGCGGTATCGGCCGCGAGGGGCCGGGCCTGACCACGGCCGAGTCCAATCTGCCCGAATGGATCGCGGCCCGCTGGCGCCAGACCTATGGAGAGGCGACCCTGGCCGGCCTGGCCCTGGCCGCGCGCGAAGAACCGCCGACCGATCTGACCCTGAAGCCCGGCGAGGACCCGGCGGCCCTGGCCGAGCTGGTCGAGGGCGACGTCCTGCCCGGCGGCTCGGTGCGTACCGGCCGTCACGGCGACGTGGCCGGCTGGCCCGGCTTTGAGGACGGTGTCTGGTGGGTTCAGGATGCGGCAGCCGCCGTGCCGGTACGTCTGCTGGCTCCGCTGGCCGGCGAGACGGCACTGGACATGTGCGCCGCGCCCGGAGGCAAGACCATGCAAATGGCCGCCGCCGGGGCCGTGGTCACGGCGCTGGACCGGTCCGAGGCGCGGTTGAAGCGGTTGCGGCGTAATCTGGAGCGCACGGGGCTGGACGCCGAGGTCGTGGTTCGCCCGGCCGAGGATTGGCTGGACAGTCGCACCTATGACGCGGTGCTGCTGGACGCGCCCTGCACCGCCACCGGCACCTTCCGGCGCAATCCCGAGGCACTGCGCGCCACCAAGCCGGCCGAGGTGGCCAAGCTGGCCGATGTGCAGCACCGGCTGCTGGACGCCGCCGCCGAGCGGGTCGGGCCGGGCGGCCGCATGGTCTATTGCGTCTGTTCGCTGGAACGCGAGGAGGGCGAGACCCAGATCATCGCCTTCCTGCGCCGCAACCCGGCCTTCCGCACCGTGCCGGCCGATCCGTCCGCCGTGGGCGCACCGGAAGAGGCCCTGACGCCGGAGGGTTGGCTGCGCATCCTGCCCTCGATGTGGGCCGAGCGCGGCGGGGTCGACGGCTTCTTCGTGGCCAAGCTGGAGCGGATCTGACCCGACGACCCGGTGGTGCGGCGAGGTCACGCTTGCCCCTCGCGGCCAGCCGTCTTATCCCGGTCCCATGTCCACGCCCCTGATCTGCCCGTCGATCCTCGCCAGCGATTTCGCCCGTCTGGGCGAGGAGGTGGCCGCGATCGAGGCGGCCGGGGCCGACTGGATCCATGTCGATGTGATGGACGGCCATTTCGTGCCCAACATCACGCTCGGTCCGGACGTGGTGAAGGCGCTGCGGTCGCACACTTCCCTGCCGTTCGATGTGCATTTGATGGTCGCCCCGGTTGACCCGTGGCTGGAGGCCTATCGCGAGGCCGGGGCCGACATCCTCAGCGTCCACCCTGAAAGCGGGCCGCACCTGCACCGGACCCTGGGTCGCATCCGTCAGCTGGGCGCGAAGGCCGGGGTGGTGCTGAACCCGGGTACGCCACTGGCCGTGCTTGAGGATGTGATCGACCTGGTCGATCTGGTGCTGATCATGTCGGTCAATCCGGGCTTCGGCGGCCAGTCCTTCATCGACTCCTCGCTGCGCAAGATCGAACGGGTACGGACCTTGCTGGATGCGGCCGGTTCGAAGGCCCATCTTCAGGTCGACGGCGGTGTCACCGCTGCCAATGCCGGGGCCTGTGTCGCGGCCGGGGCTGACGCTCTTGTGGCCGGCACCGCCGTGTTCCGGGGCGGGCCTTCGGCCTATACCGCCAACATCCGCGCTCTGAAGGGAGCCGCGTGAGCCCCGTCGGCCCGTTCGCCCGCGCCGAGCCTGTCTCGCCGGCCCCGGGAGACATCCCCGGACTCCGTGGCGCGCCGATGCGGACGCCGGTGCGCACGGGCGGTGCCGTCACCGGACCCGGTCTGTGGCCGGCGATTGTCGGACGACTGTTGAGCCGTCAGCTCTGGATCGAGCTCTACGGCCTGCCGGGCTACGGCCTGACGCTGGGCGGTCGCAAGGCGACGGCCTTTGCCGCCACCCCCCGTGATTTCCGCCCCGCCGAGGCGGCCCTGGGCAAGGCGGTCATGGGGGGACGTTTCGCTCTGGCGGGCACCACGCTGGAGGCCCCCGGCCCGGCCGATCCGTGGAACCGGCCGAGCCCGACCAAGGCCTTCGCCGTCGACTTGCATGCCTTTGTCTGGTTGCCGGCACTTATGCTGGGCGGTGACCGCGGGGCCCGGGAGGCCTTGCGGCTGACCCTGGCCTGGGGCGATCATTTCAGCCGCTGGTCACCCTTCGCCTGGCGGCCTGACATTCTGGCCCGCCGGGTCTATGCCACGGCCTGCGCTGCCCGCCGGATGAGCGCGGTGGCCACGGAAGCCGACCGGTTGCGACTGGCCGATACTCTGGGCCGTCAGGCGCGGCAGTTGTTGCGGCCGCCGGGCGGGCTGGCCGGCAAGGCAGAGCGACTGACGGCCGCCGCCGTGGCTGGTTGCGTATTGGCGGGCCCCGTCGGGGATACGATACGCCGGGCGGCCCTGCGCCGTCTGCCCCGGGCCCTGGGCGAGACGGTCGGGCCGGACGGCGGCCATGCGTCGCGCAGTCCGGAGGCGGGGCTGGAGCTGTTGCTCGACCTGCTGACCCTCGACGACGCTCTGGCCCAGATCGCCGAGCCGACGCCGGATGCCGTGCGCGCCGCGGTTGAGCGTCTGACCGCGGCCTTGCAGACCCTGTCCCTCCCCGACGGTCGACTGGTGGCGGTCCAGGGCGGGGGACCGTCCAGTCCCGAACGGGTGGCCGCGGCCCTCGCCGGAGATGAGGACGTGCCGGTGGAGTCCGGCGTGACGGTCGGCGGGATCGTGCGCATTCACAGTCCGCTGCTGACCATCGTCGCCGACGCCGCCCCACCGGGCCGCGGGGCCTGGTCAGCGGCAGCCTGCGCCCAGCCGCTGGCGCTGGAAATCGTCTGTGGACGCGACCGGCTGATCTCGGGTTGTGGCTGGACGCCGCGCGCCGCCGACCGGCAGGGGTTGCGGCTGACTCCGGGTCATTCGACCCTGACCCTCGGTGAAACCTCGATCGCCGAACCCCTCGGTGGCTGGAAGGCAGACCTGCTGGGGGCCCGGTTGGTCGGCGAACCCCTGCATGTCGAGGTGGAACAGCGGACCGGCGACGGGGCTGTGTGGCTGGAGGTTCAGCACGACGGCTGGGTCACCCCCTATGGCCTGTTACACCAGCGCCGCCTGTACCTGGACCAGCGCCTCGACGAATTGCGTGCCGAGGAGCGACTGTATCCCGCGCCGGGTCAGACGGGAGTCGTGCGGGTCATCGCCGCGCCCTATGCGGTTCGATTCCATCTGGAGCCCGGGGTTCAGGCCTCGCTGGCGCGAGACCGGCGCTCGATCCTGCTGCGCGGTCATTCGGGCCGGGGCTGGTGGTTCCGCACCGATGGACCGGACGTGGCCATCGAGCCTTCGGTTCATGTCGACGATGGCCTGACCCGGCGTTCGCTGCAGATCGTCGTGCGCGGCTCGGCCCGGACCGACGCCGAAACCAAGATCCGCTGGAAATTGAGTCCGGCGGGGGCTGCAGGCGACCCGGTCTAGAGGGTGACGCTGGCGGTCGGGGATGCTAGACGGCCCGCGCCTCCTCCTCCCCCGCTTGAACGGACGCCGTCATGCCCGCCGCTCCCGATTTTCCGCCCGCACCCGACCGGGTGACCCCGGTACGCGCCCTGATCTCCCTGTCGGACAAGGCGGGACTGCAGGCTGCGGCGCAGACGCTGCACGATCTGGGGGTTGAGCTGGTCTCGACCGGCGGCACACGGGCGGCGATCGCCGGCTTCGGCCTGCCGGTCAAGGACGTGGCCGATCTGACCGGTTTTCCCGAGATGATGGACGGCCGGGTCAAGACCCTGCATCCGGTGGTGCACGGCGGTCTGCTGGGGGTGCGCGACGCCCCCGCTCATGCCGAGGCCATGACCACTCATGGTATTGGCCCGATCGATATCGTCTGGATCGATCTGTACCCCTTTGAGGCCACGGTGGCCGCTGGCGGTGCCTTTGAGGCGGCGGTCGAGAACATCGACATCGGCGGTCCGGCCATGATCCGCTCGGGGGCCAAGAACCACGGCTATGTCGCGGTCTGTGTCGACGCTGACGGCGTGGCCGAAGTAATGGCGGCGCTGAAGACCGACGGGACCACGTCCCTGGCCCTGCGCAAGCGGCTGGCCGCTCGCGCCTTCGCCCGTACGGCGGCCTATGATTCCGCCGTGTCGACCTGGTTCGCCCGGCAGGTCGAGGATCCGGCCCCGGCTCGCAAGACCCTCGCCGGCAGTCTGGCCCAGACCCTGCGCTATGGCGAAAATCCGCACCAGACCGGGGCGTTCTATCGCTCCGGTCTGATCCGCCCCGGCGTGGCCCACGCCGAACAGATCCAGGGCAAGGAGCTAGGCTACAACAACATCGCCGACGCCGACGCCGCCTATGAGCTGGTGGCCGAGTTCGAGGGCCCGGCCTGTGTTATCGTCAAGCACGCCAACCCTTGCGGCGTGGCCGTCGGCAACGACCTGCATCAGGCCTATGTGCGGGCGCTGGAATGCGATGCTGTTTCGGCCTTCGGCGGGGTCGTCGCGGTCAACCGGTCCCTGACCGGGGCTGACGCCCGGGCCATCACCGAGATCTTCACCGAGGTCGTCATCGCCCCGGGGGCCGACGCGGAGGCCCGCGCCGTGTTTGCCGCCAAGAAGAACCTGCGTTTGCTGCTGACCGACGGCCTGCCCGATCCGCTGTCGGCCGGCGAAGTGTTCCGTTCGGTGGCCGGCGGCTTTCTGGTGCAGTCGCGCGACCGCAGCCGGATTACGGCCCAGGACCTGAAGATCGTTACCCGGCGTCAGCCGACCCCGGGCGAAGTGCGCGACATGCTGTTCGCCTTCACTGTGGCCAAACACGTAAAATCCAACGCCGTCGTCTATGCCCGCGACGGCCAGACGGCGGGCATTGGGGCCGGCCAGATGAACCGCCGGGACAGCGCCCGCATCGCCGCGATCCGCGCCCGTGAGGCCGGGGAAGCCAAGGGTCTGGCCCATTCGCTGGCCCAGGGGTCGGCCTGTGCCTCGGAAGCCTTCTTCCCCTTCGCCGACGGCCTGATCGAGGCCGCCGCCGCCGGGGCCACGGCGGTGATCCAGCCGGGTGGTTCGATGCGTGACGCCGAGGTCATCGCCGCCGCCGACGAGGCCGGACTGGCCATGGCCTTCACCGGGGTCCGGGTGTTCCGGCACTGATGATGTTGGGCGCTACGTTCGCCGCGCGGCGGCTCACGGCTTGAGCGCCATTCCAGCGCGCTATCGCTCACGACGCGGTCGTTCACTATCTGAGCGCTGGAGGTCGCGCTTCTTTCCGCCGGGCAGTCGGCTAAGGTGGGCCGCATGGACACACTGGCTTCCCGCTGGGCGAAACTCGCGCCCCACACCACGGTCACCGGGCCGGACGATGATCGTCCGCGACCGGCAGTGTTGCTGTTTCACGGTTGCGGCGGACTGAGGGACCATCTGCCCCTCTATGCCGCTGCGGCGAAGGCCGCGGGATGGCGGGCCTATACGGTCGATTCCTATGCGGGGCGAGGCTTCAGCCGGGCCTTCGCCCTGGCCACGGTCTGTACCGGCCTGGTGCTGCGCGGAGCTGAGCGGGCGGGGGATGTTCTGGCTACACTGTATGGCGTGTCGCAGATGCCTGAGGTGGATTCGAGCCGCATCGCTATGGCCGGCTGGAGCCACGGCGGCTGGGGCATCATGGAGGCGATGAGTGCGGACCGTTCGGGGCCCGGCCTGACCCTGTCCGATCCCGGCGCGGTCAATCTCGATCCGGTCATCGCCGCCTATCTGGCCTATCCCTATGTCGGCTTCCTGGCCCGCAACCGGATGCGGCCATGGCTCCACTGCCCCCGGACCCTGGCGGTGATCGCCCGCACCGATCACCTGACCAGTGTGCGCAATGCCGAGCGGGTGCACGACATGGTGCGCAACTGCGGAACCGACATCGAAACCTGGATCGCCGAAGGCACGCATTCGTTTGACGAACCGACCAGCGCCCCGCCGATGCGTCACGATCCGGACCTGACGGCCGAGGCGGTGCGTCGCTTCCGCGCCCTGCTCGAGGATGTCGCGGTCGCGCCGGCGGCCCCGGCCTCAGCCGGGATCGACTGAACCGGTTCCGCCCAGCACGGTGAAGGTGATTGGGCTGCGGACGCTGAAGCCCAGCGACTGATACAGGCTGATCGCGCCCGAATTGGCGGTATAGGCATGCAGGAAGGGCATTTCGTGGCGGTCCAGGATGCGCGTCGCCACGATCCGCATCAGAGCCCCTGCATAGCCCCGGCCGCGGTGGTCGGGATGGGTGCAGACGCCGCTGACCTCGGTGAAACCGTCTGGTTTCATCCGTTCGCCGGCCATGGCGATCAATCGTCCGTCCTGTTTGACGCCGACGAAATCGCCGAGCTGGTGGGTGCGTCGGAAAAAGGGGCCGGGTTCAGTCAGGGTGGCGAGGGCCAGCATCTGCGGGGCGTCGGCCTCGGTCAGGGCCTCGATGGCGAAGGTGGTGGCCGCGTGGGTGATCTCCGTTGCGGTCATCTGTACGCAGGCGGCCTGTTTGAGCACCACGGCTCCCGGCGGCAGCGCGGTCTGCCTGGCCTCGACCAGTCCCAAACCGGTGCTTGAATTGAGTCGGCCGAGCGCGGCGATGGCTTCGGTTGAGTCGTCGGCCGCGGCGGCGAACAGGGCATAGTCGGGGTCGAAGCGCAGGGCCCGGTCATTCCCGAGCGCGAGGCCTCCCTGACGACTGGTCAGGGCGCTCCAGGCCGGGCGATCGAGGGGATGGTCAGGAATGTCAGCCTCTCCAGAATCCGACAATCTTCTTGACCTCGGCCACGACCGGGTCGGCGATGGCGGCGGCGCGTTCGGCTCCATCCTTCAGCACCCGGTCGATCTCGGTTGGGTCGGCCATCAGCCGGCGCATTTCGGCGCTGACCGGAGCCATGGAGGCCACGGCCAGTTCGGCCAGTTTTGGCTTGAACACGCCGAAGCCCTGGCCACCGAACTCGGCCAGCACCGCCTCGCGGCTCATGCCGGCGAGGGCGGCGTAGATGGTCACGAGATTCTTCGCCTCGGCCCGGTCGTTGAGGCCGTCGAGGGTTTCCGGAAGTGGCTCGGGATCGGTGCGGGCCTTGCGGACCTTGGCGGCGATGGTGTCGGAATCGTCGGTCAGATTGATGCGTGACTGGTCCGAGGGGTCGGACTTGCTCATCTTGGCCGCCCCGTCACGCAGGCTCATGACCCGCGGGGCCGGGCCCTGGGTCAGGGGCTCGGGCAGGGGGAAGAAGCCCGGCGCATTGAAGTCGGTGTTGAATTTCTGGGCGATGTCGCGGGTCAGTTCCAGATGCTGTTTCTGGTCCTCGCCGGTCGGCACCTCGGTGGCCTTGTACAGCAGGATGTCGGCCGCCTGAAGCACCGGATAGGTGTAGAGGCCGACCGAGGCCCGTTCCTTGTGCTTGCCGGTCTTCTCCTTGAACTGGGTCATGCGGTCCAGCCAGCCGAGGCGAGCGACGCAGTTGAGGATCCAGGCCAGTTCGGCATGGGCGCGCACGGCCGACTGCGGGAAGATCACCGAGCGGGCCGGGTCGAGGCCCGAGGCCAGATAGGCCGCGGCGATCTCGCGCGTCTGGGCAGCCAGCAGGGCCGGATCCTGCCACACGGTGATGGCGTGCAGGTCGGCGACGAACAGGAAACAGGGCGCGCCCTGGTCCTGCAGTTCGGTGAACCGCTTCAGCGCGCCCAGATAGTTGCCGAGGTGCAAGGCTCCCGACGCCTGGATACCGCTGAGGATGCGGCGAGGGCCGGTATAGGCGGGCGGCGGGGCGGCGGGCGCGGTCGGGTCGTACATGTCCGCGCAGATGCCTTACGTCAGCGGTGAGGGCAAGCGCTTAGCGGGTGCCGCGTCTGAGCAGCCCCATCACTTCGGCCCGGGTAATCGCCCGGGTGGCGAAGGCCAGGATCACATAGGTCAGCCCGCCGCCGGCCGTCACCAGCAACAGGGCCAGCTCCTTGGCTCCGTGGTCCAACCCGACCAGATTCAGGGCTCCGGCAAGGGGTGTTTCGAACAGGTCGCGGGCCGAGGCGGCCAGGCCAACAACGATGGCCAGTCCGGCGCTGGACAGGGCGATACGGCCCAGGCGCGACAGGGCGGCCGGGCCCGGCCGGTAGAGGCCGCGACGCCACAGGGTCGCACCCAGCAGGCTGGCATTGGTCCAGGCTGCGGCGCTGACGGCGGCGGCGATACCGGCGATGCCCATGCCGAGTTTGAACAGGGTGATGGCCAGGCCGGCGTTCACCGCGACCGAGACCAGGGCGAAGATCATCGGAGTGCGGGTGTCGCGCCGGGCGAAATAGGCCGGGGCGAGGATGCGGATCAGCACGAAGGCGGGTACGCCCCAACCGAACTGGAACAGGGCCCGGCCGGTGTTGACGGCGTCGATCTGCAGAAAGGCACCGCGGGTGAACAGGGCATCGATGAGGAAATAGGGCATCGCCATCAAGGCAGCGGCGGCCGGCAGCGTCAGGGCCATGGACAGGGTCACCGCCTCATCCATCGAAGCCTGCTGCTGGTCGTGATTGTCCGAGGCCACGGCACGCGACAGGCGCGGCAGCAGGGCAATGCCGATCGCCACCCCGACCAGCCCCAGCGGTAGCTGGTACAGACGGTCGGCCGTGGCCAGCCATGTACGGCCGCCGGCCACGAAGCTGGACAGGTTGCCCGAGATGAAGACGTTGATCTGGGTCGCGGAATTGCCGATCGCGGCGGGCACGGCGGTGATGATGATGGCCTTGACCTGCGGGGTCAGCCGGGGCCAGGCGAGGCGGATGTCAGCCCCGGCCTTGCGGGCGGCCCACCAGCACAGGCCGGCCTGGGATATGCCCGCGACGAGCACGGCCCAGGAGGCGGCATAGGCGGCCCCGACCTGATCGCCGCGGGCCGGAATGACAGCCGCCAGCATGATCAGGTTCAGCAGGATCGGATAGGCTCCGGAGACGATGAAGCGGCCGCGGGCGTTGAGCACGCCACTGAGCAGGGCCGCCACGGCCATACAGGGCAGATAGGGCATGGTGATCTGGGTCAGGATCACGGCCAGCTTGAAGCGGGCCGGATCGTTGAGGAAGCCGATGTTAATGACCGTCATCAGCCACGGCATGGTCAACTGGGCGACCAGGGTCAGAACCAGGGTGGCGGCGGCGACGGCGGCGAGCGCATCGGTGGCGATCTTGTCGGCGACCGCCGCGCCTTCGGTTTCCAGTGTTTTGGCGTAGGCCGGCACGAAGGCGGCGGCGAAGGCTCCTTCGGCGAAGATGCGCCGGAACAGATTGGGGAAGTTCAGCGCGGTATTGTAGGCGTCGGCGGCCGGTCCGGCAGAGGCCCCCAGGGCGGCTGAAATGACCACGTCGCGGGCGAAGCCGGCAAAGCGGCTGACCAGGGTCAGGCTGCTGAATATGGCCGAGGAGCGCATCATGCCGCCGCCCTTGCCGGGCTTCGGGCCGTCAGGCGGGCGATCGTTGTCGATGGCGGAAGCCAGGATCGGCAGGGCCGGGTCGATCGGTGCGTCGTCCGTCGGTCGGGGAGGCTGGCTCACGGGCAGGAAATCCGGTGGAGGGGCGGACGAACCGCTTAGCGTGGTTCCGGGGCGGGCGATACGGTCTGGCTGCGACTGAGGTCGGATACGTCGCGGACGCTGGCCCGGGCGGGGGTAACGGCGCGCCCGGCCGGGACCGTCGGGCGCTGGTCCAACACGGTTTCGAGGGCCGCGCGCAGGGCGTCGGTGCGACCGCCAACCACGGGCTTGAGTCCCTTGTCGTCGACGACGTAAAAACTGTCTACAGCCCGTTCGCCGAAACTGGCGACATGGGCCGAGCGGATCGACAGCCGGTGCGTCGATAGCACCCGGGCGAGTTCGGCCAGCAGGCCGGGACGGTCGGCCCCGGAGACCTCGATGACCACGGCGGTCTCGCTGGTCCCGGCGTCGATCAGGACCACCGGCCGGACACGGAAGGCGGCGTGGCGGCGGCTGACCTCGACCGAGGCTGCGGGCCCGGGGGCGCTGTCGCGGAGGGCGGCGGATTCCAGTCGGGCCAGCAGCCGTTTCAGCCGCCGTGGTTCGGCCCGGCCATAGGGCAGACCGGCCCCGTCCTGGACCTCGAATACATCGAGGGCCGTGCCGTCCCCGGCCGTGGCCACCCGGGCCCCGACCACATCGGCTCCGGCGGCCGACAGGGCGGCGGCGAGAGCGGCGAACAGGCCGGGCCGGTCCCGGGCGGCGATGGCGATGCGCGTGGTGGCGTCGTCGCCGGGTTCGGAGGTGACAGCCTCAACCGCGGCCCCGGCGACGCGGGCCCGGTCGACCAGCGCGGGGAATTCGGCGAGCGGGTCCTCGCGGCGCACATCCTCACCGCGGAACAGGGCTTCGGTGCGTTCGTAGAGATCGCGCATCAGCTGGCCCTTCCAACTGTTCCACACGCCGGGGCCGACGGCGCGGATGTCGGCCACGGTCAGGACCAGCAAGGTGCGCAGATGCTCCGGGTCACCGACCAGGTCGGCGAAGGCGCGGACGGTGTCGGGGTCGGAGACATCGCGTTTCTGGGCATGGTCTGACAGGATCAGGTGATTGCGCACCAGCCAGACCACCAGTTCAATGCGACGCGGATCGACCCCCAGGCGCTCGCAGGCCCGACGTGCGGCGATGGCCCCGTCCTCGAGCTGGCCGCGATCCCCGCCCTTGCCGACGTCATGCAGCATCATGGCCAGCATCAGGGCTTCGAAGTCCGCGATCCGGTGCACGATGACGCTGGACAGCGGATGGTCAGTTTTCAGCTTGCCGCGGGCGATGTCATTGATGATGCCGATGGCCTGCAGTGTGTGCTCGTCGACCGTATAGGCATGGTACATGTTGAACTGGGTCTGGCCGACGATCCGGCCCCATTCGGGCAGGAACCGACCCAGCAAACTGGTCTCGTTCATCAGGGTCAGGGCGCGATAGGGACGCTGGCCATGGGCCAGAATGTCGAGGAAGGTGCGCGCCGCTTGCGGGTCGCGCCGCAGCGACGGCGACACCAGCGACAGGGACCGGGTCACCGCTGAAAAGGCGTCGGGATGCAGATCGAGGTCGTGGGTGTCCGCGACCCGGAACAGGGTCAGCAATTTGACCGGATCGGCGGCGAACACGTCGGGACCGGTCACCGACAGACGTCCGCCGTCCTCGACGAAACCCTCGACGCCCAGCTTGCGTCGCCGCCCGGGGATCAGGCGCGACAGACTCAGGGTCGATTTCTGTTGCCGGGCCTCCAGCTTGGCTGACATGGCCCGGGTCAGGGCCCCGACGTCGCGGGCGACGATGAAATAGCGGCGCATGAAACGTTCGACCGCCGGTTCGTCGCCACGCCCACGCCAGCCCATGCGACGCGCAACCTCGGGCTGGACGTCGAAGGTCAGTTTCTCCTCGGCCCGGCCCACGGTCAGATGCAGATGGGTCCGCACCCGCCAGAGGAAGTCGAAGGCTTCTTCGAAGGTGCGGCGTTCACGACCCGTCAGCAGGTCGTCCAGGACCCGGGCTCCCAGTGGACTGTCCGGGGCCAGATAGCGGGCGATCCAGAACAGGGTGTTGAGATCGCGCAGGCCACCCTTGCCGTCCTTGACGTTCGGCTCGACGCGATAGCGCACCGCGCCCGACTTCTGGTGGCGGGTGTCGCGTTCCTCCAGCTTGGCGGCGATGAAGGCGCGCGGGTCACTGCGTCCGACCTGTTTCCTGAAGGTCTGGATGAAGTTATCGGCCAGTTCGCGGTCACCGGCCAGGGGGCGGGCCTCGAGCAGGGCTGTGCGCACGGTCATGTCGGTGCGGGCCAGGCTCAGGCAGTCGCTGACTGACCGGATCGACGGTCCGACCTTCAGCCCCAGGTCCCACAGGACATAGAGCACGAATTCGACCACCGACTCAGTATGGGGCGTGGTCTTCCACGGACGCAGGAACAGCAGATCGAGGTCGGAGAAGGGGGCGAGGACGCCGCGTCCGTAACCGCCGACCGCGATCAGGGCCAGGCGTTCCGCCTCGGTCGGATTTGGGGCCGGATAGAGAGTCTCGGTGGTGAAGCGCCACAGGGCCAGCAACATCTCGTCGGCGGCGGTCGCATAGAGCCGTGCCACCTCGACTCCCGGAAGCCCTCCGGCAAGCCGGCCGGCAACCCGGGTTCGGGCGGTCTGGTAATGTTGTCCCAACAGGTCGGAGACGGTCGCGCGCACATCGGGGCTGTCGATGGCAGCGGCGAGGCGGGCGGCCAGGGAGGCGGTCAACGCCCCGCCAGACCCTTGAGCCGGTACAGGGCCTCCAGCGCCTCGCGCGGAGTCATGGCGTCGGGGTCGATGCCGGTCAGGGCCTGGTCCACCGCCGAGGGGCAGGCCGGCGCGGCGACGGGCTCGGCCATGGCGAACAACGGCAGGTCGTCGAGCCGGACATGGGCGGCCTTGTCTGTTTCGAGCCGTTCCAGAACTTCGCGGGCGCGGGCGACGACGGCGGGGGGAACCCCGGCCAGCCGGGCCACATGGACCCCATAGGAGCGATCGGCGGCACCCGGGGCGGCCTCGTGCAGGAACACCAGTTCGCCGTTCCACTCGCGCGCCCGCATCGACAGGTTGCAGACGTGGTCGAGCCGCTCCTCCAGTCGGGCCAGCTCGTGATAGTGGGTCGCGAACAGGGTGCGGGCGCGGTTGTGGTCGTGCAGGGCCTCGGCCGTGGCCCAGGCTATGGCCAGGCCGTCATAGGTGGCGGTGCCGCGGCCGATCTCGTCCAGCACCACGAAGGAGCGGTCGGTGGCCTGGGTCAGGATGGCGGCGGTCTCGACCATCTCCATCATGAAGGTCGAACGGCCCCGGGCCAGGTCGTCGCCGGCTCCGACGCGGCTGAACAGCCGGTCGACCACGCCCAGCCGCATGGACCGCGCTGGCACGAAGGCCCCGGCCTGGGCCAGCACCACCAGCAGGGCGTTCTGGCGCAGGAAGGTCGACTTGCCGGCCATGTTGGGGCCGGTGACGATCGACAGCCGGGCTCCGGCGCGGTCGGCGGTGGCGCTCGAGCCATCGAGGGCACAGTCATTGGGCGTATAGGGGTCGCCGGCGGCCTTGACGGCGGCCTCGACCACCGGATGGCGACCACCCTCGACCTCGAAGGCCGTGGTGTCGTCGAGCACCGGGCGCACGGCCCCGGTTTCTTCGGCCCACTCGGCCAGGGCGGCATGGGCGTCCAGCTCGGCCAGGGCCTCGGCCACCGCCTGCAGTGGCTGGGCCAGCTCCTGGACCGTCCGTCGCCAGGTCTCGAAGGTCTCGCCCTCGATGGCCAGGGCACGATGGCCGGCCTGGCTGATCTTGGCGTCCAGCTCCGACAGTTCGACGGTGGTGAAGCGGACCTGGCTGGCCAGGGTCTGGCGATGGATGAAGGGGCTGTCGGGTCCACCCCGCAGCAGATGCTCGGCGTGTTTGGCTGTGGTTTCGAGGAAATAGCCGAGCACGGCGTTGTGGCGCACCTTGAACGGCACCCCGGCCTCGCGCTGGGCCCGGGCCTCGAGATCGGCGACCACCCGGCGGCTGTCGTCGCGCAGGCGGCGGGCCTCGTCCAGTTCGGGACGGTGATCGGGGCGGACGAAACCGCCGTCGCGGGCCAGATGCGACGGTTCGTCGACCAGACCGTCGACCAGACCGGCCAGCAATTGGGCAATCGCCGGGGTGAGGGTCAGCCGCTCCAGACAGACGTTGATCCGGGCTGGCGGGCCGGTCAGAGGATCCCGGGCCGTGGCGAACAGGCCGGCCAGGCCCTGGGCCGTGGTCAGGCCCGAGCGGATTGCCGCCAGGTCGCGCGGCCCGCCCCGCCCCAGGGCCAGCCGCGAGGTGGCCCGGGCCACATCCGACGAGGTCCTGAGGGCGTCGCGCAGGTCGCGGCGCAGGTCGCGGCGCTCCAGCAGCCATTCGACGGCGTCGAGGCCGTGGTTGATCGTGGTCACGTCGCGCAACGGCCGGGCGATCCGCTCGGCCAGGGCCCGGGCCCCGCCCGAGGTCACGCTGCGGTCGATGCAGGCCAGCAGGGAACCGTCGCGCTCGCCCCGCTGGGTCCGGTCGATTTCGAGGCTGAGCCGGGTGGCCGGATCGATGGCCAGAAATCCGCTTTCGCCCGAACGGCGCGGTGGAGCCAGGGCCGGAATCTTGCCGGCCTGGGTGGTCTCCAGATAGGCGGCGACCAGACCCAGGGCCGAAACCTCGGCCTCCTCGAAGGTGCCGAACCCGTCCAGCGAGGCGACACCGTACAGCCGCTCGACCCGTGCCCGCGCCCCGGCGGGCTCGGCCAGGGCCTGGGGCAGGGCCTGGACCACACCGCCGCAACCGTCGAGAGCCGGCTGGACGGCCGCGTCCGAGAACAGACGGTCCGGCACCAGCACTTCGCTGGGCCGGAATGAAGCCAGGGTCGCGCCCAGATCGGCCAGGTCACAGGCTACGGCGTCGACGGTCCCGGCCGACAGTTCGACCACGGCCACGGCGGCCCGACCCTTGCGTACGGCCACGGCCGCCAACCGGTTGGCCCCGCGTGCGTCCAGCAAGGTGTCCTCGGTCAGGGTACCGGGGGTGACGACCCGCACCACCTCGCGTTTGACCACGGCCTTGGAGCCGCGTTTCCTTGCCTCGGCGGGGGCCTCGACCTGTTCGCAGATGGCGGCCTTGAAGCCCTGGCGGATCAACCGCGCCAGATAGCCCTCCAGCGCATGGACCGGGACGCCGGCCATCGGGATGTCCTGACCCTGGTGTTTGCCGCGTTTGGTCAGGGTGATGCCCAGCGCCGCCGAGGCGATCTCGGCGTCCTTGAAGAACAGCTCGTAGAAATCGCCCATGCGGAAGAACAGGATGGCGTCGGGAGCCCCGGCCTTGGCCGCGAGAAATTGCGCCATCACCGGCGTGGTTCCGGCGAGATCGGCGGCGGCTTCGGGCGGGGATTTGAGCGGGGCGTTCATGGGTCGACGCAACGTGACGGATTGCGCGCAACCGCTCAAGCGGAATGGCGATCTATCGACTTGCCTGGGGCCCGTTGCGCTGCGATAGGCAGATCAGGCGGTTTAGGGAACACGGTGAGACACCGTGGCTGTGCCCGCAACTGTAGGCGGCGAGACGTTTGATCGTTCCAGGGCTTCGGCTCTGGCGTCACTGGGAAACCGGGAAGGCGTGATCCAGCGTTTTTGACCCGCAAGCCAGGAGACCTGGCCGCCGACGTCGTTCGTCCGCTGTCCGGGACCAGACAGAGGCGCGGGGTCCGTCCTGTCTTCACCAGAAGGCAACCGTCCGTCGAAGCGACCCGATCCATGCGTCACCAGACTGTCCGGTCTGGCGGGTCGGTCGCTTTCAACGCCATCGCGCGCGCATTCGCGAAGGCTTGACGGAGATACGCTGATGAAGCGGTCCATCCTGCTGTCCACGGTCGCCCTTGCGACCCTTCTCGCCCTGCCCGCCCTCGCCCGGACTCCCGATGACGGAGCCGAGCCCCTGCCCGAAATCATCGTCACCGCGACACGGTTGCCGGCCATCGTCGCCGACACGCCCGGGGCCCGGGTTATCGATGCTGCCGCCATCGAACAGCGCGGGGCGGTGTTCGCCGCCGACATTCTGAGTGATGTCCCGGGTCTGTCGGTGACACGTTCGGGGGCCTATGGCGGCATCGCCCAGGTGCGGATGCGCGGAGCCACGCCCGGCAAGACCCTGGTGCTGGTCGACGGGGTTCCGGTCAATGACGCGGCCGAGATCAACGGCGCGTTTGACTTCTCGGGCTTCGACCTGGGCGAGGTCGCGCGCATCGAGGTTTTGAGCGGGCCACAGTCGTCCCTGTGGGGCTCGGCCGCCATCGGCGGGGTTATCGCCTTCACCACCCGTGAGACAGATGGGCTGCGGGCCGAGGTTGAGGCGGGGTCCTTTGATACGGTGCGCGGGCGACTGGCCGCCGGCGTGGCGCGGGACAGCTATGCCTTCGGGGCCTGGGTCTCGCGCTTCGATACTGCGGGGATTTCGGCCGCCGATGCAGCCAATGGCAACCCTGAGGCTGACGGTTTCGAAAACACCAGCGCCGGGGCCCGGGGGCGCTATGCGTTTTCACCGTCCGTCCAGCTGGACGGCTCGGTACGCTGGTCCCGCAGTGAGGGTGATCTGGACGGCTATCCAGCCCCCGCCTGGGTGTTGGCTGATACGGCGGACACGACCGAGAGCGAGCAATGGTCGGCGACGACGCGTCTGGGTGTGGAGGCGGCAGGACTGAAACATCAGTTCAGCGTTTCGGCCGCCGACCTCACCCGCACGACCCGGGGCAGTACGAACTCAACGTTCACGGCGGACCGTCAGGCTTATCGCTGGCAGGCGACCGGGTCAGCGCTGGCCGGGCGGACCGACTTCACCCTGGGGGCCGAACGCGAGGCCACCGAGGGCAGCCTGTCGACCGGAGCCAACCAGAGTCAGGGCACCACCTCCCTGTTCGGTGTGTCCCGGTTTCAGGTCACCGACGGGCTGAGCCTGACCGCCGCCCTGCGTCGGGATGACACCGACGATTTTGGAGGGGCGACCACCGGCCGCCTGTCGGCGGCCTGGGACCTTTCGGGTGGCTTCATCCTGTCAGGGGCATGGGGCACGGGGTTCAAGGCTCCGTCGATCAGCCAGTCAGTCTGCGACTACTGCTATGCCTCGGTCCCGTTTCCGGACCTGACCCCGGAAACCGCCGACAGCGTCGAACTGGCTCTGGGCTGGGGCTCGACAGACGGCCGTGTCCAGGGGCGGGCCACGGCCTATCGCCTGAATGTCGAAGACCAGATCACCTATGTCTTCAACCCGTCCACCTTCGACAGCTACTACATCAATGTCGACCGGACCCGGACCGACGGGGTCGAGCTGGAGGGTCGGGCGTTTCTGGCCGGGGGGGTCGATCTGACCCTGGCCTATGCCTGGACCGACGCACGCAACCCGGCCAACGGTGCACGGCTGTTGCGGGTGCCTGAACATGCGGGCTCGGCTACCCTGGGCTGGACTGGTGAACGGCTGTCGGCCGCCCTGACGGTGCGGGCGGAAGGTGATCAGCTGGATGCCGGCGGCGTGCGCAAGGCCTTCGTTACCGCAGGGTTGAACGGGGCCTGGACGCTGACGCCGACGGTCAGCCTGACGGCGCGGATCGATAATCTGACCGACGAACGCTACCAGCAGGTGTTCGGCTATGGCGAGCCGGGTCGCTCGGCCTATGTCGGGGTCAGGCTGCGTTACTGATCGCGGAGCGCGCGGCGGCCCCCAGGCTCTGAGCCAGGGCCGCCGGTTGCGCCAGCGCCAGCGCCTCCCAGTCGAGATCCGGTCGGGGGGCGTGGGCCGCAGCGAGAATGGCCCGCAGTTCGGCCGCCGAGGCCACGCTGGCGACGACGGCGGACACGCCGGGCAGACCGAGCGTATAGGCGAGAGTGGCCTGCATCGGATCGACCCGGGCCTCGGCCAGATGGCGGCGGATCCGCGACAGGGCCGGGGCATGTTCGGCCAGATGCGACGGCAGGCTTTCGCCGCTCATGAACAGCAGGCCGCGGGCGAAGACCGACGACAGATGCACGTCCACATTCAGGGCCGCCAGTTCGGACAGGGCCCCGCTACTGTGGGCGCGCTGGTCCAGAAGGTTGGCCCGCATCTGCACGACGTCCGGCTGAAAGCGACGGGCCAGCAGGGCGGGGCCGTCCTCAACCGTGGCGCAGAAGCCGATACGACGAAACAGGCCGCGGTCCTTGAGGGCGTTGAGACGATCCCACAGTGCCCGGCCGTCGACCCCGGCCAGGTCCGTGGCCTGGGACACCAGCAGGGTGTCGCCGCGCGGCAAACCGAGACGTTCCAGCGATCGACGGGCCCGGGCCTCGACCCGATCGACCCCCTCGCTCAGCGAAACGGTACGCACGGTGACCTGGAAGGGGGACGGAAACGGCCAGGCCTGCCCCAGCTGTCGTTCGCCGTCGCCGTCAGGGCGGGTGGCAATGACGGTGACGCCGGCGTCGGCGGCTGTTTGCAGCAGGAATCGCAGGGCTTCCTCGCGCGCACCTGCAGGTGCCGGCAGGGCGCGCTCGGGCTCATGCACCACCGCGAGGGCGAGTTTGGAGACCGGAGACGGGGAAGGGGATGATTTCACCCGGTGACACTGACCGGGAATGTTTAAGGTCGCCTCACCGAGACTTTTACAGAGTCTTACTCGGGGAGCGCCGGTTTGCGATCAGTCGGCGTCCGGCTGACGGTCCGGATGAGCCGCTATAAAGGCCGGGTGGGCCTCTGCCGCGGTCTCTATGGCCAGCAGGCGAGGGTAGGCCTCCAGCGACACATTGAAGCGGCGCGCCGAATAGATCTGCGGGATCAGGTAGCAGTCGGCCAGGGTCGGGGCGTCTCCCCAGGCCCAGCCGTCGCCGTGACGCGCGACCAGGGCCTCCAGAGCCGCGAACCCCGCGTGGACCCAGTGTCCGGCCCAGGCGTCGGTGGCCGCTTGATCGGCCCCGAAATCCTGGCGCAGGGCTTTCAGGGCCCGCAGATTGTTCAGCGGATGGATGTCGCAGCCGATCAGGGCGGCCATGGCCCGAACCTGGGCCCGCGCACCGGTGTCGACCGGCAGCAGGGGTGGTTCGGGACAGGTTTCCTCCAGCCACTCCAGAATCGCCGGGCTCTGGGTCAGGACCTGACCGTCGACTTCCAGCGCCGGGACCAGTCCCTGGGGGTTGAGGGCGAGATAGGCGGCCGACCGCTGTGCGCCCTGACGCAGGTCGACACCGACCTGGTCGTAGGTCAGGCCTTTGAGATTCAGGGCGATGCGGGTGCGGTAGGATGTGCCCGAGCGCCAGTAGCCGTGCAAAATCATTGTGGCTGCACCGTAAAGTTCAGAGGGCTGAGTCCGGCGATGGTGGCGGTGACCTTGTCTCCGGGCAACAGGGGGCCGACGCCCTCGGGGGTACCGGTGAAGATCAGGTCACCGGGCCGCAGGGTCCAGAGCTCGCCGGCCTTGGCCAGGATTTCGGAGGGGTTCCAGATCATGTCGTCAAGCCGGCCAGTCTGGCGGGCGACGCCATTGACCTCGAGTCGGATGGGCGCGGCCGGATCGGGCAGGGCACCCAATGTCAGGGCCCCGCAGGGAGCGGACTGGTCGAAGCCCTTGGCCGCGTCCCAGGGTCGGCCTCCGGCCTTGGCTGCCGCCTGCAGGTCGCGGCGGGTCAGGTCGCAACCAACGGCCCAGCCGGCGATGTGGCCATCCTCGCCGACGGCACAGACCAGTTCGATCTCGTGGTGCAGGTCGGCGGTGGCCGACGGATAGGCAGGGTCTGCCCCGTCGACGACCAGGGCGTCGGCCGGCTTGGAGAAAAAGAAGGGGGCGGGTCGCGATGGGTCGCTCCCCATTTCGCGCGCATGGGCCGCGTAATTCTGGCCGACACAGAGGATGCGCCGGACGGGAAACCGCTCGGGTCGACCGACGATCGGCAGCGATGGGACGGGTGTGGGTGCAAACAGCCAGGAGGTCATATGGTTTTCTAGGCCGGACGGTGACGTATCGCCAGCAGTCAGCCCTGACCGGTTTTGATTCCGTGTCGCGCCACTCAGGAACCGGCGGTGGAGACTGGCGTTTCAGCCACAGGAACCCTATTTATAAGGGCATCAGACCCATTCCTTTTTTTACTGGAGCAGTTTTATGGCCACGACCAAGGCTCGCGAAGACATCAAGACCGATCTCAAGACCCTGAAAGCGGATCTCGCCGCCGGCGCGCGTGAAGAATCCCAACGTCTGCGCGAAAAGGCCACCGTGGCCGAGGCGCGCCTGCGCGAAAAGGCGGTTGAGGCCGAGACTCTGCTACGCGAAAAGAGTGACGAGGTGCGCGAACGCGCCCAAGTCTATTATGACCAGGCCCGGACCCGTGGCCGGGAATATTATGACGACGCTTCAGAGCGATTCGACGAAGCCCAACGTTATATTACGGAACGGGTGCAGGAGCGTCCGGTTCAGTCGACCGCCATCGCCCTCGGTGTCGGCGTCGTGCTCGGCCTGCTTTTGGCCGGTCGTCGCCGCTGATGCTGGGGCAAAGCCTGGTCCGCAAGGCCGTCGCGACCGCGGTCGCGGCGGGCGCAGCCTTCGTCGCCGTCGTGGCGTTGGGGGTGACAGCCTATCACGCCCTGACGCTGCTGGTTCTTCCGGTGGCGGCAGCGGCCATTACGGCTCTGGTGTTTGCCATCGTCGCGCTGGCGGTGGTGGCAATCTTCATGGGCCGCGCCGGGGAAGAGGCTGAGGATGAACCCCAGGGCCTGGCGGAGCGCGCTTTCACCCTGTTCCGGGATCGACCCATTATGGGCGTTGTCGCAGCCCTGGCCGGCGGCTGGATTTTTCTGCGCAACCCGGCGCTGGCGACCATGGTCGCCGCCGCCTTTACTGAAAAGAGTCACGGACGACGGCGCTAGGTGAGGGAACGTCAGTTCGCTGGTGGCGTTGACACGGCGGGTGTGGCCCTAGGGACACGTCTCCGTTAATCGCTTCCGGAGGGCCCCGATGCTTCGCTACGCCGTTATTTTCCTCATCCTGGCACTCGTTGCCGGTGCCCTGAATATGGGCGGCGTCGCCGCCGTCTCGATCAACATCGCCTATGTGCTGTTTGTTGTGTTTCTGATCCTGCTGGTGGTGCATTTTCTGACCGGCCGGAGACGTGGTGCCGGGCTCTAGGCCGACGTCAGAATCCTGAGTACGGAGCCGCGATTTTCACGATCGCGGCCCCTTTGGCGTTGGAAGTCAGTTGGCGGCCCGTTCCCGGGTCCCGGCGATGTTCGGGTCCGGAGCCGTCGCCGCCCGGCGCGTATCCTGCCGGCGCGCCAGCTTCCAGACCTGTTGCGGTTCGAAATCGCGCCCGGTCCAGGCCATGGCGGTCACCACGATGCCCGCAGCGTTCCAGTCGATCTGATTGAAGCCCGGTGGCGTTCCACGTTCGCGCAGCGACAGGGTCCCGCAACCGACAGCGTAGCAACAGCGATCCGACATCTCGATCGGCAGGGCGAAGGGGACGTGGACGTGGCCGGTCATGATCAGGTCGACTCCGGCCTCGGCGAAGATCTGCGCGGCGGCGGCTCCGCGTCGAACCTCGCCCGTCATTGGTGCGCCGATCATCTCGATCAGTGGGTGGTGGCAGGCCAGTACCCGTAATGCCCCGACGGGAGCCTGGCGCAACGCTTCGGCCGCGCGGCGGGTCTGGTCCAAGTCTATGACCCCCTTGGACCAGTTGGGGCGCGCCTGCCAGCCTCGCGCCGTGGTCACGCCGCGCACCATCAGATCAGGCGCGCGAAACTGGTGATCATGGGCCGGGTGGCCGATGGCCTTCTCGAACGCGCGCCACGGCCAGAACAACCGGGCCGGAATATTCCAGTAGGGCACGTCATGATTGCCGACGACCACGAAGGTCGGCTCGGGCATCGCCTGAATCCAGACGCTGGCTGCGGCGAACTCATCGCGATGGCCCTCCTGGGTGATATCCCCGGTGATCAGCACCATGTCGGCGGGGGTGGCGTGAGCATAATCAAGTGCTGCTGCTGCGGCCTGTCGATGTTCGCACCCGAAATGAATGTCGGAGAACTGCAGAATACGACCCATTAGGCGGGGTCCCCGGCTGCCGGAGCCGGAGCCGGAGCCAGGGCCCGGAAGGCCTTGCGAACGAACCGAACCTCGGCCTCCTGGCGCAAGAGCACGGGCTCACCGTCGATGACCGCCGGAATGCGGGAGCGGGCCCGGACCCGGACGTGACGGGTGGCGGTGGTGCTGACCGTAGGGTCGTGTCGCCAGTCGGTGAACAGGGCGTGGGCCGCCAGACGGAAGGCCTGGGCTGCGTCCGACGGGTTCATGGCGGCGGCCTCGAGTCCGGCGTTCTCGTCCACCGCCCTGGAGATTGTGGGGCTGATCAGAACCAGGGCTTCGGCGCGCCGGAAGCCCCTTGCGTCGAGGGCGAAGCGGAGGCGGCCGGAAAAAGCTCTCCGGAGAGCCCGCCGCGCATAACCCCAAGCCAGCTTCAGCCGGCCGGATCGTATCGCTTCGCGAGCGGGGGCCCACAGGGCCGGAGATCCCAGGATGGCAGCGCAATAAAAGGCGTACCGACCATCTAGATCGGTGATCTCGCCGCCGCCGACGTTGAGAGGAACGCCCTCCTCCAGGACCAGCCCCAAGGCCGTTTTCCAGTCTGTTGTCCCGTAGAGGGCCTGGGGCAGCATGTTCATGGTTCCGCCTGGCAGAGGCGCGACCAGTGGTCCGTTGGGGCCGACGCGTGCGGCAATCGTCCCGGCGGTGCCGTCGCCGGCGAGTACCAGCAGGACGTCCGGGCCGGCGGCCAGGGCCTCATCGACCTGGGCCTCAAGACGGCCGGACTCGAGCGTGATGACAGTGGCGTCGCAACCGTGATCCGACAGGATGGCCGTTGCCTCGGCCACAGCATTGTCGTCCACCCCGCCCGACAGCGGGTTGACCAGCATGACAACCCCTTTTCCGGCGACATGAGAAGACAGCCTCACGGGTCCTCGCGCCGGCTTGCGGCGGGCAGTCTTCGCCGCGGGTGTGGCGGGGTTTGTCAGGGTTTTGGTCATGTCGCCCGAACGCGCCGACCGGGGCAATGTTCCGGTCGGCGCGTTACCTGGGCGCGGATTACTTGTTCAGTTCTTCGGCGGCTTTTTCGGCCCCGGCCTGAAGGGCGTCGCCGGCCCGGGTGGCGGCTGTGCCGGCCTCGTTTGCGGCTTCATCGGCCGCGGCAGGGGCTTTGCCGACCAGGGTCTTCGCACTGCTCCAGGCACTGGAAATCCAGCCGTCGACAATCGCGCCGCCACCGGCAAGCGAATGTTCCTTTACGCCCAGAGCGGCGGTGAGGGCCCCGAACAGGGCCAGAAGGGTGACGATCAGGCCCACGAACGAGCCTCCCGAACCCCGTTTCCGGGATCGGGCCCAGACCGGACTGGAAGCACCGTCGTCAGCCATCCGGATGGGTTGAGAAAAACGCATGGAAGCCCCCCTTAGAGTTCCGGCAGTACCGGGGCACACCCCCTGTGCGCCCTCACCCCTGCCGGAAATACAGCCTATTACAGCCACGTTACGCATCATAGCGCGGGAACCTCTACAATGATCCAGCGTTCTCTCCCACGGGGCGAACCCAGTATTGGCATTGAAGGACAGCAACATGATTAAGGCAGTCGTCGCGATTGCAGCCGCGGGCCTGATGGCCACCGCCTGCACCACCGATCCCTACGGAAATAACGAGACCCTGCGCCAAGGGACTATCGGTGCCGGCATTGGTGCCGTCGCCGGAGCCATCATCGGTAACAATGTCGGCGACGGCAATGCCGGCCGTGGCGCGGCTATCGGGGCTGTCGTCGGCGGGGCCGCCGGGGCCATTCGCGGCTCGCAGCAGGACCGGTCCAACCAGCAACGCTATCGCGACAGCTCCGGTCGCTATTACTATTGCTACGATAACCGTCAGACCGAATGTTATTGGGAAGATGGCCAGCGCCGTTACTAGGGCTGGACGCAAGGGCCTGATCTGATCAGGCTTGAAATTGAGGGCGGTCCACCATCTGGCGGGCCGCCCTTTTTTTGGTCGGAACCGGGTCCCGGGACGGGGTTTGGCCGCGGCGGTCGGTCGCGGCCGGTGGTTCCGGGCGGCGGGCTTGGCTAAGGTCGCCGCTGCTTCGACTGCCGGACATCCTGTTTTGCGCCAATTTATCATTCTTCTGACCTGTCTGGTGCTGGGAACGGCCGGGCCGGCGGTGGCCCAGCCCGTCAGCCGGGTGCCGGACACGGCGTCGCCGGGACCGGTGTCGACGCCGCGGATCGAGGCCGAGCTGGTGCCCATGTCGGCCTGGGCGGCCCCGGGGTCGACGGCGGTCGTTGCGGTTCGACAGGTGATTCAGCCCGGCTGGCATACCTATTGGCGCAATCCGGGCGATTCCGGCGGGGCGACGACGCTGGACTGGCGGCTGCCCGCGGGGGTCGAGGCCGGAGCGATCGTCTGGCCCCTGCCCCGGCAGCAGCGCCTGCAGGGTCTGATGAATTACGGCTATTCCGGCGAGGTCTATCTGCCGGTGCCGGTCCAGATCCCCCCGACCGCACGGGCGGGGACAAGCGTGCCGCTGACCGTTCAGGCCCTGTTTCTGGTGTGCAGCGCCGAGATGTGTGTGCCGGACGAACTGACGCTGCGGCTCGACCTGCCGGTCCGCGATGGGGCCGCGCCGCTGGACCGTCGCCATGGCGAGGCGATTCGCCGGGTTCTCGAGACCGCGCCGCGCCCCGCTGGAATCCGGGCCCATGCGACGCTGGATGGCGGGGTCCTGACCCTGACCGCGAGCGGCGGACCGCTGGCCGGGGTCGATCCCGGGCCGGTCTATTTCTTTCCCTTTCGCAGTGACCTGATCTCCCACCCGGCGGCACAGACGGGCGAGCGGGGTCCGCAGGGCCTGACCCTGAGGCTGCAGCCCGACACCGATCTGATGGCGACAGGGTTGGCCGGGCCGGTCGAGGGGGTGTTGTCGACGGGCGTCGGGGCGTTCGAAATCGTGGCTGAACCGGGTCCGCCGCTGGCCGGAACCGGCGGCGGGGCCGTGCTGCGTTCGGGGGAGGTGGACATGGTCGCCGGCCCCGGCGGTCTGGCCGTCTTTGCCCGGGCCGTGCTGTTCGCCCTGATCGGCGGGGTGATCCTGAATCTGATGCCCTGCGTGTTTCCGATTCTGGCCATGAAGGCCGCGGCCCTGACCGCTTCGGCCCATGCGCCGCAGCACGCCCGTCGCGACGGGCTGGCCTTCCTCGCCGGCGTGCTGGTCACCTTCCTGATCCTGGCGGGGATGATGCTGGTCCTGCGCGCCGCCGGAGACGCGGTCGGCTGGGGGTTCCAGCTGCAGTCGCCGGGCGTCATCGCCGCCCTGGCGTTGTTGATGCTCGCGGTCGGTTTCAACCTGTCGGGCGTGTTTCAGATCGGGGCGGGCCTGCAGGGCGCGGGTTCGGGGCCACTGGCGCGGTTGTCGGGCGGACTGGGCGCCTTTTTCACCGGAGTGCTGGCCGTGGTCGTGGCCGCGCCCTGCACCGCCCCCTTCATGGCGGTTGCTCTCGGGGCGGCGCTGCTGATGCCCTGGCCGATGACGCTGGCGGTGTTTCTGGCCCTGGGGCTGGGTCTCGCCCTGCCCTATGTCGCCGTCAGCCTGTCGCCGGGTCTGCTGGCACGACTGCCGCGTCCGGGCCCGTGGATGGAGCGGCTGAAATCGCTGCTGGCCTTCCCGATGTACGCGACCGCCCTGTGGCTGGTGTGGGTGTTCGCGCGCCAGACCGGCGGCGAGGCTCTGGCGCTGTTGTTTGCGGCCGGTCTGCTGCTGGCCTTCAGTCTGTGGCTGTTCGGGATCGTTCAGGGCGCGCGGGCCGCCGGGGCGCGGGGCCTGATTCCCGCCGTGGCGGCCGGTCTGGGACTGGTCGCCGCCGTCGTCCTGACCGTGATGGCCGTGGCCGCGCCGCGTGAGCCGGTGGCTGCGGATACTGGCAGCGCCCGGGCCGGAATGCCCTGGTCAGAGGCCGCGGTCGCGGCAACCCGGGCGGACGGTCGTCCGGTGCTGGTGAATTTTACGGCCGACTGGTGTGTGACCTGCAAGATCAACGAGCGGGCGGCGCTGGACTCGCCCCGCGTGATCGCGGCGCTGGATCGGGCCAATGCCGTCTATCTGGTCGGGGACTGGACCCGGCGTGACGACGCCATCACCGCCGAGCTGCAACGGCACGGCCGCTCGGGCGTGCCCCTGTATCTGGTCTATGTGCCGGGACGGGCCGAACCGAGGGTCCTGCCGCAACTGCTGACCGAGGGGGTCATCCTCGACGCCCTGAAGGGGGTGGAGTGAGCCCTCTCCCATTGGGAGAGGGCTTGAGCCTCCGGGAGCGCAGCGATCGGGAAGGCGAAAGGGTGTGGGTCGAGTGCTGGCGGTCGGCGAAGCCGCGGCAGGACCGGAGCGGCGGCTTACGCCGACGGATGCAGTCGACCCTCATCCGGCCCTCCGGGCCACCTTCTCCCAATGGGAGAAGGGACGGGAACTAGATATCCAGCCGCCTTGCATGATCCCGGACCGCCGCGATGATGTGGTCGGGCGTGCCGTCCGGTTGTGATCGACGCGTTGACGGACAGTCGCCGATCCCTCTCCCACCGGGAGAGGGTGTGTTGTCAGGATTCCGGTTGTGGCGGGGCGGTGATGACCTCGACGTTGTCGTTCAGCAGATAGGACAGTTCCGACAGGGCCACGGCGCGGGCCGGGGCGGTGGCGGCGGTCTCGACCGCTTCGACCTTCTTCGGAATGTCTTCCGAGATGCCGCGCAGGATGCATTTCAGATCGCCGTCGGTGCCGCGATCACGCAGGATGATGTGGCCCTGCATGTCGATGTCGGCCAGTTCGGCGGCCCGGGCCTTGAAGCCGGCGAAGACATCGCCGGTCAGGAAGCCGCTCTGGTCGGCGGCCCCGTTGGCGGCCCAGCCGTCGACCTCGGCCTTGAGCGCTCCGGAGCGGGCGACGATGTCGGCGAACAGCGGCTCACCCGCCACGGAGACCGGCGCATCGACCGCGGCGGGCGGCTGGGCGGCGGCCAGGGCGACGTCGGGATTGGTGAGCATCAGCATGGAAGCGATGGCGAGACCACAGGACATGGCAGACCTCTCGGGACAGAATTCGCGAATCAGCGGTTGAACCGGCTTACGCCTGACCCGTAAACGAGAGCTTGATCGCCGTCCCGGAGTTGGCCGTTATGCCTGTGACATCTCATCGCGCCCGGGCCCTGGCGGCCCTCGAAACCGTTGCGCGGGCCGACGGCGCGACCCCGATCCTCGATCAATTCGCCGCCGACGCCGGACGGATGGACCGATTGTCCGTCGAGGCCGCCGGCCTGTGGCTGGACCTGTCGAAACAGAGCTGGAGCCGCGCGGGTCTGGACGCGGCGCTGGATCTGGCCCGGGAATGTGACGTCGAGGGCCGCCGCGCCGCCCTGTTCGCGGGCGAGGCGGTCAACGGCACCGAGGGGCGGGCGGTGCTGCATCCGGCGCTGCGGGCCGCGCCCGGGGCTGACTTCCATGCCATGGGTGAGCCGGTGTCCGCCGAAGTCGCCGCGGTGCGTCAGGCCATCGCCGCCTATGCTACGGCCGTGCGGACCGGGCGGGAGACCGGCGCGACCGGCAAGCCGTTCCGGACGGTGGTCCACGTCGGCATCGGGGGATCCGATCTGGGACCGCGACTGGTGTGGGAGGCGTTGCGGCCGCTGAATCCGGACATCGATCTGAGGTTCGTCGCCAATATCGACCCGCGCGACATGGCCGAAGCCCTGACCGGGCTGGACCCCGAGACCACGCTGGTGGTGGTGGTGTCCAAGACCTTCACCACCCAGGAAACCCTGGCCAATGCCGAGCGGGCCAAGGCCTGGCTGGCCGGGGCCCTGCCCGAGGCCGGGCGCGAGCGGCATTTCATCGGCGTCACCGCCGCGCCGGAGCGGGCCGAGGCTTTCGGTTGCGGGCGCAGCTTCGCCTTCCGTGACTGGGTCGGGGGGCGCTATTCCCTGTGGTCGGCGGTCAGCCTGTCCTGTGCCGTCGCGCTCGGTCCCGAAGTGTTTGAGGGCCTGCTGGCCGGGGCGGCGGCGATGGACGATCATTTCGTTGCGGCCCCGCTGGATCGCAACGCCCCGGCGCTGCTGGCCCTGGCCCAGGTGTTCAATGTCGCGGGACTGAAGCGCCCGGCCCGCACCGTGGCCCCCTATGCCCATGCCCTGCGCCGCCTGCCGGCCTTCCTGCAGCAGCTGGAGATGGAGTCGAACGGCAAGGGCGTGCGCCGCGACGGCTCACCGGTCGATACGCCGACCGGACCGGTGGTGTTCGGCGAGCCCGGCACCAACGGCCAGCACGCCTTCTTCCAGCAGATCCATCAGGGACCCGAGGTGGTGCCGGCCGAATTCATCATCGTGCGTCACACCGGGGAGGACGATGCCGGGATCGGTGACGCCCCCCTGTGGTCGAACGCCCTGGCCCAGGCCCAGGCCTTGATGGTCGGCAAGAGCGCGGCCGTGGCCCGGGCCGAACTGCTGATCGCCGGAGCCGAGGCCGCCGAGGCCGACCGTCTGGCCCCGCACAAGGCCTTTCCCGGCAACCGGCCCTCGACCACCATCGTGCTGGCGCGGCTGACGCCGGAGACCCTGGGGGCCCTGCTGGCCCTGTATGAGCACAAGACCTTCGTCGAGGGCGTGATCTGGGACATCAACAGCTTCGACCAGTGGGGCGTCGAACTGGGCAAGGTGCTGGCGACGGCGATCCTGAAGGATGTGAAGGCGGGGAAGCCGTCGGCCGGGCTGGATCCGTCGACGGCGGGGCTGTTGAAGCGGCTGCTGGGGTGAGGGGCGAGCGGACGGGCGAGCGGACTGTCCGCTTCGGGGGGACTGACTGTCGACCGTGGGTGGTCAGCGGACCTTAACGCCTTCGAGCGAAGCTACTTGTAAAGGGCAGCGTGGAGACCATTCGATGAGCCAGCCGTTCTCGCTCGTTGTCGGCATTGTGCTGCTCAACGTCAGCATGCCAGTCGCAGCTTTCGCCTGCAGCCCGCCCGCTTTCGTCGCGCCCGAACCGAGCCAGGCCACGGTTGACGAAGTCGCCTTCCGGATATTTCAGGATTCAGACTACCTGGCGGAAGTCATTGTAGAGCGCTCTCCGCGCTTCCGGCTTCGCAACGAATCGGGATCGCCGCCTCCCGGAAGACTCCGGGTGGTCAACGTAATCAAGGGCGCGCCGCCGTCTATAATCATTGTTATGGCCGACCCTTGCCTGGCCTATTTCCAGACCAGAGGCGAGCGCCTCATCGTCGCCCACAGTCGGAACTACCCCCTAACGATGACGGAGCGCCAAGCTGCATCCTTACGACGACGCGGCTTAGGCGACTGGTCAAGAATCCGCTGAGGGTCGATAGCGGCCTATCGACATGCTCAGCGGTCTGGTCACCTTGTCATCCCGGACGTCGCGTAGCGGCGATCCGGGACGGCATACTCCCATGTGCTCGGGCCTTCCGGAAATCGCGGCGCGATTGTCCGGGAGACGGGTTCGGCCACGTTGGATCCTGACCTGTCTCCCGGATAGCGGCTGACGCCGCTTCCGGGAGGGTCGGGCTGGGGCGGTCAAGCGTCCCGGATAGCGCCTTCGGCGCTTCCGGGATGACAAGGGCGTAGCGGTGTCGTGCGGACAACGCCGACGGGTCGAAAGCGGACCTTAACCTTCCGCCGCAGAAACTCCCTTGATGAGCGGGCGCGGATTCGGATGACAGCCTATCGATTAGTGGCGGCTGCTACAGCGGCGATATCCTTGCTGACCGTGGCTTCGGCTGACGCCTGCCCGGTTTACATAGAGCCGAAGCTGAGCGATGCGCGGCAGGCCGATGCTGTCGTCGTGGGCTACGTCACGAAGGATGTTCGCGCGACCGACCGGGCGCGATTGACGGTCGAGATCAACCACATCATCGCGGGGACGGTGCCGTCAGCGGTCACGGTTTACTGGTATCGAGAGATAAACAACGGGCCGCCTGAACGTATCAGCGGCGGCTATGTTTTCGCGCTTCGCAAACTGCCGCCTTCGATGTCGGCGGACGGCGTCGACGCCTATGCCGTCATGCAGGGCGTCTGTTCCGGCGCACTGGTCTTCCGACGCGGCAGCACCCAAGCGAACGCCATTCGCGAGATGTTCGGTCTGGAGCCGGAGCCTCTGGAGCCGCCGCCCGAAACATTCGTGGAGTCGTTCAAGGCCGCCCTGATTTCAGGGCCAGCACTGATCGTATTCGGGCTTCTGACCACGGGTGCCACGTTCACGGGAGTTGCGCTTTGGCGCAGAAGGCGACGGCCTCGGGGGCAACCCTAGCGGCCTGCGCCGAATGCGGATGATCGACCCTCACCCTTGAGCGCAAGGACGACGGCTTCGCCGCCGCGCGCTCAAGCCCTCTCCCAATGGGAGAGGGAAGACAGAAAAAGGCGGCTCCCGTTTCAGGGGGCCGCCTTTTTCGCCCGTCCGGTCAAAGACGACGCGACCGGACGTAGGGAGTCTGACTACCAGCGGCGATCGTAGCGATAGTTGCGGTCGCGGCTGTTGATGCCGTGCTCGCGTTCCCAGTGACCCTGGTTCCGGTAGCAACGGTTGTCGCGATAGTAGCTGCAATCCCGGCGGTCACGCGTCGCGGTGCCGGTCGTGCCGTAGCCGTAGCCGCTGCCGTAGGTGTTGCCGTAAGCGTTGCCATAGGCATTCCCGTAGCCGTTGTCGTAGGTGTAGCCGTAGCCACTGCGGCTGTTGATACCGTGCTCGCGTTCCCAATGGCCCTGGTTCCGGTAGCAGCGGTTGTCGCGGTAGTAGCTGCAGCGGTCATTGCTGCCGGCCGAGGCCCCGATCGCGGCACCCGCCAGGGCACCCCCGGCGACATAGGTGCTGTCACCATTGCCGAGCAGGGCACCGGCCACGGCCCCGATGGCGGCACCGACCAGAACACCTTGAGTTTGACTGTCCTGGGTGCGGCCACGGTCCTGGTCATAGGTGCGGTAGCGGCTCTGGGCGTCGGCCGGACCGGCGGCCATCAGGCCGAGGACCATGGCGCCGGCCACGGCCGGCGAGGCGAGTGCGAGTCTGGGGAATGTTTTCATGGTCCGTCCCTTCGGTTTGCGGTCGGCGGTGCGCCGGGGTTGGTGACACCATGGCAGGTCGCGCCTGAATGACCCTGCAGGGGGGTGTTCATCTCCTGTTCATCATGTCGGTCGGTGCGCGGACCCGGACGGGGGTCGCTGCGGACAGGATTATCCGCCCCGCCCTGCTTGACGATGCGACGTCGCCTCCCTACTTGCCAGTCGCGTTAGCACTCGCAGGCATCGGCTGCCAAAACCGGTCCCGAGGCGCTGGCGATGAATTCTAGAAGTCTTCAATCGGAGAATACACAGATGGCGTTTCGTCCTCTCGGCGATCGCGTGCTGGTCAAGCGCGTGGAAGAAGAATCCAAAACCAAGGGCGGGATCATCATCCCCGACACCGTCAAGGAAAAGCCCCAGGAGGGCGAGGTCATCTCGGTCGGTCCCGGTGGCCGCGACGAGGATGGCAAGCATGTCGCCATGGACCTGAAGGCCGGCGACCGCATCCTGTTCGGCAAATGGTCGGGCACCGAGGTCAAGATCGACGGTGACGACCTGATCATCATGAAAGAGTCGGACGTGCTGGGCGTGCTTTCGTAAGCACCGGCGTTTCCTAGACTTTTCCTCACACACTCTAGACACAGGAGCCGCCTCACATGGCTGCCAAACAAGTTCAGTTCTCCACCGAAGCCCGCGAGAAGATGCTGCGCGGCGTCAACGTCCTGGCCAATGCCGTCAAGGTCACGCTCGGCCCGAAAGGCCGCAACGTCATCATCCAGAAGTCGTTCGGCGCGCCGCGCTCGACCAAGGACGGCGTCTCGGTCGCCAAAGAGATCGAGCTGGAAGATCCGTTCGAGAACATGGGTGCCCAGCTGATCCGCGAAGTCGCCTCCAAGACCAATGACAAGGCCGGCGACGGCACCACCACCGCCACCGTCCTGGCCCAGTCGATCGTGCAGGAAGGCCTCAAGTCCGTCGCCGCCGGCATGAACCCGATGGATCTGAAGCGCGGCATCGACAAGGCCGTCGCCGCCGTCATCGCCGACATCAAGGCCTCGGCCAAGAAGGTCAGCGCCAACAGCGAAATCGCCCAGGTCGGCACCATCTCGGCCAACGGCGACGTCGAGGTCGGCGAAATGATCGCCAGGGCCATGGAAAAGGTCGGCAACGAAGGCGTCATCACGGTTGAAGAGGCCAAGACCGCCGAGACCGAGCTGGACGTCGTCGAAGGCATGCAGTTCGACCGCGGCTACCTGTCGCCCTATTTCATCACCAACGCCGACAAGATGGAGGTCCAGCTCGAGGAGCCTCTGATCCTGCTGTTCGAGAAGAAGCTGTCGAGCCTGCAGGCCATGCTGCCGATCCTGGAAGCCGTGGTCCAGAGCGGCCGCCCGCTGCTGATCATCGCCGAGGACATCGAGGGCGAGGCCCTGGCCACCCTGGTGGTCAACAAGCTGCGTGGCGGCCTGCGCGTCGCCGCCGTCAAGGCCCCGGGCTTCGGTGACCGCCGCAAGGCCATGCTGGAAGACATCGCCATCCTGACCGGTGGCCAGGTGATCTCGGAAGACCTCGGCATCAAGCTCGAGAACGTCACCCTCGACATGCTGGGCAAGGCCAAGAAGGTCACCATCACCAAGGACGACACCACCATCGTCGACGGCGTCGGTGAGAAGGCCACGATCGAGGCCCGTATCGGCCAGATCAAGAAGCAGATCGAGGACACCACCTCGGACTACGACAAGGAGAAGCTGCAGGAACGTCTGGCCAAGCTGGCCGGCGGCGTTGCCGTGATCCGCGTCGGCGGCTCGACCGAGGTCGAAGTGAAAGAGAAGAAGGACCGCGTCGACGACGCCCTCAACGCCACGCGCGCTGCCGTGGAAGAAGGCATCGTCCCCGGCGGCGGTATCGCCCTGCTGAAGGCGACCCGCGCCCTCGAAGGCCTCAAGGGTGACAATCCCGACCAGACGGCCGGCATCGCCATCATCCGTCGCGCCATCCAGGCCCCGATCCGCCAGATCGTCGAAAACGCCGGCGTCGAAGGCTCGATCGTGGTCGGCAAGGTGCTGGACAACAAGTCCGCCACCTACGGCTTCAACGCCCAGACCGAAGAATACGGTGACCTGGTCAAGATGGGGGTCATCGACCCCGCCAAGGTGGTTCGCACCGCCCTGCAGGACGCGGCCTCGGTCGCCGGCATCATGATCACCACCGAAGCCGCTGTGGCTGACGCCCCCAAGAAGGGCGGCGGCGGTGCCCCCGACATGGGCGGCATGGGCGGCGGCATGGGTGGCATGGACTTCTGATCCACATCCCCGGTGGAGGAGCGGGTCGCGTCAGCGGCCCGCGAGTCCGGGCCGGGGAGCCAGTCAGGCTGAACGAACAGAAGAGGGCGGTCCCAGCGATGGGGCCGCCCTTTTTGGTTGTGCAGATACGTATCCTGATGCAGGCTGAATCTACCTCTTAGCTGGGTGCTAACCCACGTTTGAGTGGGCGTGACACTCTATGCCTGGTGTACAGCCGGGCTGTATTTGATTGCGTAAATTTGGGCGCCGACTTCGGACTTCCGAGTCGACCCCGGCCTTACGTCTCGGCGCCGCCTCGGAAGCCCGAAGTCGGCCGCTCTCGGTAAGGGGTTGGACTGGATTGGATCACCCGCTTCGCTCAGATGCAAACAAGGCGCTGCGCCGGCGGGTGGTCCAACACCTCAAAGGGGGCTGCTCAGTTAAGCGGGCTGGAGACCTAGTCTTCGTTTGTGGTGGTACAGGCGATAGTTTTTTACGAACAAAATTTAGCGATTATTGTGCGGCGAACCACCCAAAGCTGAAATTGTTTCGGCCTGAGCACGCGATTAAGAATTATGCCGATGAACTGGCCGGGGGGGCGTTTGACCTAGGAAAGTTCGAGCTAATAATAGCCAAGCTTTCGCACGTCATAGTGCTGTTTCCAGAGGCCGCCGGTTCTTATGCGGAGGTGGGTCTTTTTTCTCAAATAAAGACATTCTACGAGCGAACGATACTTGTTCTTGATGGGCAGTATCAAGGAAAGGGCGGCTTTCTAAACCTTGGTCCGGCCAGGCAGTTTAGTGAGGGATCCGAATTTGGGTTGCCAATTGTAATTTCATACAGCGATCCGGATTTTGAGTTAATCGTGGACCGTATTAACGAGCGCCCTGTATCTTCATATATGAAAGCATTTATCCCCGGGGGGTTTGCCGATACGTCTGAGTATGAAAAATTATCTCTAGCTTATAAAATTGCGGATTTGCTGTCTATCGCGACCGAAGATGACGTGTTGTATTTATTTAACTCTATCTATAGCGGCAAGGCGAGTAGAAAAGCAGTAAAAGAGATGCTTTCTATATTAAGGGGGGCATCGTATTTGACGAGAATAGAGCCGTACGGGCACTACAAAATCGGTGGTGAAGTGGCAGGCTTTCTTCCAGCCAGAGAGGGCCGGAGAGATGAAGAGAGTTCTATTCGTCTTGAGCTAGCTAACCTCTTGCTAGCGTCTGACCCCGAATTCGGAGCAATACTGGAGTTGGCGCATGCTCCTTGAACGCCTAATGGGACGCACTAATCTTTCCGCCAATCAGCTGGAGCGGTACGCAAGTACTGCGTCGCGCCGTTACAAAGTATTTGAAATAGATAAACGCGGCACTGATGAGAAGCGAGTTATCGAGCAACCGAGCCGTGAAATTAAGGCGCTTCAACGGTGGATAGTAGCCGCTTTCATTAAAGGCCTACCGATCCATGTGGCGGCGACAGCCTATAAGAAGGGCGCTAGCATTCGCGCCAACGCTGAATTTCACCGAACGACGAGATACACAGTCAGGCTTGATTTCGAGAAGTTTTTTCCGTCGTTTCATGGCGGTCAGGTGGAGGCATTTATTGGTGATGCCGGCCTCAATCTGAATGAAGCGGACCTCTCATTTGTTCGGCGCATTTTGTGCCGCAACGACGCTTTGACGATCGGGGCCCCATCCTCGCCGGCTTTGACGAACGCGATGATGTACGGTTTCGATCATGATCTTTGGGCGTGGTGTGAAGAAAGAAATCTGATCTATACTCGTTATGCTGACGACATTTTCATATCGTCTTACGAGGCGAACGTGCTTGAAGGCGTATGTGAAAAGGTCTCAGAACTAGCGGGTAGTTTTGCCTACGCTAACCTTCATTTAAACCGAAAAAAGACCACGCATCTTTCAAGAAAATACCGGCGCTCCATAACTGGACTGGTCGTTACGCCCGATGAGAAAGTTTCAATAGGTCGCGGTCGCAAGAGAAGGTTGCGATCGGACATCTATCGCTTCATGTCACCAGAAAACGAGAGTGATCCTGCCGATCGTTCCAGAATCGCCGGTATGATCGCCTTCGCCAAGGACGTAGAGCCCGATTTTTATCAGCGACTGATCCAGAAGTACGGTGAAGCGGCTATCATGATCATTCTCAAGGGACCGTACATACGCGAACAAGACGATTTGTTTGACCTCGGATGAGAACGGCCCGCGACTGGCCACCGTCGCCAAGGTGCCAACCCCTCCACCGCTTCGCGGTCCCCATCCCCATCGCTGCGCGACAGGGAGGAGACGGGGGCGGGTCTGTGCGGGGGCGGGCCCCCTCCACCGCCGTTCCGGCGGTCC